>Ga0210395_10000026_pt1 | contig 187424 bp, 164 predicted proteins | sample IncBWH4OmetaG_FD_150861 | JGI IMG/M metagenome (GOLD analysis project Ga0210395, IMG submission 150861) | Forest soil microbial communities from Barre Woods Harvard Forest LTER site, Petersham, Massachusetts, United States - Inc-BW-H-4-O ... | reverse complement strand
CGGCTTGCCGACGCGCCCGACTTGCGCGCGCGTTATGGCGCGGCGGCGAGGCAATTGGCGGAGCAGAAATTCGCCTCCGACCTGATCGGCCGGCAAACCGTCGAGCTTTATCGGCGCCTGCTCGCCGCGCAATAAGGCGAAGGCTCAGTCCTTCGTCGGCTGTTCGCGCTCGCGCAATGCCATTTCGCGCAATGCCATGCCGCCGAGCACGCCGACGCCGAAGACATAGAGCCAGCCATTGGAGAAATCGAACAAATGCGAATGCGCGGTGGAAGAGACGATATTCTCCACCACCACGACCGGGCCGATCCAGGCGACAAGACTATCGCCGCGAAACAACAGAAAGTGGGCGATCCACATCGCCCAGAGCACAAGCGCGCCGATTGCCCCGATCTGGATCGCAACGGCAAAAGTCTGATTGTGCGGATTGTCGGCAACGACCGCGTCGGCGCCGCTGGCCCCCGCCGTCACCTTGCGAAATTGCGCGGCGATCGTGCCGGTGCCATGGCCGAAGATCGGCGCCGACGACATGATCTCGATCGACTCTTTGAAGAACGCCATATGCAAACCGATCGATGTTATTTGATTGCTGGCGCGGTATTGCGCAATCTCGTGGAAGGAGCCGTGCACGCGGTCGCGTAGGCCGGGCGAGAAGGCCCACAGCACACCGCCAAGCACGGCAGCGACCAGGCAGGCAGAAAAGATTCCTTTCCAGCGCCATAGCCGCCAGCCCAAGAAAAGTATGAGCACCGGCGCGGCAAGGAGCGCAATCCGGCTGACGACGACAAAGGCAAAATTGGCGATGAACAGAGCCGCAAGCACAAGACAGCCAAACGCGGTGCCCGGGCTCTTGCCGCCGCGATAAGCGGCATAGCCGAGAACGCCGAAGGCGCAGACGAGAAAGGCCGAGCCTTGGTAAAGGTCGTCATGCACCGGAACGCCGGCGACATGGCCGCGCCATGTTAGTCCTGGCGTCAAAATCAAAATGTAAGACACAATCAGCACGGCTGTTTCAGAGACGAGAAAGCCGCAGATGACCCGGATACCGTTCTCAGAGCGGCGGAATTGCGCCAGCAGCAACGGGATGATCAGGAGCCGGCTGAAACTGTCCAAACCTTTGTAACGCGCCACCCAATCGACATCCGCCCACAACATGCCGATCAAGCCGAGACACCACAGCAGAACCGGAAGGCCGCCCGCCGGCGTCATGAGCTCGCGTTTGACCGCCGCCATGTCCAGTGTCGGCAGCACGGCAAGAAGCCAGGCGACGATGAGGATGCCGGCAAGCGACGTCGACCACGGCAGCGCCAGTGCAACCCCGACGGCAAGCCAGTCGGCGAGCCATTGCAAGGCCGCGCGGTCGAAGCGGGACATGGTCGCAGGCATATTGGTGGGCTTGTTGGTAGACTTGGCCGTCATCCGCCAAGCCTTACGCGGTTTCCGCGGCTTCGATCAACATCATAAGGAAATCCGCCGTGAAATGGCCCCGCCGAATTTCTATGCTAGAGCCTGCAAGCGAACCAGGGACCCGATGAAGGCGGCCCGGAATGCTGGATGACGCGATCACAATACCGGCGGCGATCGTCGTGAGCGCGATGCTCATGTGCATAGCGCTGATCATTTTCCTGCGTCCGGTGTTCAAGCGTTACGCGCTCGCCCGCCCCAATGCGCGCTCTTCGCACCGGATCCCGACGCGGCAGGGCGGCGGCATTGCCGTGGTCGCCGCGACGATCGTGGTCTCTGTCGGCATATTGTACACGGCGTCGGACGAAGCCGGCACCATTCCGCTTGCCATCGTGTTTTCCGCCGTCGTTCTGATCGCGATCGTCGGCACCGTCGCCGACATTCACCCAGACTATGTCGTGCCGCGATTCCTGCTGCAGGCGATCGCGGTCGCCGCCGTGATTTTCAGTTTGCCCGACGAGCTGCGCGTTGCGCCGTTGCTGCCATGGTGGGTCGAGCGCGCGCTGCTGATTTTCGGCGGCCTGTGGTTCGTCAATCTCGTGAACTTCATGGACGGGCTCGACTGGATGACGGTCGCCGAAGTCGTGCCGGTCAGTGCGGCGGTGGCGGCGATCGGGCTTCAGGACATGCTGCCGCCCTGGGCCATCGTCGTCAGTCTCGCGCTATGCGGCGCGATGATCGGCTTTGCACTTTTCAACCGCCCGGTGGCGCGGCTCTTCCTCGGCGATGTCGGCAGCCTGCCAATCGGACTCATGCTCGGCTGGCTGCTGGTTCTCGTCGCCGGCAATGGCGCGCCGGCAGCTGCGGTCCTGCTGCCGCTCTATTACCTCGCCGATGCAACCATCACGCTTTTGCGCCGCGTCTTCAACGGCGAGAAAGTGTGGCAGCCGCATCGCTCGCATTTCTATCAGCGCGCGACGGATCATGGCCTCACCGTCATTGCGATCGTGCGGCGCGTCTTTGCCGTCAATCTGCTGCTCGCGGCGCTGGCGCTCGCGACGGTGCTGCGGCCAAGCCGTGAGCTCGATATCGGCGCGCTGATCGCGGGCGCCGCACTGGTGGCCTGGCTGTTGCTGAGTTTTGTCCGCGGCCGCCGGCCGTAGAGCATGATCCGGAAAAGCATGCCCTTGGACTTGATCCGAGGGCATGCTTTTCCGAAAAGATCATGCTCAATGAAACCGCGCGGCAATCACCCCGCGGCGGCGGGCGGCCGGTTGCGCTGATCGAAGCGGCGGTCGAAGACATGTTCGGCGATGCGGTTCTTCAGCATTTCGAGAGAGCCGCCGGCGATCAGGAAGCCGCGCGTCCGCCGCATGCAATATTCGACCAAGGTCTCGCGGCTATAGCCGAGCGCACCCATGATCTGCACCGCTTCGTTCGCGGCCTCGAAGCCGGCCTGATTGCAGGCGGCCTTGGCGACCGCGGTCTCGTAGGCCGACGGCAGGCCGCGATCGGCATTGGCTGCGGCGCGAAACAACAAAAGCTCGGCACTATCAAGCTTGATCGCCATGTCGGCGAACTTCCATTGCAGGCCCTGGAATTCGCACAGCGGCCGGCCGAACTGCCCGCGCTTCTTCGCATAGTCGCGCGCGGCGTTGAAGGCATAGCGGCCGAGCGCCAGCGAGCGCGCGGTATTGCCGAGCCGTTCGACATTGAAGCCCGCCATCTGCTTCTTGAAGCCGCCGGGGCCGAGCAGCACGTTCCCCGCCGGAATACTGCAATCCTTGAAAGTGAGCTCGCTCCATTCCTCGCCGCTCATGAAGGCCTGCGGTGCACCGACGGAAAAACCCGGCGTGCCGCATTCGACGAGAACCGAGCCGATGCCGTCGAGCCCCGGTCCGAAACGCACATAGACCAGAAAGACATGCGCGTCGGGACTGAAGGTCGCGAACACTTTGCTGCCGTTGATGACGTAGTGGGAGCCGTCGGCGCGCGCGCTGGTTTTCAGATCGGTGACGGCCGAGCCCGCGTCTGGCTCGGTCATGCCGAGAGACATGACGACGCGGCCTGACAAAAGGTCGTCGAGCCAGCGCGCCTTCTGTGCTTGAGTGCCATATTCGGCGAAGGTACGGATCGGCCCGAAATTGCCGAATTGCACGACATCGGCGCTGCGCGGACAGACGGCCGCGACTTCCATGATGGCGACCACGGCATCCATCAGCGTGCCGCCCGGCCCGCCTTCGCTCTGCGGCAGCGTGATGCCCATCAGGCCTTGCTTTGCCATCAGCGCCGCCACATCGAACGGATAACCCGGCGCATGCGCGCGCCTGAGTGCATCCTTGGCGAGATGCGCGCTGGCGAAGCGCCGCACCTCTTGTGCAAATCGCTGCTGCTCCGGCGTGAAATCGAAATTCATGGCACCCTCCGGTCTCGGCCGGCTCTTTTACCAGCCGCCCCTCGCGTTCCGGTCTATTGGCGAGTTCTGTTTAGAAGCTTAGTCTCAAGCCGCATCTGTCATCGGGCTGCAATACTATCGTGCGCCTGCTTTTAACACATCATGTCACATGTCATAGCATCACTGGCTTGCAGCACTGGATCTTTGGGAGGCGGAGCAATGCGCAAACGGTTTCAGACTTGGCTTCAGTCTTGGATTGCGGGTTTGTTTGTCGTCGCGCTCACGGCGATCGTGCCGCACGCGACGGCAAAAGCGGCCGATGTCATTTGCTACAATTGTCCGCCGCAATGGGCCGACTTCGCCACCATGCTCAAGGAGATCAAAGCCGATCTCGGCTATGACATTCCCTTCGACAACAAGAATTCCGGCCAGGCGATGTCGCAGATCATCGCCGAGAAGGCGAACCCGGTCGCCGACGTCGTCTATTGGGGCGTCAATTTCGGCATGAAAGCGAAAGCCGCGGGCGATCTGATCGAGGCCTATAAGCCGAAGCTGTCCGAACAGGTCCCCGACGGCCTGAAGGATCCCGACGGCTATTGGACGACCATTCATTCCGGCACACTCGGCCTTTTCGTCAACAAGGACGCGCTCGGCGGCGCACCAGTGCCGGCATGCTGGAAGGATTTGTTGAAGCCGCAATATAAAGGCATGGTCGGCTATCTCGATCCGTCCTCCGCCGCGGTGGGTTATGTCGGCGCGGTGGCGGTCAACACAGCACTCGGCGGCAGCGACGGTGATATGACGCCGGCGGTCGATTTCTTCAAAGAGCTGCACCAGAACCAGCCGATCGTGCCGAAGCAGACGTCCTATGCGCGCGTCGTGTCGGGCGAAATCCCGATCCTGTTCGATTACGACTTCAACGCCTACCGCGCCAAATACAGCGAGAACGGCCATTTTGAATTCGTCATTCCCTGCGAAGGCACGGTCGTCTTCCCCTATGTGACGTCGCTGGTGAAAAACGCGCCGGATAAAGAGAAGGCACAAAAGGTGCTGGACTATTTCCTGTCCGATAAGGGCCAGGCGCTGTGGGCCAATGCCTATTTGCGTCCGTCGCGGCCGATCGAACTGCCGCCCGCCATCAAGGCCAAATTCCTGCCTGACAGCGAATACGCCCGCGCCAAGAGCGTGGACTGGGCCAAGATGGAGTCGCTGCAGAGCGGCTTCACCGAGCGCTATCTCGCTCTCGCGCATTGATGCATTTTGTGGTCCGGCGCGTCTCGCCGAGCCACACTCGCTCATGAGCAAGAAGACGTTCATTGTCCTTTGCTTTGTGCCGCTCGCCATTCTGGTCACGGCCTTCTTCGTGCTGCCGATGGCGCGGCTCGTCGTGGTCGGCGCAAGCGGCAGCAAAGGCTTGACCGCCTATGCCGCCATTCTGCTCGATCCGCGTTACCGCTCGACCTTGATCAATACCGTGCTACTGGCGGCGGCGACCACCGCCGCCACGCTCGTGATCGCGACCATCAGCGGCATCTTTCTGCAGCGCCATCGTTTCGCCGGACGCGCCTTTCTGATCGCGATGCTGACGTTCCCGCTGGCTTTTCCCGGCGTCGTCGTCGGCTTCATGATCATTCTTCTCGCCGGCCGGCAGGGCCTGATCGGCCAGATCACGCTCGCACTGTTCAACGACAAGCAGGTATTCGCCTATTCGCTGCAGGGCCTGTTTCTCGGCTACCTCTATTTCTCCATTCCGCGCGTCATCCTCACCATCATGGCGGCGGTGGAGAAACTCGATCCGTCGCTCGAAGAAGCCGCCCGCGCGCTCGGCGCCGGGCCGTGGCGCGTCATCCGCGACGTCGTGCTGCCGGCGCTGACGCCCGCCTTCATTGCCTCGGGCGCGATCGCCTTCGCCACCGCGATGGGCGCTTTCGGCACCGCCTTTACGCTCGCGACCGACATCGACGTGCTGCCGATGCTGATCTACACCGAGTTCACGCTATCGGCGAATTTCGCTGTTGCCGCGGCGCTGTCGGTGAGCTTGGGCCTCGTCACCTGGGCCATTCTCGCGCTCGCCCGCACTTTCGGCGGCAACACCGTAGCGGCAGCCGGATGAAGACGACCCGCGACCGCGTGATCTTCGCCGCGCAGCTTTTGTTCACGCTGCTGGTCGCGGCATTCCTGATCGTGCCCGCGGTGCTGTCGATGATGGCGGGCGTCACCGTCAATTATTTCCTCGGCATCAAATCCGGACTTACGCTGCAATGGATAGCTCAGGTCTGGGGCCTCTATGACGACACCATCTTCCGTTCGTTTCTGATCGCGTTCTCGGCGCTCGCCATCACCCTCGTGGTTGGCGTTCCCGCGGCTTACGCGCTGCATCTGCGCAACGACCGGCTGTCGCGCGCGGTCGAAGAGATCATCACCTTGCCGCTCGCCATTCCCGGCCTCGCCATCGCGCTCGGGCTGCTCCTCACCTACCAGAGCTTCAGCGACTTCCGCCGTTCCTGGCTGTTCATTCTGGCCGGCCACGCGATCTTCACTCTGCCCTTCATGGTGCGCTCGGTGATGGCGGTGTTCGCTGCCATCGACGTGAAGACGCTCGACGAAGGCGCGTCCTCGCTCGGCGCCTCGCCGTGGCGGCGCTTCCGCGACGTCATCGTGCCCAATGCACGGCCCGGCATTCTCGCAGGTTCTTTGATGGTGGTGACGCTGTCGCTCGGCGAGTTCAATCTGACCTGGATGCTGCACACGCCGCTGACCAAAACGCTGCCGGTCGGGCTTGCCGACAGCTATGCCTCGATGCGGCTTGAAGTGGCGTCGGCCTATACGCTGGTCTTTTTTGTTATGATCATTCCGCTGTTGACGGCGATGCAGATCTTTGCCGGCACTCGCGGCGGTCCGACAGGGATGCGGTGATGAGCGATCGGCAAAACGGACAGAACGCGGCGCGGGGATCGGGCCAACAATCCAGCCACGGTGTCGCGCTCGGCATCGAGGCCTGCGGCAAGACCTTTTCCGACGGCACGCGTGCGCTCGAACCGGTGACGCTTCATGTCGCGCGCGGCGAGACCTTGGTGCTGCTCGGTCCGTCCGGCTGCGGCAAGACCACGCTGCTTCGCATCATTGCCGGGCTCGAGACGCCGGACACCGGCGGCCGACTCCTGTTCAACGACGCCGACGTGACGGGGGTGCCGATCGAACGGCGCAATGTCGGCATGGTGTTTCAATCCTACGCGCTGTTTCCCAATATGGATGTCAGCGACAATATCGGCTACGGCCTGAAAATCCGCGGCATTCCCAACGGCGAGCGCAAAGGGCGCATCGCCGAACTGGTGAAACTGACCGGCATCGAAGGGCTCGAACATCGCCGTATCGATCAGCTCTCCGGTGGCCAGCGCCAGCGCGTGGCGCTGGCGCGGGCGGTGGCGGCGCGGCCGAGCGTGCTCCTCCTCGACGAGCCGCTGACCGCGCTCGACGCGGCGCTGCGCGACCGGCTGCGCGGCGAACTCAACCGGCTGCTTCGCACCCTTGGCATCACCGCGATCTATGTGACGCACGACCAGGCTGAAGCCATGGCGCTTGGCGACCGCATCGTCGTCATGCGCAAGGGCGCCATCGCTCAGATCGGCACGCCGCGCGAGATTTATTTTGCGCCCGCCAACCGCTTCGTCGCCGAATTCGTCGGCGCCGCCAATATCGTCGAGGCGCAATGCGACGCCGGCGCGCTGATGCTGCCCGGCGGCAAGCTGCCGCTTACGCAAGGCGCCGTTAATGGCCAAGCTGGCAGCACGGTCTTCGCGATGATCCGCCCCGAGTCGATCTGCATCGTCGCGCCCGACGGCGCGGCACTTGCGGGCCAGGTGGACAGCGTCAGTTTTGTCGGCGACCGGCAGCGCGCCTGGATCGGCGGCGTCGCCGCCAAGGCCATCACCGTCGACGTACCGAACTCCACGGCGATCAAGGCTGGCGACCGCGTCGGCCTGGCGATCGATCCGGCCGCGATCCGCCTGCTTCCGGAAGACGCGCCGTGAGCACGCGTCCGCTCCTGATCGCGCAAATTTCCGATCTGCACATCAAACAGCGGGGCGAGCTTGCCTATCGGCGGGTCGACACCGCAGCGGCGCTGACCCGCGCCATCGCAACACTAAACCGATTCACGCCTCGGCTGGATCTACTGGTGATCTCCGGCGATCTCGTCGATACGCCGCTCGCCGCCGAATACGATCATCTGAAAGAGCTGCTGGCGCCACTCGATCTGCCGTTCGCCGCCATTCCCGGCAACCACGACAGCCGCGACCTGATGCGCGCGGCGCTGCCCGGCCTCGGCTATGCGCAGTCAAGCGGCGCGCTCCATTCCGTCCGCAAAGTCGGCGATGTCGATATCGTGCTTCTGGATTCGACCGTGCCCGGCGCGGCGCATGGCGAGCTCGACAGCGCGGGCCTTGAATGGCTCGACACCGTGCTCAGCGCATCAACCACACGGCCGGCGCTGCTGTTCCTGCACCATCCGCCGTTCATAACCGGCATCACGCATATGGATGTTCAGAACCTGCGCAATGCGGCTGATCTCGCCGCGCTCATCAGAAAACATCCGCGCGCGCGGCTGGTCGCCGCCGGGCATGTTCATCGCGCCACGCTGACGGCTTTCGCCGGCATTGCCGCAACGATTTGCCCGGCGCCCAATCATGCCGTCGCGCTCGACCTCGACGCGCATCTGCCGCCGTCGTTCAACATCGAGCCGCCGGCCTTTCATCTGCATACCTGGTTTCCGGGCGACAGCTTTGGCGCCGTCGTCACCCACAGCGTGCCGATCGGCGATTTCGACGGCCCCTATCCGTTTCATGGTGACGATGGCCGGTTGCTCTAAGCCGTTCTTCGTGAATGTCCACTTAGGAAGCTGACATCGCCGGCCGTAGAAAGCGTGGTTGCTGTCACCACACGTAACGCAGCGTTCCCGTGCCGGCATAAGTCTGCGAGCCGGAGGCGAACTCGCCATCAAACTTGGCGAGCAGCGACCAGTTTGGCGCGAAGAACAGTTGCGCGCCGGCGGAGGTGAGCGCGGAATCGTGCGGAATCGGCGCGCCGTTCACGGTGAAGTTCGAGCCGGGCAGCGCCTCGAACACCGCGTTCAGCGCCGGAGTGCTGACGAAATCGTGCGCCCAGGCAAGCCGCATCCGCAGGATCAGCGGCATTGAGCTCAATGTCGTAAAATTATCGAAGCGCGCGCCAAGCTCGGTGCGGGTGTCGTTTGCGGTCATGGAATTGTAGGCAAGCGCAAAGTCGCCTCCGGTCTCGCTGTAGGCTGGCGTGTGAAACCATTGCGTCTGCAACGCCGCGTACGGTGTGACTCCCGCGCGGCCGCCAGGCGCTGCGAGCCCGTAACGGTTGCCAGCCTCCAGGCGCAACGCGTAGCTCTGCCCATGAAAGTTCGCGTCGAGTTGTTCGGTGAGAACGCTGCGGCTGGTCGCGAACGAATTGCTGCCGAAGGCGAGTTCGCCGGAGACGTAGGTCGACCCGAAATTTGTCCGGCCATAGGCGCCGGCCTGGAAAGAGTTGCTGCGCCCGGTGCCAAGCGCGTTGGCCAATCCCCAATTCAAGCCGCCGCCGGCGAGCGCAAAACCGAAAAGCGCATCGGGCGTCGGCCGATATTCCATGCCGCCCGCATAGCCGGCGGAGGTGGTGGTGACATCGGTCGACCCGACTGTCGAATTGCCAGCGGTGAGGCTGCGGGCGCCGTAGCCGGCGCCCCAGCCAGACCAGCGCTGGTCGAAGGTCCGCTGGTCGAGCGTCGGTGGCGGCGCCTTGGTCGGCAGCGGCGCATAATCGAACAGCCGGCCTTTGCCGCCTGTGCCGCCATTACAACCATTGCCGCCGGTGCCACTGTTACCGTCAGGGCACCCGTTGCCGCCGGGGGTCCCTGTGCCGGTGCCGGGATTGCCACCCGTGCCGCCAGTACCTCCAGTGCCGCCGCCGGGATTGCCACCCGCGCCGCCGGTACCGTTGGTACCTCCCGTGCCACCGGCGCCGGCATTTCCGCCGTTGCTTCCGTTGCCTCCCGTGCCACCAAAGTGACCGCCGTTGCCGCCCGTGCCTCCTGTGCCGGTGCCGGGATTGCCACCCGCACCGCCGGTACCTCCAGTGCCTCCCGTGCCAACGCCGGCATTTCCGCCCGCGCCTCCCGTGCCACCGGTACCAAAGAAACCGCCGTTACCGCCCGCACCTCCGGTGCCTCCGGTGCCGACGCCGGCATTTCCGCCCGCGCCGCCCGCGCCACCGTTACCAAAGAGGAAGCCGCCGTTGCCGCCCGCACCTCCGGTGCCGACGCCGGCGTTTCCACCGGCACCACCCGTGCCGCCGGTACCAAAGAAACCGCTGTTGCCGCCCGCGCCTCCGTTGCCGCCAGCACCCTGGTCCTGCAGCAGCCGCAGAAATCCACTCGTCTGATGGAACGCGCCGCGCTCGGCACCGGTCCCGACCTCGCCGTCGAGCTGGCTCAGTCCGCCAACTTCAAAGAAGTCGCCCGGAACTTCGCCTCCGCTGTTGAAGAAATTGTTGAGTCCGTTGGCGACGTTCTGTTGGTTGATGTTGTGGCCGTTGAAGAGAGAAGCCGCTGAAGCCGGCGCGGCGCCCATTCCGATCAGTGCGGCGGCAAAACTTGCCGTCAGCAGCAGACGTCGCCTGCGCCAACTGCTGTGTGACATTGCTTGCATTGGAGCACTATGAGGCACGGCTTGCTTGAGGGTCCGCCGAAGGACTAATTTGCGTTGCGTGAACAGAAACCGCGTTGGCTATAATGTCTTGAAGTGTGTGGGGGGCAAACCGGCAAAGTGCACGATGTCTGGAATTTGTGGTTCCGTGCCCCTACGGCAACACCGCATCCCGAGCAAGCCAATCGTAATCCACGTTGGCTAGTCGTGATTTGAGACAAACATCTCATGATGTGTCATTTGACGCATCCCGCATTTCGCAAATGCACGTTCTCATCACTCCGGCTTGCCGCCGGACATTTGCACGATCTTGGAATATTTCGCCTGCTCGCTTGCGATATCGGCGGCGTAGGCTTGCGGCGTTGACGGCAGCGGCTCGCTGCCTTCGAAGCGCAAGCGGCTTTTGATATCGTCTTCGGCCAGGGCGGCATTGAGCGCCGCGTTGAGCTTGGCAATGATGGGCGTCGGCGTGCCGCCCGGCGCGAGCAGGCCGTAGTGCAATTCGGCCGCGTAGTCCGGCAATCCGGCTTCTGCAACGGTCGGCAGATCGGGAAATGAAGGCGAACGCGCCGATCCCGTCACGGCAAGCGCGCGCACATTCCCCGCTTTCACGAAACCAACAGCGCTCGTGATCGGGCAGAACATCAACGGCACCTGGCCGCCGATCAGATCGGTGAGCGCCGGCGCCACGCCCTTGTACGGCACCGGATTGATCTTGATGCCAGCCATCGTCGCGAACAGCATGGCGGAAAGATGCGTCGAGGTGCCGATCCCGGTCGAGGCGAAATCGAGCTTGCCGGGCTCTTGCTTCGCCAGCGCGATCAGTTCGGCAATATTCTGTGCCGACAGCGAAGGAGTCGCCAGCACCAGATTCGGGCTCTTGGCGATCAGCCCGATCGGCGAAAAATCCTTCACCGGATCATAGGCGGTGTCTGGATAAAGCTGCGGATTGATGGCGAGCGAGCTCGTCGCGATCAACAGCGTATAGCCGTCCGGCGTGCTGCGTGCGACGTCGCGGGTGCCGATCGTAGAGCCGGCGCCGCCGCGGTTCTCAATCACGATGGGCTGGCCGAGCGTCACGCTCATCTTGGCGGCGACCATGCGCGCCAGCACGTCGTTGCCGCCGCCCGCCGGATAGGGAACGATCAGTGTGATCGGCCGCGCCGGATAATCGTCGGCGGCCGCAAATCCGGCCAAAGCCACAAGTCCGGCCAAAGCAGCAAGCCCGACAGCAAGGACCCATAACAGCAATCCGGCTCGCCGCAGCACTTCGCGCGTCCTCAACTTCCGCGTCCTTTCGATCTGCGTCTTCACGCCAATCAAATGGAGGTCGGCGTGCAGGTCAAGCATGCAACTCGGTAACTTGCGCCTATGCAGGCCGCCGATCTAAAATCACGCACCATTGCGTGCAAAGAACGCGCAAGGAGGGAGTGACACATCATGCTGAGCCCCGAAGCAAACGCGCGTCTGACCCGCGTAGGACCCGGAACCCCATGCGGCGAGCTTATGCGCCGCTATTGGATCCCGATCGCACCGCTGGCACAGCTCCGCGAGAATCCCGTCCGCAAGGTGCGCGTTCTCGGCGAAGACCTCGTCCTCTACCAGGACCGCCGCGGCAACTTCGGACTGATCGGCGACAGGTGTCTTCACCGTCTCGTCGACATGCAATTCGGCATTCCGGACGATTGCGGACTGCGCTGCCCTTATCACGGCTGGCTCTATGGCGCCGACGGCGAATGTCTCGACCGCCCGATGGAAAACAAGGGTGCAATCAAGGCCAAGCTGAAAGCCTATCCAGCGCGCGAATTGGGCGGCCTGATCTTCGCTTATATGGGTCCGTTGCCCGCTCCGGCGCTGCCGCGCTGGGATCTGTTCGTTTGGCCGAATGCCGTGCGGCAGATTGCCATCAACGTCATCGACTGCAATTGGCTGCAATGTCAGGAAAACACCGGCGATCCGACGCACAGCGTTTGGGCGCACGGCCATCTGTTCCGGTACATTTTGGAGAGGGACGGCCGTCTCGCCGAACGCGCCGCGAGCCTCGACCATACGCTCCATACGCGCACCAAATGGGGTAACGGCATCAAGGAAGTTTACGCGCGGCCGACACAACACGGCTTCGAGAAGGGCATCGCCTATTCAAAGGAGCTTGGCGCTGAGGCCGATCACGTGCGGCGGCATTCGACGGTGATCTTTCCCTTTTTCACGCAGACCGGCAAGGCAGGCGCACCGCGCAGCGAATTCCAGATCCGCGTGCCGATGGACGACACGCACACTTACCACATCTGCTATCAGGTCTACGCGGCGCCCCACGGCATCAAGGCGCCGCATCAGGACTACGTGCCGTGGTACGAGCCGCCGATGTACGACGCGAGCGGGCGTCCGATCCTCGATTACGTCCTCGCGCAGGATGCACTCGTCTGGGTCGCGCAAGGGCCGATCACCGACAGGTCGAAGGAGGTCCTCGGACGCACCGATGTTCCGATCGCGCTGCTGCGCCGCCAGCTCGACGAGCAGATAACACGCGTCGAAGACGGCAAGGAGCCGATGAACGTCTTCCGCGATGATACCGGCGTCATGCTTCACGGCAGCGGCGCGGCGCCCGGTGATTGGACTTCGCCGGATTGGGCGACGCGGCAGCTTTTCCTGAGCCAGGGTTTTCGGAAAATGTACCACAAGGGCTTCGCCAACGATGACGCCGATCGCTACGGTCCCGCGATCGAGCTCGTCAAGGAACTGCATCGGAGCATCGAAGAAGCCGAAATCGCAACGCGCGGCAATGCGCGCTCGGCGACGCTTCAAGCGGACGCCGTCGTCGAGTCCTCCTGACCGGTCAGAGCATGATCCCGAAAAGTGGATACCGGTTTTCGGAAAAGATCATGCTCCAACAGAGAATCCAAAGTCGGCGTTCCACAGCGCCTCGAGCCGCCGCATCTGATTGGCCGAGAAGGGCGGCGCGCCGGAGACCGCGGCGATCTCTTCAAGCTGGGCTTGTGTCGAGAAGCCGCCAAGCGCGGTCGCCACGCCGTCGTGCATCAATGCGAAGCGAAACGCCGCTTGGGCGAGCGTGCATCCGTTCTCGCGCGACAAGAAAGTCAGCTCGCGGGCCATGCGGCGAAGCCGCAGCGAAGCGGGCGATTCAAGATCGTAAACACGCGCCAATTCATGTCTTGGCAGTCCGGCGACGCTATCGTCGGTCAGAAAGCCGCTTGCGAGCGGACTGTAGACCGCGGCCGCGGCGCCGCGCGCATGTGCGGAGCTGATCACGTCGCCAAAGTCCTTCTCCAGCGTCAGCCCGTTCGGCCGCCCCCGTCCGGCCGTGGGATTGAACAGCGTATACGGCACGTTGATGAGGTCAAACACGCCGGTGTCGAGGAGTTGCCGCACCTCCGCGCCGTCATTGCCGCGGCAAATGAAGCCTGCATATTTGATCTTGCCGGAGCGCTTGAGGCGCTCGATGCCATCGAGCACGCCGCCCGGCTGCAGGAAATGATCGAGCGACAACTGCGTATAGCTGCGGCCCTCAAGCTTCGGCCCGGTGCGTGAGGGGCCGTTATGGATTTGCAGCATGTCGACATAATCGACACCAAGCCGCCGCAAGCTTTCCTCGGCCGAGCGCACGATATGGCCGGCCACATCACCGAGATTGCCTTTGCGGATTTCAACCTTGGTGTTGAGAACCGGACGGACACCGAGCGTCTTCAGCGCGCGGCCGAGATGGGTTTCGGCGATTCCATCACCGTAGTCGGGCGCGTTGTCAAAGTAGGTAATGCCGAGCTCGAGCGCGCGGCCGACAATTGCGAGCTGCTCGTCAGGACGGCCCCGTACCATCAGGCCCGCATTGCCGCCGCAGCCGAAGGCGATCTCCGAAACGACGAGGCCGCTCTTGCCGATAGTCCTGTATTGCACGTCACGGCTCCCGAGGCTCTCTGCGGACGAACACGCGTTGCCGGACGTCACCGACGGCGGTTGACGTCGCTCTTGCCAATGGCCGATGATTCAGGACGCCCAGCACGACAAGCATAATCACGATCGGGAGGAGAGGCGAATGATAAGGGCGAGCAGTTTATCGCGGCATGCGCGATTCATCTTGTTGCGTGTGGTGTATGGCATCGCCCTCGCCGTTTGCACCTTGATCGGGCCGGCCGGCGCGCAGACGGATGTCGCGCATTATCCAGACCGGCCGGTCCTCATTATCGTGCCCTATCCGCCCGGCGGGGGCACCGACATCCTCGCGCGCGTCCTTGCCGATAAATTGCAGGCGCGACTGAACCAACCGGTTGTCGTCGAGAACCGTCCGGGTGCGAGCGGCAATGTCGGCTCGGAGGCCGTGTTCCGCGCCAAGCCCGATGGCTACACGCTGCTGTTCTCGGCGCAGCCGCCGCTCGTCGCCAACGAGAGTCTTTACACGAAGCTCAACTTCGATCCCGACGCGCTGGTGTCCGTTTCCGTGGCGGCGGCGGCAAACATCGTGCTCCTGGTCAACTCCAAGGTCCCCGTCAATACCCTGCAGCAGTTCATCGACTACGCCAGAGCAAATCCCGGCAAGCTGAACTATGCCTCGCAGGGCATCGGCAGTTCCGGCCACCTGACCGGCGAGTTGTTCAGCATGATGGCCGGGGTGAAGATGATTCACGTTCCCTATGCGGGCACCAATCCGGCCGTGACCGATTTGATTGCCGGTCACGTCGATCTGATGTTCGGTGAGATGGCCACCGGCGGTCCATACCTTCCCGACGGCAGATTGAAATTGCTGGGCTTGGGCGGAGACAAACGCTTCTCCGCATATCCGGATATACCCACTATTTCCGAGGCATTGCCCGGCTTTTTTGCCAAGGTTTGGCAGGGCATGGTGGCGCCGCCCGGCACGCCCGACGCAATCACCGGCAAGTTGTCGGTCGCCATCAACGACGTGCTGAAAATGCCCGATGTCACGGACCGGCTGGATAAATGGTACATGACCGCCGTCGGCGGCGCGCCGGAGGATATGGATCGCTTCCTCAAAGCCGAGCGCGAACGCTGGGGCAATGTGATCCGTGCGAGCGGCACGAAGATCGAATGAAAACGGCGCTGGCGCCGTATCGCGCGTCACACTTTTGCTTGGTTCACGCAGCAAAGCGACCGCCATCGAGGGGTCATAACGCAATTTACTGCCGATGATGAGGGCACCTGGATGATCACTACACTTTCTATGCTCCATCAGGCCGACCGCCTGTGCGGTCAATTCGCGGCCGCCTTGCACAATTGCGAATTGCAGATTTACGGGACACTCGGCGCTCTTCTGGTGCTCGGCGTTCTGTTGTTCCCGCCCAGAAACGATCCCGATCAAGTCTGAAGCATCCTCACCCGCATCGCAAACGGAACCACGCCCGGCCTCGTGCGTTATTTGCACGACATCGAACAACCGGGAGTGCGGATATGCTGAACCTTGTTGTTACTCTATTGATTATTGCGCTTATCGCCGGCGTTCTCGGCTTTGGCGGTATTGCAGGCGCCGCGGTCGGCATTGCCAAGATCGTATTCTTTGTGGCGCTGGTGTTGTTTCTGGTCTCGCTGCTCGCTGGCGGTATGCGCGGCGGTTTCCGCCGCGGCCTATAACGGCGCGCGCAAGCGGCGTCTTATAAGTGCAGGTGACTTATATGTGCAGCGGCCGTGCGGAGGTCACTTCCGCACGGCCGAATTATTTAGCTCGCGGGATGACTGAAATGTGCCGTCAAAGCTTGCGGTCGGCAAGCGGCGGCAAAAATTTCTCGGTATAGACCGACGCCGGATCCGGTTCGGATGAAAGCTTATAGGCGTCGGCGATCGAGTCGATAGTGAATTGCAGCTTCTTCGGCTCGACCACGCTCAAGCCCTTATCGACGACATGCTTGGTCTTGGTCAGATCGAGCGCCAGCCCGAGCCGCACTTTCTCGATATCCATCTTCATCATCGGATCGTGCGCCTGCATCAGCGCCAGCGCCGCGTCGGGATCGGCGATCGTGTCCTTGGTGCCGTGATTGAGCGCGGCGACAACGCCTTTTACGGTTTCCGGATTATTGTCGGCGAACTGCTTGGTGGTGACCAAAGCGAGCCCGTACATATCGGCGCCGAAGTCGGAATATTTCAGCACGAAGAGATCGCTCATCTTAAAGCCGACTTCTAACGCAGCAGGAACATTGGAGTTGGTAAACCCGCCGGTGCCGTCGACATCGCCGCGCTTGAGCATCGGCCCGAACAGCTGCGGCTGCACATTGACCCAATCGACATCGACGTCGGGCGCGTGTGCGGCCTTGAGCAGAATTGAGATCGTGTCGTGGACGGCGGTGCCGGGGCCCCCGGCGATCTTCTTGCCGTTGAGATCGGCGGCCTTGCGGATGCCGGCATCGGCGCGCGTGATCAGCGCCAGTGGCGTGTCGTCGAAGCTGATATAGACGGCGATCAGTGGCGACGACGGATTCATCGCGTTGAAGCGGATCATCGACGGCAGATCGACCCAGCCGAATTGATAGGCGCCACTCGCGACGCTAACCGCGACATTGGTGGCGCCTTTGCCGGCATCGATGGTGTCGACGGTGACGCCTTCCTTCGCGAAGTAGCCGTTCTTCTGCGCAATGAAAAACGGCGCATGCGTGCCCTGGATGATCCAGTCCATCATCAGTTTGACGTCTTTGCTCCCGGCGCGCGCGCTCGTCCAAGTGCTCGTCCAGGCGATGGCAGCCAGCAGCGCGAGGCACACGCCGCCGAGGACCATGGCGTGCCGTCGCAACACATCCACAACCATTGCTTTCGCTCCTTACAATTCGCGTGACTGCGACTTTGCAAGAAGCGTGCCCTGCACCCCGCGGCATACCGCCATGGCATGACGATTGCACAGAACGAGTGTCACGCGTCCTACTGGGCGTTTGCAGCCGAGGAAGTGCCTGTTTGATGATCAAACTGCATCGTCATTGTTATTCGCCACATAAACTTCATAAATCCGAACGGCACACGTTTCGCAACTGTATGGCGGCCGCGTGACTACGCAACCGCGGATGAAAAACTTCGTCGAGCTGTTTCAAGTGTCGCTGCGCTACGGCGAGGACGGCGACGGCACGCTTGCTTTGCACGACACGACGCTGCGTGTCGACGCCGGCGAATTCGTCGCGGTGGTCGGCCCGTCTGGTTGCGGCAAGTCGACCCTGATGAAAGTGGTCACCGGGCTGTGGCCGCCGACCAAAGGCGGCGTCATTGTCGACAGCAAGGAAGTCGATGGGCCTCTCTCGATCACCGGCATGGCATTTCAGAATCCGACCCTGCTGCCGTGGCGCACCACGCTCGATAACGTCATGCTGCCTTTGGAGATCGCGCAGCCGCATGCGTCGCGGTTGCGCCGCGAGCGCGCGATGTATGAAGGCAAGGTGCGCGATCTTCTGACGCTGGTCGGACTGAAGGGCTTTGAGGACAAATTTCCCTGGCAATTGTCCGGCGGCATGCAGCAGCGCGCCTCGATCTGCCGCGCGCTCATTCACGATCCAAAACTGCTCATGCTCGACGAACCGTTCGGCGCGCTCGATATGTTCACGCGCGAGGAATTATGGCTCGCCATGCAGGATTTGTGGCTGGCGCGCCGTCCGACCGTGATTCTGGTGACACACGATCTGCGCGAAGCGGTTTTCCTCGCCGACCGCATCCTGGTGATGAGCGCCCGCCCCGGCCGCATCGTCGCCGAGCGCGTCGTCGATCTGCCGCGGCCGCGGACGCTGTCGATGACCTATGAACCTTATGCGGTCGGCCTGGTGCAGGAGCTGCGCGACCATATCAGTTCGGCGCGGGTGGCCGCATGAGGATCGCATGAGTGAGATCGCAGTGCCCGCCGCAGCTTCGGCGCCCGCGCCGCGGCGCCGGCCGAAACTGTCGCGCAAAAAGATCTTCCGCCGCGTCTTGCCGTGGCTGGTCATCGCCGCGCTGTTTCTGCTCTGGCAGGCCTTCGTCGACGGCTTCAGGATCGCGTCGTTCGTCCTGCCTTCGCCCAGCGAGATTTTTTCGGCCGGCTGGCAATGGCGCGGCATCATCCTGCAGAACGCATGGCTCACTTTTGTCGAGACTTCGATCGGATTTTTCTTCGCCATCGTATTCGGCCTGTCGGCCGGCATCGCGGTCGGCTCGTCGTCGCTGATCTATGACGGCTTCTATCCGGCTCTGATCGGCTTCAACACCATTCCCAAAGTCGCGGTGGTGCCCATCCTGATCATCCGGTTCGGCGTCGGCGCCATTCCGGCAGTGATCACTGCGTTCCTGCTGTCGTTCTTTCCGATCCTGGTCAATGTCGCAACCGGCATCGCCACCGTCGAACCGGAGCTGCAAGATGTGCTGCGCGCGCTCGGCGCCAGCAAATGGCAGATGATCCGCAAGGTCGGCCTGCCGCGGGCGATGCCTTACTTCTTTGCTTCGCTAAAGGTCGCCATCACCGTCGCCTTCGTTGGCTCGATCATCGCCGAGACGGTCGGCTCCAACGGCGGCATCGGCAATTTCATGCTGGTCGCGTCGTCACGCTTCGAAGTGCCGCTGGCCTTCGCCGGCCTTCTCGTCACCGGAGCCATGGGCATCGGCATGTACGCGGTCGCAAGCGCCATCGAATGGCGTATGACCAAATGGGCCGTGCGCGGCGGCATGGATTTGGGCGGACGCTCCTAACGCATGTCCCGGTAAGCCCCAGCGGTCTTGATGTCCCCTTCCTGGCGTATAATCGGCATCCCGAAGCTACATTGAATTGGTCGAAAATGACCCAAGGCGGACATTGGGTTTCTCTCCGTTCACAAAGGGGGCCTTTTGGATGAAAAACTGAGGTCCCGTTGCGACACTCATTGACATGTATGCACTGAGGTAACCGATATTGAACGATTTCAGGACCGCTCTCGCACTCTCCTGCTCAAACTTCCGAAATCATTCATTTAGCTAACGTTGTTAGAATCGGTCATGCGGCGCGTAAATTATCGCGTCGGATTGGAGGCCATGGTGCATACGGATACTGCATCGGGGGATGCGCCGGACGCTGCCCATCAAAGCGGTATATTAGAAGCACCGGCTGAAAAGTCATTTGATCGCATGCTCCGGCTGGCTGAGACGGCGTTGTGCACGCCCATCGTTTTAATGTCCTTCGGCGGTCGTCATCACCAATGGCTCCAATCAAGCAAGCGGCTCGATCCCGTGACCGATCCGAGATTCACGTTGCTCTGTGACTATGCGTTCGAGAAAAATGACTTTTGTGTCGTATCAAACACACTCGAACATCCGGCTTTTCACGACAATCCTCTTGTTGTCGGTGAGCCAAATATTCGTTCATATGCTAGTGTCCCTTTGCGGAGGCAGAACGGCCTCAAGGTCGGCGCCATTTGTGCTGTCGACCACAAAGAGCGCGACTTTACAAAAGATCAGCTCGATCTACTCGGCGATCTTGCGCAGCTCATGGTGGAGCAGATTGAGCTTCGTCAGATCGCGACAACCGATAGTCTCACTGGCGCTCTTACGCGACGGGCATTCGAGGCCGAGGTCACCCGTGAGTACCGACGAAATAGTCGCTATCAGCGAGATCTAAGCGTGATTGTGGTCGACGTAGATCACTTTAAAAAAATCAACGATAATTATGGCCACGCAGCGGGCGATCTGGTGCTCAAGAACGTCGTCTTACAAATCAAGCAGAACTTGAGGGAGATGGATTTTCTTGGTCGCCTGGGCGGAGAGGAGTTTGTCGTCGGCTTGCCGGAAACCGGCCTTGACGGCGCGTCAATAGCGGCTGAACGGTTGCGTGAAACGATTGCCAGCATGGCGATGGTCTCGAATGGCGACAGAATTGGTGTGACTGCAAGTTTTGGTATTGCCGCTTTAAGTCGAGCTGATCGCGATTGGAAAGAGATGGTGGCTAGGGCCGACGTGGCGCTTTATCGAGCAAAGCAAGAGGGTCGGAACCGATGCATTTGCCACCAGCCTGAGTTGGAGCTTTTCTAAATCAACTAGTGACAATAGAGGGCCTGATGAGATCGCGACAATATCGCCGAACCGAATGAAATCGTCGGCTACAATAAAACGCTCCCCTGTCGCGTCAGGCGAACGCTCCGCAGCGGGTTTGCAAGATCGCACACCGCATATGAGTGAACGCATTGGTGCTTCGCATAACATCTATTGCGGCTCGATGCCGGCGTCGCGGATCACCGCCGACCATTTGGTCTCCTCGCGATCGATCACCGCGGCGTGCTCCGCGGGCGTGGTCGGCGCCGGCTCGCCGCCTTCATTGATGATGCGCTTCTTCACGTCTGCATCGGCGAGCGCGGCGCGCAATTCCTTGTTCAGACGGTCGACGATCAGTTTCGGCGTGCCGGCAGGCGCGAGCAGCCCATAAGTCAAGGTGGCGTCGAAGCCGGGTAAGCCGGATTCCGCGAGCGTCGGCAGTTCCGGCATCAGCGTCGAATGCCTGGTGGAGGTCACTGCGAGCGCGCGAATGAGGCCGCTGTCGAGCGCCGCCCGCGACACCGGGATCGGGTTGAAGCCGACTTTGACAAAGCCGCCCATCATGTCCGTGATCAGCGGGTTCGAGCCTTTTTCGACGATCTGCTCGACTTTCACGCCGGCCTGCTGCGCGAACAGGATCGAGGCCAGATAATTGACGGTGCCGGCGCCGGGTGTCGCGACCTGCACTGGCTCCTTGGCGCTCTTCATCATCGCGATCAATTCGCCGACATTGTGCGCCGGAAAATCCCTATAGACGAGAAGCAATGCCGGCGCCGACGCAATCAGTCCGATCGGCGCAAAATCCTTGCGCGCATCGTAGCCGACATTCTGGTAGAGATGTGGGCCGGTGGCGAGCGTCGACGTATAGCCGAGGATGATCGTGTAGCCGTCCGGTGTGGCGTGCGCGACTTCACGGGTGCCGACGGTGCCGCTGCCGCCGGCATTACGGTTCTCGACGACGATGCGCTGGCCGAGCGCCGCGCTCATCTTGTCGGCGACCGCGCGCGCCATGATGTCGTTGGTGCCGCCCGGCGGCAGCGGAATGACAAGCGCGATCGGGCGGTTCGGATAATCGTCGTCCGCTTTTGCCTGCACCAACACAGCGGCGACGGCCACTATTGCCGCAAGCAGCGCCACAAGTCGCGTCGTGTGCCTCGTCAAGCGCGCCTCCCATTTATTCCCGCATATAGCAGTGTTTGAGCGCCGGTCGGTTGCCGCGATTAGTAAAAAAATAAGCCTAGTGAAAAAATAACGCTTTTGGAACGATTTACCAAACATTCGGCGCTACACCTCGGCCGGTCTAGGGGCTGGGATTATGCGCTATCTCGATTTGCGGCTTCGCAGCAAGGCCGCGAAGTCACGAAATAAGGCACGAAACACGCCACGAAAGTCATTCCGTTTCAGCCTGCGCTGGCGCATCGCTTTGCTGGGCATCGGCGGGCTTTTGCTCATCGGCATGGTTTATTTCGTCGGCTCGCAGATCGAGAACAGGAAACAAGAGATCGCCGATCAGAGTGCTGCGCTGGCAACCGACGTCGCCGCCCTGTCCCAGGACATGCTGCAGGCCAAGCAGATCGCCACCGAATTTCTGCTGAGGCATAGCCAGGCTGCGATCGACAGGCACGCGGCGATCATTGTTCACGCCCGCGGGCTGGTTGCTGCCATCGGCAAGCTGGTCGCATCGCTCGATTCGGCGGATCCCCTGCGGCAGGCGGACGCCTTCGGCGCCGGCATCAACATGTACGCCACCCGCTTCCAGAGCGTCGCGTCCGGCCAGAAGAACCTTGGCTTCGACGAAAACGAGGGGCTACAGGGCAAATTGCGCGACGCCGTTCACAAGGCTGAATCGCGGCTAGGCCAAATTGACGAACCCCGCTTGACCGTCCTGATGCTGATGATGCGCCGGCATGAAAAGGATTACATGCTGCGCGACGATGAAACTTATGGAACAGAGCTGCGCAAACGCGTAACCGAGTTCGAAAAGCTGCTCACCACCACGGCGATCCCAGACGACACAAGGGCCGAGCTCAAGGGCCTCGTCGAAGCCTATCAGCAAAGCTTCATGGGCTTCATGGTTCAGCAAGATTCGGTGCAGGAAGACGTTACTGATCTGATGACGATTTACGACCGGCTGCGGCCGAGTCTCGTCAAAGTCCAGGAAGCCGCCGAAAAGCGCTACGCCGAAGCGCAATTGTCGGCCGCACAGCTGCGGCAGAATTTGCTTTACGGCACGGCTTTCCTGACAGTGCTGATCGGTCTTCTCGCACTTTATCTCGGACGCAACATTTCCCGGCCGATTATCCTGATGGTCAAGGCGATGCAGCGGCTCAGCGCGGGAGACGTTGAGTCCGAGCCGCCGAAGGTCGATCGCAACGACGAACTGGGCGAAATGGCCAAAGCCTTATCGGTGCTCCGCGAGGCCGCCAAGGAAAAGATGCGCCTCGAACAGGAGACCGCAGAACAGCGCAAACGGGCCGAGGAGCAACGACAGCGGGCGGAGCGCGATCGTCAGCGCCACAGCGATGAACAAACGCGCGCCACCGAGGAGCGGGTCCGGGCCGCAGACGAGCAGCGCCAGATTATCGCGCTCCTCGCCGGCGGATTGAAGGGCCTGGCTGATGGTGATCTGACGATTCGCCTGGACGACGGCTTGACCGCCGACTATCAGCGGATCAGAGACGATTTCAACGGCGCGCTCGGGCAGCTTCAGGAAACGGTCCGCGATATCGCCGTTGCGACGAGCGAAGTTGCAACCGCCACCGGCGAGATCTCGGGAAGCACGAGCGATCTGTCGCGGCGGACCGAAGAGCAGGCTGCGAGCCTCGTACAGACTTCAGCGGCACTCGAACAGATTTCCGCGACCGTCAAGAAGAATGCCGAGAACGCGCAGGCAGCCAACAGGTCGGCCGACAGCGCCTCCGAGCTGGCCGACCGCAGCGGTCAGGTCGTCGTCCGGGCGGTTGAGGCGATGGCCGGAATCGAGAAGTCCTCGCGCAAAATTTCCGACATCATCAGCGTGATCGACGAGATCGCGCGGCAGACCAATCTTCTGGCGTTGAACGCTGCGATAGAAGCCGCACGTGCCGGCGAGGCCGGCCGCGGCTTCGCCGTTGTGGCGACCGAGGTGCGCAGCCTTGCGCAGCGCTCCTCTGAGGCAGCCAAGGATATCAAAAATCTGATTGCGGCTTCGAGCGGGCAAGTCAAGGATGGCGTCGATCTCGTCAACGAGGCCGGTCGCTCGCTCACTGAGATTGTGGCCACCATCAAGAACGTCGCGGCGCTGGTCGCTGACGTCGCTGGCGCCTGCGCCGAGCAGGCGGTCGGCATCGAGCAGGTGAACAAGGCCGTCACGCAAATGGACGAGGTCACCCACCAGAACTCTGCTCTCGTCGAGCAAAATGTAGCCACCGCCCGGACGCTGGAGCAACAAGCCAAAGCCATGAGTGGACGCGTCGCCTTCTTCAATCTCCACGGCAGCGCCGAAAATGCGGACGCACCGCCCAACGAAAGCGAACAGCTATTCGCAGCCGCTTCATGAAGGGGCCCGGCACCGGCCGCGGTGGCGCGTTCGATCCGTAATCCGCAAGCCATTCGCTGCGGTCGTCCGATGTCGTCGTCGCAGGTTATTCGGCGTTTATGCGGCTCGCCTGGGCGAAGATTTCCCCGCCGTCTTGAGAAGAATTAATGATTATAACGGCGCGTCTTGGTCCATAATCCTGTGGGGGCGCTCTTCATCGATTGCGAAGAGCATGGGCCGGGTCGGGTTACTTATTGTCCTGTCGATTGCTGTCGCTGCCGGGCTTGTCTTTGGTTTGATCCCGGACATCGATTTGTCGATCGCGAGCTTCTTCTTCGGGCTCGGCCAAGCCGGCAGCAGCATGCCGGAAATTTGGATCGAACCGACAGTTCTGGCCTTACGCAAAATCGGATTCTGGACCGAGATCGTACTGATCGCCCTTCCAGTGGCCGCGCTTGCGATCAAACTGATCCTGCCGCGCAGAAAAATGCTCGTTCCGGGCAGCGCCATCGTATTTCTGTTGGCGAGCTTGATGCTCGGCCCGGGCCTCCTGGTGAATGTCGGGCTGAAAAATCATTGGGGGCGGCCACGGCCTGGACGCATCGAGCAATTCGGTGGCGACGAGAAATTCGTGCCGTGGTGGCAGCCAAACGGCGGCTGTCAGAAGAATTGCTCTTTTGTCTCCGGCGAAGCATCCGCCGCTTTTTGGACCCTCGCCCCTGCTGCGCTAGCGCCGCCGCAATGGCAGCCGCTGGCCTACGGCGTGGCATCGGTCTTCGGTGCCACTATCTCGTTGTCGCGCATCGCGACGGGAGGGCATTTCCTGTCCGATACCATCTTTGCCGGCGTCTTCACGCTCCTCACCGTCTGGCTGACATATGCCCTGGTCTATCGCTGGAAACGAACGCGGCTCAAGGACGACGTGATCGAAGACGCACTGGAGCGCTTTGCGATCTCAGTTCATGTGGCGCTGGGGCGACTGGTCAGGCCATTCGGCACGCGGGCCGGCAACCAAATGGCGGACGCCGACGCGCGCGCCGGCAAGCCGCGGCGCAAGCACTATGCGCAAGGCGTTCAATCCGCTTTTTTCGATGGCGCCGCATCGCGCGACGCGACATAAGCGAGACCAGCGGCGCCGAGCGAGCCGCCGATGAGAATGCCGATCGGCATGAACGTAAAAAACACCAGCATGCCGGAATAGCCTTCAAAGTCGGTGGTGTGAAACACTTGCGTCCAGATCAGGCCGCAGACCACGCCGAGCACGCCGCCCAAAATCGCGCCGAGGAAAAAACCGACGAGCGCAAGGCCGACTACTTTCATGAGATCACCTGTTGCGAGGCGCGCCGCACTCGAGCATTTCGAATGAGCATGATCTTTTCGGAAAACCGGTTTCCACTTTTCCGGATCATGTTCAAACGCTAATCGATTTGCGGAATGCCGGCCTTGGTGATGATGTCGCGATATTTGGCGATCTCGTCGGCGATGAACTTCTTCGATTGATCCGGCGGCAGGTAATAGGTCTCGGCGCCTTGCTGCTGAAACCGCGCCCGCACGTCGGGATCGGCCAAAGCATTCTTCACCTCGTCATTGAGTTTGTTGACGATCGCTTCGGGCGTGCCCTTGGGCGCCGACAGCGCAAACCATCCCGAGACCAGATAGTCCGGCAGCCCCGCTTCCTTGACCGTCGGCGTGTCCGGCAGAATATCGAGCCGGTCGGTGCCGGCGACGGCAAGCGCCTTGCCGCCATTGGCGTTCAGCGCCGCGGCAACGTTCGGGTACCACTGAAAGCCGAGCGGCACATCGCCGGCGATCATGTCGGGAACGTATTGGCCGATATTCTTGTAAGGCACATGCGTCATCTGCACGCCGGTGAGCTGGCTGAAGAACTCGCCGGCAAGATGTTGCGAGCTGCCGATGCCGACCGATCCGTAATTCAGGCCGGGATTCTTTTTGCCGTAAGCAATCAGTTCCTGCAGCGTGTTGACCGGCAATTTGTTGCTGGCCGCGACCACGATGGTGAATTTGGCGAACGGCGAGACGACCTCGAAGTCTTTTTGCGGGTCGTAGCCAAGCTGTTTGTACAGCGTGACATTGGCGGCCATCGGACCCGAGCCGCTGCCGACCAGCGTGTAGCCGTCAGGCGTTGCTTTCGCGACATCGGCGGTGCCGTTATTGCCGCCGGCGCCGGGCCGGTTCTCGACCACGATGGTCTGGCCCATCGATTTGGCCATTCGCGCGAACAGGATGCGGCTGACGACATCGCTGGCGCTGCCGGCGGCAAACGGGACGATCGCGGTGATCTGGCGATTGGGATAATCGGGGATACTTTGTGACGCGCTTTGCGCCTGGGCAACACCGCTGCCGACCGAACCCAAAGCCAGCGCCAACACGACGCCAACCAAGCTTAAACCCCGTATTTTCTGCATTTCCAGCGTCCTCCGCGGCCGCAGCAAAGCAAATTCCAACCTGCCTTCCAAGCCGCAAACGCCGTTCCGCGGCGGTCGGCGCTGCCGCAATTTGCCGCAAATGGCGCACAATCCGTCCCCAAAGCCGCCCCCTTCGGCCGCCATGTCGGGACGGTCGAGGGATTCTTAACTGCCCATTAACCATGTGGACGGCACCTGTTCGGGCGCCGTCCTAGGCATGTGTTTTGGGCACGTGGTGCGAACGGGGGGCGCGGTGCGGTCGATCATTGCGTGCGGGCTCATTCTGCTCGGCCTGAACGGCACCGCGCACGAGCCGGAATACGGCGCGCTGTTTTCCGAACGCTTCGCCTCCGTTACCGACACATCCGCATCTTCAGTCGTACAAATCAATTCCTCGACCAGCCGGTCCGACAAGCTCACCGTCGCGTCGCTGCAGCCGCGCGCTTTGGCGCTCGAGATTTTCCGGCCGACCGCGGCCGACATGCAATTGCGGCTCGCCTCGGCGAATCCCGATTTCAACACCACCATGCTTTCGACCGACAATCGCGGCACCGAAGTGTCGCTCGACGATCTCTGTCAGGCTTTGTTCAACTCGGCACAGGATAACGACATTCCGGTGCAGTTCTTTGCCAATCTGATCTGGCAGGAGAGCCGGCTCAAAGTCGACGATGTCAGCAAGAAAGGCGCGATGGGGATCGCGCAATTCATGCCGTCTGTCGCCGCCGAAAAGGGCCTCGACGATCCGTTCGACCCGATGCAGGCGCTGCCGGCCTCGGCGCGCTTGCTGCACGAGTTGCGCAGCGAATTCGGCAATCTCGGCCTCGTCGCCGCCGCCTACAATGCCGGCCCGGGCCGCGTCACCCGATGGCTTGAGCGTCGCGTCAGCCTGCCGCGCGAGACCCGCAATTACGTCGTCCGCGTCACCGGCCTGTCGGTCGACGCCTGGCGGACCATGCGGGTGAGCAACGATGCGCTGACCTTCGTGCAGCACCTGCCCTGCCGCAGCATGCCGGCCTTCGCCAACGTCGAGCAGCAGCAGCAGGCGCAGACCGCGGTCAAGGTCGAACAGGTCAAGCTCGACGTTTCCGAAGGCAAATCCGACGATCCCGACATCACCGGCTCGCTCGACATGCCGGAGCCAGCCGCCGACACCAAGGCTGCGTCCAAATCCGCGCGCGCGCGCGACAAGCACGATGCGCATCGCACCGAGCGCAAAGCCGACCACCATGGCGGCAAGCGCGAGGTCGAGCGCACCCCGCATGCCGCGCCCGAGAAGCGCCGCGTCTGATCATCGCCGTTTGACGACAAATCTGGACGACTCAGGTTTCTCATAAAATAACGAATCGAATTCCGTTTTCGGATGAATAGCGGACAACGGACGGACGCGCCTCAAGGTCCGCCTGTGACCCAACGCAGACATGTGAGTAGCCGCCCGTTCACGTTCTCGCCGGCCGGCGCGTCGGTCTATCAGCTCGGCACCTTCGGTACGGCCCGGAAAGAATTGAAGGTGCTGACGCAGGCACGATGACCGCGCTTGGCACTTAGCAGACGTTCGGCGGTGATAGCTTGAACGTTCGTTAATGGCGCAAAGCAGACATCACTCCGGTTGAACAATATCGGCTTTTGCAGACAAGCCGGACAGGATGAGGACGCGCCTTAAGCCGCCGCTGCCCGGGCCGTCCCGGTACGCCGCATGGCGAGCGCCACGATGCGCTGCAAGAGGTCCGGATAGCTGACCCCGATATGTTTGGCGGCGTGGGCGAATTCCTCGCTTTCGGCGATTTCCGGATTGGGATTGGCCTCCAGGAAATACGGCGTGCCGTCGGCGGCGAGGCGGAAATCGATGCGGGCATAGCCGTCGAGCTCGAGCGTGCGGTAGATCCGCTTCGCCATGTTCTGGATGCGGGCGACGAGCTCCGGCGGCAGATCCTTGGCCGGGCCATGTTTGATGCCGCGGCGTTCCTGATAATCGGTATCGTGTTTGACCTTCTCGGTGGCGATGTGCCAGTCGCCGTCGGCCATGTTGTCGAAGCGCAATTCCCAGATCGGCAGCGCCAAGAGCCGCTCGTTGCCGACGATGCCGACATAGATTTCGCGGCCTTCGATATATTGCTCGGCGATGGCGGCGGTGCCAATGCGCTCGTGAATGAAATTGACGCGCTCGGCCAGTTTTTCGTCACTGTCGACGACGGAGGCCTGCGAGATGCCCATGGAGGCATCCTCGTTGACGCTCTTGACGATGAGCGGCAGCGCCAGACGAGACGGTCGCTTGACCTTGCGGTGCATCGGAAACACGGCGAAGTCCGGCACCGGAATGCGGTGATAGTGTACCAGTGTCTTCGACAGATCCTTGCCGCGCGCCAGCATCAGGCCGCGCGGATTGCAGCCGGTATAGGGCATGTGCATCAGTTCCAGATAGCTGACGACATTCTGGTCGTAGATCGCCTCGCCGCGAAACTGCTCGAGCAAAGTGAAAACCACGTCCGGCTTGAACGTGTCGATCTCCTCGCGGATCGGCTTGAGCTCGTCATGCACGCCGAGCGGACGCACCTCGTGGCCAGCGGCGCGCAAGGTCGTGACGACATCGTATTCCGTCTTCCAGACATTGATCTCCGCCTCGGTGTAACCCTTGCTCGATTCAGGCGGGATCAAATCCGGATGCATGATCACCAGGACGCGAAGCGGCTTCATAGCGCGATCCACCTTCGCCGTGACGGACCTAAAAGTGCATGCATGGTTTTTGCGGTCAACAAGACGGTGAATTCCATGAGCAGTTGTCGTTCGGAGCCGACGGCGCGCAAATTGAGCTCGCGGCACCTCTGGATCATGTCCTCAAGCACAACATCGAATGTGAGCTGATATTCGCCCGTCCACTTCGCCACCAATTCCCGTACTTTGGCCCGATTCCGCCTAATGAACGATGAAGCGGCCTCGGAATGCCGATGTTTCGGGTCTTCCGAGAACAGCCGGCGCAGGTCGCGGTCGTAGGTTTTCGGTGTATCAACGAGGTAAAGCGCGCGCTTCTTCTTATAATATTCACCAAGAGTCTGGGTGAGCCTGAAGGCCGGATCGACCTTTTCACGGCGCGTGAGCATCGGCCGCTTGCCGGCGATATCCTGCATCAGCTCGTCGACATATTCGAGCTTCTTGAGCGCCGGCCAGCCCGCGTAACGGCTGCGCCAATGCGAGCGCGGCCGCAGCCACACCGCGAAGGTCTCGGCGAAATCTTCGTCCGGATGGCTCTGCGCATACCACATCCGCAAATGTTGCACGTGATGGCGGCTCGCCGGATTGGGCCGGTAGTAGCGTGGATAACGCTTCGACGACGGACCAAACAATTGTTGCCAGCGCCGGCGGCGGTGCAACTGATAAGCATGCGCCATGACGTGACCGGCCTCGTGCCGCATGATCCGCATGCATTCCGACCAAGTGCCGCCCTCGACGTCGAAGATCAATTTTTTCTCAAGCCGCATCAGGCGCGGATGCGCCAGATAAAACGGAATAGCGATTCCGGGGGTGTTTTCCGGGCTGAACCATTCGCTCGAAATCCAGGCATGCGGCCGCACGCGGATGTCGTGCTCGTCGAGCTCGGCATAAAGCGTGTGCAGGCATCTCGCGAGCCACGTGCCCTCGACCGTCACCTTGAGGTCCTTGATGCGGACGTTCAGCAACTCATCGTCAGACAGCGATGTCCAGAAATATTTCTTACGCGGCATGGTCGTCAAAACCGGGACAGATCACGGTGCCGATGGTGTCACGGGCAGCCCCTGGCGACAACCGGCAACGCTCTTGGTATCAAGACTCTTGGTATCAAGGGTCCTGGTATCAAAGCCGGCATTCAAAATGGCGACAAGCCCGCGCCGGGGGGCCGGTATCTAGGGAATGGAAGCGGCAGGAGAAGTGGCGTGACAGGTGGCAAAAATGACGATCCGGCGTTTCTGTATTTTCCGACCAATTACCGCTGGTCGATGGGGCTATTGATCTGCCTGTCCGGGGCGCCCTGGGCCGGGATCGAGATCGACGAGGTCAATCGGGTCGGCCGAGCGCTCGCCGACAAGGTCGGCGACGACACCGCCTGGTTCAATGAGTGGACCCGCATGGGCGACAAGATCGAGGCCAGAGGCCGTGAGGCTTTGCGCTTAGGCCACAAGCTCACGGCGGCGTCGTGTTTCATGCGCGCCAGCCGCTACTATCAGACCGGCGAGCGTTTCATCCAGCCGCGCTCGCAGCACAGCATGGACGTCTACGCCAAGTCGGTGCGCATCTTTAAGGAAGCCGCCGCGTTGATGCATCGCCCGCGCATCGAGCCGGTCGAAATTCCCTACGAGAACACGACCCTGCCGGGCCTCTTGGTGCATCCCGATCCCGAAGTCGCCGGCAAAAAACCGGCACCGGCCATGGTGTTTTTCGACGGCTTCGACGTCACCAAAGAGATCCAATACGGCTACGGCATTCCCGACCTCGCCGCGCGCGGTATCGGCTGTTTGATCGTCGACGGGCCCGGCAACGGCGAGAGCGTGCGCTTTCGCAATCTGCCGCTGATCGCGGAGACCGAGCGCTATGCGACGCCGGTTTATGACTATCTCGCCGCGCGCCCCGAATTCGACGCCGAGCGCATCGGCGTCATGGCGCTGTCGCTCGGCGGCTATTACGCGCCGCGCGCGGCCTCGCTTGAGCCGCGCTATGCCTGCTGCGTCGCCTGGGGCGCGCAGTGGGACTATCACGACATCTGGGCGCGCCGCCTCGAAGCGCTCGATACCGGAAAAGTCTTGTCGCTCTCGGTGCCGCCGGAGCATCTGCAATGGGTGCTGGGCGTCAACGACCGCGCTGCGGCGCTGAAAAAGCTCGAAGGCTTCCGCCTCGACGGCATCGTACAGAAAATGAAATGCCCGTTTTTGCTGCTGCATGGTGCCGGCGACGAACAGATTCCGCTGCCGCTTGCCGAGAAGCTCTACGCCGCCGTCGGCTCGAAACAAAAAGAGCTGAAAGTGTTCACGCGCGAGGAAGGCGGCTTCCACCACTGCCAAGTGGATAACGTGACCATCGGCGTCCATTACATGTGGGATTGGATTGGCGATGTGTTGAAGGCTTGAAGAAGTCTATGCAAGATTTGATTGCATCATCATGCCCGCGCTTGTCGCGGGCATCCACGTCTTGGGCGCCGTGCTGACAAGAAGACGTGGATGGCGGGAACAAGTCCGGCCATGATGGCCTAGGCCGCCAACATCTTCTGCACTTCGCTGACCAGTTCGCGAAGATGGATCGGCTTGGACAGCACCTTGGCGTGCTTGGGCGCGGTCGAATCCGAATTCAGCGCCACCGCGGCAAAGCCGGTGATGAACATGATCTTGATGTCGGGGTCGAGCTCGGCGGCGCGGCGGGCGAGCTCGATGCCGTCCATTTCCGGCATGACGATATCGGTCAACAACAGCTCGAAGGGCTCTTCGCGCAGCCGTTGATAGGCGGATAGGCCGTTATCGTAGGAAATAACGTCGAAACCGGCGTTTTGCAGCGCCTTCACCAGGAAGCGGCGCATGTCGATATCGTCTTCCGCGAGAAGAATCTTGGTCATCGGCGTGTTCATGGCAATCGTTTCCGGCTGGCGCGCCGGCCCCCACACATTCCCATAAGCCGGATGTCCGGTAAACATGGAGTGAAAACCAGCCTTAATCCGGCTCTGAACTGAGTTGAAATTTGCAGCCATGTTCGCGGCCCTATGCGTCGCCGAGCCGTATTGGCAAGCGTTTGCGGCTATGGACAATAAGGCAATAGACAATGAACCTATGGACAATGGGCGGCGGTTAGGGGACGGTGGCTCCTGGGCCGCGAGTCTCAAGGTTAGCCCCGCTTTAGCCCTCTTGGTCAGCCCTCTTGGTCAGCCCTCTTGGTCAGCCCTCTTGGCGTCATGGACATCGAAGACGAATTCGATCCGCCATTTGAAGCGCTCGAGCCCGCGGAAATCCGCGGGCCGCTCCTTTTTAATTCACCCCATAGCGGGCGGATCTATCCGCAAGCCTTCCTTGAGGCTTCGCGGCTAGAGCTCACGACGCTGCGCCGCTCCGAGGATTCCTTTGTCGGCGAACTGATCGAGGGCGTGGTCGGCCGCGGCCATCCGGTGATGCGGGCGCATTTCCCGCGCTGCTATGTCGACGTCAACCGCGAGCCCTACGAGCTCGATCCGCGCATGTTCGACGGCCGGCTGCCGTCCTTCGCCAATACCCGCTCGATGCGGGTCGCCGGCGGGCTCGGCACCGTGGCGCGCGTGGTCGGCGACGCCCAGGAAATCTACGATCAGCGCATTTCGGTTGCGGAAGCGATGCGCCGGATCGACGGGCTCTATAAGCCCTATCACCGCTCGCTGCGCCGCATGTTCATGCGGCTGCACCACGAATTCGGCGCCGCCATTTTGGTCGATTGCCACTCCATGCCGTCGAGCACCGGCGGCAGGGACGAACGGCCGCGCGCCGATCTCGTGCTCGGCGACCGTTACGGCACGAGCTGCGTGCCGCTGGTGGCCGAAACCATCGAGCACTGCCTGCGCGAATTCGGCTATGTGGTGAGCCGCAACAAGCCCTATGCCGGCGGCTTCATCACTGAGCATTACGGCAATCCGGCCACGGGGCTTCACGCCATCCAGCTGGAGATCAACCGGGCGCTCTATATGGACGAGCGGCGCTATGAGCGCTCGGCGTCGTTCGCACGGCTCGCCGCCGAGTTCGAGATTTTGGCCGATCGCCTCGCGGCCATCCCTGCCGAAGAGTTACGGCCTTACCGCGCGGCGGCGGAATAGGCGTTGAGGACTTCCTAACCGGCCGCCGTTCACAACAGCCGTGAAAAGTTCGGCGGAAGACGACCGAAAGAAAAAGGGCCGCTCACCTTGCGGGAGCGGCCCAAGTCTAGGGAGGAAACGCCCAAGGAGGGCGACGGTAACGGGAGAGAGCCTCTCGCTACCGCACTGCAACAACATACACCGCGTCGCACAAAACGCAAGTGTTGTTGACCTATTTACCCCGGGTTTTCCCGATGAAATTGCCGCATAACGGGCAAAAGCAGCTGGCCAAATTTTTCGCCGTTCCGGAACGTGAGAAATGTTATTAGATTTCAATCGCTTAGTCACGAGTTCCAGATCTGCTCAAAAATACGTCATCAGGCGGCCGCTCAACGCCGAAGGGGCATGTCGCTTTTGCATGGCGATTAACCAATCGTCGTGACCCATGTGCAACGCGGTAACACGGGCAACACGGTGATTTGCCGTTCCTCCAGGGCATGATCCCGAAAAGTGGCAACCGGTTTTCGGAAAAGATCGTGCTGCAACGAAAAATCTAGACCTTGATCCGATTCAATTGGATCAAGGTCTGGAGCTTCGATACTCGATCCACTGAGAGCGATTTGATGACAGCCATTGATTTCACGGCATTCGTGGACGAACTCGCCACCATTTCCGGCGAAACCATCCGGCCGTTTTTCCGCAGCGCCATTGGCGTTGAGAGCTTGGGCGTCGAGAACAAGAGCCGCTCCGGTGGTTTTGATCCGGTCACCGCCGCCGACCGCGCCGCCGAAGTGGCGATGCGCACGCTGATCAAGCGCACCTTTCCCGAGCACGGCGTCGTCGGCGAGGAATTCGAGGCCGACCGGCCCGACGCCGAATATGTCTGGGTGCTCGATCCGATCGACGGCACCAAATCCTTCATCAGCGGCATGCCGGTCTGGGGTACGCTGATCGCGCTGACCCGCCGTGGCGAACCGATCTACGGCATGATGCACCAGCCGTTCACCCGCGAGCATTTCTCCGGCGACGGCCGCGGCGCGCGTTATCGCGGGCCGGCCGGCGATCGCGATCTGCGAGTGCGGCCCTGTACCTCGCTGCGGGATGCGGTGCTGTGCACGACCTCGCCGCTGTTGATGAACGAGGCCGATCGGGCCTGTTTCACCCGGGTCGAGAAGGACGTGCGGCTGTCGCGCTATGGCGGCGACTGTTACGCCTATTGCGTGCTCGCCGCCGGCCATGTCGATCTCGTCATCGAGACCGAATTGAAGCCCTATGACGTTCTCGCCTTGATCCCGATCATCGAGGGCGCCGGCGGTGTCATCACCACCTGGGAGAACGGCCCGGCGCACAAAGGCGGCCGCATTGTCGCCGCCGGCGACAAGCAGGTGCACGCCGAAGCGCTGGCGCTGCTCAACGGGTGACGCGCACTCAGTAGAGCGGCGTGCCCGGCACGAACGCGTCGAACGCTGCCCAGAACTGCGAGCGGAAGCGGTCCTGCTCCATCAGGATCTCGTGCTGGGCGCCGACAATGACCAGATGCGAGCCGGCGCGCAGCATGGTGGCAAAATCCTCGATCGCGGATGTCGACACCACCTGATCGCCGCCGCCGGCGACGATCAGCATCGGCTGGCGGATTTGCGCCGGGTAACTGCGTTGCTGCAACTCCGCCATGGCGCGGAAGGCGGAATCGAGCCAGGCCACCGTCGGCGCGCCCAAGGCCAGCGCCGGCTCGGCCTCGAGCACGGCCGCGTTGCGCGCGTAGCGCACCGGATCGGAGGTCAGGATATTGCCGAGAAACGGCCGCGACTCGACGATGCTGGTATCGGCCTTGGGCACATACATCGAGCCGAAGCCGGCCCAGCGCATGGCCCGCACGATGATGGCGCCCGCTCCCTTCGAATAATCGACGCCGCCGAGCGCGATCAGCGGCGAAGTCAGCACCATGCGGTCGAACCAGCGATGGCCCCGATGCGCGGCGCGGATCAGGATCGTGGCGCCGGTCGAATGGCCGAGCGCGAAAATCGGCGGCGGGCAATCCGGCAGCACGACTTCGCGCATGAAGGTTTCGAGATCGACGTCGTAATCGGAAAAGTCGCGCACATAGCCCTTGCGACGGTCGCTTAGCATGCGGTCGGACAGCCCCTGGCCACGCCAATCGAGCGTCGCGACCGCAAAGCCCCGCGCCCGCAGATCGCGGACCGTCTCGAAATATTTTTCGATCCATTCGCTGCGGCCCTGGAAAATGCACACCGTGCCGCGGCGTCCGGCCGGCGGCTGCCAGCGCGCATAGCGCAAGTTCACCCCGTCCGGCGTTTTGATCGCGCCGACGACGTGATTGTCCGGAACCGGATTGGCAGGAATGGAAACGAGTTTCATCGGGATTAGGGCTGAGGCGGCTGTCCGCTTATAACAGTCCGCGATTGCCGCTCAACCAAACAGCGACGCATTGGCGCTTATTTGCGGAGGATATCGCGGGGTTTCCTACCCGGGTATTCCGCTCCTGTTCCACCTCTTGCGGCGCCTCGCCGCCGTTCCCACATGTTTCTTTGTGCAGGGCCAATAGGGCTGCACATTCATAGGCTTGGTCCATACGGGCAAGTCATCCGCATGTCGCTTCACAAGGAGGATATGCCATGCGAACTTTCGATCTAGCTCCCCTTTATCGTTCCACCGTCGGCTTCGACCGGCTGTTTTCGTTGCTCGACCAGGGCAGCGACGGCGCGGCTCCCGGTTATCCGCCCTATAATATCGAGCGGACCGGCGACAATGCTTATCGCGTGTCGGTAGCGGTTGCGGGCTTTGAAGCGCCCGAACTTACGGTCGTCGCCAAAGAGAACACGCTCACCATCCGCGGCGAGAAAAACGCCAAGGATGAAGGGAAGCGCGGTGACGTGCTCTATCAGGGCATCGCTGCTCGCACCTTCGAGCGCGTGTTCCAGCTCGCCGACTTCGTTCTGGTGAAGGGCGCGAGCCTCGAAAACGGTCTCCTGCACGTCGACCTCGTGCGCGAAATCCCCGAGGCGAAAAAGCCGCGCTCGATCCCGATCAGCGTGCAGGGCCAAGGACAGGACCAAGGCTCGGCCGTCATCGAGGACCAGAAGGCCGCCTAAGCGGTCCGACGGAAGCGGACGTGAGGGCGCGATCCGGAAAGGATCACGCTCAAGCAGTAAAGGGAGCGCTCCGGCTTGCCGGGGCGCTTTTCATTTCTGAGCCTGATCCGAAATTCAATCGTTGATCGGCGGCGGCGCCAGCGATTTGGCGGGCTTTGCCGCAACAGTTGCCGGCGCGGCTGTCGCAGGCCCCCCGGCGGGAGCGGACGACCCTGTGACTTCAGGTTTCGCGTCCGGCTTGTCCGGCGATTTCGTCTCGGCGGCCAGCGTGTTCGACTTGCTGTCGGTTGCCGGCTTCGCCGCAATCGCTTTGGCGTCGTCTAGCGGTTTGCGCGAGGCGAGTTCCGGCGGCCGCGGCCGCGGCAAGGGCGGCAGCACAGTAACGCTGGCGCGCGTCAGCGGATGCGCGGTGGATGGCCGGCCCAGCATCTCGTCGTCGAGCGGCCCCGATGGCGCATCGTAATCGGCCGGCTGGCCGTAAGGCTGCGCCATGCCGTCGGGCCCCATGCCGTAAGGCATCATCCCGACCTGCGGCCCGTAAGATCCCGGACCCGGCACAATGCGATTGACGTCGCGGATGGCGCCGGAACGCGCATCGACGACCACGCGCATCAAGATGCCGCGGAAATCGGTGGCCCGCACCACATAGGTGGAGCCTTCACGCATCGGCGGCGCCAGCGGATCGAAGCCCGCCCGGCGCACATTCCGCGCGATTTCATAGGGCGGCACGAAACCGACCGACGGCAAGGGCGCGAATTGTGAAGAAGATGTTGCGGAGACCTGCGCATGACCGGAACCGGTCAAAAGCGCAATGCACAAAGCGGACGCGGCAAACACGCTCACACGCACGTTTCGGGCTCCTCCCCCTGACTTCCCCAAGGTTTGGCTCAACGCCAAGGTTAGCTCAAACGCCCGTATGAAGTTAACTTAAATTGGGGCGACATTGGGAGCGGCCTTTGGGCGCAATTCAGAACTCTTTGCATAACTCGACAAAACGGACGACGTCCTCGTCCGTGGTGGCGAAGCATGTAACCAGCCGGACCAGAACATTGCCGGCGCCGACGTCCAAACTGTCGCTCGAGCGCACATAATAGCTGGCGCCGGCGGCGCGAAGCTTGGCATCGAGCCCATGCGGCAACACGGCGAAGACGAGATTGGCCTCGACCGGCCAGACCGGCTTGATGCCGATCGCGGTCAGCTGTGTCGCGAGGAGATCGGCCTTGGCATTGGCGTGGCGCGCCAGCGTCAGCCAGTAATCATCGGCGAGAAAAGCCAGCATTTGCGCGGCGATGAAACGATGTTTCGACAGCAAATGCCCGGCGCGCTTACGCCGCTCGCCGAGATAAGCGGCTCGCGTTGGATCAAAGACAATCACGGCTTCGGCGGCCATGGCCCCGCCCTTGGTCGCCCCGAACGACAGGACGTCGACGCCGGATCGCCAGGTCATCTGCGCTGGCGTTGCGTTGAGCCGCACCAGAGCATTGGCGAAACGCGCGCCGTCCATATGCAGCGCCAATGAATGTCCATGCGCGATCTCGGCCAAGGCCGCAATTTCGCCGGCCCGGTAAATGGTTCCGGCCTCGCTCGCTTGCGTGATCGACAGCGCCGCGGGGATCATCTGGTGCGGACGATGGCCGCCATACCCGGCGAGCGCATTTTTCAGCGTCGCCGGCGCGATCTTGCCGCCGTCGTCAGGGAGGCCGACGAGCCTTAACCCGCCGCCGAAGAATTCGACCGCGCCACATTCGTCGGTCGCGATGTGAGATTGCGCATGGCACAGCACGACGCCCCAGGGCGGCGAGACATGCGCCAGGGCCAGCGCATTGGCCGCCGTACCGGTCGGCACCAGAAACACCGCGACCTCGCGCTCGAAAATCGCGGAAAAGCGGCGCTCGACCGCCTTGGTCCAATCGTCATTGCCGTAGCCCAGCGCATAGCCGGCATTGGCCGCCGTCAACGCATCCAAGATTGCGGGCGCCACGGGCGCGGTATTGTCACTGGCAAAATTCACGTCGACGGGGCCGCTGATGATTTCCAGGCTGTTGGACTACCACTGTCCGCGGCACCGTCGCTAGTACGCGCACCGCCGGAAATCGGCTCCTTCACTTTACCGCCTTGCAATCGTAAGCGTCGCCCTGAAACACGCTCAAGCGCGGCGCCTTGTTGTAAAACGACCCGGCGTCCGGTCCATCGGCCGGGGGATTGGCGTTGTCCATGAAAAAGACCTCGTCTTTATCCAGATCCCCCCTGATCCAACAGGACTCCTCTTTCCATAGAATTGTTGCGAAATATTTCCCGTCTTTCAGACGCTTAAGCTGCTCCTTATCAAGCCAAATCCGATAAATGATTTTGCTCGTGTCCTCGGTGGGGCTAGTGCCACCCTGAGTAAGCGGCACCAGACTGAACAGCGTTCGTCCGCGGCCATCACTTGCGCCGATTTTGACTCTTATTCCGCCACTGTAATGCGAGCTGCAGTCGAATAATGCCTGTTCATGTGAAACATCCGTCCAATTTTTTGGATATTGGGCGCGCTGCTGCTCGCATTCATCAGGGCTCACTGCGACCGCCGCTGTCGTGGCGAAAATGAGCAAAGATAATGCCAGGATCAGGCGCATTTCACTCTCCAGCGGAATGAACCGACCACGGCAGGCTTGCCTATTCGCACGAGCCGATGAGGAAGATATGAACGCCAGCCTGATACGTCGCGACGATATTCACCTTATCGCAGAACTCGGACGTCGGCTTTAATGATAACCGATGTCGGATCGGACCTTGCCGCGGAACACCCAATATGACCAAGCCGTGTAGGTCAAAATGACCGGCAGCAGGAACAGCGTGCCGATCAACAGGAAAGCCTGGGTGCTCGGCGAGGCGGCCGCCTGGTCGAGGGTGAAATGCCCAGGCACGATCATCGGCCACAGGCTAATCGCGATGCCGATATAGGACATGACGAACAGGCCGAGAGACGCAAAGAACGCCGCGTATTCCGACCTGTCGTTGAGCGACCGCCACACGTACCAGATCAGGCCCGCAGTGATCAGCGGCACCGGCGCAAGATAAACGATATTGGGAAAGGAGAACCAGCGCGCGGCGATACCGGCATTCGCATAGGGCGTCCATAGACTGACAATGCCGATGCCGAGCACGGTGCCGATCAGGCAGCGCCGGCCGAGCGCGCGCGCCCAATCCTGCAACGCACCTTCGGTCTTGATGATCAGCCAGCCTGAGCCAAGCAGTGCATAGCCGAACACCAGCGCGATGCCAGCAAAAACCGAAAATGGCGTGAAGCAGTCGAACGAACTGCCGACGAACTGCCGGCCCTGCACGTTGAACCCCTGGATGAACGCGCCCAGCACCACGCCCTGCGCGAACGCGGCCAGCGTGGAACCCGCGGCGAAACCGTGATCCCAGAAGGTGCGGTGTTCGGCGTCGCGATAGCGAAACTCGAACGACAGCCCGCGAAAAATCAAGGCCAGCAGCATCAACAGGATCGGGAAGTAGACCGCGGGGATGATGATGGCGAAGGCGACGGGAAACGCTGCCAGCAGGCCCATGCCGCCAAGAATGAGCCAGGTCTCATTGCCGTCCCAGATCGGCGCGATCGAGTTCATGATCAGGCCGCGGGCGTCGCGATCGGGCGCGAAATTGTAGAGCATGCCGACGCCGAGATCGAAGCCATCGAGCGCGACATACAAGAAAACGCCGATCGCAAGGATCCCCGTCCAGATCGGCACCAGGTCGAGCGGTTGCATCATCCGGCTCCTTCGCGCGACGCCGCCAGAGCAGCTTCGATCGGCGATTTCGGATGACCGCTGGCAATGAGCGGCGCCTCATCCGATGCAGAGGGTCCGCGACGGACGATCCCGAACATAACCGAGACGCCGACCGGATAAATCACCAGATAAACAACGACGTATAACAAGAGCGACAGCAGCACATTGGCGCCGGTCAGCGACGGCGAGACGGAGTCTGCCGTCCGCATCAGGCCGTAGATCGTCCACGGCTGCCGCCCGACTTCGGTCGTGGTCCAGCCGGCAATGACGGCGAGGAAGCCGAGGCAGATCGTGAACTCGCACAGCCGCAGATACCACTGTGTCTGATCGAGCCGCTTGCGCGCCAGCAAGAACAGGCCGAGCGCAACCATGCCCAGCATGGCAAGGCCGATCCCGACCATGATGCGGAAGGCGAAATAGACGATGGCGACCGGCGGGCGCTGGTCGGCCGGAAAATCCTTCAGGCCTTTGACCGCGCCGTTCCAGGAATGGGTGAGATAGAGGCTGCCGAGCTTGGGGATGGCGATCTCGTCAAGATTGCGCTCCGCGCTCTGGTCGGGCCAGCCGATGATCGAAGCGGGAACGCCCTGCCCGCCGTCCCATAGCCCTTCGATCGCGGCAAGCTTGGCCGGCTGGTGTTCGAGCGTATTGAGCCCATGCGCATCACCGAGCACGATCTGCAACGGCACGAAGATCGCCAAAAAACACAGCGCAAGCCGCATCATGGTGCGGCCTTCGGCCGGCGATTGGCCGCGCCGCATCGTATAGGCGCCAACACCGAGCACGACGAAGGCCGTCGTCACGTAGAAGGCGCTCACCGTATGGGCGAACCGGAACGGAAACGACGGACTAAAGACGATCTCAAACCAGTCCTTGGGGAAATAGCGGCCGTCGACAACTTCATAGCCGACCGGCGTCTGCATCCAGCTATTGGTGGCCAGAATCCAGAACGCCGAGAGCAGTGTGCCGCCCGCCACCATGATGGCGGCAAAGAAATGCATGAACGGCGGCACCAGCTTTCGCCCGAACAACAGCACGCCGAGAAATGACGCTTCGAGGAAGAACGCGGTGAGGCCCTCATAGGCCAGGAGCGGCGAGATCACATTGCTGGCGGCGTCGGAAAAGCGGCTCCAATTGGTGCCGAACTGAAACGGCATGACGATGCCGGTGACGACGCCCATGCCGAAAGAGATGGCGAAGATCCGCAACCAGAATTGCGAGAGATTGAGAAAAACCGGGCGCTTGGTCAGCGTATAGGCGCCTTCGAGAAAGGCGATGAAGGACGCAAGCCCCACGGTGAATGCCGGCAACAGAATGTGCCAGCCGACGACCCAGGCAAATTGCAGACGGGATAAAAGTTCCGGATCAAGCTGCATCGTCGGGATTCCCCGGTGACAATGCGAATGACGGCAGGAACACTAACACTACTTCTTGTCGACTGCGATACCGCCGGCGAATGACACCACCATGTCTCCGAAGGCCAGCGATCAACAAATCAGCCGAGGTTTCGCGAGATTTCTCGCCAGATTTTTTGACAGATTTCTCGGCGACAGCCTCGCAACCATTGCGCTTGCGCGCATCCCATGATCCACTTGGCCAGCGAGAAATCGTAAAATCCGTGGCGGAGCGGCGGGAACGGGGAGAGCCTCGCCGGGGCTGTTTCCGTCACGCTTCGGGCTCGGCACAGGCGTCTGCGCGCTTGTACTTCAGCCTGGAATTTGCCATCTTCTGTTTAGGACAGTATTGCTGTCCCAATTGTTGACCGCAAAGCGCGAGCCTCCGGCCTTTGGGAGGCAGCTGCGCGAAAAGGTCTGCCGCCGGGACGAGGGCGCGTCGGACGGCGGCAAGAACAAGCAGCCATTGGCCGGCATGTGGCGGAAGACATGCGGCACAAAGGTTGCCTCCGAGATTGAAGGGCTCGCCCGTGCCGCAGGATGCCTTTGCGCAGGACAGCGCAATCCTGTGCAAGGGCGAGTTGCGTCACAGTCCGAAAGACCGGCGGTCTTTCGGACAAGGTGAAGAACGCGGCGAGGAACGCGAGTGGGATGAAGGACGCGGTTGACATGGTGGACGCGTCGACAGCTTTCGGCCTGTTCGATCCGGCGCAGGAAAAGGATTCCTGCGGCGTCGGCTTCATTGCCGACATCAAGGGCCGCAAATCGCACAAGATCGTCGAAGACGCGCTGACCATCCTGCTCAATCTCGAGCATCGCGGCGCGGTTGGCGCCGACCCGCGCGCCGGCGACGGCGCCGGCATTCTGATCCAGATTCCGAACAAGTTCCTGGCCAAGAAGACGGCCGAGCTTGGCTTCACGCTGCCGGAACCCGGCCATTATGGCGTCGGCGCCCTGTTCATGCCGCATGACGAGGCTTGGCGCCGCGACGTGATGGAGGCCTATGCCGCCGTTGCCGAGAAAGAAGGCATGAAGCTTCTCGGCTGGCGCAACGTGCCGACCAACAATTCGACGCTGGGCGTCTCGGTGAAGCCGACCGAGCCGGTGCACATGCAGGTCTTTCTCGGCCGCGGTCCGAAGATCACGTCGGAGGACGAGTTCGAGCGGCGGCTCTATATCCTGCGCAAGACGATCTCCGGGGCGCTCTACGGCAAGCGCGAGCGCAGCGTCTCCCATTACTATCCGGTATCGATCTCCTGCCGCACCCTGATCTACAAGGGCATGTTCCTCGCCGACCAGCTTGGCACCTATTATCCCGATCTGCACGACCCGGATTTCGCCAGCGCGCTCGCTCTGGTGCACCAGCGCTTCTCCACCAACACCTTCCCGGCTTGGTCGCTGGCGCATCCCTACCGCATGGTCGCCCATAACGGCGAGATCAACACGCTGCGCGGCAACAACAATTGGATGGCGGCGCGGCAGGCTTCGGTGGCGTCGCCGCATTTCGGCGACGACATCAAGAAGCTGTGGCCGATCTCTTATGAAGGCCAGTCCGACACCGCCTGTTTCGACAATGCGCTCGAATTCCTGGTGATGGGCGGCTACTCGCTCGCGCATGCGATGATGATGCTCATCCCCGAAGCGTGGGCGGGCAATCAGCTGATGAGCGAGAAGCGCCGCAATTTCTACGAATACAACGCGGCGCTGATGGAGCCGTGGGACGGTCCGGCGGCAATCGCCTTCACCAATGGCAAGCAGATCGGCGCAACGCTCGACCGCAACGGCTTGCGCCCGGCGCGCTATCTCGTCACCCGCGACGATCGCATCATCATGGCGTCGGAGAACGGCGTATTGCCGGTGCCGGAGGAAGACATCGTCACCAAGTGGCGGCTGCAGCCGGGCAAGATGCTCCTAGTCGACCTGGAAAAAGGCCGGCTCATTCCCGACGAAGAGATCAAGTCGCAACTCGCCGACCTGCATCCCTACGGCGAATGGCTCAAGAACACGCAGATCGTGCTTGAGGAGCTGCCGGTGACGCCGGAAGCGGCGCCAATTTCGAACCTCGCTTTGCTCGATCGCCAGCAGATGTTCGGCTACACCCAGGAAGATCTGAAACTCCTGATGGCGCCGATGGCGTCGACCGGCGAAGAGGCGGTCGGCTCCATGGGCAACGACACGCCGATCTCGGCTTTGTCCGAGAAGGCGAAGCCCCTGTTCACCTATTTCAAGCAGAACTTCGCGCAGGTCACCAACCCGCCGATCGATCCGATCCGCGAGGAACTGGTGATGAGCCTCGTCTCCATCATCGGCCCGCGCCCGAACCTGTTCGATCTCGAAGGCACCTCGAAGACCAAGCGTCTCGAAGTGCATCAGCCGATCCTGACCAACGCCAATCTCGAAAAGATCCGCGCTATTTCCGAGATCGGCGAGAGCCATTTCAAGTCGCGCACGCTCGACACCACTTGGCCGGCGGATACCGGCGCAGCCGGCATGGAAGCCGCCATCGCCGAGCTTTGCGCCAATGCCGATGGCGCGGTGCGCGACGGCATCAACATCATCATTCTCTCCGACCGTCGCGCCGGCGCCGACCGGATTCCGATCCCGTCGCTGCTCGCCTGCGCGGCCGTGCATCATCACCTCATTCGCGAAGGCTTGCGCACCTCGGTCGGCATCGTCGTCGAATCCGGCGAGCCGCGCGAAGTGCATCACTTCGCCTGCCTCGCCGGTTACGGCGCCGAAGCGATCAATCCCTATCTCGCCTTCGAGACGCTCTCCGCCATCAAGAGCGAGCTGCCGCAGAAGCTCGACGACAAGGAACTGGTCAAGCGCTACATCAAGTCGATCGACAAGGGACTGCTCAAGGTAATGTCGAAAATGGGCATCTCCACCTATCAGTCCTATTGCGGCGCGCAGATCTTCGACGCCATCGGGCTGAAGTCGGAATTCGTCGCGCGCTATTTCACCGGCACCGCGACCCGCATCGAGGGCGTCGGCCTTGCTGAAATCGCCGAAGAGGCGGTGCAGCGGCATGGCGACGCTTTCGGCGACGCGCCGATCTATCGCAACATGCTCGACGTCGGCGGCGACTATGCTTTCCGCGTGCGCGGCGAGGATCACGTCTGGACCGCGGCGACGGTGTCGGCCCTGCAGCACGCGGTGCGCGGCAATTCGCTCGAAAAGTACCGCCAGTTCGCCGAGATCATCAACGATCAGACGTCGCGGCTGCTCACCATCCGCGGCCTGTTCCGCATCAAGTCGGCGGCGGAAGACGGGCGCAAGCCGGTGCCGCTCGACGAGGTCGAACCGGCCAAAGACATCGTCAAGCGCTTCTCGACCGGCGCCATGTCATTCGGCTCGATTTCGCGCGAGGCCCATACCACGCTCGCCATCGCCATGAACCGGATCGGCGGCAAGTCGAATACCGGCGAGGGCGGCGAGGAATCCGACCGCTTCAAGCCGCTGCCGAACGGCGATTCCATGCGCTCGGCGATCAAGCAGGTCGCATCCGGACGGTTCGGCGTCACGGCGGAATATCTTGTCAATTCCGACATGATGCAGATCAAGATCGCCCAAGGCGCCAAGCCGGGCGAAGGCGGTCAATTGCCCGGCCACAAGGTCGACAAGACCATCGCCAAGGTGCGGCACTCGACGCCCGGCGTCGGCCTCATTTCGCCGCCGCCGCATCACGATATTTACTCGATCGAAGACCTGGCGCAGTTGATCTTTGACCTGAAGAACGTCAATCCGGACGGCGACGTGTCGGTGAAGCTCGTCTCCGAAGTCGGCGTCGGCACCGTCGCCGCCGGCGTGTCGAAGGCGCGCTCCGACCACGTGACGATTGCCGGCTATGAAGGCGGCACCGGCGCGGCGCCGCTGACCTCGGTCAAACATGCCGGCTCGCCCTGGGAAATCGGGCTTGCCGAGACGCATCAGACGCTGGTCGCTAACCGGCTGCGCGGCCGCATCTGCGTGCAGGTCGACGGCGGCATCCGGACCGGCCGCGACGTCGTGGTCGGCGCGCTGCTGGGCGCCGACGAATTCGGCTTCGCCACCGCGCCGCTGATCGCCGCCGGCTGCATCATGATGCGCAAGTGTCATCTTAACACCTGCCCGGTCGGCGTCGCGACCCAGGACCCGGTGCTGCGCAAGCGCTTCACCGGCCAGCCCGAGCACGTCATCAACTATTTCTTCTTCGTCGCCGAGGAAGTCCGCGAGCTGATGGCCGAATTGGGCTACCGCACCTTCAACGAGATGATCGGCCAGATGCAGATGTTCGACCGGCAAAAGCTGATCGCGCACGGCAAGGCCAACGGTCTCGATTTCTCAAAGCTGTTCACCAAGCCGGAAGTGCCGGCCGAGGTCGCGATCTTCAACAGCGAAGAACAGGACCACAAGATCGGCAACATTCTCGACCGCAAGCTGATCGCGCAATCGCAAGCGGCGCTGGACAACCGCACGCCGGCGCATATGAGTTTTCCGATCAAGAACGTCGACCGCACCGTCGGCGCCATGCTCTCGGGCGAAATCGCCAAGCGCTACGGCCATGACGGCCTGCCGCATGACACCATCGTGGCGCGGTTCAAGGGCACCGCCGGGCAGAGTTTTGGCGCCTTCCTCGCCCGCGGCGTTACCTTTGAACTTCACGGCGACGCCAATGACTATGTCGGCAAGGGCCTCTCCGGCGGCCGCCTCGTGGTGCGCCCGCCCGATGAATCCGGGATCATCCCCGAGGAATCGATCATCGTCGGCAATACTGTGCTGTACGGCGCCATCGAGGGCGAATGTTATTTCCGCGGCGTCGCCGGCGAGCGCTTCGCCGTGCGCAATTCCGGCGCCATCGCCGTCATCGAAGGTGCCGGCGACCATTGCTGCGAATATATGACCGGCGGCATCGTGGTGGTGCTCGGCGCGACCGGCCGCAACTTCGCCGCCGGCATGTCGGGCGGCATCGCCTATGTGCTCGACGACGACGGCACCTTTGCGTCGCGGTGCAATCTTGCCATGGTCGATCTCGAGCCGATGCCGGGCGAGGAAGACATCAATGCCAAGGTCTTCCACCAGACCCGCGACCTCGAAGCCCACGGCCTGGTCGACATCATGTCGGACATGAGCAGCTTCGACGGCCACCGGCTGCACCACCTGATCACGCGGCACGAGCGCTTTACCGGCTCGACAGTTGCGGCCAAGATTTTGGCCGAGTGGAAAACGTGGTATCCGAAATTCAAGAAGGTCATGCCGGTCGAGTACCGCCGCGCTCTCAACGAGATGAAAGCGGCGGCCATCGCCGCGGAATGATTCTTCTTAGTTCGTCGTCTCGAGAGAGTTTGCGCCTTGGGTAAGATCACCGGCTTCCTGGAATACCAACGCGAAGATCGCGACTACGAGCCGGTCGCCGAGCGCTTGCGCCATTGGCGCGAATTCGTGCTGCCGCTGCCGGAGACGGATTACGTCACCCAGGCCGCGCGCTGCATGAATTGCGGCGTGCCTTATTGCCAGGGCACCGGCTCTGTCGCGCCCGGCACGCCGGGCTGCCCGGTCAACAACCAAATCCCGGACTGGAACGACCTCGTCTATCACGGCGATTGGGAAGAGGCCGCGCGCAACCTGCATTCGACCAATAATTTCCCGGAAGTTACCGGCCGCGTTTGCCCGGCGCCGTGCGAAGCCTCCTGCACGCTCAATATCGACGAGAACCCGGTTACCATCAAATCGATCGAATGTGCCATCGCCGACCGCGGCATCGCCGCGGGGCTTAAGCCGGAAAAGCCGGCGAAGAAGACTGGCAAAAAGGTTGCGATCGTCGGCTCAGGACCCGCGGGGCTTGCCTGTGCGCAGCAATTGGCGCGCGCCGGCCACGAAGTTCATGTCTACGAGCGCTGGGCCAAGGCCGGCGGGCTACTCCGCTATGGCATCCCCGACTTCAAGATGGAAAAGATTCACATCGACCGCCGCGTCGTGCAGATGGAGGCGGAAGGCGTCGTGTTTCATTACGGCGCCGATGTCGGCGTCAACCTGCCCGCCGACAAGCTGATCAAGGAGCATGACGCCGTGGTGCTGACCGGCGGCGCCGAGAAGGGCCGCGACCTGCCGGTGCCCGGCCGCGAGCTCAAGGGCATTCATTTCGCCATGGATTTCCTGCCGCAGCAGAACCGCCGTGTCTCCGGCGAGAAGGCGAATGGCGCCGAACCGAGCACAGCGCCGAGCGCTGAGCCCATTTTGGCCAAGGGCAAGCATGTCGTCGTCATCGGCGGCGGCGACACCGGCTCCGACTGCATCGGCACCTCGTTCCGCCAAGGCGCGCTGTCGGTGACCAATTTCGAGATCATGCCGCAGCCGCCCGAGCACGAGAACAAGGCGCTGACCTGGCCGAACTGGCCGTTGAAGCTGCGCACGTCGTCGAGCCACGAAGAAGGCGCCGCGCGCGACTTCGCGGTGGCGACGACGAAGCTCTCAGGCGAGAACGGCGCCGTGAAGACCCTGCATTGCGTGCGGCTCGACAGCAAAATGCAGCCGGTGCCCGACACCGAGTTTGAGATCAATGCCGACCTCGTTCTGCTCGCCATGGGCTTCGTGCATCCGGTGCACGAGGGCATGATCAAGAGCCTCGGGCTCGAGCTCGATCAGCGCGGCAATGTTGCCGCCTCGACCGACGACTACAAGACCTCGCTCGACAAGGTCTTTGTCGCCGGCGACATGCGGCGCGGGCAATCCCTTGTCGTCTGGGCGATCCGAGAAGGCCGCCAGGCCGCGCACGCGGTCGACACCTTCCTGATGGGATCGAGCACCCTGCCGCGGTGAGCGCGGAGGGTGGGCTTCGCACTTGCCACCGGTAGACTTGCCAGTAGACTTGCCGCTGATTTCGACTGACTCCGGTTAATGGTCCATGGCGGACATCGATAGCGCCGCAAGGCCTCGCATTCGTCCTATATGGATGCGTCGCACGCTGGAGTCGCCTCTACCGGATAAGTCGACTATGATTGCAATATGAGACCCAATTTGACCGGACCGGCAAGACTGGTCTGCGTAGTCCGAGCTTTTCGCCGCTAGGGGATTAAGCGGGTGAAGAAACGATCAATCACACGATCAATCACTCTTGCCTTGTGCTGCTCTTTGCTCTGCTCGCCGTGCCACGCGGCGACATTTATCGGCATCCTGTGGCCATTGTTTGGGCCGCTTGCGGCGCCTGGGCTGACTCAATTCGTCGCCGACCTTCAAGCAATGCCCGATGTCGAAGTGGAGACCTATTGGCATTCGTCATGGTCGTCGCTGGTTGACGATATCAACCATCAGCCTGATGGAACGCACATACTTGTCATCGGCTACAGCCTGGGTGCCAACAATGCAGTGCTGGTGGCAAACAACACCAACTACATCGATTCGATCATTGCGCTGCAACCTTCAATATTTACTCAGAAAACGAGCCTGACCGGTAAAGTGGGAAGAATGGTCGAGATTTATGATCCAAATCCATTGATGACTTTTGGTGGAATGGGATCGCAGAAAATCGAAGGCCCGAATATCGAATACATCACGAATAACGACACGCATATCGGAGCGCCCTACAGTTCGCAATTCCGCGACTTGGTGAGAAGCGAGATCGCCAGGCTTGCCGCGCTACCGGATCCAAACACAGCGCCGGCAAAAATGCCTGAAGCATCCAATGCTGCCAGAAGCACCGATGCTCTGTCGCTGCGTAAACGGCTGCCGGCGAACTAGAGCATGATCCGGAAAAGCATGCCCTTGGACTTGATCCGAGGGTGGAAACCGGTTCTCCGACATCGCCGCTTCGTATCCGATTGGCAGCTTTTGACCCGGAGAGAACATTTATTGCCAGTGAGCGCGCTGACGCCCAATTTCTGGGCCAATTCCTCAAATTCGCGAACTCGAATCCGGCACTTCAGCCATCATCTCAAATCGTTCTAATGTCCGTTCAATTTATAGACTCTCTCCAGCAATATCCTTACAGCCCCCTCCGTGGCGCGGGTCGCTTTTGCGGAATAGGCCACATGAGCACCTTTGCCCAGGCAATCGTCCGCATATGTGAAGGGCTTATGTGTCGCCATATTGATGATGGTCCCGACTGATTCTTCCTTCAGGACGCAATGCGTCGTCTGCGCGTACGGCACGACGGCGGGATGAGACGGAAGCGACGGATAATCATAGGCGTGCCCCGCATTAGCGAATTCGGTCATCTGGACATCCTTGGCCGTCCGTTTGAGGCGCTCAAAATAGGCTCGGCAAGGAGTGATTTCGACCCAGTCGTCGGACTTTCCGTGAAAGATACGGATTGGGTGGTCGGTCACCGCCGTATCGTCGATGTAGGTCGTGATGCAGGGCGCATATAACGCAATATAGACCGCAGGATCGATCCCGCTCGGGTTCCACATCTTTTGGAATCGTTTGAGGGCCGCATAAAGAGTCGCTTGGCCCCCGCGTGAGAATCCCATGACGGCAATTCGACCCGGATCTATCCGCGGATCTGCGGCTAACACCGCAAGACTGCGATACAAGTCGAGAACCATATTTAATCGTCCGAGCTGGGACTGATCGGCAACAGTGCTGACGATCCCTCGCCCGGTAAATGAATCAATTGCAAAAGTGGATATGCCCATCGACGCAAATACTTTCTCCCATGCGGCGATGTTCTCCTCAATTCCACCTGAGCCGTGGACGAGGATCACCAGCGGAAGACGTCCAGAGCCTCGAGCGACCCGCAAAGTTCCGGAAATCGTAGTGGGCTTTCCAGAGGATTCGCCTTTCAGAAATTGTTCGTCCGATATAGTCAGGGTCTGTATCGGAATTGTTTCGATGCGCCCGCCAATATCATGAGAAAGAACGTTCGTCGCTAACGCTGACTGAGCGCCGGCGACCGCGAACGCCGCAAGTGCGCGGACGAAGAATCGCATCATACTAACCGTCCTAACCAACGAATTGCTCGATCAAACGGCACATTGGTGACGCGTAAGATGTTTCCATTGTCTCACCAAATTGCAGCACTGCATATGTTGGCTGCGCCGGTGGTGACGAGAGCATCGCTGTTTGAAATGAGAATCGGAAAACGCTCGCGCCGCGGAGGCTTCAGAACCCGCCGCCGACATCCTTCGGCGGCCGCGGTGCGCCATCGAGCGAAGCGCCCGACGAGCGGCGCTGTTTGGCGGCGCTTTGATCTGTCGCGGCCTTGCTCTTCGCGTCGGCAGCCTTGGCGTTGGCAGCTTTGGCGTCGGGCTGCTTTTTCGTATCGGCGCCTTTCTTCGCCGGCGGCGGAGCCGGCTGTTCGGGTCCCGGCAGCGGCCCAGTGTCGGCCGTCGCCGCGTTGGCGCCGGGGCCGCGGCGCGGCCAACTGAAATCGTCGGCGCGACCGGTCGGCGCCGCGATCGCGTCGCCTCGCGTCAGCACTTTGGACGCAACCGGATCGGTCGAGGTGATCTGCGCCGGGCGGCCACCGCCGAGAAGATCGCCGCCGCCTTCGCCGCCGCTCGCCGCAAGCGGCACGACTGGGCCGACATCGGGATGCGTGCCGACCGCCACCGCGGGCTTCGGCGCCGCGGAATCCGGACCGGGCAGGGCCACCGGCATGACCCCTTTGGACATGAGGCGGCGCAGATCCTGATCGACATAGCTTGCAAGCTTCACCGCGCCGGCTTTGGTGAAATGCACGCCGTCGGGCGTGCGCAGCTTGCGGGTCTGGCCCTCGAAATCCGGCCCTTGCACCGTGTAGCGGCCCTGGTCGTCGACGAAGCCGTCCCAGATATCGACATAGGTGATGCCGGCCTTGTCCGCCCGCTCGCGATAGAGTTCGTCGAGATAGGCCATGTCGCTGGTGGACTTGGTGCCGCGGAGCGACGGCAGCCCGACCCAGAGGATCGGCACGCCCCGCGCTTTGAGCGCATTGATCATCTCGTCGATGCGCTTGCCATAGACCTCGGCCCATTTGTCGCTGTGGAAATCGAACGTGCCGCCCGTCGGTGCCGACGGTGCGTTGCTCGGCGGCGGCGCGCCGCCCTCGCTGTCCGCGGCTGTCGCGGGCTGCGGCGCACTTTGCGCGCCTGGCGCGGTTGCGGATCCGGCTGCCGGCGCCGGAGATTGGGCCGGTGCGGGAGACTGAGCCGCGGACTTGGCCTGACCTTGCGCCTGGTTCGGCGCCGGACCTTGCGCTTGCGGCGGGGTCTGCGGTGCCGCGGCAGCTTGGCCCGGCACTTGCGCTTCCGGTGGCTTAGCTGGCGGCACCGGCTTCAGCGGCAGGCGATCCTTGAGCGGGATGCGGTCGTTCAGGCCGAGCATGATGACGATGGCATTCGGCCTTTCGCCGGCCAGCGTATCTTTCAGCGCCGACGGCCAGTCGAGCGTATCGTTCTTGGCGTCATAGCGGATGAGGCCGGATGTCGGCCTGATCTTGCGCACCACACCCATATCCGGCTGGTCGGAATAGGTCTCGTCGAGGCCATAGGCCAGCCAATCGGCGAGCGAATCGCCGATGACCACGATGTCGGTCGACGGCGGATTATCGAGTTTGCGCGGCGGCGGCGCTTTGGAATAGTCGGCGGGCGGCGGCGCCGGCCGCATGAAGCGATCGCCGAACGGGAAAGAAAAATCCTCGCGCGGCTGCGGTTGCTGATAGCGCTGACCGTAATAGCCGCCTTCGTTGTTGTAATAGCGGTCGCCGAAGAACTGCGCCTGCGCCGTTCCAGCCAGCGCGGACAGCCCGGCGACAAAAGCCGGCGCAGCCGCGACCCGCAACACTTGTAGCCATTTGGTCGAACGCAACGTCATCGGCTGTTCCAATCCGGAACCTTATATATGCTCAATATACGATGGCGCAGGCCCGGTCCGCGAGCCCATTACGCCAAATATCGAGGCTCCGGATATCAGGATACCGCGTTCGCAGCCAAAGCATCGCCGACAAAAGTGTCGGTTTCGCGGTATTTTTGCTTTGCGCATGTCCTTGTCGGAAAACCGGTGCCCACTTTTTCCGGGACATGCGCTATTGCTGGCGCAGGCGGTCGAGCACTTCGCTCGAGGCAAAACCGTCCGGAATCTGCCCGACCGAGGCCTGAAAGCTGCGGATGGCGATGCGGGTCTGCGGGCCCAAGAGCCCGTCGGGCGGGCCGATATTAAAGCCGTGCTGCGCCAGGAGCTGCTGCAATTCGTAGCGTTCGTCGGTCGTCAGCACGCGCTCATCGCGCGGCCAGCTCTGCACGAAAGGCGGCCCGCCGCGCATGCGGTCGGCGAGATAGCCGATCGCCAGCGCATAGGCTTCGGCCGGGTTGTATTTCATGATGACGTGGAAATTTTGCAGCATCAGAAAAGCCGGTCCGCGCGCGCCCGCTGGCACCAGCAGATAGGCCTTGTCCTCGGGATGCGGGAACGTGCCGTTATTGGCGCGGCGCACGCCGAGACTTTGCCACTGGTGCAAGGTCATCTGTTTGGAACGGTCGGCCAGCATGTAATCGAAATTCTGCGGCAGCACGACTTCATAGCCCCAGGTCTCGCCGGGGACCCAGCCGTCGGTTTTCAGATTGTTGGCGGTCGAGGCGATGACGTCCGGCACCGAATCGACGACGTCGCGGTGGCCGTCGCCGTCGAAATCCACCGCATAGCGCTTGAACGTCGTCGGCATGAATTGGGTCGGGCCGAACGCGCCGGCCCAGGAGCCGATCAGATGTTCGGGCGGCACGTCGCCGCGCTGCAGGATCTCCAGCGTCGAGAGAAATTCCTCGCGGAAATAATCGCGGCGGCGGCCGACACAGGCAAGCGTCGCGGTCGAGCGGATCACCGGGCGGGTGCCGCCCAGCGTACCGTAATCGGATTCGACGCCCCAGATCGCGGCGACGATGGCGGGATCGACGCCGTAAGTGCGCTGCATGGCGGCAAAGACCGGCGCATATTGGGTGAGCAGCGCGCGGCCGCGGGCGATGCGGTCGTCGCTCACCAAGAGATCGAGATAGTCCCACGGCGCCTTGGTGAATTCGGGCTGTGCGTCGAGCAAATCCATGATGTGCAGGTCCGGCGTCAGGCCTGAGGTGAAGCGATCGTAATTCTCGCGCGTGATGCCGCGCCGCGCCGCATCGGGCCACATATTGGCGATGCAATTGTTGAAATCGGCCGCCGCCGCGCGGATCGCATCCGCTGTCATCAGCGGATTGCCGGATGCGCCGGACTGGCCGCTCCAAGGCGTCTCGTCGGGCGAACCGGGAACCGGACTTGCCGCCGGGGGTTGAAACAGGTGGCTCAGCCAATTGTCAGGCTTGTCCTGCGCCAAAGCCGGCGCCAGAGGCCCTGTGGCGAGAAACAGCAACGTCAAAAGGCAAGACAAAAGACGCGGTTGAGGTGCAAAACCGATCATGCCATCTCGACTTCCGGTAGCAATCAATTCCGTGCTTGCGGCCGTCGCATTTCTCTAACAGCGGAGTGTTGATAGGGCGTTGTTACCACCGACCGCGCGGCAACTTATCCCGCCGCATTCACCCTACAGCAACAAGGCGCGGGACTTTGCCGGACAATTTTGGCAATAATTCCGACATGAATTCAGACATGTATTTAGGTTTGGGCTTTGGCCCCGATGTCTTACGCCCCGCCCCGATACCCTCGACACCCTCAAATTATATTGGCGTTCAATGAACCAGGTTTCTCATCGCGTCCGTAAAGCCGTATTTCCGGTCGCCGGCCTTGGCACCCGGTTTTTGCCCGCCACCAAGGCGATGCCGAAGGAAATGCTGCCGGTGGTCGACCGGCCGCTGATCCAGCATGTCGTCGACGAGGCGCGCGACGCCGGCATCGAGCATTTCATTTTCGTCACCGGGCGCAACAAGGGCGTTATCGAGGACCATTTCGACCGCCAGTTCGAACTGGAAATGACGCTGCTCGAACGGCAGAAGCGTTCCGCGCTCGACTTTCTGTCCCGCGACCTGCCCGCGCCCGGCACGACAAGCTTCACGCGCCAGCAGGAGCCGCTCGGGCTCGGCCACGCTGTGTGGTGCGCGCGCGAACTGATCGGCCACGAGCCCTTCGCGCTGCTTCTTCCCGACGTGCTGGTGCAGCACGAGCGCAGCTGTCTCGCGCAGATGATGGATGCGGCAAAAACGCTGTCCGGCAAGGCCAATATCGTCGCGGTCGAGGAAGTGCCGCATGAGCGCGTCGATCAATACGGCGTGGTCGGCGTCGGCGAGCGCAGCGGCAAGATGTTCTCGATCACCAGCATGGTCGAAAAGCCGCCGGCCGATCGCGCGCCGTCGAATCTCATCCTCACTGGCCGCTATATCCTGCAGCCAGAAATCCTCGATCTTCTCGCCAAGCAGGAGCGCGGAGCCGGCGGCGAAATCCAATTGACCGACGCCATGATCCAATTGGCGAAGACACAGCCGTTCTACGGCCTGCAATTCGAGGGCCGAAGCTTCGATTGCGGCTCCAAGGTCGGATTTCTGGCCGCCAACGTATCTTACGCACTGGAACGCGAGGACATCGCGCCGGCTTTCCGCGCCGAGATCAAGAAGATCCTCGGCTATTAGAGCATGATCCCGAAAAGGGGATGCCGGTTTTCGGAAGAGATCATGCTCCAATAAAGAATCTAGCTTTCGTCACGGCTTTCGCGCAGTCAGTCCGATCACGGCGGACATGCCGGAATGCGCCGCGCCTTCGTGCATCTCGCGTTCCTCTTCCGTGAACTTAATGTCGCGAAAATCGCCGAAGGCCTGTTCGAGCAGCGCGCGCGTATAGAGATTCTCGATCTGCTTTGGCCCACCGGTGCCGTAATCGAGTTGCTTGGGCGTATAGCCCTGCAAAATGAGCAAGCCGCCCGGCTTCAGTGCGCGGCGCATGCCGGCCCATTTCAACGGCCGTTCCGGTGGCGTCGAGAACTGCGTGAAAATCTCGACGACGACGTCGAAGGCCGATTGCGGATAAGGAAAAGCGTGCACGTCGGTCTGGATGAAATCGACGCTGACATTGCGCTCGGCGGCAAGCGCCCGTGCCTTGCGTTGCGCCGCCGGTGAAAAGTCGATCGACACGACCTTCAGCCCCTGCTCCGCGAGCCAGACGCCGTTGCGCCCCTCGCCATCGGCGACAGCAAGCGCACGGCCCGATTTCGGCAATAGCGGCTTGCAGGCGGCGAGAAAATAATTCGGCGCCGTGCCGAACGTATAGCCCGGCGCGGCATAACGCGTTTCCCAGCGTTCGTATTCACTCAACGGCGATCTCCTGATGTCGGATCGTGTTGATTTTCTTTGAGCATGATCTTTTCCGAAAACCGGTTTCCACTTTTCGGGATCATGCTCTATGCCAGGATCAGCGCTGCAAGCGCAAGGTCAGGAGCACCGAGGTTGATTGATAGGCATTGCCGCTCTGGGTCGAGGTCAGCCAATCGTGGCGCAGTTGGCCTTTGATCTGCACCAGCGGATTCAATTTATAGATCAGCCCGGCAATCCCGTAATAGCGGTCGTCCTGGCGTCCCTCGCCGACATAGTCGTCATGCCCATAGCCGAACGTGCCGGTGGCGATCAGCCAGCGCCGCAGCGCATGATCGACTTCGACGCTGACGTCGTGGCTGAAAGAGCCAGAAACGCCCTGCAGGGTCGATTCGTAGACTTGCGATACCGCGGTGAACTTCACCGAGGTCAGGCCGGTCGCGAGCCACAATAGCGAGCCATCGAGCGTCATGCCCTGGATGTTCGGCAGGGTCGGATCCTCGTAATCGCGCTGCATGTAGCCGACCGCCATCTCGCCGATGATCGAGGAATTTGCGAGCTTGAATTCGCCGCCGAATTTCGCGCTGCTGCCTGTCGAGCTTCGATGCTCGCCGAAAAAGTCTTCGGGTGAATCGTATTCACGCGTGTCTTCGCTGACTTCGACGAAAGGCTTGAGACCGGGATCGATTTCGTAAGCCAGGCGAAAAATCCCGGCATATTGATCGTAGGCACGATCGTCGTTGTTCGATGACTCGCCGTCGACAAAGTGCGAGGTTTGATAGGTGGTGCGGTCGACGGTGCCTTTAAGGGTGGCATCCCATCGGCTGAATTGCTGCTCGACGCCGACCGTACCGCCCGCCGTCGTATTGATCGGCAGCCACGCGAGGTTGGCCTGAATGTTCGGGCTGCCGGGACTGTCGGTGGAAATGATGTAACGGTTCTCGAGCAGGATTTTCGTGTCGTTGGTGACGTCGATGCGGCCGTCGAATTTCGCGTTCAGATACGGCCGATTGAGCGACGGCTGGAAGCTGTCGTTGCCGTACCAGTAGTAAGAGCCGGTGATATCGGCGGTGAACGAATGGCGCTCCCAGTCGGAGCGTACATGCACTTCCGGCGCAACCAGGTAAGTGGACGAACCCGGTCCGCCGGGAAAGTGCTGCGGATTGCCATCGTAGCCGGCCGACAGTTCCACCGCGGGCAGGATTATGAATGAGCCAGCCCGCAGGCCGAGCGCCTCGTAAGGATCGCCGCCGATAAACGGCAAGGTCGGCCGCGGCACGGCGCCGAGCGGTAGCGTGCCGGGCACCGGCGTGCCGGGCGGCGGCGCGCTCACGGGTGACGTGACATCGATCGCCGGCGGAATGGGCAGCACCGCGCCGGGACGATTGGCCGCCGTCAGCGGATGCACTTCCGCCGGCGGGTTGCTGATCGGAAGCTCGTCCGGCGGCGGCGGCAGAATTGCACCCGGCCGCGATGCGGCCCTCGCCGGATAGACTTCCGGCGGCGGCGGCGGCTTAACAGCCGGCGGGCGCGACGGCAGTTCCGGCGGCGGGGTGGGCACCGGATCGAACGTCGTGGTCTCCTGCGGCGGCGCAATCGCGGTGCCGGCGTTCGGCACCCGCGCTCTTTGTTTGCGCCGTGCATTTGTGGAATCGAAGCCGGTATCGCCGGCGCCGAAACCCGTCGGACTGCCATAGACCGGCGGCGCTGCGGGTATAGCGGGCACGGCAGAGCCGGTGAAAGCGCCGGCGGGCGGCGCCTGATCGGCCGTCACAGTATTGCGGCGCAGGACAAAGCGCGTCGGATTGTTGCGATAACCCTGCAGCGACGGCAGAAACAGATCGGCGTCCGGATTAGCTGCGGCGGCGGTCTGCTGCGTGTTGGGCTGCGGCGGAGGTGCCGTCTGCGCACGACCCGGCGCCGGCCACAGCGCCGCCATCGCGGCGGCCAAAGCCGCCAAACCGGCGACCGAGCCAGCGACACTGCGTGCACTGTGCGGTCGGCAACGGCGCGGCACCTGCGACCTCCTCGCCCCGAAGCCGCACTCGCCTGTCCGCGTCACCTCGGAAGCTGCCAAACCGGACCACCGTCAAGGAACTGGACTCGCGCCTCGGAACCTCGCGCGGCCATGAATCACGAACCGTGGCCACGCGACAGCCAGCACGGCACGCCGGACGGTGCGCCGCTGGTTAACGGAGTTAAAACGGATATGGTTAATGAGAGGTTGATCGGGGGCTTTTCAGCCCCATTTCCCGGCCGCCAAGGCTTGCCCAGCCTTGCTTTAAGCCTTGCGCTCGTAGCGGCGCCAGACCGGAATCATAAGTACGGCGAACACGATGAACGCCGCCACTTGCGCCGGCCACGGCCAGTGCGCGACCGAGGACACCATGCCGACCAGCACCGCGGCGAACCCGGCCCACAGGGCAAAACGGCCGGGCCGGAAGCCTTCGATGACGAACAGCACCAGCGCGAGGCCGAACCAGTCCCAAGAAACCAGCGATGTCGTCAGCGAAGCGTCCATTGCCGTTACGTCCAGCCTTTGAGCTCGCGCATGGCGAGCTGCCAGATCATCAGCATGCCGGCTTCGCTGTCGTTGAGGCACGGAATGGCGGCAAAATTCTCGCCGCCATAGCGCTTGAACACATGCGCGTTCTCGACCGCGATCTCCTCCAGCGTCTCCAGGCAATCGGCGGAAAATCCCGGCGTGATCACGACCAGATTCTTCACGCCCTTCTTGGCCAGCGTTTTCATCGTCTTGATCGTGTAAGGCTCGAGCCATTTGGCGCGGCCGAAGCGCGACTGATAGGTCAAGATCAGCTTGGTCTCGTCGAGCCCCATCTGCGCGCGCAGGAGCTCCGTCGTGCGCCGACACTGACTTTCATAGGGATCGCCTTTGTCCGAGCACGCTTTCGGCAGGCCGTGATAGGAGGCAACGATCGCGTCGGGGGTGAATGGCAGCGACTTGATCTCGGCCTTGAGCGACGACGCCAGCACCTCGATGTAATAGGGATCATCATAGTAGGCCGGCATGATGCGGATCGCCGGCTGGCGGCGCTGGCGCATCAGAAAACGAAACGCCTCATCAGCGACCGTCGCGGTGGTCGCCGCTGCGTATTGCGGATAGAGCGGCATGATCAGGATGCGATCGCAGCCGAGTGCCGTGAGCGCCTGCAAGCGCGAAACGATCGAGGGCTCGCCGTAACGCATCGCCCAGCTCACATGCACATGATCGCCGAGCGGCTCGAGAATGCGCGCGAGCTTCTCCGCCTGCGAGCGGGTGATGGTCTTGAGCGGCGATTCGTCTTGCTCGCGGTTCCAGATTTTCTCATAGTCGCGCGCCTTGCGCCGCGAGCGCAGCGGCAGGATGACGCCGTTGAGGATGAATTTCCACCACAACGAATCCCGCTCGATGACGCGCTTGTCGCTCAAAAATTCTTTCAGATATGTCCGCACCGCGGCCGGCGTCGCTGCTTCCGGCGTGCCGAGATTGACCAAGAGCACGCCGATCGCGGACGGAACCGTTGCGGCTGCAACGGCCGGTGTGGCTGCGGCCGGCGCGGCGACAGCCGGCGCGACTTCGGCAGGTTCGCTGGCCGGCAATGGGGCGATGGACGGCGCGGGCTCAGGTTCGGATGCAAGCTCCTGCGCGATCACGGGTTCCGCCGCGGCAACCGGCTCCGGCGCTGCATGTTGCTCTGGTGCGGGCGGCAAAACCGCGGGGCTTTGCGCCACCGGCGGCTGTTCCGCCACTGCGCCAGTGTTCTCCGGAATGATTGGCGTATCATCCATCGTCTAGCCTACCAATCGCCCGACCATACACCCCGCCCCTGCCCGCCCGTATCCCGACCATAACCTACGTGGTCGCCGCTTGCATGCCTGCAATACCTCAGTCATCGCCGTGCGAAATACGAGTCTCAATTTGGCCCCAATAGGCTGACGGTAGATAGCGCCCCGCCTTTCGAAGTCTCCCACAGGAAACATCATGCTCCGCAGCGTCACTCTCGCCATCGCCCTTATTCTTTCGACAGCCGCAATGGCGCAGACCCAGGTCGGTCCGCACTCCGAAAAGGACGAAGACGCCTGCGATCGCGATGCGCATCGGTTTTGCAAAGACGCAATCCCGGATCAGATGCGCGTCTTGGCGTGCCTGCAGATGAACCGGCCGAAGCTCAGCAAGGCCTGCCAGGGCGTGTTGCAGAGCCACGGCGTATAATCGAAATTGATTGAGCCCGCAGCGGCGCGCTATTCCGCCGCCTTGAGGAAACCGGGCGCGCCGGCGCGCAATTGCTCGAACAAAGCGGCCTCGTCGGCCTTGGCGGCAGTGAGATGCCGCTGCTTGACGTGGCCGAAGCCGCGAATTTTTTCCGGAATGGCGGCAAGACCCACGGCGAGGTGATGATTATCCGGCGTCAGCCGCGCCAGCACCTCGTCGAGCATCGTTTCGTAATCGCCGATCAGCCTGCGCTCGGTCTGCCGCTCGATCGTGCGGCCGAACGGGTCGAGCGCCGAGCCGCGCAGGAATTTCAGCTTCGCCAATACCCGGAACGCCGGCATCAGCCACGGACCGAAGCTCATCTTGCGGGGCAGGCCCGTCGCCGGATCGTGGCGCGCGAGAATGGGGGGCGCCAGATGAAACTCGTAGCGCAGATTGTCGCCGCCAAACGCGCTCTGCACCTGTTTCGCGAAAGCGCCGTCGGTATAAAGACGCGCCACTTCGTATTCGTCCTTATAGGCCATCAGCTTGAACAGATAGCGCGCCACCGCGTCGGCGAGGCCGCTTTTGCCGGACGCGCGCAACGCCTCCGCCCCTGTCACCTTGTCCACCCAGGTCCGGTAGCGCTTGGCATAGGCCGTGTTCTGATAGGCGGAGAGATATTTTTCGCGCCGCGCGACGGTTTCGGCAAAGCTTTCCGACAAATGCTCGGCGTCGCTGGCGCTCGACGGCGAAGGCTTGGCCAGCGCTTCGACGCTGGCGCGATCGATCACCGCGCGGCGGCCCCAATGGAACGCCGCCTTGTTCATCGCCACCGCCTCACCGTTCAATTCGATCGCCTTCTCGATCGATGCGGCTGACAGCGGAACGGCGCCGAGCTGATAAGCGAAGCCGACCAGGAACATATTGGCGCCGATCGATTGGCCGAACAGCGCATTGGCGATGCGACTCGCATCGACGAAATGGGCTTTGTTCTCGCCGGCATCGGCGACGATGGTACGCCTGAGCCGTTCGCTTGGCAGCGAGAAGTCGGCGTTGCGGGTGAACTCGCCGGGCAAAAACTCGTCGGTATTGATCACCATCTGCGTCGCGCCGTGCTTCACGGCCGCGAGGACTTTCTTGGCGCCGGCAACGACGATGTCGCCGCCAAGCACGAGATCGGCGCGGCCAGCGGCGACACGGATCGCATGAATGTCCTCGGGCTTTTCCGCAAAGCGAATGTGGCTGAACACCGCCCCGCCCTTCTGCGCGAGCCCCGCCATGTCGAGCACGCCGACACCGCGGCCTTCGAGATGCGCCGCCATGCCGAGAATGCCGCCGACGGTGACGATGCCGGTGCCGCCGACGCCGGTGACGATGATGTTGTAGGTCTGCTCGATGGCCGGCAGCTTCGGCTCCGGCAGTGGCGTTAGGTCATGATCGGCGGCGACGCCACTGCCCTTTTTCAGTTTGGCGCCGTGCACGGTGACGAACGACGGGCAAAACCCTTTGACGCAGGAAAAATCCTTGTTGCAGCTCGACTGATCGATGGTGCGCTTGCGGCCCCATTCGGTCTCCAGCGGCTGCACCGACACGCAATTCGATTTGACGCCGCAATCGCCGCACCCCTCGCAGACCAGCTCATTGATAATGACGCGCTTGTCGGGATCGGGAAACGTATGGCGCTTGCGGCGGCGGCGTTTTTCCGCGGCGCAGGTCTGGTCGTAGATCAGGATGGTAACGCCCGGCACTTCGGCAAGCATCTTCTGCACCGCGATCAGATCGTCACGGTGATGAATGGTGACGCCTTTCGGCCAGGCGGTGTCTTGCGGATATTTGTCCGGCTCATCGGTAACAATAATGACGCGCTTGGCGCCTTCCGCCGCCACCTGGCGCGCGACCTGCGGCACCGTGAGCCCGCCGTCATTGGCCTGGCCGCCGGTCATGGCGACCGCGTCATTGAACAAAATCTTGTAAGTGATGTTGGTGTTCGCGGCGATCGCGGCGCGGATCGCCATGTAACCGGAATGGTTATAGGTGCCGTCGCCGAGATTTTGGAACACGTGATTGCGATTGGAGAACGGCGCCTCGCCGACCCAGTTGGCGCCCTCGCCGCCCATATGGGTGTAGCCGAGCGTCGAACGGTCCATCCATTGCGCCATGTAATGGCAGCCGATGCCGGCATAGGCGCGCATGCCTTCCGGCACCACGGTCGAGGTGTTGTGCGGGCAGCCGGAGCAGAAATAGGGAATGCGCTGGGCGACATCCTTGGTCTCGGCCGCGATCCGTTGCGCTTCCTTCAGCCGCGCGACGCGGCCGATCAGATCGTCATTGCGGTGATACTTCAGAAGCCGGTCGCCGATACAGATCGCCACATCGTTGGGATCGAGCGCGCCCTTGACCGGAAACAGCCACTCGCCCCGCTCGTCGCGCTTGCCGATGCAGACCGGCTGGCTCGCGGTGCCGTAAAGCTCCTCGCGCACCTGCACTTCAAGGAGCGAGCGCTTTTCCTCGACGACGATGATGAGATCGAGGCCGCTTGAGAATTCCTTCAATTCGCGCTGGCTCAATGGCCAGGCGCAGCCGACTTTGTAGAGCCGGATGCCGAGCTCGTTGCATCTGACCTCGTCGATGCCGAGTTCATCGAAGGCTTGGCGTACGTCGAGATAGCTCTTGCCGGTGGTGATGATGCCGATTTTCGGATCACGCCCGCCGGAGGTAATGGTGCGGTTGAGCTTGTTGGCGCGCACGAAAGCCAGCATGGCGTCGCGCTTGAAATCGTGCAGGCGGGCTTCCTGCGCCAGGACCGGATCGTTGAGGCGGATATTGAGCCCGCCGTCCGGCATGCGGAAGTCTTCGGGCGTGACGATATTGATGCGGTCGAGGCTGCCGTCGATCGCCGCCGTCGCCTCGATCGTCTCGTGCATGGTCTTCAGCGCGGTCCAAGCGCCGGTATAGCGCGACATCGCCCAGCCATAGAGGCCGTAATCGAGGACCTCCTGAACGCCCGCGGGGTTCAGGATCGGAATCATGACGTCGATGAAGTGATATTCGGACTGGTGCGCGGTGGTCGAGGATTCGGCGGTATGGTCGTCGCCCATCAGCGCCAATACGCCGCCATGCTTCGATGAGCCGGCAAAATTGGCGTGACGGAATACGTCGCCGGTGCGGTCGACGCCGGGGCCTTTGCCATACCACATGGCGAAGACCCCATCGAACTTGCCTTCGCCGCGCAGCTCCGCCTGTTGCGTGCCCCAGACCGCGGTGGCCGCAAGGTCCTCGTTGATGCCGCCATGAAAGCGGACGTCGCCTTTTTCAAGAAAACCCTTGGCGCGGATGAACTGGCTATCGAGGCCGCCGAGCGGAGAGCCGCGATAGCCCGAGACGTAACCCGCCGTATTGAGGCCGTTGCGGCGGTCGAGCTCCTTTTGCATGAGGCAGAGCCGGACCAGGGCCTGATACCCGGTCACGAAGATATGGCGCTGGCCGAGATCGTATTTATCGTCGAGCTTTACGTCGCGCAGCGCCATTTACGCAGGCCTCTTACGAGCTACGGAATCGAGACTTCGGGCCGCAGTTTGCCCTCACCCACCCGATATTGCCAGAGGCACGCCGTCTTGTGAGGGATATAGTGCGGCGTTCGGCGGCGGCAACGCTAGCGGACTGATTTGCCACACCATTTTCGCCGCTACCTGAAGGCCGCTGCTGATCGGTGGCCGGCTACGCCGCGCGATAGCGCGGGCGGATTTGCTGCAGCATGGCCAGGATTTCGGAGGCGGGCTTCGGCCGGCTGAACAGATAGCCCTGCGCCTGCATGCAGCCTTCCGAGCGCAGGATATCGAGCTGCTGCTCGGTCTCGACGCCCTCGGCGGTGGTGATCATGCCCAGACTTGAGCCGAGCCGCATGACGGCACGGATGATGACCGAGCAATCGCTCTCTTTGCCCAATTCGCGGATGAAGGAGCGGTCGATCTTGATCTTGTCGAACGGGAAACTGCGCAAATAGCTCAGCGACGAATAGCCGGTGCCGAAATCGTCCATGCAGATGCGGACGCCGAGCTTGCGGAATTGATGCAGCGCATCGAGCACCGCGCGGTTTTCCTGCAGCAGCACGGATTCGGTGATTTCCAGTTCCAGCCGCGAGGCTTTAAGGCCGGATTGGCCGAGCGCCGACATTACCGACAGTGCCAAGGTCGGGCTGCGGAACTGTACCGCCGAGAGATTCACCGCGACCGTCAGCTTCTCCGGCCACTTCACGGCGTCACGGCAGGCTTGCTTGAGCACCCAGTCGCCGAGCGGCACGATCAGGCCGATTTCCTCGGCGACCGGAATGAACGCGTCCGGCGGCACCATGCCGCGCTCCGGATGGTTCCAGCGCAGCAGCGCTTCGAAGCCTGAGACAGTGCCACGGGGGATATCGACCAGCGGCTGATAGTGCAGCTCGAACTGTTCGGCGGCGAGCGCCTTGCGCAGATCGAGCTCAAGCCGGCGGCGCTCTTGCATCTGCGCATCCATTTCCGGCTGGAAGAAGTGATAAGTGCCGCGGCCTTCGGCTTTGGCGCGATAGAGCGCCATGTCGGCGTTGCGCAGCAATTGGTCGGGCTCAGTGCCGTCGTTGGGCGCAAGCGCGATGCCGATGCTGGTGCCGATGACCACTTGGTGGCCGCGTACGTCGAACGGCTCGACCAGCGCCTCGATGATCTGCGCGGCCATTTCACTGGCCTGGGCTGGGGTCGCCTTGCTCTGCACGATGGCGAATTCGTCGCCGCCGAGCCGCGCCACTGTGTCGACGTCCGACACCACACGCTGCAGCCGCTCGGTCACCGCGCACAACAGCGCGTCGCCGATCGAATGGCCGAGCGAATCATTGACGCCCTTGAAGCGATCGAGATCGAGGAACATCACGGCCAGCATGTCGCCCCGCGCCAGCGCCTGCTCCATCTTGTCCTTGAACAGCATGCGGTTCGGCAGATTGGTCAGCGCGTCGTGCCGCGCCATATGCATGATCTTGGCCTCGGCCTGGCGGCGCTCGGTGACGTCTTCATAGGTGGCGACGCAGCGGCCATCATCGGTCGGCGTATAAAGGCACGACACCACGCGGCCGTCGGCGAATTCATAGATGTGCGGGCGGCGCACACTTTCATTGTGCCGCTCCATGCACGCCGCCACGGTCTGATCTATCGTCTCGACGGGGTGATTGCCGACCGCGAAGCTGATCCGGACAGCTTCCTCGAGACTGACGCCGGGCTTGATCAGATCGGCCGACAGCTTGAAGATTTCCAGATAGCGCCGGTTGAAGACCTCGATCTTGTTGTCCTTGCTGAACAGGCAAAGCCCCTGTGACATGTTTTCCAGCGCAGCATCGAGCAGCAGATTGGTCTCGCGCAGCGACCGTTCCTGCGTCTTGAGCCTGCTGATATCGCTGCACAGCACGATGAAACCGCCGTCATGGGTCGGGCTGCGGCTGATGCGCAGCCAGCGGCCGTCGGCCATCAGGATGTCACCCGTCGCCTGCACGTCGTCGTCATGCCGGATCAGGATGTCGGCAATGTCAGCTGCGCCCTGCAGCGCCGGTTCGAGCCGCATGAGCGGCGTTCCCGGTCTGAGCAGTTCCGGCGCGACGCCGAGGAAATCCGCAGCCTGGGCATTGGCGAGCACGATGCAGTCCTTGACGTCGACCACGATGACGCCTTCCTGCGAACATTCCACCGCGTCGGCGAGGCGCGCCTGCGCCGAGCGGCGCTGCGCGACCTCGCGGTCCATCATGGCTTTGATATTGTCGCGCATCGCGCTCATCGCGGTGAGCAGCGCACCAAGCTCGTCGCCGTTGCCGCGCGGCACAGCGACGTCGAGCTCGCCGGCGGCAATGCGCGTGGCAACTCTCGAGGCGACCGCAACAGGGCCGACAATACGCCGCGCCAAGCCCCATGCCACGACCGCTGAAAGGAGCAGCGCCAGCGCAATCGCGACGATGTTCAGCTGCACGTCATGCGCGACCGTCGCGCGCGCGATTTGCCGATAGAGAAATCCGTCGCCGGCGGTGTAATTGACCAGAAGATCGATCTGATCGTCGACCTTGCCGGCATAGTGGTCGAGCGCGCCCCAGTTCACATCGGACTTGGTGCCGTCGACGAGACGCTGGCAGATTGCCATCCAGGCGTCGACGGCGCGCTGCACGTTCTCGGCGGCGCGGACGGCACGAGCCGATTGCGAGCGCGCGGCGGCGATCTTGAGATCCTGCGACAGCGATATGCTGAGATTATCGACTTCACCGTCGAAGGCGGCGCGCTGCCGCGGATCGGCGGCGATGAAGCGCCGCGCGAAGGCCGCGCGCATGGCGGCGAAGTCGCTCGCCGCGGCGCGCGCGTAATTGATCGACATCAAAGATTCGTCGAACGTCCTGTCGACGAGCACGCCGGCATTCTTGATGCCCATGACGGCGTAACCGCCGACCGCAGCGGTAATCACGCTCATGATCAGGAAGGCGACCAGGATACGGCCGCGGATCGTCATGCAATGCGCGGCCCTTCTCGCGACGCGCCGGCGGCATCGGGAAACCAGTCGCAATAATAGGGGAGTTACCCGGCCAGGCGGCATTTAAAGCTCGGAATCTGACTTTGCCGCGTATTTCAATATATTGGCGCCAGTAAAAACCTCTCCATCAGCAGCACCGATCCTGCCGGATTACTTAACGGCAGCTTATTTCGCAGAAGATTCGTGCGTTATTATACGATCTTACGCGATTTTACCGCTGAGGTTCCCCCTTCGACTTGCCCCGCGACGCCGCCGATATTGAATCCGGTGCCATCAATTAACCTTTACTAATCTTTAAAATTGACCTTTTACTGAGCTTTAACGATGATTACTCAAACGTTAATTCCGGGATACAGGACGTCATGTCGAGTAGGGTTGCGTATAACGCCAGTACCCTGGCGGGGGCTTCGTTTGCCCAAGAACAAGAATCGCGCAGCTCCACTGCAAATCACGTTCGTTCTTCCGCGCGTGATCACGGCTCCGGGTCGAGCAGCGATGCGCAACTCAGAGGGCGCTCGGCTGCAGGGTCCGACTTTCGCGTCATCGCGGAGAAGGTGCTGCGTTCGTTCAATACCTGGTCCTTCAAACGCGAGCAGCCGTCCGATCCGCAGCTGATGTTGCGGTTCATCGCGGACGCCATCGCGGCGCAGGAGCCTATACGGTTCGTGCTCTATTGGGGCAAAGGTCCAAGACGCGACGTGAGCACCCCGGATGTTCAGTGTCTCGACTTCCTGAATGCAATGACCTCGCGCCTGAAAGCTATCTACGCGCCCGGCGCGGCACTGACTTTGATCTTGACCGACACTCACGCTGAACTGAATGGCCACTCCAAGCAGGACATTCAGCAATACTTCGCCAACATCGAAACCATAGCCCGGCAACGCGGCATCGAAACCTGTCGGCTCGGTCCGCTGGTCAAGACGGCGGGCCATCTGGCGACCGCCGCACCCATCGAAGAAGCCGTCTCCCCGGAAACGCTGTCGCTGCTCCTCGCCAGTGCGCAGAAATGGTATCACGGCTCCGGCACGGCGCAGGACGGCGCATTGGCCTATCTGCGTATTAATCTGATCGAGCAACGCGTCGTGGAGCGGGCATTCCCGACATCGATCTTTATCACCTTCAACGGCAGCGATTTGCGCAGTCTGTTTCCACGCCATCTGCCGATCTTCTACATGTACTCGCTCCGCCGCGGCATCAGCGTGAAGCCGTGGTTTCTCCCGAGTGAGCCCGGGAACGCGAATTTGGCTGCCGACCAAGCCAACCGGTCGCACCACGACGCGACTTGAATCGCGATTGCTGCCGATATCAGTTCGGGTGCGTTTGTCATGCTCGAATACAGGGTACTTCCGGCGGGAGACACGGCCCTCATCGTCGAGTTCGACGATCGCATCGATCGAGAGCTCAACGCCGCGGTACTCGCATTAGCGCACGGCTTGGATGCGGAGCGCATTCCGGGAATTATCGAAACGGTCCCGACGTTCCGCTCGCTGATGGTTCACTATGAACCGCTCGTGCTTTCCGCAAGCGCGCTAATCGCTTGTATCGATGGCCGGATGCGCAACCTCACGACCAATACGAGCGTGGGCCATCTTTGGCATCTGCCGGTCTGTTATGACCCTAGCCTCGCGATCGATTTGGACGAGGTCGCCAGACGGACTTCATTCTCTGCGCAGCAGATCGTCGAGCGGCATAGTGCGCCGACTTATCACGTCTACATGCTGGGCTTCCTGCCGGGCCAGGCTTACATGGGCGAAGTTGCCGCCGAGCTCGCTTTGGACCGGCTGGAGACCCCGCGCACACGGATTCCAGCCGGGTCGCTCGCCATCGCGGCAACCATGTCATGCGTGTTTCCGCTGCAAACGCCGTGCGGCTGGCATGTGATCGGACGTTGTCCGGTTCCGCTGTGGGACCACGGCCGGGCAACGGCATTGCTCGCCCCGGGTGACAAGGTGAGGTTCGTTCCGGTGTCGGTTCGGGAATACGAGAGGTTGGCGAGCGGAGTGTCGCAAGGCGCTCTCAGGTTTGAACCGGTCGGCGAAGTCGTCGGAGCTGCGGCATGACCGCGGCGCTGCGCGTCATATCGCCGGGTCTATCGACAACCCTTCAGGATCTCGGGCGGGCGGGATTTCAGCGGCTTGGCGTCGCCGTCGGCGGCGCGCTCGATCCGATATCGCTGCGTGCCGCCAATTCCCTCGTCGGCAACCCGGTCGATAGCGGCGCGCTCGAGGCGTTGTATGTTGGCCCAAGCTTTGTCGTCGAAGCGGACGACGCGCGTCTTTCTTTCGTCGGCGCCGATGCCGAGATTGAGATTTTCGCGGATATGGACGCACAGAGCAGCGAGGCGATTTCGCCGATGCGCAGCATTCGTCTGCAGCGCGGCCAAGTTGTTCGCGTCGGCTCGCTTAAGAACGGTGCAATCCTCTATATTGCAGTGGAAGGCGGCTTTGCCGTCGAACCTGTGCTTGGCAGCGTGTCCACCGATAGCCGCGGCCAGATGGGCGGCTGGCAGGGCCGAGCCTTGGCCTCGAGCGACGTTCTGCCGCTACGATCGCTCGAGGCGACAGATCGCGACGAATACCGGATCGAAGGCCTGGACTTCGCTCCATTGCGCCGGGTTCGGGTCATACCCGGTCCGCAGAGCGATTACTTTTCGCAAACCGAAATCGAGCGCTTCTTTGCCGGCGAGTACACCGTGAGCGCAGGCTCGAACCGCATGGGCATGCGCCTCGAAGGCAGCCCAATCCGCCATAGCCGCGGTTTCAACATCATTTCGGAAGCCATCGCGACTGGATCGGTGCAGGTGCCGGGGAGCGGTCAGCCGATCGTACTGTTGGCCGATCATCAGACGACCGGGGGCTACCCCAAGATCGCGACCGTGATTTCGGCCGACTTGCCGGCGATGGGCCGGCTGCCGATCGGCGCCAAAATATCCTTCGTGCCCGCGACCCTGGAGGAAGCAGTCGCAGCGCGCCGTAAGCTTGCGACCGATCTTGAAACCATCGGCGACAAGATGGTCCGGATATCGCTACCCAGCGCCGTCGTTGCGACGCGGCTATTGGAATGCAATCTCATCAGCGGCGTTTGCAATGGCGCCGCCTGACCCGGCGTGACCGATTGACGATGACATCAACCGAACCGGCCGCAGTCGCAGGATCCCAAGCCGCCCGGGACAATCACGTCGTGCGCGGCATCATGTTCATGATCGGCGCGACGGTCATGCTCGCGATATCGAATGCGCTGAGCAAATGGGTTGTCGCCATCTATCCGGTCGGCGAAGTCATGTTCGCTCGCTCACTGTCTTCGCTGATCGTTTGTTCCGCCTTCATGCTCCCGATGACGGGCTTCGCCGTTTTCGCGACCAAGCGGGTGCGAGATCACATCGCGCGTGGCATGTCGCAATCCATCTCACAGACCTTCACCGTTCTCGCCTTCAGCATGATGCCGCTCGCCGGAGCCACCGCGATCAACTTTTCCGCCCCGCTGTTTTCCGCGCTGATTTCGGTTCTCTGGCTGAAGGAACGCGCCGACGCCGCGCGCTGGGGGACGCTGTTCGCGGGATTTGCCGGTATCCTTATTGTGGTCAGACCCGGCGCGGATTCCTTTCAGCTCGGGGCCTTGTTCGCGCTGGCCAATGCCGTGATGTATGGCAGCGTCACCGTGGCGGTGCGCGGCATGAGCAAGACTGAATCGGCCAACACGCTGCTAATGTGGCAGCTGACGACCCTCGCGGTGATGCACAGCTTTCTGCTGGTCTTCGGATTCCGCTGGCCGACGCCGCAGCACGCTGCACTTCTGTTTTCGATGGGGGTAGCCAATGCGGCGGGACAATATTTGTGGACCAGGGCGCTGCATGCGGCGCCGGCCACGGCCGTATCGCCGTTTTATTACTTCTTGCTGGTGTGGTCGCTGGCTCTTGGATTCTTGGTCTGGGGCGACGTTCCGACGATCAGTCTCCTTGTCGGATCAAGCATCGTCGTCGTATCGGGACTATTCTTGCTTTACCACGAAGCTCAGCGAGGCCCCGGATCAGTTCCGGCCGGCAAAGCCCCTGAAATAATGGCTCCGCGACGCACATAGCATGGGTCGGCGTCGCGCACCGCTCACGCCGCGACTATTCTCTTCAATCCCCGATTGGCAACGATTTCGGCAAGCTGTTCGAAGGGGACGGGCTTGCCAAAGAGGAATCCCTGCGCGTCGTCGCAGCCCAAGGACTGGAGAAATTCCCTCTGCAGCGGCGTTTCAACTCCCTCCGCGGTCACCGACATCCCGAGCGCGCGGGCAATGTTGAGCACCGCCTGCACGACGGCCACCTGGTCGCTCTGTGTGGCAATGTCGGCGACAAAACTGCGGTCGATCTTGATTCGATCCAGTGGAAATTTCCGCAGATAGCCCAGGGCGGAGTAACCGGTACCGAAGTCGTCCAGCGCAATACGAACGCCGAGTTCGCGCAATCGCCGCAACATATTGAGCGTATGCTCATTGTTCTCGAGCAGCAGGCTCTCGGTAATCTCAAGTTCAAGGCGCTGCGCCGTCAGTCCGCTCAGGATCAGTGCACGCTGCACCACATCGACGAGGTCGGGCGCGGCGAACTGCACCGGCGATAAATTGACAGCGAGGGTGAGAGCGCCGGGCAGCTGCGCGATCTTGGCGCACGCCTCGGTCAGCGCCCATTCGCCGAGGCCCGTCATGAGCCCGGTATCCTCCGCGATCGGGATGAAGGCCGACGGCGGAATGAAGCCTTTGATCCGATGGTTCCATCGCGCCAGCGCCTCGAAACCGATTACCTTGTTGTCGCGCAGGCTGACGATCGGCTGGTAGTACAATTCAAGTTCGTTTCGTTCGATCGCCTCGCGCAAGTCCACTTCGATCTGGCGCCGGTCCGTCAATTCCTTGGTCATCGACGCGTGATAGAATTGAAAACCGTCGCGATTGTGCTCTTTTGCGGCATAAAGCGCGAGATCGGCAGCAACGACGAGGTCATCGGCAGTGTCGCCGTCGGACGGACTGACCGCGACGCCGACACTGATGGTCGTGCGAACGCGATAGCCGCCGAGATCGAACGGCTCGCGGATGGTCTTGATCAGGCTGCTGGCGAGGTCGTCGAGCGCCCCGCGGGATTTGACGCAGTCGACAATAACGGCAAATTCGTCGCCGCCAAGTCGCGCCAGCACGTCGGTCGAGCGAAGCGTGGCCCGCAGCCGCCGCGCCGTCTCCTGCAAAAGAAGATCGCCGATGCGATGGCCCAGCGTATCGTTTATGACCTTAAAACGATCGAGATCGAGGAGCAGTATTCCGTAGTCGACGCGATCCGGCGTCTTGGGCTCGTCAAGGTACCTTTCTTGAATGTCGGCGAGCGCCGATCGGAAGCCTCGCAGGTTCAGCAGCCCGGTAAGCGAATCCTCGGAGGCCAGCCGAGCCACCGTTTCGAGTGTTTGCTCGAGTTCCTTGGATTTCTGCTGTGCTCCGGCCTCGGTGCGGAACATCACTTCCATTGCGGCAAGGATAATCAGAGTGAGCAATGCCGCGCCCCAGGAATCCAGGCGTAGATCACCCATGGAGCCGGCAAGGACCTCGCCCTTGTCAAGCCCGACGCTCACCCACAGCGGCTGGTCTTTAACTTTCCGCAGAGCGACCAACTGTTCACGACCGGTCGCACCATCGAGCATCTCGAAGGTGCTGTTGATGCCACTTTGCATCCTGATGAACAGCTCGGTGCCGCTAATGTTCCGCCCCATCTTGAGATTGCTCGACACGCCGCCCGCCGAGCGGATCACACCGTCGCTGCCGATCAATGAGATCGCCCCGGTGGAAGCAAAGTCGACCTTGTTATAGAATTTGGTGAAGTGCTCCGGGTCGAGCGATGCAACAACGACGCCGCCAAACGTGCCGTCGGCATTCAAAAACCGTCGTGACAGCTGAACCGACCATTTGCCGCTGGCGCGGCCGACCAATGGTTTGCTGATAAACAGCTGATCTTCTTTGTTGTCACGCTGCGCCGTGTAGTGCTCGCGATCGCTCAGATCGATCGGCGGCGCCGGCTGAGGGCCGGCGGTCGAATCGCGCATGATGCCATGCGCGTCTATGATCGACATCTGGACGACAATGTCGCGCGGCATGTTGACCGAATTCAGGATATTTCGGAAATTGGCCGGATCTTTTCGAGCTTCGACATTGTGCCGCAGGTAAGACAGCATATTGTCGAGTTCGTCGATCGATCGAAGAACGTTTTCTTCGAAGACCATCGCGAAGCCTTCGCTCGTGCGTTCGGCATCCATCAGGTCGGCGCGCTCGTCCTGCAAGAATTTCAGGACAGTGCCGCCCCATAGCATCGCTATGATGACGACGCCAAAAATGGCGGAGCTTCGGCGTTCCGCAAGTAGCCTCGGCAGGCGCAGCAGCTGTAATTTCATCGGGCGCTACAAAGTTGGACCAAACAGCGCCTAACCTATTCCAACAGCATTTCAATTTGCTTATCTAGATGCGAAAATTCATCCGGACATGGCAACGAATTTATTAAAATCGAGCGCTCGACCCGGCCCTATTTTGGCTCGACGATCGAAGCGACAAGACCAGCGAGCTGGCGTTTGAAAACAGCAGCGCCCGCGGGCAACGAGTCCCGGCGCAAAGCGGAGCGGTCCCACGACGAACGTAAGTTGCTCGCGACTGAGATCCAAGGCCCGACGGTATTTTCTTAACCATTGCGGGCCGCACCATGAGATAGATACAAATGCAATCTTTTACTCTAGGCAGGCGGTAAGCATTCTCCTGCTAAAACAGCCGCCCGGAAAGAACTCTTGTCGAACAAGTATTTTTGCCAAATCATTTCGGGCGCGGGGATGCGATGATTGCCGTAACGGGTCTGTTCAGCGTCATGATCGGCGCAATTCTCGCCTATGCTTCAGATCGCCACCCATCTTATCTCGAAGTGTTCGAGACCGCAGCGGGGCTTCTGGTGCTCGGCGGCTTTGCCGTCGCGGGCTATGCGCTCTCGACTTTGATCATTGTCTGATCAATACCGCAGCACAAGCGCAGCAAAAAAGGCGCCTCAACCGCCCAGCGTTGAATAGCGCGCTTTTGACGCGGGCGACTTCGGAGTGAGCGCAGCTTTCGGGTGGGCAGCCTTTCTCGGATTTGTCAGCAAGGACCGCATCGGTCATGCTGTTATGAAGAGGACGCGGCACTGTGACACTTGCGCAAAGACAACGTCCGGCCGCCGGACCCGCGATGACGATCGACACGCGCGTCGCAGCTCTCGATTGGAACGCGATTGCGTCCGAGCTCGATACGCATGGCTGCGCGACCACCGGCCCGCTGCTGACGGGCGACGAATGCGCGGCGCTGGCGCAGAATTACACAACGGATGAGCCGTTCCGTAGCCGGATCGTCATGTCGCGGCACGGCTTCGGCCGCGGCGAGTACAAATATTTCGCCTATCCGTTACCAGACATTGTCACTGAGCTCCGCGGCTCGCTTTATCCGCCGCTTGCTGAAGTGGCAAACGGCTGGAACGCGGCAATGGGCCTCGACGTGCGATATCCGACCGATCACGCGGCTTATCTCAAGCGCTGCCATAAGGCCGGCCAGACCAAGCCGACGCCGCTTTTGCTGCAATACGGCGCCGGCGACTACAATTGTCTGCATCAGGACATTTACGGCGCCAATATTTTTCCACTCCAGGTCGCCTTCCTGTTGTCGCGGCCGGCAGAAGACTTCACCGGCGGTGAATTCGTGCTTACCGAGCGGCGGCCGCGCATGCAATCGCGTGCGGAAGTGGTGCCGCTACGCCAAGGCGAAGGCGCGATCTTTCCGGTGCATCATCGCCCGGTGCACGGCACGCGCGGCACCTATCGGGTCAATATTCGCCACGGCGTCAGCCGTCTGCGCGCGGGCAACCGCACCACGCTCGGCGTCATTTTTCACGACGCGGCGTAAAGTCTGCGCTACTCCGCCTTGACGTTGGCCGCCCTGACCACCTTGCCCCATTTGTCGGTTTCGTCGGCAATGAACTTGCCGAACTCGGCCGGAGAGCTCACGAACAGCTGTCCGCCGAGATCGGCGAGGCGGGCTTTGAGCGCCGGATCGGCGAGCGACGCATTGATGGTCTGATTGAGCTTGCCGACGATGTCGGCGGGTGTCGCTGCCGGCACGCAGATGCCTTGCCAGCCGGCGGCCTCGAAGCCCGGCACGGTCTCCCCGACGGTCGGAACGCCGGGCAATACGTCCTGACGTGTCGCGGTGGTGACCGCGAGCGGCCGCACCTGGCCGGAGCGGATGTAGGAAATCGACGAGACGACGACATCGAACATCACCTGGACGCGGCCGGCGATCAGGTCGGTGATCGCCGCTGCGGCGCCGCGATAATGCACCGGCTCCATGGCGATGCCGGTCAGCATCTTGAAATATTCGCCATAGAGATGCTGCGCACTGCCGGGACCGACCGTCGCCATATAGACCTTGCCGACATTGGCTTTGGCATAGGCGATGAACTCCGGCACGGTTTTGGCGGGAACGTCGAGATTCACCTCCATCACCACCGGTGTCTTGATGATGCTGGCGACCGGCGCCATGTCGCGCAGGAAATTATAATTGAGATTGTCGTAGAGCGTCGCATTGATGGCGTTCGGCGGACTTGCGTAGAACAGCGTGTAGCCGTCCGGTGCCGAGCGCACCACGAATTCGGTGGCGATATTGCTGCCGGCACCCGGCTTGTTGTCGACGACGAACTGCTGGCCAAGCCGCTCCGAAAGCGCCTGCGCGATCAGCCGCGCGGCAATGTCGGACGCCGAGCCGGGCGCGAAGCCGACGACGATATGAACCGGACGCGCCGGATAAGTGTAGGCAAAAGCGGCGCGCGCGAGCGGCGAGGCCGCCGCCGTTCCGAGTGCAAAACGCAGAAAATGACGGCGGTGAAATTTCATGACGGCTCCAAGCCCGCGGCCTTGATGATCGGCACCAGACGTTCGCGCTCGGCGGCTAGATAATTTTGCGCGCCGGCCGCGCTCGCATCTGTGCGCGTCTCAAGACCGGCTGCTTCCATCACGTGCTGGAAGTCGGGGCTTTGCATGACTTGCGCGGTGGCCGCGGATAGCTGCGAAACGACGGATTGCGGCGCACCTGCCGGCGCCAGCACGCCGCAGGTCAGTTGCACGACAAGTCCCGGCAGGACTTCAACGGCCGCCGGAATTTCCGGCGCGGCCTTCAGCGGCGCAGGCGCACAGACCGCGAGAATCCGGATCTTGCCGTCGCGGTGATAGCTCAGCACCTGGCTGGTGACATTCGGCGTCATCATCGGCACGGTGCCGGCGAGCAGGTCGATCAGGCCCGGTCCGGCGCCGTGATACGGCACGTGCAGAATTTCGGGCGCTTTGATGAGCTCTTTGAACAGTTCGCCGGCGAGATGCGTGACCGTGCCGGTGCCGGCCGACGCATAAGACAATTGTTTCTGGTGGCTCTGCGCATAGGGGATGAACTCGCTCAGGCTTTTCGCCGGAACGCTCGGATGCACGACGATGGCCGTGGACGACGTCGCAATCATCGACACCGGTGAAAAATCCTTTGCCGGATCGTAAGACGGATGCAGCATCAGATACGGCGCGATGATCTGCGAGCTGGTATCGCCGAACAGGAGCGTATAGCCGTCGGGCTTGGCATGAGCGACGGTGGCGGCGCCGATCGTGCCGCCGCCACCGCCTTCGTTCTCGACAATGACGGTCCCGATCGGCCCGCGCATGCGCTCGGCCCAATTGCGCGCCACCGCATCGACCACGCCGCCCGGCGCATATGGCACGATCAGGCGGATGGTCTCTTGCGGATATTTCGCCTGAGCGAGTGCAGCGTTGTCGGGGAAAAATCGGGCCGCGATCGCGGCGGCTCCGAGACGCATACAATCACGCCGATTCACTGTACTTTCCTCCCGGCACCTTTCTTATGTGAGCCTCGACAGTGCTTGCCGGATCGGGCTCCAGGCGGCCTTCATACGCCGCTGGAATCTGTTTGACAATTTCGCACCTGCTCCCCGATATCGGCGGCGCATCGTCGCGCCTTCGCCATCCGCGCGAGAATATGATTTTACGCAACGCCCGGAAATTCGGATTCGGTCCGCTGCCCGGCATGAACAAGAACGTGAGAAAGAGGTACCGCCGTGACAGCAATCACACCGCCGGGATTCGCCTGGCCGCATGGAGCGCGCATCGCCGTTGCCATGACCTGCCTGATGGAGAACTGGTCCGGCGACAAAGGCCCGCCGTTCTCGGTGCAGACGACGGGTCTCAAGCCGGGCACGCACGACCGCGCGGCGATGACGTGGGGCACCTACGGCAGCCGCAACGGCGTGTGGCGGCTGCTCAAGATCCTCAATGAGCATCAGGTGCCGGCAACCTTCGTCGCCAATGCCCATTCCATGGAAATCGCGCCGGACGCGGTGGCCTGCATGCTGAAATCGGGCCACGAGATCGCGGCGCATTCCTACACGCAAGATGCGCTGATGGCCTATCTGTCCCCCGATGAAGAACGCGCCATCATTGAGAAATGTATCGGCGTCTTCAAGAAACTCACCGGCGCGCCGCCGAAGGGCTGGCTCAGTCCGGTGCTGGCGCCGACGGCGCATACTGAAGAATTGATCGCCGAAACCGGCTTTCTCTGGTACGGCGACTACAACAATATCGACCTGCCGTTCTGCGTGAAGACCGCGAAAGGCACGATCGTGGCGCTGCCGCATACCGATTTTGCCGACCATCGCGTGCTGCGCGGCAATCCGCGCGATTGGTTCGACGTGTACAAGGACACGTTCGACTATCTCTATGCCAACGAACCGATGGCGTTCCTCAATGTCACGGTGCATTGCCATTTCGGCGGACGGCCGCTGATGGCCGCGCAGATCGATCGCATCCTCAAATATATCCGCGGCGTTCCCGGCGTCTGGCTGGCGCGGCACGACGTGCTGGCCGAATGGGTTAAGGCCAACGCACTCGCGGAGTGGACGAACCAGCAGCGCTTCTTCCCCGCTGCAAAATAACGCGACAGGCTTTCGTCAAACCTTATTGCCCGCGCTCCAGGTCCAGAAGTCGCGGCCTTCTTCGCGCAGGAAGCGCGCCAGCACCATGTTGTGCACCTCGGATGCGCCGTCGACCAGGCGTGCGGCGCGCGCGGCGCGGTAGATCCATTCCAATATCGTGTCCTTGGAATAGCCGCGGGCGCCGTTGAGCTGAATCGCGGTGTCGCAGGCATTGTGCAGCGTGTCGGCGACATGCACCTTCGCCATCGACACTTCCTTGCGGGCGCGGTCGCCACGGTCAAGCTTCCAGGCCGCATGCATGGTGAGGAGCCGGCCGATCTGAATCTGCTGCGCCATCTGGCCGAGCTTGATCTGCACGCTTTCGCGGTCGGCGAGCCGGATGCCGAAACCTTCGCGGCGATTGACGTAGTCTTGCGCGATTTCGAGGCAGCGTTTGGATTGGCCGAGCCAGCGCATGCAATGCGTCAGCCGTGCCGGACCGAGCCTGATCTGGGTGATCTTCAACCCGTCGCCGACGCCGAGGAGTATATTGTCGTCGGAGACTTCAAGGCCGTCGAATTCAAGCTCGCAATGGCCGCCGTGCTCCTCCGGACCCATGATGCCGATGCGGCGCACGATGCGCCAGCCCGGCTGATCGCGATGATAGAGAAACGCCGTGAGCCCGCGACGTCTGTCGTCGGATGTTCGCGCCACGACAATGAAATGCGCGGCTTCGGCGGCGCCGGTAATGAACCATTTGCGGCCGTAGATCGTCCACTTGCCGTTGTTCTTCTCGGCATAGGTGCGGATCATGCCCGGATCGGAGCCGCCGCCCGGCGCCGGCTCGGTCATGGCGAAGGAGGATTTTACCTTGCCTTCGATGATCGGGCGCAGCCACCATTCCTTCTGCGCCGGCGTGCCAATGCGCGACAGAAGATTCATGTTGCCGTCGTCCGGCGCGGCGCAATTGATCGCAAGCGGCCCGAACAGAGAGCGCGCGGCTTCCTCATAGATCGCCGCCCAGGCCACGATCGGCAGCGCCATGCCGCCGAACTCCTTGGGCGATTGCGGCGCCCAGAGACCGGCTTTCTTTGCCTTGTCCTGAACCGGGGCGAGCCGATCGAGCGGAATATTCTCATGTTCGGAAAAATTCTGCGGATCGGCCTCGAGCGGCAGCACATGCTCCTCGATGAAGGCGCGGGTGCGCAGCCGCAGATCCTCGATTTCCGGCGGAAGCGTGAAGTCCATGGCGGCGTTTCCAAACCTGACGCGTGGGTAGTGTCCTAATTTGGCTCTGGCGGCTCGTACCACACTGTCACAACAATACACGGATGGGTTCCATCGTTGGGCTTTTCGGCCACGGCTGTAACGACAGTGTCGGTCTTTATGATCGCCGCCGAACCGATATTCTCCAGCCACGCATTGACCTGCTTCTCTATTTCGCTGGCCTTCTCGTCCATGAAGACCTTTACTTTCAGAGGTTTTAGCATCCTAATTTCTCGCCCGTTCCACCAATTCCCATAGAGACCATACCCGATCCGTCACGTCCGCCGCCATTGCTGGCGTGACGCGCGTGGTCTTGTGAAGGCGCACGGAATTGCAGTGCGTGAAATGAAGGTTCACGGCTGCCTGCAAATTTTCCAGCTTCTTGCTGAAACTACGCTACCGACACGTGTTGACTTTTCCGAGAACGGGAATACGTCCTCTAATCAGGGGTTATACCGATGCCTCACAAGGTGGAAACGCTCAAGGGGACACTGAAGGTGACGACCATGATGCGTATTGCCCTTCCTGTGGCTGCGGCTGCGGCCTTGATTTGCTGTGATGTTTCGCCGAGCCAGGCCCAGTATTACGGCGACGCGCCGTGGTGCGCGGTGGTATCGATCGGTACCGGCGGCGTGCATTGGGACTGCGAGTACAACACGGTCGAAGCCTGCGTGCCCAATGTGATCGCCGGCAATCGTGGTTTCTGCGGGATGAACCCCTATTACCACTCCGGTTATCAAGCGGGCGAACGGCAGGGATCGCCGGCGCCGCATTACCGGCATCATCCGCAGCACCACACGCATACGCATTAGCGCAAACACTAATACCGGACGCGCTCAGGTTCCGGCCGGCGTCATCACCGGCGCGGGCGCCGCGGCTTTCGCAGTCGCTGCGATGCCGCGCTCGGTGATCTGCTCCAGCACCCGGCCCTTGGTCTCGATGCCGACGAGCCACAGTGCAATCGCCGAGATCAGATAGGCCAAAGCGAATGTGTGCAGCACGTAGGCGCCGACGCCATAGGCCAGCATGAAGCCGACCACGGTCGGCGCCAGGAACGAGCCGATGCGGCCGATGCCGAAGAACCAGCCGACGGCAGTCGCCCGCAGATGCGTCGGATGCAATTCGCTGACATAGATTCCGGTCGCGCCATAGACGCCGGGATTGACCCAGCCGACGGCGGCCGCGGCGGCGTAGAGCCACATGCCGCTGGCCATCGCGAACCACAGATGGAAAAACGCGCCGACGAAATAATAAAGAAACAGCACCGGCCGCCGGCCGTAGCGATCGATGAGGAAGGCGCAGGCCGAGTAGCCGACGACGGCGCTCAGCGCCTGCACCAATTGGAAGCTGATGGCCTGGGTGAGCGGAATGCCGCGCTGCGTCAGGATCGTCGGCAGCATGAACAGGATGCCGTTCGAGGCCCAGAGAAAACCGAACGAGACGATCCAGAGCAACAGCGTGTTCTTGGCCCGCCCCGGCGCCAGCAGTTCGAACACCGTGACCTTGCCCGGCACCGCCACTTCGGGATGCAGATTGGTCAGCGACTTGATTTCATCTGCGGTGAGCGCCCGCCCGATCGCATCCTTCTCGATGCCGGCGACGGCTGTTTCCGCCTCCGCGATCCGGCCTTTGCTGATGAGGAAGCGCGCGGATTCCGGCATGTAGCGGCGCACGAAGAACAGCAGCAATGCCGGCACCACGCCGACGACGAACAGCGCGCGCCATCCCCAGCGTGGAATGATCAGAAGGCTCAAAGTCGCGGCGAGAACGAGGCCGACCGGAAAGGCGGCCATGATATTGCCGGACATGGCGCCGCGGATGCGGCCGGGGCTGTATTCCGCGCTCAAGGTCAAGGTCACGGGCACTTCGCCGCCGAGGCCGAAATTCGACAAAAAGCGGAAGACCGACAGCGACAGCACGTTCCAGGACACAGCGACGAGCCCGGTAAACAGCGCGAACAGTCCGACGGTGGCCTGGAACGACGTGCGGCGGCCGATATAGTCGGAGATCGTGCCCCAGAACAGCGCGCCGAGAAACGCGCCGACCAATCCCACTGTCGCCAATAGTCCGGCCTGCGCCGGTCCCAAGCCGAATTCGCGCGCCACCGGCGGCAATGCCGCACCGAAGATCGCGAAATCCGCCGCATCGAGCGCGATACCGCAGAACGCGAGGATGAAAAAATGGCGGTGCCATTTGGAAAACGGCAGGCGCTCGAGCCGGGCAACAAGCTCGGCAGACGCAAGCTCAGCGGACGTCCTGCGCGCGTCGGGCATGTGTCTCCCCCCATCTGCTGCCGCGGTTGTTGCCGCAGCTTGTTTTTATTGGGCCGCAACACTGCAATAGAAAACCAGGTGTGACAAGGAGGCCGCCGGCAATGTAAATGTCGGTACGCGCTTTCAGCAATTCTTCAGACGGCCGGCCATGATCATCGACATCTTCAATCACTTCATGCCGAAAGCCTATCTCGATCGGCTTGCAACGCTCATTCCCGGCCACGTCGCGACCACCGCGTTTCCGCGGCTGAAAACGCTGGTTGACGTCGAAGCACGGCTGCGTCTGCTCGAGGAGTTCGGCGATTTCGCCCAAGTGCTGTCGCTCGCCAATCCGCCGCTCGAGCTTGTGGCCGGGCCCGATGTCACCCCGGATCTGGCGCGGCTCGCCAATGACGAACTCGCGGAGATTTGCCGCAAGCATCCGCAGCGTTTTCCGGCCTTCATCGCCGCGCTGCCGATGAACAATATCGAAGCCTCGCTCGCCGAAATCGATCGCGCGGTGACCCAGCTTGGCGCGCGCGGCATCCAGGTCTTCACCAATGTCGCGGGCGTGCCGCTGAGTGACGAGAAATTCCGGCCGCTGTTCCGCCGCATGGCTGAGCACGATCTGCCGGTCTGGGTGCATCCGATGCGCGGCCCGGATTTTGCCGATTACGCCAGCGAGAAAACGTCGCAGGACGAAGTCTGGTTCTCGTTCGGCTGGCCCTATGAGACGACCGCCTGCATGACGCGGCTGATCTATTCCGGCCTGTTCGACGAATTGCCGCATATCAAGATCGTCTCGCACCATATGGGCGGGATGATCCCCTATTTTCCCGGCAAGATTAATCTCGGCTTCCGGCAAATCTTCTTCGGCACGCGCGACGAGAATCCGGTGGCCAAGGAGCGCGGCCTGAAGAAGCCGCCGCTGACATATTATAAGATGCTCTATGCCGACACCGCGCTCGGCGGCGAGGACGCGCCGACGCGCTGCGGCCACGCCTTTTTCGGCACTTCGAATTGTCTGTTTGCCACCGACGCGCCGTTTGACTCAGAACAAGGCCGCTGGCTGATCGGCGACACCATTCGCGCCGTCGAACGGCTCGACATTCCGCAACAGGACCGCGCGCGCATTTTTTCCGCAAACGCGCAGGCACTCTTGAAGCTTTAGGACAACAAAATGCTGACCAAGAACATCAAAGTTCCGCTGCGCGACGGTGAGATGGGCGCCTATCTCGCCATTCCGGATCGCACGCCGGCGGGCGCCATTATCGCGATCATGGAAATCTGGGGCGTCAACGACACCATGCGTTACCACGCCCATGAATTTGCTGAGGCCGGCTTTGTCTGCCTGGTGCCCGATTTGTTTTGGCGGCAGGAGCCCGGCGTCGAACTGTCCGACGGCAATCCCGACGACATCAAGAAGGCTTTCGATCTCTATTACGAGTTCGACTACGACCTCGGCGTTCGCGACATGGAGGACATCCATCAGTATCTGAAGGATCAGCTGCCGGAATGTAACGGCAAGGTCGGCGCAGTCGGCTACTGCCTTGGCGGCAAGCTCTGTTACCTGATGTGCTGCCGCACCGATATCGATTGCGGCGTCGCCTATTACGGCACCTATATCGAGCACCGCATCAAGGAAGCCAAGAACCTGCACCGGCCGTTCATGCTGCACATGGCGATGAAGGATCGCTGGGTGCAGGCGGAGGTCAACGACCTTATCGAGCGGCGGCTGTCGCCCAATCCGCTGGTGACCATTCACAAATATCCCGGCGCCGATCATGCTTTCGCCCGTCACGGCGGCAAGACCTATAGCAAGCCGGAAGCCGATCGCGCGCTGGCGCTGAGCTTGGGTTTCTTTAAAAAATATCTGGGCTAGATATTTCGTTTTTTCGGCCGCTTCCCTTCGCGGCAAAAAAGGACGATGCTGCGCGTTCAAGCCATAAACGAGCTGACCGCAAAGCCGGACGCCTGATTTATGCTCGACCATTCGCCAAGCACAGCACAAGCTTTCGCGCTCGACGCCGACCAGATCGCGATGCGCGACATGGCAAAGAGCTTTGCCGACGAAACCTTTGCACCCAACGCGCTCGCCTGGGACGAGGCCAGGCATTTTCCGGTCGCGGAGATGCGCAAGGCCGCGGCGCTCGGCATGGGCGGCGTGTTCATTGCCGAGGAATTCGGCGGCTCCGAACTGTCGCGGCTCACCGGCACCCTGATCTTCGAGGCGCTGGCGACCGGCTGCCCGACGGTCGCGGCCTATATGTCGATCCACAATATGACGGCGTGGCTGATCGACGCGTTCGGCACGCCGGAGCAGCGCAAGACATTCCTGCCCCGGCTCTGCACCATGGAGCTTTTGGCCAGCTATTGCCTGACCGAGCCGGGCGCGGGCTCCGATGCCGCGGCGCTGACGACACGGGCGCTGCGCGACGGCGAAAGTTACATCCTCAACGGCGAGAAGCAGTTCATCTCCGGCGCCGGCGCGGGCGACCTCTATGTGGTGATGGCGCGCACCGGCAGCGATGGCGCGGCGGGAATTTCCGCGCTGGTCGTGTCCGGCGATACGCCCGGCATTTCCTTCGGCGCCAATGAACGCAAGATGGGCTGGAACGCGCAGCCGACGCGCGCGGTGATTTTCGAGAACGTATGCGTGCCGGTCGCTCATCGGCTGGGCGAAGAAGGGCAGGGCTTTAAGATCGCGATGTCCGGGCTCGACGGCGGGCGGCTCAACATCGCCGCCTGCTCGCTCGGCGGCGCGCAATGCGCGCTCGACAAGACGCTCGCATATATGAAAGAGCGCAAGGCGTTCGGCAAACGGCTCGACGAATTCCAGGCCCTGCAATTTCGTCTTGCCGATATGGCGACCGGGCTTGAAGCCTCGCGCGCTCTGCTTTGGCAGGCCGCCGCCGCTTTCGATCGCAAGGATGCGCACTTTATTCAGCTTTCGGCGATGGCCAAACGTTTCGTCACCGACACCTGCTTCGATGTCGCCAACCAGGCGCTGCAGCTGCACGGCGGCTACGGCTATCTCTCCGAATATGGCATCGAGAAGATCGTGCGCGATCTGCGCGTGCACCAGATCCTCGAAGGCACCAACGAAATCATGCGCCTGATCGTGGCGAGGCACCTCGTCGGGCGATGAACGAACAGGTATTGCAAGACGGCGACATCATCGTTCGCGCGCAAGGCGCATTGCGCCGGCTCACGCTGAACCGCCCCAAAGCGCTCAACGCCGTCACGCTGGGCATGACCGTCACCATGGCGGAGATGATGCGTGCTTGGGCTTCCGACCCCGCCGTCGGGGTCCTGATGTTCGACGGCGCCGGCGAGCGCGGCTTTTGCGCCGGCGGCGACATTCGTGCGCTCTATGACGCGGCGAAATCCGGCGATCCGCTGCCGCAAAAATTCTGGGCGCTCGAATATCATCTCAACGTGATGATCGCGCGCTATCGCAAGCCGGTGGTGGTGATCATGGACGGCGTCGTCATGGGCGGCGGCATCGGGCTTGGCGGCCACGCCGCGCATCGGATCGTCACCGAACGCTCGGCGGTCGCCATGCCGGAAGTCGGCATCGGCTTTTTTCCCGATATCGGCGCCTCGTTTCCGCTGGCGCGCGCGCCGGGTTTCACCGGAACTTATCTGGAACTGACCGGCGACCGCATGAATGCAGCGGATACGATTTATGCTGGGCTTGCCGACATTCACATTCCCACGACCAAGCTTGCCGCAATCCCGGACGCGCTTGCCGGCTGCCGTAGCGCCGACGAGGTGCGGGCAAAACTTACCGCCTTGTCCGCCCCACCCGCTCCCGGAAAGCTCGAAACGGCGCGGCCCTGGATCGATGCTTGCTACGGCGCGAACACCGCTGAAGAGATCTTTGCGCGGCTGGCCGTGAGCAATGCCGAAGCCGCGCAACCGGCGCTCGCCGCCATGAAGAAAGCCTCGCCGACCTCGCTGAAGGTCACGCTGCGCAACATGCGGGACGCAGCGAAATTCAACCGCGTTGAGGAATGCTTCGTCCAGGATTACCGTATCGCGCTGGCCTGCGCGGCCGGGCACGACATGATCGAAGGCATCCGCGCCACGATTGTCGACAAGGATCGTAATCCGGCGTGGCGGCCCGACGCGCTGGAACAGGTCACGCCGGACATCGTCGAGCGGCACTTTCAATCTGTCGGCGCCTTGGAATTGAAGTTCAAAGACTGAAACCCCATTCAAGGAAACGCACATGCCGAATATCGGATTCATCGGTCTTGGCAATATGGGCGGCCCTATGGCGGCCAATCTGGTCAAATCGGGCGAACGCATTCTGGGCTTCGATGTCGTCGCGGCGTCGCGCGAGGCCGCGGCGGACAACGGCGTCGAGATCGTCGCCAATGCGCGCTCCTGCGTCGAGAACGCGGATGTTGTGATCACCATGCTGCCGGCTGGCCATCACGTGCTCTCGGTGTGGAAAGACATTTTGCCGGAAGCAAACCAAGGCGCGCTCTTCATCGATTGCTCGACCATCGATGTCGCGAGCGCCCGCGAGGCGCATAAGCTTGCCGCTCAGCAAGGCGTTGCCACCCTCGACGCTCCCGTCTCCGGCGGCGTCGGCGGCGCCACCGCCGCGACGCTCACCTTCATGGTCGGCGGCTCGCATCACGCCTTCGAGCGCGGCAAGCCGGTGCTCGAGCGCATGGGCAAGCGCGTCGTGCATTGCGGCGAAGCCGGCAACGGCCAGGTGGCGAAAATCTGCAACAATATGATTCTCGGCGCCTCGATGATCGCGGTCAGCGAGGCCTTCGTGCTCGGCGAAAAACTCGGCCTGTCGCATCAGGCGATGTTCGATGTCGTGTCGTCGTCGTCCGGCCAATGCTGGTCGCTGACCAGCTATTGCCCGGTGCCCGGGCCAGTGCCGACGAGCCCCGCCAATAACGACTATAGACCGGGCTTCGCTGCGGCTTTGATGCTCAAGGACCTCAACCTCGCCCGCGAAGCCGCGGCCTCCGTCCATGTTGAAACGGCGATCGGCATCCATGCCGCGGAAATTTATCAGGAGTTCGCCGAGACCGGTTCGAGTGGCGCCGACTTCTCCGGCATCATCAATTTTGTGCGCGCGCAGTCGAAGAACTGATGCTGCAGGAAGCTAGTTGCTCTTCTCTGCTTCCTTGATCGGGTCCTTCACCGCCGGGAAGGTCGCAAACTCGACATTGTAGAGCTCACCTTCCTTGCGCTCGACCCTGCGGATATAGATGTTCTGGATGATGTCGCGCGTCTGCGGATCGATGGTGATCGGGCCGCGCGGGCTCTCGAAGCTCATGCCCTTCATCGCGGCGATCAATTTATCGCCGTCGGTATCGCCATTGGTCTTCTTCAGCGCCTCGTAGATCAGGCGCATGCCGTCGTAGACCGATTCTGCCATATGGTTGGGGCGCTTGCCGGCGAATTTGGTGAAGCCCGCGACGAAAGCCTTGTTCTCCGGCGAGCGATGCGCGGCGGAATAAGGCCCTGCGGTAATAATGCCGAGCGCCGGATCGCCCATGGCGTTGAGAAGATCGTCGTCGGTCAGATCGAGCGTGCCCATCAGCTTGATGCCTGAAGCGTTCATGCCGCGCTCGGCATATTGCCGCGCGAAGGTGCCGGCGAAATTTCCGGGAATGAACACGAAAATGCCGTCCGGATTGGCGTCACGCGCACGTTGCAGATAGGGCGCGAAATCCGGGTTCTGCACCGGCACGCGCACGCTGCTGATGATTTCGCCGCCGTTCTTCTTGAACTCATCGCCGAACACCTTTTCGGCGTCATAGCCGGGGGCGTAGTCGGAGACGAGCGTCACGACTTTCTTCACGCCGTTCTGCGCCGCCCATTGCGCCATCGGCACCGCGGTCTGCGCGATGGTGTAAAAGGTGCGCGCGATATAGGGCGACTTTTCAGTGATGATCGAGGTGCCCGCCGCCATCACCACTTGCGGGGTTTTCGCCTCGGTCGCGATCGGCGCGACTGCGAGCGCCACCGGCGTGAAGGTGAAGCCGGCCAGCACCGCCACTTTGTCGTTGACGACGAATTCCTGCGCGATGCGCTTGGCATTGTCGGGCTGGCCGCCGTCGTCCCTGATGATCAGCTCGATCGTCTTGCCGGCGACCTTGATGCCGTTCTCCTGCACAAAATATTTGGCGCCGGCGATCATCATGTTGCCGATCTGGGCGAACTGGCCGGTCGAGGGTGCGATGAAGCCGATCTTGATCGTGTCGTCGGCATGCGCGATTTGAGCCGGCGCGATGCCGGCCGCCACGAGCGCCGCCGCCGCAAGCGCGACGCAAATCCGCTTCGCCATATCGTCCTCCCGCGTGATTTTATGGTTCGATGCCGATTCAGTTCTTCCACAATTTCTTGCTGGCGAGGTCGGCGCCCTCGCGCATCGCCTTGAACTTCTCCCACACCACGCTGTGATGGACTTCGGTCCGATACAGCGCCTGCGAGGAGAAGCCGCAATCGGCTGCCGCGATTACGTTGTCGCGGCCGACCAGGCTGGCGAAGCGCAGAATGCGTTCGCAGATCAGTTCGGGATGTTCGACGATATTGCTGGCATGTGTGATCACGCCGGGGCAAAGCACTTTGCCGTCCGGGATCTTCACCGTCTCGAACAGATGATATTCGTGTTCATGCCTTGGATTGGCGGCTTCGAAACTGTAAGAGCCCGCATTGATCTTCAACACATAGCTGATGATCTCGGCGAGGCTTGCTTCGTGAAGCCGCGGGCCTTCATTGATGCCATAGCAGGTGTGAAAGCGCACCCGCTCGGGCGGAATGCCTTTCAGCGCGGCGTTGATCGCTTCAACGTAAATCTCGGCACGGCGCGCCATGCCTTTGTCATCGAGGCCGGGCTCGACAAAGATGTCGGCGAGGAAAGGGTCGTCGATCTGCACCAGAATGCCGGCATCGACGATCGCCCTGTATTCCTTGCTCATCTCGGCGGCGAGCGTGTGGAAATACTCCTCTTCGCTCTTGTAATATTCGTTGATGCCGACGCCGGACGGTGCGGTAGCCGGCAGGAAGACGTGCTCGAACGGAACGCCGGCTGCGCTCGCGGCGGCCTTCACGTTATCGATGTCGCGCGTGAGCGGCGCCTCGCCGCGATATTTCACCGCGCTGGTGCAGACCACCGGAGTGATCGCAACAATCGCACCGCCCATCATCGCCTGTTTGAAATATTCGGCGTAATAATCCGGGAACGCCGCGACTTCCTTCTGGAAGATCAGCATTTTCTGGTTCGGCCGCGCCTCGAAGCCGGATAGCCGCTCCTGAATGTAAGTGAAGAAGCCGGGCTTGGAGAATTCGCCGTCGGTGACGATATCGATGCCGCAGTCCTTCTGCCTCTTCACGACATCGACGACAGCCTGGCGCAGTTCGGCCTCGAAAGCCTTCTGGTCGAAGGCCTGCCCGGCAAATTTCGCCTTGAGCCGATCCAGCAGGTGATGCGGCCGCGGCAGGCTGCCGATATGAGTGGTTTGAATGCGGCCGCTGTTTTGCTGCAGCGTCATGCGCCCTCCTTACGCCGGACCGGCGATGCGCAATCGGCGATCGCCGCGGCTCTTCGTTTCCTCCACGCCCGCGACATTTCGCGCAGGCCTTTTGTGCAAGGCTAGCCGAATAGCAGGGTCACTTCAAACAAAAAAGGAGTGACGCTTTTTATTTCGCGCGTGCCGCCATCCGCCCGCGGCGGGACGGCCGGCGCGTTGGGCCATCGCCCCGCTTACTGCCGCGGCGCACAACCGACGAAGCTTGCCGAGGCCCAAGCAGCGCCGGGACCAGCGCCGACCAGGCTTTGATGACCGCCTGCCGATCGGTCTCGTAGGGCAGCCAAGTGTCGACGACAAAAAGCCCGCGCAAAAGATAATGCGTCAACAGGATGAAGCGCTCGGCGCTTTGACGCGGGAACCCCGCAGCACAAAGACTGTCGAGCCAGATCCGGTTCAGGTTCTTGCGCGCCCGCTTTACGATCGGCCGGTGCGGCTTGGCCAAACCCTTATCGCTCGCCGCTGCAATCGCAAGTTCCAGCATGGCGCGATAGAGCGGGCCAAAGAAGAAGTGTTCGGAATCGCGCAGGAACCGCTCGACGGTCCGTTCCTCGCCGCCCGAAGCGAGCCGCTGTGCGTGGGCGACGGCCGCATCCATGGCGTGCTGGGTTGCGGCGGTCAGGAGATCGTTCTTGGTCGGGAAATACCGCTCGAGCGCTCCCCGCGAAACACCGGCGCGCGCGGCGACGCGGCTGGCGCTGAAATTGGCGTAGCCGTTCGCGATCAGGACATCGAGCGCCGCGGTGAGAACCGCGGCCTGCGTCGCCTGCCGACGCTCTTCCTGCGTGCGCCTCATGATCCCGTTGCTATCCCCTTGGCCCGCCTTCGCACTGGTGCCGAAACGTGACTCGTCACGATAACCTGCACGCGGCGCTGTCGAAAGTTCCAAAAATCGGTAATTTCGTAGTGTTCAGAGGAGCTTCGCGCAGGTCTCGCGCGATCCCGCGTCTCGACTCGGTGATGCGCGCATATTAAGTTGCACCACGCTCAGGCCAATGAGCGGAAAATAATACCATCAACTGAGATCGCTGTTTGAACCCAAACAGCAGCGCCGAGCGACAACATCGAGCGGCGAAAGAGCGATGGGGTGGTTTTGACGTTTTGCTTGGCGCGGGCATTGTATCGAGTTCGGTTCGCGGCAGTCGTGACGCCGAGAGCGTGGCTTACGCCAGCTTTCCTCGCGTCAGCTTTGCTCGCGTCGACGGTGTTGCCTGGACCGGCGCGATGGCTCGGCCTGGACGCAGCGGCTTTCGCGCAATCCCCGCCTGACTTCGCCGGCACGCTGAATCCGCTGTTCCTCAACAATCTGATGCAGCCGTCGGATCTCACCAATACATTGCAATACGCCGCCTACGCGTCCGCAAACGACATCGAATCCGCGATCGGCACTTACGAACAATTGCTGTTCTACAATCCGGCCCTGTCGAAGATCCGCTTCGAACTCGGCGTGCTCTATTACCGGCTCGGCTCTTATGAGATGGCGCGCGGCTATTTCAAATCGGCGCTGGAGCAACAGGACATGCCGCCCGATTTGCGCCAGCGCACCGAGGATTTGCTCGCCGATGTCGACAAGCAGCAGCAAGTCGATCGCTTCTCGGGCTTCGTGCAGACCGGGGTCGGCTACCAGAGCAATCCCGGCGGCGGACCCGGGCCGCAGACCGTTCTGGCCTCCGGACGGAGTTTCGACAATCGCTTCTTCGCCAACGGCGACGGCAACTGGTTCGGCGCCTTCGCCCTGAACTATGTGCATGATTTCGAAAATCAGCGCGGCGATACATTCGAGGCATCGTTGACCGGCTATGATGCCCAGCAGTTCAGCTTGCACCAATTCGATATCGGCACCCTCGAATTGCGCGCCGGCCCGCGCTTTGTGCTCACCCCCGGCAGCCCCAACGCAATTTCCGTCAAGCCTTATCTGATCGCAACCGGCTCGCTGCTGGCCGATACGATCTATTCCGGCAGCGCCGGCGGCGGCCTGACGCTGCATGCCAATGTCGGCAATGTCGCGTTCGACCCGTTTGCCGAAGTCGTGCAGCAGAGCTTTCGCAATTCGACTTTCTATCCGCTTGCGAGCAATCTGAGCGGTACTTTGTCGACCGTCGGCCTGCAGGCGTCAGGGCCGATCGCCTCCGGGCTTGGCTGGCAAGCTCGCGGCGTATTCGGGCATTCGAACGCTGCCTTTAGTCCTGACAGCTACGATGTCTATGTCGCCGATATCTGGCTGCCGTGGAATTTCTCGATTCTCGCCGACGGCCGCGTCTGGACGCTGACGCCGATCGCGGGCTTCAGCCATTGGCAATATAATGCGCCGGACCCGATGATCGACCCGAACACGACGCCGCGCACCAACGAATGGCGCGCCGGTTTGGGCCTCGATGTGCCGATCTGGAGCAAGATCTACATGAGCATGCTCGTGCAATACCGCGCCGACAATTCCAACGTCGCGGCGTTCACGATGCACGATTTTTCGATCTCAGGCGGCCCGACATTCAAATTCTAGAAGGCGCCTGCAAATTCTAGAAGGCACGTGATGACACTGAGCCGGAGTCTCGCTGTTGTACTGACACTTGCGGTTACGGCGGCCGTCTCGCGCCCTACGTCGGCGCAGCAAGTCGGCACCGCGACCGCCGTCAATCCGATGACGGAAAGCACGCCGCCCGGCGCCACCACGGTCAATCTCACCGTCGGCGCCAATATCGTGCACAAGGAGCGCATCCACACCACGCCGACAGGCTCGGTGCAGCTCCTGTTCGTCGACAAGAGCACGCTCAGCATCGCGCCGAACACCAATCTCCTGATCGACGAATATGTCTACGATCCGAAGTCCAATTCCGGGCATATGCTGACAAATCTGACCGAAGGGGCGCTCCGCTTCGTCGGCGGCGCGCTCAGCCATCAGGGCGATGCCTCGATCACGACTCAGGATGCCGCGATCGGCATTCGCGGCGCCACGCTGACCGTCGAGCACAACGGCAACGGCACCAAGGTCATCAACCATTTCGGCATCATCACGATCACGAACGGCGCCGGCACCGTCACGATTAGCCGGCCCGATTTTTTCGTGGTGATCCCGAACTGGAACACAGCGCCGTATCAACCTGAACGCATTAAGCACGAGGACAACGACTACTATCTGCGATTATTGACCAGTCAGCCGGGCCAGAACGGCGGCGTGCCCGGCCTCACCGATGTCACTATCGGCGAATGCGGCCTCGGTCCGCGGCCGAGCTTCAATTGCCCGACCACGCCTTGGAATACCACCGGCACGGCCGAGTCGAACGCTTTCCAGACCGTGATCCAGGGCACGCAATTCGGCACCTCCACCACGGGGCCACAGCAGCAGCGATACCGCGGCCGTTAGCAGCACATTGCGCCGCGCGCTGTCGCCGCCGGCAGCGGACGGGACACTACGGCGCGTCATATAACTGTTGGCAAGGCCTGCCAGAAAGCTGGCATGGATGGCCTCACAAAGTTTCCCGCGCGTCTGGTCAATGGCTATCGCAGCTTTGTCGATACGCGGCTACCGCTCGAGCGCAGCCGCTTCGAAAAACTCGCTGCATCCGGGCAGCGGCCCGAAGTCATGGTGATCTGCTGCTGCGATTCACGCGTCTCGCCTGAGGTCATTTTCGATGCCCATCCCGGCGAATTGTTCGTCGTGCGCAACGTGGCCAACCTGGTGCCGCCTTATTCGCCAACCGGCTTCACCCATGGCGTTTCGGCCGCGCTTGAATTCGCCGTGCAGGGACTCAAGGTCAAATATATCGTGGTGATGGGACACACCCATTGCGGCGGCATCCGCGCCTATTGCGAGCACCGCAACCGGCTCAATCCGGGTGACTTCATCGACAATTGGATGTCGCTGATCGCGCCGGCGGCGAACTCTTTGGACGAGACCGGCACCGAGCACGACTATCTGAGCCGGCTGGAGCAGGCCTCCATCGTTGCCACGATGGAAAACCTGCTGACGTTTCCGTGGATCAAGAGCCGCGTCGACGAGCATGAGCTCGAATTGATCGGCGCCTATTTCGACGTCGGCAGCGGCAAGCTTACTGCCTACGATCCCGCCACGCGCGGATTTGCGCCGGTCGCAGGCGAGATTGCGCAGCGCGTGACCGCGCCCGCTGCGGAATAAGATTTAAGCCCCGAAAGGCTCATCAGTGACGTCGCGCCGCGGCGGAGCACTCAGCATCGAACCGCAATGCGGACAGATGCCGGCCATCGCCGGCAGTCCCTGACCTCGCCCGGACGCCGATATGGACGTCGCCACCGGATGCGCGATGGGCAAATCGGCCAAATCCCCCGCCAAATCTCTCACGTCGCCGACCCGCTCGCGGTAGCTCCGGGTGATGGAGATCGTCTTCTCCGACACGGCGACGCTCACCTTGGCGTGGCGCTCGCGGTACATTTTGAGCTGATCGAGAAAGCCGAGCGTGATCAGGCCGGAGAACAAGGCGAGCGTGCCGATGCCAATGATCGAGACACAACTGCCAAGGATGCGGCCCACCGCCGTCACCGGCACGATATCGCCATAGCCGACGGTCGTGAGAGTCTCGATCGCCCACCACATCGCGACCGGAATCGAGGTGAACACATCCGGCTGCTCGGCGCCTTCAATCATGAACATCAGCGAGCCGGAAATGGTCACGGTCAGCAGCAGAACGAACAGCAGCGCCGTGATCGACTGCGCCTCCTCGCGCAGCACCGCGAACAGCAAGCCGAAGGTCGTCGAATGGCGGACGAGCTTGAGCATCCGCAACAGCCGCAGAAGCCGCAACACGCGAAGATCGCCGGCGCCGAGAAAGCTCAGAATGGCCGGCAGCACCGAGAACAAATCGACCAGTGCGAAGAAGCTTCGCACATAGCGCAGCCTCCCCCACAGTGGATCGCGATAGCGCGCGTCGTGAAAATCGACGCAGGTCCAGACGCGGAGCACATATTCGGCGGCGAAGATTGCGGTCGCCGCCTGCTCGAAGGCTTCGAAGGCGAGCGCGAAGTGCCGCCGGATCGGCTCGACCGATTCAAGAACGACGCAGGAGACGTTGACAATGATCAGGATCGCCAGCGCCAAGTTGAACAGGCGCGTGACGGTGCTGCGCGGCTCTTCGTCTTCGAAGATGATCGCAAGCTGCCGGCGCAAAATGCCGCTGGTTCCGGCCACGGCTGTCCCTCGGTGCAAAGGGAAATGTTAGGCGCGCCGTGTGAACGATTTTTGATGGGCCTGCGCAACCTGGCGGTGACCAAGGCAGGCACTTATAGACTGATCTCGATGGCCACAGGCGGTCTATGTCCGCCATCCCCTCGAAAGCGACCACGCCAGTCGTCGTCCGGCGCGGCAGCTATGAGTCAGAACCGGACTCATGCAGGGCAGCAAACAGGCTCTTTATTCGGTCACCTCGTAAACACTGCCCCGAGGTGCGTCTAAAGCTCCTTGCCGATGACGCGGTCAACCGAATAAGGACCGCCGCCGCGGATGGCGATGATGAAGCATACCGCGCCGATCAGCAGCACATACTCATATCCGCCGCCACCGGCTGCATAACCCTTCGGCAGATGCACGAAAATCAAAGCCACCAGCATCTCGATGGCCAACGCGGCTGCGAAAAATCGAGTGAACAGACCGATGATCAAGCAAACTCCGCCGACCGATTCGAGGAACATGACGACGTATGCCCATATTAATGCCGGCTCGATGCCGTTCTTGGCGAACACGTTCGCGGCGACCGCGTCAGCACCGAGCTTGAATTTTACCGAAACGTGCATCAAGAACATAACGCCGACCACAATGCGCACAAAAGTTGCAGCGACGGGCAGCATCGTCTCATAAAATCCGGCAAGTCCCGGATACAGCAGTTTCGTTTCACCATGAGCCACGGCACGCTCCCCTTTGTTAAGTGCACGCCTCGGCTCACTACGCCGACGACGGTTCACACCTGTAATTAAAGCAGGGATTTTGGATCAGTGAAATGGGGGGCGACGGTCAAGTTGCGCTGCAAGAAATCTTCAATGCGCATTCAATGCCCATGTCGGCCGACGGGGTCAAAAGCGGACATGACGCATACATGACGCGGTGTCTGCTATTACACCCCAAAAAAAGACACCGCCCGGCGCGCGACCTAATCCGAAAGCCCGCCCAAAGTGTAAGCCGATCCCAGCAGGATACCGGGCCGCAGATCGATTTCGGAGAACCATTTCTTGAACACGCCCACGATCTGTCCGCTGCGGAAGATCTGGGCGAGACCGGTATTGACGGCAAGCCGCAGCGCCCAGTCGCCGCGCGGCATCACGACGGCATAGGGCTCGACCGAAAGGTCGTCCGGCAACATGACGAAGGCATCGGCATCCTTGATCTGAGCACCGACCAGTAGGAGCTTGTCGCTGGCATAGCCGTCGACTTTGCCGGCCTGCAGCGCCGCGATGCCTTCATCGCGGCTTTTCACCGCGACGACCGTCAGATTGAGACCGTGCGCACTGTTCTGCTCGTTGACCGCGCGCTCATTGGTGGTGCCGGCGATGACGGCGATTTTCTTTCCGGCCATGTCGGCGAAGACATGGGCTTTGGACGCGCGCGAGACGACCAAGCCGGTGGATTCGACGAATATATAGTTCGAGAAATCCACTTGCTTCATCCGGCCGAGCGTGACGGTGCTCGAGCCGCATTCGATGTCGGCCTTGCCGTCGGTGATCGCGGTAAAGCGCGTCTGCACCGTGACCGGCACCCATTCGATCTTGAGGTCTTGCAGCCCGACCTGCTGCGCGATGGATTTCGCGACCATCTGGCACAGATCGAGCGAGAAGCCGCTCGGCTCGCCGCGAGCGTTGGCAAAAGCGAACGGCGCCGCGTCGGTGCGGTAGGCGATCCGGATCGTCTTCTTGTCGACGATCGATTTGAGCCGGCTGTCGGACGGAATCTGCGCGGAAGAGTTCTGCGCAGGTGGATTTTGCGCTGACGGCGTCTGCGCCGACGCAGCGACCAAAGCCACCAAGAGAGCAAAGAACGCGCTGATCCCGCGGTACATTTTCATCCCCCGATCAACAGGCACCCTGTTGTCTTTTATCCTAACCTGCTCCTTCAAATCAACATTGCGCTAAATCGGTCGACGAAGGTTCCGTGACAGTCGGCCGCTTCGGCGGTGCAACTGACAGAGAATTCCCTTGGGCGGCCGACGGCTCACCTAAAACGCCGCGATCCATTTCGAGGCGATGAAGATCAAAAGGCCGACGAGACCGCCGACCAGCGTGCCGTTGATGCGGATGAATTGCAGATCCTTGCCGACCTGCAGTTCGAGCCGCTCGACCAGCGTCGAGGAGTCCCAATTGCGCACCACGCGCTCGATATAGCCGCCGATCTCGACCCGATAGGCGAGCAGGATGTGGAGCGCGACCGCCCTGATGCGGCGGTTGATCTCCTCCTGGCGCGCCGGGTCCTCCTGCAGCCAGCGGCCAACGCCGTGCAGCGATTGCTCGACCGCGCGCGCGATGGCCGCCGCGTGCGCGGGGATCCCCCATTGCAGCCCGTTCTCGAGTTCGCTCCACAGCACTTTGGCCTGCTCGATGAATAATGGATTGCCAAGCAGCTCGGCCTTGAAGGCCTCACCGCGCGTATACATTTGCGGATCGCAGGCAAGCTTGGCGATCAGGCGCTGGATGGTCTTGTGTAGTTCGAGGCGCCAGGGATGTTTGGTGTCGCGCATCTCGGTCAGCGTCGACAGCACGCCGTTCATCACCTTGTCGGCGATGATCCTGTCGACCCATTTCGGAATCCAGCTGGTCGATTGCTGCGCGATCTTGTCGCTGAAATAATCTTTATTGTTCGCCAGGTAGTCTTGCGCAGTGGCGATCGTTTGCGCGATCAGCGCCTGGGCCTCGCCTTGCGCCCAGACGATGCCGAGAAGTTTCGACGCCGCTGGCGCCGCCGGGACATTGGCGAGCGCTTGTTGCGCGAGCTTGCCGACGGTTTCGCCGATACGCGGGCCGGGCAGCGCTTCCACGATCCGCGGCAACTGGTCGGCGAGATAATTGCCGAGCAGCGCCGAATTGCGCGGATTTTCGAGCCAGCGCGCGACCGAGCCGACGATGTCGACGCGGCCCAGCCTTTCACTGAGGACCGGCGCGGTGAGAAAGTTATTGGTCATGAAGCGGCCGAGCGCGCCGCCGATCCGCTCCTTGTTGTTGGGAATGATCCCGGTATGCGGAATCGGCAGACCGAGCGGCCGCCGAAACAGCGCGACGACCGCGAACCAGTCGGCGCAGGCCCCGACCATGCCGGCCTCGGCAAAAGCGCGTAGATAAGGGATCCATGCCCAATCGAGCTTGGTCACGGTGGTGGCGACGAAGATCGCAGCCATCAGGAGCAGTAGCAGCGTCGCGATGGTGCGCATGCGGCGCAGCCCGCGCCGCAACATCGCCCGGCGTTCTTCGATCGGGTCCGGATCGGCCGGCTCTGGATCGACCACGCGAAGCTCGCGGCCGTCTCCTTCGCCGCCGCGCGGCGCCGGCGGCGCGGCTACCTCCGTCACCGGGTCAGGACTTCCGCCCATCGGCAATTCTTCGCCGGGTCACGCGCTGAGCCGCGCGCTGCGGCGCATGCGCGGCATAGAGCTTGCGCACGACGGCCGGGCCGTATTGCCGCTCGAGCCTTCTGATGACGAAATGGCCGTGGGCGACGCGCTGAAAATGATTCATGAAGAGCATGTTCACGGTGGCGCCGCCGACGGCGCCCAGGACCGGAAGCGCGCTCGCGGCCGAGCGTTCGGAGACGACGACGCCGAATCGCGTCGCGACCTCGGTCACGAGGCTGCCGACGACCGGCGCCGACAGGTTCGCCGCACTGCGCTCAAGCAGAATCGCGCTGGCGTCGGCAGCCAGCCGGCTCAGCAACGCGCGCGAGGCGTAATAGCCGAAATCGGAGCGGCGCCCGGTCTTCGGCGCGCCGAGCGCAAAAACCTCGACGCAAGCAAGCCGGGCCTCAAGCGTCGACAGATCCTCGCCGTGATGGCGCGCAATGTCGGCAATGGCGCGCAGCATCAGCGTCGTCGTCACCGGCAGTTCGATCGGCAGCGCCATGAGCCCGAAGAAGCCCGACACGCCGCCGCTCAAGGCGGCGAGTAGCGAATTGGCGTGATGCGCCGGCGGCGCCTTCGATTTCGGCTCGATCGAGGTGATCGCGACATTGAGACAATTGAGGATCGCCGCTTCGACCGCCTTGTTGATGCGGCTCGATGCGGCTTTCGGCATCAGCCGCATCACGCGATCGATCGGCCGGCCGGCATAATCGGCGAGCTGGGAGGCGAAATTCTGATCTTCAAGATTGAGAATGGCGCGGCGCAGCGCCTGTTGCTCGGGTGGCTGAAGCGTCGGCAGAAGCTCGGTCAGAAGCTCGGTACTTGGCTCGGCCACTATCATTGATTTAGCGTCATCGATGAAAGGTCATTGATATCTCAGTATCGGACGTATCCCGTTCAGGCTTGCCAGAATAGCCGAGCCGTTGCTGATCAAAGCGGTGACTTCGGGAATGATCAAGCCTCCGGGCAGTGCCAAGCCGAACGCCAGAGTATTGAGGCCCGCAACAATGGCATAATTCTGATGGATCAGGCGCACCGCGCCCCGCGAAATCTCGACCGCTTTGACGAGTTTCCACAGCGAATCTTCCATCAGCACGACATCGGCCGACTCGCGCGCCACCTCGGCGCCGTGCTTCATGGCAATGCCGACATCGGCGAAGCTCAAAGCCGGCGAATCGTTGATGCCGTCGCCGACCATGGCGACGACATTGCCTTCGCGCTGGAACTGTTGAATTACCTCGGCCTTGTCCGCCGGCAGCATGTCGGCGAACTGCCGCGACAGGCCAAGCCGGCGGCCGACGGCTTTGGCCACGACCGAGTTGTCGCCGGTCAGCATCACGGTATTGCGGACACCGGCTTCATGCAGGCGCCTGATGACGTCACGGCTTTCCGGCCGGATCCGGTCGGTATAGGGCACGAGACCCGCGAGCACACCGTCGACCGCGACGTAGATGCAGGAATAGCCCTGCTCGTCGAGCGCCGAACGGTCGGCCTGGGCGCAGTCGAGCTTGATATTGGCCTGGCGCAGGAAGCGCTCGTTGCCGACATGCATGTAGTAGCCGTTGACCTGGCCTTCGACGCCGAGGCCGATGCGGTATTTGGTTTCCTCGCAATAGGGAATATTGGCGCCGATCTCCTGCGCCTTGACGCGCAGCGCGTTGGCGACCGGATGCACGAGCTTGGTCTCGGCGGCGGCCGCAAGCCCAAGCAGATGCCGGTCGGTGATGGTCTTTTCGTAGCTGATGATGTCGACCACTTCCGGCGAACCATGCGTCAGCGTGCCGGTCTTGTCGAAGATCACAGTGTCGACCTGCGAGAGGCGTTCCATATGGGCGCCGCTCTTGATGATGATGCCGGCGCGCGCGGCATGCGTCATCGAGGCGAGCACCGCGGTCGGCGCGGAAACGCGGATGCCGGTGCCGTAATCGACGATCACCAGCGACAGGAAACGGTTGAAGTCGGCCGTCACGGCGGCAGTGCCGACCGCGAGCCCCAGCGTCGGCAGCACGAGCCGGTCGGCAAGCTTCTCGGCGTGGTTCTGCATTCGCGTATCGCCGATCGGCGCGGATTCGACGAGCGCCGCGATCTGCCCCGCGGTGGTGGCGGTGCCGACCCGGATGGCGCGGACGGTAAGCTGGCCGTCGCGGATCACGGTCGCGGCGAAGACGGCGGCGCCCTTGTCGCGCATCACCGGCAGTCCTTCGCCGGTAATGGTCTTCTGGTCGATCATGGCGTGACCGTCGATGATCTCGCCGTCGACCGGGATCATATCGCCGGGATAGACCACGACCAGATCGCCGATCGCGAGATCCGCCGCCGCGATCGAGGCGACGACGCCGTCACGCAGCACCCAGGCGGTCTTGGTCTGGAACTCGAGCAGCTCGCTCATCGCCTTGCGCTGGCCGGCGGCGGTAAGGTCGCGGATCCAGTCGCCGAGCTTGATCAGCCAGATGACGATGCCGCCCGCCAACGGATTGCCCATCATCAGCGAGGCGGCGATGGCGAGCGTATCGAGGAAGTCGATATTGAGCCGGCTTTCGCGATGCCACACCCCCCAGGCGCGCAGCGCAATCGGATAGGCGTTCCACAGCATCAGCGGAAAATTGATCGCCGTGACGATGGGATTCGCCGAAAACGCCATCAACAGCGACACCGTCGGCAGCGTCAGCGGCGTATTGCTCCAGATCGACGGCGGTTTCGCCGGCGTGAGCGGCACCGGCGTGCGCGCCTGCACGGCCGATTTGTCGATGGTGCCGACAAGCCGCTGCAGGTCGGCGATGCTCATCACCGAAAGCTGGCCGAGGGTGGCTCGCAACACGCCTTCGAAATTGACGTCGTATTCGATGACCAGGCAAGCGCAGGCGTAGTTCAGGCGGGCGTGTCTGACGCCCTTTTGCGTCTGCAGCCAGACCAAAGCCGCCTCGGCCACGAGTTTCTTGCGGCACAGCGAGGGGAGATGCAGCCGGATGCGGCCCGAAATGAAGTGACGAACCGAAAATTCCATTGCCTGGAAACCTGTTGTTTTTCTGTGCCGGCCTCAGCCTGCCGCCGGCACCGCTGCGATCGCCTTGAAATTGATCGGCGCCATCCGCGGACCGGCTTCGGCGGCCGCTTTCAGATTTTGCTGCTCGTGCATCTGGATGAAGTGATTGACGGTGAAGATCGCGAGCGTCACCCAAACCGGCGTCGCCGCGGTGGCGCCGACCTCGAACACCGTCAGGCAGATGATGCCGACGGCAAAGACGATTTTCAGATCGAGATTGTTGTTGGTCGCAACCTTGATCTCGTGATCGATCTTCTTGACGAAATCGACGACGGCGCGCGCGGTATGCGAATGACTGGCGAGGAACTCCGCCTCGGCCTCGATGCTGCCCGTCAACTTGTCGAGCTCGGTATCGGCACCGTGCATGAGAGCATTGCCGCCGGCATTGGCGCCGCCATGCGTTTCGTAGTGGCCGCGGAACGTGCCATGGAATTCGTCGTGACGATCGACATCGTAAAACAGCACGACGGAACCGGTCGTCGGATTGACGGTCACATGTTCGATTCCAGGAATGACGGCGAAGGTCTCGCTGACCTGTTTCAGCAATTCCGGATTGCCTTTGCCGGCCGGAATCTTCATGCGCACGCGTCCCGGCACCTGATGCTCGATCTTCAGATTCATTTTTGTCTTGGTCATGGAAAGCGCTCGGATGGACACATTGTGGTTTCTGTCACTGGTCGCGCCGCGCCAATGCGCCCGGCAGGGCTCCGCACAGCTTCAAGGCACAAAGCGATGAAACCCGCGCGGGCGTCGTTGCGGTTCAGGCGACGCGCATTACGCAGCGGCAAGGAACGGTTACGCCAAGCCTGCAATTCGCCAGAGCTCAATTCGCCAGCCTTCGGCTCCCGAAACGGGCTCCCCGGCCTCCGGTTCGCCTAAGCCGCGGCAGCTTTGGTCTCTTGCATGCTGTCTTCGGCATGAACTTCGGCGACGATGTCGTGGACCTGCTCCTGAGCCTCGGCCACGAATTCGCGCGTCTTGTTGCCGAGCTTGTAGGCGCCGCGAACTGTCGACCGGAACAGCGGATTGAGCGCTTCACTCATCTTCGGGAAATATTGCGGCGCCCACATCGCGGCGACGCCGAGCACCAGACCCGGTATCAGCGCCGCCTCGAAAATCGCCGCACCGACGCCGACGACGGCGACCGTCGCCACCGTCGCGACCAGTTCGCTGCGATCGGCAGTCTCCGGCTCCGACATTGCAGCCTCGGCACCCTCGACCTCCGCCGTCGAAGCCTCCAGGCTGCCATTTCCTTCGAGCTTTGCCTTCTTCATCAGATTCTCCCACTCTGGCCGGTCACAAACCGACCAATGATTTGATCGCGAATGAGAATCCGCGACCGCAGCGGCCGCAACCCATGTGCCGACCGCCGGACCACCTCACCCCGTCACATCGCCTAGAATTGCCAAGTTTGATGACAACCAGAACACAGCCTGGCCGGCCGCCGGTACCGCACCCTAACCTGATGATAAAACTTATTATTCGCGTGATCCCGCCGATGTCGTACGGCCGTCACGTCGGCACGGGAACATCGCCCCGGATTCCCCACCCAAGTCCGAACATAGGTCCGAACTCAAGTCCGAACCCAAGTCCGACGATTCCAGGAGCGCACCCAAATGGACGCCAAGCAGCCGCAAAATCTCCCGCCCCAGGAAAGGCTCCACGCGGAAATGGCGGATGTGCTCGACGAAGAGCTGGAATTGGAGATCGACGATACGCGGCTGGCGGAGCTTTTGAAGGACGTCGCCAATATCGAAGTCGAGGACACGCTCGATCGCCACACCTATTTCAAGGAGCTTTTGCGCCTGCAGAAGGAATTGGTGAAGCTGCAAGACTGGGTAGCGCATCAAAAGCTCAAAGTGGTGGTGCTGTTCGAGGGCCGCGACGCCGCCGGCAAAGGCGGCGTGATCAAGCGGGTGACGCAGCGGCTCAATCCGCGCATCTGCAAAGTGGTGGCGCTGCCCGCGCCGGCCGAGCGCGAGCGCACGCAGTGGTATTTTCAGCGCTACGTGTCGCACCTGCCGGCCGCCGGCGAAATGGTCCTGTTCGATCGCAGCTGGTACAACCGCGCTGGCGTCGAGCGCGTCATGGGATTTTGCACGGAAGAGCAGTGCGAAGAATTTTTCCGCACCGTGCCGGAATTCGAGCGCATGCTGGTGCGCTCCGGCATCATTCTCGTCAAATACTGGTTCTCGATCACCGATGAAGAGCAGAACATCCGCTTCCTGATGCGCATCCACGATCCGCTCAAGCAGTGGAAGCTTAGCCCCATGGACCTGGAGTCGCGGCGGCGCTGGGAAACCTACACCAAGGCCAAGGAAGAGATGCTCGAACGCACCCATATTCCCGAGGCGCGCTGGTGGGTCATCGAAGGCGTCGACAAGAAGCGGGCGCGGCTCAACTGTATCCATCATCTGCTGCAGCAGGTGCCGTACCAGGACATCCACCACGATCCGATCGTGTTGCCGCAGCGCGATCACAAGCCGGATTACGCACGCCACCCTGTGCCCAAAGACATGTATGTACCGGCGATCTATTGATCGGGGCCGTTGCGCATCTCTAAGCGAGCATGATCTAGCGCCCGGACCAGATCAGCGCGACGCCCGAGATCATCAACAGCACCATGATCACGCGCTGATAGCTGTGATCGGCGAGGCGGCGATAGATGAAGGCGCCGAAATGCGCGCCGGCAATCGTTGCCGGCAATGCGATGAGCGCCGCCACGGCGACCTCCCGCGTGAGCAGTCCCGATACCGCATGCAAGACCAAGGCAAACGATAAAATCGCCGTGTTGAACATCTGCAAGACCGCGCGCCGCTGATCCTTGCTCCAGCCACGGATATCGGTCCACACCACCGGCAGCGCGCCCGACACGCCGGCAAGGCCGCCGCAAATGCCGCCGAAGAAGCCGATCACGCCGTCGGCGATAGTGCCGCCCCAGGCGGTTTTGACTTCGAAGCGCCGCGCCAGCACATGGGCGGAATAAAGAACCAGAAAAACCCCGACGCCGATCTTGAACAGCCGCGGATCGATATGCGGCAGAAGGAACGTGCCGATCGGCACGCCGAGCACGCCCGGCGCGACGAAAGCCACCACGCGCTTCCACAGGATGGTGCGCCAGATCATCGGCAGCGTCTGCAATTGCGACACGACTGAGGAGAGGATCACCAGCGTCGCTGCCACCGTCGGCGGCAGCGCGAAGAGCCAGATGCCGAGCGCGGTGAGCGCCGTGCCGAAACCGGTCAGACCGTTGACGATGCCGCCGGCCAAAGCGCCGATGACAATAAGAACGATCTGACCGGCCCCGAGCTCCACAGCGTCGCCTCACATCAAGCGCCGCGCAGCGCCACGATCTGCCCACCGTCTGCGACAATGGTCGCGCCGGTGACGAAGCGCCCGGCGTCGGACGCGAGCAGCAATAGCGGGCCGTCGAGATCGCCCTCCTCGCCGAAGCGCCCGATCGGGATTTCGCGTTTGAGTTTCACGCCCGCCTCGCCCGCCAGATACTCGCGATTGAGATCGGTCACGAACCAGCCCGGCGCAATGGCATTGACGCGGATACCCTTGAAGGCGAGTTCGAGCGCCATGGCCTTGGTGAGCTGGATCACGCCGGCTTTGGCCGTGGCATAAGCGACGGCGCCTTTGCCGACGCCGAGCCCGAGCACCGAGGCGATATTGACGATCGCGCCGGCTTTGCCGGCGGCGAGCATGCGGCGCGCGGCTTCCTGGGCGCAGAAGAACACGGCGTCGAGATTGACGGAGAGGACGCGGCGCCATTCGTCCTCGGGCATTTCGACGGCGCGGCCGGAATGGGCGACGCCGGCATTGTTGACCAGGATGGTCACCGGACCGAGCAAGGCCTCGGCCGCATCGAAGGCCTGCGCCATCGCCGCGCGATCGCGCACATCGGCCTCGATCGGAATGGCTTTGCCGCCGGCTTTTTCGATCTGCGCCGCGAGCGTCTTGAGCCGGTCGGCGCGCCGCGCCACCAGCGCCACCGCGGCGCCGTTCTCGGCCAGGCACTGCGCAAAGCGCAGGCCAAGCCCGCTCGACGCCCCCGTCACCATGGCGACCTTGCCGTCGAGATTAAAGATGTGTGTCCCGGTCATTTGTCCGCCGACCATAGCGGGTCCTCGGCGGGACAGCCAGTTCACACACTGCTTTCAGCTCTGGCCAGATCCTGGATTGTCTGCTCCGGTAGGCCCGGCAGCTGTCGGCGGATAGGGCCAGGGCTCGATATCGTAGTCCGGCGGCAAATTGACCGGACGATATGCCGGTTTGCTCTTCACGCGCTCGGCCACCGACCAATGAATTCGCGGCTTCGGCGCATCGTCGACCGCGATGCTGCGCGGCTCGCAATCCGGAATATAGAAGCCGTCGAATTTCAGACGCCACTTCCAGTCTTCGTATTTGGTACGCTTGGGGAGCCATTCGATGGTCTTCCAGGCGAGCGTCATCGAATTGTGCAAATCGGCGGTGGCGTCCGGCGCCACATATTGCCGCCGAGAGCCCAGATAGGGCTTACCGAAAACGAGATGATCGCGCATCGCGGCGTCGATCTGCAGGCCATGCGGCACGGCCTCGTCGATCATCCAGGCCAGCGGAAATTTCGACGCCGCACTCTCGGTTTCCGGATAGCCACCACCGACGTCGCAATGCACGCCGGAGAACCAGACCTGTTTGATGTCCTGGTCGATATCCGGCGCGGTCTTGTCGAAGGGGTCGGCGACGAAGGGCTGCGGCTCCTTCCAGCGATTGAGCCGGAAGAAACGGCGGCACTCGTCGATCGCCATGGCGTGACGAAATGTCTGAACGCACGGATTGCGGTAGGTATAGGGCAATGTCTGCAATGTTGGGAACGGATTAAGACGATCCCACCGCGGCACGATCATTGAGGCCACAGTGTCCCAAACGCCTACAAACTTGATCGTCGCCCGCCGCGCGCCGGTGATGCGATTGAAATCCCAAGCAATGTGAAGATTGTTCTTCTCGCTGGATTCTTTGTAAGAGGTCAGCGCGAAGTCCGCGATATTGATCTGATCGGGCGGCAATAAGCCGACCATATAGATGAACCCGGCCAAAGCGCGCACCGTATAGGCGCCGCGGCTGAATCCGAACAGATAGATCGCGTCGCCTTCCTCATAGTGCGCAGCGACGAATTTGTAGGCGTTGCAAATGTCGTCATCCAAGCCGGCGCCCGTCGCCAGGCCGAAAACGCCTTTGGCGTTCTGCCGAAGCCGCGACCACGCATCGTCTGTGCCGATCGTGCCGACCCCGGGATGGTAATAGACGCGTTGCACGTCGGTCTTTTGGGCGATCCGGAAAAGCTTAAGAACATTCGAGAGATTACCCTCGACCTGATTCCCCGTACCGTCGCAGCAAATGACAATGTTCTTGCCCATGATGGCTCTCGCCCACCAATGGCAACACGCCGACGTCAGAAGCCTACAACGGCAGCGCAATCCTTGGAAGAAGATTTATGATCCATACAACCGATGCGGCAGCCATGTCGCAAGCTCCGGCAGGAACCACAGCGCTACCAGCATCGCGAGCTGGATCAGCACATAGGGAATGATGCCGAGATAGATGTGCCGCGTCGTCACTTCCGGCGGTGCGACGCCGCGCAGATAGAACAAGGTCGCGCCGAGCGGCGGATGCATATAGGAGGTCTGCAGATTGACCGCCAGCATGACGCCGAGCCAGACCGGATCGACGCCCGGCATCTGCAGAAGCACCGGCGCCACGATCGGCACCACGACAAAAATGATCTCGAAGGCGTCCATCACGAAGCCGAGCACGAACACGGCGAGCATCACCGCAAGCACGGCGCCGCCGGTGCCGCCGGGAAGATGCGTGAGCAGGCGCTCGACCAGCCGGTCGCCGCCGAGCCCGCGAAACACCAGGCTGAAGATGGTTGCTCCGATCAGGATCAGAAAAATCATGCTGGTGATTTGCGCGGTGCGCTGCACCACCGGCACAAGCACGCCGGCTCGGCCGGAACGGAAGGCCGCGAGCACGATCGCGCCGACGGCGCCGACGGACGCCGCCTCCGTCGGTGTCGCGATGCCGCCAAGGATCGAGCCGAGCACGGCGACAATGAGCCCGATCGGCGCCACCAGCGCCGCAAAAAATTCACCCAGCAAGGCCGCGCCGTGCGGCGCTTTGGGATCGGGAGCGACCGGCGGCGACTTTTTTGGAAACAAAACCGCGATCGCGATCAGATAAAGCATATAGAGCAGGACCAGAGCGAAACCCGGAACGATCGCGGCGGCGAACAGATCGGCGACCGACACCGTCAGCGGCGCAAAATTGCCCTGCGCCAATTGCGCCGCCTGATAGGAATTGCTGAGCTGATCGCCGAGCAGAACCAGGACGGTCGCCGGCGGGAAAATCTGCGCCAGCGTCGCGGTCGCCGCCACCGTGCCGGCCGCCAGCGCCTTGTCGTAGCCGTGGCGCAACATGGTCGGCAGCACGATCAGGCCCATGGTGACGGTCGTCGCCCCGACCACGCCCTTGGCCGCCGCGAGCAGCATGCCGACAAAGACCACGGAAAGCCCGAGGCCGCCCGGCAGCGCGCCGAACAAGCGCGCCATGGTCTCGAGCAATTGTTCGGCAATGCGCGAGCGCTCGAGCATCACGCCCATGAAGATGAACAGCGGAATGGCGAGCAGGACTTCGTTGGTCATCACGCCGTAGATGCGCTCGGGCAGCGCGCCAAGCAGCGCGAGATTCATCAGACCGGATGCCGCGCCCAAGGCGGCAAAGCCGAGCGATACGCCGCCGAGCGTCAGCGCCACGGGATAGCCGATCGGGAGCAGCACGCAGACAGCGGCCACCATGGCGACGGCTAGCATGTCGCTCAGAGCCGTCATGGTTTCAGCGCTGGCCGCGAAGCGTCAGCACGGCCCGGATCGCTTGCGCGATGCCTTGCAGGCCGATGAGGCACGCGAACAGCGGAATGAGCGTCTTGAGCAGAAAGACGAACGGCAGGCCGCTCGCCTCCGGCGAGCGCTCGAAGATCGCCCAGGAGCGCGCCGCATAGGGCAGCGACAGCATCAACAGGGCCACGGCAAAGGGCGCGAGGAAAATGACAGTACCGAGAAGATCGATCGCGGCCTTCGTTCGCGGCCTGGCCTCGGCATAGAAAATATCGACGCGCACATGACCGTCGGTCTGCAGCACCCAGGCCGCGGCCAGCATGAACAAAGCCGCATGCGCGTAGATCACCGATTCCTGGATGCGGATCGAGCCGATACCGAGCGCATAGCGCATCACCACCAGCGCAAATTCGACCACGACGATATAGAGGCAGCACCAGGCCGCGGCACGGCCGATGGCCATGTTGACGCGGTCGATGGCTTCAACGGTCTTTTGGACGAATTGCGCTGGTGGGCGGGTCATGGCTAAAATCATAGCATAACGTGCGGCCCATCCGCTGCGATCCGACGCGGCCAAACAAGGCCAGCTAAACAAGACCTCTGGGAAACGTCATGGCACACGATCACGACCACGATCACCCGCATCACGACGACCACCATCACGACCAGGGCTCGGAACTCTCCGAGATGCAATTGCGCGTCCGCGCACTCGAAACCGTGCTGGCCGAGAAAGGCTATTTCGACCCCGCCGCCATCGACGCGCTGGTCCAAGCCTACGAGACCAAGGTCGGCCCGCATGTCGGCGCCCGCGTCGTCGCCAAGGCCTGGTCCGATCCCGCGTTCAAAAAGTCATTGCTCGAAGATGGCAGCAAGGCGGTGGCGACGCTCGGCGTGCTGAACCGGGTCGGCGACCATCTCATCGCCGTCGAGAACACGCCGCGCCTGCACAACATGATCGTTTGCACGTTGTGCTCCTGCTATCCGTGGGAAGTGCTCGGCCTGCCGCCGGTCTGGTACAAGGCGGCGCCGTATCGGTCGCGCGCCGTGAAGGACCCGCGCGGCGTCTTGGCCGATTTCGGCATCACGCTGCCCGCCGGCACCGATATCCGCGTCTGGGACTCCACCGCCGAAACGCGCTTCATCGTCTTGCCGATGCGGCCTGCGGGCACCGAAGGCTGGAGCGAAGACAGGCTCGCGGCGCTGGTCACCCGCGACAGCATGATCGGCACCGGCCTGCCGAAACCAGCAAAAGAGGCCGCCTGATGGACGGCATTCATGACATGGGCGGCATGGACGGTTTCGGCAAAGTCGAACCGGAGCCGAACGAACCGGTCTTTCACTCCGCGTGGGAAGGCCGCTGCCTCGCGCTCAACCGCGCCATGGGCTACACCGGCATCTGGACCATCGACGAGACGCGCGCCGGCATCGAGGAATTGCCGCCGGATATTTATCTGACCAGTTCCTATTACAAAAAATGGGCGCTGCGGCTGGAAAACCTGGTGATCGAACGCGGGCTTGCCGATGCCGACGAAGTGAAAGCAGGTCACGCGCTGCGGCCGGGCAAGACACTCAAGCGAAAACTCAACGCCGCCGATGTCGCGAGCACGTTGTCGCGCGGCTCCTACACCCGGCCGTCGCAGGCGCCGGCGCGCTTCAAGCCCGGCGACCGGGTGCGCACCAGGAATATCCATCCGCCGACGCATACCCGGCTGCCGCGCTATGCGCGCGACCGCGTCGGCGTAGTCGAGGCACTGCGCGGCTGCCACGTCTATCCCGACTCGGTCGCCATCGGCCAAGGCGAGAACCCGCAATGGCTCTATACGGTGTTGTTCGAGGGCCGCGAATTGTGGGGCGACGACACTGATCCGACGCTGAAGATTTCGATCGAAGCCTTTGAGCCTTATTTGGAGCCGGCATGAATTCGCAACCGGCTGCGCCTGCCTCGCTCGGCCGCAATGACGCGCTGAATATTCCGCGCAACAGCGACGGCCCGGTGTTCAATGCGCCTTGGGAAGCGGAGGCCTTTGCACTGGCGGTGTCGCTCAATGAGCGCGGCGTGTTCAGTTGGGCCGAATGGGCGCAGGTGCTCGGCGATGAGATCAAGAAGGCGCAAGCCGCCGGCGACCCCGACACCGGCGAGACCTATTATCATCACTGGCTCGCGACGCTCGAGCGCGTGCTTTCAGAAAAGGGCTTGACCGACCCGGCGCAACTGATGCGCACCCGCGACGCCTGGGAACGCGCCTGCGCGCGCACGCCGCACGGCGCGCCGATCGAGCTATGCCCGGACGACTTCCGCGCCTGACATTTCCGCAAGCAGCGTCTCGACCAAAGTCGCCGCCGGCATTTGCCGCGAGCGCGTAACGCCCTGCCCCGCCCATAACGAGATGTAGTCGGGCATGCCCTTTTGGCCCGCGGCATTGCGCATCGGCCGGGTGAGATCGTTCTGCTGGCGGAACGGCAGAATGAATTCCTCCTTGCCGCTCACCATGGCGATGAAGCGATTGGTCAGGCCGCGCGCCGGCCGGCCTGAATAGGCACGGGTGATGACGGTCGTGTCTTTGGTGGCAGCGAGCAGCGCGTGCTTATACGGCGCCGGTGCGCCCGATTCCGGACAGGGCAAAAAGGCGGTGCCGAGCTGCACGGCGGCGGCACCGAGCTTTAAGACGGCGGCGATATCGCGGCCATCCATCAGGCCGCCGGAGGCGATCACCGGCAGCGCGGTGATGGCGCAAATGCCGCGGACGAGCGCGGCGAGCGGCACCATGGACTCCGCAAACGGCGCGGCAAAGGTGCCGCGATGCGCACCCGCCTCCGCGCCCTGGGCGACGATCGCATCGACGCCCGCTTGCGCCAAGCGGCGCGCTTCCTCCACGGTCGTCGCGCTGCCGCTGACGGCGATCCCGCGTGTCTTCAACATTGCAATCTGAGCGGGCGACGGAATACCGAAGGTGAAGCTGAAGACCGGCGGGCGCTCCTCCAGCACAGCTTCCAATTGCGCATCGAAGGGATTGAACGGCACCGGCGGCAATCCCGGGGGCGGCAGGCCGAGTGCGGCATGCGCCTCGCCGACGATGTCGAGCATCGGCCGCGGATCGATCTTGCTGTCGGTTTCGTATCCGCCGGCGAACAAGTTGATGTTGAACGGCCGATCGGTGAGACTGCGGATACGACGGATCGCTGCGGCGATCTCTTCGGGCTTTGCATAGGCGCCGCCCCACGCGCCTAAGCCTCCCGCATTCGACACCGCGGCGGCCAATTCCGGGGTGCCGCCACTGCCGGCCATTGGCGCGAGCAAGATCGGATGCTCTATGCCGATCCGTTGCAACAATCCCTTAGTCGCCATCGCACTCTCTCTCCTTCTCCTTATGCCGTATCAAAGCAAATAAGGATTCGGATTCTCTACATAACGCCAAATCCCGGCGTCGAACTATCTTATTTGATGAATGACGGCTTCGGCGGTCACGAAAGGTCGCGATCGGTTACCATCAACTCACAGCATCCCCAGCATATGCGGCAGCCACAGCGAGATCGCCGGGATATAGGTCACCATCGCCAGGAACACGAGCATGGTGAGAAGCCACGGCAGCACCGCGATGGTCAGTTCGGTAATGCCCATTTTTGTGATGCCGGACGCCACATAGAGATTGAGCCCGACCGGCGGATGGCACAGGCCGACCTCCATGTTCACCGCCATCAGAATGCCGAGATGCACCGGATGCACGCCGAGCGCCGCCGCCATGGGGAACAGGATCGGCGCCATGATCAGCGTGATCGCCGCGGGATCCATGAAATTGCCGGCGGCGAGCAGCACAACATTGGTCACCAGCAGGAAGACGACCATGCCGAAGCCCTGCGCTGTCATCCAGCCGGCCATGGATTGCGGGATCTGCTCTGAAGTGAGCAGCCAGGAGAACACCGCCGCATTGGTGATGATGTAGAGAATCATCGCGCTCATCGACGCCGCCTTGAGCAGCACCGCCGGCACTTCGGAGAATTTCAGGCCCTTGTAGACAAAGACCGCGATGAAGAAGGCATAGACCGCAGCGACTGCGGCGGCTTCGGTCGGCGTGAACAGGCCGGAATAGATGCCGCCGAGTACGAGCAGGATCAACAACAGGCCCCAGACGCTTTCGCGGAACGTCTGCCAGCACTCACCCCAGCTCGCACGCTCGCCGCGCGGATAATCGTAGCGCCAGGCGCGGTACCAGGTGGTGGCGCCGAGCATCACGGCTAGCATGATGCCGGGCACCAGGGCGGCGATGAACAATTGCCCGACGGAGGCGGAATCGACCACCGCGCCGGTCGGCCCGCGCGGCTGCATGCCGCTCGTTGCCACTGCGAAAATGACGAGATTGATCGACGGCGGAAACAAGATGCCGAGCGCGCCGGAGGTTGCAATCACGCCCGCGGAGAAACGCTGAGGATAGCCCTGCTGCGCCAGAGCCGGCAGGATGATCGAACCGATGCCGACGACGGTGGCGACCGAGGAGCCGGAGATTGCCGCAAACAGCGCGCAGGCGACGACGCCGGCCAGGCCCAATCCGCCGTACCAATGCCCGATCAGCGATGCGGCGAAATTAATCATGCGTTTGGCTACCCCGCCGGCGGTGAGAAAATTGCCGGCCAGGATGAAAAACGGAATCGCCATGATCTCGAAGCGATCGATGCTGGTGAACAGTTTCAGGCCCACCATCTTCGGATCGACATCCGACAGAATGAACAGATAGGTCAGCACCGACAGCCCGAGCGCGATCGAGATCGGCATGCCGGTCGCCATCAGCGCGAGCAACAGCGCGAACAGCAATTCGGCGCGGGTGGTATGCGACAGCTCGATGATGTGAAGCCGTGCGGCAATGCAGATCAGCGCCAACGCGATCGGAATGATGACGATCAGCGCCGACGTCACGGCGGCGGCGATCGGCCGCGGCGCCGTCGAGGTCTGCGAGCCGTGCAAGATCGCGGTCATCGCACAGACTCGTTCGCCGGGAGCGCCGGCGGTTCCGGCGCTTCATACTCGATGCCATGGCCCTGATGCGGCACCCTTCCCGTCCGCAGGTAACGCCACATCACCTGCAGGAAGCGGAAGCACATCAGATAGGAGCCGAGCGGGATGCAGAGATAAATCATCCAGCTCGGCCATTCGAGCTCCGGCGACACTTGGTCCGGATCGAGCTCATAGACATAGACGGCGCCGAGCGTGCCGATAATGCCGGTGAACAGCGCCCCGCACAGCAGCGCGAACACGATCACCGGCTTGCGGGTCGACGGCGTGAGCTTCTTCACGAACACATCGACGCCGACATGGATGCCGGTGCGCACGCCGAGCGCGGCGCCGAATTTCGCCATCCACACGAACATGTAGGTGGCGAGTTCCTGCGCCCAGGACAGATTGATCGCGGCGAGCTTCAGATAAACAAAAGTCGCCGCCACTTTGAGCATGAGCAGATTATGCGCGCCGGCCCAGCGCGCAAGGTTCGCCGAGTTGCTGGCGCCGTAACGGTGGACGACGGCGACGAAGGTCAGCACCGTCGCCGCCGCGATCAGCGTAAGGATGATCCACTCTTCGAGCCGATTGAGGATACGGTCGAGCAGTTGTGGGAACTTCAAATTCACCACGCTGGTATCCCCCGCTGGTGGTCCCGGCGCGTTGGATCCGTCCGCCCCCACGAACGGATCAACCGTTGACGCTGCGATCAGGCCTGCGGCGGCGTGAAACCCGACGCCTTGTAGATCCGCTCGATGAAATCCTTGCCGAAGCGGCCCTGCATCTCCTGATGCACCGGCATCAGCTTGGCGATCCAGGCCTTCTTCTCATCGTCGGTGAGGACATGGAATTCCATCTTACCGCTCGCCTTGATTTGGTCGAGCGCCGTAACGTTGTCCTGCGCCGCCGTGTCGTCGAAGAATTTGGTGGATTCGGCAACCGCGCGATCGAGGCCGGGGCGCACATCCGCCGGCAGCGAATCCCAGAACTTGGTATTCGTGATCAGCGCATAAGTTAGCCGGCCGTGATGGGACACGGTGAGATATTTCTGCACGTCGTAGAATTTCTGCGTGTAGATGTTGGACGGCACGTTGTCTTCGCCGTCGACCACGCCGGTCTGCAGCGCCTGATAGAGCTCGCCGAAGGCGATGATCTGCGGAATGGCGCCGAGCTGGCGCGCCACCGCATCGAGCACTTTTGAGCCCTGGATGCGCATTTTCATGCCCTGGAAATCGTCCGGCATGATCAGCGGCTTGTTGGCGGTATAGACGTGAGCGCCGTTGTCCCAATAGGCCAGCGGCTTCACGCTTTTGTCCTCGAGCTTCTTGTTGAGCTCGGCCATCATCGGGCTCGCCATCATCTGGCGCGCATGTTCGTCGTCGGTCATCAGGAACGGCAGATCGAAGACGTCGAATTCCTTGACGCCGAGCGGACCAAACTTGGAGATCGACGGCGCCAACAGATGCACCGAGCCGAGCTGCAGCGCTTCGAGTTCTTCCTTGTCCTTGTAGAGCGAGGAGTTCGGATAGACCTCAACGGTGACTTTGCCGTCGGTATATTTTTCCGCCAATTGCTTGAACAGCAGCGCGGCCTTGCCCTTGGGCGCGTCGGGTGACACGACGTGGCTGAATTTGATGATAAGCGGATCGGCGAAAGCGGATTTGCCGAGGCCGAGAACCGGCAAGGCGCCTGCAAGCCCGGCTGCCGTGCGAAGGGCTGCACGCCTGGTGACTTCAAACTTCATGATTTTCCTCCCTCGGCGCGGCTTGAGCCGCTCCTAACCATTACTGATCGGACTGTTGTTTTTGGTTTTTTGGTCGTCTTTTGAGCAGTCTTTTTCTCAGTCTTGGCTCTTCTTAGCGCGAAAGCAGCCTTCGGCCAATGCCACCTTTTGTCCGGGGGCGGCCGTCAAATTCCTTAACGGCCTAATGCATGCCGGCGGGGCTGCGCGGCAAGAGCGCGCCGGGATGGCGGATGACGTGGCCGGCCAGCCGATGCGCGGCGCCTGCCGCTTGCACCGGAACCGTGCCCGACAGCCGTGCCGCGAGATAACCGGCATTGAACGCATCGCCCGCGGCGGTGACATCGACCGGAACCAATACTTCGGGCACCGGCACGAATTCCTGACTGCCGGCGGCTGCAACCAGTGCGGAACTTGGTCCGTTCTTGACCACGATTTCTCCGATGCCGAAGGCTTGCAGCCGCTCGACCGTGCTTTCGGGGCTCGGGTCGCCCCACAGCACGGCCTCGTCGTCGAATGCCGGCAGCGCGATGTCGACGCGCTTGAGCGTCTCGATGAAAACGGTGCGCGTGCGTTGCAAGTCGCCCTTCCAGGCGCGCGGCCGGAAATTGCCGTCGAAGGCGACCTTGGCGCCCTGCTGGCGCGCCACTTCAAGCACGGCGAGGAAACGGCCGAGACCCAAAGCCGAATAAAGCGACAGCGTGATGCCGGAAAAATAGATGAGGCGCGCCGCCGTCAGTCGTTCGGCAATGCGGACCCAGTCAGGAAGCTCGAACAGTTCGGCGGCCGGCGCGCCGTCACGCCAATAACGAGTGACGCGCTCGCCGGCGGGACCGCTTTCGATCAGGCTCAGCCCGGGTTGCCGGCCGGCAACGCGCAAAATCATCTCCGACGACACGCCTTCGGCCGCGGCCAGCGCGAGCACACTGTCGGAATAGGGATCGTCGCCGATGGCGCTGGCGAAAGCGACATTGAGGCCGGCGCGGGCGAGATAGATCGCGGAATTAAATGTGTCGCCGCCGCAGGACGGCGAGAAACGGCCGTCGGCGCCGCGCGCCAATTCGATCAAGACTTCGCCGACGCAGACGATGTTGGCCTTTTGGCCGGCCTCTTGTTCCTCATTCATTTTTCTCTCGCTGGCCGGCGGCCGTATCGCTTTTTCACCATAGGTCTTGTTACCAAAGCTCCTGTTAACCAAAGGCCCCGGTTACCAAAGTCTCTGGCAATACGGCGCCATTGCGAGGGACGACAGCCCCAACGCATCCACCGGTAGCCGGTTTCCAGGCCGGGACAGGGTGGCGAAGTCCCAGGACAATGTTATATTATAACATTGTCGAATTGGCTTATTTGCCGGGAAATCTCATGACCCATCACCACCAGGGCGGCGCGCCGCATCCGTCGCCCGTGGTTTCGCCCTCACTTATTCGGCTGTCGGCGATCCAGCGGCTTGCGATTTCCGGCGCTCTGATCGCGCTGATCTGGGCGGCGTTCTTCTGGGCGACGCGCTGAGCCGATCATTGAAAAAGCTAGGCACTGAGTAAGCCAATCACTGAGTAAGCTATGGCCGAATTACGCTTCCATAATCTGACGCTGGGCTACGAGCGCCATCCCGCCGTACATCATCTGAGCGGCACGGTCGCAAGCGGCGCGCTGCTCGCGGTCGTCGGCCCGAACGGCGCCGGCAAATCGACCTTGTTCAAAGGCGTGGTCGGCGCGATCAAGCCGCTGGCCGGCGCGATCGAGCGCATCGGGCTCGATGCTGACGACATCGCCTATCTGCCGCAGGTCGCCGATATCGACCGCACGTTTCCCATCGACGTCTATGACATGGTGGCGATGGGACTATTGCCGGCCAAAGGCCTGTTCGGCGGCTTCACCGGCAAGGATCATCACCGCATCGAAGCGGCCATCGCCACGGTCGGCCTGACCGGTTTCGAAGAGCGCGCCATCGGCACATTGTCGGGCGGCCAGATGCAACGCATGCTGTTCGCGCGCCTCTTGCTGCAGGATGCGCGCCTGGTCGTGCTTGACGAGCCGTTCGCGGCGATCGATGAGCGAACGGCCGCGGATCTTTTGATGCTGGTATGGCGCTGGCACAGCGAAGGCCGCACCGTGCTTGCCGCTTTGCACGATATCGACCTCGTCAGAGCGAATTTTCCCGAGACTTTGTTGCTCGCGCGCGAGCCGGTGGCCTGGGGCGCGACGCCGAGCGTGCTCACGCCTGACAACCTCGCCAAGGCGCGGCTGATGTGCGAGGCCTTCGACGACAGCGCTGCGGCCTGCGCGATACGGCAAGTGGCGTGACAAGTGGCATGATGCTGGCGCAATTCCTGCTCGAACCGTTCCACGACCCCGCGATGCGCCGTGCGCTCGCTGCCGTTCTGGCGCTGGCGCTGAGCGCTGGTCCGATCGGCGTGTTCCTGATGCTGCGGCGTATGAGCCTGATCGGCGATGCGATGTCGCACGCCATCTTGCCCGGCGTGGCGATCGGCTTTCTCGCCGCCGGATTGAATGTCTATGGCATGACGCTCGGCGGCCTGGTTGCCGGTCTTGTCATCGCGCTCGCCGCCGGCGCCATCAGCCGCGCCACCGCCTTGCAGGAAGATGCCTCGCTCGCGGTGTTTCTCCTATTGTCGCTGGCGCTGGGCGTCGTCATCGTCACGCTCAAAGGCATGGACATAGAACAGCTCATGACCTTCCTGTTCGGCGAGACCTCGGCCAGGATGAGCGGCGACAAGCTTTTTGTCATCGCCGTCAGTTCGACCGTCAGTCTTTTGGCGCTGGCGCTGATCTACCGTCCGCTGGTGCTCGGCTCGGTTGATCCGGGCTTTCTGCGCTCCGTCAGTTGCACCGACGGTGTCGCGCATCTGATCTTTCTGGCGCTGCTCGTGCTTAACCTGGTCAGCGGCTTTCACGCGCTCGGCACGCTGCTCGGCGTCGGCATTATCATCATCCCCGCCGGCATCGCGCGGTTCTGGACCCGCGACCTTTCAAAGATGATCGCGCTTGCCGTGATCGGCGCGCTGATCTCGGGCTATGCCGGGCTGCTGTTTGCCTTTCATGCCGGGATACCCTCCGGTCCCGCGGTGACGCTCGCCGCCGGCCTCCTCTATATCGGCTCGGTGGTGTTCGGGCCGGTCGGTGGGCTCATCTGGCGGGCCTTTCCGGGCCGTCATCTGGAGGCCTAGAGCATCGCCCCCACTCCGCCCCTATTTGCAAGGGGTTTTGTTTTGCCGCCGCACTCAATATATCTGCCGCCTGTCCGGAGTGACTTTCCCAAAGTGACTTTGCCCAAAGTGAGTTGCCCATGCCGAATGCCAAGCCCGATGCCAAATCGCCCGACGCCTCCCAGAGCGAGAAAATCCCCGTCACCGTGCTGACCGGCTATCTCGGCGCCGGCAAGACCACGCTGCTCAACCGCATATTGTCCGAGCCGCACGGCAAGAAATACGCCGTGATCGTCAACGAATTCGGCGAGATCGGCATCGACAACGACTTGGTCGTGGGCGCCGACGAAGAAGTGTTCGAGATGAATAACGGTTGCATCTGTTGCACCGTGCGCGGCGACCTGGTGCGCATTCTCGACGGGCTGATGCGCCGGAAGGGCAAGTTCGACGCCATCATTGTCGAGACCACGGGGCTCGCCGATCCGGCGCCGGTGGCGCAGACCTTTTTCATCGACGAGAATGTCGGCAAGAAGACCAGGCTCGACGCCGTGGTCACCGTCGCCGACGCCAAATGGCTCACCGAGCGGCTCAAGGATGCGCCGGAGGCCAAGAACCAGATCGCCTTTGCTGACGTGATCCTGCTCAACAAGACCGACCTGGTCTCGCGCGACGAATTGGCGGACGTCGAGGCCCGCATCCGCGGCATCAATCCTTATGCGCGGGTGCACAAGACGCAGCGTGCCCAGATCCCGCTGAACGAAGTGCTGGGCCGCAACGCCTTCGACCTCGACCGCATCCTCGATATCGAGCCGGATTTTCTCGAAAGCGACGACCACGATCATGACCATCACCATGATCACGATCACGATCACGGCCATCATCACCACGATCACGATCATGGCCACAAACACGCGCATGGCGGGCTCAAGCACTACCATGATGAAGACATGCAATCGATCTCGCTCAACACCGACAAGCCGCTGAATCCGGACAAGTTCTTTCCCTGGGTGCAGGAACTGGTGCAGACCGAAGGCCCGAACATTTTGCGCTGCAAGGGCATCCTGTCGTTCAAGGACGACGACCGGCGTTTCGTGTTTCAGGGCGTGCATATGATCCTTGACGGCGATCACCAGCGGCCGTGGCAGGACGGTGAAAAGCGGCAAAGCCGCGCCGTCTTCATCGGCCGCAATCTGCCCGGCAAGAAGATCACCGAAGGTTTCGAGAGCTGCGTCGCATAGCCGCTTCCCTGACGCGCCAGAACCGAACGCGCCCAGAACCGAACGCGCCATGACTGACACCCGCAGCAACGACAGCCCCTCCGTCATCGACCGCACCCATGAGGTTGCGGCGGAGGGATCGGTCATCGCCGCGTATTTTCTCGGCCGCACCGCGGCTTTTATTCTCTCGGAAGAAGCGATCGTGCTGGCGGCACCGGATGGCGAGCCGCAGCGGATCGGCGCGCATGGCGGCGCGATCCTCGCCACCGCGTCCGACGGCAAGCGCGTGGTCTCAGGCGGCGACGACGGCAAGATCGTCGCCACCGACGCCAAGGGCGAAAGCCACACGCTGGCGACGGACGCCAAGCGCCGCTGGATCGATCAGATCGCACTCGCGCCCGACGGCGCCGTCGCCTGGTCCGCCGGCAAGACCGCTTTCGTGCAAGCCAAGGGGCAGCCCACGGACCTCCGGCAATTCGAGGCGCCGTCGACGGTCGGCGGGCTCGCATTCCTGCCCAAGGGCTTTCGCCTGGCGATTGCGCATTACAACGGTGCGACGCTGTGGTTCCCGAATGCGGCGCAAGCCACGCCGGAAAAATTCGAATGGAAAGGCTCGCATCTCGGCATCACCGTGAGCCCGGACGGCCGCTTCCTGGTCACCTCGATGCAGGAGCCGATGCTGCACGGCTGGCGGCTCGCCGACAGCCAGCACATGCGCATGTCCGGCTATTCGTCGCGCGTGACCTCGCTCGGCTGGACCGTCGGCGGGCGCTTCCTCGCCACTTCGGGCTCGACGCAAGTCATTCTCTGGCCGTTCCATACCAAAGACGGTCCGATGGGTAAGCAGCCGCGGCTATTGGCGCCGTCCGAGCATCGTGTCGGCGTCGTCGCCTGCCATCCCAAGCAGGACATCATCGCCGCCGGCTATGACGACGGCATGGTGCTGTTGGTGCGGATGGAGGACGGCGCTGAGATCCTGGCCAAGCGGCCGGGCGACGCGCCGGTCACCGCGCTCGCCTGGAGCGCCGACGGCATCTTCCTCGCCTTCGGCACCGAAAGCGGCGAAGCCGGCATTCTCGATCTGACCTGATCCGATCGGAACTGCGACTTTGGTCAGCCGTTGTTATGCATGACGCGAGTAATGCACCAGGCCTGCATCACGGTTTTGCTCAGCTTGAGCTTGGCGGGGACCGCTGTCGCGCAAGTACCGCCGAACGAGGCCCCCAAGTCCGAGCCCAAGCCCGACCCTAAATCCTGTGCCAACAGCATCGGCAGTTCCGGCGATCTCAGCAACAAGCTCAGCCAGTCGAACGGCGTGATCTGTCCCCCCGATGTCGACCAGGGAATGAAAGCGCCGACGCCGAATACCGGCAAGATGCCGGTGATCCCGCCGCCGGGAAGCCCCGGCGGCGATCAGAACATTCAGCCGAAATAGAAACCCCGTCCCGCAGGCAGGCTAAGACTCAGATCACATATTGCCGCAGCGGCGGGAAGCCGTTGAAGCCGACCGACGAGTAGGTTGCGGTGTAAGCGCCTGCCGCCTCGATCAGCACCTTGTCGCCGATAGCGAGCGACACCGGCAGCGGATACGGCGTCTTCTCGTACAGCACATCCACCGAGTCGCAGGTCGGACCGGCAATGATGCAGGGCGCCGTCTCGTCGCGATCATGCGTGGTGCGGATCGGATAGCGGATCGACTCGCCGATGGTCTCGGCGAGGCCATGGAACTTGCCGATGTCGAGATAGACCCAGCGCACCTCGTCTTCGGGGCTGCGCTTGGCGATCAGCACCACTTCCGCCTCGATCACGCCGGCATTGCCGACCAGGCCGCGGCCCGGCTCGACGATGGTGTTGGGCAGGTTGTTGCCGAAATGCTTGCGCAGCGCCTTGAAGATCGCCTTGCCGTAGGATTCGAGCTTCGGCGTCTTGCGTATGTATTTGGCCGGGAAGCCGCCACCGAGATTGACAATCGACAGCCCGATGCCGCGCTCGGCACAGCCCTTGAAGATGGCTGCGGCCGACGCCAGCGCCCGATCCCAGGCCTCGACATTGTGCTGCTGCGAACCGACGTGGAAGGAGATGCCGTAAGGCACGAGCCCGCTCTTGTGAGCGAATTCGAGGATATCAGCGGCATAGGCCGGCTCGCAGCCGAATTTCCGCGATAGCGGCCATTCGGCGCCGGAACCGTCGCAATGGATGCGGCAGATGACCCGACTACCGGGCGCAGCGCGCGCCACCTTCTCCACCTCGGCTTCGCAATCCACGGCGAACAGCGTCACGCCGAGCGCGAAGGCCGTGGCGATCTCGCGCTCTTTCTTGATGGTGTTGCCGTAGGAGATGCGGTCGGCGGTAGCGCCGGCCGCGAGCACATCGTTCGTCTCGGCGAGCGAGGCGACGTCGAAGCAGCAGCCCAAGCCGACAAGCAGCTTGAGGATTTCCGGCGCCGGATTGGCCTTCACGGCATAGAACACTTTGGTGTCCGGCAGCGCCTTGGCGAAGTTCAGATAGTTCTCACGGACGATGTCGAGATCGACGACGAGGCAAGGTCCGTTGTCGGTACGAGATTTAAGAAATTCGCGGATGCGTGTGGTCATCTCCACAGAGCTCCCTATCCGGCCGGTGGCGTAGCCACCGAGGTGAACCTCCTGCGACGCGCGCCGTTCCGCACCATCGCGGATGCGCTGACGTCACTGCGATTGCTGCCTTGGTCCGGATGAGGGAAATCCCGTTCCGCACTGCTGGCAAAGATGGACAAGCCCTTTCGGTGTCCCCGGCATTGGCGCCGGTAGCAAACCAAAAAAGCCCTTCCGTCGTTGCTTTAAGCCGCGTCGCCCGTGGAGAGCGGGCATTGCCGGTTCGCCTCCGGCTGCCGGTCGCTGGAGCAAGGAAGTCGGCGCGAACGTGTTGCGCTCTTCCTTAGGCGGCTGTCCGGCCTCTTGTCCGGATGCCCACCGACCGACACACGGCCACAGGCACGTGCGAAATTGGGCACAACCGCCATAAGCGATTTAGCTCACGCGTGCAAGAAATTTAGTTTTAACGAAACGTAAAAACGCGCGGCGGCGCGCGTCACTCGGCGGTGAAGGGCTCAACGTGATGCGCGGCGCGCACGAACTGCACCATCACCACGACGCCGATGAGCATGAACAAGCCGTCGAGCACGCGGGCGCCGAGCGTGCCGAGCGCGAACAGGTTGGCGATCGCCCAGCTGCCGGCGAAGGCCGCGCCGAACACCTCGGCACTGATCAGAATGGCGGCACTGATCACCGTCACGACGTTGAGCCAGACGATGCGCTTGGTGCGCTGGATGGGGCCGGTGGCGTTGCTGATATTGCTCATGAGGGCCGCACTTACAGCGAAAGTGAAGGCAAGATCAAGGCAGCGCCTCAGGCGGCGTCGCGGGCGGCTTTGGCGTCAAGGAGCCCGGCCTCGACCAACGCTGCCCGGATGCGGTCGATCTCGGCGCGGCTGATCTTGACAAGCGGCGGCCGCACCACGGCGCGCGGCAGCTTGCCCAGCAGCACCAGCGCTTCCTTCATGCGGTTGTGCATGTCGGCCCAGGGCTCGGCATAAAACACCTTGGCCAGCGGATAGATGCGGTCGTTGAGCTTCCGCGCCGCGGCGAGATCGTTCCCCTTCACCGCCTTGAACAAAGCCGATTGCAGGTCGGCGATGACGCTGCCGGAGCCGGAGAGGAGCCCGTTGCAGCCGAGCACCAGCGACGAGAACAGCCAGGCGCTGTGCGTGGTCAGCACATTGACCGGCCGCTTGAGGCTCTGCAGCTCGCGGATATGCATCTCGTGCTGAGGCACATTGCCGGCCCAGTCCTTGATGGCGCGGATGGTCGGCACCTCCTCGACCATCTTGAGAAGCGTGTCGCGCGGATAGCCCTGCCCGGTCTGGAGCGGATATTGGAAGACGATGATCGGCAGGCTCGACGCATCGGCGATGCGCTTGAAATGCTCGATCGCCATGGCCGGCGACTGGCCGAGCGTGAACGGCGCCGGCGGGAACACGAGCAGCGCCGACGCGCCGCCCGCCTCCGCCATCTTGGCGATGCGCGCGGCTTCGAGACTGCAGTCAGCCCACACGCCGTTGACGACGGGCAGCCGGGCGCCGATCTCGTCGTGGGCGATATCGAGGACGCGGCGCTGCTCGTCGAAGCTGCAGGACGCCACCTCGGTCGAATGCGCGTTAATGGTTATGGCGGAAAGCCCATCGACCGCGGCGACATCGCGCAAATGCGAGCGGAAGCTCTTCTCATCGATCGAAAGGTCGTCAAAGAACGGCAGCAATACGGCCGGAATGACACCGTGCGGCAGATAATGGGGGTGACGGGGCATTTGGCGGCTCTCCTTCCGGTCGCGTTGTCCACACCACATATATCACGGCGTCACCGGCATTTGGTATGACCCCCTGATGAACAAGATCGAGACCGCAAAAACCCCCGTTTCCACCGATGGTAATGTGTTTTTCGAGGCGTGGGCGACGCCGGACGGCGTCCCGCCCTTCGACGCGATAGGCCCCGAACAATTCCGCCCGGCCTATGCTCGGGCGCTCGCCGAACACACGGCCGAAGTTGCGGCCATTGCCGCCGATCCGGAACCGGCGACCTTCGACAACACCATCGCGCTGATGGAGCGGAGCGGCCGCGCGCTCGACCGTGTCGGCAATGTGTTTCACCTCCTCGCCGGCGCCCACACCAATGAAGCCCTGCTCGAGATCGAGCGCGAGGTCGCGCCGCAACTCGCCCGGCACTGGAACGCCATCAATACCAATGCCGTCCTGTTCAAGCGCATCGACACGCTGATGCGGGACGCGGACAAGCTCGATCTGACCGCCGAGCAGAAGCGCGTCATCGAGCGCTATCATACCGGCTTTCGCCGCGCCGGCGCCGCGCTCGACGCGCCGGCCAAGAAGCGGCTCGCCGAAATCATCGAGCGGCTCGCAGCCCTCGGCACGTCGTTCAGCCAGAACGTGCTCGCCGACGAACAATCGTTCACGCTGCGGCTGACCGAGTCCGAGCTCACCGGCCTGCCCGACTTCATGCGCGAGGCGATGAAGGCGGAAGCGCGCGAGCGCGGGCTCGACGGCTATGTCGTGACTCTGTCGAGATCCAGCGTCGAGCCGTTTCTGCAATTTTCCGGCCGCCGCGATCTGCGCGAAAAGATCTTTCGCGGTTTCGTCATGCGCGGCGACAATGGCGGCGCGACCGACAACAAGGCCAATATCGCGGAAATGGTGCGGCTGCGCGCCGAGCGGGCGAAACTTCTCGGCTATGAGAATTTCGCCCATTATCGGCTCGACGACGCCATGGCGAAGACGCCGGTCGCGGCGCGCAATCTCCTGGAAACCGTGTGGGCGCCGGCGCGCGCCCGCGCGCTCGCCGATCGCGACGCCATGCAGCAGCTGATCGCGCAAGAGGGCAGCAACTTCAGGCTCGCGGCCTGGGACTGGCGCTATTACGCCGAAAAGCTCCGCCACAAGCTGTGCGACTTCGACGAAGGGGTGATCAAGCCCTATCTCAGTCTCGACAGCCTGATCGAAGCCACCTTCTACACGGCGCAGCGCCTGTTCGGCTTAAGCTTCACGCCGCGCCCCGATGTTCCGGCGTGGCATCCCGATGTGCGGGTCTGGGAAGTCAAAGACAGCGGCGGCAAGCAGGTCGGGCTGTTCTTCGGCGATTACTTCGCCCGCGCCTCAAAGCGCAGCGGCGCCTGGATGACCTCGATCCGCGATCAGGAAAAGCTTTCCGGCGATATCCGGCCGCTGATCGTCAATGTCTGCAATTTCACCAAAGCGCCGGGCGGCGGCCCGACCTTGCTCAGCTTCGAAGACGCGCGCACGCTGTTCCACGAATTCGGCCATGCGCTGCACGGCCTCCTGTCGTCGGTGACCTATCCGAGCATTTCCGGCACCAGCGTCGCCACCGATTTCGTCGAACTGCCGTCGCAGCTTTACGAGCACTGGCTGGAACAGCCGGACGTGCTGCGCCGCTTCGCCCGCCATTATCAGACCGGCGAGGCGATGCCCGAGGAACTGCTGCAGCGCCTCATCGCCGCGCGCAATTTCAACAAGGGTTTCGGCACCGTCGAATATATCGCCTCGGCCATGGTCGATCTCGATTTCCATTCGCTCGCTTCGGACGGCGACATTAAAGCCGCGGCCGATGTCGATACTTTCGAGGCGGACGCGCTGGAGCACATCGCCATGCCGCAGGAAATCGTCATGCGCCACCGCTCGCCGCATTTCGCGCATATTTTCTCCGGCGGCGGCTATGCCTCGGCCTATTACAGCTATATGTGGTCGGAAGTCCTCGACGCCGACGCTTTCGCCGCCTTCGAGGAGACCGGCGACATATTCGATGCCGCAACGGCGAAGCGGCTGCACGACACGATCTACGCGGCCGGCGGCTCGCAGGATCCGGCCGATGCCTACAGGGCGTTTCGCGGCCGGCTGCCGAGCGCGGACGCTCTGCTGCGCAAGCGCGGTTTTGCCGAACTCGTCGCATCACATTGAGCCATACGATGGATTTGCATACAGCCGGCCACCGCCGGGGCGCGGTTTGCGCGCCGCATGCTCTGGCCGTCGAGGCCGGCCGCCAGATGCTGGCCGAAGGCGGCAATGCGATCGAGGCCATGGTGGCCATGGCCGCGAGCATCGCCGCCGTCTATCCGCACATGAACCATATCGGCGGCGACGGCTTCTGGCTGATCCGCGAACGGTCCGGCCGCGTCGTCGCCATCATGGCGGCGGGGCCATCCGGCTTACTGGCGCGGCCCGAGCTTTATCACGACTACGAGGCCATTCCGCCGCGCGGGCCGCTCGCAGCGCTCACCGTGCCGGGCGCGGTCGGCGGCTGGGCATTGGCGCTCGACGCCGCAAAAGCCTTCGGCGGAAAATTACCGCTGCGCACGCTGTTCGCGCCCGCGATCACGCAGGCGCTTGACGGTTACACTGTCACGCGGAGTCAGACGCGGCTGACGCGGGAGAATTTTGACGGACTGAAAGACGTGCCAGGCTTTGCCGGCGCGTTTCTGGTCGACGGCAAGATTCCCGAAGTCGGCACCACCCTGAAGCAGCAGGCCCTGGCCGCAACGCTCGAACAGCTCACGCATGCCGGGCTCGATGATTTCTATCGCGGCGATGTCGGGCGCGAGATTGCCGCCGATCTTGAAAGCATCGGCAGCCCGGTCACGCGCCAAGACCTCGAGCACTACCGCGCTGAACTCGCCGAGCCGCTGCGCATCGAATTGCCGTCGGGCACCGTCTATAACACCGACGCGCCGACGCAGGGTGTCGTGTCGCTGATGATCCTTGCTCTGTTCGAGCGCCTTGGCGTCAGCGAAGCCGAGGGCTTCGATCATATCCACGGTCTCGTCGAGGCGACCAAGCGTGGCATGAGATTGCGCGATCGCGTGGTCACCGATCCGCGCTATCTGCCTTACGCGCTCACGCGCGCGGTCGACGACCGCTTCATCGCCGGCGAAGCGATGAAGATCGACCGTCGCAAGGCCTCGCCGTGGCCAGTGAGCGCGGGCGGCGGCGACACGATCTGGATGGGAGCCGCCGATACGTCGGGCCTCGTCGTCTCCTATATCCAATCGCTCTATTGGGAATTCGGCTCCGGCTGCGTACTGCCGGCAACCGGCGTTTTGATGCAGAACCGCGGCGCGAGCTTTTCACTCGGAGCCGGCGCGCTGAACGCGCTCGCGCCAGGGCGGCTGCCGTTCCACACGCTCAATCCGGCGCTCGCGGTGCTCAAAGACGGCCGCATCATGGCCTATGGCACGATGGGCGGCGACGGCCAGCCGCAGACCCAAGGCGCCGTGTTCACGCGCCATGTGCAATTCCGCGAACCGCTGCTGGAGGCCATCGAGCGGCCGCGCTGGGTGCTCGGCCGCACCTGGGGGGCGCCGAAAACGGCGCTGCGGCTGGAATCCCGCTTCGACGGCAATCTGATCGACCGGCTTCTTGCCGCCGGCCACGATGTCGAAGTCTTGCCCGACGCCTATTCCGACGTCATGGGCCATGCCGGCGCGGCGCTGCTGCACAAAGACGGCACCTGCGAAGGCGCGCACGATCCGCGTGCCGATGGCGGGGCTGCAGGGGTGTGACGGAGATTAAACACCCCCCGTAGATTAACGCGACGTGAGGTCTTGGAATTCCTTGGTGACCTCGGCGTTTTGCTTGGCGACGGCCTGATCCTGCTGATCTTGAAGCGCTTTGGCGGCGGTTTGGAATTCGGCTTGGCGTTCAGTGGCGAGTTTTTTCGCCTTCGTCGGATCGACCGATTTGAACGCCGCCTGCCATGTGCTGCGCAACTGGGCCTTGGTTTTATTTTGTCCCTGATATTCGATGACGGTCGTGTCCGGCGCGGATTTCAGCGCCTGTTGCAACTGCGCCTCGGTCATTTTATCGGCGTGGAGCACTTCGCCTGCGTGAAGCGAACCGGTGGCGCCCAGAGACATGGCGCAGAAGAGTATTCCGGTCTTGAGCATCCCGTTTTTCCTCCGGACTTGTAACGCTATTCGTATGGCGGAACGCCGGCCGGCCCCTGGATGTAGATATCGCCGTTATACACGATCGCGCCGCCGGACGCGCCGATGTGCCAGGGCACCTGAATCGAAACGACAGTGAGATCCGGATTAAAGACCTGCGGATCGACATTAAAGGAGACCGATGCGTTGACCTCATTCCCGCTGTCGGAAAACCGCACATAACTCCAGCCGTTGACGATCCGAGCCGAATACACATCCGTTCCGTTATCCGAACTCAGGCCCCAGCAGCCATAATGCTGGCCAACCATGCTGTCTTCGTCAGGCGGCCACAAACCGATAATTCCGAGACCCTCAAGGTCCATGTTGCTCCAGCAAAAGCCGGTGGAATTCGGGTTGCTGCAATTGTCGTAAGCGCTTTGATTGCTGCACGACACGACTCTCACATGCTCCCAGGTAAACACCTGCATTTGGAGCCTTGGCAGGAACTGCGCGCTCCACGCATTCGATTTCCTGCCGCCCGGCGATTGGTAGGTGATTTGCACCTTTTGCGCGACGACGCCTGCGGTATCCCACGGCAACGTCATGATGATGCCATCGGGCGAACAGCCTTGCGTTGGCACCGACATGATCAGATCGGAATCAGAAGCGGCGCCAGTCCCTGTATTGCTGAATTTCTGCCAGGATTTCGTCGGGAAATGTATCGTGACCGTGCCGGAGTTTTTATTTTTGCATTCCTCCGCGCTGTCGAAGTCCCAGCCCACCAGAAAAAGCAATTGACCGGGCATGATAATCCCGGACCCCGTGGTAATGACCGCATCATTGTGGAATTTGGCTTGCACCGGCGCCGATTTTTCGCCATCGGCCGTGATGACGGAGATGGAGACAGGCTGCTCGGCCACCGCGCCGATTGGGCTGCCGACGCTGACCTGTTCCGATTTTGCGGCATTGTCAGCCCAACTGCTCGCCTTCAGCTTCAGATCGGTTTTGCCGCCGCCCTCGAAATCGACCTGGGCCGGCGGTGAAAAGCTCAGCTCGATTTCGCCCTTTCCGGAACCGAAGTTGTCGCCCTCCAGACCGATCGTGCTGGTCGGGGAGATATCCGCCGGCCACTTGGTGATGGTGGGTGGGGCGGTTATCGAAACGCCGTAGATGAAATTGGTGCAGGTGGGGCAGGCCGCGTTCGGGATATTACTGAAACTCACATATTGCGGACCTGCAAGGATTACCCCCTCGATCGGCAATTGTATTTTGACGAATGAATAAGAGCCGATCTGCGGCGTAATGGTCTGCGTGAACAGCGGTGGCTTCGGCGGGTTGGGCGTGGTTTGCAGGCCAAAGGGAAGACTGATCTCGAGCTGCTCGACCGTGTTTCCCGGATTGGCCCCGGCGGCCACGTAAAAGGATAGCGTATAGGTCGCTTGATATTTGAAGTCGATCTGCTGCGAAACCGCGCCGGCATTTTGAATAAAAGCCACTTGCCCGGGTGGCGGCGCATTGGGCGCCGAGAACACGGTGTTCACCTGCACGCCGCTCGATCCGTTTGGCCCACAGGAAAAAACCCATCCGATCGTCGGCGAACTCGCGGGACATTGGACCGACCCACCGGCGGCTTGACCGACCGGCGGCAATTGAAAGTTCGGATTCACCACCGTGATGCCGGCACTGGCCTGTTGCGCGCAGACAATTTGCACAACGGGAAGAACGATGAGGCCGATGACGGCCGAGCTGAAAAACGATTTCGGAGAATCGACCATCTGCGTCATTCCCTCATCCCGACTTTTGCCGAATGTAGGACGCGTCAGCGCAGCGAGTGTGTCACTTCGAGCGATCGGCGGCAATGCACGCTCGCGCCCACGTCGATGGCTTCATCAATTCGTCGCTAAGTATTGATTTATCGATGTCGGCTGGCAGGCGGTACAATCGTAGCCGGATCGCGCATTGCCGTGCGCGGGGTGCGTCGCGCGCCCGCGATGAGTTCGCGTTTTCGTTTGGGCCTGTCAGCTTGACCCCGCGCCGATAAGGGCGTCGTGCGCCTACGCGTATATGTCCTGGTATTTCACCTCAACGTCTCGCCATCGCTGCACGGAACTCGCATGCAGTTTGCGCAAAGCAGCGATACGCGAGCCCCCGTGCAATACTTCGATTTTATCCGCAGCCATCTCAACCAGATAAAGAGCGCGATGCGGAGCAAATAAACATCCGCGTCGCGCGATGCATGCGGTGGCCGAAGCGTCCTGCGCGACGCACCGCGAGCACTTATTCCGGCTTTATTGCGACGCAATATTCATCCGTAAAGTCGCGCATATAATCTACATCAACGCATTGAAATATCTTGAATTACATCGCTGTAACGTTCACGGCGCTGTCATTATGCGACGCGGCAATTCTTGTATGCAGGCGCCTGAGGGGCGACCCCTAACAAGAGAATGGAAATGACTTCGCACAACACGCTGTTGACGCCGCGCCGGGACGGAGCTGCGGTCAAATACCTTCCTGCTGCACTTGCTTTCGCTACGCTGACGCTGGCCGGCACCGTACCGGCGGCCGCCGCCACGCATCACCACCATTATCATCGTGCGGCACAGTCTCATCGTGCCGGACAGTCGTTCGCGGGCCTGCACATGTATGTCGGCGAATCGCTCGACGGACATGACCCGGTGTTGGGCGCCATGCCCATGAACGAGAGCCGCGCTCAGGCAATGCACGACTGCAATATGAAGGCGCAGCCGTACAGCTTCAGCACCTGGGAGACCACGCAGTTTGCGGTCTATGGCACGTGCATGACTGAACACGGTCAGACGCCGTAAGCCTTGATGATCCGCTCATGACGATGCGAGATGGCGGCCGAGCGGCATTTTCCGCCCGGCCGCCGTGTTTCGCCGCAGATAACAGCTCAGCTTTTGCGCTTCTTCGCCGCCGCCCGGGCATCGGCGACGATTTGCTTGAACACTTTCATCTCGACGACGCCCGGCACCCGGAAGGTGCCGACGATGAAGCCGGGCGTGCCTTGGAAGCCGAACGCTTCGGCCTGGTCGTTGTTGCGGGTCAAGAGATCGTCGATGGTCTGCTGATGCGCCTGCAAATCCTGCTTGGCCTTGTCGACATCGACGCCGGCTTTGGTCAGGAGGTCCGGAATATTCGCGTCGGTCAATTTCTCGGTCGCGCCGATCAGTGCGTCGTGGGCCTGCGCATATTTATCCTGATATTTCGTCGCCAGCGCCAATTGCGCGGCGGAGGTCGAAACCGCGCCGAAGATCGGCCAGTCTTTCAGCACCAGCCGGATATTGCCGTCTTCCTTGAGGAGTTGCGCGATCTCCGGCGCGAGCTTTTTGCAATAAGGGCACTGATAGTCGAAGAACTCGACGACGGTAAGATCGCCGTTCGGATTGCCGAGCGGTGGAATTTCCGGATCGCGCAGCACGGCGTCGCGGCTGAGGATGTCGTTTGGGCCTGCCGCGAAAGCGCCCACCGACAGCACACTGAGCGCGACGGCGCTGAGACAGGCGAGCAGCGCGCGCCGTTTCGGATTTTCCAGGAGCCTTTTTTTCAAGCGCCGTTGCGTTTTCATGGGTCGCCTTGGGTGTGAGTAAGACCGGAGCGAAGCGATATGCAATGCCGTCGCTCACCCGCATGTCGCTACGCGCACGCGGGCCGTTATTCCATCGGACTCAAGATTCCATGGGGCTCAAGCCCAGCCGCTCCATCAGTTCACGATCGCGGTCGCGGCCCGGATTCGGCGTGGTCAAAAGCTTCGGGCCATAGAAAATCGAATTGGCGCCGGCGAGAAAGCACAAAGTCTGCGTCTCCTCGCTCATATCCTCGCGGCCGGCCGAGAGCCGCACCACCGAACACGGCATGCAGATGCGCGCCACCGCAATGGTGCGCACGAACTCGATCGGGTCGAGCGCCGCCGAATGCAGCGAACCCTGATCGGCAAGCGGGGTGCCCGCGACCTTGACCAGCATGTTGATCGGCACCGATTCCGGATGCACCGGCAGCCTCGCCAAAGTCGCGATCATGCCGACGCGGTCCTCGCGCGTCTCGCCCATGCCGACGATGCCGCCGCAACAGACATGAATACCGGCATCCCGCACAAGATCGAGCGTCTCGAGCCGATCCTCATAGGTCCGCGTGGTGATAATGTGGTCGTAGAATTCCGGCGAAGTATCGAGATTGTGATTGTAATAATCGAGGCCGGCGGTCTTGAGCCGCCGCGCCTGCGGGCCGGTGAGCATGCCAAGCGTGGCGCAAGTCTCGAGCCCGAGCGCCTTGACGCCCTCGACCATGGCGCAGACGGAATCAAGATCGCGGTCCTTGGGCGAGCGCCAGGCCGCGCCCATGCAAAAGCGGCTGGCGCCGCCATTCTTTGCCGCGCGCGCCTCCGCCAGTACGGCATCAAGCGCCATCAGCTTGTCGGCTTCGACGCCGGTGTCGTAGCGCGCGCTTTGCGGACAATAGGCGCAATCCTCCGGACAGCCGCCGGTCTTGATCGACAATAGTGTCGAAATCTGCACTTCGGTCGGATCGAAATGCTGCCGGTGCACGCTCTGCGCGCGGAACATCAGATCGGGAAACGGCAGATCAAACAGCGCCCGCACCTCTTCGCGCGTCCAGTCATGACGTGGCGCGGCGGCGGGAAAATGTGGCGGTGCGTCGGCAGCAAGTGGCGTGGAACTCGTCATGGAATTAAGTCTTAGCCGCCGCCGAGGCCGGCGAAAAGCCCTCCCCTTGGGGGAAGGAAAAAGCCCTGTTTTAGCTGAGTGCGGGACGCTCAGGGACCGGTCGGCCGATAACAGCGCCTAAGCCGCGCTGCTTTCGACGAGCCGCAAGGATTTGCGTTTGGGTTTGATCGTTCCAAGCCGCAGCAGCGCGGTCGCTTGCGCGGCACTGACCGGACGGCTGAAGCGATAACCCTGGCCGTAATCGCAGCCTGCCGACAACAGGAACTTCTCCTGCCCTTCGGTCTCCACACCCTCGGCGACGATCTCGATATTGAGCTCATGTGCAAGCCCGATCGCGGCGCGCACGACCGCGGCACTGCGTGAATCGATATCGACGCCCGCTACCAGTTCCTGCGCGATCTTGACGCGATTGATCGGATAATTGGCGAGATAGCTGAGCGACGAATAGCCGGTGCCGAAATCGTCGATGGCGATGCGGACGCCGAGCTGCCGCAGCCGCTCGAAGCGCGCATTGTGCTGCTGGGTGATGTCCATCAGCACGGTTTCGGTGAGCTCGATCTCGATCAGATGCGGCGCGATGCCCCATTTGTCGAGGCAGGCGGCCACTTCGCCGTCGAGATCGGTTGAGGCCTTGAAGTGAATCGCCGAGAAATTCACGCCGAGAAGCTCGGGCGCCAATCCCTCATCAAGCCAGGCGCGCAGTTGCGCGCAGGCGGCATCGAGCACCCATTGCCCGAGAAACTGAATCTGGCCGGTGCGCTCGGCGATCGGGATGAAGACCAGGGGCGGGATCTGGCCGCGCTTGGGATGGTTCCAGCGCAGCAGCGCCTCGAGCCCGATGATGCGGCCGGTGCGCAATTCGATCTGCGGCTGGTAGTGCAGTTCGAGCTCGTTGCGGATATGGGCGCCGCGCAATTCGTCGGCGATCAGCACGCGCTCCTGGACCTGCGAATCGAGGCCGGCATTGTGGAAGCGGTAACAGTTGCGGCCATCTTCCTTGGCGCGGTAGAGCGCGAGATCGGCCTGGATCATCATGGCGTCGGGACCGGCGACATCCGGCGCGTAGCGGGCAATGCCGATACTCGCCGAGATATGCACGGTATTGCCGTCGATATTATAGGGCTCGGCGACGACCCGGCCGATCTTGGCGGCTAGCGTGCCGGCGGCATCGAGCTCCTCGACATCGCTTTGCAGGATAGCGAATTCATCGCCGCCGAAGCGGGCTATGACATCGTTCTCGCGGGTCACGCTGCGCATGCGCCCCGCCACTTGCCGCAACAGCGCGTCGCCGACGGCATGACCGAGCGTGTCGTTGACGTCCTTGAAATGATCGAGATCGAAATAGAGCACGGCAAACGGCTTGCCGCCGCGGTTGGCGGCGGCAAAGGCCGCGTGGATGCGCTGCATGAAGGCGCGGCGATTGGGCAGCGAGGTGAGCGTGTCGGTCTGCGCCAGATCGGAGAATCTTTGGTTGACGCGCGTCATGCGCAGCGCATGCCGCCGCGCCGACTGGATATAGGCCACCACCGCGGCGGTAAGGATCAGGCCGGCGATGAGAACAAGCCAGGCCCGGTCATGCGCCGCCAGGAGCGGCCCGTCCGGCATCGGTATCATGACCATCGTCAGCCAACGCTGCCCGTCGGCGATGAGGTCGCGTGACAGATGCTGGTCCTTGGCAAGCGCGGCTTGGCTCTCCGGCGGCGCCGGTTCGCTGCGCAGCCGCGAGCCGTGGATGTAGACCGGTGGCGCATCGGCGCCAGCGCCAGGCGCGAAGAAGAAAATATCAAGGCCTTCCGGCGCAGTGGAATTGACGATGGTATCGACCATCTTGCTCGTGAGCAGCGAGCCGTGCACGAAGCCGACCAGATTGTGCCGCCGATCCTCGAGCGTGTCGTGCGGCGCATCGTGCCGGTAGATCGGCAGCGAGAACAAAAAGCCGGGCTGGGTGCCGCCGCTCGAGACCAGCGTGCGGATCGGCGAAAAGCCGAGGCGATCGTGATCGCGAGCCTGTTCAAGCTCGGCGAGCGTCTCGGGTTCCGAGCGCAGATCGAGACCGTAAAGCGGCGAGGTTTTCGGCAGCGTCACATAGAAGACCGGATAATATTCGTCGCGCTCCGGCGACACCGACATCTTGCCGCCGTCGCCCATGGCCTTGATGTGATAATCGGGAAGCCCCTGTTGCGCCGCCTCGCGCTCATGCGCGGCGCGGTCGGGCCCGGGCACGCGCGGCACCCAGGACAGAGTCGCGATCGCGCCGTTCTCGCGCAACAGCGGCCGCGTAAAGGCATCGAACGCGTTGCGCGACACCTGCCCTTCCGAACTGTCGAACAGCGCGCGCACCGCGCGCAGCCGGTTCACATATTCGTTGAGGCCGTTCTGCACGATCGTGAAGTGATTTTCGGCGACGACGTGAAATTGCGCCGCGGCGTGCCGGCTCTCCCAGCTCGCGGTCAGGCCTGCGGCGGCCAGCGACACGGCGACTCCGGCTGCGGCCGCAAGGAGGGACGGCGGGGACGGACGAAATTTGCCGACAATTCGCGATAAGATCGCCATTAGAATCGCGCTTTAAAACAACGCGCGGTTAGGCCGCGGCAACTCCAACACAATATTCAGCGTCGAAGGATTAAACGCCCAAGCGCGTAATATGGATGTTACCGCGCGCCGAAATGGCGGCCTAAACTCGCCGCAATGCTTAAGGTCGTGTTACGAATGAAATAAGGGTTTCATATGTATTGGAACCACGCCGCGTAGATTGCCAAAGAAGATGGGAAAAGATGACAGAACCGAAGGGAACTTCTGCCCTGCCTGACCGGCTCTCGAACGATCCGAAGAGCCCCTATTACAATGCCGAACTGTTGGAGCGCGACGTCGGCGTCCGCTTCAAGGGCGTTGAGAAGACCAATGTCGCCGAATATTGCATCAGCGAAGGCTGGATCAAGGTCGAAGCCGGCAAGACCAAGGATCGTTACGGCAATCCGCTGACGATCAAACTGAGCGGCCCGGTCGAAGTGTTTTTCAAGGACGAGAAATAAAACCGCCGCACGTCGCCAGATATGATCGCGCGATCGGCGCCCCGGGGAGGTTTACATGTCTAGAATTGCGGCACTGGTTTTTCTCACCATCAGCCTCGCCGGCTGCGACGTAGTCAGCACGCTGACCGACGGCTTCAAATACAAGGCGGCGGTTGAGGACGATCTGCAGAAGGCGACCGGCATCAAGCCGCAGGTTGGATTTAATTGGAGCAATGGACGGCTGGTGCTGGTGACGGTCTTGTTCCCCAAAGTGGTCGACGAGAAGCCGCTTCGCGAATTGGCCGAGACCGTTCGCCACGCCGTCACGACCGAATTCAAACAGAAGCCCGACAATATCGAGCTGGTTTTCGCGATCGGGAATGGATCAAACCCGGCGGCACAGCTGCGGACGCCACCGGCGGCCACGCATCAAGCGGCGCTCTGATTATTCCGCCGCTTCCATGCGCGGCGCGGCCTTCTCCACCTTCGCGGCGCAGAACTTGAATTCCGGAATCTTGCCGAACGGATCGAGCTTCGGATTGGTGAGAAGGTTCGCCGCCGCCTCGACGAAGGCGAACGGAATGAACACGACGCCATCCGGGATCGCATCGTCCTGCCGCGAATGCAGTTCGACCGCGCCGCGCCGGGTCTCGACGCGGATCATGTCGCCGGGCGCGATGCCGAGCTTCGTGATGGTGCCGCGCGATACCGACGCGACCGCGCTCGGCTCGAGTGCATCGAGCACCGTGGCGCGGCGCGTCATGGCGCCGGTGTGCCAATGTTCGAGCTCGCGGCCGGTGGTGAGGATGAACGGATAGTCCTCGTCCGGCACTTCATCCGGCGGCTGTAATTTGGTCGACACCAGCTTGGCGAAGCCGCCCGGACGCGGAAACCCATTGTCGAAGACAACGTCGCGGCCGGGCACATCGGGGCCGTCAACGGGATAAGTGACCGAATCCTCCCGCGCAACGCGGTCCCAAGTAATGTTGGCAAGCGCCGGCATCATCGACGCCATTTCGGTGAAGACGTCGCCGACATTTTTATAATTCCAGCCGCAGCCCATGCGGTTGGCGATCTCCTGGATGATCCAGATATCGTGCCGCGTGTCGCCCGGCAGCGGCAGCGCCTGCCGGCCCATCTGCACCTGGCGATTGGTATTGGTGACGGTGCCGTCCTTTTCCGGCCAGCCCGAGGCCGGCAGCACCACGTCGGCATAGACAGCGGTCTCGGTCAGGAACAGGTCCTGCACCACAAGATGTTCGAGATGCGCCAACGCCTGCCGCGCATGGTTGAGATCTGGATCGGACATCGCGGGGTTTTCGCCCTCGATATACATGCCCTTGATCTCGTCGTGATGCACCGCGTCCATGATCTCGACCACGGTCTTGCCCTTCTTCGGGTCGAGCTTGACGCCCCAGGCCTTCTCATATTGCGCGCGGGTCGCCGGATCCTCGACCGACTTGTAGTCGGGGAAGAACATCGGAATAAGGCCGGCGTCGGAGGCGCCCTGCACATTGTTCTGGCCGCGCAGCGGATGCAGCCCAGTGCCGGGGCGCCCGATCTGGCCGGTGATCAGCGACAGCGCGATCAGGCAGCGCGCATTGTCGGTGCCGTGGGTGTGCTGCGACACGCCCATGCCCCAGAAAATGATAGCGGCCTTGGCGCGCGCATAGGTGCGCGCGACTTCGCGCAGCGTGTCGGGGGGAACGCCGCAGATCGGCGACATTTCTTCGGGCGTGAAATCCTTGATGCCTTCCTTCCAGGCGTCGAAACCTTCGACATAGGTCTGGATATATTGCTGGTCGTAAAGCTTCTCGCTGACGATGACATTGAGCATCGCATTGAGCATCGCGACGTCGGCGCCGTTCTTGAACTGCATCATACGCCAGGCATGACGCTTGAGCGCTTGCCCCCGCGGATCCATCACCACGAGCTTGGCGCCGTTTTTGGCGGCCTGCTTGAAGAAGGTGGCGGCGACCGGATGATTTTCCGTCGGATTGGCGCCGATGACGATGATGAGGTCGGAATTCTTGCACTCGTTGAAGGTCGCGGTCACCGCGGCCGAGCCGACGCCTTCAAGCAGCGCTGCCACCGACGAGGCATGGCACAGCCGCGTGCAGTGATCGACATTGTTGGTGCCGAAACCGGTGCGCACGAGTTTCTGGAACAGGTAGGCTTCCTCGTTCGAGCCCTTGGCCGAGCCGAAGCCGGCGAGCGCCTTCGGCCCGTCGCGGTCGCGGATCTTCTTCAAGCCCGAGGCGGCGCGATCGAGCGCCTCGTCCCAGGTCGCCTCGCGGAAATGCGTCCACGGATTGGACGGGTCGATATATTCGTGCGGCACTTTCGGCACGCCGTCCTTGCGGATCATCGGCTTCAACAGGCGCTGCGGATTGTGCACGTAATCGAAGCCGAAGCGGCCCTTGACGCAGAGCCGGTTCTGATTGGCCGGGCCGTTCTTGCCGGTGACGGCGACGATCTTGTCGTCCTTGATCTCATAGGTGAGCTGGCAGCCGACGCCGCAATAGGGGCAGACGCTGTCGACGGTGCGGTCGGGCTTGCCTCTATAGACGTTGTTCTCGTCCACCATGGTCGCCGGCATCAAGGCGCCGGTCGGGCAGGCCTGGACGCATTCGCCGCAGGCGACGCAGGTCGAGGCGCCCATCGGATCGTCGAAGTCGAACACGATCTTTTCGAGATGGCCGCGGCCGGCCATGCCGATCACGTCGTTGACCTGCACCTCGCGGCAGGCGCGGACGCAGAGATTGCACTGGATGCAGGCGTCGAGATTGACCGCCATGGCGACGTGGCTGCGGTCGGGCTTCGGCACTTCGGCCGCCTTGCGCTTGGGAAAGCGGCCGGGCACGGCCTTGAGCCGCCGCACGGTTTGCCAAAGCTCGGAATCCGGATCGTGCGCGACTTCGATCGCAGGCTGATCGGTAAGCAGAAGCTCGGCGACCATCTTGCGCGCGGTCTTGGCGCGGTCGGTCTGCGTCTTCACTTTCATGCCCGGCGCCGGCGTGCGCAGGCAGCTTGCCGCAAGCACGCGCTCGCCCTCGATCTCGACCATGCAGACGCGGCAATTGCCGTCAGCCCGGTAGCCGGGTTGCGGCGAAAAGCACAGATGCGGCAGCTTGATGTCGAGCCGGCGCGCGGCGCGAAAGATCGTCTCGCCGGGGCGAATGTCGATCTCGCGTTCGTCGATGGTGAACGTATTCGTGCTCTTGTCCGGCTTGGCATCGCTCATGAATGGATCGCTCGTTTGGATCGCCCGATAGTTACCTGGCTCTCGTTACCTTGCTTTGGTTACCAATGTCGCAGCGGTGTCTTCAGCTCTTCCGGAAAGTATTTTAGCACACAGACCAGCGGATTGGGCGCCGCCTGCCCCAGGCCGCAGATCGAGGCATCGCGCATCAAGGCCGACAATTCGTCGAGCAGCGCCGGATCCCATGGGCCGTGCGCCATCATCTCGGCCGCCTTCTCGGTGCCGACCCGGCATGGCGTGCATTGGCCGCAGCTCTCATCCTCGAAGAACTTCATCAGGTTAAGAGCCACCGCCTTCACATCGTCCTTGTCGGACAGAATGACAACCGCGTGGGAGCCTACGAAGCAGCCGTATTTTTCCAGCGTGCCGAAATCGAGCGGCAGGTCGGCCATGGATTCAGGCAAGATGCCGCCCGAAGCGCCGCCCGGCAGATAGGCCTTGAAGCTGTGGCCGTCGGCCATGCCGTCGCAGAACTCGTTGATCAGCTCGCGCACCGTGATGCCGGCCGGCGCAAGTTTCACGCCCGGATTCTTGACCCGGCCGGACACCGAAAAGCTGCGGAAACCTTTGCGCTCATGGCGGCCCTGCGCCGTCACCCACGCCGCGCCTCTCTCGATGATGTCGCGCACCCAATAGAGCGTCTCGACATTCTGTTCGAGCGTCGGGCGGCCGAACAGGCCGACCTGCGCGACGTAAGGCGGGCGATGCCGCGGCAGGCCGCGCTTGCCTTCGATCGATTCGATCATCGCCGATTCTTCGCCGCAGATATAAGCGCCGGCGCCGCGGCGCAGATGAATCTTGCTGAAACGATCGAGGTTGGCGTCTTCGAGCTTCTTGATCTCCTCGACGAGCATCAGCCGCAATTCCGGATATTCGTCGCGGATATAGAGGTAGATTTCGGCGGCCTCGACCACCCAGGCGGCGATCAGCATGCCTTCAAGGAAACGGTGCGGATCGAGCCCGAGATAGTAGCGATCCTTGAACGTGCCGGGCTCGCCCTCGTCTGCATTCACTGCCATCAGCCGCGGCACCGGCTCCGCGCGCACCAGCGACCATTTGCGACCGGTCGGAAATCCCGCGCCGCCGAGCCCGCGCAGGCCGGCATCGCTGACGACCTTGATCAACTCGTCGCGCGTGCGCTTGCCGTCGAGCGCCTCGTTGAGCAGGCGGTAGCCGCCCGACGCAATGTAAGCATCGAAATCGGTGCCGGGCTTCCAAGGCTGCGCATGCGTATGAACATGGGCGAGCTTCTTGACCGCCGCCGGCGTCGCCTTTGTGACTTGCACATGGCCGATGGCGCAGGCCGGCGCCTGGTCGCAGGCGCCCATGCACGGCGCATGCACGATGCGCACATCCGGCCCGAGCGTCTTGGGCAGGTCCGCCAGCAGCCGGTCGGCGCCGGCCATGGCACAGGACAAAGAGTCGCAGACCCGCACCGTCACCGGCGGTGGCTGGGTCTCGCCCTCTTTGACCACGTCGAAATGGGCGTAGAAGGTCGCGACCTCATAGACTTCGGTCTGCGCCATCTTCATCTCGGCCGCGAGCGCCGCCAGATGCGCACTCGATATGTGGCCGTATTTGTCTTGAATCAGATGCAGGTGCTCGATGAGAAGGTCGCGGCGGCGCGACCGGTCGGTCAACAGCGCCTCGATATCGGCGACGGCCTGGGGATCGAGCTGACGGCCCTTGGGCGTGCGCGGCGGACGGCGCCGCCCTCGTCCAGTCTTGTCAGCGGGCGGTGCCGGCGGCAGTTCGGTCAGGCTCATCCGTTACCTTTGCGACCAAAAAACGACTTTAGAACAGAGCTAAAGCCCTGCCAGCGATAATCAATAGGCTTTTTTGATCGGAATATCCGATCAAGCCATTTCATTCTCCGATCAAACAGGCGCATCGCCGCGGCCCTTGATTTTGCACCGCGAAAGAAGCTGCTCCGTGCGTCGTTGTGGGCGGGGAATAGATGCCTCTAACTTTGGTTTAGCTTGCTATTCGCCCGCCGGTATAGGAACATTTTATCGTCAAAAAGAGGTGCCGCTCCGCGCCCACCCGCAAGAGTGGGAAAAAAACAACAGCGGAAACAGGCGACTGGGGGACCCTTTGGAGGAATCACGCGATGAGCTTTCTCGATCGTAGCCATTCGATTGCCGGACCCGGCTATAGCCGCTGGATGGTGCCGCCCGCGGCACTCTGCGTGCACCTGTGCATCGGCCAGGCTTACGCGTTCAGCGTTTTCAATCTGCCGATGAGCAAATTGCTCGGCATCACACAGTCTACTCCGGATGATTGGAAGCTGACCGATCTCGGTTGGATCTTCTCGATCGCCATTTTCGTGCTCGGCACTTCGGCGGCGCTGTTCGGCCGCTGGGTCGAGGAAGGCGGACCGCGCCGGGCGATGTTCACCGCCGCGCTGTGCTGGGGCGCGGGTTTTCTGATCTCCGCGGCCGGCGTCTACATCCACAATATCTGGGTGGTTTATTTCGGCTACGGCGTCGTCGGCGGTTGCGGGTTGGGCATCGGCTACATCTCGCCGGTCTCGACTCTCATCAAATGGTTCCCCGACCGGCCGGGCATGGCGACCGGCATGGCGATCATGGGCTTTGGCGGCGCCGCTTTCATCGCCTCGCCGTTGTCGGTCTGGCTAATGGCTCATTTCTCTACGCCCACGCATGTGGGCGTAGCCGAAACCTTCATCGTGCTTGGTGTCGTCTATTTCGTCTTCATGGTCGTCGGCGCGCTCATCGTGCGGCTGCCGGCGCCGGGCTGGAAGCCGGCGGGCTACACGCCGCCGGTGGTGGAGCGGAAGCTGATCACCCAGAACGACGTGTTCGTCTATGACGCACTGAAGACGCCGCAGTTCTGGCTGATCTGGTGGGTGCTCTGCCTCAACGTCACCGCCGGCATCGGCGTGCTCGGCCAGGCTTCCGCGATGAGCCAGGAAATGTTCCCGGGCAAGATCACAGCGGTCGCGGCCGCAGGCTTTGTCGGCCTGATGAGCTTGTTCAACATGGGCGGCCGCTTCTTCTGGGCGTCAACGTCGGACTATATCGGACGCAAGAACACCTACTTCATATTCATGGTGCTTGGCTTCCTGCTGTATTGCACGGTGCCCTATACCGGCTCGATCGGCAGCGTCGTCGGTTTCGTCTGCTGCTTCTTGGTGATCATCAGCATGTATGGCGGCGGCTTCGCCACCGTCCCGGCCTATCTGAGAGACATGTTCGGTACGCGCTATGTCGGCGCCATCCACGGCCTGTTGCTCACGGCGTGGTCGATGGCTGGCATCTTCGGGCCGGTGCTGGTGAATTACATTCGCCAGTACAATATCGATAACGGGGTGCCGAAGGCGCAAGCCTATAACGTCACTATGTACATCATGGCCGGGCTCCTGGTGATCGGCTTCATCTGCAACCTTCTGGTCAAGGCGGTGGATAAGCGCTTCCACATGAGCCCGGACCAAGACGCACTGCGCGATGCCGGCCGGATGAGCACCGCCGGCCAACCGGCAAAAGCCTGAGGAGAAGACCATGGCGGAAGACAATCACACCGGCACATCGGCGCTCCAACTCATCCTCGCCTGGGGCTTTGTCGGCATCCCTCTCGCTTGGGGCGTGCTGCAGACGCTGCAGAATGCAATGAAGCTGTTCCAGTAAGCGGCTTCGAGTTCCAAGATCAGACGGCGCGGCTGCAGGGCCGCGCCGTTTTTTTATCCCGACAACAAATCTCGCAGCTTGACTGATTCATAACTTGTTGGTTATGAATAAGTCAATGAGCGTGGCCGACAACGTCTTCAAAAGTCTTGCCGATCCGACGCGCCGCGCGCTGTTCGAGCGCTTGAGCCGCGGCGGCGAGCACACCGTGCATGCGCTCACCGCAGGCTCGGACGTGTCGCAGCCTGCGGTGTCGAAACATCTCGGCGTGCTCAAACAGGCCGGTCTCGTGCACGACCGGCGGCAGGGGCGCGAAACCCATTACAGCGCGCGGCCGCAGGGGCTGAAGCCGCTGATCAACTGGATGAACCACTACGGCGTGTTCTGGCGCGAACGCTTCGATCGGCTGGAAGATTTGCTGAACAGGATGGACCAATGAGCGAGCCCACGACCGAAACGCTTTCCGTCATTGTCGAACGAGAAATCGCTTTTCCGCCCGAAAAGATCTGGCGCGCGCTGACGCAACCACACCTGATCGAGGAATGGCTGATGAAGAACGACTTCAAGCCTGTCGTGGGCCACCGTTTCAATCTTCGCGCCGACCCTCAGCCTGGCTGGAACGGCGTTGTTGACTGCGAGGTCCTTGTCGTCGAGCCGAACAAAACGCTGTCTTATACGTGGAGCTCCGGCGAGGCCGACCTCGCCATCAAGAGTGTCGTTACATTGTCCCTCATGCCCAAGGGCGCAGGCACGCTGCTGCGCATGGAGCAGACCGGCTTCCGGCCGGATCAGAAGCAAAATTATCAAGGCGCAAAATACGGATGGCAGCATTTCATCGGCAAACTGGAGCAGATCCTGGCGCGGACAGATTGATGCCTGCCGCCCTGCGCTCCGGCTTGTCTTCAGAGGAGGTGTCATTGAACCGGAACAACTACATCCGGCAAATCCATTGCTGGCTGTCCATTGTCTTTACAGCGGCGGTCATCGCCAACTTCGTCGCTATGGCACTGGGGAAGCCTCCCTCCTGGGTGGTCTACTCGCCACTGCTGCCGCTCTTCCTGCTATTGTTCACCGGTCTGTACTTGTTCGCGCTGCCCTATGCCGCCAGGTGGCGTAGCGTACAACGTTCCAGCAGATAGGATTGATTGCGTGGCCGGCGAGACGTCGGCGAAAAGGTCGTGACGAACGAGGAGAAGCGGCCATGACGAAGAGCGGGTCGCAGAACAGCAAATCGCCTTCTCAACTCATAGACGCGAGAATCAAGGAGCTCAGTGATTGGCGGGGCGACACGCTCGCTCGGGTCCGAGCTCTCATCAGAGAGGCCTGCCCCGAAGTGATCGAGGAGTGGAAGTGGCGAGGAGTTCCGGTGTGGGAACACGCCGGAATCATCTGCACCGGCGAGACGTACAAGACTGTCGTCAAAATGACCTTCGCCAACGGCGCCGCGTTGCAAGATCCGTCAGGCCTCTTCAATTCCAGCCTCGAAGGCAACACGCGACGCGCGATCGATATCCATGAGGACGACAAGATCAATGAGCGTGCTCTGAAAACTCTCATCCGGGCCGCGGTCGATTACAATCGGAGCAAATTGAAGAAGAAAGCGCCGGCGGCTGCGCGAGCGACAGCACGCAAAAGCAAAAAGACATGAAGGCAATATCTCGCTCATTGTCGCGCTGACGTGAGTCCGCCGCAGGGCGTTCGGATGCTGGATGGCGACGTCTGACCAAAGCCCCGGGCCTCACTCCACAGGATAATGTGTTGTCCGGGGTCGCTCGCCTTCCGAAAAACTATTGTGGATGAAAGACTTACGGAAGCGCTGGACGGCGCACATGCTTTAGCGATAAAGGATGAAAATATCGAGATTTTCCTCCTCTATCGAGATATAACCATGTTCGCCGAACCGACCCAGTCCGCGGCCACCCTCGCCGAAACAGCTTTCACGCGGCTGCGCGCGGACATTCTCGGCGTCAAACTGCGCCCCGGCGAGAAGATGCATGTCGAGCGGCTGCGCAGCGAATATGGCGTCGGCGCGACCCCGCTGCGCGAGGCGCTGTCGAAACTGAGTTCGCTTGAGCTTGTGGTGGCGGAAGGTCAGCGCGGCTTCCGCGTCGCGCCAGTGTCGATCGAGAACCTGCTCGACATCACCAAGACCCGCGCCTGGATCGAAGGCGCGGCGTTGCGCGCCGCCATCGCCGGCGGCGACCGGCACTGGGAAGCGCAGATCCTTGCCGCCGCGCACCGGCTGAAAAACTGCCCGAAGAACGACGGTGCCGAACTCAGCAACGAATGGTACCGCGAGAACCGCGAATTTCACGACGCGCTGGTCGGCGCCTGCAATTCGCGGCAAACGATGGCGTTCCGCGCCCAGCTCTACGATCTCAGCGACCGCTACCGGCGACTCTCCGTTCGCAGCGGACTATCGGGCCGCGACTTCGATGCCGAGCACCAGCGCATCATGGATGCCGCGCTCGCCCGCGATGCCGACGCCGCGGTCGCGTTCACCGTCGAGCATTTCATCGAAACCAGCCGCGTCATCCTGGCCGGCGAGATCGAGGACGAAGCGGACATGACGCGCACCGTTGCGGCGCTGCGCCGCGACATCCGCGCCGGGACCAGGCTCGGCTAGCGGCCGGCGCGCGACACGCCGGTCGCCACTAAAAGAATCAACTTCATAAAAGCGAGGACTCATGCTGCCGCCCAACGCCACCATCGTCGATATCAGCCTCGAGCTCGATCCGAAGAATTTCGCCATGCGCACGCCGGCCGGCTTCAAGAAGGACATGCAGTTCGAAATGGAAGTGATCAAGGAACATGATGCGCCGGGCGGCGCCGGCCAGATCGTGCGCGGCGTCCATATGCGGCTGCATGCCGGCAGCCATGTCGACGCGCCGGAACATAATGTCCGCGGCGGCACGCAGATCCATCAATTGCCGCTCGATTTGTTCATCGGCGACGCGCTCATCGCCGATCTGCGCGACAAGCTGCCGTCGCAGGCGATCACCGCCGACGATCTGCAGAAGCGCGTCGGCGCTGGCATCAAGAAAGGCGACCGGCTGATGCTGCGCACCGATCTCAACAACAGCTATGACGGCGGCTCGGAAAAGTGGATGAAGGAGTCGCCCTATCTCACCATCGACGCCACCATGTGGTGCATCGACAAGGGCGTGGTCATCGTCGGCTACGATTTCTATCACGGCAACGACGAGCCGAAGGCGCCGCGCGTGTTCCACAATTCGCGTACGCTGTCGGAGCACGGCGTGATCACCATGCCGTATCTGAAAAATCTCGACCGCGTCGGCAAAGAGCGTTTCACGCTGATCGGCCTGCCGCTGAAACTGATCAATGCCGAAGCCTCGCCGATCCGTGCCGTCGCGCTGGTCTAATCAAGAAAATCCAACAACCAAGAAAATCAAAAATCAACGAAATCCGGGGGATAGAAATGAAATGCCTGAGACTTATCGCGGCCGCTCTGTTGCTCGCCGCGCTGACGTTTTCCGCGCGCGCGGCCGATCAATTTCCGTCACGGCTGATCACGCTGGTCGTGCCGCTGACGCCCGGGACCACGATCGACATCCTGGCTCGGCTTTACGCCGACAAGCTGTCGCAGATCCTCGGCCAGCAGGTCCTGGTGCTCAACAAACCCGGCGCCGGCGGCGTGCTTGGCGGCGAGACTGTCGCTAATGCCGTGCCTGATGGCTACACGCTGCTGTTCGCCAATTCCGGGCATTCGATCCTGGGTTTTCTCAATTCGAGCCTGCCGTTCGATCCGATCCACGACTTTGCCGGCGTCTCCATGATCGGCGTGGCGCCGGCTATCGTGGTGGTGCCGAGCGCGCTCGGCGTCACCAGCCTGAAGGAATTCGTCGATATGGCCAGGGCCAAGCCCGGCGCGATCAATTACGGCTCGGCCGGTATCGGCACCTCGACCCATCTCGCCGGCGCCTATTTCGCCGCGCAGGCCAAGATCGACATCGTGCATGTGCCTTACACGGTGAGCACCAACATCATCTCGGACATGCTGAGCGGCGCCATTCAGGCCTCGTTCGATCCGCTCGCTTTCGTCTTGTCCTTCCTGCAGAACGGCAGCCTGCGGGCGCTCGCTATCGGCGCCGATGAGCCGCTCACCGAGCCGCTCAAAATACCGACGGCGGCGGCGCAGGGGGTCGATTACAATTATGCCACCTGGTACGGCATTCTGGCGCCGGCAAAAACGCCGAAACCGGTGCTCAAGACGCTTGCCGACGCCATCGCCAAGGCGAGCCAGGATCCGGATCTGCAGCAGAAGATCAAGGCGCAGGGCATCCGGCCGGAAAATACCGCGCTCGATGCCTTCGACACTTATGTCGATAATGACGTCGCGCGGCTTTCGCCACTGATCAAAGGCATCGGCGTCAAGCAATAAAGTCGGCGATTGCGAAGGGGATAGCGCCGATCAGGCGGACGCGGTGCCCTTGCCGCCGTCATCATCCGCGCGCTTGCCGCGGAGCTCGATGCGCTGGCCGTGGAAGCTGACGACATCGCGCGCGACGTCGCGGCTCAGTTTCTTGTAGCGCTCGAACGACCGCTCGAGATCGGTCGGCTGCAAATTGCGCTCGGCGACATGCATGAGCAGCAATTCGCGCGCCGTGGTCCAGGAGCAGCCGGCCGCCTTGGCCAGCACCAGGATCATGTCCTCGCCCTTGTCGAGCAGCGCGCGCTCGACCGCATCGACCGGGAAGCGGCACAATTTCGACAACGCGATCGCCGTGCGCGCGAATTCCTGCTTGCGCGCCGGCGCGTGCACATTCGCCTCGGTGAACGGCTTGACGTTGGCGCAGCGCGTCGCATCGCGCTCGGCATTGGCGTGGCGGCGCGACGCCTCGCGCACCTCGTGCTGCATCTCGGTCGCGACCTCGTCGACCGTACCGCGGACTTCGTCGGCGGCTTGCGGATTGTCGCACTCCATTTTGGCGCGCACCGAGGCCGACGCGGTTTCGAGAAGTTTCAGGAAATATTGCCGCGGCAGATCGCTGCGCCGGCTCAGCGCCAAGGTCAGGCGGCGATCGCGGCGCGCCTTATGCGTGAGCTTTTCATAACCGCTCAGCGAGATGCGGGCGCCCCGGTTCTTCACCACTTTGTCGACGACGCGGCGGTCGCCGCGCTCGACCAGAACGTCGGTGACCGCCTCGCTCAGCTTCAGGCGCTGCGCGATGGCGAGCAGATGATCCTGGCTCTTGGTCTTGGCATTCTCGGTGAGGTCGGCATCGCTGAGCTGCTGCGAATATTTCAGCACCGGCTCGGCGACGACAATGGCGTCGTCGAAGGCGAGCGAGCGGATGATCGCGGGCGGGCTGGTATTGATATGGGCAAGCCGCTGCGCGAGCCGTGCCCGCGCTTGCACTTCGATATCGGCGGCAAGCTCGCCGAGCACGTCGTCGAACAGCGCGATTTGGTCGCCGGTATAGCCGCGCGAGCCGGCGGCAAACAGATCGGTGATGCGTTCGAGAATGCGCAGGCGCTGCGCAGTGCCGCCGGCCGAGACTGCTTCATTGAGCTCGTCGATCAGCGATTTGCTTGGTGCGGGACCGGGACTATCCGGCGGATTATCCAGCGGCGGAACGAGTTTAAAAGCGGCGGCGTGAAACATGGCGACAATTCCGGTGGCAGTATTGCAATTGATGCGTCGATAGATTCCGCCGCCCGTTTCCTCGGGGAAACGAAGATCGGCGGAACCATGGCGATACCGTAGCGGGAAAGTGCAAAGATCCACGCCATAGGCGCTACGTAAAAAGACACAAATTTTATCGAAATCGGCGCAGCACAGGCGCTTTGGCGCGTTGGGCGTGCCGGAAGAAGCTTTTCGGTAACCAAAAATCGAAGGCCGGCAAATGAAGGCGCTTTTTCGCGTCGATCACGCCCAGGCCGGCCTCCGGCTTTTCACAACAGCTATTCTCGCCTTCGCGATCGAACGCTTACGCGACCTTTTCTTTCAGATGCGGGAACATCGCGTGCAGCGCTTCCTGATCCATATCGGTCTTGAACTTGTGGCGGTCCTTCAGGGTCGCGGCCTTTTGCGCCGCCGGACGCGCGCCGACTTCATCGACCAGGCGCTTTAAGTTCTTGAACTTGTCCCAGGCGCCGTCGCCGACCACCATCGGCAGCATGCGCGCCCAGCCCCAGACATTCATGTCGGCGATCGTATAGGTGTCGCCGAGCATGTATTTGTGCTTGGCAAGCCGCGCGTCGAGAATGCCGGCATGGCGCTGCGCCTCGAAGACATAGCGGTTGATGGCATAAGGCAGCTTTTCCGGCGCGTAATTGCGGAAATGCACCGCCTGACCGAAATACGGGCCGACGCCGGATGACACGAAGAACATCCACGACAGCAATTCGCCGCGCGCCTTGTCGGACTTCACCGGCAGGAATTTTCCGGTCTTCTCGGCGAGATAGAGCAGGATCGCGCTGGAATCGAACACGGTGACATCGCCATCGACGATCGCCGGCAATTTGGCGTTCGGATTGATGGCGAGGAATTCGGGTCGGTGCTGCTCGCCCTTGCGCGTATCGACCGGGATGGCCTCGTAAGGCAGGCCGGCCTCTTCAAGGAACAGCGCAACCTTGGTCGGATTGGGCGCGCCACTGTAATAGAATTTAAGCATCGTTGTCTCCCGTTCCATATTTTGCGGGCCGAGCGGCCCATACACTTATTTAGAAAAGCCCGACGATTTTGCCATCCGGCCCGACGTCGATCACGTCGGCGGCCGGGACCTTGGGCAGGCCCGGCATGGTCATGATCTCACCGCAGATTGCAACCACGAATTCGGCGCCGGCTGACAGCCGCACGTCGCGCACATTGATGACGTGATCGGTCGGCGCGCCTTTGAGGTCCGGATTGGTCGAGAAGCTGTATTGAGTCTTGGCGACGCAGATCGGGAATTTGCCGTAACCCATGGCCTCGAAATTGGCGAGCTGATCGCGCACCGACTTCTCCGCGGAAATGTCGCGCGCGCGATAGATCTCCTTGGCGATGGTGCGGACCTTTTCCAAAAGCGGCATGTCGTCGGGATAGAGGAATTTCAATTTGCTCTTGCCGCTCTCGGCCACCTCGACGACGGCTTTGGCGACATCGGCTGCGCCGGCGCCGCCCATCGCCCAGTGGTCGGCCATCAGCGCTTTGACGCCGAGCGACTTGCAGGTCTCCTCGACGAGCTTGATCTCGGCTTCGGTATCAGCCGAGAAGCGGTTGATCGAGATTATCGGCACGATACCGAATTTCTGTACGTTCTCGACATGACGCTTGAGATTGCTCATGCCGGCTTCGAGCGCCTTGAGGTTCTCGGTCTTGAGGTCCTCTTTCTTGACGCCGCCATGCATTTTCAGCGCGCGGATGGTGGCGACCAGCACCGCGCAGGACGGTTCAAGGCCAGCCTTGCGGCACTTGATGTCCATGAATTTCTCGCCGCCGAGATCGGCGCCGAAGCCGGCTTCGGTGACAACATAGTCGGCGAGCTTCAGCGCCGTTGTCGTCGCCAGCACCGAGTTGCAGCCGTGCGCGATATTGGCGAAGGGGCCGCCATGGATGAAAGCCGGCGTGCCTTCGAGCGTCTGCACCAGGTTCGGCGCCAACGCCTCCTTGAGCAGCACCGTCATGGCGCCCTGCCCCTTGAGATCGCTGGCGCGGACCGGCTTGCGGTCGCGCGTATAGGCGACGACGATATTGCCGAGCCGCTTCTTGAGATCCTCGAGGTCGCGGGCCAGGCAGAAGATCGCCATGACTTCCGAAGCGACGGTGATGTCGAAACCGTCTTCGCGCGGGAAGCCGTTGGCGACGCCGCCGAGCGAGGACACGATCGAGCGCAGCGCGCGATCATTCATGTCGAGCACGCGGCGCCAGGCGACGCGGCGCTCGTCGATGCCGAGTGCATTGCCCCAATAGATGTGATTGTCGAGCAGCGCGGCGAGCAGGTTGTTGGCCGAGGTGATGGCGTGGAAGTCGCCGGTGAAGTGCAGATTGATGTCTTCCATCGGCACGACCTGCGCATAACCGCCGCCGGCGGCGCCGCCTTTCACCCCGAATGACGGGCCGAGCGACGGCTCGCGCAGGCACAGCATCGCCTTCTTGCCGATGAAATTGAGCGCGTCGGTGAGCCCGACCGTGGTCGTGGTCTTGCCCTCGCCCGCCGGCGTCGGCGTGATGGCGGAGACCAGGATCAGCTTGCCGTTCGGCTTGGATTGCAGCGACTTGATGTAGTCCATCGAGATCTTGGCCTTGTAGTGGCCATAGGGCTCGAGATTTTCCGGCGCAATGCCAAGCCGTTCGCGGGCAATGTCGAGAATGGGCCGCTTCGTCGCGGCCTGCGAAATTTCGATGTCGGATTTCGGTGACTGATGTTGCGAGGCGGGCATTGTTTGTTCCGTTGCTTGAAAGAGAACCCGGCAGGGATTTCAGTTTTCGGTTCGTCATGGCCGGGCTTGTCCCGGCCATCCACGTCTTTTCGCGAGTCAAAGACGTGGATGCCCGGCACAGGGCCGGGCATGACGGTTATGGTTCACGTAAATCGTGCTTTCACCGCGAGATTGGCCGACTGCGCCCATTCGCCGGCTTCGATCTTCTTGCCGTCGGCAGGCTGAACGCGCGTGATCTTGAAGCGGCCGTCGGCGCAGACCACGGTGAAACCGTCGGCGTCGACGGCGACGATCTCGCCGAGCTTGCCGGCAATGCCCTTGGGGTCTTTGGCCGGCAGCGGCTTGGCGTCGAAGATTTTCAGCTGCTTGCCGTCGAGCACCGTCCACGCGCCGGGCGCGGGATTGCAGCCGCGAATGAGGCGATCGATCTGCTCCCAGGGCTTGCCCCAATCGATCTTGGCATTCTCGGGCGTGCAGCGGCCTTCGTAAGTGGCTTTGGCTTCGTCCTGCTTGAGGCGCGGCGCCTTCTTGGCTTTCACGAGATCGACCGACTCGAGCATCGCGTCGACGCCCATCGGGAACAACCGGTCAAAGTAGACGGTGCCGAGCGTGTCATTGGGGCCGATCGGCGTTTTCTTCTGGATCAGCACGGCGCCGGTATCGAGGCCGTTGTCAGGCCAGAAGATCGAAAGCCCAGTCTCTGTCTCGCCTTTGATGATCGGCCAGTTGATGGCGCTCGCGCCGCGATAGGCCGGCAACAGCGAGGGGTGATATTGGATCGAGCCATGGGTCGGGATGTTCAGAAATTCTTCCGGCACGAACAGCGTGACAAAGGCCATGACTTGAAGGTCGGGCTTGAGCGCCTTGAACTCTTCCCAGACTTCGGACTTCTTGTAGGAGTCCGGCTGATAGACCGGAAGCTTCGCAGCGAGAGCCGCTTCCTTCAGCGGATCGGCCTTGGCGCCCGGCTTTTCCGGCGCCACGTAAACCGCGACGACTTCGTCGCCGCGCTTGAGCAGCGCTTCAAGCACCGCCTTGCCGAATGCCTGCTGGCCGTGAACAACGATACGCATCTGAAAAACCTCTCCTCAAACTCAGAAATGTTCCCTCCCCCTTGTGGGGAGGGCTAGGGTGGGGGTCGGGAGGCGACGCGCAGCGAAGACGACCACACAGAACACTTCAAAGCCGAGAGCCACCTCTCGACCCCCACCCCTAGCCCCTCCCCACAAGCGGGAGGGGAAAGAAACCTACGCCGCTTCCGCCTTCGCCGGCTTCTCCGGCGGCGTGATCGCACCCGACAATTTGATCCCGGCGACGTCTTTCTCCGAATAGCCGAGCACCTTGCGCAAAATTTCTTCGGTGTGCTCGCCAAGCAGCGGCGAGCGCCGCACGTCGGCGGGCGAGTCCGACAATTTGATCGGATTGCCGACGGTCAGATATTTGCCGCGGCCGGGGTGATCGACCTCGACCACCGTGCCGGTGTCGCGCAGCGACTTCTCCTCGGCGATCTCCTTCATCGACAGGATCGGGCCGACCGGAATGTCGTGCTTGTTGCAGATATCCATGACCTCGAACTTGGTCTTGGTCTTGGTCCACGCTTCGACGGTGTCGAAGATGTGCCGCAGCCGCGGCAGCCGCGCCGACGGTGTGGCGTAATCCGGATCGGTCTTCCATTCCGGCTTGCCGATCAGATCGCAGATCGGAGCCCAGACCGGCGCCTGGGTGATGAAATAGATGTAGGCGTCGGGATCGCTCTCCCAGCCTTTGCATTTGACGATCCAGCCTGGCTGGCCGCCGCCGGAATCGTTACCGGCGCGCGGTGTCGCTTTGCCGAACGGCACGCCTTCACCGTATTGGCTGTATTCGGTGAGCGGACCATGCGCGAGCCGTTGCTGATCGCGCAATTTGACGCGCGCGAGATTGAGCACACCGTCCTGCATGGCGGCGAGCACCTTCTGGCCGCGGCCGGTGCGGACACGCTGATAAAGCGCCGAGACGATGCCGAGCGCGAGATGCAGCCCGGTGCCGCTGTCGCCGATCTGCGCGCCGGTGACGAGCGGCGGGCCGTCGCGGAAGCCGGTCGTCGACGCGGCGCCGCCGGCGCATTGCGCGACATTCTCATAGACCTTGCAGTCCTCATACGGACCCGGACCAAAGCCCTTTACCGAGGCGACGATCATGCGCGGATTAAGCTTATGGATGTGCTCCCAGGTGAGCCCCATGCGGTCGAGCGCGCCCGGCGCGAAATTTTCGACCAGCACGTCACAGTGCTTGATCATCCGATCAAGGATTTCCTTGCCCTTGGGATTTTTGGAATCGATGGTGATCGAGCGTTTTGAGCCGTTGAGCATGGTGAAATAAAGGCTGTCCTGCCCCTTCACGTCGCGCAGCTGCCCGCGCGTGATATCGCCAACGCCGGGCCGCTCCACCTTCATCACGTCGGCGCCCATATAGGCGAGCAGTTGGGTGCAGGTCGGGCCCGACTGCACGTGCGTGAAGTCGAGGATCTTCACACCTTCGAGCGCGCGGCCGGCCTGGCCGAACGGCTTGGTGCTCGGGCGCGGCAGGCCGTTTGCCGCCGCCTTCGCCGCGGGCTTCTTCACCGCGAGCTTGACGACCTTCTTCGCCGACTTCTTCGCCGCCGACTTTTTAACGGCCGCTTTGGATTTCGCTTTGGCGATTTTCTTACGCGTTGCCATTGATGGCCTCCCGAGTTTCGCTCATGCCCGCAAGAACGGACATCGATGTTTCATTTAAAATTCGCCTGGCTCGCGCCTTCGGCTCACTTCTTCTTCAGCACGCTTTGCGGATTGAGATTGCCGATGCGGCCGCTCTCGCTGCCGGCGGCCGGATCGATCACGGCATTGATCAAGGTCGGCTTGCCGGAATCCATCGCCGCGTTGACCGCGCGCTTGAGCTCGTCGGGCGATGTGGCATTGACGCCCACGCCGCCGAAAGCCTCGATCATCTTGTCGTAGCGCGCGCCTTTGACGAAAACCGTCGTCGCCGGATCGGCGCTGCCTGAGCGATTGACGTCGGTGCCGCGATAGATGCCGTCATTGTTGAAGATGACGACGCAGACCGGCAGCTTGTAACGGCAGACCGTCTCGATCTCCATGCCGGAGAAGCCGAACGCACTGTCGCCTTCGATGGCGAGCACCGGCTTGCCGGTCTCGATGGCGGCGCCGATCGCATAGCCCATGCCGATGCCCATGACGCCCCAGGTGCCGACATCGATTCGCTTGCGCGGCTGATACATGTCGATGACGCCGCGGGTCAGATCGAGCGCATTGGCGCCTTCATTGACCAGGATGGCGTCCGGGCGCTCCTTGACGATGGTGCGCAGCACGCCGAGCGCGCCGTGATAATCCATCGGCGAATTGTTGTTCATCAGCCGTGGCGCCATCTTGGCGATGTTCTCGTCTTTCTTGGTGCTGACGGTTGCGACCCAGTCGGCCGGCGCCGGTGGCCACTTCGCGCCCGACTTAGCATCCATGCCGTCAAGCAGCGCGCCGACGCAGGAGCCGATATCGCCGACCACGGGGGCCGCGATCTCGACATTGGAGTCCATTTCCTTCGGCTCGATGTCGATCTGGATGAATTTCTTGGTATGCGGCTCGCCCCAGGCCTTGCCCTTGCCGTGCGACAACAGCCAGTTCAGCCGCGCGCCGATCAGCATCACGACGTCGGCATCTTTCAGCACCGTCGAGCGCGCAGCTCCGGCGCATTGCGGATGGGTGTCGGGCAAGAGGCCCTTGGCCATGCTCATCGGCAGGAACGGCGCGCCGCTCTTTTCGACCAGCGCGCGGATCGCATCGTCGGCTTGCGCATAGGCGGCGCCCTTGCCGAGAATGATCAGCGGGCGCTTGGCGCTTTTGAGCACATCGAGCGCACGCTTGATGGCGGCAGTCGCCGGAATTTGCGCGGGAGCGGCATCGATGACTTTCACCAGCGATTTCTGGCCGGCTTCGGCATCCATCACCTGCCCGAACAGCTTGGCCGGCAGATCGAGATAGACGCCGCCCGGACGGCCGGACACCGCGGCGCGGATGGCGCGCGCCACGCCGATGCCGATGTCGGCCGCATGCAGCACGCGGAAGGCGGCCTTGCATAACGGCTTGGCGATGGCGAGCTGATCCATCTCCTCGTAGTCGCCCTGCTGCAAGTCGACGACTTCGCGCTCCGACGAGCCCGAAATCAAAATCATCGGGAAGCAGTTGGTCGTGGCATGGGCGAGCGCGGTGAGACCGTTGAGAAAGCCCGGCGCCGAAACGGTGAGGCAGATGCCGGGCTGTTTGGTCAAAAAGCCCGAAATGGAAGCGGCATAGCCGGCATTCTGCTCGTGGCGGAACGAGATGACGCGAAGGCCAGCGCCCTGCGCCATGCGGCCCAAGTCCGTGATCGGAATGCCCGGCACATTATAGATCGTCTTGATGCCGTTGAGCTTGAGCGCCTCGATGACGAGGTGAAAGCCGTCGGTCAGTTCCCGCTCCGGTGCATCGGCGGTTTCGGGCTTGGTCTTTACTGCTGCGTCGGCCATAGGGGGTGCTCCCTGTATCCTAGGTCTCAATCCAGATAATCGGCGTATTTCTCGACATGCTCGGCAAGGCCGAGCGCGTGATCGCGCACCAAGGTCTCGGCGCGCACGGTGTCGCGCGCTTCCAAAGCCTCGATGATGTGCATGTGATCGCGGATCGAACGGTCGGCGCGGTCCTTCTCGCCGATGGTCTTGCGCCGGATCATCCGCATATGGGTGAACAGATTCTCGGCGAGCTGCACCAGCACGCTGTTGCGGCTCAGGCGGATCAGCGTCTGGTGAAACTCGATATTCACCTCGGAATATTCGTCGAGATGCGCGCGCAGCTGCCCATTGTCGAAGGTCGCGAACATGTTGCGCAGCGAGGCGATCTCTTCGGCGCTGGCATTTGCCGTCACGAGGCGCGCGGCCATGCTTTCCAGCGCCGCCCAGGCGGTGATCATTTCGATCACTTCGCGCCTGGTCTTGCGCGCCACATAGACGCCGCGCCGCGGCACGGTGCGGACGAAGCCTTCGCGTTCGAGCTGCGCCATCGCCTCGCGCACCGGCGTGCGGCTGATGCCGAATTCCTCGGCGAGGCTACGCTCATCAAGCCGGATGTCGCTGCGGCTGCCATAGACATCCATGCCGACAATCACGGATTTCAGCGCCGCATAGGCCTTGTTCTTGAAGCTGAAAGACGTGTCGATCGGATCGAGCCGCGGCCGCAGCGTCACGTCTGGCGCGGCGACGGCGCCGCTTGCAGTCACGGATAATCGGTCGGCACCGGATGACATCAAAGACGCTCGCTACAAAGACGCTGCGCAACCCTGGGGCAAATCGGACTGACGCGATCTTTTTTGACGTGCGCGTTGGCCGGCAACGTCGCTTTGGCCGCATTCAGGCGAGCACCCTTAGCGCACTATAATACATTATGCCAGAGCGAAAATGCCCAAATTTCGCGAGCAAACGCTGTGGCTTTCGGGGGGCGAAGCCCGAGGCAGGCGGCTCGCTCAGACACGGAATAAAGAGGCGCAGAAATTTCGTCTGCACCCCTTCTTCGCGGCCAAAAGTGGCCGATCTCAGCCCTGCTTCATCGCCCGTGCTCGGAGCGGCTTGAGCACGAAGAGCGCCAAGCCCACCACGGCGAAATTCATCAGCGCGGTGACGACGAAGACCATGTGCCAAGAGCCGGTCGACATTTTGATGAGATTGGCGACTGGCACCAGGAAGGCCGACGTCCCCTTCGCGGTGTAGAGCAGGCTCAAATTCACCGTGGCGAATTTCGGTCCGAACGTGTCGGTGCAGGTTGACGGGAACAGGCTGAAAATCTCGCCCCAGGTCAGGAAGATCAGCGCGGCGAAGAGCACGAAAGCCCAAGGCTCGTGCCCGAGCGAGCCAAGGAGCCAGTAGGACACGCCGCCGAGCCCGAACGCGATCGCCATGGTCAGTTCGCGGCCAATATGATCCGACACCCAACCGAACAGCGGACGCGCCGAGCCGTTGGCGATATTGTCGATGATCAGCGCCGCGGTGAGCGTGGTGGCGCCCCAGAACACGATCTGATTGCCGACATTGAAGTCGCCGGCGATCGGCGCGATCTGCGCCGTCGCCATCAAGCCGGAGGCCGACACCATCACAAACATAATGTAAAGAAGCCAGAACACCGGCGACAGCAGCACTTCCTTGGGTGAAGAACTACGCGCCGCCTGCGCCACTTTGGGCGGAGGCGCTGCAGCGAGTTCACTCGCTTCCGGGCCGCGCAACAACAGTGCGAGCAGGAAGACAATCGCGCCCTGGCCGATGCCGAACCAGAGGAAAGCCGCGTCGTAGCCGTAATTGGCGATCACATATTGGATCGGAATGACGGTGATCGCCGCGCCGGCGCCATAACCGGCCGCGGTCAAGCCCACAGCGAGGCCACGCCGATCCGGGAACCACTTCACCGCCAAGCCAACACAAGTGGCATAAACGGCGCCGCCGCCGATGCCGGAGACAATGGCGCCGAGATAGAGCATGCCGAGCGACATGGCATAGGCATTAATCACCCAGCCGGTCGCGACCATGATGCCGCCGAAAGCGACCATCAGCTTCGGCCCGCGCTGCGGGCCGAGCACGTCGACGATCCAGCCTTCGATCGGCGTCAGCCAGGTTTCGAGCGCAATGAAGACCGCGAAGGCGAACTGGATTTCGGCAAGCGACCAGCCATGGGCCTTGTTGATCGGATTGACGAACAGGGTCCAGCCGTATTGCAGGTTGGCGATCATCACCATGCAGATGATGCCGATCGCCAGATAGCCCCAGCGCGTGGTCGACGTGGCCGCAGCGGCGGTGCGGTCCAAAGTGGACGTGACCGTCATAACTCCTCCCTAAAATCCCTGGTATTATTTATTACTGCTTGTTCTGTTTCCGAGATTAGAGCAGCAGTTTCAATTTTACCAGTTCGCCACAATGCTTTTTGGTGCGTGGCGAATGGACGCAACCCCTGGTGATCACACTTGGTGCGGCGCAGCAAAAACAAATTGAACAATCCGGCCCGACCGGCGTTCGCCTCAGTGCCACCGCGTTTTCATTGCGGTGTCCTTCCCGGCCCTGTGCGGCTATGCGTTGCGTCGCGCCAAACACGCGAAAAACCAGGCAAGCGAAACCCAAGCGAAAACCGATGTCATTAAAAACCGCGGCGGAGGTCGCCCAGCATACCCACGGGGTGACATTCATCGACGAGACGGCGGCCGATGCAGCGTTCACCATCACCGCGTCGCGGCCGGCGTCGCCGCCGCGCGTCTTGAAATACGGCGATACATTCATCGTGCTCGACGGCCGCGGCGACATCCGCAACGACGCGGGCGGGATATTATCCGGCGGCTCCGCTGGATTGTTTCACAACGACACCCGGCATCTGTCGCGCCTCGAATTGCTGGTCAATGGCGCGCCGCCCTTGTTGCTCGGCTCGACGCTGCGCGACGACAATTCCGCCTTCTTCATCGATCTGACAAATCCGGATCTGATGGACGGCCAGCGCATCGTCCTGGAAAAGGACCGCGTCCATATTCAGCGCACGATCTTTCTGTGGCGCGATACCGCCTATCAGCGGCTCGGCGTGCGCAATTACGGCGATCATCCGACCGATCTGAAGCTCTCGATCCTGTTCGACAACGATTTTGCCGATCTGTTCGAGGTGCGCGGCGCGCACCGCGACAGACGCGGCGTCGCAACCGCCGAACTGCAGGGCGCCGATCGCGTTCTCCTGGTTTATAAGGGACTCGACGCCAAGCTGCGGCGCACTGCGCTGACCTTCGATCCGCCGCCCGATCGGCTGACGCAAAACGCCGCCATCTACCGGATCGCGCTTGCGCCCGGAGAAATCCGGCCGCTGTTTCTCACTGCAAGCTGCGACCAGACTCAAGCGCGGCCGGTGCCGTTCCTGCGCGGCATGATCGCGTCGCGGCGCGAAATGCGCGCCCAAACGCTCGAACGCACGTCGGTCGAGACATCCAACGATCGCTTCAACGAGATCCTGTGCCGCTCCGCCGCCGATCTGGCGATGCTGATGACCGATACACCGCAGGGCCGCTACCCTTATGCCGGCATTCCCTGGTATTCGACGACATTCGGCCGCGACGGGCTGATCACCGCCTTGCAGATGTTGTGGTGGTCGCCGGAGGTCGCGCGCGGCGTGCTGCGCCGCCTCGCCTTCTATCAGGCCAAGACCGTCGATCCGCTTGCCGATGCGCAGCCCGGCAAGATCCTGCATGAGATGCGCGGCGGCGAGATGGCGGCGCTGCGCGAAGTGCCGTTCGGGCTCTATTACGGCAGCGTCGATGCGACGCCGCTCTTCGTGCTGCTGGCCGGCCTTTACGCCGAGCGCACCGGCGACTTCGAAACCATCGCCGAATTATGGCCGGCCATCGAGGCGGCCCTGGGCTGGATCGACGGCCCCGGAGATCCGGACGGCGACGGCTTTGTCGAATATTTGCGCGCCACCGATCAAGGCCTCGCCAATCAGGGCTGGAAGGATTCGCATGACGCGATCTTTCACGCCGACGGCCGCTTGGCCGAAGGTGCGATCGCGCTGGTCGAAGTGCAGGCTTACGTCTATGCGGCAAAACTAATGGCGGCGCGATGCGCCCGCCGCCTCGGCCGTGACGCGGCGGCTGACAAGTTGAATGCCGATGCTCGCACCCTCGCCGAACGTTTTGAAACTGCGTTCTGGTGCCCCGACCTCGGCACTTATGCGCTGGCGCTCGATGGCGAGAAAAAGCCCTGCAAGGTGCGCACCTCGAATGCCGGACAGATCCTGTTCACCGGCATCGCAGCGGCCGATCGTGCCGGCAGCGTCGCCAAACAATTGCTGCAGCCGAGTTTCTTTTCCGGATGGGGCATTCGCACCGTGGCGCGAGAAGCAGTGCGCTACAATCCGATGTCCTATCACGACGGTTCGATCTGGCCGCACGACAATGCGCTGATTGCGCTCGGACTGGCCCGCTACGGCCACAAACACGCGATCGATACGCTGTTCGGCGGCCTGTTCGCCGCCGCGACTTACATGGATCAGCGCCGGCTGCCGGAATTGTTCTGCGGCTTTCAGCGCCAGCACGGCCATGGCCCGACGCTCTATCCCGTCGCCTGTTCGCCGCAGGCCTGGGCCAGCGCGACGCCGTTCACGCTGCTCGAGGCGGCGCTCGGCCTCGAATTCGATCCCGTCAAAGGCGAGATCCGCCTGCGCAATCCCCATCTGCCGGCATTCTTGGACGAGGTGTTGCTGCGCAACCTGCGGCTATCGTCCTCCAGCGTCGATCTGCGTGTGCGTCGTCACGGCGACAGCGTTTCGCTCGATACGCCGCGCATCAGCGGCGATATCCAGGTTTCGATTGTTTTTTCGTCCTGATCGGGTTCCCACGCGCTGCGCCCATGCGCCGGCGCCAATACTCTGGAGTCATGGAACCAGCGCCCTCCGGCTCGGCTTAGTGCATTGGGTTCCACTGCATTGGGTCCAATGGCGCCGGAGTGAGGATGCGGAACAAATTTCCATCGGGAACCATCCTTCCTTCGGGAACCTTGGCGGCCGTGGTCGTTATCTTGACCATTGTTACGGCATTTGCAGCGGCCTTCATTTTGACACCGACTCCAGCCAGCACTGCCGCGAGGGCTGAGAACGTGTGGGCGCAGAACGCCCAACCACCGGCACAGCCGCCGGCCGCGAAGAGCCCGGCGCCAACGCAAGCACCCGAGCCTGCGCCACCGCCCGCCGCGGTTACGATTCTCCCCAATCACGAAGTGCAAGGCGTTCTCGGCCGCGAGGTCCTGAGTTCAACGGGGGAAGATATGGGGCGTATCGTTGATGTGCTGGTCGATCGCGGCGGCCAGGTTCGCGCCGCGATCATCGACTTTGGCGGCTTCCTCGGCGTCGGCAGCCGCAAGATTGCGGTGGAATGGAACGCGCTGCGTTTTCCGGCCGATGCCAAAATCTCGCTTGAACTGACACGCGACCAGGTGAAAGCGGCGCCTGAATATCAGGACGGCAAGCCGGTCGTCGTGCTCGGCGCACTCGGCAAGCTTGAGCCGCTGCCGTTCCAGTAAGCATCCCCAACAACACGCAGGAGAAAACCCCTGCCTTCGAGTCTGACACAGCGTTTGCGCAGCGCATGCGAGCCGGACGATCCGGCCGAATGCGAAACCGCGCCCGCGCTGCAACCGAAGCACCCGGCATCCGAGCCAGCCGGTTCGGAGCCGCCCCGCATCGAACCGGCGGGCATCGAACCGGCGGGCATCGAACCGGCGGGCATCGAACCGTCGGGGATAGAACCGTCCGGCACGGAGCCGGTAGAGCTGCCGCCATCGCGGCGCAGCTTGCGCGGACTCGACTGGTTCATCTTCTTCGTCGCCGACGTGCAAACCGGCTTTGGACCTTTCGTCTCGGTCTATCTCACCGGCCAGAGATGGACGCAGGTCGATATCGGCCTGGTCTTGTCGGCGGCCGGCCTCGTCTCGCTGCTCGGACAAATGCCCGGCGGCGCGCTGGTCGATGCGGTGAAGTCCGAGCGCTTTGTTGCCGGCTGCGCGATCGTGGCGATCTGCATCAGCGCTTTGACCTATGCGGCGCTGCCGATCTTCCCGATGGTGCTCGCGGGTTCCGTGATGCACGCGGCCGCGAGCTGCGTGCTCGGTCCCGCCATGGCCGCGATCAGTCTCGGCCTCGTCGGCCCGGCGGCGATCGGCGCACGGTTGGGACGCAATGCGCGCTTTGCCTCGGTGGGCAATGGACTCGCGGCCGCGGCCATGGGCGCCTGCGGCTACCTTTTGTCCGCCCGCGCCGTGTTCATTGTCACCGTTCTCTTGCTTGTCCCCGCGCTCCTGGCGCTGCGCGAAATATCCAACAGCGAAATCGACGCGGAGCGCGCCCATGGCGCCAAGCCGCGCCGCCCCTCGATCAAACCGCCGATCACGCTCGGCAAACTGATGCAAAATAAGCCGCTTCTGATCTTCGCCGGCTGCTTGCTGCTGTTTCATCTGGCCAATGCGGCCATGCTGCCGCTGGTCGGCAGCGTCGTCACCATGCATTCGAGCCAGTGGGCGACCGTGATCATTGCCGCCTGCATCGTCGTGCCGCAGCTCATCGTCGCCGCGCTGTCGCCCTGGGTCGGAGCCAAGGCGCAGGTTTGGGGCCGCCGTCCCTTGCTGCTGATCGGCTTTGCGGCCTTGCCGATACGCGGACTGCTCTTTGCCGCGATCACCAGCCCGTCGCTCCTGCTCGCAGCGCAGATTTTCGACGGCATCACGGCGGCCGTATTCGCGGTGATGGTGCCGCTCGTGGTCGCCGATCTGACGCGCGGCACCGGCCGGTTCAATCTCGGCCAGGGAATTTTGGGCACTGCGACCGGCATCGGCGCCTCGCTGAGCGCCACGCTCGGCGGCTATGTGACCGACCATTTCGGCAGCGCGCCCGCCTTCGCCACACTCGCCGCGATCGGCGCCGTCGGACTTACGCTCGTGGCGCTGACGATGCCGGAGACGCGGCCACCGGAAAAGGAAGTCGAAAGCTAGAGCGAAATTATTTGGAGGTGATTGATTGTCGCTCTAGCATTTTTGATGGAGCTGCTCTTTTCGGAAACCGGTTTCCATTCTTACGGATCATGCTCTAAAGCGCCGGCGCGTCGTCGGCGACGAGCCGCAGATGCGGCGCGGCGCGCGCGGAGAGGCTGCGGTAGACGCTGAGATAATCCTGCGCCATGCGGCGCGCGGTGAAGCGCTCTTCAAAGCACCTGCGGATTTTGCCGCGCGACAGATGGTCGAGTCGGTCGACTGCACCGATCGCGCCATTGATATCCTCGACGACAAAGCCGGTGACACCATCTTCGATGATCTCCGGCACCGAGCCGCGGTTGAAAGCGATCACCGGCGTGCCGCAGGCCATGGCCTCGATCATCACCAGACCGAACGGCTCCGGCCAATCGATCGGGAACAACAGGGCCGCCGCGCCGCTCAGAAATTCAGGTTTTTCATTGTCGCCGATCTCGCCGATGAATTCGACACAGCCCGACTGCAGCAGCGGCTTGATCTTCTCATTGTAATAATCCTCGTCGGCCCGATCGACCTTGGCGGCGACTTTGAGTTTTACGCCGCAATGTTCGGCGATGTGGATGGCGCGGTCGATGCCCTTCTCCGGCGCGATGCGGCCGAGAAAGGCGAAATAGGACGGCTTGACCGGCTTCGGCTCGAGGAGCTTTTCCGGGAGGCCGTGATATACGGTGCGCACCCAATGCGCCTGCGGCAACGGCCGGCGCTGCGCATTGGAGATCGAGACCACGGGCACTGTCGAGAACGTATCGAACACCGGTTGATGTTCGGGCAGATCAAGCCGCCCGTGCAGCGTGGTGACGAACGGCGTCGCCTGACGGGAAAACAGCGAGAATGGATAATAGTCGAGATGGCAGTGCAGGAAATCGAAGTCGGCAGCGCGCCGATAGACCTGTTCAAGCATCATCATGTGCAGCGCATTGGGATCGCGCACCGAACCGTCGAGGCGTAGCGCCCGCGGCCACATCGCCTCGAGCTTGGCTGATGTCACCGAATCGCCGCTCGCGAACAGCGTCACATCGTGACCGAGCGCGATCAATTCTTCCGTCAGCCACGATACGACGCGCTCGGTGCCGCCATAGAGCTTAGGCGGAATAGCTTCAGTGAGCGGCGCAATTTGAGCGATATGCATAGAACCTGCCTTTTATTTTAAATGAAGTTCCTCACCGGCTGGACTAGCGACAACGTTGCAGCGCGGAAATATTTCATTTTATGGAAGGAACTTAATTTTCATTGTGCCGTGGAACTTTTGCGCGGTTCGCGAATCGGCATCAAACGCCGCGCGGCAAACTCAGCGACCGTCATTCGACAGATATAAGCCACACGCCGGCCGCAGTTCGCCTGCCGCATCGCGACGATGGAACAGGACAGGTCCCTCCTCGTTAGTTTTGGGGGCGACGTAATTCCAATTTGTTCCGTCGGAGATGAAATTGCGCATGGCCGAGCTTTGTGGTTACGCCTCTCGCCCTCTTGCCTTCGTCTTCCGCTACATCCGGCTCCGGCCGGTCGCACACATAGTGATCATCGCCGCGGTGCTTGGCGCGGTGATCTGCTCCGTCGGCACCCAATATGGCGTGAAGTTCCTGGTCGACACCTTGTCGAAAGGGCATTTCGCGCCGAAGAACCCTGGCGCCGGCGTGTGGACGGCGTTTGTGCTGCTCGGCACGCTGATCGCAGCCGACAATTTGCTGTGGCGCGTCGCCGCCTGGATCGCGAATTATGCCTTTGTCGGCGTGACCGGCGACCTGCGCCGCGACCTGTTTCGTCACCTGATGGGTCACTCCCCCGGCTTTTTCGCCGAAAGGCTGCCCGGCATGCTGACGAGCCGTATCACCGCGACGTCGAACGCGGTGTTCACCGCCGAGAACATGTTCATCTGGAACGTGCTGCCGCCATGCGTGGCGACCGTCGCCGCCATCATGCTGGTCACGACGATCAGCCTGCCGATGGCCGGCACGCTGGCGCTGATCGCGGGCGCCATGGTGGTGCTGATGTTCAGGCTCGCCGCGGCGGGAAAGCCGCTGCATCACGACTACGCCACCAAGGCCGCGGCGGTGGACGGCGAGATGGTCGATGTCGTCTCCAACATGCCGCTGGTCCGCGCCTTCGGCGGCTTCCTGCGCGAACATAACCGCTTCAATGCCACCGTCGATCGCGAGCTGGAGGCGCGGCGCAAGAGCTTGTTCTATCTCGAGAGGCTGCGCATCTTTCATGCCGTCGTGACCGTGCTCTTGGCGCTCGGCCTGCTCGCCTGGGCGATCATGCTCTGGCGGCAAGGCGCGGCGACGACAGGCGACGTCGTGCTCGCTTGCACGCTCGCCATATCGGTGCTGTCCGCGACGCGCGATCTGGCCGTGGCGCTCGTCGACATGACGCAGCACATTGCACGGCTGTCCGAAGCGGTCGCGACGCTGCTCGTGCCGCATGAATTGCTCGATCACCCGCAAGCCGAGCCGCTGATCCGGCGCGGCGCCAACGTGAAGTTCGAGAACGTCGAATTCCGCTATGCCGACGGCCAGCAGATCTTGAAGAACTTCAACTTGAGCTTCCTGCCGGGCGAGCGCGTCGGCTTGGTCGGCCGTTCCGGCGGCGGCAAGTCGACGCTGTTTGCGCTGCTGCAGCGCTTCTACGACGTACAGTCTGGCCGCATCCTCATCGACGGCCAGGATATTTCGCTCGTCACCCAAGAGAGCCTGCGCGAGGCGATCGGCGTCGTGCCGCAGGATATCTCCATGTTCCATCGTTCGGTAATGGAGAACATCCGCTACGGCAGGCCCGACGCTACCGACGACGAAGTGCTCGAAGCGGCGTTTGCGGCACGCTGCGATTTCGTCGAGGACCTGCCGCTCGGCATGCGCACCATCGTCGGCGAACGCGGCATCAAGCTCTCCGGCGGCCAGCGCCAGCGCATCGCCATCGCGCGCGCCTTCCTCAAAGACGCGCCGCTCCTCCTCCTCGACGAAGCCACCTCCGCCCTCGACGGCGAATCCGAAGAGGCCATCCGCGAGGCGCTCGGCCGCCTGATGAACGGCCGCACCGTGATCGCCATCGCGCATCGGCTGTCGACGGTGCGCAATTTCGATCGCATCGTCGTCTTGCAGACCGGCGAAGTCATGCAAGACGGCCCGCCGGATATCCTGATGCGCGGCGAGGGTCTTTACCGCCAGCTCGTGCAACGTGAGCTGGACCGTCTCGTCGCTCAGGCGGCGTGAGGCTCTAAAGGTAAATTTCGCGGGTAATTTCTTTCCTCAAGCCGCGCCGGGCCGAGCGAATTCGTTCGCCTGAAGCGGCGCCGGACGACCGAGATTCTCTTATTTTCTCGGCCGCATTGACGCGGCGCCTTGCCATGCTGAGATCAATATCCGAGCCCGAGATAAGCGGGCGCGGCAGGCGAAGTGACCGATATGACGACCTACGATCTCGGCTCGGAATTGCACTCAGACTTGCGCGGGACGCTGCGCGACGAAGGGCGCGCCGCGCCAAGCGAACCGATGCGATCGTTCGAGAGGAAGCTGATCGGCTTCAGCTTCGGCATCGGTCTGTTCCTTCTCGCCGTGCTTGGCGTCATCAATCACTTTTTCCCGCTCGCGGCCTAGCGCTTAAGCTTAGGCGCCGCTGCCCGTCGGTCTCCGCGCGCGAAAAGCCGCCCGTGTTAGTCCTGATCCGGAACCGGGCCTTCATTAACACTTCGTTAATCGTCACGGTTCGTAATTGCTTCAATAGCGATCTGCGACGGATGACGTCATGTTTGAAGTCACGGGCTACGACTACCCGAATGTTTTCGTCAGGTGCCGCCGCACGGCCGAAACCTATCTGTTCCAGATCGGCAGTGACGGCATGCTCACCCACGGCATGTTCCCCCTTGGCGAGGCGCGCTGCGATCGGGATGCGGCACGCCGCGCGGCCATGGCGTATCTCGACCGGCTGAAAACGATGCAACCCGCCTAACCGGCGGGGTGTTCGGCCGATCGATCAGGTAGAGACGAAGCGCTTCTGTAGGCGGCATCTGCCGCCGGCACGGGGGGAGCGGGCGCGCGCCCGGATGTACGGCGCGCCTCGCAGCCGCGTCGACCCCTGAGTCGCACGCGGTAAGTTCAGTGCCGGTCCGCGGCGGGTTCGACTTCAACCGATAAAGTCGGCGCGATCCGGCTCCAGATATGGCCGAGGATGCGCTTCCAGCTCTCGCAATAGACGCTGGGATTATCGAACCTGCGCTCGGCCGACCAGCGCTGCGCCAGGTGGCCGCCGCCGCAGGCGTCCAAGAACTCGCACTTCTGGCAGGTCTCACACAGTGTCGTCGAGGCCTCGTAGGCTTCCTCCCAGACCGGATCGTTGTGCACGTCCTTGATGGCATTATCGCGGACATGGATTTTCGTCGCCGTCGAGCCGTCGCCGGCAATGCGCAGCACATCGAGCGGCTCGAGCGAACCGTCAGGCATCAGCGTCACGGTATCGATCGGGCCGAGCCCGATCGTGTCGGACAGCGACAATTGCCCAACCAAGCCGCGGATCATCGCATCGAGCGTATCGATATTGACGCCGAGCGCCGCATATTTATCGAACCAGACGTCGAACAGCCGGATGAAGTAATCGTCGATCGGCGGCGGATTGTCGGCGTGCGTCGCGTCCGGCGGCAGGATGTCGAATTGCGTATAGCCGAGCTCGTTGACGACAAAGTCCAGCACCTTCTCCGGATCGGTGCCCGGATTGCACACCGAGATCAGCCCGGGGTCCAATCCGGCGGCGCGCAGGAGGGCCAGTCCCTCGAGCGTCTGCGCCAACGTGCCTCGCCCTTTGAAGTCGACGCGATATTTGTCGTTGATCTCGGCCGGGCCATCGAGGCTGACGGTGACGCTGACGTCGTGCACCTTGAACAGCGCGATCCACTCGTCGTCGACAAGGATCGCATTGGTGGTGAGGCCGCGCTTGATCATACAGCCGGTGCGCTGTTCGACCTCGCGCAGTTTTTTCAGGAAGGCGTCGAACCGCCGCTTCGGAAACAGCAGCGGCTCGCCGCCATGAAACACCAAGAGGAAAAACGGCAGGCCGAATTCGCGGATATGCTCTTCGAGACGCAGGCAAAAGGCATCTTCGGCTTCGGGCGTCAGCACCGCGGGCTTCGCGTAAACCATCGCGTCGCGGAACCAGTAGCAATAGGTGCATTTGATGTTGCAGCGCGCCGCGAGCTTGACCAGAACAAAGGCAAACGGACGCTGCGCCAAGGGCGAAGTTGACGAAAAGTGGCGGAGCGCGGCCTCCGATGCCGCAGCCGAGGGGAAATCGGCAGATGTCATGCTGGCCTCTTTGGCTCGCTCGTTCGCCCGCCTTCGGCGCTCGCCCCGCAGCCCTTCGGCGTCACGCCGCTATTATCGTGCACTTGCCGATTGCTGCCAAGATTGTGCTGCCGAGCGAGACTGTGCTGACAAGATTGAAAAAGCGCCCGAGTTTCCGCCCGGGCGCTTCGTCCGCGTCTTGGTAACGTGCCGCGCTCGCGAAAGCCGATTACCAGCGGCGATACCAGCGATTGAAGAAGCGGCGGAAGAAACGGTGGAACCAAGCCAGTTGCTGGAATTTATCATCGGTGGCGGCTTGACCGGATTCCGTCCCACTCTGGATGATCGAGTTGAGCGCCGGATTCGTCGACTTCAGCACAACATTGGAATCCGGGGCGGTCGCCGCCTGCGCGCCGGTCATGCCGAGCACGAAGGCTGCGCCGAACCCGAGGCCAAGGCCCTTGAGGCTGTCGGACAGGCCGCGCCGGGACAGACGGCCCTCCTGCAATTGATTCGTGATCTCACCAATTTCACTGACGTCCAATTGGTTCTTGGTGGAGTCGTTATCCATTCGGTTCCTCCTGCTGAATCATCTACGCGACTCGCGCCCCCTTGATGGCTGCGACGAAGCTACACGTCTTGCGGTGACGCAGAAATGACATTTCGGCAATCTGCGTCTGCAGTACTCGCATTGAAGCGGTATTCCCAGACTATCACGCGGCTCACGGTGCTACACACCGTAAACGAATTTCCCGCAAGCACATGAACGATAGTCGGTCGCATGTGCAACGGTCAATCGCATGACGGGGCGCGGGCGCGATCACCAGCAAGTGGGGCGCGCCGCACCGGGTACCGCTGACACAACTTTCTCGCCTCGATCGCGTTCGCAGCACACTCCGCCGCAGCTTTGCGAAATGCCGCCGTTGGGATCCCGCTGCGCCACCGCAAAAAAATAAAAGGGCCCCGCAGCGGGGCCCTTTTGAAATTGGTTGCGGGGATAGGATTTGAACCTATGACCTTCAGGTTATGAGCCTGACGAGCTACCGGGCTGCTCCACCCCGCGCCAAACGTTTGATTTTGCTCAGGGGGGTCATGTAGCAAGCGCCCTGGCATAAGGGAAGTGCGGCGGCCCTTATTTTTCGCCATAATGTCACAAAGGAACCCATCGAAACGACATGCACGGTCCCGTAGAAGCGTTTATGGCCGAGAAACCCGCCCTGCAACCCAAAGCGGCAATCGGGCCGGCTTTGCGCGCTGTCGCGGCCGGCATATTGGCCGAGGCGCGCCAGGCCATTTCCGACCCCGAGCGCACCCAGGAGGCGGCCGTGCACCATTTCCGCCGCGCCATGAAGGAATGGCGGGCGCTGATGCGGCTGTTCGCGCCGTTCATTGCCGACGCCACGCGCTGGCGGCAGGAGGCGCGCGACCATGCCCGCTCGCTCGCCCAGGCGCGCGACGGCGCCGCTGCGCTCAACGCTTTCGACGGGCTAATCGACAAGGGCAATCTGGTGCTGTCGACACGCACCAGCGAGACGATCCGGGCGCGGCTCGAAGCGCTGCGCGCCGGCGAAGAACGCTCGAGCCTCACGCCGATGCTGCGCGACGCCATCATTGCCTGGCTCGATGTCGCGGCGTCCGCGGTCGCACTGTGGCCGCTCGATTCGCTCGACTTCGCCGCGCTCGCCGGACAACTGGCCAAGAGCTATCGCAATGCGCGAAACCATATCCCCGACGATTGGACCAGTGCCGGCGGCGAAGAGCTGCACACGCTGCGCCAGCGCGTCGTCGACCTGCGCTATCAGATGGAACTGATCGAGCCGCTGTGGCCGCGCTTCGGCCGCATGTGGATCGGCGAAGCCGAGCGCATTCGCGGCCGGCTCGGCCAGCGCCAGGACATCGAAGTGCTGCTGCGGCTCACGGCGCCGCGCCAGCTTCTGGCGCATTGGCGCTCGCGCTTGACGCCGGCCAGCAACGAACGCGCGATGGAATTCGCGCTGCGCGCCGCCCAGGTCGCGCACCGCCTGTTCGCCGAACGGCCGAAAGCGTTCCGCCAGCGCATCGAGACGCTGTGGGAGCAAGGCGACTAGAGCAAGATTGCTTTGGATTGAATCAGCTGTCGCTCTAGCATCTTAACCTGTCTCCAACGATGGACCGCATCCGGCGCGAAGTTGTCGAGTTGCCGACAATCAATGAATGAACGCGATGCCTCCCGACACGGTATTGGAGACCGGAGCCGACTCGACACGGCAAAATCTACTGCGCCGCCGGTTTGGCCTGAAGCACCGGCCGAATGACGCGAATCGGCGCATGCACTTTGGTAAAGGCGTTCACCGCCACATCATCATGCAGCACAGTGGTGTCGAGGGTGCAGTCGTCGAGAAGGTCCTGGTTGACAATACCCGCCGCTTTGCAGGCCGCCAGCGCGTGTGCCTTCTGGTCGGAAGTCAAGTCCTGGGCAAATATTGGCGCGTCTGGATTGCCGGCCGTTGTCCTGATCTCCTCGGTGAACAGCCGTTTGGCGGCGGGAACCCGCCAGCTCTCGCCGTATTTGTTATAGAGATCGCTGAAGGAGACCGGCTCTTTCAGTATTGCGCCGTCCGCGGTGACCAGTTGCACGGCGCTCGCTCCAGGAGTGCCCAGCAGTCCACCGGCATGGGGGGACGGGGTTTTGCCCAGACCCACGGTTGCGTCGATGAAGACGCCGTACAGCGTTGCCCGCACCGCGTTGCCGCCGGCGCCGGTAATGTCGTACTCGCTGCCGTGGTGCACCACCTGCACTCCCGTGGGGAGCAGGAGAGGCTCGTCGGCCACGGTTGTCGGTTTGCCATCGACGTAGAGACGTTCGGGCTCGACATAGATTTCAACGCGCGTGCCGTCCATTTGCGCGACGATGGCCTTGTTGATGGCGGTGTTCGGCCAGGTGGGCGCGCCGGAGACCTGGCGGACGTGCACGCTGAACCCGGCAGAATCGAGCAGCACAAAATCGCCCGACGCCTGGAAGTCGTAATGCAGGCCGCTGAAGGTGGTGAGGTGTGTGTCGCCGATGGTGAGGGCATCGGCACAGTCGACCTGAACGACACCGTCCGCGTTGCTTTCGGTGAACACCAGGGAGGGACCGAACGGCGATGCCGGATACCCGGGAAGCACCGGCAGATGCGATGCCATCAGGTAGACCGGCGCGTTTTCCGGCGGTGGAATCGCCGTGGAGGTCAGCGTCAGGTTGTTTGTCTCACCGGTAAATCCCTGCTGGTCGCAGGTGGGAGGGCTTGTTGTTCCGCTGTCCACGACAGTGCGCACCACCAGCGTTGATCCGGTGTTGAAGACGGCTTCAGACGCATCGCCATTACCAAAAATGTTGAACTCGGCAATCTGCCAATGCTGCCCAAGGTCAGGAATATTACTGTCACCCGGCGCGGAATACACAGTGTCGCCAACGGTCAGCGTCACCGTATCGCCCGCACCAGCAGCCTGGCCTGTGAGCCTGACGGTGGCCAATTGACTGATCGCGATCGGGGCGAATGTAACCGCATTTGCGCTGTTGATAAGACAGCCCCCAAAACTACCACTCCATCCCGGCGGGCATGTCGAACCATAACCGAACAGCCAGGACTGAATGTATGCGCAGGCTGATCCATTGCCGCCACAGCCACCGTTGCTGAAGATGAACTGTTGCCAGCCGGTGCAGCCTGAAGTCTGACCGCACGCCGACGTCGTAAACATCTGGGTGTTGAGCTGGAGGGAAAAAACGCCGGGGCTTTGCTTGCCGTTCAAGAGCATGTATTCGCTGGTTACCCCGGTGACTTGGTCGAATAATCCATCCGCCTCGGAGATGAGCCCTGACGCAGGTTGTGCCGAGAAATCGGTTCCATTCCCGACAGTTGAGGGCCGTATCCCCCTAGCCCGCAAAAAGGGGGTATTCGGCGGCTTGATGCATGGCACTTCAGTCCAGGCGGTGGCGGGGTACTTTGCGGTAAAACAGGCTTTCCTGGGCCGCTTCGTGTGCACGATTGCCTGTCGCCAGCTTTCCAGTTCGTTGGCGCTCGGCGTGGGGTTCACCTTCGGAGGCGCTTTCGTGGCCTGATTTCCCTGCGCTGTTTCGGGCTTCGGCGCCGGGTGCATCTGGGGAGGTTCATCCGACGCGGCGAGTCCCGTGCTACAGGCCACCATAGTCAACACCGCGCAAACCCCCAGCATCCTTATTGTTTGCAACAGACCCACGCCAGACTTATCCATACGCCCCTCCCGTTGGCCATCAAAGGTCCGCGGCAACAACGTCCGATCGCCCTGAGTGTTCCTTGAATCCACTTAGAACCCATCCGGGAAATTCCGATTCATAGCGAAAGGTTTGGCGCGAGGCGCCGAAGCATAATGCGGATCATGGCGAGGCGGATGAATGCGACGGCGGTCGCGGCGTAACGTTCGAAGTCGCGAGCCAGTCGACGGTTGCGACGCGGGTCATGCTCAAGTCATCGCACCGCGGCACTGATCCCGAGATAGATCTCCTGCACATGCGGATCGCGCTCGAGGTCGGCCGCGGGGCCTTCGAGCGCGATGCGGCCGGTCTGCAGCACATAGGCATAGTCGGCAATATCGAGCGCCAGCGGAATCGACTGCTCGGCGAGCAGCAAGGTTAATCCCTGGCCGTGCAATTCGCCGAGCGTGTCGTAGAGCTGCTCGACCACCGCCGGCGCGAGCCCGAGGCTTGGCTCGTCGAGCATCAACAGGCGCGGATCGCTCATCAACGCGCGGCCGAGCGCGAGCATCTGCCGCTCGCCGCCCGACAGCGTACCGGCCGATTGCCGCCGCCGTTCGGCCAGCCGCGGAAACAGCGCATAGACGCGCTCGAACAGTGCGTCGATCCGCGAGCGGTCGGCAAGCGCAGTGGCGCCGAGCCGCAGATTCTGCTCGACGGTCTGCGACACGAAGAGGCGCCAGCCTTCCGGCGACAGCGCCAACCCCTTGCTGACGATCGCATAAGCCGGTTCGCCGAAAATGCTTGCGCCGCGCCATTGAATGATGCCGCCCGCCGGCGGCACCAGGCCGGCAATGGCATTGAGCGTCGTCGTCTTGCCGGCGCCGTTCGAGCCCAAGAGCGCCACCACCTGCCCGGCTTCGACGCTGAGCGAAATATCGGCGACGCCGACGAGGTCGCCGTAACGCACTTCGAGATGCTCGACGGCAAGCTCCGCCATCTCCCCCTCCCTAACCCTCCCCCGCTTGCGGGGGAGGGTTGGGTGGGGGCCGGCGATGCCGCCGGCCGAGATAGGCCTCGATCACCGCATCCTCGCGCACGACCTGTTCCGGCGTGCCGCTGGCGATCACATGGCCCTGATTGAACACCAGCACGCGCTTGGTCAGCGTCATGATCACTTCCATGATGTGCTCGACGATGACGATGGTGATGCCCATGTCGTGAATGCGCCGCACCAGCGCGATGGCGTCGCGCAATTCGGTCGGCGTCAGCCCGGCCAGCGATTCATCGAGCAACAAGAGGCGCGGCTCGGTGGCGAGTACGCGGGCGATCTCAAGCCGCTTCCGTCCCGGGGTGCCGAGCGAGCGCGCCGGCTGGTCGGCGCGCAGCCCGGTCAGTTCGACAACGCGCTGGGCCTGTTCGCGCGCGTCGCTGCGATGCGGATGGCGCAGAAACGCGCCGACCATCACATTGTGCAACACGCTCATGTCCTCGAACGTGGTCGGCACCTGAAAGGTGCGGCCGATGCCGAGCCGCACCCGCGTCTCCGGCGGCGCCCAGGTGACATCTTTGCCGTCGAAGCGGATCGCGCCCGTAGTCGGCAGCGTCTCGCCGGCAAGGCAATTGAAGAAGGTCGATTTGCCGGCGCCGTTCGGGCCGATCAGGCCGACAATCTCGCCTTGGTCCACGGCAAAATTCGCACCCGCGACCGCACGGAAATCGCCGAATGCCTTCGCGACGTTTTCGGCCTCAAGCAGCATGGGCGCGTTTCCTAAAAGATTGCGCCGCGCGATGCCACAGATCGAACAGCCCGCCCGGCTCGAAACGCGCGATCAGGACGATAATGCCGCCATAGATAATGTAGGTCAGTCCGGTGCCGCCGCCGCCGAACAGCGAATTCGTCGTGGTCTGCAGCGGGATCAGGATCAGCGCGCCGACCAGCGGACCGAACAAAGTGCCGGCGCCGCCGAGCGCGGCGACGATCACCATTTGCACCGAGACCAGAATGCCGAAGCCGGAATCGGGATCGATGAAGCCGGTCTTGATCACGTAAAGCGAGCCCGCGACCGAAGTGAAGGCGGCCGATAGCGCCAGCGCCTGCATCTTGGTCTGCCGCACCGGCACGCCGAGGCTCTTCGCCGCCCGCTCGCTCGCCTTGATGGCGCGCAGATAGAAGCCGAAGCGGCGGCGCTCGAGCAGCGCGGTGACAAGCAGCACAAGCGCGAGCACGCCGAGGAAGATGTAGTAATATGGCAGCTCGCCGCGAAAAGTCAGATCCCACCAGCCACGCGCCGTCGCCGGCCCCTGCAAACCGATTGCGGCGCCGACGAAATCCCAGGTGCCGGTGAAAATGTGAATGAGCTCGGCGACCGCGATCGTCGCCATGCTGAAATAATGTCCGGTGAGCCGGAAGGTCGGCAGCCCGACGACCAGCGCCAGCGCGACCGAGAGCGCCATGCCAAAGGGGATCCCGGCCATCGGCGGCCAGCCCCAGAGCGTGTAGCACAGCAGCGGCAGATAGGCGCCGAGCCCGAAAAACATGCTGTGACCGACCGACACCTGTCCGGCATAGCCGCCGACAATGTTCCAGGCCGAGGCGGAAATCGCCGCAAGCAAGAACGCGACGCCGATGTCGCGATAAAACGCGCTTGAAAATACCAGCGGATAGAGCAGCAACGCCAGTGCGAGCAAACAAATACGCAGACGTGGCGATAACGACATGCTCACGCTTTCCCCATCAAGCCTTGCGGCCGGAACCAGAGCAACCCAACGAACAGGCCATAGACCACGATGTCCTTATAGATCGCGCCGAGCCAATAGGCCGACATTGCTTGAATCAGTCCAATGATGAGACCCGCATAGAGCGAACCGAGCACGCTGCCGAAACCGCCGAGCGCCACCACGACAAAAGCAATAAGCCCGAACGTCTCGCCGACCGACGGCGACCATGGATAGGCGGTGGCGAGCAAAGCGCCGGCAATGCCGGCTGATCCCGCCGACAGGCCCCAGGCCAAAGCCTGCATGCGATCGGGCCTGATCCCCATCAGCATCGCGGCCGAGCGGTCTTCCGCGACCGCCAGGAGCGTCGAGCCGACGGTGGTGCGCGTGAGCAGAACATGCAGTGCAACGGTCAGCGCGATCGCGACCGCGCCGGCAACAAGCTGCGCCACGGGCAGAAAGATGCCGCCGATATTGATCGTCCCGGAGAGCGAATTCGGCGGCAGCGACACGAAATTCGCCGAGAAGATGAAGAACGCGGTGTAGCGCAGCAGCAACGCCAGCCCGAAGGTGGAGAGGATCTGCGACAGCATCGGCCCGCGAATGACATGGCGGATCAGTGACGCATAAATGCCGACGCCGAGCGCGAACAATGCCAGAGCTGCGGCGAGCGTAAAGACCGGCGGCCCGCCGTGCAGCCACATCACGACGAGAAACGCCACATACATGCCGAGCATGACGAATTCGCCGTGGGCGAAATTGATGAAATTCATCATGCCCCAGATCAAGGTGAGGCCTGAGGAAAACAGCGCGTAGATGGCGCCCAGCAACAGGCCGCCAACGATCACCTGCACAATGACCATGAACGCGCCAGCCTCCCCATCCAGCGCCTCCCCCTCCAGCGCTTCCCCACCGGCCCGGGCAGTCTGCCATTTGGCCAGGATCAGGAAAAGCGGGCATTGCCGCGGCTTGCGCGGCCGGTCATTCAGAGGTGATGCCTGCGGCCTCGACCATGCGGCGCCAGTTGGCTTCGTCGTCGGCAAGAAATTGGGCCAGTTCGCGCGGCGACATCGACGTCGGCGTGCCGCCGTCCGCGGCGAAGCGCGCCACGATGCTCGGCTCGGCAACCGCATTCTTCAGCGCGGTGTTGAGGAGCGTCACGATTTCCGGCGGCGTGTCTTTTGGCGCGAACATCGCGTACCAGACATTGACCTCATAGCCCGGCACGGTCTCCGCGATGGCCGGCACGTCGGGTAACAGCGGCCAGCGTTGCGCCGAGGTGACGCCGAGCGCCCGCAGCTTGCCGGCGCGCACCATTTCAAGAACCGGCCCGCCGAGATTATCGAACAGCACCTGGACCTTGCCGGACATAAGATCCGGATAGGCCGCCGCCGAGCCGCGATACGGCACATGCACCATGTCGACCTTGGTCATGAACTTGAAATACTCGCCGGACAGATGCGGCGACGCGCCGACGCCCGACGAGGCCATCGACAGTTGCCCCGGATTGGCTTTGGCATAGTTGATGAATTCCCCGACGCTCGTCACCGGCAATGACGGCGTGACGACCATCAGATTGGGCACGCGCATGACGATGCCGACCGGCGCCAATTCGTCGAGCACATTGCTGAGTTTCTTGTACAGCGAAGCGCTGATGGTGACGGTCGGGCCCGCGAACAACAGCGTATAGCCGTCGGGCGGCGCGTTGATCACCGATTCGGTGGCGAGCGTGCCGCCCGCGCCGGTGCGGTTCTCCACCGCGAACTGATTGCCGAGATGTTCCGACAGCCATTGCGCCACAAGCCGCGCGACGAGATCGGTCGGGCCGCCGGCGGCGAGCCCGACGATCATGCGCACCGGCCGGGTCGGATAATCCAGCGCCGCGGCAAATCGCGGCACGGCCGCGAGCGCGGCAGACCCCGATGCAAGATGCAGAAAGGCTCTGCGATGAAGCGCTTTCACCATTGGGCAACCCCGGATTTCTGCCCCGGAATTCAGCTTCCGATTTCAGGTTATCTCAGTCGCGCGGAAATCGCACAGGCTTATTGCGGGCTTATCAAAGCGTCGCCACTGATCAGAACGCGATCTAAAACGCCGCCGATCTATTGTTGGTTAAAGCTTCGCCGACGCGGCTGATGACCCCGTCCCAATCCTCGAGCGCCGTCTGCCGGAACAGCCGCGCCGTCGGATACCACGGCGTGGTTTCGCCGCTCAGCGTCCAGCGCCAATCCGGCGCGAACGGCACCAGCACCCAGACCGGCCGGCCCATGGCGCCGGCGAGATGCACGGCGGCGGTATCGACCGCGATGACCAGATCGCACAGCGCGAGCACAGCCGCGGTGTCGGCAAAGTCGTCAAGCTCGTCGCCGACATGCGTGACGCGGGTCTCGGCCGCAAGCGCTGCTGCGTCTTCAGGGCGTACATCGCGCTGGATGCTGATGAAGCTTGCCCCCACCCCGCCCTGCCCCGCAAGCGGGGGAGGGTGGGGAGGGGGAAAGAGCGGCGCAAGCCGCGCCAAGGCGATCGAGCGGTTGCGATCGTTGTCGTGGCTTGAATTGCCCGACCAGGCGATGGCGATGCGCGGCTGCCGCAGCGCGCCGATCTGCGCCGACCACTTGGCGAGATGCGCACCGCTCGCCGACAGATAAGGAATAGCCGCCGGCACCGTGCCCGGCTCCGTCTTCAAGGCCAGCGGCAGGCTGCCGAGCGGACAATGCACGTCGAAAGGCGGCAACGCTTCCCCGCGCGCGATGACAGTCGGAGCGCCGTCGAGCCGCGCCATCAGCGTTTTCAATTCGGGCTGCACTTCAAGCACGATCTTGGCGCCGGCCGCCGCCAGCATCGGCACATAGCGCGCGAACTGGATGGTGTCGCCGAGCCCCTGCTCGGCATGCAGCAACACGGTCTTGCGCGCCAGCGGATATTCGCCGCGCCAGAGCGGCTTGCCGCGGCTTTTCTGCGGCGCCATGCCGGTGCGGCGCCAGCGCGATTCGTAGTCGCTGAAGCCGCGCTGATATTCGCCCTGCGTCAACAGCGCCAGCGCCTGGTTGAAATGCGCGTCGGCGTGATCCTTCTTGACCGCCAGCACTTCGCCATAGCTCGCGAGCGCTTCGTCATAGCGATTGAGCTGCGCCAGCGCCTTGCCGCGATTGAGCCATGCCGTCAGGTGGCCGGGCTCGACCGCGAGCGCGGCATCGTTGGCAGCGACCGCCTCCTCGTAGCGGCCGAGCTTGATCAGCGCGACGCCGCGATTATAGGACGCGCCGGGATGGCCTGGCGCGAGCGCCAGCGCGGCATCGAAATCGGCCAGCGCCTGTTCGGAAAAGCCGCAGGCGGCCTGGGCCAGGCCGCAATTGATACGCGCCTCGACATGTTGCGGCAGATGTTGCGACATTTGCGCCAGCACCGCCTGGAATTCGGCCAGCGCCTCGCCCGGCCGGTCGAGGCTCAGCAGCACATTGGCGTGCTGATAAAGAATATTGACGTCGTTGGGCGCAAGCGCGCGCGCTTGGTCGATATAGTCCAGCGCTTCCTTGCTGCGCTTGAGCGCATGCAGCGCCTGGCCGAGATTGCTCAAGCCCTGTGGCGCCGCGGGATTGGCCTTGACCGCGGCAGCGAACAGGCGATGCGCCTCGCCGATATGGCCCTGCTGCGCCTTGACGGTGCCGAGCAGATTGAGCGCATCGAACTGATCCGGCACCGCCTTGAGTACGCGCGCGTAGATTTTCTCGGCGTCGCGCAGCCGGCCCTGCTGATGCGCCGCGACGGCTTCGCTCATCGCGTCCCTGATATTGAAGGGCACGCTCATAGCCGGTTGATCTTGGCGATGCGCCGGGTCACCTCGGCCGGCGTGTCACTGTCGGATTTGGTCTTGAGCGCCAGTGCGGCCCGTGCCGCGGGCCGGTCGAAACAGCGGACGAGCCAGGCCTTCAGATGCGGCCAGGCCGACAGGTCCATATCGACAGCACGGCTGATGACGGCGGCGACATTGAGATCGGCGACGGTGAAATCGGCGCCGAGCAAATAAGGCTGTTGCGCCACGGCGGCATCGAGCACCTTGAACGGCGCGGCGATGACTTTAAGCGCCTCCTCGCGCAAGGCCGTGTTGCGCTCGGCGGGCGGCAGGCGCACCGCATGCAGCGACCAGATATTGACGCCGCGGTCGACTTCGGCGATGGCCCAGAAGCTCCACTGCCAGGCGCGAGCCTCGTCCTCGAGTCTGTTCGGATAGAGCTTGCCGAGCGAATGCTTCTTGGCGAGATAGAGCGTGATCGCGAGCGATTCCGGCAGCACGAAATCGCCGTCGACGATCGCCGGCAATCGGCCGTTGGGATTGAGCGCGAGAAATTCCGGCGTGCGCGCGCCGGCATCGCCGATCTCGATTGGTTTGTGTTCGTAAGGAATGCCGAGTTCTTCCGCCACCCACAGCGCCCGAAAGGCGCGGGTGCGGGCGACGCCATAGATGCGCAGATGCTTGACGCCCGGCTCGTTCATTGGTCGAGGAATAGGCGGGGTCGGGCATTCCTTGTCAAGCGAGAGCTTGTCGAGCGAAGTGGAAACGGCGGCTTCGCGCCTGGGCGAAACGGCCGTCCTGCCGTGAGCGGTCTATGCCGCCGGCTGCGCATCTGGGCCGCTTCGCCAGCGCGTCGTCAACGAATGGCGACGATCCGGATCGGCTGCGGCAGCGCCTTCTCATCTTCCGTGCGCTGCGCCAGATGGCGCCAGCGGCGGGCGGCTTCGGCGAAGCCACGCTGGATCGCCGGTTCCCGGCATGCCAGAGCCTTACGGGCGCATTCAGCCGCTTTGTGCCGATATTCCTCGGATTCTTTTTGCATCTGCACTCGCTCTCACAGGAGCCCACCACCGCAACGTGACAGCAGCCATGATTGTTCCCTCGCCGGGCAGGCGCATCAAGTCAAAGACGCTCGCATTTCGCGCAAGCCTTTGATTCAATTTGCGGCGATCGCGGTTGAGCGGACGGCTTACTTCAGCGCTGCGACCACTGCCTTGGCGCAGGCGACGGTGTTGGCAGCCCCCCGAGAGCGCACGTCCGCGGTCTCTGGCCGCCTTTCGTCCACCGGACACGCGCGTGATCGCCGCAGCGTTGTCAAGGCGCGGGCGGGACCGTAACCTGCATCGTTTCGTATGCAGGGATTACAAATGGAATTTGGAATATTCTCGAACGGTTTTCGCCCGCACACCACCGCATCAGCAACTTACGAACAGGATCTGGCCGAAATCGTGCTCGCGGACCAGCTCGGTTTCCGCGACGTCTATATCAGCGAACACCATGGCGAACCGGTCTATATCGACAAAGTCGACACGCTGCCGGTGCCGGAGCTTCTGATGTGCAAGGCGGCGGCCCTGACAAAGCGGATCTGCATGGGCGCGGCGGTCAAGCTCATTCACCTCGCTCATCCGGTCGATACCGCGACGCAGGCGGCGGTAACCGACCACGTGATCGGCGGCAGCCGCTTCATCTTCGGCTTCGGCTCCGGCTTTCCAAGCCCGCTATTCGCCGATGAGCGCGGGCTATCCTTTGCCGACCGCCACGAACGCTTGCGCGAATCGCTCGATCTGATCTTGAAGTGCTGGACGGCAAACGAGCCGTTCGACTGGGACGGCAAACATTGGCGCGGCAAAGGCATCGTGGTGACGCCGCGGCCGCTCGTTCTTCCCCATATGCCGATGGCAACGGCGACCGATACGCCGGCCATGATCGAACTCGCGGGTGCCCGCGGCTATACGCTTCTGACCGCGCAGCTCGAACCCGCAGCCTCGATCCGCAAGAAGGCCGACATCTACGCGCGCGCGGCCAAGGGCGCGGGCCGCGCTACGCCGCTGCAACATGTCACGGCCGCGCGTTACGTCTATCTCGCCGACAGTCGCCGCGAAGCGATGGACGATCTGCGCGACGACATCAATTACGAATTGGGCTATCAGATGAAACGCGGGCTGATCCGCGTCGTGACGTCGAGTTACGGCTTGAAGCTCAAGAGCGACACGGTGACGTTCGACGAGCTGGCCGAAGCCGGCATCTATTATCTCGGCGATCCGGATACTGTGGCGAAGGAGCTTTCCGAGTTCTACGAAGCAGCAGGCGGATTCGGCACGCTCTTGATCGTCGCGGGTAAGAAATGGGCGACGCCCGAAAAGGTCGCCCGCTCGATGCAGCTGTTCATGGATCACGTCGCGCCGAAGCTGCGCCATCTGGTGCCGGCCCGCGATCCTGAAAGCGCAGCGGCGTAACCTCGGCGCGCGTATCTGGCTTAGAACATGTCCCCGCTTATCACTACGAAATTATAAATCATGTGCAGCGCAAGCGGGGCGCGCACGCTTTGCCCGAAATGTCGCGCCGCCGCCAGGATCATCGCAACTGGTACGAGGGCCATGGATTGTACCGGATTGAACAAATGCATTGCGAGCCAGAACGTGCTTGTCAGGAGAGCCGTTGGCAGAACGCCCCAGTGTTTTTGCAGACCGGTCCACAGCCAGCCTCTGAACAAGCTCTCCTCGGCCAACGGTGCGATCACTACAATCAGAAAAAAATCCCACAAGGCTTCCCAAGGATGCATCCAAAGAAGATTGCGGCCCGTCTTATTGAGTCTTGTCTCGGGGCCGACAAAATGCAGCAGAATGGCATATGCGACGACGATGATCGCAAGGCCAGCGATGATTGGCAGCCTCGACATTGGTTTGTTGCCCAAACCAATGTCGATATTTCCCGATCCGACGATACGACCGCGGATTATAGCCGCTGCAGAAAACACGCCCACGTCACTAAAGTCTGAAGCGTAGCTGATTATTCTATCGGTCGATGAATTTGGGACGTTATACACCCCCCCTATGAATCCGATAACAGCGCCGATCACAAAATCGCAAGTGAACCACAGTAATATCCAGCCAATGCCCGCGAGGATGATACGCCGAGCGGACTCGATTTGTGGGCGATGCTCTTGTTCTCGCTCAAAGCGATCGAGTTCTCGGTCAAATCGCTCGAGTTCCTGGTCAAAGCCCTCGATCATGTCGTTCTCTGGCCTTGAACCCGCTCTGTGCAGACTCGCGCAAAATTGCTGTTTTGATGGCTTCGGCTATCTCATGTGAAAGCGGCTTACGCCAGAGCGTCGGCTACCGCCTTGCCGCATTCGATCGTGTTCGCCGCCCCGCCGAGATCGCGCGTGCGCAGCTTCGGCTCGGCGAGCACCCGCTCGATCGCCTTGACGATGGCCGATGCCGCTTCGGTCTCGCCGAGATGTTCGAGCATCATCGCGCCCGACCAGATTTGTCCGATCGGATTGGCGATGCCCTGCCCCGCGATATCCGGCGCCGAACCGTGCACCGGCTCGAACACGGACGGATATTTGCGCTCCGGATTGATATTGCCGGACGGCGCGATGCCGATCGTGCCGGTGCAGGCCGGGCCGAGATCGGAGAGAATGTCGCCGAACAGGTTCGAGGCGACGACGACATTGAACTGATCGGGCTTGAGCACGAACAAAGCCGACAAAATATCGATGTGGAATTTGTTCCACTTCACGTCGGGAAAATTCCTCGCCATTTCCTCGACGCGCTCGTCCCAGTACGGCATGGTGATGGCGATGCCGTTCGACTTGGTCGCCGAGGTGAGATGCTTTTTCGGCGTCTTGCGCGCGAGCTCGAAGGCGAATTTGAGCACACGGTCGACACCGACGCGCGACATCACCGTCTCCTGCACCACGACTTCGCGATCGGTGCCGGCGAACATGCGGCCGCCGATCGCCGAATATTCGCCCTCGGTATTTTCGCGCACCACCCAGAAGTCAATGTCACCGGGCTTCCTATTGGCCAGCGGCGACGACACGCCGGGCATAAGCCGCACCGGGCGCAGATTGACGTATTGATCAAACTCGCGGCGGAACAGGATCAGCGAACCCCACAGCGAGATGTGATCGGGGATCTTTGCCGGCCAGCCGACCGCGCCGAAAAAGACCGCGTCATGCTTGCCGATTTTCTCCTTCCAGTCCTCCGGCATCATGCGCTGATGCTTTTCGTAATAATCGTAGGAGGCGAAGTCGAAATCGTCGTTGCGCAGTTCGAAGCCGTATTTCCTGGCCGCCGCCTCGAGCACCCGCACGCCTTCCGGCACCGTCTCCTTGCCGATGCCGTCGCCGGGAATGACGGCAATGCGATAGACGCGATTGGTGGGTTTTTTGCCGTTATTGGAGGCGGTCATGTCGGCGTTCATGGGGTTTCTCCGGTGCGCGCTTTCTGGGTCGGCGGCATTTCACGATGTGGCATACGCGACCTCGTCCTTGACTTCAATTTGTCTCTGCGCTGCGGTGCGCGCAACGCGGCAGCGGAGGAAAGACAGATGCGTCTTGGCCTATTCATGATGCCGGTGCATCCGGCGGACCGGGCGTTCGCCGATACGCTGGCCGAGGACGAGGAGAAATCGCTCTTCGCCGACGCGCTCGGCTTCGACGAATTGTGGCTGGGCGAGCATTTTTCCGCGACCACCGAGCCGATCCCCTCGCCGCTGATGTTCATGGCGAGTTTATTGTCGCGCACCAAGAATCTCACCTTCGGCACCGCGGTGATCTGCCTGCCGAGCCATCACCCGGTGAAGGTCGCGGCCGAAGTTGCGCAATTCGACGCCATGAGCCGCGGCCGCTTCATGCTCGGCGTCGGCATCGGCGGGCTGTTCTCGGACTTCGAGCTGTTCGGCAACAGCGACCGCAAGGTGCGCGAGCGCAAAGCCATGGAATCGATCGGCATGATCGAGCGCATCTGGGCGCAGGATCCGCCCTACGATCTCGAAGGCGAGTTCTGGTCGGTGAAGCTCAAGGACGCGATCATTCCCGAACTCGGCATCGGCTATATGCCCAAACCCTATCAGAAACCGGGCCCACCGATCTCGATGTCGGTCGCGAGCCGCAATTCGCCGACCGCGCGCGTCGCCGGCGAGCGCGGCTGGGGCATCATTTCCGCCAACAACGTGCCGAGCGAGGCGCTCGGCTCGCATTGGCAGATCTACAGCAAAGCCTGCGCCGCGGCGGGCAAGCCCGCGCGCGGCGACAATTGGCGCGTGGCGCGCAATATCATGGTGGCGCCGAGCGAGGCCGAAGCGCGCGACCGCGTGTTCAGCGATAAAGGCGCCAACCGCTATTTCTATTCCTATATGCGCGAAGTGCTGTCGCGCGTCGGCCTCCTCTCGGCGCTCAAGCCGCGCGCCGACATGACGGACGAGGAAGCAACCGTCGACGCCATTACCGAAGGCTCGGCGATCTACGGCTCGCCGAAGACGTTTCTCGACAAGCTTGTCGCCTTTCGCGAGGCCGCCGGCCCCTTTGGCACGCTGTTGATGACCGGTCTCGACTGGAGCGGCCCAAACCGGGCCTGGGAGCGGGATTCGATGCGGCTTCTGGCGCAAGAGGTGATGCCGAAATTCCGCCAGCACATATTGACCAAAGAAGCGGTGTGATCGAGCCGCAATCGGCGCGGCGCTAGCCGCTCACGAACACCGTCCGCGTCGCCGTGGTGTCGATCGCCCAATTGCTCTCGATCTCGGCGAGCGGAAGAATCTTCAGCGTGATCGCCAGCGCATGCGGCACGGCGGCGGCAAAGACCCGCGCGACGGTCGCGAGCATCTGCTCGAACGGAATGCTGCCCATGCCGCAGCCGATCAGTTCCAGGCCTGACGAGCGGATGGTCGTCGCCGGCAGGGAAATGTTCGGTCCGCCCGACGAGCCGATCTGGACGAAACGGACAGGCTTGGCATCCCGGCTCGTCTTCGCCGCCGCGGCGAGGAGACGCTCCGCGCTCGCCCCCCAGAGATAATCCAAGACGATATCGACGCCGTCGCTGAAAAGCTTGTGAAAGGCATCGTCGAGCGCCGCTTCCTCCTGCACCAGCGAAATGGTGCCGTCCGCGCCAAGCGAAGGCAGCGCCGCGAGCATGCTGGGATTGCGGCCGGTGGCGATGACTTTTCCAGCGCCGAGATGTTTGGCGATTTGCACCGCGAGGCGGCCGGAAATGCCGGTCGCGCCATTGACCAGCACGACCTGGCCCGGCTCGAGCCTGCTGCGCTCGCGCAGCGCCGCCCATGACGACATTGCCGGGATCGCAATAGCGGCGGCCGTTGCGTCATCGAGACCGTCCGGCAGCGCCACGAGATGCGACGCCTTCACCACGGTCAGCTCGGCCATGCTGCCGAACGGCGCCCGCGGCAGAATGAAATAGACGCGCTGGCCGCCATTTTTGCCCTGTTGTCGCCCGACGCCGTCGAGGCCGACGACAAACGGCAGGCTTCCGGCCGAGCTATAATGGGTGCCGGAGGCGCGATACCGCGTCACATGACTGAGCGGCGCCGCAGCGACATCGACGAGAACTTCGCCATCACCGGCCGTGGGCTCGGCGAAATCGGCGTAAACCGGAGGTCTGCCTGAAACCGTCACGATCGCGGCTTTCATCGCGCGGTCTCTATGCTGCTGCGCTTAATATGCCAAGCTTGGCGCCGAGATCCTCGAAGGCTTCGCTCAGCCGGCACTGAACGACCTTGGGATCGGTCGCGGTCAGCACCGAGCCGCGATACGCTTTCAGAAGATGCGCCGGCGCACCAGCGATCGCCGCCGCCGTATCGAGCGCCCAGCCGAGATGCTTGCGCGCATGACGAAGTCCGATCGCGATGCCGTAATGCGAAAGCATCTCGTCGTAGAGCGCGCTGACCAGCGCGAGCTGTTCGCGCAGCGCAGGCGGCGCCAGGCGCTCCCCGGTCGCGAGATAGCGCGCCAGATGACCGGGAAACCACGGCCGGCCTTGCGCGCCGCGGCCGACCATCACCGCATCGGCGCCTGAAGCGGCGAGCGCCCGATCCGCGTCGTCGAAGCTTTCGATATCGCCGTTGACGACGACCGGGATCGACACAGCGTCTTTCACCGCGCGCACCGCCGCCCAATCGGCACTGCCCTTATAGAACTGGCAGCGGGTGCGGCCGTGTACGGTCACGAGTTGCACGCCAGCCGCTTCGGCGCGCCGCGCGAGCGCGGGCGCGTTCCTGGAAAAATCGTCCCAGCCGAGCCGCATTTTCAAGGTCACCGGCACGGTCGCCGCCTGCACCACGGCGTCGATCAGCGTCAGCGCATGATCGAGGTCGCGCATCAGGGCCGAGCCCGAGGCGCCATTGGTCACGTGCTTCGCCGGGCAGCCCATATTGATGTCGATGATGTCGGCGCCTGAGCTTTCCGCAATCCGCGCGCCCTCACCCATCCAGTAAGCTTCGCAGCCGGCAATCTGCACGACATGCAGGCCAGCGCCATGATTCTTCAGGCGCTGCTGCGCGATGTGCGCCCGCTTGTGGCCGTCTTCGGCGAGCGCCGCGCAAGCCGTCATTTCCGAGATCACCAGCCCAGCGCCGAGCGTCGCCGCCTGACGGCGGAACGGCGCATCGGTGACGCCGGACATCGGCGCCAGGAAGACCGGATTGGGCAGCGCAATTTTACCGATGGAGATGCTTTGCATATTCAGACTTCGCGCCGAAAAATCACGCTGAGATTATTGGCCGGCATCGCTACGGTTTCCACCAGCGCGAAATTATGGCGCTTGGCCAAAGCCGCAACCTCGTCGAGGTCCCTTATACCCCAGGTCGGGTTTTGCGCGCGTAAATAGCCGTCGAATTCCTGGTTGCTCGGCGCGGTATGGCGGCCGCTGATCTTGTAGGGGCCGTAGAGATACAAAATACCGCCGGATGAAAGCGTGCGCTCGGCCCCGGCCATGAGCCCCTCGCAGGCCGCCCAGGGCGAAATGTGGATCATGTTGCAGCAGAGGATCGCATCGGCATGCGCGACCGGCCAGGACGGCGCCGTCACGTCGAGAGGCACAGGCACAAGCAGGTTCGTCAGGCCGACATCCTCCCGGTGCGCCGCGATACTCGACAGCGCCGCCGTGTCCGGATCGCTCGGCTGCCAGATCAGCGATGGCAGCGCCGCAGCGAAATAGGCCGCGTGCTCGCCCGAGCCGCTGGCGATTTCCAGAACCAGGCCACGCGCCGGCAGCATGCGTTTCAACACATCGAGGATCGGCTCCCGATTGCGCGCGACGTGCGGACGATGTTGGCGGGGATCCGACATTTAAGACATGTCCAATCAGATATTCCCGCCTGGCGGCGCGGCTTCAGGCTTTCGCTTCAGACCGGCCAGCACGAGGCCCGCGACAAGCCCGACGACGGCGCCGAGCGGCCCGATCGCGAACACCGCGGTCATGCTCGCCTCCATGGAGCGGTCGAAGGTATTGCCGGAGAAAAGCTGAATGAACCAATAGCCCGCAACGGCAAAGATCGGATAGCCGATCAACAGTCCCAATATGGCCATCAGCGTTCGGCGCATCATCAGTCTCCGCGTTCAGATCGGACACAACAAAACCTGGTCGCCGAGCGGCGTCGGCTCGCTGCGGGCGATGCAAAAGCCACCGCGCTCGGCGAGCGGCCGGAAGCCGTCAAGCCCGCGCGGCAGAAGCTTGAAGCGGCTACCGATGACGGAGCGCCGGCGCACCGGATCGGCGTTGGTGACGGAGCCGGCCACCGCTTTGGCGCCGCCGTCATGCAGCGCCTTGAGATTGGCGACGATGGCATCGTCGCTGCCGTATTCGAACAAGGCGCCCTCGGAGGACGCCGCGATGATCGCGCTTTGGGCCGCCGCACGGCCGAGGATATCGGCGAGCGGTGCCGGCGCGTTCCAATCGAAGAACTGATGCGTGAAGGCGACGTCGAGCCCGGCGAGCGGCTGCCCCGCCGCCGACAAAGCCGCGAGCGCCGCGGCGCCAAAATGCGGACCGGCGGCATCGATATCCAGAACCTGGATCGAGATCGGCCGCCGCAACAGGTCGCCCTGCGCGCGGCGAAGCAGGATCAGCGCATCGATACTGTCGATCGCCGGCCCGCCGCCGATATTGATCAGAAAGAGCGGCGCCGCGGGATCGGCAAGGAGAAGCGGATCGAGTGCTCCGGCAAGGAGCTTGACGGTCTGCTGCAACCGCAAGCGCATCGCGGTCAACTGCGGCGAGCTGACGAGCTGGCGGTCGGTGTCGCTGTCGAAGGGCGGCGGCAAAGTCTCGGCGCTGAGCTTCATGATGTAGGTGGTGAGGCCGGCGAGGAAGCTCGTGTCCGGATCGAGGACGTCGGCGAGAAGCCGCGACCGCCGCGCCGCTGCCCGCATCATGAAATTCATGACAAAGCGCGGGATCAGCGCATAGCGCAGCTCGGACGCGCGATACGCGGCGTCCAGTGCGGCGATGGAGGCCGGGTCATCGGGCAGAGCAAAAGCAGGCTGCGTGATGTCGATGACCGGAAGGCGAACGCCGTCGTCGGTCGCCGCGTAAGCAATATCTGATGCTGAATTCGCTGAATTCATCGCAATCACCGCTACGATGCATCATGGCCGGACTTGTACCGGGCCATCCACGTCTTCCAAGCTTCTCGGGAGCGAAGACGTGGATACCGCGACAAACGCGGCATGATGGAAGGGGAGACCAATATAAACAAAAAGCCCCGCGGTTTCCCGCGGGGCTTTTGCTCTGAATATCGTCGAAGAGGATGTTCCGTTCTTAGCAGACCTGGCAGCGACCTACTCTTCCAAGCCTTGAGACTTAGTACCATCGGCGCAGAGGACTTTGACGGCCGAGTTCGGGATGGGATCGGGTAGAGGCTCCTCGCTATGACCACCAGGTCGGCAAAGAACGGAAATTGAAGCAAACTGGATTTCTGTATTGCCATCGGCGCACGCGCAAAGGCGCGCACGCAATGACGCTCATGAATGAGCATTGATAAATGAGAACGATCAAGCCAATCGAGCTATTAGTACCGGTAAGCTGAACGCGTTGCCGCGCTTACACACCCGGCCTATCAACGTGGTGGTCTACCACGGCTCTCAAGGGAGAACTCGTTTTGAGGTGGGTTTCCCGCTTAGATGCCTTCAGCGGTTATCCCGTCCGTACATAGCTACGCAGCACTGCAGCTGGCGCCACAACTGCTCCACCAGAGGTACGTCCATCCCGGTCCTCTCGTACTAGGGACAGATCCTCTCAATTCTCCTACACCCACGGCAGATAGGGACCGAACTGTCTCACGACGTTCTGAACCCAGCTCACGTACCACT
>Ga0210395_10000024_pt1 | contig 194789 bp, 160 predicted proteins | sample IncBWH4OmetaG_FD_150861 | JGI IMG/M metagenome (GOLD analysis project Ga0210395, IMG submission 150861) | Forest soil microbial communities from Barre Woods Harvard Forest LTER site, Petersham, Massachusetts, United States - Inc-BW-H-4-O ... | reverse complement strand
TGCTTTCCGAGGCCGATCTGGACCGCGCCTTGCGCCGCTTGTTCATTGCGCGTTTTCGGCTTGGCTTGTTCGACCCGCCGGCTTCTGTTCCCTACTCCAAATTGACAGCGGCCGACAATGACACGGAAGCGCACCGGCAACTCGCGTTGCGCATGGCGCGCGAATCCCTGGTATTGCTGAAAAACAAAAACAATTTTCTTCCCCTGAAGCACGCGCCTCCAGCGATCGCCGTGATCGGTCCGGATGCCGACAGCCTCGATACTCTCGAAGGAAACTACAGCGGCACGCCTTCGAATCCCGTTACGATCCTGGCCGGCATTCGCGCGCGCTTTCCACAATCCAAGATCGTTTTCGTCCAAGGCACCGGGCTTGTCGGCCCGGTTACGAAATCGGTTCCTTCGGACGCGCTGTGCACCGATCCGTCGTGCAGCGAGCACGGCCTGAAAGCGGATTATTTCCGCAACATGACGCTCGAAGGCTCTCCCGTGATAAGCCGCGTCGATGCGGCCGTCGATTTCAGTTGGGGCGATTCTGGCGTTTCTCCGCAACTGCTGAACAAATATTCGGTGCGCTGGACCGGCGTGCTCGTGCCGCCGGAGTCGGGCGACTATTTGCTCGGCTTCACCGGCGAGGATGGCTTTCGCGTTTCGCTCGATGGCGCTCCGCTCGTCGAAGACTGGACACTCCATCGCCCCGCCAACACCGAAACCAAACAACTCCATCTCGAAAAAGGCCGATTTTATTCGCTGAAGATCGAATACTTTCAGAACATCCGGATCTCCGAAGCACGCCTCATCTGGAGCCTGCCCGGCGGCGAAGAGGCGCAGGCGTTCGACGCAGCTCGGAACGCCGACCTTGTAATTGCCGTGATGGGTCTTTCTCCGCGGATCGAAGGCGAGGAGATGAAAGTGAGCGCCGACGGTTTTTCGAGCGGCGATCGCACGCGCATCGATTTGCCCGCTCCGCAAGAGCAACTCCTCGAACGCGTCGCTTCCGCCGGCAAACCGACTATTCTCATCTTGACGAACGGCAGCGCGCTGGCCGTCAATTGGGCCGACGCCAATCCCAATATTTCCGCCATTCTCGAAGCGTGGTACCCCGGCGGGCAAGGGGGAGCGGCCGTGGCCGAAGCGCTTGCGGGCGATTTCAGCCCGGCTGGCCGTTTGCCGGTCACTTTCTATAAATCCCTCGACCAGCTTCCGGCCTTCGATGACTATTCCATGGCCAAGCGCACGTACCGGTATTTCAATGGCGAGCCGCTTTATCCCTTCGGTTTCGGCTTGAGCTACACGTCGTTCGCCTACGATCAGCCGACAGTGGATAACACACAAGTTTCCGCCAACCAGGCCGTCACTATTTCCGTCAACGTGAAAAATACCGGCTCCGTTGCCGGAGACGAAGTCGTTCAGCTCTATCTCACGCACCCAGGTGTGAACGGCGCACCACTCCGTTCGCTAGCCGGCTTCGCGCGCGTGCATCTCGACCGCGAAGAGAAAAGGGCCGTGAAGTTCGTTCTGCGCGACCGCGATTTGAGCATCGTCGATGAATCCGGCAAGCACCGCATCGTGCCCGGCAAAGTCGAAGCATGGATCGGTGGAGGCCAGCCAATGGCCACATCCACTCTTGCTAAGCCAGCCGGCGCGGCAGCACAATTTACAATCACCGGCGAAGCCGCGCTCCCAGACTGACGCTCCCAGACCGATCGAGGCTTGGGGTTCGGGCGCCCACTGAAACAAATGTTGTAAAAATTCCGCTTGCATTTGGCGGAAAAACTGGTAGCCTGTAAATGCGTTTGTTGCTCTTGTATCGCCTTTGGATGTGTAAAGCGGTCGCAAGGTCAAACTTGCGGCCTTTTTTTACGTCCGGAGACAGCCGTAACTCTTAAGAGGGGTTCGGATTTCGAGGCATCAAATAGCTCAATTTAGTAATGCTCGGTTGCAAGTCAGCCGACAGAAAAGAGTACAGCAGTGAGTAAAGAACAAGGAACAGTGAAGTGGTTCAATGCCAGCAAGGGCTTCGGGTTCATCCAGCGCCAGAGCGGTGAGGACGTTTTCGTCCATTTCTCCGCGATCGTGGCTGATGGCTACAAGTCGCTGAATGATGGCCAAGCGGTTGAATTCGAAGTGACCAAGGGCCCCAAGGGCCTGCAGGCCTCGAACGTCCAACCCCTCTAATTCCACTTCACAAAAATACAGAACGGGCGGCGCGCTTCGGCGTACCGCCCGTTTTTGATTTTGGTAGCACTGAGTTCCGTCTGTGCTCTGGTCTGAATCGCTACGCCAGGCCGCTCACCTGGATCGTCTCACCCGTCACGATCGCCACTTTGCCTGCGAGCGACATTTTCATTTTTCTGATCTCCCAGCGATCCACCGTCGGGGCCAAGGGACGGTCCGGATTGTATCGCGGGCTTAGGCCAAGGCTTGTTTCAAATCGGCGATCAGGTCTTCCGCTTCTTCAAGACCAACGGAAACTCTTACAGTGCCTGGGCTTACGTCCGCCCGTTTTAGCTCCTCGGCGCTCATGTTGTAGTGCGAACTGTAGATGGGGAGGATGACGAGCGACTCGACGCCGCCGAGGCTCGCGGCAAGGAGGAAGAGCCGCACGCGATCGCAGAAACGCCGCGCCGCGGGCAGCCCACCCTTCAAATCAAACGCCAGCATCGTCCCGAATCCGCGCATCTGTTTTTTCGCAAGCTTGTGGTCGGGGTGTGACGCCAGTCCCGGGTAGTGCACGCGCGCGACCTTCGGATGTTTCTCGAGAAATTTAGCAACAGCCATCGCGTTCGCGCACTGCCGCTCGACGCGCACTCCGAGCGTCTTCATTCCGCGAATCAGAAGGTAAGCTGCCTCGGGATCCATCGAGCCGCCCAGGTAGATGACCATGTGGCGTACGCGGTCCATCCAATGTTTGTTGCCCACGGCCGCGCCGGCGAGCACGTCGGAATGCCCGGCGAGTGCCTTGGTGGCGCTGTGCACGACGATGTCGAAACCCATCGCGAGAGGATTTTGCAGCACGGGTGTAGCGAACGTGTTGTCCACAATTGATACCAATTTGTGTTTTTTCGCGAAGGTAATCGCCTTGTGCAAATCGACAAGACGCAGCGTGGGATTCGTCGGCGTCTCGACATAGAGACACTTCGTGCGCGAAGTGACGAGGTCTTCAAGCCCAGCGAGATCGGTGCCCACCTGATGCACCTTGATTCCCATGTCCGGAAAAATATCGCGCATCAATCGGTAACTGCCGCCATAGACTTGCGCCGTGGAGATCAGTTCGTCGCCACACTTCAACACGCCAAGTAGCGCCGAGGAAATCGCCGCCATCCCCGAGGCCGCCACCACGGCAGCTTCTGCGCCTTCGAGCGAGGCGATTTTTCCCTCGGCGACAGACAACGTTGGATTGCCATAGCGCGTGTAGATGTACGCCTTGCTCTTGCCCTCGGCCCACAGTTTCATTTCCGCAATCGAAGAAAAAGTAAACGTCGAGGTGCGGCAAATCGGCGTGCCCACGGGTGCACCAACACCGTGCCGCAACGCTTCTCCGCCATGGATGGCTGTCGTCTGAGGACCATGTTTTTGTGTACTCTGTTTGATGGCGAGTTTGTTTTTCATTAGGACACCATTTTGGACGCGCATTTCGGGCCAGCAAGCACCAATTTGGCGCCAGGCGGAATGAAACAATACGTCCGCTCTCGGCGCAAGTACAGCGGCAACACGATATGGCGCGGATAGCGTTTCCACTGGCCGTTTGCTGCTGGATTATTCTGTGGGTGTATTGGTTTCTCTCCGCGCGCAACCAAAAATCTCGAAAGAAACAGGAATCTGGTCCCGAGAGAATGCGGCAGATCCTGCCGATGGCGGCTTCCTACATCCTTCTCTTTGAACCTTTCATGGGTTTCGGCCCGCTCGGATGGCGCTTTGTCACGAAACGCCCGGATGTCGAACTCGCGGGACTTCTGCTCACCGCGCTGGGAGTGGCGTTCGCGATCTGGGCTCGCGCGCACCTTGGCGCGAATTGGAGCGGCGCCGTAAGCATTCGAGCGGGCCATGAACTCATCCGCACAGGTCCCTACAGGCGAATCCGCCATCCCATCTACTCGGGAATGCTTTTGGCTACCGCCGGTACGGCGCTCGTTGTGGGCCAACTCCGCGGACTGTTAGCCGTCGCCATCTGCTTCACGGCATTTTTCTTGAAAGCCAGCAAAGAAGAGCGCTGGCTCGCAAAAGAGTTTGGCGACGGGTTTCAAACCCACGCCCGTCACACCGGCATGTTCCTGCCAAGGTTTTCCCGATCCCTGGCCGAACACGAGAGTCTGTCGCTTGAACGAAAAACTCGAAGAGTTAGCCTTCTTCTTCTGCAGCTTCCCCGTGAGCAGGTTTGTGCGCGTCGATCACTTTTTGCGCCAGCTCATTTGGCAAGTAGTCGTAGTGAGAAAACTCCATCGAGTACGTCGCACGTCCTTGGGTTTTGGAAATGAGGTCGTTGGCGTAGCTCAGCATCTCCGAGAAGGGCACCTGCGCCTTGATGACCACGTTGTGCCCGCGCGCTTCGCTTCCTGCGATACGCCCGCGCCGCGAACTGAGATCGCCCATCAAGTCGCCCGAATACTGGTCCGGCGCGTACACCTCGACGTGCATCACCGGCTCCAGCAGCGCAGGCTTGGCCATCTTCATCGCTTCTTTAAACGCCAGCGAACCGGCGATCTTGAAAGCCATGTCTGAGGAGTCCACGTCGTGGTACTTGCCATCGTAAAGCACGGCTCGAAAATCAACCACCGGGAAACCGGCAAGATAGCCGCGCGCGGCTGCGTCGCGAATCCCTTTCTCCACCGAAGGAATCCAGTTCCGCGGAATCGCGCCGCCAAAAACGTCGTCGACAAACTCGACGCCTTTGCCGCGTTCAATCGGCTCCATCTTGATGCGGCAGACGCCAAACTGACCGTGCCCACCGGACTGCTTCTTGTGCTTGCCCTCGGCGTCGGCCTTTCCGCGAATCGTTTCACGGTACGGCACTTTGGGCGGCTTCAGCGTGAGGTCCACGTGGTAGCGTTTGTGGAGCTTTGCGACGACTACCTCAATATGTTGTTGACCGGAGCCGGCAAGCAAAAATTCCTTGGTCTGCGGGTCGCGCATAAAACGCAGCGCCGGGTCTTCCTCGATAATCTTGTGAATAGAAACTCCAATTTTGTCCTCGTCAGCGCGCGTTTTGGGCTCGATCGCGAACGTAATCGAGGGCTCAGGGAGCTGCGCAGGCTTGTAGTAGATAGGAGCTGCCTTGTCGCCCAGAGTCTCGCCCGTCGTCGTCTCTTTCAATTTGGCGATCGCGCCAATGTCTCCCGCGTGCAAATCCGCAATTTCGTTGAGCTGCTTGCCCTCGACGATTTGTGTGTGCTGGAAGCGCTCCAAGGTGCCGCGGTTGAAATTCGTCAAGGTGGCATCATTCTTCAGCACGCCGCTTTTCACTTTGAAATAGTTGATACGCCCTGCAAAGGGGTCAGCTAGCGTCTTGAACACGAAAAGCGACAGCGGCTGGCCGTCATCGTACTTGCGTTCGACGCGCTCGCCCTTGCCGTTAGGCTCTGTGAAGCCGACCTGCGCATGCTCATCGGGATGGGGAAACGCGTCGGCAAGAAACGTCAGCAGACTCGCGGTTCCCACGTTGCGCAGCGCAGAAACCATGAGCACCGGAAAGATCTTCTCCGCGACGATGGCCTTTCTCACGCCCGGAATCAAATCCGCAATGGGAATCGTGCCTTCCCTGAAAAACTCTTCCATCAATTCGTCGTCACCTTCCGCCACCATTTCGACCAGCTTTTCGTGCGCTTCTTTTGCCTCATCGGCGAGCGCGGCAGGAATTTCTTCCGTCGTGGGCTTCCCATCTCCATCCGGCTTGTAGATATGCGCTTTCATCGCCACGAGGTCGATCACCCCGCGGAATCCTTTTTCAGAGCCAACAGGAAGCTGCAGCGCAACAACATTGCGGCCGAAAACTTGCTCAAGCGAGGCCATCGAGCGTTCAAAGCTGGCCAGTTCGCGGTCCATCCACGTGAGGACAAAGGCGCGGGGAATGTCGTACTCGGTGCAATAGTCCCAAACTTTTTCCGTGGTCACTTGGGCGCCGACGTGCGCATCCACGGCAATTAGCGCGCAGTCCGCCGCGATCAGCGAGGCTTTCGTCTCGGTGATAAACGTCGAGTAACCGGGGAGATCGATGAAATTAATTTTGACTTTTTCGGAGCCGCCGGGGTGCCCGCCGGAAGAGGGCCACTCCGCGTAAGCGAGTCCCGTCTGAATCGAGATTTTCCTGGCGATCTCTTCTTCGTCCCAGTCCGTCGTCGTGTTGCCTTCCGCAATTTTTCCCCAACGCGGGGTCATTCCCGCGGTGTAGAGCAACGACGACACCAGTTGCGTCTTCCCGGTGCCGCCGTGGCCGACAATGCCAACGTTTCGGATGTCCTTGGTGAGATAGCTCTTCATACAGACCTCCCTTTGCGTGGCCCCGGCGATGCCGGCGCCAACAGACGAGGTCCGTCCCGAACAATTCAGGCGCGGGCCTGCGCCTGGGTGTGCGATTCAGAAGTTGGTGGAGAGCGTGGCCCCGATGCCGGCGTCTGCGGAGTGAAGCGCCGTACAAGCATCTACCCCTGGTCCGTTCCCCAACTCCGCGGATGCTAGCACACGCCCTTGCATGCCGGCAATGTCGGTTCTTGGCCCGTAGGTGTCCCTCCGCGGCCGGGCGCTCGTCGAGCGGAAACGGTCCAAACACGAATCCTAGGCAGTTGTCCTTTGAGCCGAAGTGACCCCTTGATGCTTCGGCCCGAAACTACCATCGTCCATCCAGAAAAATACTGGCTGGATAAACTCTTCGTTCGGCCAGGGAGAATTTTCTAGGACTAGTACCCGGCAAATCCAGCCAGCGCATACTCTTCCTTCTTACTCCATGAAGACAAGCAGTTTAGTCCATGCTGAACTTCCAGCCTCCGGCCACCAGCGTGCTCGGAAACGTCCGGGGATGTTTGTCCCCGCAAGCGCAAATCGAGATTTTCGCACCATTCTATGTCTGGGGCACAGCGTTGGCAGCGCAAGTCGTAGGAATGCCACCTGTAGCACGCAAGAGATCGAGGAGGGCAATTATGGAAGAGTACCGGGAATCGAACCACAATGAAAACGGTTGGGCAGCAGGGCGGGCCGACGCAAACCGCTGGCTGGTCGTTGCCGCGGTAGCGCTGTTCGGAATCGCCGCGGTGGCCTTTGCCTACGGCTATCACCAGCAATCCGTGGCCCGGCAACTCACCCTGCAGGCTACGACCGCCAACGCGGCGGTGAACCAGATGCAAGGCCAAGTCAATGCCTTGACGGCAAAACTCAACGAACTGACGGCGGCACAGCCCTCCGCACAACCTCCGGCGGCATCCACACCGCCTTCGTCCGAGAATGCCTCCGAGTCTGCTTCGGAAATGTCCACGAAAGCTCCCGAACCTCCATCCACACCGGCCCCCTCCCTGAAACCCGCGCCGGCGAAACGTCACGTCGCCAAGCGCCGCGCGCCGGCTGTCGACAAGAAATACGAACAACTCCAGTCGCAGCTAGCCGAGCAGGAAAAACAGTTGAAAGAGACACAAGATGAGGTGGCGAAAGACCGCTCTGATCTCGAAGGAACGATCAATTCCGCTCGCGATGACCTAAACGGATCCATCGCCAAGACGCACGATGAACTCGTGGCTCTTGAGAAGCGCGGGGAGCGCAGCTATTTTGAATTCGATCTCTCCAAGGCAAAGCAGTTTCAGCGCGTCGGGCCAATCACGCTTTCGCTGCGCAAGGCCGATACCAAGCACAAGAGCTACGATCTGGCGATGATCGTGGACGACAATGAACTTCAGAAGAAAAAGGTAAACCTCTACGAACCCGTCTGGATTCACACTGAAACAGATTCGCAGCCCGTGCAGATTGTTGTGAACCGGATCGACAAGGATGCCATTCACGGCTACATCAGCGCGCCGAAATACAAGCCCTCCGAGTTGGCCGCCGCCGGCTCTGCAAGCGTGACGCCGGTCTCCGCCAAGACGACGCCGGCGAACACACCGAATCCGCAGCAGCCCGAGCAACCTCAGCAATAGAGTCGGGATCTCCCGAGGGCAGAGCGTTCAAGAAAACGCTCTGCCCTTTTTTCGTTGGCTTCCGCAAGACATAAGAGAAGGATAAATTCACGAGCGATCGGTTTGTTCCGCGTTTTTCTCGTAGCCAGGGCAGGAAACGACGGGCAGCCGGGGGTATTTGACAAATCGGGGATCGCTGCGCGATAGGTCGCAGAGCAGAAAGATGGACCCGCGGCTGGATTCGACGCTCCGGGCATGGACACAACTCGCGCAAAGCCCTGCTAGCTCTTCGGTCAGTCGGGCCTCGCTTCGATTCGCCATGTCGAAAGAATAGCGCACACACCTTCATAACCTAGAGCGACCAGATTGGCCGGTCTAACGGTGTCAGGCACCTTCTTCGAAGCCCGCCTCTGGCTCGGGTAGCTTGTCGTGATCACCTGCAAACCACACATATAAGGTAGGCAGAAGAAATATGCTCAGCAGCATCGCCCCAACAAGGCCTCCCACAATGACAATCGCAAAGGGCCGCTGGGAATCCGAACCGATGCCGCGCGAGAGAGCCGCAGGCAGCAAACCGAGGGTCGCCACAAGCATTGTCATCATAATGGGCCGAAGCCGGAGGACTGCCCCGTCGATCGCAGCGTCCTCAATCGTGTGACCAGCGGCGCGCAACTGGTTGATATATTCCAGCATGATGACTCCGGTTTGCACCGAAACTCCAAAAAGCGCCAGGAAGCCGACGCCCGAGGAGACGCTGAAATGCGTGCCGGTGATCAAAAGCGCAAGCAATCCACCAATGGGAGCCATGGCCACGTTGGCCATAAGCAGGAGTGACCATTTGAAAGAGCGAAACATCGTGTAAAGAATGCCGAAAATCAGAAGTACCGTTAGGGGCACGATCACTAGAAGCCGCGCCTCCGCTCGTTTTTCACTCTCATATTCGCCTGCCCAGTCGATGTGGTAACCGCGCGGAAGTTGGACTTGTGCATCCACACTCTTCATCGCTTCTTCCACAGCGCCGCCAAGATCCCGCCCGCGCACGCTGTACTTGATCGCGATGTAGCGTTGGTTTCCTTCACGGTAGATTTCAGAGCCACCGTCCTCTTCTTTGATCTTGGAGAGCTGTCCGAGAGAGACCCGCTCGCCAGAAGGAGACAACAGTCGAATATTCTCAATGGCTTCTTTCGTGTCGCGGTATTGCGGCAGGTAACGCATCACCAGGTCGTATCTCGCCTCACCTTGAAGTACCTGAGTAAAAGCGGTTCCTCCGACGGCAGTCTGGACGGCATCTTGAATATCCGCGACGTTGATTTGATGGCGCGCAGCTTGCACTCGGTCCACTGAGATCTGCAAATTGGGCTGCCCCAGAACTCGAAACACACCCAAATCCTCGACTCCGTTTACATGCCGCATGATATTGACGATCTGATCCGCCTGGGACTCAAGAAGCTTCAGATTATCGCCATAAACTTTCACTGCGAGCTCGCCTTTTACTCCGCTTACAGCTTCCTCCATGTTGTCCGCGATAGGCTGGGAAAAATTCCAGATAACGCCGGGAATTTTGTCCAGCTCGCGCTGCATTGCAGCGATAAGTCTCTCCTTGTCCTCGTGAAACACAGGCCGCCACTTCTCCTTCGGCTTCAAATCCACGAAATACTCGGTGTTGAAAAAGCCCGTCGTGTCGGTGCCGTCATCCGGGCGTCCTACTTGGCTGGTGCATTGAGTGACTTCGGGGAAAGAACAAAGCACAACACGGGTTTCGTTCGCCAAACGAGTGCCCTCAGTAGGTCCCGTGCTGGGAGCAAGCGTGCCGCGTACCCAAAGCGCGCCTTCGTCGAGATGGGGCAGAAATTCAGAACCGATGACGCCGCCGACGGTGAGATAAATCGCGGCGGCAAATCCGATAAGGGCTCCGCCCACCGTAGCCAGCCGATGTTCAATCGCCCACTTCACTGCACTGCGATAGTGCTTTTTCAGGAACTCCATTACAGGGTTGCGCCATTCGCTCACGCCCTTGCGAAACAGGACGCTTGACAGGACCGGCGCGACGAGTATCGAAAACAGAAGCGCCCCGAGCAGCGCAAACGCTACCGTCCAGGCCATCGGGTGGAACAAGCGGCCTTCGACACGCTGCAACGTGAAAATCGGCAAATACGCCGTGATAATGATGGCAATCGCGTAGAAGACCGGGCGCTGCACTTCGTGAGCCGCGCCACGGATGCGCTCCAGCGGCGTCTTGTACGATGTTTCCTGGTGGCTCATGTGACGAACAATGTTTTCCACCATCACCACCGCGCCGTCCACTACCATTCCGAAATCCAAAGCTCCAAGAGAAAGCAGGTTTGCAGGAATTTTATTTAGCTTGAGACAAGTCGCCGCAAACAACAGCGCAAAAGGGACCGTCAGCGCAACGATGAATGCTCCGCGAACGTTCCCAAGAAACAGGAAGAGAACAAGCACTACGAGAAAGATTCCTTCGGTGAGATTGCGCAAAACCGTATGCGTCGTGTACTCGACCAAGTCGCTGCGGTCAATGAACGGAACGACCTTCACACCCGGAGGCAAAATGTGGTCATTCAGCTCTTTGACCTTCGCGTGGATTCCGACGAGCGCTTCATCCGCGTTCGCGCCTTTACGTAAAAGCACGATGCCAGAAACCACATCGTCGTTATCGATGATCCGTCCGTCCTCGCGATGAATCGTTCTCGCGAACTGGCCGAGCCGAATCTTCGGCCCTTGCGCGACAACGGCGATATCCTTTATGCGCAGCGGCGTGCCGGTCTTGGTCAGAATGACCGTGTCTTCTATATCCTGAACATTTTTGACTAGTCCCGCTTCCCCAATATTGATTTGCTGCAAACCGGACTCGATAAAGCTGCCGCCCGCATTGGCGTTGTTGTTTGTGAGCTGCTGTTCCACCTGGGCAAGGCTCAGACCGTAGGAAATCAGTTTGTTGGGATCCACTCGGACCTGATACTCACGGGTCGGCCCGCCAAAACTCGCCACATCGACGACATCGGGAACGGCCTTGAAGTTTTTTTCAACGGTCCAATCTTCGATCGACTTTAGCTCCATCACGTCGTAGCTCGGGTTTGTACTCTTCAAGGTGAAAAAGTAGATTTGGCCAACAGGACTCCAGTCCGTGCCCATCTGCGCCACCACTCCGGGAGGCAGCGTGACCTGCGAAAGCCTCTCGAGAACCCTCTCTCGGTTCCAGGAGTTCTCCTCTTCATCATCAAAAACCAGCTTTATGTCCGAGAGCCCAAAGAGCGAGAAAGAACGCAGGTGCGTCACATGCGGGATGCCGTTCATGACGATTTCGAGCGGAATAGTTACTTGTTGTTCGATCTGTTCCGCCGAAATTCCCGGCCACTGCGTGATGATCTCCACATAGTTGTTGGCAACGTCCGGATACGCCTCGACGGGAAGTTGATGGAACGAAATCGCGCCCCAGACAAGCAACAGGATCACCGCCGCGAGAACAAGAAAACGATTCTCTAATGAAAAATCGACAAGTCTCTGAATCATTTATTGTTCCGCCGTGTTTTGCAATACCAGAGCGTTGGTCACCACCTGCTGCCCCACACGCACTCCAGCGACGACCTCCTGCATCTTGTTCGGCAGCGCCTCACCTGCCGTCACCTCCACGCGACGGAACGTCTTATCCCCGGCCGGGACGTAGACCCAGTCCCGGTCATGCAGGTGCAAAATGGCATCGCCTGGAACGGCGGCATGCGCTTCTTTTTTTTCGCCGTGGAACGTCGCCGTCACGAACATCGCTATTTTCATCAATCCGGGATTCTCTATTTCGATTCGCACTTTTGCTGTCCGCAGGTTGGGATCGAGAATCGGTCCAATGTTGGCGATCTTTCCGCGAAAAATTTTCTCGGGATACGCGTTCAAACGAACTTCCGCCGTTTCGCCCAGATGCACGCTGGCCAGATCGTTCTCGTAAACATCGCAGAGAATCCACACGTGGCTCAGGTCGGAAATCGTGAATGGATTCGGCGATCCGAGGCCCGCCACCCCCGCCGCGTTTGTGACCTGTTGGTCGGTAATCACTCCCGACACGGGTGCGTAAACATCCACAATCCCGGACGGGTGGTCCAGCGGACTGCCCAGAACGCGAAGGTGTTCAGCCGCCGTTTCAACATCTACTCGCGCCTTGTTTTCGACGTCTTCCGCGGTCTGATAATCGTTCAAAGAAAATGCGCCCTTTTCGTACAGCAGCTTGGCCCTCTCAAATTGGGTGCTGGCCAGTTTTTCGTCTGCCTCGGCCTTTCGATAATCCGAAAAGGCCGCGGCAATATCCGCGCTTTGCACGCGCATCAGCAGTTGTCCCTTCTTCACCGTGTCGCCGAGCCTCGCTTTGATCTCGACCACGCGTCCCGTGGCAATCGATATCACTGGCACCGTTCGCGACACGTCGGGACTCACCACCCCCGTGGCCACTAACTGACTGGAAGCGGCGTGCTCGATCGCCGTGAACAGCGGAAATTGGTCCGGGTGCTCGACCTTAACCACATTCACGTCTTCTTCGTGCTCGACCTTCGCCGCCGGCGGCGCTTCCGCCTTTGGATCAACTTTACCTTCGCCGCAGCCGCCCGCAAGACATGCCAGAGCAAGCGATAGGGCCAGGTATTCCGCCCTCATGCGAATCATCGTCAGACCTCACGTCCTGCCGCGAAATTCACTTATCTGGCCGCAGTCAAATAAAAAGCCAAATAGCTAAGTAGCCGCTCGATCGATACAGTCCTGCCTTGGCCATTCGAAATAGTCGGATAGGGATGCGCACTGACAATCAAGGCACGATACAGAGGCCCCGAGCGCGCGAGTTTCTGGCCTCTTCAAGAAGATGATCAAGACGGAAAAGCGAATGTAGGAGGAGCCCGGCCGAGCAGCGAGAAATCAAGCGGCCGGGTCACGCCGGAAGAGACCTGCGAACCCATTTTCCCGGGCCGCGATGGCGCTCCAAAGAACGCATTTCTTTCCTCGAGTTTCCCTGCCGACGAGTGAGAAGGGATGAGAGCCGCGATGTCCCACAGCGGGATCGTTCCCGTTTTCCATAGCTTCTCGGATTGCCACACGAGCGCCGGAAAGGCGGCCGGTTCGGCTAAAGTAAAGTTTCCGTGGCCATCGTTCAACAGCACTGCGACCTGTTTATGCAGCCACGCACTGCTGACCAGCACATCCAAAGCACTGTCGCCGTTTACATCTTGTGCCACGATCTGCAGTCCGCCGGCGGGCCCAGTGACTCCAAAAAGTTGCGTGGCGCCAGTCGCCAATCGCAAGCGGATCGAATAGCGCGTAGTTTTCGCGGAGGCGCTCGTTTGCAGCTCCACGGTCGCCAGATCCGGCGTTCGGTCTCCATCGAAATCCGCAATGGCAAAAGCGGAATTGAACCCCAGCGAAGAACCGGTCGGCTGTTGCGCCGGAGGACTGCCGGCATCAGCAAAACAAGCCGCACCAGGAAAAAAACAGAGAACCACGAGAGCCCTGAGCAGGGCTCCTGCCAGGCCAAGACTCTTATGAATCCGTGAGAGCATGAACTCCAGGCAGAACCGCACTTTCCCGACACCAACTGCACGATCCTAACTGCCAGAATACCATTCCCAGGCCACAATCCGTCTGGATTCGCTCCGAATTTTGGTGAGAGACTAACGCCTGCTCGGGGGAGTAGCTGAGGGAGCGGCGCCGGGAGGCGCGGGACGAGCCGGCGGCTTACCGAAATGCGCTTCATCGACCGGTGGGTCAACTTCGATCTTTTCCACCACAATTCTTTGCGTAACATCGGATCCGGGAGTGTTGGAAACAAGCTCGAACGCGAATTTCAGCCCTTTGACCTCCCGGTAATCATGGAAGTAAGTCTCGCGCGTGACCGGGTCGCCGTTCACGGTATCGGCACCGCTCCACTTGGCCAGCAAAAATGTCTTTGTGTCGAAGAAGTAGGACGAGACTTGGCCGTCCTTGTGCGTCACCTTGAGTACGTACGTATCCCGGCCATCCACTTTCTCCGTGCCCGTCAGCTCAATGGTGTTTCCCTTGTCTTTGGCGTCCACCAGCGGGCCGTCGAAGTCGGCTTGGTTCACCGCGTCCTTCAAGTCTTCCGCCGTCATCGGCTCCGGCGCACCCGTACCCGTAATCGGGTTGATCACCCACCCGGTATCTTTGCCGTCGAAGGAGCGCGAGACGGTCTTGTCTTGAATGGTAACTTCGTTGTGCATCTTCCCCGGCCGTTTGAACTCGGCGAGGAACGGTCCGTACAACTCAGGATTGAAGTAAAGTGTGCCGGTAATGCGCTCAGTCTGGACGGCCTTCACTTTCTCGAGCCCCCCGCGTGCGGCAAGTACTTTGGCTACGACGTCGTCGGTGGTCTGTCCTGCGGCCTTCGCCGGGCTCACCAGTTGAACTCCCGCCAGGAGCCCAAATTGGAAGATGGTCAGTACCAGCGCGTGTTGCGCAATCCTATACGGCTTTCTGTTCATCGGTGTCCCATTTGAAAATCGTGGCCTTTCGCGGCCGAGTCCTTTTCAGGCCCTTTTGTCATGTTATGTGCAGAAGCATTTTGGGTCAATTTCGTTGCCTACTAGGTTCGATCTTTCTCATCGGCGTGCCGAACCGTTCTGAAGATCCGAAGGCGCCACACGATCTGCTTGACGTTCGGTCTTTGCAGGCTTCGTTCTGACCCTTCGCGCTCGTCTTCCCACGCTCACACGCCCGCATTGTGGTCCCCGCGATGAACATTTGGCAGCTTGCGGTGCAATGTAACGAAGAAGGAGCTATGATGTATCTACTAAGGTAATTGTTTCAAGACGGAGGATTGCGAAATGCCCTTTCGGGGCGCTTATCTTTCACGGGTATGGATGGGCACGAAGGTGTCCGAAAAGCTTTTGCCGTCCGTAGCCAAACCCTTGTCCGCGCATATCAAGTTAACGGAGAATTGCCAGGCCAAATGTGTCAGTTGCGACTACTGGAAGTCCCGCTGGCAGGATCACATCGACACCGATCGCGCCATCGATCTGGTGAATCAGATTGCGGACGCGGGCATTACCACGCTGCGCCTCACCGGAGGCGAGCCGCTCTTGCGGCAAGACCTGTTCCGTGTGTTGAAGGCGGCGAACACCACCTCTTTCAAACGCATCATTCTGCAAACAAATGGACTGCTTATCAAGAAGCTCCACAGAGAGATTAACGATTCTCCGATCACGAACGTCGCGGTTTCTATCGACGGCTTGAAAGAGACGAACGACCAGATTCGCGGCATCCGCGGCTACTTTGATTTGGGCATGGAAGGCATCCAGATGCTCAAAAGCAAACAGCTTGCCATCTCCATCACGCTCAACCGCGTTTCTGCCGAAGAGCTGCAGCGGCTCAACGAAGTGGCCGTCAAGGTCGGCGCTCACATCGAGACCAATATCCTCAGCCGCAGCCTCTACTTTTTCAAGAATGCCGACATCGATTCCATGTGGCCGCACGGGCAGCAAGTTGATGAAATCGGAGCGTTCCTGCGCGACACGCTGAAACGTCCCGGCTACGAAGTGGATTATGTGAGGAAATATTACAACAATGAACCGCTTGCCGAGCCGCCTTGCGTCCTCGGTTTTCTTCAGGTCTTCGTGTTATCGAACGGTGACGTGCTAACCGGATGCTACCCTCTTAAACCGGTAGGCAATATTTTGCGCGACACTCTCGCGAATATTCTAGCTTCCGAAGCTTACGTCCAACAGGCTGCCGCCATGATCCGCCGCGAGTGCCCTGGTTGCACTTGTGGCGTGGAAAGCTCTCTGGCCATGAAGAATGCCGCTTCCAGCGCGTTTTTCGAAATCAGCAAGCTCCTAAAACGCCCGGACTCCCTGGTGCCCCGGGCCCTGGCGCCCGTCGAAAGCAAATCGCACGCTTAGCGCGGCATTTCCTGGTCCTGTCTCTGACTATCCGCTCCATCCGGAGAATACTGCGCCATTTCAGGTTGAGATACAGAATCAAGAGAGTTTTTTTGGTACAGTTTCAACTTCGCCTGAAGTCCGTGGCGACAGAAGCAATCCAATGTTCAAAGCGATAGACGTTTGGAAACGAATCAGCGATTCGGAAGCCGTACGGTACAGGTGTTTCCAGTGTCTTCAGACAGGAAAGTATTTCGTCCAGAGTGCCGATTTCTACCGCTGGCCCGGGAATCCGGATCAGTCAGCTCAGCTTGAGCGACAACACACCGAACTGTTCATCGAGCAAGGTCCTGACGCAAGGAGTGGCGCCTACGAGACACTGGAAGCAGCAATCAAAGCACACGATGCAGAGTTCGGTCCCGCGACTTAGGCGTTCAACATATCGCACCTTCTTCTGTTTGTTCCTCTCTTCCCGGTCTGCAACGCCCCTTGCGCCGAGTTTTTCCGCAACCTGCTAGACCAATCGAGCCGCATGCGCCGTGCTACACAGCGGTGAAGAAGGATCCGCCGGCTGTGACGTAACCATACGCCATGCGCGGCGTATTGAACGCGAAGCCTGGATTCCCTTCGCAATCGAGCAGGATGAGTCCCCCCGTGGCATGGGTCCGTTTACCCAGAAGGTGAACCGCTTCGCGCGCGACGAGCATTGCGGTGTCGGCGGCGCCGGAGTGCGATCCTGGATTAGATGGGTCTCGAGAAGACTCGGACAGACAAAAAGCATTGCTGCCGGGGCGAAGCAGGTCGGTAGCGGTTTTCGCCATAACGATCTTCATGATCGCTTCGCCGTATCCCGTGCAAGAGACGCCACCCGCCGTGGAATCGGCGTAGCATCCGCAGCCGATCAGGGGCGAATCGCCTACGCGGCCAGGAAGTTTGCAGCACGTACCGCCGGTCGAGGTGGCTGCGAAAAGTCTGCCTTGCGCATCGATTGCGACGGCGCCGACGGTCCCCTGCTCGTGGCCGCGGTGGTGCGCCGCAGCGTGTTTGTCCCGGCTGCAAACCTGCCAGGCTTCGCGTTCCGCGTCGCTGACGAGTTCCTTTGGATCGCACAATACAATCCCAACGTCTTTTGCGAAACGCTCGGCGCCCTCAGCGACAAGCATCATGTGGGGGCATTGCTCGAGGACCGCACGGGCCAGCCGAATGGGGTTGCGGATGCGCTGCAACGCCGCGACAGCCCCAGCGCGCAGCGTCGTCCCATTCATAACAATCGCGTCGCACTCGACGCGTCCGTCGAGATTGAGGTGCGAGCCATAACCGGCGTCGAACACCGGAGCGTCTTCGAGAACAACGATGGCCGCTTCCACAGCGTCCAGTGCCGAACCGCCCCGCGATAGAATCGACCAGCCTGCCTCGAGAGCGTCGCGGCACCCGAATTTCGAAGCCTCCACGGCCTCGTCGGGAATATCCCAAGCCCCGCCGTGCACAATCAGAGAAGGTTTCATCGCGACGAGAATGGCAAAGCGGCCAGAATTTGTCGGGAAGCGTGAAGTGCGGCGGTGTTCATTCGCTAGATGAAGAAATCGAGAACGAAGAGCACCGCTCCCAGAAAAAGCAGGATGAACGCGGGATTGATGTGCCGGCGAGGAAAGCGGCTAAGCGAGCGGAAAAACTGGGAAGGCACGGCTTTCAATCGAGACTCTTCGCGAACGCCGTAAAACGGCCCGATTACCGTGTATCGCGACAGGCTGCGACGGAACTCGCCGAATTCGTCGTGCACCCAAATGGAAAAATCGTCACGATTGCGCCAGACAAGCGCCGCGCCGATTGTAAACGCCACGTAACCAAGCACAGTTAATAGCCCGAGTGCCGGGCCAGCTCCCCAATACATGCTGCCTCACAGACGACGTACCCACGTTGGTAGGACGTCAAAAAAAGTCGAATGGTTACTCTTCCTCGTGAATCGTAGTCAGCCGGACGATTTCAAATTCTTTCTGCCCAGCGGGCGTGGCCACCTGGACTTCGTCGCCAACCCTGCGGTTCAACAAAGCCTTGCCGATGGGCGAAGTGGTTGAAATGAGCCCCTTCTCCGCGTCGGCCTCTTCGGTGGTAACCAACTTGTACTCGATTTTCACCTCTTTGTGAATATCCAGCACAACAATACGCGAACCGTACCCTGATCGGTCCTTGGGAATATTGCTCAGGTTCAGCATCCCGAGGTCGCCCATGCGCTTTTTGAGCTGGCCGATTCTTGCGTTCACATACCCCTGGCGCTCTTTGGCGTACTTGTACTCCGCGTTTTCAGAAAGGTCGCCGTGCGCCCGCGCCTTGGCGATCTCTTTGGGGAGGTCGATGTTGAGCTCGTGCTCGAGATTGTCGATTTCCCCTTGCAGACGCTGCTTGATCTTCGCGAGCGGGTCAGACATGGTTGTAGGTCACCAAAAGTGGCTGCCAAAAAATGTTCGCGGAGTCCGGTTTAGCAGGATGGTTCGCCGGACCCCGCGTGAAGAAACATTATAGATGCGTCGCATTTGCCTCCACAAGGGGCACGGCCAGATAGTTTTGACCCGTTACGCTCCCCATCCGTAATAGCTGGGGAAGCAACCACTGCTGACGGATTTGCTATTAGCAGCTTTTTTGGAAGGCTCAGCGAACTTTTACTTCCACCTCCTGCGACTCGGTCTTGCCCGCGGCATCCGTGATTTTAAGAGTATAAGTTGTTGATTTATTTGGAGATACATCCACGCAATGGGCAACCGACGGCCATACGGGCTGAAGCTGGGGCTCGAGCGTAACGGTTTTGGCGTTTGCCACCCCGTAACAGAGTTGCGCCGATTCTCCGGGCCGAATTTCTTTCGGGCTCGCGTAAAAACTTAGGATCGCGAACTCTTTCCCACCCAGTTGCTCGACGGCCATGCGGTCTTGCTCGTGCTGCTTTTCCGCGCGTTCCTCGGCTGCTTGACGTTCGATGTTGCGCTTATCTTGCCAGCGCGAAACCATCACAAACACCACGCCGAGCAGAACCACAACCAGAACTGCGGAAGAATACAGCAGCGGGTTCTTCAGAAGAGATTTAGGTCCAGAAACCGGGTCAGACGCCATGAGCATTCTCCCTAGAGGGCTGAGGCTCCTCGAACCAGATTAAATTTGGATGCGGACGCGAGGAGAAAAGTGAAGGCGTTTTGCTGGCACAGTCCAAGAGAAATAGTGCCCTCGAAAACATTTCACTTCAAGGCGCGGGCCAACTCGCGCCAGGTGACGAGTTTAATGCTCTGCTGGCGCACCAAAGCCCGGAACTCCTCGCTGGTAAAGAAGTTGAAATCGCGCTGCCGCCAAGCCGCACCCCAGCTGTCGCGCTCCCTTGTGGCCGCGCGCATCTCTTCGTCATCGAAGGCCAAATGAATAATGAAGACCGTCACTCCGGGCTGAAGATTCTTCAAAGCCGTAGTGTAAAAATCCATCCATTTTTCCGGCGGCACTCCCGGCTCGATGGTTACGGTGTGATCCACCACAAGATCGTCAGGGCTCATCGAACTTTCGAGGTATGGCCGGCCAGCAAACCAATCCCGCACCATAAACACCGGTAATTTATATTCATGTGCCACGCGCAGAACGCTCTGAAACATCTCTTTCCCATTTTCGAAGAGCCGGTACTGATGCGAGTCAAGGTGCGTCGGCCGGACACCCATCGCCATCGCTCTCTCGATTTGCGCGCGCAGCTCCAGTTCCACTTCCCTGGCGTCGATGGGTGTTGTTTCCGTCCAATTCAGGTGGAAGTACCCGTTTGAATCCACGAGACTCGGAACCTTGTCACGTGGAGCGACAGGTCCCCAACGATAGAAAACGCGTTCGCTAGTCAGCGTAAGGTGAAGCCCGAGATCTCCATCAGGATGCGCTTTCGCATACTCCGCCATTTCCGGAAACCATGGACAAGGCACCATGATGCTCGCCGAAGTGACCAGCCCGGTTTCAAGAGCTTTGATCGAAGCGGCGTTCACCGAATGCGTCATGCCCAGGTCATCGGCATGCACGATCACGAGCTTCGCGTCCCGCGGGTATCCAAGTCTTTCCGCTAATGATTTCGCGACGGTTTGCGCCTCCGCCGTGATGGAAGTGGCTGCCAGCAGAAAAAGAGTTACTCCCAGGATCTTAGTCATCGTTCGAAAAACCCACAGAGAAAACTCAATGTTCGGCGGCAGCTGTCGAAGCCGGCGGATTTTTCACATACGTGGTCAGCCAGTTGTTCATCTCCCAGAACATGTGGAGCACAGATTCCCGCCCCTGATACCCATGCGATTCCAGGGGCAGCAGCACGAATCGCACTGTCGCTCCGTGCCCTTTCAACGCGCTGAAAAGGCGCTCGCTCTGAATCGGAAACGTCCCGGAATTGTTGTCTGCCTCGCCGTGAATCAACAAGATCGGCGTCTTAATCTTGTCCGCAAACGAAAACGGCGACAACTGGTAATAAATCTCCGGCGCCTGCCAGTACGTCCGCTCTTCATTCTGAAAACCAAACGGTGTCAACGTTCGGTTGTACGCCCCGCTTCGTGCAATGCCAGCCTTGAACAAATCGCTGTGCGCCAGCAGATTCGCGGTCATGAACGCGCCATACGAATGCCCCATCACCGCCACGCGATTGCGATCTACAACCCCGAGCCGCACGCCCTCATCAATCGCCGCCTTCGCGCTGGCCACAAGCTGTTCTACGTACGTATCGTTTGGCTCCGTATTGCCCTCGCCAATAATGGGGATTGTGGCGTTTTCGAGCACCGCGTACCCTTCGGTCGCAAAAGGTATCGGCGAACCCCAAGACAAAACCGCGAACTGGTAAGGCGATCCCGTGACCTGTCCCGCTGCGGCCTTCGTCTTGTACTCCGCCGGATACGCTTCCAGCAAAGTGGGCAGCGGACCATCCCCCGGCTTGTATCCCAGCGGCAAATAAAGATTCGCGCTCAAATCCACGCCGTCCGCCCGCTTGTAATGCAAAACCTGTTTCTTGGGCAGCGGCCCGCTTCCATACGGATTCGGAAAAAAGGTTATCTGTTCAGCAGAGGAAGCCCCGATTTTTTGAAGGAAGTAGTTAGGGCTCTGTTCCTGCGATTCTCGCCGCACCAAAACCGTGCCCGCGCCAGAATCTAAAACTGCTGCCGCAATCTCAAAATTCGGCGCAGCTGATTGCCAGAGCTGCTTCGACTCTCCATTAGCCACGCCCATCACCGAAAGGAACGGTTTGTCCCCTTCCGGCGACGCGCCTTCACCTTTAAAGTAAATCCCCTTGCCGTCGGTGGTCGTCTGGATGACTAGTTTGCCCGCGGAATTGTACACTTCTAGAGGTTCACCGGGATCGTGATAGCGGTCTTCGAACGACCCTTCGAACATTTTGACAGCCGCAGCCGGAGCCGCAGGAGCCACCTCCAAGATCACACGCTTGCGATCTTTCCATCGCCTTTCTTCCACAAGAGCCAGATGATCGCTCCCCCAAGCCACGCGTCGATACCGCACCGGCAGCTCCGCCAATTTGCGCGGCGCGCTATCAAACGGGGCGTCCAGTAGGAACAAGGTATCCCGCACCGCCGCTTCCTTACGCGGATCGCCGCCATCCCCGGCTTCCACCCAGAAAATGGAGGCGCCCGCGTCGCTCCGCCACCCGTAATTTCGAGGCCCAGGCGCAACAGCATCATGAATATTCGGGATATTATCCTCGAGCGGCCTGTCCACGAATTGCTTCGCCGTTCCGGTCTTCAGATTGACGGCCGAAATGCGCTCCGGGAAGGCATCAAACGGCAGCAAATAGGTATAAGGATGGTGGCGTTCGAAAAGCAGCACCCACTTGCCATCGGGCGAAGGCGTCGCCTCCACGAACACGCCAGCCTTCCCCAGCCGTACCGACCCGCCATCCAGCCGCACGATCGCAATCTGCGACGTCGCGTAATAATCAAAAAACTGTTCGTCCTCCGGGTTCTTCAAAAGATCTTCAAACGTCGCCCCGGGAGTCACCCGCCCAAGATTTTCCTGGATCACCGGTCCTGAAGGCACTTCGCTCCGCACAGGCGCCGGACCGCGGTCCGCCGGAACTGCCCTGCATACCAAACTCTGGCTATCGCTCAACCACTCGCAAGGCGGCCCAAAAATTCCGTTCAGCGCAATCCCCGGCAATCGGCGCGCCTCGGCCGTCGCCACGTCAACGATCCAAAGGCTCAGCCCCGCGTCTTCCTTCGCATCACTAATATTTACAAACGAAATCTTCCGCCCATCCGGCGACCAATCCGCAAAGCGGATTTTCGCGTGCTCAGGCAATCCCGAAACAGCAACCGCCTTGCCATTCGGCAGCGCCTGCAGTTCGAGCGAAGTGTCATAGCGTCCCCGGCTAGGTCCATCGGTCCTTGGATTGAACCGCAATCCCGCTAAGCGAAGCTCCGGCTGCGCAAGTTCTCCAATCGTCGGCAACCCAGAAAAATGCTCGATCAACATCCATCGCTTCCCCGCGCCGCCCGCAGGAGACAGCTCGACCCCCGGAGTCGGCAATGCATCCACAATGTCAACGATAGCTTTAGGTGGCTGCTGGTATTGAAGATTGGCTTGCGCCCGTGCAGCGGGAATGGACAAAACGAAGAGGCACGCCAAGAAACCAAGACTAAGAGACAAAAAAACTCGACAAACTCTGGATGGAACAACCATGCGCGTCACACCTTTCTATGAAAATTCACCTGTACTCTTCGACTTTTCATTTCATTGCCGCGCGCATTTTGGCCGTAATTCCCGCCACGGGCAACAGGAATTTACTCAGTCAGGCAAATTCGAGTGTGACACGGCTTGAGGCGGAGGCGAGAGGAAAGATCCGAATGGTCTTGGCTCATTTACTGCGCGTCCGGCGGTTTCGCGTTGGAATTTCCGTTCAAGTACCGGTCAAACCAATAGAGTTGCCAGTTCAGGCTCTCGACTAGGTGCTTTGGCTCGCCGGTGCGCGTCAGATTGTGATTCTCGCGAGGGAAGAAGACGATCTCCGACGGCACGCCGTAGTGCTGCAGCGCCCGGAACCATTGTTCTCCCTGTTCAATGGGCACACGGAAATCGTTGTCGGAATGCAGAATAAGAGTGGGTGTGTGGACATTGCGCGCATACTTCAGTGGCGAAGCATCCCAGTATTGGTCGAAGTCGTCGAAAACAATGCCCTTGAAATAGTCTTCATGACCGTAAGCCCCGTCGCGCGTCCCGTCGTCGCTGATAAAATTCGAGATGGATCGCAAAGTCACCGCCGCCTTGAAGCGGTTGGTGTGCGAAACGATCCAGTTCGTCATATAACCACCGTAACTCCCGCCGGTCACGCCCAGGTCATTCGCATCGACCCACGGGTATTGCTTCAACGCGGCGTCCACTCCCGCCATGATGTCCTGATAATCCATCCCTCCCCAATTGTTGATTTCTCCCCGTTCGAATTTCTCGCCATATCCGGTCGATCCGCGCGGATTGCAGAAGAACACGGCCCATCCCTTCGCCGCATACACCTGGAACTCGTGATACCAATCCACCCCAAACATCCCCTCCGGCCCGCCATGAATCACCAAAACCATCGGATATTTTTTGCCCGCCTGCCAGCCCAGCGGCTTCACGAAAAAGCCCTCGACAGCCCAGCCATCCGTGCTTTTGTACTCTAAACGCTCGACCGGCTGAAGTTCCAACTGCGCCCACAACTCGCTGTTTACATGCGTCAACTGCCGCTCGCCGGACCCGTCCAAACTGGAAACATAAAGATCATCCAGATGCTCGAAATCATTGGCCAAATACACCATTTTCCCCGTGCTCTGATTTACATCGAACGCATGAATTCCGCGCGGTCCGGAAGTCACCGAGGTAAAAGTGCGCGCAACAGGGTCCGCGCGAAAAATGTGCGTCTCGCCTTTCACGCCGGCAGCGAAAAAAACCGTGCCAGGCGCCAGCCAGTGGATTTCTCCCAGGACGTTATCGAAATCCTTCAAGGCAAGCTGCGAAGCTGCTCCACCCGAAGAATCTGCCACGTAGAGTTTCGGAAACTGGTGCACAGCCGTCTGGCCCGTAAAAAGAATCTGCTTTCCGTCCGGCGACCAGCGTGGATTTTCGTCCTCAAACGCGTGATCCGAAATCTTTGTGAGCGTGCCACCCGCCGCCGGAATCACCCACACATCGGTGTTGTGGCTGTTGTCGAAAGCCTTTCCGGTGCGATCCGAAACAAACGCAAGGCGCGTCCCGTCGGGGGACCATTGCGGATCGGTGTCGTTCCAATCCTGCCCGTCCGTGATTTGTTTCGCTTCTCCGCCCGGCACGCTCACCACCCACAAGTGCCGCCTCTTGTCGTCAAACCATCCGGTGTCATTGAATTTGTACTGGATGTGCGCGTAATGCCGCACATCGCTTTTGCGATCCGCAGCCGCCACGCCATCCGTCGGCCCCGAGGTGCTGACCACAACGATCCGCGACCCCTCCGGCGACCACTGGTAACTCTGCACCCCGTTTTTCAATTTCGTAACCGCAATGGCCTCGCCCCCGCCCTCGATCGAGAGGAGATAGATCTGAGACTTTGGCGTCTCACCGCCGGGAGCGTCCGAAGCCCGCGCCGAAAGTATCCCCAGCGTCTTCCCATCCGGACTCCATCGCGGAGAATTTGAGCTAAAGCCTTCCGCGCTCAATCGCCTCGGCGCCGCCGAACCGTCAAGAGGCACAAGCCACACCGAAGATTCGCGCTTATTTTTCTTTTGATCGATAGTCGTCAAAACATAAGCGACAACTTTGCCGTCAGGCGAAATATGCGGATCACCGACAAATTTGAACGAAAGATAGTCTTCCGGCGTAACACCGCGCTTGCTCTCGGCCCGCGCTGCGCACGATCCCAGGCTGCTAAGGTAGAGAACGCAAATCACAACGAACACCGGACAGAGTTTTCTCATTGTGACGCAGACTCTAGCACAAGAATTCATGCGCACCAAAGATTCCGCTCCTGACGTATACAAGAGAGGCTACTGTGGCAGCGGAGGGGGTGCAGCGGACATTTTGCGCGCGACGTCTTCCTCGGATTTGTCGTGGAGTTCTCGGACCTTGGCGAACTCCTTTTGCGCTGCCGCCTGATTGCCGGAGGCCTGATAGACGCGTCCCAGCCGGTAGTGCGCATCGGGCTGCTCCGGATCGAGTTGCACCGCCCGTTTTAGCGCCACGATTGCAGCAGGATACTGTCCCTGCTGGGTAAGAATGGCTCCCAGGTCGAGATGCGCGATGCGAATATCGTCACGCGATTGCAAAGCCTTCTTGAGCAACGGAACTGCCCCGTCGGGATCGTTCTTCTTAAAGATGATATCGCCCAGATACGCCAGGGCTTGCGCATTGTCAGGGTCGACGGACAACTCCGCCTTAAACTCCATCTCCGCCTCATCGTACTGCTTCAACTCCCAGTGAAGGTAGCCCAGGCCAAAGTGTACGTTGGGTTCTTGAGGAGCAGCTTTTACAGCATCCTCGAACTCGACAATCGCTTCAGGAGTTCTACGCATGCCGTCAAGCGCCTCACCGGTAAGCATATGCGCCGGGGCAGAGTTGGGGTCGCGCTGCTCGATCTGGCGGAACTCTTCGAGCGCGCAATCGAATCTCTTTGCCCATAAACAGCTTTGCGCCAGGACTTGCCGCAACTGGAGATTATCAGGATCGGCTTTAGCGGCAAGCTCAAGGTGCTTCGCAGCATCCGCAAACCGCTTCGCGCCGTAATAGCTCAAGCCAAGCAGCGCGCGCGCCTGCCTGCTGTCTGGCTGGGCCTCCAAAGCGGCCCCCAGCGGGCCTACGGAAGCTTCAAAGTGGCCTTGCTTGAACTCAGCCAGCCCCAGATTCAGCTGAATTCCCGGAAGCTTGGGGTCGAGAGCGAGCGCTCTTCGGTAGGCAGAAGCGGCCTCCTGGTACTTTTGCTCTTTGGATAAGTCCACACCCAGGCTGGCGAGAGCTCCAGCATCGCGCGGGCTCTGTTCGATTACTCGCTGCCAAACTCCGACAGCTTCGTCCAGTTTCCCCTGCTGCTCGAGCGCGATGGCCTGCGATGGGCTCGGCGACTGTGCGAACAGAGAGCTTACACACAGCAACGCGACGCTCACGAGAGGGACCAGTCGTGGCTTTGGGACGAGCATCGTTAACATTATGCCCCCCTCCCCCTATTTTTTCCGTAATTGCGAGAATCTTTGGCGAAGAGAACAAGCCTCTTCGAGCCAGAACAAGTGATCCCAATAAAAAGCCCCGCTCGCAGTGCGTGCGAGCGGGGCAGGGTGCTGCTTCCGGGGTGATTAGAAGTAAATCTTGCCGCCGAGCTGCAGAATGCGCGGGTCGAAGGCAGCGTTGAATTGGCCAAAGTTGTTGCCGGGATTGTATACAAACGAGTTGGTCGTTTTGTCGAAGTTGTAATTGATAGTCTGGTTGACGCCGCTGAACTGAGTATGGTTCCAAGTGTTGAAGGTTTCCAGACGCAGTTCGAAGCGGCTGCCGCGAGACTCGCTGAGAGTGAAGCTCTTGAAGAGCGAGATGTTCCAGTTATCGCGGCCGGGACCGGTCACGCCATTGTGGGGCATATCCCCATACGCTCCGATCGCTGGATCAGAGAATGCACCCGGGTTGATGTATTGAATTTCCTGAGTACAAGCCGGGGTGCAAGTGACATTCTGGTGTTCAAGGGATATCGGACCAGAGACATTCGGCCGGTTGCTGCCACCGACGAAGTTTCCACCTTGCGTGCCGCCAAGGGTGATGTTGAGCGGGAGGCCGGACTCTGCGGTGATGATGCCCGAAACTTCCCAGCCAGCAATCACGTTCTTGACGAATTTGTTGTCGTTGTGGCGGAGGAGCGGGATGTCGTAGATGAAGTCTGCGACAAATATGTTGGTGCGGTTGTAACCGCTGAGGCCGTTATCATAGGCCCATCCCGCGTAAGGGTTGGAAATACCTTGAAGGTCGCTGCCAGCACCACCCCCGGCGGGGGCCGGGTCGACTGCACGCGACAGGGTGTACAACGCACGCAGGAACAAGTCATGGCTCAACTGCGAGTTGAGATCGACCTGCATGGAGTTGTAATGCGTGTTGGCCTCGTCCGTAGACAAGTTGATGGTGTTAAAGCCTGGATAGGTCAGACCCGGAGTAGTCTGGTACGCCGGGAGGGGAGTACCGTTCTCGATCGCGGGTGTGAGGATTCCCGCCAAGGAACTCTCGGGCACCAAATTGCTGTTGGTGGTCTCGTAGTTCTGATGGCGGCCCTGGTTGCCGACGTAGCTAACGGACAGCACGGTCCTGCTGCTGATGGCGCGTTGTACGCCAACGCTGTACTGATAGCTCACGGGCAGGTCGTAGTTGTCCACGTCCAAGCCGGTGATATTGGCCGGGTTGATCGGCTGAGGCGCGGGAGCACCGGTGGTAAGCGCGATGCTTGGGTTCGTCATTTCAACGCTATTCAGACCGACCTGCAAACTGAAGGGGATATTCGGGCCGGCGTTGTACATATCGTTACCCTGAATGCGCTCGTACATGATGCCGAAACCACCGCGAACGACGGTCTTGCCGGAACCGGTAAGGTCATAGGCAAAACCGAGGCGAGGACCGAAAGCAGCCCAGTGATTGTTGACGAGGTCCTTCGGGACGCAGAAGTTAGGACTTGTGTAGCATTTCCCTTCAATGCCGATGCCATTCAGGTAGAGAGGCACGCCTGCGAGAATCGGATTGGGGCTGGTGCCGAGGCCGGGGCTGACCGTGGCGCATGTTTTGGCGGTAACGTCGGACGGGCTGCAAATGTTGCCGTTGGGATCAAAGGTGGCCGCCAAAGCCGGGTTGTAAAGCTGCGGATAGAAGTTGCCCATGCGGTTGTTGGCTTCGTAGGTGTGGGGAACGCCGTCCCAGCGGAGGCCGAGGTTCACGGTTAAGCGGCGATTGACGCGCCAGTTGTCCTGAATCCAGAGGGCGGTGGAGATGTTGTTCCATTTGCCGCTGTCCTGAACGGCCAATTGCTGGTAAGAGCTGGGCAAGCCGAGGAGCATGTTGGCGGTATTGCTTCCAGTGAAATCGCTGTTGTTGAAAGTGAAGCCGCCCTGGGTTTCGCCGAACAGTTCTTGGACTTTCTTGTAGAGCGCCCAGCTTCCGCCGATCTTGAACTGGTGCGCACCATGGGTCCAGGAGATGTCGTCGCGAATCTGATAATCGTTCGCGCTGTTGATCCACGGCCAACTGGAGATTTCAAAGTTCGAGCCAGCCCCGCCGCCAAAGTCAATATTGGGAATGCGGCCCAGGGCGTTGGGGCTAGTGCCGAACAAACGCGAGTTCGTCCCGTCGTAAGCACTCGGCAGCGCCAAACTGGCCAGGCCGGTAGCGGCGTAGGGAATGATGTTGATGCGATTGCCGTTGTAGTTGAAGGCGACTTCGTTCACGAGCGTGGGGCTGATGGTGTAAGTAGTGTGGACCACGGCGCTATACGATGGGTTACCGAAGTTGTCGCCGACGGTCGGAACGTTGTCACCGCTCCACTGGCTATTGGGATAGCCCTGGCTGGATTGCTCGGCGATGAAGTGTCCAAAGACCGAGAACTTGCTACTGAAATTGTGGTCGATGCGAACGATCTCTTCCTTGAGGCTCGTGTCAGAATTGGCGCCGCCGACGAAGGTACCGATGCCGCCAGCAATGTTCGTGGTCGGTTTCGGAAAGATCCCCGCATTGAGGAGAGCCGCGCCGTTAGCATTTATCATGCAAGAGGGAATAACGTTCCCGGGGAATGGGCCGCCTGGCGTGAGCCCGGCGGGGAGAGCGCCTCCTGGACAATTCTGCGTGAGGTAACCTTCGTTTGCCCCCAAGTTAGGAACTATAAGCTGCGTTGGGGTTTTGGCAGTGAGAAGCGAGCCAAAGTCACCGCCGAAGGTAGCCGGATCGGGAACGGTTTGGACGGTACTGCCGCCCAAAACGTACCTGCGCCATTCCATATTGTAGAAGAAGAACGTCCGCTTTTTGTCTGGGTTATAGAGGTGACCGAGGGTTACCGGGCCACCGACGTTAAAGCCAAAAATGTTGTAGCGGAGTTCTTGTTTGACGGGCTGTACGGCTTCGGGCTGGAAGAAGTTGCGTGCATCGAAAGCATCGTTGCGGTCAAATTCCCAAGCCGAAGCGTGTATCTGATTTGTTCCGGACTTGAGCACCATGGTCATGGTGCCGGCTGAAGAGAGACCATAGTCCGCGCTGTAGTTGGAAGTGAGAGCGCGAAATTCCTGAATCGCGTCGGTGGAAGGCGCGATGCTCATGCCGCCCGCACCGCCGCGGTCATCATCTTCGCCGCCGTCGAGCAAATAGATGTTGTGGTTCTCGCGCATACCGTTAAATTCGACGCTCGAATCGCCGCCCGCGGAGGTGTTGACAGTACCGGTGATCTGGCTTGAAGCGCCTGGCGTCAAGGCAGCGAGCTGATAAATGCCGCGGCCATTGATGGAGAGCTGGGACATCTGCTGTTCGGTGATCAGGTTGCTGCGCTCGCCCGAATCCGTCTGAACCTGTACGGCGTTGGCTTCGACCGTTACGGTCTCTTGCGCCGCGCCCAGTTGCATCTGGAAGTCGACGCGGATGCGGTCGCCGATCGTCAGAACGATGTCTTTCTGTTCCGTAACCTTGAATCCTTTTGCTTCAGCTTTAACTTTGTAGTGACCGATCTGGAGATCGACGGCGACGTACTGGCCGGCGTCATTCGTGGGAATGACGACGCTCCTGCCCGTATCCGTATTGGTCAAAGTGACAGCCACATTCGGGACAACGGCACCCGAAGGATCGGTAACCGTTCCAACGATCGTGGTTTGTTGCGCGAACGTTGAAGCAGAAAAACCAATCAGGGCAACAAGAAGAACAAGTAGATACCTCAGAGGAAATTTCTTAGACACAAAAACGATATTCTTAGCAGAACTCAACGGCAAATTCATAGTCATGCCTCCACACCCCACGGCGATTGGAAACGCCGTTAACGTAAACGGAGCTTTTCATTGGAGCACTGTTAATGTCAAGCACTTTTTTTGATTTGTAGTAGCTGTGTCGTTCATGCTCCCCCCGGGTAACGGGTCTAGGAAAGCTCGCCGCCAGGCAATGCGGGACCAGGAGTTTCACCCCACTAGCAGGAATCTCTGTACTAAATCCATTGAGCTCGCCTTATTTGTCCTTAAATCCACCAGGAATGAGTCTTCGAGAGGGCGCAGAACATGACTCCGGGGTGGGAGTCGATATAGGATTCAGGTGTGACCTTTCAAGACCAGGACCTGGGAAACCGGCGACCTCCAAAACTGTTTTTCGCAGCGAGCCTGATCTTAGCGGTCCTATCCGTTTTCTTACTTGCGCTTGGCTCAACAGGCCAGCAGTCCCCGAATCCGCAAAACAAACAAGCTTCTTCAGGGATGGGAGTTGCGACCGGCGGCGCTCATCCGGCAGTGAAGGACTCGCTTTCACGGCCGATCACGGCCGGCGGTTTTGTGGATGGCGCAACTGTCGTCTTCAGCGACATCACCAAGCAAGCGGGTCTCGATAGATTCCTGCACCGTTCGGGAACATCGGAAAAATCCACCATCCTCGAAACCATCGGCTCCGGCGTGGCGCTGCTCGACTACGACAACGACGGCTGGCTCGACATCTATCTCTTGAATGCTTCCACTATCCGAGCATTGAAAGGGAAGGAAGCGCCTCCGCGCGCCATGCTCTTCCACAACAATCACGACGGCACGTTTACGGATGTCACAGAGAGAGCGGGTGTGGCAAACGAGCGGTGGGGAGTTGGCGTTGCCGTCGGAGATTACGACAACGATGGATGGCCCGATATTTACGTCGCGAACTTTGGGAAAAACCGCCTGTATCACAACAACCATGACGGCACGTTCACGGACGTCGCCGAGAAAGCCGGCGTAACAGTGGGCGGCTGGTCGGCGGGGCCCACCTGGGGCGATTACGACCATGACGGCTTGCTGGATCTATTTGTTCCTGGTTACGTGAAGTTTGATGTGGACAATCCGCCGATTGCAGGGCAAGGGCGTATCCCGCCGAATTTTTGCCAGTTTCGAGGAATCGCGGTGATGTGCGGGCCGCGAGGTTTGCCGGGAGAGAGCGACCACCTTTTTCACAACAATGGCGATGGCACGTTCACGGATGTAAGCGTCAAGGCAGGCGTTTCCGACCCCAGTGGCTATTACGGTCTGGCCTCTGCTTTTGTGGACGTGGATGATGACGGATGGGTGGACCTGGTGGTGGCGAATGATTCCACGCCGAACTATCTTTACCGCAACAAGCACAACGGCACCTTCGAGGATGTGAGTTATGCCTCGGGATTTGCTTTAAGCGAAGACGGGCGCGAACAGGCCTCCATGGGGATCGCCATTGGCGATTACCAGCGAAACGGGAGAATCGACCTTTTCACGACCACGTTTTCCGACGACTACAAAACGCTTTACCGAAATGACGGGCAAGGCAATTTTTCCGATGTCACCTATCAGGCGGGCCTGGCCGGTCCGACGATTCCTTTTCTAGCCTGGGGCACGGGTTTCCTCGATTTTGACAATGACGGCTTGCTCGATCTGTTCATCGCCAACGGACACGTGTATCCGGAAGTGGACAAACAGGACTGGGGCACGACCTGGGCGGAGCGTCCCCAACTATTCCGGAATCTGGACGGCAAAAAATTCGAGGAGGTTCCGCCCGCGACGGGGAGCGGACTGGCGGATGTAATCACCGCGCGAGGCGCGGCGTTCGGAGATATTTTCAACGATGGGGTGATCGACGTGGTGATCAACAACATCGATTCGAGGCCCACCTTACTGAGAAACGTCTTGAAGACCGGCAATCATTGGCTGGAGCTGAAACTTATCGGTGGGCCGAAGAGTCCACGTGACGGCAATGGGGCAAAAGTATTTCTGACGATAGGCGGAGTTCGCCAGCGGGGCGATGTATATAGCGGGGGTTCCTACAGTTCAAGTTCCGATCAACGTATTCACTTCGGATTGGGAACTGCCACCAAGGTAGATTCGATCGAAATTGATTGGCCAAGCGGGGCCAAGGAGAAAATCACCCTGCCGGGCATCGATCGCATCGTCACGATCCAAGAAGGAAAAAAGGCCGAGGAGAAGAGCAACTAGAGGAAGAGAAAGAGCAGGGCAGCACAACTGGAACTACCGGAGGGAACTGGGGGCGGCCGCTGCCATCGAAGATCCAGCCGGCGACACCACCGGGGTCGCATCGGAAGACGGACCCGGATTACCACCTGAAGATTGAATAGCTTTCTGAACCTGTTCCTGCATTTTCCGGACGCGATCCGCGTCCGCGCCGTCGGGTGTTAACTTTAGAAAACTATCCGTATCGCGAAGAGCGGCAGGGAAATCGTCGGTGCGGATGTGGAGATTGTAGAGCAGCAGATAAATCTGGGGATTGTCGGGTTTCAAGTCGCGAGCAGCGGACGCGCTAACGAGGGCGTCGCTGAAGCGTTTCATTCCAGAGAGCGCAACAGCCAGTTCGAATTGGCCGCGCCAGGACGAAGCGTCCAGAGCGATCACTTTGCGAAGCAGCGGTTCGGAGTCGGAAAAGCGCTTTCCGGCATTGTATATAGTTGCGAGGTCGACCATCGCCTGCGGATATTTTTCTGCGCTAAGCTCGATCGACTTTCGCAGCGAAGTTTCGGCCGCCGTGGCGTCACCGATTTTATTTTGCGCCAAGCCCATCGCCGCGTAGGCTTCGTAGTAGGAGGGATACTTGGCAATGGCACGGTCAAATTGAACGACAGCGCCGCGATAGTCGGCTTTGTCGACTACCAGTTGAACGCCCTTTTCGAATAATTCCCGCGCCTTGGGGGGAACACTCAGCTGGTGTTGGGAAATTGGATTGACAGATTTGGGCGCCGACTCGGCGCTTACCATCCGTAAGAGAATGTCTTTGTATACATGTCCCGACCCATCTGGCCGCACATACTCGCGAACAGGCGCGTAACCTTCGTGCTGAACCGATACGTAGCAATCGCCGGGGATATCGTCGAACTCATATGTACCATTCCCGTCCGAGTAAGCAAATTCGATGGGTGTACCCATGGCATTCTGGAGCTCTATGCGCGCCTCGGTGATGATATGGCCTGAGCCCTCTTCGCGAACGTAGCCGGACAGGATTTTCTTCAGGGTTTCTTGTTGCGCAAGGCAGGAGAGGGGAGCCAAGAGCAGAACAGAGAACAACACCGAGGCATACCGTCGCCGCATAAGCCAATTCCCTAGGGAGATGATAGCAGGAGGCAGCGAGCAGCACCACCGTCCTTTACGGCTAAAAATGACTGTCCTCCCGTTCGCCTAGATACTCCATTCGATGACAGTGTAGGAACGCGGCGCCAGCTCTATGGTCGTGCGCCCTCCCGAGGTCGAAGGTTTTTCGGCTTTTTGCGGTGCCACGCGCGCCGGCGTATCGAATGTGTTTGTCGCCTTCAAATCATTGCCGGTGAGGACTAGAGCATCACCCGGGCGCGGGGAAGAGCCTTCCCACACGATTTCCACCTGGTGGGGCTTGGCCAAATCGCGGTTCAGCAAGAACAGCGCTATCTTGCCCGTATCCGACTGGTAGGTTCCGGCCGCGTCCACGTAGCTGACGGCGCCCATTCCGGAAACGTCGTACGTGGACGACTCCACCAAGAGTTCGAGCGCTGCGCCGCGTGCAAACTCGAGCGCCCAGCTGTACGGATAATAGATCGTCTGCCTGAGGAGGCCGTTCGCATTGGTCATAATCGGCGCGATAACGTTGACAAGCTGCGCCAGGCAGGCGAGTTCGACGCGTTCTGCCTTGCGAATCAGCGAATTGATCAGGCCTCCGACCAGCAGCGCATCTTCGAGGTTGTAGACTTCTTCGAGCAGATGGGGCGCGCCTTGACGGTGGCCGTTCACCGCATCTCCGGTCCTCGCGCGATACCAGACGTTCCATTCATCAAAGCTCAGCCATAACTTCTTAGGCGACCGCTTGTGCCCGCGGACCATGTCCGAGACTGCGGCTACTTCGTCGATCTGGCGTTCCATGCTTAGGTTCATGGCCAGAAACTTCGAGCTGTCTCCGCCGGTTTCCTCTGCGTTGGTGAAGTAACGGTGCAAGGAGATGGCGTCGACGTACTCGTAGCACTGCTCGAGGACTTCGCGGTCCCATTCCAGGTACGTCGGCATGCCGGGGCCGCTCGACCCGCACGCCACGAGCTTCAGCGAAGGATCGACGTAGCGCATCTGGCGTGCGGCGTCTGCGGCTTTCAAACCATACTCGGCTGCGCTCATGTGGCCTATTTGCCAGGGGCCATCCATCTCGTTGCCGAGGCACCATTTTTGGACTTTGTACGGTTCGGCGATTCCATTCTTGCGCCGCAGGTCGCTCCAGCGCGTGCCTTTCTCCAAGTTGCAATATTCCACCAGGGCGGCCGCTTGCTCTGCGGTCCCCGTGCCCAGATTCAAACCCAGCAAAGGTTCCGTGCCTACGAGACGGCACCAGGCGAGAAACTCATCCGTGCCGAATTCGTTCGAATTGATCGAATTCCATGCTTTGTCCAGAACCGAGGGACGATTGGCCTTCGGGCCAATGCCGTCGAGCCAGTTGTAGCCGGAAACAAAATTTCCGCCGGGATAGCGGACGATGGGAACGCCGAGTTTCTTGATTTCTTCGAGCACGTCCTTGCGAAAGCCGTTGGAGTCGGAAAGCTTGGATTGCGGATCGTAAATTCCCTCGTAGATGGCGCGGCCGAGGTGCTCAAGGAAGGAGCCAAACACTTCGCGATGGACGGGAGCAAGCGTGCGGCGAGAGTCGGCATAAATTCGAATCGGCTGGCCAGCGTTTGCGGCCGGCGATTGGCCAGACATATGGCCGCCGAAGGCCAGGTTCGCGCCCAGCGCGATGCCTGTTTTAGACGCGTCTGCGAGGAAATCCCGCCGTGACAGAGAACGCATTTAGAAAGCTCCTCAGCAAATTCGGTGTTAGACCGCAAGAGATTCGATTTCCGCTAAAGCCGCGCCGGCCAGGAACGCGTCTAATCGGCTGCGATCGATGAGACCGGCCGTGATTGTACTCCCCAAGTCAACGAAGAGCGCAACCGTGCGATTTTGCACCGCCGCCGGCAGCGGCCCCTTGTTCCTTTCTTATCCCGAGTTAAATCGTGTTAAGGTACGCGGGCCGCGTGTCTCGTCTCCTAAGTCTCGGTTGCCGGGGGTGGGGGTTTAGGATGGGTGCGCGGAACAGCTGAAACTAATCGGCCATTAATTCAGTATCCATGGATTGATCTTGCGTGGCAGCGTGGGAGCAAAGTAGCCGTCCGCGTGGCCAGGGGAATTGCGGAGTACGGTCGATGAACAAGGAGAAACACGGAATCCACAGGATCGCCGAAATGGCGAACGTGTCTATCGGCACCGTGGATCGCGCACTGCACGGCCGCGGTGGCATCAAGGAAGCCACTCGCAAGCGCATCTTGCAGATCGCTCAGCAAATCGGTTATTCGCCGAATCTTGCGGCGCGCGCACTTTCGGTGGCGAAATCTCGCGTGCGCATCGGCGTTTGCATTCCCAAGGAAATTCATTTTTTCTACGACCAGCTCTGGGGCGGAGTCCTGGACGAAGCTCATCATCTGGAGCATCTTGGCGTCGAATTTGAGAACCGTCCGGTGCAGACTCTAGGCGAGGGCGATATAGAAGTTTTCAAGGAACTGGTGGAAAGCGGCGTTGACGGAATTGTTCTCACCGCCGGAAGCCCTCGAGAGCTAACGCCCTTAATAAACGAAGCGGAAGAAAAAGGTGTTCGCGTCGTTTGCGTTTCCACGGATGCTCCGGAGAGCCACCGTTCGAGCATCGTGTGTGTCGAGCCGCACTTAAACGGCTGCCTCGCTGGCGAATTGATGGGCAAGTTTGTTCCGCCGGGTTCGAAAGTGGCCGTAGTTGCCGGGATGCTCTCGACGGAAGATCACCGCAAGAAGACAGACGGCTTTTCCGAAGGATTTCTGCGGCACTGCCCCGATGGGGAAATCATCAGCGTGGTCGAAGGCCATGAAGATGAAAACGAAAGCTTCCAAAAAACTTCCGAGCTCCTCCGGCGCTTTCCCGCGCTCGACGGTCTTTATGTGAACACCGTCAACTGCCTTCCGGTTTGCCGCGCTCTCGGCGCGCGCGGTTTCGAAGCAAAGGTAAGACTAATCACCACCGACCTCTTCGCCGAGATGGCTCCCTACTTTCAAAAAGGAATCATCACCGCTTCGATCTACCAGCACCCCTACCGCCAAGGCCAGATCGCCGTGCGTCTCCTCGCCGACAATCTCACCAATAAGGTTCACATTCCTCCCGCAGCGCATATCAACCCCGGAGTCGTGCTGTCCTCAAACCTGCATCTCTTCCGAGAAATGAGATCGACCGAAGCCAAGTCCAGCGAACCTGTTCTGAAGGGCCGCAGCGTCTTACAAGCCTAGGAGTTTGTCTTGCAGTGAGTCACTCGCCGGCTATCTTATCGCTCAGTCGAGTCAAGAGAACTGACGGGACGGCCGGCTCGTTAGACAGGGTGATAGGGATTAATCGAAGGTGTTTGGGGGAATGCGGGAGAAGTGCAAAGGTTTATCATAGCCCTCGGCAAAAAGCAGGAGAAATGGGTCGCTCATTTCGAAGCGATTCGCTGCCGAGAGGAATTTTAGAAATTGTGCTTCCTGCGCGGTTAGTGCGTCATCTCCGCATGCCATGCGGGTGGACGCCACCGGCGCGAACTTGATTTTGCTGCCATTGATTTCGACGGACCCTGCGAAGCGATTGCAGGAACCATTTCCGGCGGCGCGCCCGTTCTCGAGAACAGAAAAGGAAGCTTTCGAGGTAAGCACAACGGTAGTGCCCGGCAGGTCGGTAAGCAGCCATTCCGTGCCGATCAGTGAAGGCGGTTTTTTAAAGGAAGCTGCGGCATTGCTCAGCACGGGATTGTGAGTTGAACACGAAATGGCGAACGTTGCGAGAAATGCTGACAAGAGGAGCGGAAGACCCCATTTCATTGGCACATTTCTCCTGGCGACACTTTCTACCTTCGTTGGCAGCACGGAGGGATACTTCCTTGGTTGGCCGTAGCACATCGGTAGAACCAGTTTGCCAGGGCGAAAGTGGTTGTGTCTAGCGTGGCTCCTCAGGGCTGAGACGATTGGCGGATCTCGATGTAGTCCAGGGCCGCGTGCTCTTCGCCACCCGGAACGCCCTCGATGCGGATATTGTCCCCGGGGCGAAGCGCCAGATCGGGAATTCGTCGGCGTGTCGAAGAATCTCCTCCCGGCTTTGTCGCCGGCAAATGATCGTCGGCAACCCACTCATCAACGACTCTATCGCCAACCAATACGCGAAACTGCGACTTGCCATTGTTCTGGTCAAAATACTCGACATCTATCTCGTATCGGCCCGCGGCGCCCTCGAAGCGATAGGCCGCCGAACACTTCTGTTCTCGAGGCGGACACTCGATCGCCTCTCCGCCCGAAGCGGTTTCACGTGGAACAACATCGAACCGAACATAGCCTTCGAGCTGCATCGCTTCGGCCTCAATGCGGCCGGGATAATGGCCAACTCTGCCGAACTGATCGGCGACGCCGGAAATTTGAAAAAACCAATTGCAGACGGCATCGCGCCAGACAATCGCATGTCCGGCCTGAAATTCGAGCCGTCCTAACACTTCCTCGTATCTCTCCTCGTCCACGCGGCCTCTTAACATTTTCCACTGGTTGACAAAACCCGCCGCCAGTTGCGCCCCCGCATAGTGCGAATCGTAAATATGCTGGATAACCGTCTTTCCAGAACTCAGTTCGTAGGTGTACGGGACATGATGAAAAAAAAGCAGCAGTTCGTCCGGCGTGGTGTTCAGGGATTCATACATCTTCTGAACGGGCGCGCGATATTGATCGACATAACCCGTGCCAGTAGCTGCCGTGCGGTCCATTCCAATTCCGTCGTGGTCGGCGCGATGCCATTGTCCCCATCCGTTTCGTTCCGAAGACGCGATTCCGGGGCCGAAATGGCTGCCCAGAATATCGGTGAGCGTGCCCGCGCCAAGCGGCCCGGTGTAGCTTTCATAAACCGTCCAGGACGAATCAAGCATGAATTTGATGGTGCGCACAACAGTAGGGTCATTCCCAAAAGTGAGGCGAGTCCACTCTTCGGCGATCGTTTTGGAATCGAGATTGGGATTCCACGCGAGCCTGCCATAACCATAAAGATTCGCCATCGCCAGCGGATGTCCCAGCCAATTCGTATCCATTCCGACGTTCACCACCGCAACGAATCCGCCCGTAGGCCGATGAAACGTTTTGCCGCTCACAATATCCTTCACCGGCGTCGGCTGCGCGCCCGCATGCATATCGAAATCGAGAACCTGCTTCCACATCGTGGGAAGGAAACACAAATGGCGCTGCTGGCCCGTATATTCCTGGGTGGCTTGCAGCTCGATGGCTTCATTCGTTTTTTCAAGCCCGCTGAAGAGGGGAGACACCGGTTCACGCACTTGAAAGTCGATCGGGCCGTGTTTGATTTGGATGATCACGTTATCGTCGAACTTGCCGTCGAGCGGATGAAAATTGTCGTACGCCGCGCGCGCGCGATCGTTCTTCGGATTGGTCCAATCGAGATGATGGTTGTAGACGAACGCGCGATAAAAAACGATTCCGTGATGCGGCGCCAGCGCGCGCGCAATTACATTGGCGGCATCGGCCGGAGTGCGGTTATAGGTTGCCGGGCCGAGGCGGCCCTCTGAATCCGCCTTGACGACAACACCTGCAAAATCCGGAACGAGCGCGTAAAGTTGGTCGAACTTTTTCTTCCACCATTCCTCGACGCGCGGGTCCGCCGGATCAAACGTGTCGAGACCACCCATCACTTTCGGGCTGCTAAGATCGACCGAAATCGAAAGCCGCACTCCCCACGCACGAAAGACGTCGGCGACGCGAGCAAGCTGCGGAAGAAAATCGTCTTCGAGAACGCGCGGATTGGCGTTTACATTGTTGATCGCGCATCCGTTGATTCCGACCGAAGCAAGCAACCGCGCGTATTCGCTGGCGCGTGTTAAGTCGGCGCGCACGTTGCCATTTTCAAAAAAAATGGAAGGACCCGCGTAGCCGCGTTCGATGCGGCCGTCGAGGTTGTCCCATTGATCCGCCCAGCGAATCGGGGCATAGGGCTGCTCCGTTTCATTCAGAGCGGAGACGCTTTCGCCGCGCGCGATCTTGTTGAGCAGCGCAAATACGCCATAGAGAATCCCGCGGTCCGTCCGGCCCGTCACAACCAGACAGTCGATTCCGTGAATCTTTTCGTTCGCAAGCAGAAAACCATCCTCGCCCGGATCGGCTTGCTCGAAAATCTTGGGCGAGTCCGCTCGCAAGACGGAGAGCGTGGCCAACACAATGGAATTCTTGCTCGCAAGACTTTTCTCCTCGCGCAAAGTCCGCCCCAGCATTCCTCGAACGCCTCGAATCAACTCGCCTTTCGCGGAATCGAGCAGCGGGGAATCGCCGAGGACGGCCACGCTCGCGGGCAACGCTGCATATTTTTGCGCGGCACTTTTGTCCAGCGGCGCGTAACGCAGCCACGCTTCGGCGCCCGTTTCTGCCGGAGCACACGTCCCCCCAAGCGCCAGAAATAGCACGACGCCAGAGACTTTTGCGTAACGGAAGAAGAGGCGGTGCATGAGATTGCCTGCTCTAGGTGATCCAACAGCATGAAACCACAGTCGGGCCAATCGGAGTACGAAGAAATCCCGCGCCCTACTCCACTCCGAGCAGCAAATCGACAGTGAGCTGGTCCAGCCGCTCGTACGGCAGCCGCTTTTGAGCGAGTGCGCCGCGATCAAACGTGTGTTCTAACAGCTTTGTTGCGTGTGCCTTTGAAAAGCTCCTGGCTTCCGGAAAAACCGCCCCAGGAGTTCCGATCTCCCGCAAAATTTGCTGAATCTGTTTGTCCTGCTTAAAAAGCCTGGCTTTCTCTTTGAGGATGAGATACGTCCTCATACAGCCGCGCGCGAAATCCTTCACGCCCTCGTAGTCCTCGGTGCGATAAGCGTGTGCATCGAAATGCCGCGAACCTTGGTATCCCACGTCTTCCAAGAACTTCACGACAAAAAACGCCGACTTCAAATTGTACGAACCAAAACGGAAATCCTGGTCGTAACAGCCGGCCATCTGATCGTTCAGATCGAGGTGAAAAAGCTTCCCTGCATCCCAAGCCAGCGCCAGAGCGTGCGTGCAATTCAGTCCGGCCATGTGTTCATGCGCGACTTCGGGATTCACTCCAAACTTTTCGTGCTCGTCGAGGGTGTTAATGAAAGCCAGATAGTGCCCTGTCGTCGGAAAATAAATATTGGCGCGCGGCTCATTGGGCTTGGCCTCGAGCGCAAATTTATATCCATAGCCGCGATCTGCTGAATAGCGCGCCATGTAATTCAGCGCATCGCGGTAACGCTTGATCGCTTCGAGCGGATCGCGACAAGCATCCGTCTCCACCCCATCGCGCCCGCTCCAGACCACGAATATCTTTGCATCCAGCTCCGCGCCGAGATCCATCGCGCGCAACACTTTCTGCAGCGCATACGCCCGTACAGCCGGATCATTCGAAGTGAAAGCGCCGTCGCGGAACACCGGATCGAAGAACGCGTTCACTGTTGCCATCGGCACCACAACGTGATGCCGCTCGCAGGCCTTCTTGAAACTCGCCACAATTCGGTCTCGCTCTGCGGGCGTCGCGTCAATGGGCACAAGATCGTTGTCGTGGAAATTCACTCCCCAAGCGCCCACCTCGCCGAGCAGCGCGACAATCTCGTCCGGCGGCAGCGCCTCGCGCACAAAATCTCCGAACGGATCGCGGCCGCGGTTTCCGACCGTCCACAGACCAAAAGAAAACTTATGCTCTTTCTTGGGTTCGAACAGGCCGTGACTCTTAGTCATTCGAAATTTCCTCTTCGCGCGCGATTTTTGCGCTCATCGCTTCCGCGAAATGAACCAACCGTTCAGAACGTAAAAGGACCCTGTTTCCCGCGCCCTCTCGACTCTATGAGGGACGGCAAACTTGTATCTGGCTTTCCAGTCTTCAATCTTTTTCGTGCTTTGCTTCAGGTCACGGTGTCAGCCACGGGGCCAACTTGTCACGACAACCGCACAGCCCGCGCCCCGAGCCCCAAGTCACCCTAATAAAAGGATAGGCACATCCCCGAAAAAACGACCGTGTACGTTAACGGCCGTGCTATAGTACCATCCGTTTTTCAGATTGCAAGTATCGGTATTTTTTCTCGGAGGTTTTGATGAAGCTTTTTTCTCCCGTCGGGATCGCCTTCGCTGCCTCGGTCGCGCTCCTCGGAGGCGCTCCTTTCCTCCTGCGCAGCCAGGCGCAAGAGGCTCCCGCCTACAGAAATCCGAATCTGCCCGTCGAACAGCGCCTCGCCGATCTTCTTTCCCGCATGACTCTCGAGGAAAAAGTCGCCCAGATCCAGGGCGTTTGGGAGAACCCGGCTTTCATGAAGACTCCCGAATCGCGCTTCGTCGATGACCAGGGCGCGTTTCTCCCCGACCACGCGGCCGTGCTGCTGAAGGACGGCATCGGCCAGGTGTCGCGTCCGAGTGAAGTCTCCCATGGTCCGAGCGAAGAAGCGCAGTTCACCAACACCCTGCAGAAGTGGATGAAGGAGAACACGCGGCTTGGCATCCCCGTGATGTTTCATGACGAATGCCTGCATGGCCACATCGCCGACAAGGGCACGTCTTATCCCGCGGCGATCGGCCTCGCCTCCACTTGGGATCCGGAATTGCTGCACGAGGTTTTCACCGCCGATGCCGCGGAGGCGCGTGCCCGCGGCGTCGAAGAATGCCTCGCGCCCGTCCTCGATCTCGCGCGCGATCCGCGCTGGGGCCGCACGGAAGAAACCTACGGCGAAGATCCCTACCTAGTGTCGCGCCTCGGCGTCGCGGCCATCAAAGGCTTTCAAGGCGACGGCCCGGGCGTCGATAAATCCCACGTCATGGCCACTGCGAAACATTTCGCCGTGCACGGCCAGCCTGAAGGCGGCACAAACGTCGCCCCCGGAAACTATTCCGAGCGTGTCATCCGCGAGTACTGGCTGAAACCGTTCGAAGCCGCCGTAAAAGAAGCTCACGTGCACACCGTGATGGCTTCCTACAACGAAATCGACGGCATCCCTTCGCATAGCAACAAGCATCTGCTTACCGACATTCTGCGCCACGAGTGGGGATTCAACGGCGTCATCGTCTCCGATTATTTCGGCATCGCCGAATTAATTCGCGTCCATCACGTCGTCCGGGACAAGGATGCCGCCGCGCGCATGGCTCTCGACGCCGGCGTGGACATCGAGTTGCCGTTTCCGGACGCCTATCCCGGTCTCGTTCAGCAGGTGCACAACGGCACAGTCTCCGAAACGGCCGTCAACCGCGCCGCTGCAAGCGTGCTCCGCGCAAAATTTCTCGCCGGCCTTTTCGATGATCCCTACGCCGATCCCGCCTACGCCGAGAAAGTCACGAACAGCGCCGAACATCAGAAACTCGCGCTTCAAGCCGCTCGTGAGACACTTACGCTGCTGAAAAACCAGAACAATCTTCTTCCGCTGGACCCCGCCAAGTACAAACACATCGCCGTCATCGGTCCCAACGCACACGACATACACCTCGGCGGCTACAGCAACAAGCCCGGCCGCGGCGTCAGCATTCTCGACGGCATCAAAAATCGCGTCGGCTCCAGCGCGGAAGTTCTCTACGCCGAAGGCACAAAGATCACGGAAACCATTCCCGACTGGGACGCCGACAAAGTCGAACTCGGCGATCCTACCAAAAATGCGCAGCGCATCGCCGAAGCCGTCAAAGTCGCACAGAAGTCCGATGTCATCATCCTCGTTCTCGGCGAAAACGAATCTACTTCCCGGGAAGCTTGGGCGCCCGAGCACAAAGGCGACCGCGATGATCTGACTCTGCTCGGCAATCAAGACGATCTCGCCAAAGCCATGATTGCCACGCGCAAGCCGGTCGTCGTCCTCCTCCTGCACGGACGCCCCAACGCGGTCACTTATCTGGCCGAAAATGTTCCCGCGATTCTCGACGGCTGGTATCTCGGCCAGGAAGGCGGCACCGCAGCCTCTGAAGTTCTGTTTGGCGATTACAATCCCGCAGGCCGGCTGCCGATCACGGTGCCGCGCACTGTCGGCCAAATTCCCGATTACTATTACCAAAAGCCTTCCGCCAAACGCGAGTATCTCGACGACACCACCAAGCCGCTATTCCCCTTCGGCTGGGGCCTCAGCTATTCCACCTTCAAGTACGACAATCTCCGCCTGGCGCCCGAATCCATCGGCCCCGAAGGAACCACCCGCGTCACGGTAAATGTTACCAACACCGGCAAAGTCCGCGGCGACGAAGTCGTTCAGCTCTATATCCGCGACGAAGTCAGCTCCGTCACGCGCCCCGTCAAAGAACTTCGCGGCTTCCGCCGAATCACCCTCGATCCCGGCCAGACGAAAACCGTCGAATTCTCTCTCGGCTTCGACGAACTTTCTTTCCTGAATCGCGACATGCACCGCGTCGTCGAGCCCGGAACATTCAAGATCATGGTCGGCGGAAATTCCGTCGACTTGATCGATACGCCTCTCACGGTCGTGGAAAAATAGTCGCGACCGGGCGTGCGTCGCTACATCCGGCTGGTTGTCGCTGTTCGAAAAAGCGCACTAAGGTGCGCTCAAATAGAAATTACAAAAGGAATTTCGAAGGGGAGCTTTGGTCGAGCCTTCCACTCGCATCCCGCTCGAGAGCAAGCGCAATCCAATTCGCCCTCCGCTTAAGGCGTGCTCGGATCTTTCGCCGGAGCCGCCGCTGGCGCCGCTGTCTTGCGGTACAGGATCTTTTTCGCGCCGCCTTCGCACGTGCCTACCACTTTTCCGTCCGTCGCGTCGGCGTCCTTCGCCACGATATCCAGCGAATACGATTTGACGCCCTTCGCGTCCAGCTTGGCCGCGATTTCCGTTTTCAGTTCTTCACATGATTTTGGGCCCTGCGCTTCGGCGCACGCCGGCACAACTAACACAGCAGCAATAATTAAAAACGCTTTCATCGGGGGGATCTCCTTTGGCTGAGGATTGAGGGCCTGCGCCGAGCATACCAAACCAAATTCCCATCGCGGATTTCTCTTACTTTTGTCATGCTGACTTAGCCAACATCGAATTTCGGCAGTCTTGAGCGTGACAGTAACCAAATGGCTGAACCGGTCACCTTGCGCTCCATCCTGCGTTGATCCGTCGAACCCGGAGCCGATCCTCCGCCATTGCGGAACAATCACCGAAAAGGTGTACCATCGCCGGGGGAGCCCCGCACGCCTAAATGACGCACGCGATTTCATCCGAGCAAGAGCCGGCTCTCACTGGCCACAGATTCTTTCTCCTCTTTCTCCTTCTCTTGGCCACACTAATCATCTTTCCCTATTCCCGATCCAGCAGCTTCGGCCGCTACTCCTTTCTCGTCATTGGAAGTTCCGCCATTCTCATCAGCGTCTACGCCGCCAAAATCCATCGCGGCTTGCTTGTTCTTGCCATCGTCCTGGCAATTCCCACCCTGTTCCACCGCATCTTTCTTCCCAAGGCCGAGCTGAGTTCGTTTTCTATATTCAACGTGGCCCTCAGCTTGGTTTTTGACTTGCTCATTGTTGTGGTCATTTTCCGCCACGTCTTCGCCAGGGATCAGCCCAATTCCGAAACCATCTTCGGCGCGCTGTGCATCTATCTGCTGGTGGGATTCAGTTTTGCCAGTCTCTACGAAATGGTAGGCGCCGCGCAGCCCCACGCTTTTTATCTCGACCCACACTCCAACCTGACCCTCGCTCCCGTCCGCTTCGATTTCATCTATTACAGCTTCGCCACCATGACCTCGCTCGGCGCCGCTGGAATGACTCCCGTCTCCCCCCAAGCCCGTTCCATCACCGTCCTCGAAGGCATTCTTGGCGTCCTCTATCTCGCCGTCCTCATCGCCCGCTTAATGGGCGCCTACCGCCCCAACGTCAATTCCTGAGCAAGCTCGGTGGCGGTTACCCAAGCCGTGGTTTTCTGCATCAAGCCTTTCGGAACAGAAGTCAAAATTTGATCAGTGTGTTAAAAGTGTGTATGATGCGTCATGAGCAGTCGTGAGGTCATCCAGCGCCTTCGAGAGGGCGGCTGGTATGAAGTCGCGCACGAAGGAAGCCACAAGCAGTTCAAGCACACTACGAAAAAGGGAAGGGTTACCGTCCCTCATCCGGTCCGCGACATCCCCATCGGCACGCTCAGAAGCATCGAAAAGCAAGCCGGTATCAGGCTGAGGTAAAAATGGACTATATCGCGTATCTACACAAAGACAGCAAATCCGATTTTGGCGTCAGCTTCCCCGATTTCCCCGGCTGCATTACAGCCGGAAAGTCGCTCGACGAGGCTCGCCGCAAAGCTCCAGAAGCGTTGGCGTTTCATATCGCCGGCATGATGGCAGACGGAGAAAAGATTCCCAGGCCGTCGAAGCTCGATGAATTGGCCGAAGATCCCGATAGACAAAATGCAGTAGCTTTTCTGGTCACCACAGACTTCCTAAAATCGAAAACCGTTCGCATCAACGTCACCGCCCGTGAGAATCAGATCGAACTGATCGACCGTCTAGCCAGGCAAGCGGGCATGACCCGCTCGGCGTATATGGTGCAATCAGCTACGTCAGGCGTTGCCCACAAGAACCGTGGCTCCCGACGCCGACTGACAAATGCGTTCAGAAAGAGGCTGAAGCCCACCAGGACGAAAGCGAAGTAGTTAAAGCCTGGCGCCCTAGTGCCGGTTTTGCACCTGAGGCTTTTGCTTTTCAGCGTGTGATGTGACGGACAGTTCAGGACTTCAGTAGAGATGCCAGAGGCTCGTTGGCAGCGCCTGTCCAGGACTGCTGAAAACTCCTGGATGTCAGTTCATTCCGCAGGCCGAAATTCCACCCGGCTTTGTTATTATTGAATAGCAACTTCCTCTATTTTCAACTTTTCCACACATTTCCACAGCCGTATCAATCTGCTAACCGCCCCGCCAACTCCTTCGGAATCCCGCAACTTCCGTCAGTCGCATTCGAATCCGCCCGGGCGCCACTTGCCTTGAGCGTGGCCGAAAGGTCCTTCTCTGATATCCCCTTTAGAATCAAATTCTTGCAGAATACGAAGGCTGTCGCGTATCCAAGGCACTAGCCCAACCCGACCGATTCCTTCTTTTTCCACAGCGACGGCCAAGAGGGGACGCGGCGCACGCTTTGTCGTGCTCCGTCCCTTTTCAACTTTCAACTGTCGACTGCCAACTCTTCAAGTACAATCCCCGCGCTCCATTCCGAAGCCGACTTCACTTGGAGGTGCGATGAGCGTCAGCCTACGGCTCGAGGAAATCCGCGACGGTTTCGAGCGGCCCTTTTGGGTCGCCAACGTCAGCGAAATCTTCGAGCGCCTCTCCTACTACGGCGCCTTCTCCTCGCTCGCGATCTATCTTCAGGAAAAGCTGCGCTTCTCCACGGAGACCACCGGTTCGCTCGTCGGTTTTTTCGGCGGCATGGTTTGGTTCCTCGCCATCTTCGGCGGCGTCGTCGCGGACAAGCTCGGCTTTCGTCGCGCTCTCTCGATAGCCTACCTCATTCTGACGGCTGCGTACTTCTTGATCGGCTCCATCGGCGCGTCGTGGCTTGCGCCGGTTCGCGGCTTAGTGCCTCTATGGCTCTTCGTCGCATGCATTCTGCTAGTTCCCGCGCTCGGTATTGCGATGGTCAAACCATGTGTTGTCGGCACGACAGCGCGAGCCTCCAAAGAAAATGTCCGCACACTCGGCTACTCGATTTACTACACCATGGTGAATATTGGCAGCGCCAGCGGCCCCGTCGTAGCCGATTGGGCGCAACGGCATGTGGGGCTCGAAAAAGGTTTTCGCATCTCCGCTCTCAGCGTTTTCGCAATGTTTTTTCTGGTCCTGTTTTTCTTTCGCGATCCACGCAAACCCGGCGACGAACCCGCGCCATCCCTCGGCCAGGTGATTCGCAATTTCTGCGTCGTCTTGGGCAAATACTGGCTGGTTCTGCCGGCGGTTTTCGTCGGTATCGTGCTGGCCGCCACCTCGCTTTTTTTCCATTTCTCGGTTCCGTGGTGGGTTTGGACTGGGCTTTTAATCGTGGCGCTCGCAGGAATCAGCAAGGTCATGTGGTTCCTTGTAATCTTCACCGGCTATTGGATCGTCTATTGGCAGCAGTACACCAGCCTGCCCGGATTCATGCACACCTACGTGGACGCCAACGCCCGTGTCCAGCTCATTCTCTTCACCGACGCCGCCATCGTTGTCTGCCTGACGTTCGTAGTGAGTTACCTCGCGCGCAAAATCCCGCCGTTCTATGCCGTAATTCTCGGCACGGTCGTTACTTCTATATCCTGGGTGGTTCTGGCGTTTTGGCCAACCGTAATCGGCGCGGTCGTTTCGATAGCCGTTCTCGCTATCGGCGAAATCATTCAGCAACCGCCATATTACGCATACATTTCGCGCCTCGCGCCCCCCGGACAGCAAGGCACCTACATGGGCTTCGCATTTCTCCCGCTTGGAATCGGATCGTTGGTCGGAGGCTGGTTCGGCGGCACGATGATGCATCACTTCGGCGAAGTCGCCCACCATCCCGAGCGCGCCTGGCTGGCCATCAGCGGTGTCGGCTTCGCCACCGCTTTCCTCTTGTGGATCTACGACCGCGTCGTCAAGCCCGCCACGCAGGACGTTCCCTCGTGAGGGTGCCGAACGAGGCTTTCTTTCGGAAGGTTTTACCTGGGTATGAACTTTCAACTCTTAACCGTGGACTGCCTGGCCCGGGCGTAGCCGAAGGGTCGACTGATTTAGTTGACCATGCGGCGAAGGGAAGCGAGCGCTTGCCGCGCCAGCGAATACCGCGGCTCGACTTCCAGCGCCTCTTGAAAACACTTCATCGCGCGCGCGTACATCTCCTTGCCGAGATAAGCGCGGCCCAAATTGTAATGCGGAAAATGGCGCGGCTCGTAACGACGGGCCTCAATGGCGCGCTCGAGCCATGGAATCGCCTCATCAAATCGGTTCAGTTCAATCAGATACGCTCCGATATCGTTATAGGGATTGCCGAACTCCGGATCGACCTCGATGGCGTGTTTGCATTCGGCGATGGCGTCTTCAATGCGGCCCTGAAAATGATACGTCCAGCCGAGAAACGTGTAGGCCTCGGCGGTGGGATGCAGTTCGAGCGAGGACTGATAGAGCTCCACGGCCCGTTCGTAATCGCCCTCCATCTGGGCCTGATAAGCGTCTTGAAGGATTTCCCACGCCCTCGTCAGGGTTTCCTGGCTCATGGTGTAGATTGTTAACATACGGTTTTGAGTGCGTCAAAAGTACGAGAGTCCCATCGGTGCACAGTGGGAACCTGTACTTTGTGCCGGGTTCTGGGGGTGGAAATTACGCCCGTAAAAAGAGAAGATGGGTGCGCACTTTGGCAAGCCTCATGGCAGGGTAGTTCCGGCGCGAAGATGGGTGCGCTGAAAGATTTTTAGAGTCAATGACGAAGGGGGAGACGTGAAGCGAAATTATCTGGTTCTTGGGATCGCGTTATTGGCAATGGCGGTAGCCGTTATGGCGCAGGATCCGGCGGCCAAGCCGGCTCCGAAAAAAGCCGCGGCCGCCAAAGGCTCCGCAACCAAAGGCAAGGAAGTGTTCGACCAGAAATGCGGCCTCTGCCATTTCGCTGACAGCGACGCGAAAAAAATCGGCCCCGGACTAAAAGGAATTTCTAAGCGCGGCACGTTTACCGTGAACAACAACAAAGTCACCGACGACAATCTGAAGACCTGGATTGAAAACGGCGATTCGCTCATGCCTCCCTTCAAAGATGTTCTGGAAGAACAGCAGATCAGGGACATCATCGCGTACGTGAAAACTCTCTGACACGCTCGGAACAGCAGACCCGCGAGCGTAGCCGAAATTTCGAGGAAGCGTTCGGAATATCGCGAGGAAGTTCTGACATCTCGAGGAATAAAAAAGCCCCGATGGACTGACGAATCAGGCCATCGGGGGCAAACTCAATCGGGACACCCGCCCAGGCACCTAGCGCGGTCCGAAGTGGCGGCGAGCAAAGTCTGCCTAAGGGCGCCAGCCGATTCTCGTGCGCTGTGTCCGAGCCTATTCCCTGCGAAGCAGAGAATCTACTTCAGGACGGCGTCCTTGAACGCCTTCGCCGGGCGCAGGCGAACCACGGTCTTGGCCTTAATCTTGATCGCTTCGCCCGTCTGAGGATTGCGGCCCATGCGTGCCTTGCGGTGCGCTTTCACGACCCGGCCAATTCCCGGAATCACGAACTTGCCGGCGCCGCCCTTGGCTTCCTTGACCGCGAGTTTGAAGAGCTCTTCAAAAAAGAGCGCTGCGGTTTTCTTGGGTGTGGCCACTTTCTCGGCGATGTGCGAAACGATCTTGCTCTTGCTCATTGGCTTGGCTGCCATCTAGTCTGCTTATCCTCCTGTATTTACTTTCCACCCCGCAACGAGCGGGGCAGGCCGCGAGCGAAAAACCCCTGTTTTGCTGCGGAAAAACTCGGGCCGTTTCGCACTATAGCCAAGGTGAAAGTAGAACGCAAGGAAAAACAGCAAAAAAGGCCGGAAAAATGCGGCTTTTTTGAGAGACGCTTGTGAATAACCCGCAGGAATGCCGCTTCCAGCGACTTGCCGCGTAAAAAATTCCCGCTGCTAGAGAGCGGCGAGACCGGAATAGAAATGGGCGATGGCTTTGATGCCGCCGAAATAATTTTCAAGGGCCAGATGTTCGTCGGGAGCATGCGCGTTTTCGTCGGGGAGGCCGAAGCCGATGAGCACGCAAGGAACTTTGAAGGTGTCATGCATTTGCGTGACGAAGGGAATGGAGCCGCCTTCGCGAATGAAAACGGCTTTTTTCCCGTAGCCTTTTTCAAGCGCAGTTTGCGCGATTTTGAAAATCGGCGCTTGAAACGGAGCGACCCACGGCTTGCCGGTGCTGAGCACATCGAATTTGCACTTGACGGTCTTCGGCAGGAGTTTGCGGATCTGTTTCTCGACAAGCGCCGCAATTTTGTGAGGATCCTGATTGGGAACGAGGCGCGTGGAAAATTTCGCATAAGCCCTCGAAGGGATGACGGTCTTCGCGCCTTCGCCTTGATAGCCGCCCCAAATGCCATTCAGCTCGAGCGTGGGCCGCGTCCAAAGTTGTTCGACGATCGTGAAGCCTTTTTCGCCGGCGTATCCCGGCGCGCCGACGGCTTCTTCGAATGCCTTTTTCTTCCAGGGCAGCGCATTCAGCGCTTTGCGTTCGGGCGCGGAAACTTTTGCGACTTTATCGTAGAAGCCGGGAACGTTGATGTGGAAATTCTTGTCGTGAAGCTTGGAAAACAGTTCGGCAAGAATCGTCAGAGGATTGGGGACGGCGCCTCCGTAGACGCCCGAGTGGAGATCGCGCGCAGGGCCGGTGAGTTCGATCTGGTAATAATTTAATCCGCGCAAGCCATAGGTGATCGAAGGCACGCCTTTGGCTAGCATCGACGTATCGGAGACGACGAGGGCATCGGCTTTGAGCTTTTCCTTATTCTTTTGCACGAAGTCCCAAAGGCTGACGCTGCCGACTTCCTCTTCGCCTTCGATGAGAACTTTTACATTGATAGGCAGCTTTCCGTTTACTCTCTGAATGGATTCGAGCGCTTTCAGATGAATGTGGACCTGGCCTTTGTCATCAGCGGTGCCGCGGCCGAAAAGATTGCCGTTGCGAACGGTGGGTTCGAAGGCCGGCGAAGTCCAGAGGTCGAGCGGTTCCGCGGGCTGCACATCATAGTGACCGTAAAACAGGATCGTGGGCTTGCCGGGTGCTTCGAGAGCTTCAGCGTAGACGAGAGGATGGAGATTTGTAGGGACGATTTCAATTTTCTGGAAACCAGCGGCGCGAAGATTATCCGCGACCCAGCGAGCCGCGCGTTCGATATCCGGTTTGTGCTCGCTCTTAGCGCTGACGCTGGGGATTCGCAAAAATTCACATAGCTCCGCCAGGTGCTTGTCGCGATTACCTTCTATAAATTCAGCAAGGTTGGTCATGGGGCTCTCGGGGGCTATGAGTCCTTTCAAATAAAATTAAACGAAACTTGAAGCGTATGTATGTGCAGCGGAATGAGTGCGGACCTAAAGAAAGTGCCCTCGGCTGCTGATTCCTATTCTAGAACCGCGCCTGCCCTCGGCACAAGCGCGCGGCAGAGGATGGCGGGGAATAGACGACTTTTCAGCCGCAGGATATCGGTCATTTTACGCCGCCCTCCTCAAGTTAACGGTGACGCGCCGCGCCGGCTTTTCTAGCGATGAGGAGAAAGCCTTTGCTGCGGGCATCGGCCTGGAGTTTGTCGAGGTAGGCCCGGGCGGCGGGCCCCTTGCCGGACGCGATTTCGGCTTGTGCCAAAAGAAGGCGAGCTTCGAGTTCGAAGGCCACGTAGCCATCGCGTTTGGCTTGATCGTGGAGGGCGCTCAGATTGCGTTCTGCGTCAGGGGCTTTACCGGAGCCGGTGTCGACTTCGGCTTCGGCAAAGCCCGCGGTCATGAGGATCATGCGGTCGCCGCCCTGATGTGCGAGAGTGGCAGCGCGATCGGCAGCGGCGCGGGCTTCGGTTAGTTTTCCCTGGGCGAGCAGGGCACGGGCAAGGACGGAATCGGCGATGGAAGTGGAGCTGGGAGATTTGTGCTGTTCGAAAATGGCGATTGCTTTTCGCGCGAACGATTCAGCATCGCCAGACTTGCCTTGTTCGACGGCGATGATGGCGAGCTGGACGTCGCCCTCGGCGGAGTGCACTTCCTCCTTTGTTTGTTCGCGAAGGGTCATGGATTCTTGAGTGGAACGGAGGGCATCACTCAGCTGGTCCTGAGCGGTCTGGACCTCCGCGAGGCCCACGAGCGAGTAGGCGAGACTGGTCTTGTGGGAGATGGCTCGGTCGTTAGCGATGGCTACGGAATACGTCTCTCTCGCAGAGGCCAGCTCGCCTTGCTGATAAAGGACCTCCCCCAGATTGACGAGCGTTATGGACTCACCACGCTTGTCGCCAATTTCACGGAAATTTCGGAGGGCTTCCTCTTTCATCTTTCTCGCAGCCGACAGCCGGCCAGCACTCAACTCAACGTTGCTCAAATTATCGAGCTGGGCAGCGGCGGCTCTTTTGTCGTTTTGAGAGCGCGCAATTTGAAGCGCCTCCTCCAGATGGGACCTGGCCTGATCGAGGTCGCCCATTTCCTCGAAGAGTTCGCCGAGATGGTTAGAGCACGAAGCGATCTCCCATTGCGCGCCCGAATGGCGGAACTCGGCGAGAGCAGCTTCCAGTGACTTACGGGACTCGATCAAATCTCCCTTGTCTTTTTGGAACATGCCGATGCCGTGGGTTGCGATGGCAGCTTCATAAGTGTCACCAGCGGCGGCATAGAGATCGCGAGCTTCGGATTCGTCTTCGATGGCTTTATTGAATTCACCGAGGTTCGACCAAGCCCAGGATTCGGCGGTGAGGGAACTGGCCAGGAGGAGACCGCTACCTAGCGTTTTGGCGCGGGCAATGCCTGCAGCGGCTGCTTTCTGACTGCGCTTCATGTCACCGAGGCGTTCCGCGGCGTGGTATTCGGCGAGGTCGATGCGAGGATCGGAGCTCATGGGGGCCGGGAGCTTTCGCAGAGCAGCGACCGTATCGAGAGCGTCGCTAGCATGATTTGCGAGATATTGGGCGCGCGCGAAACGCAGGCCGTAGTCGAGATTGTCGGGGAAGAAATTGTGGAGAGTTTGATAAACCTTGGCGGCTCCGTCACGGTCATGAGTGAGTTCACGAAAGCGGCCTTCGATGGAAAGCTTATCCTCACGCGAGAGATTCGAGGAGAGCTCGAGGGCTTTCTTGGCTTCCGCTTGGGCGTTGAGATCGTAGCCGAGACTAGACCATGTGTCGGCAAGTGCCGAGTGAGAGAGCGCGTGATTGGGATCTGCCGCGATGGCCTTTTCGAAGAACTCTCGGGCGGCGAGCGAGTCGAATGCTTCGAGTTTGGCTAGGCCCTCGGCGTAGAGACGTTCGGCTTCGGAATTGGCCGGGAAGGACGCGCGTACTTCGCGCGTGGCGGTCGCAGACAGAGAGCCGATGCCGAGGGTGTTGCGCAAATTGTCTCCACCAGCGGAGATGAGTTGGGGAAGGTCAGACTCGCTTCCGTCCTCGGTGATCGCCGCAATGGTTTCTCCCGTGTGGGTGTCTTGGACCTGCAGAACGATTCTGAGTTTGGTGCTTGAGCCATCGGGAAGTGCGAGATAGGAGCCGGACGTAACCATATCGGTGCCGAGATGATTGTGAATTTTGTCGAGCGTTTCCTGGCCATAGGTGTCAGTAGGGGCGAGAGACAGATCCCGTTTCATGCGAGCGATGTTTTCGCTTGGAATCACGCGGATTTGCTGGCCGGAAGCAAGCTCGGCGCCCAACATTTCCGCCATGGCCGTGGACATCCACTCATCGTCTGGCTTCTGTGAGAGGTTTTTGAAACCAAGAACGGCGATCGAGGGACGGGGTTTGAGCGCAGCAGAAGTGGCGCCGCTCGCGGAATGACGGAAAATCCCCAGGCGCGCGACGACCATAGCTATACCGAAAAGCAGGACCACGGCGGCGGCAAGAGAAAGCCAGGTCCGCCTTAGCGTTCGAGAGATAGGAAGAGCGGGCGCAGGTTCGGCCAGGACTTGATGTCGGATGGCCTCGGGTTCAACAGCGCGAGGGACGGGGCTGGGCTGGCCATTTGGTGCGCTGTTCCCCACGGGGAAGATAAAGCGGTAGCCGAGCTTCGGAAGGGTCTCGATAAAGCGGGAGTCCGTGGCGGAGTCGTTGAGCACGCCGCGGAGCTCTTTGATGGCGGTGTTCAGACTGTGCTCGAAATCCACAAACGTATCTGAAGGCCAGAGCTGCTGACGAAGCTGTTCGCGAGTAACGACATCGCCGGGGTGGTCGAGCAAAAGGGATAAGACTTGGAACGGTTGTGGACGGAGTTTGACCTTAGTCCCGAATTTATAAAGTTCTCGGGAACTGAGACGCAGTTCATACGGGCCAAACCGAGTGGCTTGCAAGGCGGTGTCCCTCGAATACCGTGAGTATTACATAGTGCGCCAAATATAGACTTCGTGTCTGGTTCGCCGCAAGTAAAGATCTTCCGTGAAATGAAAGAGTTAGGCCTTCACCTTTTTTTAATTAGATTTCCAGGCGGCCTGCATTGGCAGGAAAACCGGAGTGTGCGAGGAATCGTTCATTGTGCGGCCGCTTTAGATGTTCGGAATCGGAGACGGAAGGGACAATGGCGATGAATCATTACAAACTCTGGATACCTAAGACCCTATGGGCAGGGAGCATCGGCCTCGCAGCGATGCTGCTGGGCTGGACGCCGTCCTCTAAGGCGCAGGAAGTCAATCCGGCGCTTTTCACGGATACGGGTGTCGAAGACGCTTACCCCGTAAAGAAGCCGCTGCCGAAGAAGGCCGTCAAAGTCCCGGCAGCGGCCCATCCGAGTCCCGTCATCTCTAATGGGGTAACGACCCGAAAGCGGAGCCGCCGGGCCGCGCGTAAGCAAACCGTTGTGTCTCAACCAACGGTCTGAAAAAGCCGGCCCCTTCGAGAGCTCGCGAAGGCGATCGCAAACGGGTAGTTAGATGTTTCTTTGATTTTATTGTTGTCTCGGCTGCGGATATCTCGACATAAGTTTTTGGTGGAAAGACCGGGAGGAACGAAAATGCAAATTCAAGAGGGTGGGAGTATGGGGCTGTGGGTGAGAGTCCATGCCAGGAAACTGGCGATTGTGGCTGTGCTGTTGTGCCTAGCTGGTGTCGCCTCAGCCGTGATGGTAATTCCCAATCTATTTCCGTTCCTCGATCCCACCGGGATCGTCTCCACGTACAACACAGCTGGGCCGATTGTTGAAAACACGCCCTTTTTCCAGAGCCTCGGGACCAATGGGAGAAGCTGTGCGACGTGCCACATCGCCGGCAATGGGATGGGGTTGAGCACACAAAATATCCAAGAACGTTTTGTGACGACAGGGGGGCTGGATCCGTTGTTTGCGGCGTTTGATGGCGCCAACTGCCCGAACACGAGTACAAATGATCCAGCGACTCATAGTCTGTTGCTGAAGAACGGATTGATTCGTATTCCGATACAACTTCCCGCCACAGCGCAATTCACGATACGGGCAGCCGTAGATCCGTACGGGTGCGCCGTCGTGACCGATCCTATCTCAGGATTACAAACCGTATCGGTGTATCGCCGGCCTTTGCCGACGACGAATCTGACATTCTTGAGCACAATCATGTTTGATGGTCGAGAGACCATCGTGCCGCTCAACAATCAGCAAACGTTTAAGGCCAACCTAATCACTGACCTGATGCATCAAGCCGTTGACGCGACGACTGGTCATGCGCAAGCGGCGGTACCGCCGACAACGGACCAACAGACTGCGATTGTCAGTTTCGAGATGGGCCTATTCAGCGCACAACTGGCGGACGGTCGCGCGGGATTGCTTACAGACTACGGAGCGCTGGGTGGGCCGAAGAATCTGTCGGGTGCCAACTACTATCCAGGAATCAACGACACTTTGGGGGCGGATCCAACGGGTGCTAAGTTCAATCCGACGGGGATGACACTGTTTTCGTCGTGGGAAAACCTGCAAACGGACAAGGAAAGAGACTGGGCGACGATACAGGCTCGGCAAGACATCGCAGCGGGAGAAACGCTTTTCAACTCGCGTGCACTGACTGTCACAAATGTACGCGGATTGAATGACAATCCGGCGCTAGCGGCTGCCCTCGGAACGACCGTGCCTATCGCGTCGTTTCCAGGAACTTGCACGACGTGCCATGACACGCCGAACGTGGGGAACCACTCGCTGCCGTTGCCGCTCGATATAGGAACAGGCCACGACTCGGCGCAGGAATCGGACCCGCAAATCGCAAACGCTCTTGCCGAGCTCAGCTTTCCGGGAGTGCCCGTCTACGAAATTACGGGATGCCCGAACCCGTTCGCCGTGGCCGGGCAACCGAGCACACCGTATGTGATTTACACAACGGATCCCGGTAAGGGACTTGTGACCGGGCTGTGCGGGGATGTGAACCGCATCAAGGGGCCGGTACTGAGAGGCTTGGCCGCGCGCGCGCCGTACTTCCACAATGGCGCCGCGCGAGACTTGAACGAAGTGCTGAACTTCTACAATCAACGTTTCCAGATGAATCTGACGGAGAAAGAAAAGTCGCAATTCATCGCTTTTCTTAACTCATTGTAGAAAAAGGGCCTGCGCCCTTCAGCCGCCAACCTGCCAAGGCTGGATTCCGGAGGGATCGGACCGGGGGAGGCGGTTGCAGGTGGGGAACACCTGTCCTGTGGGCCAGTTTACGGTGGTTGCGGAAGAAGCCGATGATGACGGTATGAACGGGACTACGTCACCAACGCATCGACGAAGCGGGCGGGCCTTCCACAAAATGCGGTTGCAGGCACAGGGGCGCGCGCACAACGGGAAGAAATTCAAAGAGTCGTGCGAGACCGTGGTGGTGAACGCGCACGGCGGTTTGTTGATGATGAAGCACGAGATTGATAACGGGGAGATGATTGTTTTGACGAACCCCGAGACACTAGAAGAGCAGGAGTGCCGCGTGGTGTATCAGGGGGAGCCCTGCGAGAGAGGGCAGAGGATTGGCGTGGAGTTCTTGACGCCGGCACCGCGGTTTTGGGGATTGGAATTCAGCGAGTTGACCACGCCGGCCGGCGGGGACGCAACCGCCGTTCATTAAGATTCGAGCACGAGCCTACGCGGACAGGCGTTCACCGGGCAAAGAAGCGCTTTCGCTCGAGAACCTCGAACAAAAGATACTTCGGAGTGTTAAACCTAACCGTTCGCAGGAGCATGCTGTGTTTTGGCGGCGGCAGGGATGGCGCGGCCGCGGCGGATGAACCAGTCTCCGACGCGCCAAAGCAAGAGAACAGCCACGATCGCGCCGTAAATTAACGGGCGAAGGACTGCGGACTTCACCAGCCAGTAGTAGTGAATCACACCACAAATTGCGCTGATATAGATGAGGCGATGGAGCATCTGCCACCGGCGTCCGCCGAGGCGGCGGATCCATCCGGCGGTGGAGGTGAGCGCTAGCGGTATCAGCAAGACAAAAGCGGCGAAACCGACGGTGATAAACGGGCGTTTGGCGACGTCTTTCCACATGGCGGCAAGATCGAAGCTTTGGTCGGGGCCGAGATAGGTGAGGAAATGAAGGCAGGCGTAGAAAAAGGCGAAAAGACCCAGCATGCGGCGGAAGCGAATCAGATCGGGGAGCTTCAGAAGTTTGCGGAACGGGGTGATGCAAAGGGTGAAGACCAGAAAGCGGAGGGTCCAATCGCCGGTGGCATGCTGGATGAACTCTACGGGATTCGCGCCGAGGTTTCCCGTCAGAGCGCGCCAGAGTAAAACGCCGAGAGGGACGAGGCAGAGCAGAAAAACGGGAAGCTTGGTCCATTTGTTGGCGAGAATCGCGGGCACGCTCGGGTTCCGCCTCAGAAATATTTCTTCAGGTCCATGCCGGTGTAGAGGCTGGCGACCTGGTCTTGATAGCCGTTGAACATAAGCGTGTTGCGGCGGAAGATTTCGCCGAGGCGGCGTTCCTTGGCCTGGCTCCAGCGCGGATGATCGACGTTGGGATTCACGTTGGAATAGAAGCCGTACTCGTGGGAGTTGGTGAGATTCCAGGTGGAAGGCGGTTCCTTTGAGACAAATTTTACTTTGACGATGGACTTGATGCTCTTGAAACCGTACTTCCAGGGAATGACCATGCGCACTGGCGCGCCGTCCTGATTTGGGAGCGAGTCGTCGTACATGCCGACCGAGAGAAGCGTGAGCGGGTGCATGGCTTCGTCCATGCGCAAGCCCTCGACATAGGGAAATTCAATGCCAGCCAGTTCTGGCCGCGCTTTCGGCATTTGGCCCAAATCCCAATACGATTCAAAGGCTACGAATTGCGCTTTGGGAGTCGGCTCAACAAGCTTGGCAAGAACGCTGAAGGAGAAGCCAATCCAAGGGACAACAATCGACCAGCCTTCCACACAACGGTGGCGGTAGATGCGCTCTTCGAGAGGAGCGAGCTTGAGGATTTCGTCCATCGTGAACTTGCGCTTGGTCTTAACTTCACCTTCGACCGAGACGGTCCAAGGAGAGGTGCGGAATTTCTGGGCGTTTTTGGCGGGTTCGCTTTTGTCCACGCCGAATTCGTAGAAATTATTGTAGTGCGTTACGTCTTCGTAGGTGTTCGGCTTCTCTGAAGTGCTGAAAGGGCTTTTGATCAGGTTGGCGAATTTCGCGCCGGCGTAGACGTTTCGCGACGGAGAAAAAAGGTCCAGAAGATTTTTGCCCGCAAGCGCGGCGGCGCCCGCCATGCCCATGGCTTGGAGGAACTTGCGCCGATGGAGATAGAGCTCTTTGGGCGTGACGTCGCCGTAGGTTAATTCGGGTTTTCGTTGCAGCAGCATTTTTGCCCTAGGCCCTTCCAGGATAAGCGCGAGATCATCCTTATATAGTACGCAGCTCTCCCTACATTGGATGCAGTAAATTTATTCCGGGATTCTCTCGGTACGGATGCTCGGATTTTTGCTTGCTAACGGTGGCCGCCCAGCCGTTCGAGCGCGATTTGGGCAGCGAGGACCCCGTGATACTGGGCCTCTTCGAAGATGGAGATGCTGCTGAGATCGGAGTTGGCAAAGAGGAGACGGGAACCCGTGCGCGGTTCGCGGCGCGTCAGGCGGCGGCGCTCTTCGGAAAAAACGGAGCCGATCGCGGGGCGGATCATGGCGTGGCCCATGCGCATGACGTCGATGCGCGAGACGCATTGGCGGATGTCGGAGTGGACGCGCTCGAGGTCGTGGAGGATGGCTTCCTTCCAGTAACTCCAATCTTTTTCGAGGAGAAGTCGGCGGTTTTGTTCGGGAGCGCCGTCGGCGAGGGCCCAGTAAAACGTCCAGACGGTGCGGTCGATGTGGGTGCGGAGGCTTTGGTGCATGGCATCGACGTAGCCGAGCGTAGGCGAGTCGAAAAAGACGGTGTCCCATGCGGGCTCCGCGCCCCGCGAATCGGGGAGGCGTTCGAGAGTGAGATTGGCGGTGAGCCACGGAGAGTAAACGAAATCGTTCAGATGGGGAAACCCTTCGATGAGATAGGGACCGAGAAAAGTGGGCGCGGCGAAGATTACGAAATCGGATTGGAATTCGATTTCGCCGGAGAAAATGCTGACCCCGCGTTTTGTCTGGGCAACGCGGTAAACCATTTGGTTGGTGCGGACGTTTCCGCCGACTCGTTCGAGGAGGCGGCGCGTGATCCAGCCGTTGCCTTCGGGCCAGGTGAGAGGGCCTTTCTCTTCGGCTTCACGCGAGGAAAAATAGTGGACCCCGGCCCAGGCGGAGGTGTCCTTGGCGAGCGCGCCGTAGTCGTCGCGGCAGGCGTAGTTCATGTACCAGTTGACGAGACGCGAGTCGCCGCCTTGCTGCTGGAGCCAGTCGGAAAAAGAGAGGCGGTCTAAGTCCTGAAACTTTGCGGAGCGGCCTAGTTCGAGAGGGATGGTGAATTCGCCGCTGGCGCGGAATTTGGCGAATAGATCTTCGAGATGCTGGAACTGGTCGCGATCTTTTTTGGTGAGGCCGACGGCCGGCTCGATGCCATCCTGCCAGCGGCCGTAAAGAAAGAGCCGCTCCTGCGGCGCGAAGCAGAGGTCGCGCTCTTCCCATTGGCCATCTTTCAGGACGCCTAGATCTTCGAAGAGTTCACGGACGTATTCGGCTTTGGGGCCGGGAACAGGGACGTAATGCGCGGCCCAGGGATAGGCGGTGATTTCGTTTTCGCCCCAGCGGGCATTGCCGCCGGCTTGGGGATTCATTTCGAGGAGGACGAAATCGGTGAAGCCGCGTTTCTGGAGGCGCCAGGCCGCGCTGAGACCCGCAATGCCGCCACCAACGATAACGACTGGAAATTTTTCTGTGCGCTTCGGCGGAGGAAAGGAAACGCGGTCGCGCAGGAGATGGCCCATCTGGAAGGAATCGTTGACGAACGAGCCGGCGATGGGACGATCCGATTTGAGCGAGAGTCCGACGAGGGCAGCGCTTCCCGAGCGGAGAAATTTTCGGCGTCCAACCTTCAATGACTGATGTCCTTCCAGTCGTTTTCGTAGGCGCGGACAAGAATCTGGCTGTTCAGTTGATTGGGAGGCATGGGGAGCGGGGCCATGTCCGGGGGAAATTGAAAAAGAGCGGACAAGCCTTCGACGCTGATGAAACGGAGACCGGTGGGAAGAGAAGTGGGTGGAGTGTATTCGCGCCTGCCAGCGAGGACGAAACCCCATTCGCCGAAGCTCGGAACGTAAACGTGATACGGATAGGTTTCAAGACCAGCCTGTTTGAGGGTTTCGGCGATGCACCAAAAAGAGTCGCGGGCGAACATGGGCGACGTGCTTTGGACGACCATGAGGCCTTGCACACTTAGATGGCGAGCGGCGGCGCGATAGAACGCGGTGGTGTAGAGCTTGCCTAGGGAATAGTTGGTGGGATCAGGAAAATCGATGACGATGAAATCGAAACTGCTGGTGTTTGAATCGACCCAAGGGAAAGCATCGGCGTTGATGATATGAACGCGAGGCGAGAGGAAGGAATGGTTGTTGAGCTTGGTAAGCATGGGATGCGTAGAGAAAAGTTTGGTCATCTCGGGATCGAGATCGACGAGGGTGATGCTTTCGATTTGGGGATATTTCAGGATTTCGCGGACGGCGAGGCCATCGCCACCGCCGAGGACTAGGACGCGACGCGGCGCGGGAACTGCGGCGAGGCCGGGATGGATGAGAGCTTCGTGATAGCGGTATTCGTCGCGAGAGCTGAATTGGAGATGGCTGTTGAGGAAGAGGCGAAGGTCATCTTTGAAGCGCGTGAGGACGAGATGCTGGTAGCGCGTGTCGCGGGCGAAGATGATGTCGTCGGCGTAGATGTTGTCTTCGGCGGTGGCGGTAATGCGGCGGGCGTTCACCATGCCGATTCCGAGGCCGCCGATGACGACAACGCACGCTATACGCAGAGTGCGCGCGCCAGAAAGTTGGTTTGAAAAAAGATAGGTGGTCCAGAGGGCGACGCCGGCATTGACCAGACCGAACAGCATGGCGGAGCGGACTAAGCCCAGGCGCGGCACGAGGAGAATGGGAAAAAGCAGAGAAGCACCGAGCGCACCGAGGTAATCGAAGGTGAGGACGTGGGCGATGACGTCGCGGAATTCATACCGATCTCGCACGATGCGCATGAGCAGCGGAATTTCGAGGCCGACAAGAACGCCCATCACGATGACAAGGGCGTAGAGAATCAGCTCGAATCCTTGCGTGAAAGCGAAAGCCATCATCAAAAGCGCGGAGGAAGAACCGCCGATCACGCCGAGCAAAAGCTCAATCCAGACGAAGCGATAGACAAGGCCGCGATTCAAGTAACGAGACAGGGCGCTGCCGATGCCCATCGCGAAAAGATAAGTGCCGATGATCGTGGAAAATTGGAAGACGCTGTCTCCGACGAGGTAACTCGCAAGCGTGCCGGCGACGAGCTCGTAGATAAGCCCGCAGGCCGCAACCAGCAGCACCGATATAAAGAGCAGAATGCCCATGAGCTAGTGAATGGCGGCGGCAATGATAATGCAAATGCCGAGAGACATGGCGCCGACGAGAATGGCAAGAGCCATGTTGTGTTCCTGAACGATTTCCTTCCAAAGATGATACGGCGTGAGCTTGTCCATCACCACGAACGCGATGATGAAGATGAGCATGCCGATTAGAGCGAATACGAGTGCAGAAACGATGTTGGCGAGCGGAACGAGGTTCATCTTATTTGCCTCCGGTGTAGTGGTGATAGAAGCCGTAGACCGAACGATAGGAGCCGGGATTGTCGCGAACGGACTTGGGAACGTTTTTCAGCTGGCTGATGCGGTCGAGGCTCCAGCCATGATACTGGGCGAAGCCTGTCCCTCCGAGGACCAGGAATCCATAGGCGAGATAAAGTTTTCTGAACATTTGTGGTTACTCCGTATTTCCGATTTGTATGGGAGGATGATCGCTCTCGGACCAGCGAGCGCGTTCGAAACTGATGGAGCGCCAGGTGATAGCGATGGCCGGAATCAACAGGGCCAGAAAAGCAATTCCAAAAAAGCCGAGAACCGGGACGTCGCGCTTCACTTCTACAGAATAGGAGATGGGCGCGTGAGCGGCGTCGACCTCAGGCTCGATGCGCAAGTAATAGTGACCTGCGGGGACACTGGGAATCACGACGGAATCTTTCGTGCTCCCTTCAGTCCACGAGCCGTCGCTGTCAGAACCGTAATAGTAGCTGACTTCGCGGCCGAAATCCCAAGCCTGGCCGCTGTCCTGATTGATGAGCGCGTAATTCAGATAGATCCAAGAGTTGGAGACGTTGGCGGAAGTTGTGACCTCGACATTTGAGGTGCGGCCTTCCAAATTGAAGACATCGGTCACAAAAGAAGCCTCGCCCTTTGGCTCGCCGGTGTTCAGGCGGTAGCTGGATTCGAACACCGTGCCTTTGTTCGAGATGAGGTCGAATGCGGCCATAAACACAAGCAAGAGAATGGCGAAGGCAAGGAAGGTGCTCCAAATGCCTTTGACATTTTCGCTGACAGGCGAGGGTTGATTTTCATAAACGCCGACCGCCTCCGGAGCAGACCCCGGGAGATTAAAAGATTTCCAGATATCGGAGCCGTAGGTGTACTCGCCGAGCGACCAGGTCACCTCATTGTCAGTTTTCTCGGCGGAGAGGACGCGCGGGGGCTTGACGTATTCGGTTACCGCCGCATGTTCACCGACGCGGACCTGCCAGGGAAATTCGCCAAGGACGAAGTTGGTGGTGGCGTCGGAGGATTGAAAGTGTTTGTAGACTTCGCCGAGATAGCTGGCCGCGGCGAACTGCACAATCGGAAGTTCTCTGCAAACGCTGATGTCATTCCAGTGGCCGTTGTATTCGGTAAGGTAGCGAATGGCTTTGTAGGGGTTGAAGAGAACGTACTCGTGCCAGCTGTAGCGGATGCCTTCGACGGTGATGCTGCGGCGCTGGAAGCCGATGACTTCGTAATCGGTGCCGCGAAGCTTTCCACGCGTGCCGAGGGGGATGAGCGGCCGGTCTTCTCCGGTAATGACCTGGAACGTTTGCAAGATCTGAAGATTGGGATCCTTCGCATCGAGAATAGAGTTACAACTTTCGCAGACTACGGTTTCGGCGTGGCCAAGAGCGCGAAGCGTGATCGCCGCCCCACAGTGCGGACAATTCAAGGCTTTCGCTTGCGGCTTCGGCGGATTCGAGAGTGGCGGCGTGCCTGCGCTCATCACCAGCCCTCGAAACTGCGAAGATTTTTGAGTTTGAGATCGTCGAACTCGACGAATTCGCCGAGATAGAGAGCCGGCTGCTCATCGCTGTAGTCGAGCGTGGCGAATTTGCCGGTTTGGCCGCGAAGGTCGGCGAAGGTGACATCCGTCTTGTCCCAGTATTGGAAGGGCAACTCGCCCTCGACGCCGCGATAGTGGGCCGGCGTAATCACGCTGACGGTGTAGTTTTGATTGTTCCAGCTGTACTGCTGGCCGACTTGGACTTGGCCAGCTGCCGGTAAGCCGCTCGTGTTGCTGGCGAAGGATACGGCGAATTCATTTTGGGCGTCGGAGAGCCAGGCGCTCGTCCCGTCATTCATCGTGATGTGCCATTCGTTCCAGCCGCCCAGGTCGTATTCATAGAGTATGCGGCCACCGACGACGAAAGCCTTATTGCGATAGATACCCTCAGTGTTGAGCTGAATGGGCGAGCTGTCCGGAGGAAGATCGGCGACCTGGCCGACTTTCTTAAGGTCGACATCCGTACGCACGAGAATGCTTTTGCAATACTGGCAAACCGTCTGCACGCTGCTGGACCATTGGAAGACAATCTTCCCGCCGCAGTTGGGACAGTTCGAGACGGGCTGAGTCATCGTCCGTTGCTCACCTATTGCAAAACAAATCCTCGCTTGAAAACTCTAATCGCTGGCCGCTTGGTGGCGCGCTGCTTCGTACGGGCGCGCAAGACGCCTCACCGAAACAGTCCGTGCATGAAAGAGCTGCTGCAGCGCCGCTTCAAAACTCCATTCGGTGCGGGGAACGCAGCAAAAAAGATTCAGGCAAAGCGAATTGTGCTCGGGAAAAGTGTGGCAGGCGATGTGGGATTCGGCGAGCAGGCAGAGGCCGGTGATGCCGCCGGTACCGGGAAACTGATGCCATTGGGTTTCGCCAACGGGACGCAGCTTCATGCCGCGAATCATGCCATGGAAGAGCGTTTCGACGGCGCGGAGGTCGCGCAGCGAATCCGATGAGCAACCGAAGGCCTCGACGACCCATTCGACGCCGCTCATGCTCGAGTCACCACTAGGCCTGAGGCTTCCCGCATTCCGGGCAGAATTTGCTGGTGCGCGGAATGGGCTTGCCGCACTCGCTGCAGAATTTCGTGGTTAGAGAAGCAGCACCCGCGGCAGCCGGTGCAGCCCCGCCGCCGCTCGGAGTGCCCGAAGTGGATTGCTTCACGGCGTCCATCATCGCCTGGCCCATGGCGACTCCCGCGCCAAGCCCAGCGCCTATGCCAACTGCCCCGCCGCCTTCATTCCCGGCGGCAATCGGAATTGCCTGCGCTACCTGATACTGAGTGAACTTGCCCATATCTCCGAGCACGTTCATGCTGATGCGCTGGTCGAGGACTTTTTGCAATTCGTCGGGGAGTGAAAGATTTTCGACAACGAAGCTATCGAGCGACAGGCCGTAATCAGTGAACGCGGGCTTGAGCTGCTCGTTGATTTTTTCGGCGAGCGCGCCCTGGTTGGCGGCCATATCGAGAAACGGCACCTGGCTGCCCGCAAAGGCATCGGTCATCTTGGCAATGATAGTGTTACGCAACTGACCCTCGAGATCGGCGACGTGATAGATGTCGCGCGTACCGCTGATTTTCGAGTAGAAGGACTTCGCATCGGTGATGTGGTAGGAATAAATTCCAAAGCCGCGCAAGCGAATCGCGCCGAACTCTTTGTCGCGAATGGTGATGGGGTTTGGAGTGCCCCAGTGCTGGTCGGTCTGAATGCGCGAGGAGAAGAAATAAACATCGGATTTGAAGGGCGACTGAAACTTTTTGTCCCAGTTCTTGAGGTAGGTGAGAATCGGAAGCGTGTTGGTGTTGAGCGTGTAAAGTCCGGGGGCGAAAGCGTCCGCGACTTTGCCTTCGTTAACGAACACGGCGAGCTGCGAATCGCGGACGGTGAGCTTGCCGCCATTCTGAATTTCGCGGTCCTGCATCGGATAGCGATAGGCAAGGATGCCGTCTTCCGGCTCCGTCCAATCGATGACATCAATCCACTGTTTGGAAATAAAGTCGCGAAGACTCATGAGGGACCTCCGCTGCGCGGCTGATTGAACACCCAGCTATCAGATAGAGGCGATGCTACGGTGCGGTCGGTGGCATGTCAATGCCCTTCGAAAATCGACGATTCTGAATTATTGCGATCCGTTATTCGGCGGGCAAATGGCAAACGGGAAGAACTGGAACACTGCGCGTCCGCCGTATTGCGCGTCAGTCCAACGAACTGCGAGCTCGAGTTGGCGATTTGAAGTCAGTGGCAGGAGCCGCTGCCCGAATCGACAAAGCTCTTCCCGGCTTCAGGAATAAATTGCCAGTCATACGCATTTGGCTTGAGCGTCAGCTTGAGGACCCCGAAGGCGGTCGTATCGCGCAGCTCGCTGTTGGGCTTGGGCGGGCCGAAGGGCCGGTGATTCTTGCCGCCGGTGCCCACGACGAATTCGCGAATGCCGCGCGCCGAATCGGCAGCGCCGTCAGGAGTTTGTGGCGCGAACCGCTCGTAGTCATGGTCGTGGCCGTTTACGACGACATCCACGTTCGCTTCATACAGGGCCTGCCAAATAGGTTTGATTTCAGGATCGTTGCCGTGGGCGCCACCAGAACTGAAGAGCGGCTTGTGCCAATAGGCGAGAGTACAAGCGACGGGATGGACTCCGAGATCGGCGCGCAACCACTTTTCTTGCGTCGAACCCGCGTCGCAGCCGCCGACATCTTTACATTCGCTATTGAGCACGATGATGTGCCAAGTTCCGAGTTCGTAGCTGTAATAGCCGGTCTTTGGGTCGCCGGCGGCGGGGCCAAAATAATCGAAGTAGGGAGTGGCGCCGGCGGAATGAAATTCGTGATTGCCGGGCGCGGGACGTGTGCGCGATCTCGCGCGGCCCCAGGTCTTGTCGTAGCAAATAAAATTTTCCTTGCTGCCGTCGGGATAAGCAAGGTCACCGACAGCCATGACGGTGCCAGTGAGTTGGTCGAGCAGTTTTGCGGTAGCTTCCGCACCAGAGGGGTCGGCGCAGTCCGAGATGTCGCCCGCGCCGACGAGGACGGCGTTCTTCTCGGCCGGTGCGGGATCTGGATATGCCTTGGCATGGAGCAGGCAGAACGCCAGCGGCAACAGCACACCTAACATCGCCAATCCGGGAGCAACTCTCTTCATAGACTCTTTCCTCGACACGGGGGTCACTCCGGCCGAATCGAATGAATCCGAACGGAGCCGAAGCTGCGCGTCCGAGCCTTCGAACTATTTCTCGTGAGTGGGCGACCAGCGCATACCGAGCGCGAACGTCGGCCCGTAGTATTCGCGCTGAATCATGTATTGCTTCTGTCCGTTATAAAAGCCAAAGGCTTCGTTGGTCAGGTTCATGCCGTAGGCCATGAGCGTGAAGCCGTACCTCATCCGGAAGCTGCCCTGAGCGTCCAGTTGGAAGTGTGAGTACATATAAGTGTCCGCCAGCGGACCGCGAATTCCACCAGGCGTCGGTCCCGAACCGCCATTGGCGATACTGCTGGTCCCGGTGCCGTCCTGATACTGATAGGCGTAGATGCTCGAATCGTTGTATGTCATGCCCACTCGAAGGGAGAGCCGTCCGTGGTCGTAGGTGGGGCCGATGTTGAAAGTATTTGGTGCCTGTCGCAGGAGCCTAGGACTATCCGACCGCCCAGGCAAACCGCTCGCTTGGGAATTCGTATAGCTGTAGTTGGCGGCGAGACCCATGCCGCCAAACGCTCCTGGCAGCGACGTGAAGTTCTGGAGGTAAGCGCATTCGAAACCAGCCAGCCATCCGCTTCCTGCGTTGACGGGTTGCGAAACAATCCACGTTCCCACGGGATACAGGCCAAGGTTTCCTGGGTCTGGGCTGAAGCCTGTCTTTTCAGAGGATTGCGTGACGATGGGATCGTACAACTGCTTGTAGAAGAAGCCGCCCTGAATCATGCCGAAAGGTTTCAGATAATGTTCCATCAGGACATCGTAATTGTTGGCCGTCTCTGCCTTAAGCCCAGGGTTTCCGAGCGAGGCCGTGAGCGGCGTCTGATGAAGAGTCACACTTAAAGCCTGCGCGATATCCTGAGGGTCAGGGCGGGATAGCGCCCGGCTGTAGACGACTCGAAGATCGGTGTCGTGCCCCAGATCAAAGCGCACGGAAGCGCTCGGGAGAACCTTTAAATACGAACCGTTCATCGTTGTATTTCCGAGGTAGCCAGTTAGTGGATTTCCGGGCGCATCACATGGATTTGACAGCGATGGCGAGGACGGGCAGCCTCCAAAGGCCGGGGTTGCCGTAAAAAGGTTTGTCCCCTCGAAGCGGACACCAGCCACAAAGCGAACCTTGCTGAAATCTATGGTGTCCATCACATAGCCGGCAGAGACCTTTTCCACATAATCAAAGTTGCCGGAGTTTACGCCAACGGTCTGAGGGTTGACCGTGAAGCCCGACATATTCGAATTCAGATAGTTGAAGAGGGTGTTCCAGTTAGTTGTCGGCCCCGCCTTGTAATTGCCGGAGTAGTAGTCGTTGTTGAAGTACGTGCCCAGAAACTGCGTCATGGGCACCGATCCATTGGCCGTGTAATCCGGCGAATAAGAATCATCAAATTTGTGGGCGTTTCGGAATTTACCCCCGACCTCGAAGGTGGAAAGATGCGAGCCAAGGCGATACTGCTTCGCATACGCTCCGGTAAACTGCAAGTTCAGCTGAGGTGACTTTCCAAATGAAGTATTGATGTCCACCAGATCATAATTAGCGGGCGAATATGCCTCCGTGAAGCAGCTGGGAGTCCACTGGGGAAGGTAGATGTGAGTCGTGAGCGAAGGGCTGAACTGGCAGGTGCTGCCGTTGGGATAGAGGTTGTTATACGTAGAATTTACGGCAAAGTCCGCACCTTCGTCGCCGCCCGAATGCACTTGCTGCGCACGCGAAACAGACACGTCCCAGGAGATCCAGCTGGTACCAAAGACGTGCTTCCCGCCGAGGACAAGGCTGCCGATGGAGAAATCGGGAACGCGGTTGGAAGTGCTGAAGGCTGGCACGCCCGCGCCACACGTCCCACTGCTGCATCCGTTCGAACCGAGTAGCGTAATTCCGGGAGTGTTGTCCGTGAGCGTGTAAACCCATTTGGCCCCGAAGTCTTTAAAGTCGGAGTAAATTCCGCGGATGTAGATATCCGAGGCGTCCCCCAGCTTATAGTCAGCACTTCCCGTCAATCCCCAACGGCTGCGGTTGTAATTGTATTGGCGAATATCCTGCGTATCGAAATAGCGGGTGGTGGAACCACTGGGAAGCGTGGCAATGTCTGGAACGGGCTCGATGTCATCGATGCCGCGTCCGTTCCAGTCGTAGGAGCCTCCAATCAGTACTCCCCAACGCTTGTCGTGGCCAAATCGCTCGCCAAGGGTTCCAGAGGTTTGCCAGAGGTGCCGGCCGCCATCGATCGTTGAGGTGCCTCCTCCTCCGTTGAAAGAAAGGGTTGGCCGTTCTCCCGCGGTCTTTGTGACGATGTTCACGGAACCGCCGATGCCGTCGCCGTCCATATTTGCTTGCAGCGTTTTATTGACTTCCACGGATTCCACAAGGTCGGCGGGCATGGCATCGAACTTGATTTCACGTACCCCAGGCTCCGGCGATGGGACATTGACGCCGTCAATCGTGGCATTGGTGAGGCGCGGCTCAAGACTGCGGACCTGAATATACTTGCCCTCGCCTTCGTCGCGCTCCAGCGTAACGCTGGGCAGGCGGCCGACGGCGTCGGCGATGTTGGCGTTGGGAAGCGAAGTGATGACTTCGCTTGTCATGACCTGAAGAATGTTATCGGCGGTGCGCTCCCGGTTGACGGCCTCCGCCTCGCCGGAAACACTTTCTGCAGTCACGAGAATCTGTTCGTTTTGGGAAGACACTTGCATCTTCACGTCGACGGTAATGGTCTGCCCCGCCGTAATGCTCACCTCTTTTGTGAAAAGGGAGAATCCGACATAGGAAACCGAGATCGTGTAACTGCCAGGCGCAAGATTATTGATGAAGTACGCACCCTGCTGACTAGAGGCCACGGTGATGCCTGTGGGCTGGAGTTTGATCTGTGCACCCTGCAAAAGGCCGCCCGACGAATCCGCGATATGACCCGAGATGGACCCCGCTTCGCTCTGCGCAAGCGTAGCGCTGAAAGGGAAAGCCAAGAAGATCAGGAGCAGTGCGCTCCAAGCGAAGAAAATAATTCGGTTGCTGGCGAATCTGGACTTCATGAGTAAACCCCCCATTCCCGTTTCCGAACAGAAACAATGATCTTTGGCGACTCCTGCGGCGCCGCTTTGGCGCTTCCTTTCCTGAAGGTTTCCTCAATTAAAGGTGAGAAATGGAAACCTCCGGTGACGCGACTGGGAATGTTAGTTAAATTGACGCTGAAGTTTTTTCAGAAAAGCCCGGACGAGCGGCTAAGTCTTTCATATACCTAGACTTCTAAACCACGCCAGCGGGAAGTCTAATTTGAAATTCCGCTCCCTGGCCAACCTTGCTCTCGGCCGCGATCGTGCCGCCATGCATTTCAGCGATCCAGCGCGCGATAGCGAGCCCCAGGCCAGCGCCGCCATTGTTCTTGGAACGAACTCGGTCGACGCGATAAAACCTGTCAAAGATGTTGTTTAGTTCCGATTGAGGGATGCCTATGCCAGAATCGCGAACCGTTATCTCGGCGTGGTTCTCCGATTGGGACAAAGCGATCTCGCAGCGTCCTCCGCTCGGACTGTACTTCACGGCATTGTCCAAAAGGATCAACAGCAAACGGTCGATCGCAATAGCGTCGGCCTTGACCCACACAGGCTCCGAGGGCGTCGAGGCTGTGACATCGAGCGCTTTCTCCAGGCCGAGCAAAGCCGCGCGCTCCCGGGCTTTTTGCACGTGGGCAGCCAGATCGAGCGTGCGCATCTCCATGCCCACCGCGCCGGCATCGGCGCGCGCAAGCGTCAGCAGGTTTTCAAGCAGCTCAGACGTGTCAACGGAAGTTTCGAGAATCCTCGATAAGGCTCGCCGATACTCTTCCTGAGTGCGCGGCTTGCGCAGCGTAATTTCCGCCGTGGCTCGAATGACGGCCACTGGTGTCCGCAAATCGTGCGACGCATCGGCAGTGAACTGCGTGATTCTTTTGAAAGAAGCTTCGATGCGCGCAAGCATGGCGTTCAAGGTTTCCGTCAGGCGTCTGAGTTCGTCGCGAGCTTTCGGGACTTCCAGCCGGCTGGAGAGATTCTGCGCACCAATCACCCCGGCTGTCTCGATGATCCGGTTGACCGGCGCCAGAGACCTTCCGCTCAGCCAATAACCCAGCACGGATGCCAATATGACAAGCAGCGGGAGAATTTCTTGTTCCATAAGCCTGAAATGATCCAGCGCTTGATCAAACGGCTCTGTCGGAACCGCGGCGTGTATTTCATAAACTTCGCTTCCGGCGCCGACCCGCTGAAGGGCAATGCGGTACTGCGAGGAGTCAAGATTGGTTGTGACAAACGAGACGTCTCCTTCGCGGACTGGGGCTAAAGAGGGATGGGTTCGTTCGAACTGCGGAGACCGGTAGATCCAATTCCCGTTTTGGCCGGCTACCTCGAAGAGCGCCCCATTGGCCCAAAGACCCGCAAGTTCGTTCAGTTCTTTTCGGACTTTGCTCTCTCCCCGAGTGGAAGTATTGGCCACAAGACGCCGTATGGTTTCCAGGTTGGTGCGTGAAGCGTTGTCGGCCGTCGCGTCAATGCTGCTCCGGAAACCGATATCGCTCACCCAGAAAAACGCCACAAACGACAGTGCAAGAACTACAAAGTAGAGGGCAGTAAGGCGCGCGCGAATCGGCAAATTCATGAAGCCAGCGGGCCTCCCACCGAGTACCCGAATCCACGGTGTGTCTGAATCAATTTCTTGGCCGCGCCGTCCTCCATCTTTTTTCGTAGAAGCCGGACGAAGGCATCGACGGTATTTTCGCCAACGTCACGCCCATTGCCCCAGACGGCGTCCAGAATTGCGTCTCGCGACAACACGCGGCCCGGATTCCTTACAAACAGTTCGAGTAGGCGGAATTCGGTGGCAGACAGATAAATCTCCTGCCCGTTTCGGAAGGCGCGGAACGAATTGACGTCTAATACCAGGTCTTCGAATTCCAGAACGTTTTTCGGTCTTGCCGCAGTGCGTCGCTGCAAGGCCCGGATGCGCGCCAGCAATTCCACAAAGGAAAACGGCTTGGTGAGATAGTCGTCGGCTCCCGCGTCGAGGCCAGAAACGATGTCGGGCAGAGCGTCACGAGCCGTGAGCATGAGCACGGGCACAGAGCTGCACCGAAGACGCAGCTGACGCGCGACCTCGAGCCCATCCATCCCCGGAAGCATTATGTCAAGAAGGATCAGGTCGAAGGTAGCGTCGCCCGTCAGCCGAAGGGCCGCACGGCCGTCGGCAGCGCGCTCAACGAAGTGTGATTCCTCACGAAGGCCGTGCACCAGCACATCCGCCATGAGCTCATCGTCTTCCACAACCAGAATGTTCATGATGGGTTCTCAGCGGAGTCTAGGCCTGATGGTGTGAACGCTTGGTGAATTGCGCGTTACTGCGGTGTTGCAGGTGCGCAATATTCATCGGATGGCCAAGCCCGGGTGCAATCCATCGCGCCAGCTGCGCATGACAATATCTCGCGCGTGAAAGTCGCCAACTTTCGGCCTATTTAGCGGATCAGCTTGCGGCAGGCGGCTATGCGGTCCGTCAGTTTCTTGGCCAGACGGTCGATAAGCGGATGGTCGAGCCCTTCTTTTTTCGTGCGCTTCGTCAGTTCTGGAATATTTTCGAGGACGGCGTCCGCGATTTCGACGATGCGAGCGGTCACCGCGTCGGGATCGACGCCGACACCCTGGGCGAGTTTTTGCCACTGATATTTGCGGATATTCCTCAGGCGGTATTCATCTCCGATTTTCATTGAAGAGCGGGCCTTCTGAATGCCGATATCGGAGTAGGGCAGGATGCTTGCAATATCGTAAAGGGGAGCAAGGCGGACCTGCCCAGCCGAGGCAATCAGCAAGGCGTAATTCTTCGCATGGGCGTCTGTTCCGGCGATGAGCCAGTTGTAGTAGACGGCATCGAGAAAGGTACCCATGTCTTCACCCGGTTTCGAGGAAAAGGTTTTTAATAAATCGACGATGTCCCGGACGCCGGGACCGCCGTCGCTCTGGTACTTGCGGGTCGGCTGGATGCTTAGAGCCTGGCATGTATCCTCCTGATGGACGCGCTGCCAGACATTCCCGGCATGGATCCGGTCGTAGCGTTCGATGACAATGGCGATCTCATCCTTGAAGCGCATGACTTCCGAATTTGCGACTGGGAGCCCGATGGCGCGTCCCAGCTCAAGGCAAAAATGCTCATTCTCCGCGTGCCCGTCGGAATGAGCCGTCGGCGGTTTGAGGATGTGCGTGGTCGGCGTCCGGCCGGAAGGAATGCCCCACCGGCCTTCCTCAAGAAGAAGTGCTGTTTTTGGCTGCGCGCCTGCGAGGCTGAACTGGCCGGTGTCCTGCGGATTACGCCACGCGGCGTGGTCCTCTCGCAAGGAAAGAAGGCGCTGCGCGATGTCGCCCGGCGTCAGCCATTCGATTTCCGGAGGCTGTTTTCCCAGGATGGCGTCGAGACGTTCGGGCCGCACGAACTGCACCGCGCCCGCGCAATCCTCACCGACGCCCGCGATAAGGCCGAAGGCATTGCGGGACGAGACCTGAAATTTCTTGCCCCATTGATCGAGGACCTTTTCGTTGTCCGGCAGCAATCCCCATAGAAACGGGTCGGTTTTTGAATTCCCGTGCTCAGCGAGGGTGAGGGGCATCGAGAGGGAGAGGGGGAAGGCGTCGGCGGCGTTTCGCCACTTTTCATCGTAGACGAAAGAGACGCGCCCTTTTATGTTACGGAAGAAACGGCCCATCTCGCGACGGTCAAGGATGGCGATAAGTTCCCTGATCTTCATTTGCGCCTCCTCCGGGCCGCGTCGACTATCGAATCGAGAAGGACGGGTTGTGCCAAACTCGTGCCTTTTGTCGGTTTGTCCACGGTGAGAACGATGCCGAGCGCATCCGCGGTGCGCAGCACGAGGCCGATCTCGAGCCGCGGTTTGCCCTGCTCGACGTCGACAATCCATTGCCGGCTCACGCCGACTTTCTCGGCCAGGGTCTTCTGGTTAAGACAGAGGGCTTTTCTGCGCTCGCGGATAAGAGCCCCCAGATCGATAGGTGTACGAATACGCATTTGCCACCTCTATCCCAATGTCAGCGAACGATGACATTATACCAATGTCAGCGAACGGCGACAAGAGGGAAAGTCGACGAATGGCGACATTTCGCAATGTCAGCGAACGGCGACATGGATTCTTGCCGATTCATCCCTACCCTCTTCCGCAGGCATAAAATAGTCTTGGACCATGACTCTGCGCAAAATCGTGCACATCGACATGGACGCTTTCTATGCCTCCGTCGAACAGCGGGACGATCCCGCGCTGCGCGGCAAACCCGTCGTCGTTGCGTGGCGCGGCGCGCGCTCGGTTGTGTGTGCAGCCTCCTATGAAGCGCGAAAGTTCGGCGTGCGTTCCGCCATGCCTGCCGTCCGCGCCGAACGGCTCTGCCCGAATGCCGTGTTCCTGCCACCGGACTTTCTGCGTTATCGTGCCGTCTCGCGGCAGGCGCGCGAAATCTTCCAGCGGCACACCGACATCATTGAGCCGTTGTCTCTTGACGAAGCCTATCTTGATGTCACGGAAAACAAAACCGGCTTGCCGACCGCGACACGGGTAGCCCGCACCATTCGCGAGCAGATTCGCACGGAACTTCAATTGACCGCCTCGGCCGGCGTCGCACCCAACAAGTTCCTTGCAAAAATTGCGTCGGACTGGAAGAAACCGGACGGACTCTTTGTGATACAGCCTGAAGAGGTGCACATGTTTTTATCGCCACTGGCTGTCGGGCGCCTGCCGGGAGTGGGCAAGGTCACGGAAGAAAAGTTGAAGAGCTTCGATGTGCACACGATCGCGGATTTGCGACGGCTCGAGTTGGCCTCCCTCGAAAGCCGCTTCGGTCGCCATGGCGTTCGTCTTTACGAATTGGCGCGCGGAATCGATGAGAGCCAGGTTGTGCCGGACCGGCCCACGCAGTCCATTTCGGCCGAGGATACGTTTGAACATGACATGCCACTTGCTGAGACCGAACCGATGATCCGCAAACTTGCGGAGCTTACTTGGGCGGCGGCACGCAAAGAGCGACGAGTCGCGCGCACTGTCGTGCTGAAATTGAAAACCAGCGAGTTCAAGATTCTCACGCGCAGCCACACCCCGTTGTCGCCTCCTTCTTCGTGTGAAGAGCTGACGGCAATCGCCCTCTCTTTGCGAGACCGTGTCTCGCTAGGACGGGCGCAGCGGTTTCGTCTGGTGGGCGTGGGTATCAGCAATTTCTTCGAACCCGAAGACCTCTCTACGCAACCCGTGTTGTTCGAGTAAGGGAAGCAGCTCCTCGGGCAAAACACTGTGAAATCGCACGATATCGCTCGGAATAGATCGCATTCCGGAAATTATCCGCAATCTCTCCGGCATCGCTCGCAAGGGCGAACGGCGCGGTATGTTTTCCGCGATCAGTGATTCGGAGCTGAACTGAATCGAATGAGCAGGCCAGCATAGTGGCGTCTGGTTTATGAACGCCATATCTGCGACCCGCGGCGTGGATATTGAAAAAGCCGGGCCCCCGAAAATTCAGTGCATCAAATGCTTTGGTGATACCTGATTCGATGGCGAAGACCGAAGGATTCCCACAAATCACTGCGCCACCCTCCCAATTCAAATAGGGGCTCAGTATATGGCAATCAAGTCTTCACTGGGATGACAGGAGGGAAGTTCTCAAGTCCTTCTGATTAGCGCGACTGAACATCCTAGTCCCGGCCGGCCTGACTGGAAAGTCGAAAGGCTTGCGATCATCCGCGGCGCAGGGACGGTTGGTGTCGTCCTGTGCGATGTAGGGCGTGATCTCCAAGCGTCGCAGTTCGACCACGAAACCCAGGGAATCTCAAATCTTGTCATCGTCCGGCCAATGTGTGCGGAGTTGAACAGACGCGTCAGATTAGCGCCTGATAAGTTCGCGTTGCGTGAGGTTGAACATCTTGGGTAGAAGAAGTTACGTCGTCGCGCCGAAATGCGCCTCGAAATTTACTCTCAGGACCTTGTCATGTCTCGCCGCAGGCGCGGCGATTCTGTTTGGTGCATCCACGTTGATCGCAACGAAACGCCCGGCACCGTCAGTTCCGACAGCCGGGACCTCGGAGCTGGAAATGCAAGTCCTTCTCGATCGGGCTGGCTTCTCGCCGGGTGAGATCGACGGAAGCGGCGGTGAGAACAGCAACAAGGCAGTGGCGGCGTTCGAGGCCGCGCGTGGGCTTGCTCCAGGCTTGCGGAATCGCAAGGCGCTGCTCAAGGCCCTCGCTGCCGGCGTCGTTGTTGGGCCGATTGTGCCCTATACGATCACTACGGAAGACGCGGTAGGGCCGTTCAGCGGGAAGATTCCGGAAGACATGCTCGCGAAGTCGAAACTTCCTGGCCTTTACTACGTATCAGTGCTGCAGGAGCTAAGCGCAAAATTCCACTCGGCGCCCGCCCTGCTCAAGCGCCTAAACCCCGGCGCCCGCTTCACTGCCGGCGAGCAAATCAGAGTGCCCAATGTGGCGCGCACCGAAAGAGAGGCGTTGAACGCCGAGCGGCTCCGCGCAGGAGTGGTCAAGGTGATTGTTTCGAAGAAGGCATCGGTCCTGAAAGTGTATGACGGGAAAGGGCGGATTATTTTCTTCGCCCCGGTGACCAGCGGCAGCGTGCACGCTCCGCTCCCCTTGGGAAATTGGAAGGTCACTGAGGTGCGGCGAAACCCAACCTACGACTATAACCCCGACTTGTTTTGGGATCCCAATCCCACCAGCGCCAAGGCGACCATCGCAGCGGGCCCAAACAATCCAGTGGGTGTGGTGTGGATTGGAATCAGCGATCCCCACTACGGTATTCACGGCACGCCTGATCCTGGGGAGATCGGGTATTCCCAATCTGACGGGTGCGTCCGGCTCACAAACTGGGATGCCAGCAAACTCGCCGGTCTGGTCACAAAGGGTACGCGAGTCGTATTCGAGGAATGAGCGCGCGCTGCTCACAAGTCATTCCCTGGACGAATAGGCATAGAGGAACAAGCTTGAAGCTATTGGTATGTATTCCCCTACTTCTCCTGGCGGTTCTTGCTGTTGGCGGGACCTCTTCGATTCTCGAAATGACTCCGCCCATCAGTGGGCTCACCCTCGCGAATCTGCGAGATTCGTTTGAAGAAATTCACAACGGTCATCGGCATGAGGCGATGGACATCCTCGAACCGAGGGGAACGCCCGTGCGTGCGGTGGTATCCGGAACGATCCGCAAATTGTTCCTCAGCAAACCGGGCGGCATCACCATATACGAGTTCGATGAGAAGGGAGAGTATTGCTACTACTACGCACACTTGGACCGGTACGCGGAAGGGTTGCATGAAGGAATGTCGGTCCAGCCTGGGGACGTCATCGGTTTTGTGGGATCGACTGGAAACGCGGTTGAAAGCGCGCCACATTTGCATTTTGCAATTTTCGAGTTGGGGCCCGAAAAGCAGTGGTCGAAGGGCAAGGCAGTAAACCCCTATCCTGGCCTTGTTGAGGCAGTGAGGCGGTCGAAACAGTGACAGATCTCATCCTCTTGGTAGCCGGAACGGAGCTAAAGCGCGGCTATCGAACCCCGCAATTGCCGAGCCTATAAGAAACCTGGCCGATAAAATGGCTGAGGAAACCGCGGAGACGTTACGTTTAATGCTAGCGAGAAAAGGATCGTTGTTGTAAGCCTGTCTCTCCGTAGGAAGTGACAGCTAGCGTTTGGGGCCCATAGAGTAAAGGCAGCTCTTTCATGCCCTCCTCATCGCGCGCCGAGGGCTTTCCGCAACGACGGGCGCACTTCAACCCGCTCACCGTAGCTAATGAACCCCTGTTTCCTGAACCGATTCATGAACGCATTAATTCTTGATCGCGTGGTCCCCACCATCTCTGCCAGAACTGCGTCAGTTAAGTGCGGTATCTCAACGCCTGCGCGTCCATTCTTACCCAAGCGCGCAAGCCGCAACAGCACGTGGGCCAGCCGTTGTTCAGCAGAGGAGGTCAGCAGGTCCGCCACGTGATCCCGATAGTTCTTGATGTTTAACAGTAGATGGCTCATCAAACAACGTAAGGTCTTGTTCTTTGTGCGAATCAGTTGGAGCATCTTTTCTTTCTTAATGGTGCGTATGGAGCTGGCGGTCATGGTAACAGCGGTGGACATACGAAGGGGGTAGTCTGCGAGGCAAAGCTCACCAAAAAAATCACCCGCGCCCAGGATTGCCGTAACTGCCGCTGGACGATTGTTCCTTCGGGTCGAGAGGCGCACCCCTCCTTTTTGAATATAGAAAAGCGTCTCGGCGGGCTCACCTTGAGTGTAGACGTTTTGCTGCTGCCGATAGCGCAAGACCTCTCCCCCCAGGCCGGTTCCGGAGGAGAAATCTCGAAGCTCTGAAGTCTTCTTGTTAGCGCGTCTCAAAAGCTACACCAATCCCGGGCTTTAGCTGATCGAGAGGCTCAACCCTGCCGGGGTATAGTGTAAGCACCAAAAAAACGTCTGTCTGTTCGAAATGGCACACTCCTAGAGGACGCCAAAGCGTGGCCGACAGTAATAGAAGCAATGATGGGGGGAAGGGAAGCTACCTCAGAACTTCTCGTGCGACGAGACTTAGAAGAGAATTAACCAAAACTATATTCATGATTTTCCGTTGCTCAACGCGTTCGTCGTCAAGCGCTTGGAGAAGAATTCACGGAGTAGATTCGTACCCACTCGGCCCGCGAGGCCAACGGCAGTATTGGTGAAGACCAGGTGCGCTCCCCGATTGGCTTTGGGATAGTAGAGATTGGACAGCGCTCCTGAACACATGTCGCCAAGCCAATAAGAATAATTGGGCACCGAGCGCCCACTATCGCTGCGTGTAACAAACGCGGAGCGGACCGCATGTATAAGGCGGGACTTTACAGGGCCGGAGCCCTGGTGATAGTAGCGCGGGTCTTGGTGGAGGAGCGAAGGGAAGACGGCATGAGTCAGGAAGTCACTACTGCGTCCGTCTACAAACTTTGCAGCAAAACGTTTGCCGTATCCCTCTGCGCCTTGCCCGTACCCGGCATAGGTGTTCGTCGCTTGCTCAAGGCCGGCAGCGATGCCAACGCCGATCATGGCAACCGGATCGAAGGTGCCCCGTGTAGCGAGCGAGAATTTCTGTTTCGAAGTAAGCGGAGCAGCGTCATAAACGTAGCTTGTATAAAAGTTTGGGAAGAAGCCGATCAGACGCTGCTTCTCTTCGGCTCGTATCTGCTCCGCGGCGATGAGCTCGGTGGGACGCACGGTCATCTCTGTGTTTGCGCTGGCAATAGATAATGAGACGTTAAGAACCTCGTAGGCCTGCTGCACCGTGACGACGAACTCTGCGGATGTAAACAGCGCAAAACCCTTAGCGTTGACGATCACGACGTAGGGACCGGGAGGAATTTTTGTAAAATTAAATTCGCCGTTTGCCTCGGACGCCATGGTGCGCAATTGTGTTCCATCTCCATGCGCCAAGCTGACCTCTGCGTCCGGAACGCCGGCTCCGCTTGCATCCAGCACGGTGCCTGCTACGCTCGCGGAACCCTCCGCAGAGGATGTTTGCTGAGGCGAATTCTGCGGGTCTGAATTCGGTAGAGGCGCATCTGCGAGTGAGCGGCTGCGGGTGCCGCCAGGCGCAATTCGTTGCTGACCGACTGCGCTCGCAGGAACCATGCACAGCGCAAGTGACGCGCCAGCGAGGACAGCATGGAGACGGGGGCACGGGGCCTTTCTCAAAGCGCGCTTACGGGGCCGAGAGAGAGATTTCTTGGTTCTTTCATTGTTCCCTTCTGATCGTTTTTAGCCTGAGCTACGAGTCTCTCCGGATTGCTAACACCCATGCCGAGGGTATGCTAGGCAACGTCCGCCGTGGTTGTCTGTGCGCTTTTGAACATATTGACGCTTAACGGAGGGACTACAAACGCCGATGCCGCCATGCCTGCTAACGCGTTAATGGAACAGCCCAAGACCTATCAGTTCGGTCCGAAGCGCGGCGGCGTCTGTAAATAGGATGCCATGCATACCAGTGGCCATCGCTGCCTCCACGTTGGGTTCGCGGTCATCGATGTAAACAGTCAAGGCAGGGTCGATTGCAAAAGTCTCCAGGAAAAGCTTGAAAATGCGTGGATCAGGTTTCAGCAGTTTCACTTCGCCAGAAAGCATTACTCCCCTGAACCACTTCAAAAACTCGAACCGCTTCAGAGCGGCAGGGAAGGTCTCAACAGACCAGTTGCTCAGCGCATATAAGGGAACTCTGTGAGAATTTAGCTTCGTGAGGATGTCGACAGTGCCAGAGATCGGCCCGGCTAGCATCTCGTCATACCGCCGGACCCAGGCATCAATCAACGGTGCCTTATGCGGATGGACGAGCTTCAGTGAAGAGCAGGCATCGGCAAACGGGCGACCAGCGTCCTGTTGTTCGTTCCAGGACTGCGTACACACCGTGGCGAGAAACTCCTCCATCGCTTCCGTGTCGCCATCAAAAAGCTTGCGATACAAATACCGAGGGTTCCAATCAATTAGAACCCCGCCGAGATCGAACACGGCGATGGGGCATTCAGGACTTATGAAAGAAGTCATATTCGCTTTGAGAAGAGCATGTGAAATCCTTTATACACACTTCGAGATAGGCGATTCGCTTCTCGATTCCAGGGTTTGATACCTCTTTCTCTCTGAGGTACTCAAGCACGAATAGCGTTACCCTTGGGTCAGCGTCCGATTTTTCGAGAACACTACTTCGCATAGAAAATGCATTTCGGACCACCGTAAGGTATACCTCTGCGTTTTCGGCCTGAACTAATTCCTCCGCAGAATAAATCCTGAGGACGGCAATCGAAACACGGTCCCCAAGGGGCTGCACGGGCCATACATATTCCTTTGCTTCCATGCTGTTTTTGGGGCCCCGCCTCTGGAGGAATTGCAGAGCTGAACCAACCACCGACACTGAGTAGCGGTCATCCACAACGGGCGGACTGGCAGGCGGAACCTGTGGTTGCCACGCCAAAACGAACGTCCCCACCATCGCTGAAAACCATAGGTGAACGAATCGCATATGCACCTCCACTGTGTGTAGGAGGAAGATTATAAGGCCCAGTGCCTGTGAGAAGGTCAGCAAACTGGTTTCGGCTCAATTTCACTTGATACGGTACCGCCTACAAAGGAGTTACCGGGGCCGTAGCCGGGAGTGATAACATTTCGGCGGGTCTGTAGAGAGTGGCTTGTGAATAGAAGCGCAGGGAAGGTCTTTCGTGAGGGGTTGCTGTGGTCGATTTTTGGAGTCCTATTCTCCGCTGTTCTCGTTCCGGCGGTGGCCCGCCTTGTATCGGCGCAAAGCAAAGGCGCGGTCTATCGAAAGTCGTTAACTCTCGAAATGTCTTGGAAGCGCGGTCACGACACCTACGGCCCAAATTTCATTCATCTGGAGTCTCCCTGCCTCAGTAGTCCGGAATCTGGCTGTTTCTGCTCTCTCGATTTCAAAACGACCACTTCCAAGGAATTTGCAGAATACGTTGCATCGTTTGCAGACAATCGAGTACCGGTAAAATTTCATGTGGACTACGACCGAAATCACCAAGTGGTTGGAGCCCTTCTGGAAAAGGTGGGTGAGTGGCCAGAGGAGCGATTTCAAATTAACGAGAGGTCGTTGGCTACTGGATTTCGAGTGCTACGGAACCAACGCACCAGCGGCGGACACGTAAACAACCCAGCCGACTGTTTTCCCAAGCCCTAATGGTGCGCTTCATTTTATGGCCGGGGAGAAACGACCGATTCTGACGTTCAAGATGAGTGTATATGCGTTTTTCAGAAGGCCGAATTTGTTCCTCCCTATCGTCTCTTTGCCGATCTGCATGGGAGTTGTGTTCCTGCTGGCAGCGGGCCAGTCGGCAAGCCCAGCAGCGGAAACTAAGGATACCGATCTGGTCGTGCCTGCGTTGTGCGGCAAGAGTGTCGCATTGCTCGGGGAATCGCCAGTGCACGGTTTCGGAAAGACGCTGGAGTTCAAAGTCGAACTCGTTCGCCGACTCATTGATGAGTGCCATTACAACGCGTTCTTCATCGAGAGTGGAATCTACGATTTTTTGAACATTCAGAAAAGGCTCAACTCCGGTCAGGAAGTGACCGAACCGATGATCTCGGCGGCTATCGGCGGGCTCTGGGCCACTCGCGAAGTGCAACCACTGATTCCGTTTTTGCTGGACCGGGCGAAGGCAGGCGGCATCGTCCTCGGGGGCCTAGATGATCAGCTCGGGAAGGGAACCTATGCGCAAAGTGAAATGCCGTCCGACCTGGTGGGATATCTTCAGGGTGATGAGAAGGCGCGATGTCTTGCGATTTTGCAAAGGCATACCCTATGGCACTACACAGACGATTCCCCATACGGTCCCAAGGACAAAGCCCTGATTCTAGCCTGCCTGGACAGCATTGAAACCGGCCTGACGAAAACGCCCTCAAGCGCAGCTCCCTTTCGCGAATACTACACGGAGATGGTCGAAAGTCTCAAAAGTCTTTTTGGTTGGGACTTCCGGCAGAACGTCCCGAAAGGTGTGGACGAAAGCATTCTTGATCGCAACGACCGGGATCATTGGATGTACGTGAACTTTCAGTGGCTCCTGTCGCGGCTCCCGGCTCATAGCAAGGTGATCGTTTGGGCTGCAAACGTTCACATAGCAAAGGATTTGAGCGGCGTGCCCGGAGAAGTGAGCCTGGTTCCGTTTGGTTTCTATGTACGACGGGACTTCAAGGATCGGGCCTTCGCCCTTGGGTTCTCTGCGTATTCCGGAAGCTATGCGTTTGTCGGTCAGCCAGTTCGACAGCTAAGCGATGCTCCCGACACCTCTCTCGAATGGCGATCATTCGCGAATCGCGGCGACTCCGATACGGTCTATGTTTCTCTCAAGCAGCTTCGGAAGTTCGGATCGGTTGGAGCTCGCCCGCTCGGAATCAACTTCAAAACGGCCCGGTGGGACGACGTATTGGACGGATTAGTCGTCTTTCGAGAAGAGCGGGCTCCCGAGTATCTTCATCGATAAAGGCATATTCGACCTGTGCGAAGTTCCGGCACTTCCGAATGGCCGTCCTCATTGCGGGGTGCATTCTGTCCGTTTTCCGGATTTCGTTCCGCCTGGGTTTTCTCCGCCAAGAGGACGGAGACATGCTCGCCGCAGAGATCATCGAAAGCGCGGCGAAGGAAAAGGAGCGAATCAACGACGCCATCACGAATGCAGAAACTTCTTTGGCGGTCGCATTACGTCGCGGTAGGCACTAATGGTGAGTCGAGCTAGCGCAAACTTGAAATCCACATGATTGCACCGTTTACCTAATAAAATGGGACGACATTACAGATTTCCAAGAACGGCCGCTCGCCGCCGCTCCTCCCAGGTGACACTTGCCTTCACACATCCTCCCAGTTACGATCTTGCTTTATGCAAAACCGGTTCGAGCCGCAGAACCTTCTTCGCCTCGTCGTTGTTCTCTTGTTAGGCGTCACCAGCACTGTCCTCTTCCATCGGGCCTCAGGAGCAGCCGTATCCTTCCAACTTTCCACCAACGCCTTCTCCCCCGGCGAGTCGATCCCCAAGACATTCACCTGCGACGGCCTTGACGTTTCTCCCCAACTCACCTGGAACGATCCTCCCGCCACGACGCAATCCTTCGCCCTCATCATGGACGATCCCGATGCCCCCGCCGGCACTTGGGTCCATTGGGTTCTTTACAACCTGCCTACGAGCGCTCGCGAACTCGCGGAAAACATACCCAACCGGGAGCAGCTCTCCAACGGCGCCTACCAGGGCCGGAACGATTTCAACAAATTTGGCTACGGTGGTCCCTGTCCTCCACCCGGCAAGCCTCATCGCTATTTCTTCAAGCTCTACGCCCTCGATACGAAACTTCACCTCAGGCTCGGCGCAATCAAAGCCGACGTCGAACGCGCCATGCAAGACCACGTCCGCGCCCAGTCCCAACTAATCGTTCTCTACAGCCGCTGACAGGCTACTGAAGTCGACGCGTGCTGACGCGCCGCGCCTCCGATTGGAGACCGTCTGCTGACGCTACGCGAGACAGCGGAAGTATTGCGCCTCAGCGGTAACGCGACTCTCAGGCGCTAGGCTGCAACGTACCAGTGCTTGTGCCGCATGGCCACCAGTTAGCCGTCATGGTCGAAATAGAAAAGTTCTTGCGTGGCGTATCGTCAGTTCCGATTGCTGAGCGCGCGATCAAGATTGTACGCGGCGCTGATCAATGCAAGGTGTGTGAAGGCTTGTGGAAAATTGCCGAGTGCCTCGCCCTGCGAGCCGGTTTGTTCTGCGAACAGCCCGAGGTGATTGGCGTATCCCAGCATGCGCTCGAAGATCAGGCCGGCCTGGTCCAGCTTTTCGGGGTTCGCTTGACCCGCCCGCGCCAACGCTTCAACGAGCCAGAACGAACACATGTTGAACGTGCCTTCCGCACCCGGAAGTCCATCTACGCGGGGATCTGGCGGATAACGGTACACCAGGCTGTCGCTCACGAGCCCGCCATCGCGGGGACTTTTCATGATTGCATCAATCGTGCTGATCATCCGCGGATCAGAGGCCACCATAAAGAAAACCATGGGCATAATCAGAAGCGATGCGTCCAGATCGTCGCTGCCGTAAAATTGGGTAAACGCTCGGCGCTTCTCGTTCCAGCCACGGGTCATCACCTCCTCGTAGATGCGGTCGCGCTCTCTGATCCACTTCGCGCGGTCTGCCGGCAGCGCTCGTTTGTCGGCAAGGCGAATGCCTCGATCCAAAGCAACCCAATTCATCACCTTCGAGTAGACGAAATGCTCCTGGCGATTGCGCATTTCCCAGATTCCTGAGTCGGGAGTCTGCCAGTTCTCACAGATCCACTCGAGTCGATTACGAATCCCTACCCAAGAGTCGTACGAGATGGGGCTGACGTACTTGTTATAGAGGTAAAAGGAGTCCATCAGCTCACCGTAGATATCGATTTGAAATTGCGTAGCAGCGCCATTGCCAATTCGCACCGGCCCGGATCCACGATATCCCTCCCAATGCCCCAAAATTATTTCCGGAATCTGACTCGATCCCTCGACGGTAAACATCACCGGAGTCGGCTTTCCTGCGCGCGGCTCGCGCATGGCGTGGTCTCCTATCCAACGCATAAAACCGGCAGCTTCCTCCCGAAACCCGATTCGCAGAAAGGCATACACAGTGAACGCGGCATCGCGAAGCCATGTATACCGATAATCCCAATTCCGGCTGCCACCGATAACTTCGGGCAGGCTCGTGGTCGCTGCGGCAACTATCGCGCCCGTGGGCTCGAAGGTAAGAAGCTTCAGGGCCAGAGCGGATCTGTACACCTGCTCTCGCCAGCGACCGCGGTAGGTACAGGAAGAAAGCCACTGCTGCCAGAATTTCACTGTACGCTGAAATTGCTCTTCCGCTTCTGATTCCGTGGGAGGTCGGCAGGGACCAGAATCCTCATCACACTCACCGCTAAAGGTAAAAGTGCGGGATTCCCCTTCCTCAAGAACGAACTCCGTGGTGACACCACCTTTTCCGTCCTGCTCCAGTGGCACGGGCGAGGAGAGGGCCACGCTCAAACCTTCCGACTTAAAGGCCGCACCATTAGCATCGACGGTAGTCTCATGCGTCTTCCGTCCGTAATCGAAAGCAGGGCGGCAAGCCAAGCCGACGCGAACAGAACCTCTGACACACCTGATTTGGCGATAAAGATGGTGGTACCAAGGCGAATCGGAAGGAAAGCCTACCGGCATGAAATCCACGAGTTCGGCGATGCCATCCCCGTGCAAGAATCGCGTGATCAGAATGTTGGTCGAGGGCCAGTAAAATTGCTTGTGGCTTACGTCTTTGGCGAAAGGACAAATCTGGAATCGCCCTCCCTTTTCGTTGTCTAAAATCGCCCCGAAAAGACTGGGAGAGTCAAAACGCGGGGAACAATACCAGTCAATAGATCCATTTATCCCCACCAGCGCGACAGTACGCATGTTACCGATGATTCCGTAGTTTTCGATCGGTTGATAGCCGCTCATTGCCACATACTTTACACCCAACTCGTCAATGAAAAGTGCTAGTGGCTGATAAACACCGCGTTAATCAGACTTGGTGTGGCACTGCCCCCTGCCGGGGCGATGGACAAGCGCCATGGTCCTGCACACAACTACCTGCTGAAGCCAGTAAAGTACAGCATCTGATGTTGGTTTTCCTTTCTGGGAGGCAGTTCGCGAGGAGCTTCAACGACCGGTCATTTCTACTACTCTGCCTTGAGCACGGCCAAAAGATCGAGCCTGGTAGCTTGTCGAGCAGGCACATAGCTCGCGATGAATGCCGCCCCGATTAGGACTGAAGATACGACCAAAAAACTGAGCGGATCAGTAGGAGAGACGCCAAACAGAAACGATGCGAGAAGCCGCATGGTAAACAGCGCCAGCACAATACCAATGACGATCCCAGCACCTGTGAGTCTGAGACCCTGGAAAACGACGAGTTTGCTGATCTCATGCCCTGGAGCTCCAAGCGCCATGCGTATTCCGAGTTCTCTGATGCGTTGGTTTACAACGAACGATATTGTGCCGTAAATTCCGACAGTTGAAAGGATAAGCACCAGTCCGGCCATGAACGAGAGGCCTAAGGCAGCAAGACGCCTGGTGGCGACGGACCCCGAGATTACATCTTCCATCGACCGCACTCTCGAAAGAGGCAAATTCTTGTCTACCGCCCAGATGGCTTGGCGGACATCGGGAAGTGCTTTTAACGGAGCGGACGCTGTTCGGAGCACGAGCGTCATGGTGCCCCACCAATTCTGTTCCATTGGAACATAAACCTCTGGTTCGGGGTCTAACTGCAGGCCGCGGCTTCTCATATCGCCAACTATGCCAACAATTTCGCAGGGGTTTGACGGGACGCAAACTCCATCGATCGAAAAGTGTTTGCCAATGGAGTTCTCGGAAGGCCAATATCGCCGTGCGAAGCTCCGGTTGATTAGGACAACTTTTGGTGCATCTATCGTATCTGCGTTCGAAAACCCGCGCCCCGCAAGCAAGGGAACGTTTAGGGTCGGTAGCGCGCTCTCTGTAACCACGCGCATTTCAGCCTCGGGCTCTTCTTTGGTCGGCGTTGGGATTTGGTCAGAAAACTTGATCGGAACCTTCTGGGCACTTGCGCTCACAGGCAAATCACTTACGGCTCCGGCTGACTCGATCCCGCGCAAGGCTTCAATTCGCTCAAGGATTTGGAGGTAGGTGTTAATTTCCCTAGCGCCTCCCCTGTATTTTGCAAAAGGCAGAGACAATTGAACGGTCAGAAGGTTCTTCGGATTAAAGCCAAGATCAACGTCGCTGAGGCGGACCGCGCTTCTGACCAATAAGCTCGTGCCTACCAAAACTAGGAAGCATATACAGACTTCCGCGATGACTAACCAACTCTGAAGTCGATGTTGCTTGAGCCCGGAAGACGCATTGCGACCAGTTTCATTTAGTGCAATTAGCAAGTTGCCTCTGCTCGTCTTTAATGCAGGGACTAACGCAAAAATAAGCATACTAAGAAAGGAGATAAGCAGTGCGAACCCTAGCACTCTTCGGTCCAGCAAAATCGGATTTATGCTCGTGAATGTGGGCGGAGCCAAAACGTTCAGAGCACGGATACCCACTACCCCTAAACCAAGTCCGACTCCAAAAGCCAACGCAGCGAGCAGGAGTGCCTCCGTCAATATCTGCCGAACGAGTCGGGATCGGCTTGCACCAAGGGCGACGCGAGTGGCCATCTCGCCCTGACGGGTTGTGGCGCGTGCTAGAAGAAGATTTCCGACGTTTACACACGAAACGAGAAGCAACAGTGTGCCACCTGCGAATAGCACGATCAGTGTTGGCCCGACATCTTTTACCATCAGATTTCGAAGTCCGACGCTTTGGAATGTCCATCCCTGGTTAGTCGCCGGATATTTTTCCTCTAAGCGTTGTGAAAACACCTCCAGTTCAGATTGAACCTGTGATAGCCGTGCACCCGACTTGACGAGACCCACCGTGTAAAGCCAATGCGAAGCCCTCGCTCGACTAAGCCCCGGATTCGGCATCAACGGGACCCACAGCTCGTCTGTCTGAAACGGCAGGTGAAATCCATTCGGCATGACTCCGACTATTCTGAAGCTCGTCTCGTTTAGATTTAGCGCTTGGCCGAGAGCCGTCGGACTTGAATTAAAAAGTCGTTTCCAGAGTTCAAATCCCAGTATCACCTGCTGAGCGTCACTGTCAGTTGTTGAAAAAGCCTGACCAAGGATCGGACGAACGCCTAGAGTCGGAAAACAATCTGGGGAAACCATGCTCGCTTGGATGCGCTCAGGCTCCACTTCACCAGTCAGAGTAACCACCGCGGAACTATAGGCAGCAATGCGATCAAGAGACCTTATACTGTCGCGAAGATCAGTATAGTCGGGATACGAAATGCGCATCTGTTCTGAGGCTTGGGTCAAGTTCCGCTCTTCCACGAACACAAGCCGTTCAGTAGAGACGTAGGGGAGGGGAGCGAGCAGGACAGCATTGCATGCTCCGAAGACTATAGTAAGTGACCCGACCCCGAGCCCCAGAGTCAAGATCGTGATTATGGAAAAGGCAGATTGTTTTTGGTAGAGCCTTACTGCGAAACGCAAATCCCGTAATATGCCGTCGCTCATTTCAGGACCTACGACTACATCCTACTTTATCAGAGTGATGCGATTCGGTTTCTCTGACAGCTACCATGACGTAAGCTGCAATGAGGTAAACCGGACATCTCTAACAATGTCGGCCCGATTTCACATGGGTGGTAACTAGCGTTTATCGGGACCTTGGCAAGTCTGCGGTGAATGGTATTAGAACGCGTCGTCGGGCGCGGCCCGGATGGGCGGTGGGTCTGTTTTAGTAGACACTCTACAGAATAAATAGTAGGATGTCTACGCTATGAGCGACAAAGCGCCATCGCGCGTGGAGCTTTTGCAAGGGACACTGGACCTCCTCATCCTGCGCACGTTACTAAGGGGACGAGCGCACGGGCACGCCATCGCGAAGCACATTCAACGAACATCAGAAGACTTGTTGCAGGTGGAGACGGGATCGCTGTATCCCGCGCTGCACAGGCTGGAAGCGCAGGGCTGGATTGAGGCGACGTGGGATACGTCGGACAAAGGGAAACGCGCGAAGTACTACCGGCTGACGGCACGGGGACGGAAACAGCTGGCGAGCGAGCACTCGAAGTGGAAAGCATTCTCTCGCGCAATGGGATTGATTCTGAATCCACGCGAGGAGGAGGCGCGATGAGTCCGTTTTTCAGAAAGTTGAGTTGGTTGACAAAGCGCCGCGGCAAAGACGAGGAGCTGCGAGAGGAGCTGGAGTTTCACTTGGAGGAGGAAGCGGAGGAGCAGCAGGCGCGAGGACTGACTGAAAAAGAGGCGCGGTATGCGGCCCGGCGGGACTTAGGGAACTTGACCCTAGTAAAAGAGGATACGCGGGTGGCGTGGGGTTGGACGCTTGTCGAGCAATTTTTTCAGGACGCACGGTATGCGTTTCGCACGATGGCGGCGAACAAGACGTTCAGCGCGCTGGCGATCGTTTCGCTGGCTCTGGGTATTAGAGCGAACACAGCGATTTTTAGCTTTATGGATTCGTTGCTGCTGCGGGCTCTGCCGGTGCAGGAGCCGGAATCCTTGGTCGTGCTGAAGTGGCATATGAATGCGGAGGCTCATGCGCGCAACTCCGTAATGCAGGGGACATAATTCGCACAGAGTGCCCTCACTTTGCTGCCTGGTTGGACAAGCTAGAATCACTCGTCAATTAAGAGGAAAAGTGCCCGCATCACCAGGGTACATACGCAAGCGTAGACACTGCCTTTTGTCTGCACTTTCGGCTGAAGCTTGGTGGTTCCGGATGTCTCAAAGAAATAAAGACAAACTGTTTTAGTTTGGAAATACAGCAAAGACTGTATTGATCGGCTGGTGGTCAGAGGATTATGCCTATCGCCCCAGCTTACTGGGCACCGCCCTTCCGGTAGGGGTCAAGTCGCCATGGGAAGCTGCGCATTACGCGCCGACCGTCGGTGAGGGGATTTAGGGGCACCGGTGATGGGAAACGCCAACCCGACAGAAATATTCAATGCGATGGTTCTTGATTTTGTCTTGGAGGAATTGGACCTAGGGACGACGTTCTGCGACGTAGCACTGTGCGCTTATGACCCGGGAATGAAAGAACGGAATCGTCGCAATGCTCGAAAAGCCTATGAGAGTGCGCTACATTTTTTGCCGAGGCTAAATCTCGCAGGTACCGAACATGAAGTCGTGCAAGCGAAGGTATCTCGACTGAATGACCTTCTTGAGCAGCTTGACCTCAGAGCCTCGTAAACGCGCTAACCATCCAAGTGAAGCACTACTTCATCTACGGTAAGGAGTTGGGAAGCCACCTCGTTTCTCACTGATTGACGGACTCAGTCCAGACCGTAACAGAAAGTTCTGATCGTATTCTGCGAGTCTCGTCGCGCTCAGACGGGACCAAGAAATCGATGTAACCCCCTGATGACACGGGGATCGTCCTAAGGTCAATAACGGCAAAGCTCATTCTGTAATGTCGAAATCGATGACGAGATTCGTTACCGGAAACTAGCCCCCAATGGTCTCAAGCCCTGGCTATCTGATTTGGCGAGATGGGACCCAGGAAAAATGCACTTTGTCCGAGTCGATTTCTCGCGAGCCGTGTTGATATTGGGCAAGTACTATCCGACAGTTGCGAGGAGGTCCTTCGATGCGTCCCGTTCGCCCATTCTTTGTCTCCGGTGCATTCCTCGGTCTGAGCGCGCTTCTGCTCGGTTCAGGCGGTTGCAACTCGGGCTCGTCGACAGGACCGACGGGCCAGCCTGGCTACACTCTTAGCGCTACACCGTTGAACCCCGAGTCCGTCACCGCCGGAAATTCATCTACATCCGCCATCACGGTGACTCCTGCAAATGGCTATACGGGCAGCGTTAGCCTTTCGTGCGGCATGATTAGTGGCGGCACGCCTGCCCCCACCTGTTCCTTCAGCGGGCCTGCGGTGACGATCAGCGGCACCGCTCCAGGCACTTCCACGCTGACGGTGTCTACTTCGACCGGCACCCCCGGCGGTAACTATACCCTCACCGTCAACGGAAGCGACGCCAGGAATGTGGCTGCCAGCAACGGCCCTCAGTCGCTGACACTGACAACAGCGGCTGTGTTTCAGCACGTCGTGGTCATCTTTCAAGAAAACCGCACTCCTGACAATTTGTTTCAAGATCCCATTCTGATATCCCGCGGTGCCGATATAGCCAGCAGCGGCTTGAATTCGACGGGTCAGACCATTCCGCTCAGCCCCATCGATCTGGGCACAACCGGCTCGAGTCCGCAAAATTACGATCTCAGCCACGCCAACGCGGCGTTCGTTTCCATGTATGACGGCGGCAAGATGGACGGAGCGAACCTGATCCCCTGCTCTCCAGCCGCCAATTGTCCTCCCAACGCTCATACCAACCCGCAATACATGTACGTCAAGCCCGCCGACGTCCAGCCCTACTTCGCGTTGGCCGAGCAGTACACGTTTGGCGACCGCATGTTTCAGACGAACGAGGGTCCAAGCTTTCCCGCTCACCAATTCATTATTTCTGGCACTTCTGCCCCAACCACGGGCAGCAATCTTTTTGCCGCCGAAAACCCGACGCTTAGCCCCGCCGGATGCATCGCTGCACTGACGAACAGGGTCAGGATGATCGATCCCACGGGAAGCGAAACCAAGCCGGCGCCCCAGTATCCTTGCTTCGACCATCCCACATTGACCGATCTCCTCAATACCAAGGGCGTCACCTGGCGCTACTACGCGCCTTCCGCCGGTTCCATTTGGACCGGCCCCGACGCCATTCAGCATATCTGCCAGCAGCAGACGGTAAACGGTACGCTCACCTGCACGGGCCCGGACTGGATGAACAACGTAATCATCCCGCAATCGCAAGTGCTGGTGGACATCGCCAACGGCCAACTCCCACAAGTGAGCTGGATTATTCCCAACGGACTCAGTTCCGATCACGCCGTCGCTAACGACGGCAGCGGACCCTCGTGGGTATCCGCGATTGTCAACGCAATTGGGAATAGCCCGTATTGGGCGAACACCGCCATCATCATTACCTGGGACGATTGGGGAGGCTGGTACGATCACGTTGCGCCAAAAGTCGTCAACGACGGCGTGAGCTGGGGATCGGGATATGTCTACGGGTTCCGCGTTCCTCTGATTGTCGTTTCACCGTATGCCAAGACGGCCTACATTTCTCACAACACCCACGATTTTGGCAGCATCCTAAAGTTCATCGAGACCACCTACGACCTACCCTCGCTGGGGTATGCAGACACTCCAGCGGACGACCTTTCTGATTGTTTCAACCTTACACTTCCACCCGTCACCTTCCACACCATCCCCGCGGCGCTCAAGGCTGCCTTTTTCATCAACGACAAGCGTCCTCCCACCGACCCCGATGATGACTAGCTTCCGCTCGCAAGTCGGGAGCCATCCTTGCTCGCTTCGATTGCGGCGCGTTCTCCATTGAGCGATTTTCTAAGCCCCGGGCAACCGCAGAGCTCCTGATTATGCGGGAGGGCTGAGGCAGATTCCGCGTTAGGAGTTACTAGACCGTCCGAGATTTGCTCGCCGCGATTGTGTTCGCTGGCCACCGTGCTACGTTGAAGATCCCTTCCAACCGATTCCTCTGGGAACCGACCGCCGGTTTTGGCGAACAGGAGAAACCCGCATGCCCATAGAGATTCTATTGGTCGACGATAGTCCTGGCGACGTCCGGCTAACCCAAGAAGCCTTCCGTGATGTCAACCCTTCCATCCATCTGAACGTGGCCATTGACGGAGCAGAGGCAATGGAGTTTCTGCGGCGCAAGGGAAGCTACGCACATGCTCCCCGCCCGAAACTCATTTTGCTGGACCTGAATCTCCCAAAAATGGATGGCCGCGAGGTTCTGGCAAGAATTAAAGATGATGCCGCCCTGAGTACAATTCCCACGGTTATCCTGACCACATCCAAGGCCAAGCAGGACATCGCAAGAAGCTATCAACTGCGAGCGAACTGCTACCTGTGTAAACCCACGCAACTTGAGGCCTTCGAGAGTCTCGTCAAAAGCATCAATGATTTCTGGCTAGTGAAGGTTGAGTTGCCACAGCTGAATTAGAGGAAAAGAGCAAAGAGCCGTCCAGCCGGCTCAACGATATTTCTCATATGGAAGCTTGAGAAGTCTCAGATCGTCGAGCGAAGCACATGGGCCGAGCGTATGATGAAGTGAGTTGAGAATCGTCCCCGTTTACCCCCTAAACGAAATTCTTGTCCGCGTACGGCGAAGGACAATAATGCCTCGCAAGCTCGTATGGATCGAGAGCCAAGAGTTCCACGGCTACGGCTGCTCCCAGTGCGTATGGGTGTTTCGCCACTCCGGTCCACTCATTGGCGCTTCGCTGGATAAAATGAAGCGCGATTACATAGCGCAGCGAGATAAGGAATTTGCTGAGCATGTTTGCACAATCGAGAATTCACAAAGTCAGAAGGCGAAGTAGAATTCATTCCCCTTCGATACCAATTTAGTACCTATGTTCCTTAATGCACATCAGCACGCCGATTGCAGAGTGATTCTTTTCACGTTCGGCAGGACAACTACAAGCCAGCATAGGAAGGAAAGGGACATGGGGACACTCCAATCATTTCAAGTACTCGCACGCCAGCGCGGTTTCACCGAGATAAATAAATCTGGCGGAGGTACTGTCGTGTGGCTCGGGAGAAGAGCACCGGACACTGCCAGGGAGACGTATCAGCGCATGTGCATCGACAGCCTAACAAAAAGCGCCACGATCTACTGGATGACCGTTCCTGGGGATTTAAAGTCCCGGACTTTTCGTGATGTCCCCGCGCTACACGATTGGTTCGAGCTAAGGCTCGAAATACCTGAACAGCGCTGAAGATTGAGCAGGCCCCAGGCAAAATGACACTGTTCACTTTTGCACATAGTAACGTTACAATCGAAAAATGCCACGCAGCCTGAAATGGGTGGAGAGCCAGAATTTCCTGGGCTTTGGTTGCTCCGAGTGTAACTGGAAGTTTAAGCCCTCGGGTGAGCCTGGGGCCGATTCGCTCGGTGAAATGAAAAGAAAATACGAAGCCGAGCGCGACAAAGAGTTCGCTGCCCATGTTTGCGCAAAGCACGCAGACTCCCCAAGGCCGCAGGCAACATAAACTGCACTGCCCAACCGCAGTTACCAAATCTGTCCAAAATTGGACTGCGAATCGCGTTGACAGCCTCTAAGATGGGACCAGATGGCGAGACTGGGCGATACTGACCGGAAAGCAGGGCTGGGACCGGACACTATCTCTCATCTCGCCGTTTGATTCGATACCGGTTTTCGCCGTATGCCCCTCCACCAATTAATTAGCGGTTTAACGGGGCTCACCCATCAAGGAATCTCGGTTAGGCGAAGTGCAGTTGGAGAAAACGTTTTTATTTTCGAAGTAATGGTTTTCAAGCTAACGGCCGAGCAAATTGTGAAGCTACGCCAGCGCTGACAACTGGACGCGAACGGAATAAAGGCGTTTGCAAAGAGCATCCACCAGGGCTTCTGAAAGCACCCCCTGCCAGAACAGGTGTTGCTCCGAACACGGGCACTTGCTTTCCCGTCACAGCCCAAGCTTTATCTCATCGAAATGAACTTAGGCATCAGGAGGATCGATGACAGATCATAAGGAAGCGATAAAAACCGCGATTCAGGCAGCGAGGCACTCTGGCCTATCTAGCGGCGAAATAATCCAGATAGTGGAAGTGGAGTTCACTATGACGGACGAAACTTCAAGCGCCAGCAAGAAAGCTATCAAGAGCGAAGACGTGGTGTGGAATCCTCTGACAGAAGACCTGAAGAAATCTAAACAATAGGCACAGGCTGGCGGCTGGATATAGGTGGAAACATGGAACTCAGGCAGATATATGTTGGCAAATTCTTGTATCACTGTCCGAAATGCGGAGAGGAAACCCCCCAGGAGCCAGTGTCGCTGAGCGAGTTGGGACCGGAAGAGGAGCATCAGTGTCCGCCGGAAGTCCAGACTGAGGTAGACCCCTGCTAACAAGACGCAAGACCAACGCGGGCCAACTGATTAACCCGAACTAATCAGATGCGCCAAGCCTCGGACACTTGGCATATGATTGCATCGGGCGAACCTTCCAGGCGCAAAAATAGCTTCGAGGTGCAACCAATGAATGCCTCTTCTGATCTGCGGATGACAAAAATCCCACTGAAGCACGGTACTGGCCATATGCCCGCACTCGGTTTTGGCACCCTAATTCCGGACGCAGTCGTGACAATAACTGCGACCAGAGACGCACTGGAAGCCGGATTTCGACACTTCGATTGCGCGGAACGATACGGGAATGAGCGCGAAGTAGGCGAGGCGTTGCAGGCGGGACTTGCCGGTGGACGGCTTGCGCGCGAAGACATTTTTGTTACTACAAAGCTGTGGAATACCAATCACCGGCCCGAACGCGTCGAACCGGCCTCCGAGGCGAGTCTGGATAGACTCGGGCTCAAGTATCTGGATCTCTATCTCATGCACACTCCATTTGCATTTCAGCCCGGGGACGACCAGGATCCGCGGGATCAAAACGGAAATGTCCTTTACGACCACGACGTAACTTTGCTCGAGACCTGGAAAGCGATGGAAAGTCTCGTGGATCATGGCAAGTGCCGGGCCATCGGACTTTCGGACATCGGTTTAAGCGAACTGAAGCCCCTCTATGAATCAGCAAGGGTCAAGCCAGCCGTGGTGCAAGTGGAGGCACATCCGTATCTGCCGGAAACGGAGTTATTGGAATTCTGCAAGGAGAAGGGCGTTGTGTTTTTGGCTTTTGCGCCATTGGGTCACGGGATGAGGCCGGGGCCGCTAGAAGATCCCGTCATTTCGGCTATTGCCGCACGAGTTAGAAAGACACCGGCACAGGTGTTGCTGGCTTGGGCGGTGCAGCGCGGCACGGCTTTGCTTACCACGCCCAGGACTGCGGCCCGCGCGAGGGAGAATTTCGACATCTCCAGCCTTCCGGAAGACGCGCTTGACGAAATCAATCGAATTCAGACCAGACAGAGGATGAATCCAGTGGTGAAAACCGGCGTTCCAGGTTTCATTCCAAAAGGTGGGCAGACATGACCACGAAGCCGCAGCCAGAGCAGTCCATCGAAGAGGAACAAGTCCGTGCGGTTCTCGATGCGCACTAGCACGCGTCCGCAGTCGGCGACGCAAACGCGGAACACGATAGGTCCTGATCCCAAACCGACGTCTCAAAGTCTGCGAAGTGGAAGGGCATCAAGCTTTTATATCTAGCCTTCTTGGACTGTGGCTATTCCGTTGCGCATAGCATAGTGAATGACCTCGGCCAGGGAATGGAGGCCGAGCTTCAGCATTATCTTTGATCGGTGTGTCTCGACAGTCCTGACGGCGATTCCCAGCAATGCAGCGATCTCTTTATTCGTCTTCCCCTCGGCCAGGAGACGGATGATTTCTACCTCGCGAGTAGTCACTCGGGCGCCTGCCCGCTCCTCTTGCCGGTGCCGGCTTCTCTTACTCAGAAAACCATCGAGAACGATTTCGGATACTTTGGGCGTCAGGAAGCGCTTACCCTCTGCGACGGCTTTCACGGCTTTCGGAAGAGAGTCCGTGAGATCGGATTTCAATATGTATCCGTGAGCCCCTGCATCCAATGCCCGCTGCACCATCTGGTCTGACTCGTGCATCGTGAGTACAAGAACCTTGGTGTCCGGAACCGCCTCTCGGATTTGACATACGGCCTCGACTCCACTCAGTTCGGGCATGCTGATATCGACTACGGCCACGTCCGGTTTCAGCTCTACAGCCTTTTGTACCGCCTCTCGGCCATTCGCCGCCTCGCCGACGACTCGCCAGCCGCGTCGGGAACTCAAGACCGCCCGCGCACCACGCCTTACCAACCCATGGTCGTCAGCTATCAGAATGCGCAGCTTTTTCATGTTCGTTCTCCCTGTGAGGTACCATTGCCCGTACCGTAGTGCCCTGACTACTGGAATCAATCTCCAGCCGGCCGCCGATCAGTTTCACCCGCTCCTGCATACTGCGGATGCCGACACCAAGTTCAAACCCAGGCTCTTCTTTCCCTCTTTGTTCACTGCTAGAGAGGCCGTGGCCAATGTCGCTAATTTCCAACTGGAGTTCCGAGTCGCGATACATTCGTATTTTGGCTCGGTTGCTTCCTGAGTGGCGGTGGATGTTGGTGAGGCTTTCTTGTACTACCCGGAATAACGCTAGCTCGATCTCTCGTGCCATCCGTCCGACACGCGGCGACAGCTCCAATTCCACCCGGATTCCAGTTCGATTGATGAAGCCTTTCACATAGTCGCGAATCGCGTCCTCTAATCCGGCGTGATCGAGCACGGGGGGGTGCAACACGTAAGAAAGCGTGCGGACCTCACGGACGCACTTTTCTGCCAATGCGTTACACTCGGAAATAAGCCAGCGTTTCTTTCGCTCCGTCGAAGGAGTCAAGCCGCTGAGCTGACCTAGCATTGTTGCTAACGCGACAAGGTCTTGGCCTGTGGAGTCGTGCAAATCCCTGGCGATCCTTCGTCGTTCTTCGTCCTGCCACCGCAGAAGCTTGCCGGAAAGGCGCTGGAGTTCCTCCTCGGCTCGCACACGCTCGGTCATGTCACGGCAAGTGCCCGCGAGACGGACGGGCTTTCCTTCTTCATCATGAAATGCTCGCCAGCGCTCCTCGATGAATTTGATACGGCCATCCGGCATGACGATCCGATATTCGACCGTGGAAGGCGAGCGCTTGTCGAGGGACGTTCGAAACGCTGCATCCACTTTTGCGCGGTCGTCCGGATGAAGGAATTCGACGAAGTTTGGACGCGTGGGGTGGAAACGAGACGGATCAGTCTCAAAGATGCGGTGGGTCTGCTCTGACCAAATCACGTTCAAGTTCCGCAGCTCCATTTCCCAACTTCCCATTTTCGCCACTTCCTGAGCCTCAACCAGGCGAGCGCGCTCTCGTTCGAGTAGTGCGACCATCTGGCGCTGTTCCCGCGCGCTCGATCTGAGGGCTTCGTCCGCTCCCTTGCGCTCGGTGATGTCCCGAATGAAGCCCGTGAAGATATGGCGGCCCTCGCTCGTGATTTCTCCAAAGGAGACCTCCACGGGCAACTCTTTTCCGTTTTTTCTTAGCCCGGTCAGCTCCACCCCCTGCCAGTTCATATGTCGGTGACCAGTGGCGAGAAACCGCCGCACGCCCGCTTTATGCTGCTCGCGCAAGGATTTCGGCATCAGCATCGTTAGTGGGCTTCCGATCAATTCAGACGAGTGGTAACCGAAAATCTGAGTTGTCGCCGGATTTACAAAAAGGATTTTGCCGTCTTCGTCGATGCTCACGACCGCGTCGGTCGCCGTCTCGACAACTGTGCGGTACAGTTCTTCGCTGCGCCGGCGTGCTTCTTCAAGACGCTTGCGCTCCGTGATGTCCAACGTGGTGCCAACAAACTCAAGGACGTCACCGGATTTGCTAAAGACCGGCCTACCAATGGCATGGACGTCTCTAAAGGAAGAGTCTGGTAGAACTATTCGATGATCCAACTCCCAATTCCTTCTTTCGGCGACGGCTGTGTTGATTTCCGATTCGTACCTGGTCCGGTCCTCCGCGTGAATCCTTTGTAGAAAGACCTCGCGAGTCAACTTGGTCTTGTCAGGATCGATCCCGAAGATGCGGTAAAACTCCTCCGATCCAAACATGTCACCAGAAGAAGGACTCCACGACCAGACACCCATTCGAGCCATCCTCTGGGCCATGGCCAGATGCGCCTCAGCGCTTCTCCGTTCCGCAATTTCCCTGCGCAGCTCCTCGTTGGCGGTTGTGAGTTGTCTGGTGCGCTCGACCACACGCTGCTCGAGGCTTTCGTTACGTCGCCGGACTTCCGCCTGCGTCTGCCTATCCACCGATGACGTCAGGACGGCTGTGCCTAAGACAAGGAGGGTAACAATAGCAATTCCATTGTTGCTGAGCGGGGAGATGTTCACAGTGTGCGACAGGTTGGGGACGAGGGCAGCGGGCATGAAGCTGACCGAGGCCATGCCGGTGTAATGCATCAAGGAAATGGCGACACCCATCACCGCTGCGCTGACGCTCTTGGCCAAAGTGGTTCCTCTGAATTCTCCGCGGTAGTCGAAGGTGAACATCAGCGCGATACGGGAAAACAAGATCGCAAGCACAACGGACAGGGCCACGAGTAGGGGGTCAAAGCGGGATACCGCCGCCATTCGCATGGCAGCCATGCCAACGTAATGCATGGCGGCGATGCCGCCGCCCATGATGAGGCTGCCAGCCCACGCCTCCGCCGGCCCCATTTCTTGTCGGCTCGCTACATAGAGTGCTATTGCCGACGAAAGGACACCTATCACGAGAGACCCCAGAACTGTGGGCCAGTGGTAATCCACTTCGACCGGCAAGTGGAACGCTAACATTCCCTTGAAGTGCATCGCCCAGATTCCGATGCCCATCGCGATGGCGCCGCCGGTCAGCCAGGCAGCACGAGCCCAGCCGCGCGCGGCGGTTACCCGTCCCCCAAGATCGAGTGCCGCGTAGGAAGCGGCGATGGCGATTAATATCGAGCGAGCGACCTCGCCATAATCGTAGGAACCTACAAGAGGGGTCCCGATCTGGCTCATGGTGCCCTCCTCCAGATAGTGCACGGGGTGCACACCGGCCGGTCACCGCGACTGGGACATTTAGATGACTTCAGCAACTACCAGAATAACGAAAGTGAGTAATCGTTATTATTCGTAGATTTACGTACATAACTACGTGTATCGGCAAAAAACCGGATCCCGGGAAAGTCTCCTAATGATTCGAACTAGCCATTCTGCGGTATTGAACTGACATAGCTGTAACCGTAACCATAGCGCTAGGACCCATCCTGAGAACAGAAAGTTGAAAGAATGGAAGACCACGCGGTCCCCTCCCGCGCGCTGTTCGGCAGGAGCAGCCTCAACGGCTTGATCGGTGAATCAGCTCCGATGCTTCGTCTCTCTGAGCTGATCGTAAAGATTAGCCAGATCAATTCGCCGGTTCTCCTGTTGGGTGAAACCGGTACGGGTAAGGAACTGGTTGCACGAGCCATTCACTTCACGGGATTGCGCCGTGAGCAGTCGCTTATCCCTGTTGACTGTTCGGCGCTGACTCCCACGTTGGTCGAGTCCGAGTTGTTCGGACACGTGAAAGGCTCCTTCACCGGTGCAGACCATTCCAAGCTGGGCCTGCTCCAGGCCGCTAACAAGGGAACGATCTTTCTCGATGAGATCGGCGAATTTCCACTGTTCTTGCAAGCCAAGTTGTTACGCGCTCTGCAAGAGAAAGAGATAAGGCCGGTCGGGTCCACGGATAGGATTCCAATTGACGGGCGGATCATTGCCGCAACAAACCGAGATCTCGAAGCGGGAGTCCGGGCGGGCACGTTCCGTCAGGACCTGTATTTCCGATTGAACGTTGTACAAATCAAACTGCCCACGCTGCGCGAGCATAAGGTGGATATTCCGTTGTTAGTAGCCCACTTTCTCGAGAAATACTCAGACCCGCTGCAGCCAGTTCATGCGATCTCAGATGACGCATTGCGGCGATTAATGACCTACGACTGGCCAGGCAATGTACGCGAATTGGAAAACGCTATCGAATGTGCTGTGGCTTTAAGTTCTGGCAGTGTCCTGACCGCAGAGGACTTGGTTTCGGTCCCCCATCGTGCATCGGCCGTGAGTCCCCCCGATGGCAACGAACTCGTCCCTCTGGAGGAAATCGAGCGTCGCGCGATCTTGCGCGCTCTACGAGAAAACGGAGGAGATAAGTTCGCTGCTGCGCGCCTCTTAGGCATTGGCAAGACTACCCTATATCGCAAGCTAAAGGAGTACGCCACAACTCCCAAGCCAGCAGACCGGCAACCGGGAAAGGAGCAGTAGGTAATGGCAAGCGGACCTAGGAAGCGCGCCCCAGACAAGGCTTGGCTTATGAGCGGAGAACTGGCCGGGATCTTGCTGGACTCCACGGGAGAGGCGATCTATGTGCTAGACATGGTGGGTAACTGTACGTTTTGCAATTCCGCGTGTCTGCGACTCCTCGGGTACAAGGACCCAGTTGAGCTAATTGGTAAGAACATGCACAACGTGATGCATCACTCGCGCGCGGATGGAACTCCTTACCCGACCAACGAATGTCGTATTTACTCAGCTTTTCGCCGAGGCGAGGGTAGCCACGTGGACGACGAAGTTGTCTGGCGTGCGGACGAAACGAGCTTCCCGGTTGAATATTGGTCCTATCCAATACGTGAGAAGAACATCTTGATTGGTGCGGTAGTAACTTTCGTCGACATCACGGAGCGCAGAAGGGCACAGCACGCCCTGGAGCAAAGTGAGGAAATGTTTCGCCAGTTGGCGGAGAACATCCGGGAGATCTTTTACATTCTGACGCCAAATCCACCAACAATGGTCTATGTTAGCCGAGCTTATGAGGAAATTTTTGAAAGGCCGTGTCTGGAACTCTATGACAGGGCCAATGCCTGGGTTGACTCGGTTCATCCAGAAGATCGCCATCGTGTGCTAGGTGTCTTTGAACGATCCATGCAAGGTGTAGCGACAGCTATGGAGTACCGTTTAGTTCGGCCCGATGGATCGGTCCGCTGGATTAGTGCACGAAGCTATCCCGTTCGAGACTCACACGGCAACTTTGCTCGAAGTGTAGGGATTGCTGAAGACATTACTGACCATAAGAGCGCACTGGCAGAGATGGAACTCGCCAGGGCAGCCGCAGAGTGGGCAAATCGAGCGAAGAGCGAATTCCTCGCCAACATGAGTCACGAAATCCGAACGCCCATGAATGGGATTATCGGGATGACCGGCCTCCTGCTCGACACGCAGTTGACAACAGAACAGGCCGAATACCTTCAAATGGTAAGAATCTCGGCTGAATCGCTGCTAACGATTATCAACGACATTCTGGATTTTTCAAAGATCGAGGCTGGCAGATTGGAAATGGAGGTCATCACTTTCGACGTACGAAGGTGCGTTGAGGAGGTGATGAAGGTATTTGTGATCAGGGCCCATTGCAAAGACCTTGAGCTCCGCTTGATAGTTCACCCAAGTGTGCCAACTTCGGTCGTAAATGATCCCGCTCGATTACGACAGATTCTCATCAATTTGGTGGGGAACGCGCTGAAGTTCACCGAGCGGGGAGAAATTGTGGTCGAAGTGAAAAAAGAAACGGAAGGAGATAACTGCACCATTTGCCATTTTAGTGTCCGCGATAGCGGGATCGGAATTCCCCTCGAAAAACAGCGGCTGATCTTCGATGCATTTTCCCAAGCGGATTCTTCAACCACACGCAAGTTTGGAGGTACCGGACTCGGCCTCGCCATTTCACATAGACTGGTCAACCTCATGGGTGGGCAAATTTGGGTCGAAAGCGAAGTTGGACACGGCTCTACGTTTCACTTTACCGTTCGGTCGAATCTCGGATATAGAAAACGGCCCGCGTCAATCGTCTGATTCCGTCCTTGCCCCGGCCACATCGTTGAAGCGTCGGACCCCGCTGCGGGCGGCCCTCTTAGGTGTGATATGCTCGCGCGTTGTAGCGTGCCAACTGGAGCCGGAGCGTCATGAGCCATTCCTCCACCGATCGTCGCTCACCACTGGGATTATTTCCTGCTCAGCCGGCACCAAGTCTCTACGACTGCGCGGTGGAAGCCAGGTCGGCCTAAACATAAGATAGGCCGCAAAAACGAGCGAGTTTGGGATGAAGGTTCACTACCTAGAGATTGTCGCTTCGGATGTAGAAGCTGTGTGTGCCGCCTATGAGGCTGCACACGGTATCAAGTTTGGATCAGCTGATGCGCTTCTTGGAGGTGCGCGGACGGCTCCGTTGCCGGATGGGGGCAGCATTGGCGTGCGCGGTCCCTTGCGGGATACGGAGGAGCCCGTCGTTCGACCGTACTGGCTCGTTCGCGACATCGAAGCAGCGTTGAATGCGGCATCAAAGCAGGGCGCTCTGGTTGCGCACCCCCCGCTGGGGATTCCAGGAAAGGGTACGTTCGCGATCTACATCCAGGGAGGTGTGAATCACGGGCTGTGGCAACTATGATTCCTGTCCCGACAAATCGCACCGAGCCCACCGCCTTCGGCGGCGCCTGAGCCCCACCGTTATACAAAAGCTACTGCCCCGCACGCCGACGGAAACCCCTGCCGTTGGCCCACCCTGAACATACCTTGACACGTATATGCTCTATGGAGTATACGAAGAGCATGGAATCTGTGTTCGAAATCATTGCGGAGCCGAACCGCCGCGCGATACTGGGCCTGCTCGTCTCGTCCGAACAGTCGGTTGGCGAGATCGAGCGTCAGCTTCGTATGACGCAGCCAACCGTGTCAAAGCACCTGCGAGTGCTGCGCGATGCCGGTTTCGTGGAGTCCACCGTGGACGCGCAGCGCCGTCTCTACCGGCTGAAACCAGGACCGTTTCAGGAGCTGGATGACTGGCTGGCTCGGTTCCGCCGGTTCTGGTCCGCTCACGTGGATGCTCTCGAACGGCACCTCGACCGCATGGATCAATCGACACCAACGAAAACGAAAATAAGTAGAATACGACGCGGCTCAAACCGCGAACGCGACAAAGGAAAAAAGAAATGAAAATCAAAGTGACAAGCATATACGTGGACGACCAAGAAAAGGCCCTGCGCTTCTATACGGAGGTGCTGGGCTTTGCCAAGAAGACCGATTTCAGCCAGGGCCCATATCGCTGGCTGACGGTGGCTTCGCCCGAGGAGCCGGAGGGCACGGAGCTGCAGCTGGCGCTGAACAACAACCCGGCAGCCAAAACATATCAGCAGGCGATTTTTCAACAGGGCCAGCCCGCGGCCATGTTCTTCACCGACGACGTCAAGGGCGACTACGAGCGGATGAAGGCCCGCGGCGCCGAGTTCACGATGCCGCCCAGCGACGTGACCGGCTCGACCATTGCCATGCTGAAGGACACTTGCGGCAACCTGATTCAGCTCACCCAGCTGGCGCGCCATTCACGCTAAGGAGAAGACGGTGAACTATCGCGAGCAGTACGCGCCGGGTCCGGCCAGTGGAGCGCAGGTACAAAAGGACGGAGAGAAGTGGACGCTCATTCTCGTCAGAGAACTGCGCCACTCGCCGGAAAAAGTCTGGCAGGCGCTCACCGACCCGGCGCATCTGCATGAGTGGGCGCCCTTCGATGCCGACGGGAGCCTGGGTGCGGTTGGAACCAGGGTGAAGCTCACCACGGTGCGAGCGCACAACCCGCAGGTTTCCGAAACAAAAGTGACCCGGGCTGAAGCTCCCAACGTGCTGGAGTACAACTGGGGTGACAAGGATATCCGGTGGGAACTCGAAGCCTTTGGTGGCGGCACGCGCCTGACGCTATGGCACAACATCGATCGCGGCTTCATCGCCATGGGTGCCGCCGGGTGGCACATTTGTTTCGATGTTCTGGATCGCCTTCTCATCGGAACTCCCATCGGCCGCATCGTCGGCGCCGAGGCCATGAAGTTCGATTGGCCTCGGCTCAACTCTGAGTACGCCCAGCAATTCGGTATTGAAACGCCCAGTTTGCGTCTTCGCAAACAGGCTCAGGAGTACGAGGAGGCCAAACAAATCCAGCAAGCGCTCATGCCCAAGGAAATTCCGCAGATGCCCGGTCTGGAAATTTCCGGTAGTTGGCGGCCGGCGCGCATCGTCGGAGGCGACTATTTTGATGTCCTCGAATTTGGCGCTAGCCGGCTAGGGCTCTGCATCGCCGACGTGTCCGGCAAGGGAATGCCAGCTGCTTTGCTGATGTCCAACCTCCAGGCAGTCGTCAAAGGGCTGGCGGCCGAGAACACATCGCCCAAGGAACTGTTGGAGAAGGTCAACCGCGTGATGTGGCGCAACACTACGGAGGCCAAGTTCATCACCCTCTTTTACGGCCTGCTGGATGGCAACCGCAAAACCCTGCAGTACGCCAACGCCGGACACAACGCACCCGTTCTGACCCGGGAAGACGGGGTTCAGGTACGCCTGGAACAGGGCGGCCTGATCTTGGGTGCTTTCGAGGAGTGTATTTACGATCAGGGCGAGATCGACCTGCGGCCCGGAGACCGTCTGGTGATGTTTACCGATGGCCTGAGCGAGGCGGTGGACGGAAACGGCGAGGAGTTTGGCGAAAAGCGCTTGGCCGAGGCCGCGCGCGGCAACCGTCAACTGTCAGCGGAGGCGCTCCACCATTGCCTGCTGGACCGTGTCACCGATTTCTGCGGCGGCAAGTTTGAGGACGACGCCACCGTCCTGGTCATTGCTGTTTCCTGATTGTTCCGAGGAAGAGTTACGCGCGATCTGCCAAGGCTAGCCGTAACGCAGCGCGACAACCGGGTCGACGCGCATAGCGCGGCGCGCGGGGATGTAGCAGGCGACCAGCGCGACAAGCGTCAGCACGATGGCGACGGCAGAAAACGTGAGGGGATCGGTGGCGCTGACGCCGTAGAGAATCGTGGTCATCAGGCGCGTTAGACCGGCGGCGGCGGCCAGACCGATCACAACGCCGAGGAGCGCAAGGCGCGCGCCCTGTCCCAGAACGATCTTGAGCACGTGGCTTCTTTGTGCGCCCAGCGCCATGCGCAGGCCGATCTCATGCGTGCGTTGGCCGGCGATATAGGAAATCACGCCGTAAATTCCGATACTTGCAAGCACAAGCGCCAACGCGGCGAAGACAGCAAGCAGAATCATGGCGAAGCGGCGCGCGGCGAGAGAGCGCGCGATGATGGTGTCCATGGTTTCCGGCTGATACAAAGCAGCTTTGCTGTCGAATTCGAGCAAGGCATCGCGAACGGCGCCAGCGAACGCGCTCGGCGAATCTTGTGTGCGAATCACGTAGCCGGTGGCGGAGACGGCCCAAGTCTTGAGCTGGTCGTCGGGCAGTTGCAAAGGCGACATATAGAACTGCGCCTGCATGGGCGAGTTCGCAGTTTCGTCGAGGCCGTACTGCTTGACATGGCCAACCACACCGACGATCTGGAGCGGCTGTGTGTACACGAGGCTGAAATTCAGCCGCTTGCCGATTGGATCTTCATTGCCAAAAAATTTCTGCGCGAAATTTTCGTCAATGACGCAAACGCCAGGCGAATTGGCGTCATCCTGCGCGGTGAGGAAGCGCCCGCGAAGAAGAGGAATTTTCATGACTTTGAGGTAATCCGGGCCGACGCGATACCAAAGCGCATAGGGCATGCTGACTTCGTTTGGCGGCTTCGGCTGGCCTTCGCGCCAAAAAATCAGTCCCGACTCGTGGTCCAAGGGCTTTGCGCCGGTCGTCAGGGAAACGGCGCTGACGCCGGGAACAGAAGCGATCTTCTCGGTGAACTGCCGGAGACTTGCGCGAATTGTACTGGCGTCGGCATTGCTGATGGACGGCGGGAAGCCGACGCGGAAGGAGAGTACGTTGTGCGGATCGAATCCGGGACTGACGCTCCAGAGACCGACGAGAGTGCGGATCGTAAGGCCGGCGCCGATGAGCAACACAACGGCGAGAGCCATTTCTACAACTACGAAGATGTTTTGCGCGCGGTAGCGCGCACCGCTTGCGCCGCGTCCGCCTTCCTTGAGCGTCTCGTGCAAATCAGGATGCGCAGTTTTGAGCGCCGGTGCCAGTCCAAAGAGCACGCCGGCAGCGAGCGAGATGACGAGCGTAAAAAGAAGCACGCGCGGATCCAATCGCACGTCGCTAGTGCGCGGCAGCACGCTGGGAAGCGCGGCCAACGCGGCGCGCGTTCCCCAAGAAGCCAAAAGCAAGCCGACCGCGCCGCCAGTCATCGCCAGGAGCACGCTTTCGGTCAATAGCTGCCGGATGACGCGGCCCTGGCTTGCGCCCAGCGCGGCACGAATGGCAAATTCGCGTCCGCGTCCTGCAGAGCGCGCGAGAAGCAAATTGGCTACGTTCACGCAGGCAATCAGCAGCACGAAACCTACTGCCGCTAACAACACGAGAAGGTATGGCCGGATATAGCGCACCATAACTTGCTCGAGCGGCGTAACCACAATCCCCGTATCTTTGTCGGTATCCGGATAGGCCACACCCAGACTGCGCGCTACGCCATCCATATCCGCGCGCGCCTGTGCCAGCGTCACCCCCTGCTTCATTCTTCCCACGGCCCAGGCCGAGATCATTCGCCGGTCACGCACCGGAGGGTCCTTCGACGCGCCAATGGGCACGTAAACGTCGCTCAAGCGGAAACCGGTCGAGGAGCAACAGAAGTAGAAATTCTCCGGAACGACGCCCACGACCGTATAATCCGTGCCATCCAGATTCAATGTCTTGCCAATGATTTCCTGAGAGGAGCCGAATTTCATTTTCCAAAAGCCGCCGCTGAGAATGACGGCAGGCGGGCCGCCCAATTGATCTTCAGCAGAAGAGAAATCGCGGCCGAGGATAGGATTCACTCCGAGGAGAGCGAAAAAACTGGCGGAGACGTCCATGGTGGTGATCTGCTCGGCTTCGCCCTGGCCAGTCAAATTGAAGCTGTCCTGCCGATACGCAGCGAGCGAGGAAAATACATGGTTGAGGCGCACCCAATCGCGGAAATCCGGATAGGAAATCGAGCTTTCGCCATATCCAGGGAACCAGCCAGCCATGGTGACGATTTGATCCGGATGCGGGTAGGGCAGTGGATTGAGGAGCACGCCGTTCACTACGGAAAATAGTGCGGTGTTCGCACCGATGCCGAGGGCCAGAGTGAGTACAGCGACGGCGGTGAAGCCGGGGGATTTGCCCAGCATGCGCAGGCCGTAACGTATGTCCTCCACAAGTTGCTCAAACCACTCCCAGCCCCACGTCATATGGCTTTTTTCCTTCAGCGAGGTTACGTTGCCAAACCCGCGCCGCGCAGCAGCCCGAGCATCGTCTGGGGCCATGCCGCATTCGATCTGTTGCTGCTGGCGTAACTCCAGATGCAAGCGCATCTCCTCTTCCAGGTCCGTGTCGAATTGGCGGCGATGCATCAGCATGCCGAGTCGCCTTGCGAGTTCGCGCAGCCAGTTCATGCCAGAGCCCCTTTCAGACCGCCTCAATCACTCGTGTGATCGCGCCGATGACGCGTTCGAACTGCGACATCTCGACCGTCAGTTGTTTGCGGCCCGCCGCAGTCAGCTGGTAATACCTGGCCCGGCGGTTGCCGGCCGTCGTGCCCCACTTCGCGGTAACCCATCCCTTAATGAGCATCCGCTGCAGCGCCGGGTACAGCGATCCTTCTTCGACTTGGAGAATGTCATCCGATATCCGCTGAATGAAATTGGCGATCTCATATCCATGCATTTCGCCGGAACGCGCGAGAGTTTTCAAAATCAACAGATAGAGTGTTCCCGGGGGTATCTCGTCTCGTTTCAAATCGCGACCTCATGACATAGTTAGACTATGCCAGTGTCGAATGGTTAGCAGTCTCTGTCAAGGGGCATCGGGGCCATGCTTTGCCGACTCTAAGAAAGACCTTCAGGGAGACGAAAGACGGCTTCTGGACGAATGGTCGGCAGCGCAACGGGTTCTACGGGCTCTCTACTCCTCGGCGAGAGCCTCCATCGGGGATATTTGCGCGGCGCGTTGCGATGGCAGGAGGCAGGCAGCGAAGCACACTGCTGCCGTCACGCACGCAGCCGCCGCGAGGACCGCGACGTCAAGCGGCGGTACTTGGAAGAGCAGCGACCGCATCGCCCGGCCCGCCTGCCATGCTCCGATCAAGCCCAACACGGTTCCCGCGATGAGCAGGCGTAGTGAGAGTGAGAGAAACTGGATTCGAATCTGCCCGGGTTGCGCCCCGAGGGCTATCCGCACTCCGATTTCGCGGCGTCGCTGTGCCACGGCGTAACTCAGCACTCCATAAGTGCCGATGGAGGTGAGCAACAGAGCTATCGCTGAGAACAGGCCGGCCAGCAACGCGGGTGAGCGACGGGCGACTAGGCTGTCGGAAATGCGAGTGTCCATCGACCGAAGATCACTGACGGGCACGTCGGCGTCGATTTGTCGGACCACTTTCTGCAGTGTCAACGCGAACGATTCCGGTGGCAGGCTCGTGCGTAGGGCGACGAAGACGCTATCCTCGAAACGGAAGATATACGGATAATAAATCGCGCCCTGGGCTTCCTCTTCGGTGAGACCAGCTTGTTTCACGCCGCCAACAACGCCGACGACGGTAAACGCCTCGGCCTCCTTTCTCGCTTCGGAGCCGATGGATATTCCATCCCACAGGCGTTGGCCAATAGCGCTGGCGTTCGGCCAGTAGAATCGCGCGAAGTCTTCATCCACAACGCAGACGCGCTCGGAGCGACGTGAATCGTCGGCGGTCAGGAAACGTCCTGAGCGCAGGGAGAAGCCCATAGCGCGAAAGTAGTCGCCCGCGACGCCGTAAGAATAATTCCCTCGCACCGATTCGCCAGGGCGGCGAACATGACCCATCACCGTGGCGGCGCTTTTGCCGCTCTTGCCACTGAAGGGCACGTTGTTGACCACGCCCGCGGTCAAAACTCCCGGCAGGTGGCTGATTCTGTCCATCAAGCTTTCAACAAATTTGAGACGAGCCGTGCCATCCGGGTAGTCTGCCCATGGCAGCAGGATTTGCCCGGTCAGGATGTGGTCGGACTGGAAGCCGGGAGAAACGGCTATCGCACGCTGAAGGCTGAGGCCGAGGAGGCCGGCGCCGGCCAGCAGAATAAACGCCAGGGCAATCTGGGAGACGATGAAACTGTGACGCAGGATTTGAGCGCCGTGCCCGCTCGTGCCGCCACGGCTCTCCGAGTGAAGCGCATTGCCGGGATGCCGTCGAAGATGGAGCCAGGCGACGGGTATCGCGAACACTATGCCCATAACGATCGCTGCGAGCAAGCCAACCAGTGCTAATCGCGCGTCGAAAACGATGCGACTTCCCAAGGGTAGACGATCAGCGCCCAACCCGCGCAGCAGCTGGATTCCGCCAGCGCCGAGGGCGAGTCCGAGTACTCCTCCGGCGAGCGTGAGCAAGGTAGTCTCGACGATCACTTCGCTCACCAGGTGCCGCCAACCTGCGCCGAGCGCCTGGCGAACGGCCAATTCCTTAACTCGGCCGCTGGCACGGATAAGAAGCAGGTTCACCAGGTTGACCGCGCCAATCAAGAGAAGAACGAGTACGCCTGCCTCCAGCAGCAGCAGCGTGGGACGCACAGCGGCGACATGGTCCGCGCGCAATGGCACCACCAATGAACGAAAGCCGGCATCGGCAATCATCTTGGCCTGCGGGTCGTCGACTTCGAGCGCCGCGTTCTGCGCGTCGAGCTCCGACTGGGCTTGTGCGAGCGTGGTGTCCGGTCGGAGGCGCGCAATCATTTGGATCACATTTCCGCCGGAATGCCGCTGCGATGGCGCGCGATCTTCCGGGCGCGATGCAAGGGGCAAGAACACCCGGGGATCGGAAGAGAGAAAGCGGAAGCTGGGAGGCAACACGCCGATCACCGTTCTGGGAACGCTGTTTACGCGAATCTGCTTTCCAAGCACCGCCGGGTCGGCGTTGTATCGCTGCCGCCAAAACAGGTCGGAAAGAATGGCAACGTGGTCGGTTTCGGAAGTGGTTTCCTCGTCCGTGAAAGTGCGTCCCATCGCGGGGCCGAGTGCGAGAGTAGAGAAGAAATCCGGAGACACGCGCATGGTCTGGAGGCGCTCCGTAGAGCCGGGCTCACCGACAATCTCCGTTCCATAGGCATAGATCGAGAGCGAGGCGAAGGCAGGAATCCGACCGCGGCGCTCGTAATAGTTGGTTACCGAGGAGCCGTCCCGCTCGACTCCAGCTTTCGGATAAGCATTGAATATCGTCATCAGCCGGTCGGGCTCGGGAAATGGCAAGGGACGGAGCAGCACCGAATCGATCACGGCAAAAATCGTCAGATTCGCGCCGAAGCAAAGGGCGAGTGTCAGAAGGGCGGTAGCTGTAAATGCCGGGGTCTTTCGCAGCAACCGGGCGGCGTAATTCAGCTGCCTGCGAAACTCGTCAAAGAACTGCACGCCAAAGGCTTCCCGGCAATCCGCTTTGATGTTGATGGGGTTGCCGAGTTCTATCCGTGCGCGGCGAGCCGCCTTTTCCGGCGAAATGCCGGAGCGGACCAGTTCATCGGTGTACTGCTCGATATGGAAGCGCAGCTCCTCGGACATTCCCTTTTCGAAATCCCGCCGCCGCGTGAGCACGCGAAACAAAGAACGAAGGCGCTGGATCATGTCACACCTCCTCCGACCTTGCGTTTAACGCCGCGGCAATCGCAGACGCCAACCGGTTCCAGCCGGCCGTTTCCTCCCGCAAGCGGCGACGCCCCGCAGCGGTCAAGGTGTAATACTTCGCCCGACGGTTGTTCTCGCTTTGCCCCCACTCGGCAGTGATGAGACCGTGATGCTCCAGGCGGTAGAGGGCCGGATATAAGGACCCTTGGGGAATCTCAAGCGCGTCGTTGGAAATCTGTCGTATGCGCAACAAGACACCGTAGCCGTGCAGCGGTTTCAAGGACACCGCTTTGAGAATCAGCATATCGAGTGTGCCTGGGAGTAGTTCCGCGGCTTTGTCCACTGTGTTGGTCTCCTAGTCCAGCTAGGAGTGTAGCGGATACTCTCCTAGTTTGACAAGGGGAAAGCGCGGCGGTTGGTGAACAGCCTCGCCGTCTCTATCAGCTTCGAGCGAATTCCCAGCCGATTTGAACACGGCCCAAGTTCAAAGCCTGGTAAAGCCGTCGGGAGTCCACTGTTCTGAGCCGACTCCGTTGTGGACGAAGAAGAGTCCGTCGGGGTCGTATTTCTTTTTGATCTGTGCGAGTCGTGCGTGGTTGGTGCCCCAGTAGGATTGCTCAAAGTCGGACTCGAAGAAGTTGCTTTCGGAGACGTAGGCTCCGCTGTTGGAGGCGACGGTGCGGAGTTCGTTCATGCAGCGGTGCACGGCGTCCGCTGCTTTGCGGCCGTTCGCGGCGTCGGGCTCGTGATTGGGAATTCCGGGATACGCCGGGCCTTGCCCGTTGGCGACAATGGCGAGCGCAAAGGCAGTGCACAGCGAGGGATTTATAGCCGTGCCTTTTGCAGCCTCGATGGCTTCCGAAGGCGCACCTGCGAGCCCCTTACTAAAGTGAAGCTCCACCCTGCTGAAACGAGAAGCTGAGAACAAGGCGTTGGCCAATTTTTCCTGAGAATCGTCTTGCAGCAGTGAGGCGGGCATCCAAAGCGACTCGAAACCCCAGACGACCCAGCCGACCTGGCCGGCGTCGCCGTTCCACCAAACGTTGATTGGGCTGGCGCTGGAACGGGAGTCTGCTTTGAAAACGTCACGATGATGTTCTTTGCTCCAGTCCACGTCCCACCAATGCCGGAAGGGCATGCTGCCGATTTCGGGCTCGGCTTCGATCGTGTAGGCCGTGGAAGACTGCGCCAGCCAGTTTACGAACGGCTGCCAGACTCTTCGCGATTCCTCCGTATCCAGTCCAAGATGAACCATCCTGATTTCGAGCTTGTTGTCTCGAGAGAAGTGCGCTTGTTCGCCCCAATGATCGTTGAAGAGAGCTTCACGGTAGAAGCCAACGAAATGGCGAATCAGGCGGCGATAGGAGTCGTCTGAGGAAGCTTTGACGGTGAAACTGGCGCCGCCGGCAAGCTCTGGAAGATCTCGTACGCGCAGGGTTAGTTTGCTGACCACACCGAAGGTGCCACCTCCGCCTCCTTTCAAAGCCCAGAACAGATCCGAATTGGTGCAAGCGTTTGCGATTCGTACTTTGCCGTCGGCGGTAACGACTTCGGCTTCCAAGAGGCCAGCGGCGGCCATGCCGTAATGCTTCGAGAAGCTGCCGAACCCGCCGCTTTGAATGAGTCCAGCGACGCCGACCGTGGTGCAGCCGCCGCCTTGAACGTAGGCGCCGGCCTTAGTGGTGACGGCGTCGTAGGCTTGCAACCAGATTGTTCCAGAGCCGACAGTGACAGCTCGCTGAGGAGCGAAAGTTGACTTGCACCCACGCGCAACGAAATCATTCTGGATGGTGACGTCGTGCATAGGGCGCGTCCAAATCAGCAGAGAATCGGGCGCGTTCGATGTGCCTTGATAGCTGTGACCACCCCCTTTGACGACCAGGCGCAAATTGTTTTCGCGGGCGAAATTCACCGCGGCGGCGATGTCATCAGCGTTTCTGGCAGCGACGGCGTAAACGCTGGGCTTGGTCTCCCAGGCGTCGACCCAGCCGAGGGTTTGGGTTATACCGGGGTTGTCGCCAATGTAGTAGGGGTTTTTAACATTCGCAAAGAGAGCTTTGCAGTCCGCGCTCTGTGACGAGGACCGGCATGCGTTTATTGGGAACTCGACCGGAATCAGGTTGCCGTCAACTGCGTCGTTGAGTCGCTTCCATGCTTCCTTCGAGGGCCAGCCAGGGTCGGAAGGACGTACTCGCCGAATTGCGGTTCTAGCAAAGAGGCGACGCGGCTGCAGCCCGAAAAGTGATGCCGCCCCGGATGCTTTCAAAAACTCTCTTCGGTTCATACGGCTAGCCAGAATCCCGAGGTTAACTTGGAATTTTTCATGCAGACAGAAATACACTCTGAAGCCGCGGCCAGACAACAAACTTGTGACCAGCGGGCTCAAGCCGGGGACAACCGGGCAAGATGCGCTGCCATATGCACCCGAAAGGGGGCCACCCGAGCCCGGCGCTCTCGCCGTTTCGGGCCGGCCTCTTCGCGCTACCCACTACTCGCTATCAACTAACCACCTCCGTCGGCATGCCCTGCCGCTCAGTTCCGTTTGATGATAAAAACTGTCTTGTCGTCGATGCGATCTTGTTCTCCAATTTGGCGGAGACGATCGTCTTCTCCTTGAGCGCGTTCGAGCAACGCCTTGCAGATGTCCTTTGCTGGCCGCTGGCAGTGCTCCCGCATGACTTCCTCGAGCGCCTGGCGTACTTCTTTGTCGCTGCCGTCATAAACTCCGTCTGTATAGAGAAAGAATATGTCCCCCGGACTCATCAGTGTTAGCTCGGATAGATCGGAGGATTTGACTGGCGTCCTCCGGAAATCCAGCGACAAATACTTGTTGCGATCCGGGTGATCTTCTGGGATCTGCACACCGAGCGGAAGGAATTGCACCATCCGATTTTTGTCAATCTCCATAAACCTGCGGTATTCGGCGGAAAAGACCAGCGGAGGTGGATGACCGAAATTCACGAATCGAAAATGCCCATAAGGGCGCACCTCACCGTAAAGCATAGTCGCGATCTCCTGGGCGTTCGCCTGCTCACTCCTGCCGAGCGCATTGCGGGCCGTGACCGAGAGCGCCAGCCGCAGATTGATCCTCTCAAATAGCTCTGGCGTCGTTTTCCCCCGATGATCGAGTTCTGAAAGCATGAGTGCGTGAAAAGTGTCGTGGACCGTAGAGGCGATTTTCGCTGAAATGATGCCATGTCCTTGAGCGTCCACCAGCAGCACGCCCGCCGTGCTGTACAACTCGTGCAGATCTTCGGCGACCCGCACCTGCTCCGAGCTTCGTGCCTCTCTGTACTCTCTCTCGAGCTCGGATTTGTTGCCCGGCCTTGATTTCAGCCATCCCACATGATCGTCCACTGAATTGCGCGGCAGCGCTCCTGCCGGCAGTGGCTCGAGAAACTCTTGCGATCGCTTCAAGGCCCGCTGAATGCGCGCATCGATGTCGTAGCGTTGTTGAAAGTTTATGTACTCAAACAGATCGCCGCCGACCGTTCCCGCGGGAATAGAACTGCCGTACATCTCGATACCCTGCACATGCGGAATCGCACCCTCAACGGGCATAAGTCGCTCGCGCAGGTATTCATCAATACTCGGAGGCACGTAGGGTGTGGTCATGGAAAAGGTTCAAAGCAAGACGAATCCCGTGTCCATCAAGCTTCATCGCTTCGATGGGACGCACGAAGTGTGAGTTTGCTCGTGAAAGCCACCTCGCTGACTGCGTATTTTACACCTCAATCAGAGAGCCATTTCTTGTCGGCTTGAGTTTTCCTTCAAGTCGCCGCCGAAGCCAGCGTCTTGCATGAAAAACCCGCTTTGACGGCGGCAACGGTCAAACCGAGACGTCAAGCGGTCTCCTCGCTCGTGAATCCTTGAAATTCGCGGAGTTGAACGACGGTTCGAAGGGCGGCACTTAGTTCGTAGGTGGCCACAGTTTCTTCCGGGGTTGGCGCCTCATCCACAAGATTCAGGACGAAAGGACTCTCAGCTTCCTCGCAGCTGGCGTCTCCCGCGACGATGCGGTTAGGCCTGCAACTACTTTTCTAATTCGATTCGAATCTGCTTCGGATCCTCCGCGATGATCTCCGGCAAGCCGTCATAGGCGGTGATCCTTCCACTCACACAAATCCTTTTGTCCTTGTAGTCTTCCTCGGGAGTCTTGAACTTGCTCCGGTTGCTGCCCCAGATCACAACCGTAAAGATCTGATTCGGATATGCTTTGTCCAGGTTCAGGAACGTGGGTTGTCCCTTTGACGATGCGGCGTACCGCGTGCTGACGACGTCGCCACAGACGGTCGCGTTCTCTCCATAGTGCTCTTTCGCCTCAGCAGAGGAGAGCCGTTTCTGTGCCAGCGCAACTAGTGAGAGTGCACTTAAAAGCGTAACTGCCAGGCCTATCTTCAATGTCGAGCGCATAGGCGTCTCCCTTCTGCTTGGGCTTACCGTCGTTGAGGCACCCACCACGGTCCCATCGAGGAGTAGTTAAGCGCGATGGCCTGCGGCGGAGGCTGCTTTTCCAAATTCGCCGTAAGCTGGACTTCCGATCCGCTCTGTACCGTGATTTCTTTTGACCATTCTCTATAGCCGCTCAGGTTTACGGCGATGGTGTGCTTCCCGGGTGTGAGCTTGAGCGCAGCCGGGGAGTCTCCGACAAAATTGCCATCCACCACCACATCCGCTCCGGTCGGGTTGGATGAGACATTTACGGTTCCTTTTGCAGGTTCTGCCGGTGAGCTTTCGGCCGGCTTGCTGCCCGTTGGGTTGCTCTCAGAGGTCTTTTCGTTCGCTTCCTTTTCTTCTCCCTTGGTCACTTCCGTTCGAACGCTAACGGGTACGAATTCGCGGTCTTTTTCGCCAACAGAAACGGGCACGGCCGTTACACCCTGGAGTGCAACGAGGATTGCTCGGTAGTTGTCTTTATCACCCTGGAGCAGAATTCCACCTGTTTTGTTGTCTGGGAGAGTGTACTGGATCCCGATGTAGTGGAGCCGTGTCTTGTGTAGCAGCCCGAACAAAGCAACGGGGGCGACGAGTATAGCCAGAGCGATCATCGTTCCGACCCGCCGATGCGCCTCTTGCCCGTAGCTCAGCGAAGTGACGGTTTTGGGCGGGATTTCAAGCTTTTTGCCGTCCTTCAAGGCCAGCGTAACCATGTCGGGAGTGACGGTCAGCTGATTGTGCCAATCCTTTGGGTCGACTTTGGAGTCCACCGAACCGCCGTTGTACCGAACCTTATCGAATGAATTGCCCTGCGCCCAGGATGCCACAGCCGAACACAAGACGAGGACAAGAAGTCTCCTCATAGTTGGCATCGCGCCTCCGCAAAAACATTTGTGGGAAATCTGAATCCGTTGACCTCAAGAAAACTATACCAGAGTCTAAAAAAGGCCGCCTTTATCTGTGTTCAATTAGAAAGCGTTGGAGCATAGGACCTCCCCGTTCCATCGAGCGCGTAGACGATTTCACTCCTGGCCCTTGCAGTGATCGTTAGCGACAAGGTGTGGCGGAGGACCAGTGTCGAGGATTGGCTCGTTAGCCGATGGGAGTGACGCTTTCTGCGTGCCGTCGAACGTTGACGATTCCCATTCCGGGAAACCGGACGGAAGTGTACTGTTCAAAACTGCACAGTCTTCCAAAAACATGAAAAAATAGTTGACAAGTGTTTACCAGTGCGTTTATATACGAGTGTGTTCTAAGTTTTTGCAGGCACGTGAGGGGAATCCAGGATGCTCCCGACCCCGCCAGGGAAGCATTTGTGTTCGAATAGTGTCTGTCTCGAAGAAAGTCTGCTGCCATTAGGTCAACGGCAACGCGCTGCTCGGTTTCGCCCCCGACTCTCAGCCGTGATTGGGGGAAAAATTGGCTGACGAGCCCGCACCAAGATCAGGTCACTCTCCAAATTTCGAACAGCTCAACTATCTACTCACCGGGATATTCAACGCGACATCGGTCGGCATCGCCGTGTTCGATACGCAAGCTCGCCTCGTAATTTCCAATCCTACGTTTGCATTCACGGTCGCCAATTCGTCACCATCAACCTGTATCGGGAAAACAATCCAGAAAATTCTAGGCAACGGAGCAGAAGAGCTTGAGCACGCGATCAAACTGGTGTGGGAGACGGGGCAAATAGAGTCCAGTGTCGAGGTTCTGAAAAGGGTGCCCCATTCCGGTCAGTCAACCCATTGGCTTTTCAACCTGATTCCCATCAAGGACCAGGCCGCGGGCTCCAACCAGGTGATCGCAATTGCTATCGAAACTAGCCATCAAAAAAGAATAGAGCAGTATTTTCTGACTTTGATGGCAGACATCGGTTCGATTCGGGATCACGTCAGAAAAGACCCGGGAACTGTCGAAGACCGCCGCAAGCTTGTACGGCCATTTGCCGAGGAAATAGATCTCTTGGACGCTGTTTCAGAAGAGGTCCGAAGCGTGTCGGCGATGCTGCAAGATGGGCCCGCTGGCCCTCCACACGAACCGGGAGCCGTTGGTCAGTCGGAGTTGGCGAGCGAACTAGTGTCGGCCTCGCCCGAGCCCACCGAAATGGACTCACTTTCTGAGAGAGAGCGAGAAGTGTTGGCCCTCTCGGGAGCTGGCAAAACTACTAAAGAGATCGCCACGAATTTAGGAATATCCATAAGCAGCGTAGCTACGTACCGAACCAGATTAGAAAGAAAATTACATCTTCATTCGCCCCTCGAAGTAGCGCTCTACGCCGTCCGAAAGCGATTGGGGTCTCCTTAACCTGTCACAGGCTGACCAAACGCCGTGACAAGTACTGTCCAAATAATCAAACGCCTTCATTGTCTGTGTCGAAGTTTTGAAGATTCTGTAGCGCGTTTAGTGACACGATTAAACCGACTAGACATACTCATGCGTACCGTGTATCGAATAGCTATCATCCAGGGGTGGGAGTGGGGCAATGACCAATCTGGTCGATGCACTGGTACAGCTGTCCGCTGGCCCTTTGCGGGCCGTCGAGGAAATTCGGCGGATGCGTGGCGGCTGCCAATCTCATCTGATGCGCTGCTCCGATGGCCGCTATTACGTTGTGAAGTTCCCGAACAATCCGCAAGGCAGACGAGTCCTCGCCAACGAACTCCTCTGTACCGCCCTCGCGGAACTCCTGCTGCTTCCGGTCGCTCATGGAGCCGTTGTTTTCGTGAGCGAAGAGCTGGTGAGTCTCTCGGCCGAGTTATGCATTCAGCATGGCTATGGCCGGACTCCGTGCGGGCACGGTCGCTGCTTTGGCTCCCTATTCGCGGCCGATCCGCGCAGGAAAGCAATCTTTGACCTTCTGCCGGGCAACATACTTACGCAGGTGCCCAATCTCCGGGATTTTTGCGGAATCTTGGTCTTCGACATCTGGGTTTCAAACGCCGACACGAGACAGGCCGTATTCGTGCCGGACGAGTCGAATGCTTATCACGCGGTGATGATCGACCACGGTTCGTGCTTCGACGGGCAGCTCTGGCAGTTTACGGATGCGCCGCGGCGGAGCTTGCATCTCGATAAACGAGTCTATGAACATGTCCAGGGAATTAGCGCGTTCGATCCCTGGCTTAACGTTCTGGCCCAGATCGGCAGAGACGTGCTCAGCGAAGCCGCGAGCAGTATCCCTGCCGAGTGGTTCGGTGGAGATCGTGCGAGGCTAGACCTGCTGCTAGATCAGCTTTACGAACGGAAGGGCCGAGTCAGGGATAAGCTCCAGTTCTTCGGCAGCGCCTTTCCGAAGATTTTCCCCAATTGGACTGCGCGGGAAGCGCCACATAGAGTGAGTGGCCTGACGCCGATTACTGCGGAAGATGACTACCGGTTTCGGCGAAGTTGCCTGCCGTCAAATTCGTAAAAGGTCGAGAGCCGTCCTTCCAGAGCGATTTTCTCAGCCAGTGCATCCGCAAGAAGCTCAAGATGACCGAGGAGAGGCACCTCGCTCTTGGGAGGTTTTCTCAACATCACGACGACAGTTTCCGTAAATCCGCCGGTTCCCGGAGATTCAGCTCTGCGTTCACTTACGTACCAAAACCCCACCGTCATCGTTGCGGTCCTCGCCGAGGACTTATCCCCAGGGAAGGAAATCGGCCGGCCTCCTGAAACCAAATGAAACGATTCTCCATCGGAGCGCGAGATCATGGAGCCATTATCGTTTAGCCGCTCAAGCCGGAACGGTCCGCCTTTCTTCTGGCAATGCGGACACACGCCGAAATTCCTAAACAAGGGCCTCAAGATCTGATCTGAATTGTTGCGGCCCAGGTCCCCTGAAAACAGCCGCAGGCGGAAGTCGGAAACTCCCATAGGTCCTCCTACTTGCGAATGAAGGGCGTCCTCTTGTGATCAATGCGGACCAATTTAACGTCTTCTCCCCGGGTGTTGCCAAAGCGTATAGACGACGCTGCACACGGCCCGGAAGTCGTTTTGGCCGCGAATCGCTTCATCCGAGTTGAAAAAGGATGTGTGCTGGTAGTCTCCTCCGCCCCGGAAGGATACTGAAGCAGAGATCTGGTACTCGACACCGCCGCCGACTGCCCAGGAGACCTTATTGGCATAGCCCCTTTCGAAGCCACCGTCGCTCTGAGGGATGACACCAGTGACCCGGGCACCGCCCGCCAGCGCGTGAACGTACGTCGTCAGTTTCGCGGTTCTCAAAGGATAGAAAACAGGACCAGCAAGATAGCTCAGAACGTCGGCGTGCCGTCCGGTATCCAGCACATTGGAGGCTCGGGCATAGCTCAAATCGATAGACGCGCCGAACCGCGGCGAGAAGTCTGCGGTGACCGTCGCATCTGGACCCGATAGGTTCATTCTGCCCGACGAAGGCATACCGAGGCTCGTGTACGCGTATCCAGCGCTGACCCTGACTGACATACCCCTCCCTACGAAAACGGGTTTTCTCGCCGTAGGTGCGGAATCGAAGTGGCGGGCTGGTGGAGCAGGGTTTGGCGGGCTAGGTTCTGTCGGAGTTGGCGGAGCTTGCGCCAATGCAAAAGATGGCCAGAACAACAAACAAATAATCCTGCAGACAATCATGTCGCGTTCCTCCATCGGAGTCCTTGCGCCGGGTAACACTTGCAGCCGAAGATCATGGGCCGCTGGAGGGCAGGGTATTGAAACGAATTCGAACTCTTACGGCGCTGCCCGGTAAGCCCGCGCCAAGCCGCAGGAAGTCTCGATCAGCCACTGCGCCATAGATCGGCACAAGCTCCACGTCCAAGCTCGCTTCCTGGCCGGACCAGGTGGCTGAATCCACCAGTCCTTTTCTGTCGTAGGTCATGCGGAACGCCTCGCCATACCGCTTGTCCAGGCTCGGAAGCAAAGCATTTATTGATGTAATTGAGAGCGTATAAGTCAGTTCGACCAGTCTCTTCCTATTGAATGACGCGAATACTCCGAATGGCCGGGTTGGATAGACTTCCGCTACTAGCTCATGCCCTTCAAAAGTGACGCCTTCTTCCAAACTGCAATCCACCCATTTCAACCAGTCCCGCTTCAAACTGCGCTCGTCAGAGCTTTCGTTCGGTCGCCGGATACAGCTTGCTTGCTTGTGAAGCGACCGAAACCTGCTGAGGGACTCGCCGAGTTGGTCCTCGTTTAGCCTGGGTATTCCGAGTCGGCGAGTTTCTCGTGCCTCGACGGTTCCCAAAAGCGAAGATGCGACAATAGCGGCGAGTATGAGACACGCCTTCAGTGCGGCACGACCCGGCCCGTTGCGTCTCACTTCGCCTTTTCCTCCCTTTGCTCGATCTTATCGGCAGTCATGGTGAATTTTATCGGCGACCCAAACTGAACCTGCGCCATGCGTCCTGTCTTGTGCCAGTAAATGAAAGGCCGGATATCTTTGAAGCCTGCATTGATCGCCATCTCCGAGACTTCTGTTATCGCTGACAGCTGAGCCCTGTCATCGACCACCTCGATGAGCTGGCAATCTCCTTCGTGCAGTTTTAGCTCGGCCAGAAAATAGTTCGCATCTGACTTTTTGTACTCAGCATCCCGGTAGATGCCAGATTGAAGCTTGAACCGGAGACCCTTGTCAGTCTCATAGACCAGCACGACGATCTGCCGAGGCCTTCCTGGAGGGGGCGATGTACCGTCCGAATTTGCGCGGGGCGCGCCAAAAGCAAGGAATAATCCCGAGATGAGGATCGCGGAGCGTTTGATCGAGGCGTTCATGATTTGTCTCCAGGCCTTTCTCTCCAACTGCGAACGGCAGCTCCGTTAAAACCTGAGTGCGATGGCGAACTTCTGACGGTTGGCAGCGCTCGCGTTTGGTGTGGGCCCATCACTGGCGGCCGCAAAGCCACCCGCCGCAAAATAGATATGCACTGCCGTCGCCGCCCACAGAGTTGCGAAGGCGAAGTTTCCGTTGCCGTCCTTTTTCAAGCGAGCAGCGAACGCATAAGTTACGAAGGCGATCGGTATGGCAGTGCCGTAAGCCCGTGCGCGGCTCGGCTTTGATCCAAAAAGCGGATTCGCTTCCCTGCATGTGCCTGAATGGAGACACGCCTGGGTGCCTTCTATGTCAGCGACCGTCGCCGCGAGGTTGAGCGCGTCGGCAATCAGCATGGCTGGATTCCTGGCAGCTTTTCCCCACGTCAGGTCGTGCTGGGTCATGTGAATGGGGTCAGAAAAATAGGCTTGTCCGCCGAGTAAGGGGCAAGATTTTCCCTCGCCGGACGGACAAGGGGCCGGCCCATCCTGAAGGCTCGGGAGAACAGGTATCGGGTCATCTGGGAGGAACCGGCTCGGCCGTTGTGGGACCACCTCGAGCAGGTTGAGTTGGGATGCTTTAATATTAGGAAGTGGGAGCTCCTGTATTTCTGATTGGGCGCGAACCTCCGTCGCTGCCAAGAGCATCATCGCAAGGACTATCAAAATCATTTTCATCAGTCCCCCCGAGGGCTGGAGCGTTTCCACCTGCGAGCTCGGAGAAGGAACTAGCATGTCAATGCCCACGAATCGTCGAGAACTGAAGAGTAAATAGCTATTAGAATGACTACCCTACGGGTTAGCCAAGCCGGGAGAACCTACCAGCTTTAGAAGATTCCCGCCCTGGGAAGCCACTCAGGAACGAGTCCCATTTTGCGATGCCACGCTGGCCTCCGGCTCGAAGCACGATGCTGAATGGGATTGTGAATGGGGCCGGTGCAAGTCCGAGAAAATGTTAAGGTTGCCCAATGGAATCTCCCTGAGCGCCCCAACCTGGAACAGTGACGAGGAAAATGCTCTGCTGGCTTCGGCGAGGTACCAGGGTCAAATTAGGAAATACTTTTGGATCGGGGGTGAAGGCGCTGGCGCCGATGCGAATGTCGGTCATGCCTAAATTCTGTCCCCGGTAGCCCAGCGAGGGCATCGCGGCGTCTGGTCCTCCCCCGTGTCAAGCCCGTAAAAATACGAGCAAACTCGGGGGATTCGGATAACCGTTTTCGAACTTGACGTTTTTGGACTTTCATCGAAAAATTACATTGAACGGCTTAAATCCTACAAGGAGACGGACCGGATGCGAGCGGATGGACTTAATTCGATGTTGGTAAAAGAGCATGACTTCAGGTTCACCATTGGCGCTGAAACCCATTTATTTGTCGTTGAGGAGTTGGTGGCGATCCTGCCAAGCTGGCCCGAAAGATTCAGGTTGAGACTTGCGGCTTCCGCCGATTGTGAGAGCAAAATCTTTTATGGGGCCAGCGCCCAGGAAGCGGCGAGAAAGGCCGCCGACTTCGTGTCCGGTTGCGAAAGCAAGAAAAGAACTGACAAATCCGCTTACTCTTCACTGAGCCGCCCGTCGCCGCCTCGGCAGATTCTCCTGCCGCAACAGATTCAAGAATCAGAGTCCGATTAGCTCGTTTGGAAGGCTGGGCGCACTCGTGACACTAGCACGTCGTTTACATGTAAACGACGTAAGCAGCCCCTAGTAGTGCAGTAAAGCTTTGCCAACTGCAGATAGATCGAAAACTTCTAACGCGCCGACTTGAACGAACTGGGCGAAGCGCTGGGTTACGCCACGCTTGTGCAGTAGCAACCGGAAGCCTACACCGTCGAAACTCTCGCCGCGAAAATCGGGCGTTCCGAAAAATTACGTCACTTGTGTCTCCCGGAACGCGGCCTGCGACGCGCCTAAGCGGAGCGATTAGATCCGAGTGGAGGAAGACGCCAGTGAGTCGGCGAGGGAACAGGAACCTTCCCCGAACCTTCCCCCCTTGACAGCCTAGGAGAGCAGGTTTATATTCCTAGTTCATCTAGGAGAGATTGCTTTCGTGGACAAGCAATTGGACCTTTTGCAAGGCACGCTGGACATGCTCATTCTCAAAGCCGTTTCGCTCGGGGCACTTCACGGCTACGGGATTTTGCTGCGCATCCAGCAGATCTCGAAAGACCGGTTGGAGATTCAGCAAGGCTCTCTGTACCCCGCGCTGTACCGCTTGGAACATCAGGGTTGGATCGCCAGCGAGTGGGGCGAGTCCGAAAACAAGCGAAAGGCAAAATACTACCGGCTGAGTGCGGCGGGCAAACGCAGATTGCAAGCGGAATCGGAAAAGTGGAACCGCATGGCCAAGGTGATCGCGGGAATCCTGCAAACGACGCCTGAGGAAGTATGACACCCGGGAGTCGGTTTCGGTCTTGGCTGCTAGCCGTACTGAGGCGCACTCGGATGGAAAGCGAGATGGATGCGGAGCTGCGTTTCCATATCGAGGCGTTCGCCGAAGATTTGGTGCGCAGCGGCGTGCCTCGCGCGGAGGCGCTGCGGCTTGCGCGTATTGAGTTCGGCGGCATCGAGCGCGCGAAAGAGGAATGCCGGGAGGCGCGCGGGGTGAACTTCCTCGAAACTCTTTTCCAAGACCTGCGCTTCGGCCAGCGCCTGCTGCGCAAGGCCCCTGGCTTTACTACAGTCGCTGTCCTCACTCTCGCGCTCGGGATTGGCGCAAATGCAGCAATATTCAGCTACATTGACGCTTGGTTTATCAAGCCGCTGCCCTACCCACAACCAGACCGGCTGGTGAGCTTCGAGACGCAGGACAAGAAACATGGATGGACAAGCGGGGGAGTTACTTCGGCAGCAGACTTTTTCGATTTTCAGAAGCAAAACACTTCGTTTGAGCAAACCGCAGCTTGGGGCGGTGCGAGTCTCAATCTAACTGGGGATGGCCCTCCTGAACTAATCGACGGCGGCCGAGTGAGTTGGAATTTTTTTGACATGTTGGGCGCCAAGCCCATCTTGGGGCGAACCTTCACGGCGGAGGATGACCGCTCGGGCGCGCCGCACGTGGCTATTCTAAGCCAGGGGCTGTGGCAAGGCCGCTACGCCGGGGACCCAAAAATCATCGGACGCAACATCGCCGTCGGCGGCGAAGCGTACACAGTAGTCGGGGTTATGCCCGGAACTTTTCAATTCCCGCTTATGGGCATCGCCAATTTGTGGACGCCCCTTGCGTTGACCGAAATGCAACGCGCGGACCGCGGCAACGTTTGGCTTCCTGCCTTTGGCCGACTAAAGCCAGGCGTAACGCTAGAACAAGCTCGGGCGGAAACGGCAACGTTCTTTGCCCATCTCGAGAAGGAGTTTCCGAAAACTAATACCAATCTGACTTGGCTCGTCAGCTCCGTGACGCACAAAATCCGTAAGGAAGAAGGCGGGCCCGAAGTCATGATCTGCTTCGTAGTTGTCGGCCTGGTTCTGCTCATCGCGTGTGCAAACGTGGCGAATCTGATGCTGGCTCGCGCGACAAGCCGCACGAGGGAGTTCGCTGTGCGTGGAGCCCTTGGCGCGACGCGCAAGCGTTTGGCGGGGCAGCTCCTGACAGAATCGTTGTTGCTGTTTTTGGTAGGCGGCGCGGCGAGCCTGCTCTTTGCCTCATGGGGCATGCACTGGATTGAGTCACAGACTCCCGGTCATATCCGTGGATACATTGTGAATTATGGCCACGTCGAGCTGGATTTCTCCATGCTGATGTTCACCCTAGGAATTACGTTGCTTTGTGGATTGGTCTTCGGCTTCGCACCGGCATTCGAGAATTCGCAGCTTGATGTAAATCACACGCTCAAGGAAACATCCGGCCAGACGTCGGGCAGCAAACGCGGCGCGCGGCTCCGCCGGATCTTTGTAGCCGCGGAGATTGCTCTGGCGGTAGTGGTGCTCATCTCGGCGACGTTGCTTGTGAAGAGCTTCATCATTTCTGTGCGCTCCAGTCCTGGCTACAATCCGGCCAACGTCCTGGTGGCGCAACTGGCGCTCCCGAAGACGAAGTACACCGAGGACTCGCAACTTCGAAATTTCAGCGATGAAGTGCTGTCCCGTATTCGCGCCCTGCCTGGAGCTGCTTCGACGGGCGTTGCAAGTCATGTCCCATTTGGCGGCTTCGGCCAGGGCATCGAATTCCAAGTGGTCGGAAAGCCGCTTCAACCCGGTGAGAGACCCGGGGCACCCTTCACTGCAGTGTCGGCGGATTATTTCTCGACGATGCAGATTGGGTTGGTCAAAGGCCGCTTTTTCGATTCCTCCGACGCGTATGGAACTTCTCCTTCCATAATTATCAGTCAAACCATGGCCCGACAGGCTTTCTCGGGCGAAGACCCCATCGGGAAGACGCTTAGTTTAGGCGAGCAGCACTCCGTCGGCACGATCGTTGGGATAGTGAATGACATTAAGATGAACTACTTGCGCGAACGTCCGGGGTGGCACATCTATGTTCCTTTGGCGCAATTTCCCTCGAGGACTTTCGGATTCGTCGTACGCTCGTCCGGTGACCCCACGATAATGGCCGCAGCTGTCCGCGACGCGATCTGGGCTGTGGACCGCGACCAGCCTATCTCTTCGGTCGAGCCGCTCGAGAATCTGATAGCTGTGGTTAACACCGGGGACCGCCTGGTAGCCGACCTGATGGTCTTCTTTAGCTTTCTAGCCATGTTTCTTGGGGCGATCGGAATCTACGGCGTGATGGCTCATCTAGTTTCGCAACGCATCCACGAGATTGGAATCCGCATGGCGCTCGGAGCAAGTCCGGTACACGTGATGAGCATGGTCCTCGGCCAAGGCCTGAAGCTGGCATTGGGCGGAGTTGCTGCGGGGGTGCTTGCTGCGCTCGGAGCGACGCGGCTGCTCGCCACGCAGCTATACCAGGTTACGCCAACCGATCCCCTGACGTTTATCGGCGTGCCGCTTCTATTTGCTATCGTTGCCCTGGCTGCATGCTATCTTCCTGCGTGGCGGGGCATGCGCGTGGACCCGCTGGTGGCGCTGCGATATGAATAATATGCGTTGAGAGGTTGCGGAGCTTCGCAGTTTCTATGCTGAGGCTCCGGTCGGACGGTTGAGTTCCCCTCGGTTTCAAGAATTGAGTGGCTTTGTGAGCTAGCCGAATCTATGAGCATGTCGCCGGTGCTTCTGCGGCCGCGGAAGCCAGCTAGGCAGCTTCGGCAAGACGCATGGTGACTCCGATCACGCGGCCAACGATTTCCGCTTCCCGCGGATAGGAGAAACGGCGCACCACACATTCGGAGTTTGGATGGGGGACCGCTGAAAGATAACCATCACGCATTTCACACCAGCTGCAAATGTATTCGCCGCGGAGCTCGATGAAGTAGATCGGCCGTTCGTGTTCGTTCTGCCACCTGGTGGGCGTGATTTTGCATTGATTCTGGTCAATTTGCACGATGGAACCTGGCCGGATAATCGGATACATTGTTCGGTCGGACATTCCTACAAAACCATACACGCCATTGCGAAGGTCAAGGTGCTGGATGAGGCGAATGGGAATCTCTCCCCAGATCTCCGCGAGCCGCGAGAAAAGATTTGTCTTGTCGAGCCGGAGGTCTTCGCGAGATCCGAGCGGAACCAAGATGGTGTCGTCGGCCTGCGCGGAATCCGAGGCAAGTTGTGTCTTGGGAGGAGCGAACATGGCCTGGTCCCGGCCAAAGTCTCTCAAATTGCAGCCAAAGAGCGAAAAGATGCTGGACCAGTGCACTCCGTAAATTGCTGCGGTCGCGTAGAGCTTAAAAAAGCTCGGGGTGTTGGTCCCATTTTCGACATTATTCAGCCACCCGCGCGAAATGAAGAAATCCTGATTCTGCTTTTGATTAGCAAGCCGCTGGCTGTGCGCTTCCACTTCTCGCAGCGTTAGGCCACGCTGCTCCCGCAGCTGCTTCAATCTGAGTCCCGCTCCGCTGGTTGAGCCGGTTCCGTCCATATCGCTTCTTTCAATTTCACCCCATTACTATAACTGCACGTGCAGCCACCTTACCATGCTGGCCTCGCCAATACCGAATCAATTTTTCCTGGCGTCTCGGATTCCAGACAAAGCAGCTGTCCTGAAACAAGGTCAGCTTCTTCTTTTTCTCCCGCCGCTGTCCCGCTCGATTTGCACTAAGCGGACCTATGCGTGGCCCCTTTTCGAGTATCCGCCTGGCATCTCCTGAAACAGTGCGGGCAATCCTGGCAGCACGAGGCCTCTCCCTGGCCGAAATATCCCGAAAGTCGCGCATCCGTTTCGCTGGAGAGACCCGTTTTCAGATTCCGACTAATTTTTACGACGCATTGCGTCATGTTTCCTTTAGCCCGAGTCTCCATCAGCTTTATGCCCTGAGCGTACTGACCGGATACCGACTTGCCGACTGGATGCACGTCTTTGGACTTTCGTTCGACGAGGCAGTTCGCTTTCAGGCTTCTTGGCCGCGATACCAGACTGTTGAATTGGACGCGCGTGTGTATGACCCAGGTGCGCGCATCTCTTGGTTCCGAGACACGCCCGCGGCGCCGTTCGGAATGGAATTAACTCCTTTGAGCCAATGGCTGCACGGAGGAACCATTCGACCGCTCGATTCTCTGTCCGACAGGATGAATTCTTCCTTTCGCTATCTGAAGATAGGATCCCGCGACGTCTATGCTTTCCCCGATCTGCTGCCTGGAAGCATTGTTCGCATCAACGACGCGCTGCCACTTGATGAGCCAACCGCGGAAGACGGCGGGAATCTCATTTTGGCGATCGAACACGAACGTGGCATCTTCTGCGGAAGAGTGCGTTCCATGCGCCACGGCCGAATTGTCCTCTGCTCGAGACATCTCCCATACGCTCCGGTCGAACTGAAGTTGGGAACCGAAGCGAGAATTCTCGGGCGCGTCGACCTTGAGATCCGTCAGCTCGAATCTGTTGAGACTCCCGAAGTTGCGGCCAGCTGGCGTCGTTTCGGAAAGCGCCGCGCGCCAGCGCCCCTCGCACGCTCCGGGCGCGTGGGGGAGCTGGTCCGCTGGGCTCGCCTTCGTTCGGGCCTTTCCTTCCGTGAGGCGTCGAAACGTACCGCAGAAATCGCTCGCGTGCTCCATCATCCGGGCTACTTTTGCGCATCGGGCACTCTGTCTGACCTGGAGGCCCGCGATTCTCTCCCGCGTCACATCCATAAACTCATCTCTTTGAGTGCCGTGTATTGCGTTTCCATCACCGACTTGGCCAGTCGCGCGGGGCTGTACTTGGAGGACGCTGGTCAACAACCGATGCCGGCCCAATGGAAATATCCGTCAGGTCACAAGGCGGCTGACACAACATTTCAGCCTTCGCCTTTCTTGAGCTCCGTCCAGGATGAGTTTCAAGAGATCCCGTTCTTTCTCGGAAGAGCCTTGCCTTCTATTCTCGGATTGCCGAATCTGTCTATCCGCGATCTGTTTTGGGCTGGCTTTACAACACACCTAGTGCATCCCTACTTAAAAGGTGCCGCCTTTCTTGCGGTCAACCGTAAAAGCAAGCTCCCAGTCCCATCCCTCTCCACGCCAGTTTGGGCGCAGCCTCTGTACGTCCTAGAACTAAGGAGTGGGAAGCGCCTGTGCGCCGGCTGCAGCCTTCACAACGGAATTCTATTTGCCCGGCCATACACGGGTTCCGGTGATCTTCTTCGGCTGCGCCACCGGGTCGATGCAGAGGTTGTTGGGAAGGTAGTGGCGATGGTACGCCGGGTTGGGTTTCATAGGGCTGGAGTCCACAAGACCACCATGTAATTTCTCTTTCACTTCCGGAGTCGCTAAGGCGAACGACCAGGTGCACGGAAAGCTGTGGCACGAAAGGGCGAAGCCGCCTCCAATCCTGCGTTTCCAGGTGATCGGTTCGTATTCGCGAACATTCTCAACAGCTTCTGGTAACTTGCCCCGCCAGCTGTCAGCTTTCAGAGGTATCGCCAAGGGGTCATTACTGGGTACGTTATGTCGCCAACACCCGAGCGCCCACGCAGCATTCACAGTGCCAATGGCGGCATTGTTCTGGATATCGATGGCGGCCGGATGTTCTCTCTGAATGTTTCCGGCTCTCTGATCTTTCAATTCCTCGAACAAGGGCTTGAGGACGATGAGATCGTACTCCAGCTCGTCGAACGCTTCGCTGTCACCGCCGACGTGGCCAGGGCCGACCTGGCCGAGTTTCATAGATCGCTCGAGAAGCTTTCTCTGCTCGCCCGGGGCCGGCATTTCTCGAAGGAGTAGTCCGTGTGTATGGTCGACACCGAAAAACAAACCTGGCGCCTGATCGTTCTCCATTCGGATGCACCCCGGCTGCTCGTATTCGGGGACGGGAAGCACTCATTCCTTCCCTCGGTCGAAATCCCTCGGGGCGGCCGCGTCACCGCCAAGTTGAATGCTCAGCTCAAGGCTGCGTGGAATCTCGATACCTTCTGTCTTCATCCGCTCAGGTCGGAGGATTCTAGAGATAGCCTTTCCGTTCCAGGGTGCTATGTCGCGGAAACCGTTAGTCGAGACGGGACGGCTCCCGAAACGGCGCGATGGCTCCCCATTACTGCTTTTGCAGATCAGAGCTTCCTCCAGGACGACGAAGCTGTCATCCGCAGATATCTTAACCAGACGGGTAACACTACCCTGAGCGGTAGCGGCTCGCCTGTAGGTCTTGCCGGCAGCTTCACGCGAGTCCGTGCTTGGGTAGAGGAAATGCTTGGATCATCGGACACAAAACTTCTGGACAAGTTTCTCCAGATCAATGCGAGCCGAGGTTTCAGCCTTGTTCGCTTTGAAACGAATCATGGCGGCGTCTGGTTCAAAGCCGTGGGTGAGCCGAATCTCAGGGAGTTTTCGATTACAACAAAGCTAGCCGCATGGTTTCCGGATTGCATTCCTCAAATCCTTGCCGTTGAACCGCGATGGAGCGGTTGGCTGTCCGCCGAAGCACCGGGTGAACCGCTGTGGGATATCTGCGAAGCAACCGCATGGGAACGCGCCGCCACTGCATTCGCAGCTTTGCAGATAGCCTCGGTTCCACACATCAGCGACTTGGTCGCCAGCGGCTCGCGGCGCGTGGGGTTCCGGCAGTTGCTTCTGCAGGTTGATCCCTTTTGTGCTGAGGCGGAACGGATCGCCGCGGAACTTCAGACCCTGCCCGGGGAAAGGACCGACGGACTCGGGAGTGAGCTTCGCGACACACTGCGGTCGCTCGAGGATTTGGGGGTTCCCGAGACTCTGGTGCATCTTGACTTCAATCCCGGGAACATCATCCTAAGCAGCCAGCGATGCATGTTTTTGGACTGGGCCGAAGCCGCCGTCGGGCATCCCTTTCTCAGCTTTGAATATTTTCGTCAATACGCCCGGCGCTCCTTTTTGAACGATTCCGTTGTCGACGAAAACATCACCAAGGCGTACGCCATTCCCTGGCGACAATTGCTGTCTCCCGACAAAGTCAGAGAAGCGTTTTCTCTGGTACGCGTAGTCGCAGTTTTTGCTTATGCCGTTTCTCTTCTCCCTTGGGTGCGCCAGTCAGGACCATCCGATTTTGTTGCAGGGAAGTACATGGCGAGCCTGATCCGAAGATTGAAGCGGGAATTGAGCTCTCGACAGTCATTTCATTCCTCGTCCTGATTTCAGGGGCCCCGAGAGTTCGATCAAGGAGTTAAAAATGATTTGGCTATTCTGCCGGGCCTACCTCGCTCTCTTGCGTTTTGAGTTCTATCTCACTCGCGACGATTTTGCCCGATTGCACAGGGCCGTAAGGGAATCTTTGCCAGGGAAACGGAACGGAATGGATGTCTCTGAACGAGTTTGCCACGCGATTGATCTTGCCTGCGCTCTTTATCCCAGGCAGATCTGGTGCCTCCAAAGGTCGGCTGCTACCACCGTTCTTCTCCGTGCGTGCGGAATACCTGCAGAACTCGTCATCGGAGTCCAACAGCTGCCATTCAAGTCTCACGCCTGGGTAGAAGTGGGCGGCCGAGTTATCAACGACAAGGTTTCTGTATGTGAGCCGTACACCGTCCTCGAACGATGCTGATCGTTGACCATGAGTAGGAGAACCTCTCAATGAGCGTTCAGTTTGGACAATGGAACTTCGATGCCAGGCCGATGGATCTCACCCAATTGAGTTCGGTCGAGCGAATACTATCTTGCTACGCTCCCGATGGAATGAATTTGCATGCGGCTCGAAACGCCGCCCTGTTGTATGGGGCAATGCACACGACGCCAGAAGCGATAGGCGAAAACCAGCCGTTTGCGCTCTCTTCAGGCGTCGTCCTTACCTGGGACGGCCGGCTCGACAACCGCCTTGCGCTCATTGCGGATTTGAGTCCTTCGGTGACACCGCAATCCAGTGACGTTGAGATTGTGGCCGCCACTTACGAGCGCGACGGCGTAGATTTCCTGAGTAGACTAATCGGCGAATGGGCTCTCTCCGTTTGGAACCCCGTCGATCGTTCTCTTCTCCTTGCAAGAGACCCCTTCGGATCGCGTCATCTTTACTACCTCGTGACGCAGACGGACGTCATTTGGAGCACGATTCTCGACGTGTTTTTCTCTCTCCGAAGGAACTTTACCCTCGACGAAGAATATCTGGCCGGATGGTTTGCCTCCTTCCCCGCGGCAGACAGAACCCCCTACAACGAAATCCGCTCGGTACCCCCGTCGTGTCGCGTGGTCATCCGCGGAACGACTGTTTCTATCCGGGATCACTGGACCTTCGGAAACGAGCGAGAGATTCGTTATCGCCGGGATCAAGAATATGAAGAGCATTTCCGCTGCGTATTCCGTGAAGCTGTTCGGCGGCGCCTCCGGTCCAATGGCAGAGTTGCCGCGGAACTCAGTGGTGGCATGGACTCCGCGGCCATCGTATGTATGGCGGATACGCTTTCCGCAAGCGCGCAGGCGGAACCCGTCTCCACGGTTTCCTATTACGACGATCGTGAGCCTAACTGGGACGAACGGCCGTATTTCACGGCCGTCGAGAAACAGCGCCATCGAGAGGGCTTTCACATCGATATTGGATCCGAAACGGCCTATGCATTTGAATTCGATGAAGACGCGTTCGCACCAACGCCTGTATCAATCATGAAGTCGTCTGAAGCTAGTAGACGATGCGAGTCCTATCTTCGAGATTCCGGCAGCCGCATCCTCCTTTCCGGCATCGGCGGCGACGAAACCATGGGAGGCGTGCCAACCCTTGTTCCGGAACTTGCGGATTTGCTCGCGCGTGGACACTTCGTCCGTTTTATTAGGAAGGCTTGGCTATCCGCCGTAAGGGATCGCACCCCTTTAATCCATGTTCTCTCGAAAACCTGCCGCCTCTTCCTTCCTTACTGGAGCCACTCCCCGTTTGGAGAGCCAGCCGCCATTCCATGGCTGAATCCCGCATTTGTTCGGAAGAATCGAGCCGCATTCCGCCGCTACGAGAAAAGACTCAAATTACTCGGCCCGCTACCGAGCGTTCAAGAGAATCTGCGGGCTTTCGCGGCACTCCAGCGCCAGTTGACCTGCAGTCCTTTAGTCGCGCATCTGCCCCTTGAAAAACGGTATCCGTTCCTCGACCGCGATCTAGTCGCATTCGTCTGTGCGATTCCCCGCGAGCAACTCGTGCGGCCTGGCCAGCGCAGATCTTTGATGAGGCGAGCGCTTAGAGGCATCATTCCGGAGCTTGTTTTGGAACGGAAACGGAAAGCGTATGTCTCCCGAGGTCCCCTGCTCGGCCTCTACAGGCAGTGCGATCGCTTGTCTTCCCTGATCCCCTCTATGGTCACAGCCACGCTTGAGCTGGTTGATCCTGAACCATTATGGCGAGCCGTGCACGCCGCCCAACACGGCAAAGAAGTCCCGATCCTCCCCATCGTGCGCACCCTGATGGTCGAATTTTGGCTCCGAAGCCTCCGTGGACATGGAATGACAAATTCCGGAACCGCTATAGAGGGAAGTATCGGCGGTCTCGCGCTGCGACGTCGCGGACCTCGAGGCTCCTGCCAAGCAATTTCAGCTAGCTGAACTTTAAACGGAAAGGAGGTGAATCCAGATGAAATACGAAAAGCCCGTGATCGAAATCCTCGGCACAGCTCTCGCCTCAGTTAAGGGAGAACTCTCCAAGGACACCATCACGCCTCCGGACGCTCAGGACCTACCCAGAACGCCGGCCGCGTACCTGGCGGAAGAATAACAGCCGAACGTGGGGACGCCCTCCTAGCGGGCGTCCCCGCAAATCTTATGGAGGCTCGCCGGTCTTCCGTGGCTGCCGAACTGCTATCTGTCCTTGAGAAATCGATCGAGCCACTGGAGCATCCGCGTTGTCAGATCAACCTGATTCGTATAGCGCCAGTTTGGCGCCGAGTGCTCCTCACCGTCGTATCGCGCAAACTCTACCTCTTTGCCCAATCTTCGAAGCGCGACGAAGATCTGATCTCCCAAGAATGCCGACACAGTTGGATCGGATGAACCATGGACAATCAGAAGGGGTGTCTCGACGCGATCCAAATAAAAGAAGGGTGAGTTCTCAACATAACGGTCCCGGTATTCCCACGGCGACCCTCCCATAGCATCGTAACCTCGTTCGAGGGAGGTCCCGAAGGACGTTCCGCTTTGATCCATTTGCCCGTAGTGTCCGATCAAGTCGGATGTTCCCGACACTTCGATCGCCGCCCGGAACCGCTTGGTCTGGGTGATCAAGGCCAGAGTAGTGTAGCCGCCGTTGCTGACTCCCATTACGCCGATTCGCGATGGATCGGCGAGTCCTATTTCGACGGCTTTGTTTATGCCGGGCAAGATGGTCTTGGCGATATCCGCCATCGGTGTGCCCAGGTGCAAAGGCGAATCCGGGAGGAGCACCGCAAAGCCGCGCGAAGCAAGCAACTGCATGTTGAACGGTCCGCCACCCGCAAGACCAAAGCGATTTATGTCTTCTGAGAGCCGACTCCCTCCATAGACATAGACAACCAGTGGATACCGTGTACCGGTCTTGTAGTCGGCTGGAGGTAGCAATGCTCCGCGCAACTCTTCGCCATCATCGCTCAGCCACCGAATCATTTGGGGTGAACTTGAGGCGTATTGCTCCAGCTGCGGATTCAGCCGGGTCAACTTTCTCGTTTTTTGGCTCGGGATGTCCAAGGACCAGAGGTCGCCGGGGTGCGCTCCGTCTTGCGCGAAATACGCAACAGCGGCATCTCCGGGCAATACTGTCGTCAGCTGTTCCTCCGATACGTTCTCACAGGTATAGCATTCATGCCCTTCCACGAGACTCTTTGTAGTGCCGGTGTCCAGTGCAACTTTATATAGGCCATCCTGCTCCTCGCTGTCATCGTGAGTCATGAGCACAGTTGAGTTGCCGCCCTCCGGATTCCATAGCAGACCCGCCGAATCTTGAATCAAATGGGTCACTTGGCGGTGTGGGATTCGAGCGACCTCGGCAGCCTTGGTTCCTGTTGCCGACGCCCTCCACAAGGCACCATCGTAAACAAAATAGAGGTGCGCCTGACGGTCCCACAATGGAAGCACCCCGCGCGGACGGGCCGAAGTCTTCGCCGCCGGAAGCGAGCTGACATTTCGGATCAGTTCCTTCGCGAGATCCGCCACAAAATAGTCACGGCGCTGTTCCTCCGTTTCCGCAGACCGGAAACTCAACAGCCGGCTGTCGGGTGACCACGCGAACTGTCCGCCGTCGTAGTCGAGTCTCAGGTCCGAAGCAACGACACGCGTCGCCTTCCGTTCAAGATCCACTGCCACCAGATCGAACAGGATCTGCTGGGACCCTGGCATGGCAAAACGTTTGGGAATCGTAAATGCCACATGCGAATGGTCGGGAGCCAATCGAAACGTCGCGATTCGGTTTCCGTGTGCCACGATTTGCACCTGGCCATTCACAATGTTCACTATTGCCAGATCGCGAAGCGAGCGATCCAAGTTCCACGGATCCGCCGGCGACGGAGTCTCCTTCGGGTTTGAGACGGCATGCGCACGATAGACCCGAACGGTTGAATCTTCAGAACCCCTCAGCTTCGCGTCCCCGCCCTCCGGGGGCTCCGGAGCGTATTCAGATGGGTCCCGCTCTTTTGGCAGGACTGTGAGAAGGACCCGACGTGAGTCCTCCATCCACTGCATTTGGATTCCTCGAATCGCAATGTCTGAGGCCTTCTTTGCCTGGTTGGTTGCAACCTCCCAAGTCCAAAGATGAGCCTGTTCTTCGCCTCCGCTTGAGAGAAATGCGAGATACGCTCCGTTCGGTGACCATGACGGCGACCAACCCGCACCCACCCCTTTGGTCACTACGGTGCTCGTCCCGGTTGCGAGGCTCACCACCCGAATCTCGCTTCCTGCACTCCAACTAGGTACTCCCAGTTTTGTCCACGACTCGAGGGTTCTTGTTGAGATGTTGCCACGGTCACGCACCACAATTGCCAGCCATCTTCCGTCCGGCGAAAATTCGCACGACGAATAGTCTCCAAAAGACTTTACGCGCAAAGCGTCCTCAACGTTCAGCACCTGCGTCTGCTGAGCGGGGACGGCGCCGCTTGCCACCAGACCAAAAACAAGTAATGCTGCCTTTGTCCACCTGCGCAGCCTAGTGCCTAGATCAACGGACTGGTCTCCATTCACTGGCATTCCATCTCCCGAATAAATTGAGACACCTAGAGCAATGGCTATTTCGAAGCCTTGCCGCTCGCCAACGAGCTTGGGTTAGAAAGCCAACTTCAAAGCTACTTGTACCGATCGCGGGCCGCCGAATTGATACAATGGTTCGAACCCGCCTCCGCCGAGATTACTGCCACCCAGGCTTTCCCCGAGCATCTGCGTTGCTACCCCGAACTTCGCGTCGAAGAGATTTCCATCCGGAGGACCAAAGTTAGGATGATTCAAGACGTTGAAGACCTCGGCGCGGAATTGCAGTTTGAACGACTCCCGTATTGGAAACTCCCGGTGTAGCGCAAAATCCCATTGCGCTGCGCCAAATCCGCGGAGGGCGTTTCGGCCGAGATCGCCCTGGCGCAAGGGGTTGCCGCTCGCATCCGTGGGGGGCGCAACAAACGCTGCAGGGTTCAACCCCTTCCCGCCAGGACACTCGCCACCTGGCAGGGCCTGGCACGCAGCACCTCGCAGGTACAACGGTTGGTTGGGAACGATGTCCGGTCGAACATTTGTCATCGAATTGAAAAGTTCAGAGAATAATCCCTCGTATACGTTAAGGGGAGGAGCCGAACGTGCCTGGACGATGCTTTGCAGTGACCACCCGTGGAGCACGGCATCTGCCAAACGATTGAGCTTACGCTCTGGGATGTCATACGTTATCGCCGCGGAAAACGCATTGCGGATGTCAAAGTCAGAGGGCCCCCAGTCTGCAGCTGGGCTCAACGCCGAAATGAGTGTATTTGAGGCGTTGCCATAGGAACCAGCGGAAGCATCGTCGAGCGAATGCGACAAGGTGTAGGAGGCCAGCGCCTGAATTCCTTTTGTCAAACGTCTTTCAAATTGGACTTGCAGTGAGTTGTAGCTCGACGTCGCCGTATTGCCGACCAGATTTGCCGACCAAAAATTGGCATTGGGTGAATACAGAAATGCAGATTGCAACAATCTTTTGCCGGACGCGCCGATATACGAGGCTGATAGCATCTGCTCCTTACCCAGTGACTGTTGAACCGCAAGGTTCCACTGCAGTGTGTACGGAAGTCGTAAGTTTGGGTTGAATCCATATAGGGTAGCTCCGGGTACGCTCAACTCGGCCAGCGTAATGGGCGGAGGCGCCGCACTCGCCCCGCTAAGTGGAAAGGTTCCTCCGAATGCGAGTGTTGATGCTGCAAAGGGATAGGAGCTCCCAAGAGCACTGCCCACTTCTGATGTAGCCAAATCATAGAAGACGCCGAAACCCGATCGGATGACCGTTCGCCAGTTTTGACTGTCCGAGAACTCATACGCGGCTCCGATTCGCGGTGCAACGCCTCGATAATCCGTCTTAAAAGGAGTGGTTCCCGATGGAGCCAGCCCAAGATTCGCTGGGTCGTTGAAATTTGTCACCGCAAGCAGGCTCGGCCCTTGCTCGGTGGACGGAGCCCAATCCACGTCCCAGCGAATCCCATACGTCACCGTGAAGCGAGGAAACACGCGCCACGTATCCTGCGCGAAGGTCCCCAGATTCCGAAACAGGAGGCCCGTCCCCTTGAGTGCCCCGACGAAACTGAACAGCAAGCTTCCAGTCTCCGCGGATGGAACGTCTGTGAACGCAGCAAACTGGCTGTAGGACCTTGGCATGAATGTCGGAGTAAGGCGTCGAAGATCAATCCCGAACTTTAAGATGTGCGCGCCTTTCTGTGTCGAGAGAGTGTCGACCACGTTTGTCTGCCGTTGGAAGTTCTGCACGTTCTTGCCAGTCTCGAGGGCAGTCCCACTTAGACTAGCGATCTCGTAGAACAGCAACGCGTTCTGATTGTCGAATGGGCTCGGAAATGGCGAAGAGGACAGCGGAATGGCACCTTCGAAGTTATCCAGACTGTTGCTGCTCACCGCGTTTACGTGGCTGTAGTTGAATCGCAAGTCGTTGCTTGCCGCTGGCGAAAAGACCCAGGTTGCTCCGACCGTGGCTGTTGAGGTGGTAATGCGAAGAGCCTCGACCGTGCTTAACGACGAAACGCGCTGATCAATTTCTGAAGGTGAGTAGTTATAACGCCCGAACAGACTCACTCGGCTGGTGAGACGGTGATCTAGCCGCAGGCTGTATGCGTCGAGAGTTGCTTTGTTCGAGAACGAAGCATTGAATGTCGCTATTCCATTTCCAAGTTCCGGCCCATTGGGCAGCGGATAGGCGTTCAGAAAGGGTTGGACCGCGGGAGATGCAGACTCCCGGGCATTCAAATCCGGAACGCTGTCGAGCGCTACTTGCGGCAGACGCAGCCGCAAACCTTCGTAAGAGAAGAAATAAAAACTGCGGTCTTTCTTAAGCGTCCCGCCTACGGTCCCACCGAAATCGTTTTGGCGCTCCTCGGGTTTTGGCAGGCCTGCGTTATTCGCAAACCAGTCGTTGGCGTCCATGGCGTCGTTTCGGAGATAGTCGAACACCGTCCCATGCAATTGGTTGGTGCCCGAGCGCGTCACAATTGAAATCTGTCCGCCGGGTGTACGTCCGAATTCAGGAGCAAACGTCGAAGTTTGAATTCGAAATTCCTGCAGGGCATCGACAGACACAAGACTATTGGTTCCTCCCAGCGCGCTGAACGATCCGAGGGACCCTCCCATGCCGTTCCCCGGAGGAAAACTCGTGCTGGTCCCAATGTTCGCGCTCACGCCGTCGATCGTCCAATAAGTGGAGCTTGGCCTTTGGCCATTTACGCTGAATTGGCCGGCATCATAGTTCGTGCTCGGAGTAATTACGACTCCCGGTGTGAGTTCAATGAGACTCTGGAAGCTTCTTCCGTTTAGGGGAAGATTCTCGGCAAATTGCCGGTCGATCACAGTGCTTACGCTTGCATCCTGAGTGTTAATGAGCGGAGCGCCTCCTTGGATCGTCACCACCTCCGACACCGACCCGAGGGGAAGTGCGAAGTTTAGAGCCAAGGCGTCTTGAACGTTCAGTGTGATGTCCGGCTTGATGATGGTCTTGAAACCGAACTTCGAAACCTGCAAGAGATACGGGCCCGGCGGCAAATTCGAGACCATATAAATCCCTTCGTTGTTTGTCTTGCCTGGATATTGCACGCGAGTGAGATCGTTCACGACGAGAATTTCGGCCCCAACGATGGGCGCGCCCGTTGGATCAGTCACGATTCCGCTGATGGTTCCGGTGGGGGACTGCGCGTGGGATGAGTGAGAGAGAAGAAATAGGAGAAAAGTAAGAGAAAAGAGAACGCGCAGTCGCAAAGGACCCTCCCGGAAGTGAGGGATTTCTCCTCACTAACAAGGTCTATGCGAATGGCGCGTATTTTTGTCTCAATCGTTCCTTGTCCTGTAATCAGGACTGTTCGAAAAGGATGCTATTCGAGATCTCAGGGATGGTTTGGGTTTACACGAAGGTAAGCAAAAAGCAATTGCTTGCCACTTGGATGGTGGCTTCCGCCGTTTGGTTCGACCGTCACGAACACGGCGTCAATGTCTTCGAGCGTCTTGGGATCGCTGGCTTTCAAAACCCACCTTTTTTTGCTGACGCTGTCTTCGTAAAAGATTCCGAGACTCCGGGCCTGCTGTTTGTCCGGCCCTTTTCGTCCCCAGGCTTGGAAAGAGCTCGCGTTCTGAAGACCCGGTTGCGCGTCCAAATCGAAAGCATAGAAAATCAGCGACTTTCCCTTTGTGTAGAACACGCGACCATACGTCTTGTCCGTCCCCTTCCCGGAAACATCATGAACGTCTGCCATATACAGATCACGAGCGCCCATCAGCTCACGAATGTCGCGATCATGCTCAAGCAACTCTTGGCCCTTTGCAACTTCCGCATCTCTCTGATCGAGCGCTTGCTCGCGCACTCTCACTAGCTGAGTCAACTCGTTGACCTTTGCCTCAAAAGCAGCTGCTTGGCGCGCATTTTCATCACGCTGCGCTGTCGCTGTTTCGACCGTCTTTTGAATCTCCGCCAGTTGTGCCTGTGCGGCCCCAAGTTCTTCATCTCGCTTGGTTTTGGCATCGCTGGCGGCTTGTACGCTTTGTTGGCCGTTTCCCGAAGAGCGTGCCGGAGCTGCCTCCACGGATTTCAAGGAGTTGACGACTTTAATTTGTTCCGACAATTGGCGCTTCAAGTCATCGATGATTTTCGCGTTCTCCGCGAGCTTTGCCACCAATTGTGCTCGCTCGTAACCCGCATCGCTGGCTTGCTCTTCGAGTGAACCTGTGGACTCGTTGGGCGCGGCGGGAATCGTTCGCGCGGCATCCTCACCCCGCTTCACGCCTGTTCGATACGAGGCGATGCCAAGCGCCAGTGCCAGCAGCACCGCCGCGGCGAAGGTCATCCAAACTTCCCGCCAACGGATTTGTGACGGACGGTAAGTAAAGCGCCGGCCTGACTTCAGTTGATCCGTATGGCCCAGTTTTGAAGTGGCCAAGTGCGCATGCTTCTGCTCTCGGTCCAGCCGTTTGAAAAAGGTTTTCTCCGCCTCTTTGGCGGACCAGGAGTCGGCAGTAGATTCATCTACAGGTGTCAATTCTTGCGCCATGACTGTCACTGCGGCCTGCCGTGCAGCTTCGTACTCACTCATCGCCCGGCGACAATCCGGGCAACCGGCTAAGTGCGCGTCAAGTCTCGCTTGTTCGTCGACGCTCAGCTCTCCAGCGGTTGCAGCAGCGCAAAGCTCAAGGAATTCCTCATGCGGACCCATTGCTCAAATGCCTCGACTTCTCATCGGAATACAGTTCATAACACACAGACTAGCGCCGGTTCAATTCGTCCTCGGCTAGGTGTCTGCGGAGCTTTTCAAGACCTCGATAATGATGGTTCCTGACGTTGGCGAAGGACTGACCCAACTTCTCAGCAATCTCTGTGAATGTGTAGCCTTCAAAGAAGTGCAGCCGAAACGTCTCTCTCTGATCCTGTGTGAGGTCTTCGAAGATTTTCTTCCATCCATTCCTGCCGAAAAGCCCTTCGACGCTATGGTCGTAGTCTGCTCCTTTATTGTCCGCCCGGTCACATCCGTCCGGTTTGTCTGTGATACCGGACACATAGAATCCCTGGGACTTCAATCGCCTCCTGCGCAACAGGGCTTGTGTGTAAGCAACCTGGACAATCCAAGAACTGGCCGCCCCTTTTGAGCTATCGAACAGAGAGCTTTTCCGGTGGATATAAAGAAACACCTCTTGGACGAGATCGTCAGCCTCGGCTTTGTCCCGGAGAACCCTCTGACCGACATTTCGCACAAGATGAGCATAACGTCGGAAGAGCAGAGCAAGGGACTCACGGTCGCCCGCGCAGATATTGGACAGAAGAGATTCGTCGGAAAATTCTGCTGTCGCGGAATGAATCTCCGGGACGACCGACAAATCAGACGGCGTCTGTGGAGTTAACCTCACGGAGGGAAATCCTGCTGTAACAGAGGAACTCACAGGACTTGCCTCTCGCCAGGTCGTAAGGACACCTCGAAGAAAATGGCGAGTATCCTCCGTAGGAACATACTCGTCATGGCGTCACGATAGCCTGCGTAATGCGGGCAAAGAAGAAACAAGTTCAGCCTCGCTCAGGGCCGGAAAGGGCTTTTGGAAATGTTCTACGATTCAGGCGGAAGAAGATCGGGCTTTCACAGGAGCAGCTAGCTTTCGAAGCCGGATTCGATCGCACTACCATTAGCTTAATGGAGCGAGGCCTGTTGAGCCCAACTTTGAGGACGATGGTACGATTGTGCAGATTGCTGAAGCTTTCTCTTTCGCAATTGACGAAGCAAATTGAAGAGTCCGAGTTTTTTTGAATATACCTTCGGCGCTCTGAGACTGCTCGCATTCTGTGGCACTCCGAAACCGGCCGACCATCTTTCTCCCTAATATATACATTAAATGTTGAATATGGCAATAGTTATTCAACATTTGGCGACCTATAGCCTGTAGCCCGTTCTTCGTACTGTTGATTCCTCATGACTCTGAATGCAGGGAAGTTGTTCCGGGAGAGGTTGGCTTTGCTACGGAAGGCCAAGGGCCTTACGCAGCAAGAACTCGAAAGAAGAATTGGAAAACTAGAGACGGAAGCTGGATACATCAGCCGAATTGAAACAGGTGGGATTGAGACTCCTCCGTTCGAAGTGATAGATAGAATTGCTCACGAACTTAATTTAGAGGTAGTCGAGCTGTTTTTCGGAGAGGGCTTAGACCAAAATGCCGAACAGTTACGCGAAAACATCTCTTATGTGCTTGCTTCGCAAGATGTTGCTACGCTCCGGAAGATCTACAGGCTAATCCTAGTAAGCTTGGAAGCGTATTCCAAGTAACAGTCTCTTCTTCCCACTTTTCATGCCGTCCTGTCCTTAATTACAGACATCACAAAAGTCAAAAGTCGCGGTTCCGCGCTCGCGTGTTAGCCTCCGTAACCTGAGAAACTTTAGTCTTGATTGCATTCCATATGAAAACCTCTTCTCTCTCGCAACCGTCGATCACGTTTTGCCCTTCTTTCCCCCGCTGGCTTAGATGGTGTTCCACAGCAATGCTGGCGGCCTCCATCGGCTTTCTTTGTATATCTCTTTCTGCTTACAACCACCGCGCAATATTTGCTGCCAGTCTAGTTCCTTCACTCGTGGTGGCCTTGACCTTCGTAATCTTCCTAAACATCTATTCATTCTGGAATCTTCGCAAAGAGCATCGTGACGCCGACCAGGCTTTTCGTTACACAGATTGTGAATTCTCGTCCATCTTCGAGAATGTACTCGACGGAATCCTGATCGTGGATAACGAGGGCGATTGCTTGGATGCCAATCCAGCGGCAGCGGGCATCTTGCGATTTTCCACTAACAAATTGATCGGCCAAAGCATTAGTTATTTCTTTGCGGATCGTGACGCATTTACCCGGGGGTGGACCGCATTCCTCCAGAACAAAAGCCAAAGAGGTCGCGCAGAACTGATCGCAGGTGATGGAACAAAATTATTCGTCGACTTTACTGCCTCCGCGAATTACTTGCCAGGCCGGCATGTCCTAGTCCTATGCGACGTGACAGAACGCACGCACGCGGAGAAGTCTCTTCGAAGGAGTGAAGAACGTTTCCAACAAATGGCCAACAACATTCAAGAAATATTCTGGGTCGCGGATGCAAAAACCCAGGAGATCACGTACATCAATCCTGCATATGCCACAATCACGGGACACAGCGTTGAAAGTCTTTCCAACAATCCTTCCTCGTACCGTGAATTAATTCACTCAGAAGACCGCATTCGCGTCCTCGCTAGACTTCAGGACTTGGGAGATTCTGGGATTCTTGATGAGGAGTTTCGTTTCATTCGCGCCGATGGAGAAGTCCGCTGGGCCTGGGCCAAAGGCGTTCCTGTCGCCGCAGGCGGCGGGACGCGGTGGCTCGTCGGCACGGTACAGGACATCACTTCGCGAAAACGAGCCGAAGTGAAGATTACCGAGCAGCTCGATGCCGTGGAAGCTGCCCGTGCCGAAGCCGAGGCGCTGCGGAAGGCGACCTTAGCACTTAGTCAGAACCTAGCTATGGACTCGGTGCTCGATACGCTCCTGCATTTCATCTCGGAATTAGTTCCCTTCGACAGTGCCACCGTTCTTTTCGCAGAGGACGGAGCGAGTCTGATGATTGCGCGTGAAGCTCCTCGCAACGTACCCCATAGAATTGGACACACCTTGAAAGCAGGTGAAAGCATATTTCTAGAGCGAATCCTGTTCGAAAAACAATCTACCCTCTTGATTGACGTTGCCAAGCACTCTGAGTGGAGGGAGATTCCGCCCCTCGATGGCGTCCACTCCTGGTTGGGCGTCCCGCTGATTGCCGGCGGTCACGTCCTCGGAATCCTTTCTCTGGGGGCGGAGGCACCATCGGTCTTTACACCCGAACATCTCCGCCTTGCCAAGTCACTGGCTGTTCCCGCCGCTGTCGCTATTCAAAATGCACGCACTCACGAGCGGGCTGAGATCTACGCCGCGGAACTTGAGCTGCGCCTAAAGGAACAATTCGGAACCACAGCTTGACGGCTGCAACATGAGTTCGGGAGCTAACCTCCTGGTTGGAATCTAGACAACCATACCCTTCTAAGCAGCAGAGTAATACGCCCGATTCCAACAGTTAACGCCCGCTCCCCTGGCATCCACAAACTCGCACACCAAGCGTTAAGGACGCCATACGTCGACAGTCGTGCACGGCTGTCCACTCCTCTTCGAATCGCAAACCTTCACTGAAGCCATATATGACTGGAATTGTTGGGTCTGCGCTTCCGAGGGCGCGAACTGGAATGATCTCGTTATCAAATAGAGATTGTCATAGCCCTGGATCGCCTTGTGGAACCTGAACTCCGTTTTGCCCGCCGAGCCAGCGCAGGTCTCGGACCACAGGGCGAAAGCATACCCATCCTGCTCGCCCACGCTGGAGGAAGTCACCTTGCCATCTTTGCAGTTCTCGGATGGTCCCTGAATCGCCTTCTGGAACGCAGTAGGCGTATGGTCGATCAGTTCAGGGAACTCTTCGAGGCCAAGCCGCTCCGTCCAGTTACTGGCCGATTGGCCTTTAGGGTAAATATACTTGATGCTCCCTTTGTCCATTTTGGTCTCGACGGTCTGATATCCCGATGGTATGGCCGCGATGACCACCTCCTGCCCTTTCTCATTCGTGGTCAACGTAGGGGAAGAAATGACGCAGGTTTTCCACTCCGCCACTCCAAGGCCCTCATTGGAATCCGGGCTTCGATAGACCTTGTCAACAATGGTGCCGGCCGTGGTCCCGTAGATTTCTGCAAACGCCTCATATGCTTTGTCAGAAGAGGCGCCGTTTTTTTTGAATGCGCTGGCCTTGGCTGAGATATAGGCGTGCGTGAGGCAGCTATTCGCGACTCCCATACGATTGGGCGCAACGTCGGCCTTTTGGTGGGCGCATGAATCAAGGTAGCGAAGGGAATAAAGGCCAGGGACTGCGAATTTATCCGCGTACACCTTATCCGCAATGCCCGACATGAAGGCTGCATCCGGCTGCGATTCGTATGGCTTTTTCACATCTTCCGGGCGCACGCCCTGCTGCTTGTTCTCCGCAATGCCCCAGACACTCACTGCGAGCGCGACGCAAGGCGGCATGGCGGCAAATTCCTTGTCCGTGAGCCCGCCGAGCGGCGGAATGCTTTGTACTGGAGGCGGGGGAGCGGAACCGGATTGGGAAATGAGCGGTTTCATGCAGGATTGCCACTCACCCCAAGCGACGTCGATGCGGGATTTGGAGCCGGCGTAAACGCGGTCGATGATGGTATGCGGCGCCGATCCAGCGAGGTTGGCAAAATGTTGGTAGGCGTTTTCTGCCGGCTGGCCCGAGTTCTTGTAGTCCCACGCAGTTCCCCCGATCATGGAGTTCTGCATGCAATAGCTCGCCAGACTGGAGCGATCCTTTCCGACATTTGCGATGTCCTGAGCGCATTGGCCAAAGAACGAGACGGCATAGTCCCAGGCATTGGTGAACGAGTCGCCGTACACCTTGTCGAAAACGCGAAAGATCACATCCTTCTCCGCAGCTTCGACGCGCCCGTCGTAATATTTCTTGGCGTCCGCCAGGCTCGTACCGTTCAATTTTCGTATGGCGCCCATCCAGGCAGTCATGGTTATGGCGTGACAACTCTGCAAGGCGTTGTATTCCTTCTCCGTGTAGCCTGTTCCGGGGGTTGTGGTTTGTCCCCAGGTACTGCTCGCCAACAAAACGAGAATTGCTGCACAAGCAAGATGCTGCCCCTTCATTGGTCCTCCCTCGGCGCGAGCGAGATTATCTATCATCTACGTATTCCGTGCACAGTCATGTGGTTGTCCCACGGCCTTGGTTGTGGTTTGGACATTTGGCACCGAACCAACCAAAAGTCCTTTGAAAGGTAGCGGGGAGGACGGGACTCGAACCCGCGGCCTCTGCCGTGACAGGGCAGCGTTGCGATGTAACCGATTGTTATCAAACGGTGTCGGCGGACATCCTTTGATATCCCGCGGTACCGGATGTCACTTCTTATTGTCCCCTTTGTACCCAGATTTGGCCGCATTACTGAATTCCTTAGACCCAGGTGACGCCATTTGCAGCGATGGCATTCTAGTATCGGAGTTCATCGGCGGCGTGAGTGACGCGCAAGGTCGTTGCCAACCTACAGAAGGCGGCGGAACAGCTACATTCACCAGTTGTTTTCCGATACCAAGTTCCGCGCTGCGGTACTGCAGTGGGACATTCCGTGGCTCAAACAATGGTACCCGTCAACTTCAGCAGGTCGCCACCGAGATCCCGCAGCGAGCACTGTCGGAACTGCCCAGCCCAATCGATTTGCACGTGTTCAGTGACTATCAATTCGATCTTTTCAGCACGCTTAAATAGGTCGGTGCCTCAAGGCTCGCCGATAGAAGAAACCTGCTGGAGAAACATGAACACGCCGGCTGAGCTTCTCGTTCCCGGCTCTGCTCTAGTCGCCGATTCTTGCTACCTCACCGGGCCGGATGGATTTTAGGCGGTCGAGGCAGGCCGACATGAGTGGGAGTAGGTCTTCGAAAAGAACGGACTTGCCGCAGAAAACGATAAGCGCAATCCTGCGCCCTGCAAGATTCTGCTGGTACTCGAATCCGCGATCTACGGTTAACAACACGTCGAATTTCGCCGCTTCCGCCGCTTCAAGAAGTTCGCCGTTCTCAAGTCCAGCGAACCCGGCGTAGCGAGCCGTCAGACATTCATGGCCAGGGAAGTGCTCTCTCAGCTGCTCGTTTACACACTCGTCGAGTAGAAGGCGCATTCAGGACTTGGCTGATAAGAGGTCCTGCGCTTCTTCCAGCGCAGCGATTGCCATCTCCCGCGAGACGGTGGGATATCCGGCGAGGAACTCTTCCAGCGTGTGGCCTCTTTCCAAAGAGTCGAACAAAAGCTGCAGCGGCACCCGCGTACCGCGAAACACGGCCGTACCGCCAAGAATCCTCGGGTTTTTGACAATCACGCTTTCCATGAGGGATCTCTGCGCTCCTCGGCAAAAGTATAACACTGGATACGCAGTAAGGAGTTTCCGAGGAGACATGATTTGCGCCTTCCGCAGACTCCTCGCAAGTAGCTCGCATGTGATTGAAATGAGCGGCCTCTGCCGTGACAGGTAATGCTCTCCGCTCGCGACTTGTTAAAGCCTCCTGCAGTCACAAACAATACGAAATGTAGATATAGTTCCGCTCGCTCTATGAGTGAAAACGATAAAGTAAAGCTCGAGTGGCCAAAAGAGTTCTTGCACTAGCGATTGATAAAGGACGCTATCGCCGGTTTACCGAGGAAAACTGCGTGCTTTGATGCCCAACCAGGTGGGAATAATCAAGAGCCAAACCCCAAAGATGACTTTAAGCGCGGTAATGTATTTCATCGGGTTAAAAAACAAGACAAATCAACTGCTCCATTCACTTCGGCGATGACATCAATGCCACTTGGGCGCATAGCGCGATGCGTCAAATAGCGCAGTTTCCCCTTGCTTACCGAGGGGAGCTTGTGTATCATGCTCTCGGTAACCGAGGAGAACGCATGAGCAAACCGCCTGACCTGGTCCAAGGCACACTCGACCTTCTTCTCCTAAAGATTCTCGCGCTTCAACCCATGAACGGCTGGGCCATCAGCCTCCGCCTAAAGCAACTCTCCGGCGACGTCCTGCAAGTCAGCGATGGCTCCCTTTACCCCGCTTTACACAAGCTCGAACAAGAAGGCTGGATCACGGCCGAGTGGAAGCAGACGGAGAATAATCGGCGTGCGAAGTTTTACTCGCTCAACAGACTGGGGCGCCAGCATCTGGAAAAAGAGACCGCCAACTGGAGCCGCCTCTCGACCGCCATTTCCCATGTCGTCAGACTCGAGGAGGCCTGAGCGCAACCTGCGCCTGAAGAGATCCTATGCGCCCACAACATTGGCTCTACACCATCCCGCTTCGCTTGCGCTCCCTCTTTCGCCGTCGCCGCGTCGAGCAGGAGCTGAACGAAGAGCTACAGTTTCACCTGGAGCAAAAAATCGAGCAGGGCATCGCCAATGGGCTTTCCCCAAAAGAGGCGCGGTACGCGGCGATGCGCGCCATGGACGGGCTTGAACAACGGAAACAGGAGATGCGAGAGGTGCAACGCATTCATTGGTTGACGGATTTCGTCGATGATGTGCACTACGCGATCCGAAGCCTGCGCCGCACGTCCGGACTTGCCGCGTTCGTGGTGGTCACTCTGGCCCTGGGAATCGGGATGACCGCGGCGCCTTTCAGTATGGTGGATGCGCTGATTCTTAGGCCGCGCCCCGTGCCGCATCCGAGCAATGTGGTCACTTTGGTCAGCACCACACACGATAGCAGCTTCGACGGTTTCTCTTACCGCGAATACCTGGACATCCGCGGCAAGACGAAGAGCTACGACGGCGTCATCGCCAGCGGAGATCTCGGGGCTGTCGGCTTCAGCGCCGAGCCGGGAGCCACGCCGCGGATCAAAGGCGGAATGCTGGTTTCCGGTAACTACTTCCATGTGCTCGGCGTGGAACCACAGCTGGGGCGCGGCTTTCGACAAAACGAAGATGAGGTGCCGGGTCGCGATGCGGTAGTGGTGCTCGGGCCGGACTTCTGGAAGCACGAATTCGCGAGCGATCCTGGCGTGGTCGGCAGGACGATTCGCCTGAACGGTACGGACTTCACTGTGATTGGCGTCGCACCAGAAACGTTTACGGGGATGCGAATATGGTGGCATCCCGACTTCTATATGCCGCTCGCGATGGCACAGATGTTTTCGACCAACCCGCAAAAGAGCTTTCTCGAGGACCGAGATGATCGCGAGTTAAATGTACAGGCGCGCTTGAAACGGAGCGCGACGCTGCAGCAGGCGCGAAGTGAACTCGCCGTGCTTGCGAATGACTTCGAACGCGAGTATCCGAAGTTCAATCGCAGCCGCGGCGCGGCCGTACGCACGGATTTCGAAATGCGGACTCGAGGTGACGATGGCAATTGGAAATTCATCGTGGTTTTTGTGATCCTTTCGCTTGCGGTCCTGCTGGTGGCGTGCACCAACGTTGCGGGGCTTCTTTTGAGCCGTGCCCGCACGCGAATGCGGGAAATCGCGTTGCGGTTGGCGCTGGGCGCCGGGCGTTTCCGGCTGATACGCCTGCTCCTGACCGAAAGCCTGATTCTCTCCTGCCTGGGGGGATTGGGTGGGATCGCCGTCGGTTACGGCGCCATAAAGTTCCTCGGCACTTTCAGCATTCCAAGCGAGTTGCCGGTTACAATCCCTTTCCGGTTAGACACCCGTGTGCTGATGGCGAGCCTGGCGTTGTCTGTCTTGAGTGCGTTCCTTTGCGGCCTGGCGCCGGCGCTGCAAGGCATCCGTGTGGACCTGGTGAACGGACTCAAGTCGGCCGATGCTGACGTGCCTGGACGCAAACGCCTGTGGGGCCGGAATGTGCTGGTGGTGGCGCAAGTTTCCACGTCGCTGATGCTACTGACGGCATCTTTCCTGATGGCCCGGGGTTTCCAGCACAACTTGCTGGAGGGAATCGGTTTCGCGAAAGATCATCTGCTGATGGCCAGCTTCGATCCGCGTCTGGTGCAGTACAACGAAGCTCAGACGGAGCAGTTTTACAAGCTGCTGGCCGAACGTGTCCGGGTAACGCCGGGTGTTCAGAGCGCGGCTCTCATGCAGAACCCTCCGCTGGCACTGGAGGCCTTTGAGGGAGTTGCCTTCGTCCCGGACGGTTTTCAGATGCCGCGCGATCGCGAGAATTTTTATGCAACGATGGATTTGATTGATGAAGGGTACTTCGGGACAATGGGGATTCCGATCTTGCGTGGCCGCGCCATCCTGGCCTCCGATACCGCGGAGGCGCCGCGCGTCGCCGTTGTGAATGAGCAGTTCGCGAAACACTATTGGCCGGACAGCGATGCACTCGGCAAACGCATCCGGCTCTATAACCGTGCCGGCACGCCGGTGGAGATTGTAGGCGTCGCGCAGACCATCAAGTATCGAACCCCCGGCGAAAGACCGATGGATTTCCTGTATATGCCTCTGGCCCAGCACCCTGTCGCACGAATGGTCTTGCTGATGCGGTCGACCGGCGATCCGCTGCAATTGGTCAAACCGGTGAAGGACATTGTCCGGACGCTCGATCCGAACATGCCGATGTTGCGGACGAGGACTTATGAGGACTTGTACCGGTATAACGCTGTGGAAGGGCCGCGAATTGCGATAGAGATGGTAGGTACGATGGGCGCAGTGGGCCTCCTGCTGGCCATCGCCGGTTTGTATGGACTGGTGGCGTACAACGTGAGCCGCAGGACCCGCGAGATCGGCATACGCATGGCCCTTGGCGCGGCAAGTTCGGACGTGCTGCGGCTGGTGATGGGCAAGGGCCTCGTGCTGGTCGGGATGGGAACGGTGATCGGGCTCGCGATGGGTTTCGCCGTCGAGCAGCTGATGAATTCCATGCTGTTCAACGCTGGCGGAGTCGACGTTTTGGCGTATATCATCGTCGTGCCGTCGCTGTTTCTGGTGACCATGCTGGCGGCTTACGTGCCCGCGCGACGAGCATCCCGGATTGTGCCGACACAGGCGCTGCGATACGAGTAAATCATGGCCCCCTCCGGGGACCACAACGAAGGATGAAAATGGTTCGTGGACGCTATATCCGCTACTGCGCCCCCGTCGAATCAATTCCTGTATCTAAATGTTAAGTGAAATAGCTTTCGAGGCGGGTACGCTCGCTTATGATTAGAGCAAGTTTCCTGCTTCACTGGCTGGACACTTCCAGTTTTTTCAGCACGTCACGGGCATTTTCATTTTGAGGATTGAGATCGAGTGACTTCTTGTAGTTTTCAACGGCCAGCGCCTTCTCGCCTTGCTTCAAATACGCCTCGCCGAGTGAGTCGTATACATTTGCATCCATAGGGAACTGTTCCACGTTGAGGCGAAATATCTCCACGGCGCTCTTCGTGTCGCCATTGCGCAGCAGCTCATAGCCCATCGAGTTTAGCTGCAAGACGCCAAAATCATACTTGTCTGACGCGTTCCGGCGAAGTTCACGGTACCGCGCGATGGCCTCTTTCACACCCTTCGAACGATAGGTCCCGTACAGAACGGCGCGAATGTCGATATTCGGACACTCAACCTGTGTGTTTCCCGCACCCCACCTTCTCCACGAACAAAGCAAAGAGGCGATGAATGCGCCTCCATTGGAGCTGTTGGTCATAATCACGATGCCGTCACCAGTGGACGGCACAATCTGATAGAAGCTCTCCCATCCGCGGTTCGATCCTCCGTGCCCGATTCCAACCTTCCCAACAAACTGGGCTGGGCGCACCGTGTAACCGAATCCGTATTGTGGCTCGGGTCCAAACGGGTCGCGGTCAGCCCACTGTGAATTTGACGCTGGGGATTGCATCTGAGCAATACTCTGCTCCTTCACCACTCCCCGCCCCGCTGCCTCACCTTCGGGACCTCGCAGTCCCACCGCGGCGAATTTCGCCAAATCGTGCAGCGTCGTGGTAAGCCCGGCGGCGGACAGCTCGTTGTAACGCAGAATCGGGATAGCGCTTCCGAGACTATCGTATGGTGTGGCCATCACCTGCTGAAATTTCGGCGGCTGCCCATACTGACTGTTCGACATCTGAAGACGCCGAAAGATGTTCGCTTTCATGTAGTCTTGAAATCGTTCGCCAGAGACTTCTTCAATTAGGAGCTGAAGAATAGCGTAGTTCGCTCCGGAGTAGTGGAAACCAGAGCCAGGTGCAGCCACGACTCGCACTTCTCCCGTCCCAGTTTTGCCGGAAAGAGAATCCTCGATCGGTGGAAGAGGGCTCTCTGGATCCCATCCATGAAAATCATGATTCGAAATGCCGGAAGTGTGGCTGAGCAGCCGCCGCACCGTGACTTGACTGTTGTCGAACGATGACGCGGGCAGGTGCCATCGCCTAAGGTAAGAATCAACAGGGCGGTCCAGATCCACCTTGCCTTGGTCCACGAGCTGCATAACCGCCCACGCCGTGGGCGACTTCGAAATCGAGCCGACGTTGAAGACTGTTTCGGCGGTGACGCGCGTCCCACTGGCAACGTTGGCGAAACCATAGCCGCGCATCCAGACGACACTCCCTTTCTGAATCAGCGCGACCGCAGCCCCAGGTACAGCATATTCCCGCAGGAGACCAGGCGTTACTGCATCTACCGTTGACGTAAAAGAGCGGGTATCTTTCGGTTTTGCGGTTGCAGTGTTCGACGGATCACCGGACGCCTGTGCGGTCTGTCCCTTAGTGCTTGCCGCTGGAAACATCGCAAGAAGAAAGAGGTACAACCATAAAAGGGATACGCTCATGCCAGTGAATACGAGACTCCCACAGTTTTGTTCCGCAGGATGCCTCGTCGCCCATCCGAATCTTAGGCGATTGTGGCACGGAAGCCGACTTTCTCTGTTCCGCTCTGGTTGCCCACATACCCTGGCTCATCAACGCCGATCCTCCCAGTTCAGTGGGCCAGCCTTTTTCTGCCGCTCACTTTCCTGGGCACTGCTTCAGGCTAAGTCCTGCGTCCGGTCTCTGCTTTCCCGGTTCCGCCCTTACACCATCGGGGCCTTCGGATAAAGAAACCGCTCGCTTCGGAAGCTGCAGCCTCGCTTTCGGCATGGCCGTGCTTTTCTGCGGGTCGCGTGCGATTCGATTCCTGCACTAAGTTCTGGTGTCGCGCTCGATACGACGCTATCGCACTTGACGTAAGGAGAGGCTACAGGTATTTTATTATCGCTTTTCGATATCTATATTCGCTAATGAACTATGAGACTGACTGAGATCAAGCACATCCGGGATCAAGAGCTGCTGTCAGGCCTGATCCGTATCCACATTCTCTACCATGCGTGCAAAGAACCAATCTTTGGGCTGGGCATGATCGAGGAGCTGCAACATCACGGTTACAAGATGAGCGCGGGCACCCTCTATCCGATGCTCCATGGCCTGGAATCGAGAGGTTTTCTGCGATCTAAGAAAATTCGTTTGGGCAGGAGGGGCCGCAGAGTCTATCGAGCCACTGCGTCCGGGCGAAAGGCCCTGGCCAAGGCTAAAGAGAAAGTCAAGTTGCTCTTGGGCGAGTTATTGGAATGAATGGAAAAAAGGCCATACAAAAGCCGCCGAGCAATTTGCAAGCCCGGATGCAATCGGTTCAATGGGGGCGAGAATCGTGACTACAAACTTTTGGAAGTGTCTAGGAACAAGCGCCGCGATGCTATTCGTTCTCGTTCTCTTCCCAAGCCTCACTAGCGCGCAGACAGATAACGCCCTGCCAAAGGCGCTGACTCTGGAAGATGCGCTGAACTATGCCCTTCAGCACTATCCTGCGGTTCGCGCATCTTTGGAACAGGTGTCCGCGGCGCGAGCTGGAGTGACTCTTGCTCGGACGCAGTATCTCCCGCAGTTGAACGGCGTATATCAGGTCAGCCGAGCGACTCAGAACCAGGTTGACGGAATCTGGTTACCGACGCCCATCACTCCCAGTGTTGAGGGGCCGATTAGTACTTCGAGTGGACAGAGCTTCTGGGGCAGTCAGGCGGAGGTACTGTTTTCATGGGAACCTCTGGACTTTGGACTTCGCTCAGCGAAGGTAGACCAAGCCCGATCCGCCGAAGCTAAGTCAGAAGCCGATCTTGCTTTGACGAAGCTTCAGGTTGCGTCGGCCGTAGGCGATTACTTTCTGCTTGCAGTGGCAAACCAACAAGTTGTACTGGCAGCGCAGGCCAACGTTGACCGCTGGCAGATGTTCAATAAGTCCACTCATGTCCTCGTCGATAACGAACTGCGCCCTGGGGTGGACGGTTCGCGCGCCGATGCTGAACTCGCGCGAGCGAAAACTCGGCTATATCAAGCTCAGCAGGCTGAGCGTGCGGCCCTCGACACTCTCGCGTCTCTTCTGGGAGCGGCAGGGACTGAAATCCAATTGGATGGAGGCCGCCTGCAGGATTTGCCGCAGACCGCTTCGCAGCTTGAATCTCCTGTGTCCGGCCATCCTCTAGCGCGCGATCAGATGGCTTCCGTGCAACAGGTTCAGGCTGAGGAGAAAACCGTGCAGCGGAGTAATTATCCGCGCTTGTTCTTGCAGGGCGAAGCGTTTGGTCGCGGCAGCGCAGTCCCAAACAATGGGTCAATCATTGGCAATTGGAATGGTGCGGCACCGGCGCGGGGAAATTGGGTGACTGGGATAACGATCCTCTTCCCAGACGTTTTCGCGTTGAAAGCGCGGAGCGCAGAAGAGCAGATCGCGAAGGCCAACGAACGCTCGCAACAGGCCCACTACGACCAGACGCTTCAAGACCTGACGGGGCAGATTCGAGCGGCTCGCGATCAACTGAAAGGCGCCGAACTCGTAGCTCAGGAAACTCCCACTGAATTGGCGGCGGCGCGGCAATCGGAAACGCAATCGCGGACCCGCTATCAGTCAGGTTTGGCGACGCTCGTGGAAGTCGCCGAATCCGAGAATCTTCTCTCACAAGCAGAAACGGACGATGCCCTTGCCCGATTGAACGTGTGGCGAGGACTTTTCGGTGTCGCCTATGCACAAGGGGACCTGCAGAGTTTCTTGCAGGCCTTGCAGGACACGACGCCAGGAGACCATTAGCATGTGGCTGATTCGTGCGGCGTTGCGCAGGCCGATTACGGTGATGGTAATCGTTGTGGCGCTGGTTTTTTGTTCCGTGCCTGCATTGCTGCGGACACGCATCGACATTCTTCCCGACTTGGATCTACCGGTCATCTACGTTGCGCAGCCCTATGGCGGTATGAGCCCGCAGCAGATGGAAGGATTCCTCTCTTACTACTACGAGTATCACTTCCTTTATATCAACGGCATCGAGAGCGTGGAGGCGAAATCGATTCAGGGTACGGCCCTGATCAAGCTGACTTTCCATCCTGGGACGGACATGAGCCAGGCACTGGCGCAGACGATTTCCTACGTCAACCGCGCTCGCGCCTTTATGCCGCCTGGCACGGTGTCGCCTTTTGTAATCCGCTACGATGCGGGCACGCTCCCGGTGGGGTATCTGGTTTTTTCGAGTCCATCGCGAACGCTAGGAGAAATCCAGGACCTTGCGTTGAATCGTGTCCGGCCGGTTTTCGCCACCCTGCCGGGAGTTTCTTCTCCACCACCATTCGGCGGCAACCAACGAACCATTGTCATAAATGTCGATCCCAGCAAACTGCGCGCCCAGGGATTGTCACCCCAAAACGTAGTTCAGGCACTGCTCGCAGGCAACAGCATTCAACCTGCCGGCAATGCCAATATCGGGGACTATCAGACGTTGATCACGACGGATTCCACGGTAAGCCGGATTACGGATTTGCTGGACATCCCGTTGCGCACGGGTTCAGGCCCATCGGTGTATGTGCGTGATGTCGGCACGGTGTCGGATTCTTCCGACATTCTTGCAGGCTATGCTTTGTTGAACGGCAAGCGAACCATCTACATTCCGGTAACGAAGCGTCCCGACGCCTCGACGGTTACCGTGGTGAACGAGGTTCGCGCCAGCCTAGTTCGCTTCCAATCGCTCATTCCGGAAGACATCAAGATCACCTATGAGTTGGACCAATCCCAATACGTGCGCGACGCGCTCCTCTCCGTTCTGCGCGAAGGAATTCTCGGTGCGCTCCTCACAGGCCTCACTCTGCTGCTGTTCTTGCGCGACTGGCGCAGCTCAATCATTGTCATCATCACCATCCCATTTGCGTTGCTCATGGCGGTGGTAGCGTTATGGGCGACGGGCCAGACCATCAACATCATGACCCTAGGCGGGCTTGCGCTTGCTATAGGGGTGCTGGTCGACGAAGGCACTGTGCTTCTTGAAAATATTCATGTGCATCTGACAGCAGGCGAGCCGAAAGCCCGCGCGATCCTCGAAGCGAGCCGGGAAGTCGCTATCCCGCGCCTTCTTGCCATGTTGTGCGTGCTTGCCGTCTTTCTCCCGTCGTTCTTTATGGTTGGACCAGCACGTTCTCTGTTTGTGCCGCTTTCGCTTGCGGTCGGGTTTTCGATGGGAGCATCGTATCTACTCTCCAGCTCGCTCGTGCCGGTGCTCTCGAACTGGCTGCTTAAACCAAGTAAAGCTCCTGGGGCAAGTCCGACGGAGGGACAGTTCGGCCGGTTCCGCAAGCGGTTCTACTCCGGGTTGGATCGTCTCATGGCGCTTCCGGCAATTCTGCTGAGCGCGTACACTATTGCCACAATCGCAGTAGTGGTCTTCATTGGTCCAAGACTCCCACGGGAAATCTTTCCATCCTCTGCTGCAAATCAGTTCCGCCTTCGGTTTGATGCGCCCGACGGGACGCGAGTTCCGGTGACCGAAGACATGGCGCGGCGAATCCTAGAAGTGATAAGTCGCGAAGCGGGAACCGGCAACATTGACCTGACGCTTAGCTATGTTGGAACTCAAGGTTCTTCGTATCCGATCAACGCCGTTTTTCTCTGGACAAGCGGCCCGCAGGAAGCTGTGATGAACATTGCTCTCCGGCCTGAGGCCTCGATTTCCGTTCACGATTTGGAGGAAAAGCTGCGAGCGCGCTTGCCGCAGGAATTTCCCGGCTCTCATTTCTCGTTCGATCCGGGCGACTTGATTAGCCAGATTCTAAATTTTGGCACGCCATCGGTTGTAGAGGTTGCAGTTACCGGACCGCAGTACAACGACGTTCTGGGCTACGCCGGCCGCGTGGAACAGGAGCTTTCAAAAACTGTCGAGTTGCGTGACGTTGGTTACGAGGAGCCGCTCCACTACCCGTCCATCAATATCAATATAAATCGAGTATTAGCCGGGCAACTTGGCGTGACCGCCGACCAGGTTGGCCAGGCGGTTGTTGGGGCGACGGCCTCGAGCCGCTTCGTGGCACCTGATTTCTGGCGCGATCCGAATTCCGGGGTCAGTTATCAAGTGCAGGTCCAGGTACCGCAGGCGCGAATGACGTCGATGAAGGATATCGAAACGATACCGGTTGGGAGCGCCACGGGAGCACATCCACTGGTCACCGAAGTGGCCTCCGTGCGAGCGGGAAGTGTGCCAGGAGAGCTTGATCGACAGAATGGCCTTTGGATGATTGCCGTTTCGGCCAATCTTGCGAAGAACGATCTAGGCCGCGCTGGCCTGACTATCGATCAGGCGATTGCGCGAGCGAGCGCTCCGCCGCGCGGAGTGGCCGCTCAGGTCCGCGGGCAGATCAGCGCAATTCGGCAAATTTTTGGAAATTTGAGCGTGGGTCTCGCAATCGCGATCTTCGTGATTCTTTTATTGCTCGCCGCAAACTTCGAGTCCATCCGGCTCTCGCTCATCGTACTGTCTAGTATTCCCGCTGTGCTCGCTGGGGCCATCCTCATGCTTCTCATTACAGGAACCAGTCTTAACCTGGAGAGCTTCATGGGAACGATCATGGCGATTGGCGTCGCTGTCGCCAATGCGATCTTGCTGGTGACTTTTGCCGAACAGAATCGGAAAGCCGGGGCGGATGCAAAGATAGCGGCACGAAATGCAGCTGGTGAGCGACTCCGTCCCGTCCTCATGACGAGCCTTGCCATGATTACCGGCATGGTTCCGATGGCACTCGCGATTGGGCGGGGCAGCGAAGAGGTCGCACCGCTTGGCCGAGCGGTCATTGGCGGCTTGTTGGCTGCGACCTTGGCCACGCTGCTCGTCCTGCCGACTATGTTCGGCTTGGTCCAGAGACGTGCTTCTCTCGTTTCGCCCTCACTCGACCCTGATGACCCGGATAGCCCACTTGCAACAGCATCGGAGGCTTCACAATGAAAGCCCTTTTGGCTGTTTTCGCGCTCAGCTTAATTCTTGATGGCTGCGGCGGTTCAGCCGTCCAGCAATCGCAACCCAATCAGGCGGTCAATGCTGGGTCCGCTCAAGTCGTAGCTGTCGCTTCAGTTGAATCTCAGAAACTGGACACAACACTGACTCTCCCTGCGCAGCTCTCGCCCTATGAAGCTGTAGATATCTACCCGAAGGTTACAGGATTTATTGAAACCATATCAGTTGATCGAGGGTCTCACGTGCGCGCCGGTGAGTTGATCATCCGGCTTTCGGCACCAGAGCTAACTGCACAGCGCACGCAAGCCGAGGCCACCCTGAAAGGCGCCGAAGCACAACTTGCAGCTGCACAAGCAAAGCTCGCCTCGGACCACGGGACCTACCTGCATTTGGCGGCGGCAGCAAAGACGCCCGGTGTTATTGCAGGCAACGATCTGCTAGTGGCAGAACAAACAGCGGCGGCCGATAACGGGCAGGTGGAGGCCGCAGCCAATAACGTGCAGGCCGCCCGCGATGCTTTGAGCGGCGTCGCGCAACTCGAGTCCTATTTGGAGATGCACTCTCCGTTTGATGGCGTAGTGACTCAGAGGAACTTGCATCCAGGCGCTCTTGTCGGTCCGACATCGGGACAGGGTGGAGCGCAGCCAATCGTCCGAATCGAAAGCCTGAGTCGTTTGCGCGTGGTCGTTCCGGTGCCGGAAGCATACGTGGCCGGAGTTCAAGAAGGTCAGCAAGTAACTTTCAGCGTTCCTGCCTATCCGGGACGCTCCTACCACGCTCCCATCGCGCGCATCTCACACGATATAAGTCAAAATACGCGGACGATGCAAGTCGAGCTCGATTTGCACAACGCGGACGCCCAGATCACCCCGGGTTCATTTGCAAATGTCGTTTGGCCAATTCACCGCGACTATCCAACTCTGTTCGTGCCCTCATCCGCGGTGACGACGGACTTACAAAGAACATTCGTCATTCGCGTACGTCAAGGAAAAGCCGAATGGGTTGATGTCAAAACGGGTGCGACGCTCAATGGAAAGTCCGAGGTCTTTGGTGACTTGCAGTCGGGCGAGGTTGTCTTGGCCAATGCGACAGACTCAATTCGAAATGGGACAACCGTGTCGGTGCAAGCTAAGTAGAATCTCGCTCCAGGCAAGGCCCCGCCTGGCTCATTGAAAATATCGGCGGGTTGAGGAGACGAGCTTCGCGAGGAAGCTATATATATGTACGCAACTCTCGGGAATCGAGCCTGCACCACCTCGCGAGGCACCACGCTAGGGGCATTGCGTTTGCATGATGCGTTCAGACGCTTGAGGAGTTCCAAGCATCCTATCTTCGGGTGTACAGTCTCAAAGCGGAGGGAGGGTCTGATGCGATTGCTGTTGGTCGAAGATGATGCGGCTATCCAGGGGTTTCTAAAACGGGCATTAGTGGAATCCGGATACCAGGTAGACACAGCCGGCAACGCAAAAACGGGAGAACTTAAAGCCTTGGAAGGCACCCACGATGCATTCATCATTGATCTCGGCCTTCCTGACATGGATGGGCTGGATTTGATAGCGAGGTGCCGCGCCCAAGGTACTTCCGCTCCGGTGTTGATTCTGTCCGCGCGCCGTTCAGTGGACGAGCGAGTAAAGGGATTGGAGAAGGGCGGAGATGACTATCTCACAAAACCATTCGCCCTTGCGGAGCTGCTTGCGAGGCTGAGAAATCTTCTGCGTAGATCCTCTGCGCCACAGAATGACTCGGTACGGTTGCAGGCTGCGGACTTGCAGCTTGACCTTGTGCGTCATGAGGCCCGACGCGGAGACCACTTGCTGCAGTTGACCCCACAGGAGTTTTCCCTCTTGGAATATCTTTGCCGGAATGCCGGCCGTGTAGTTACTCGCACCATGATTCTGGATCACGTCTGGCGGATGCAGATTGACCCCGCAACAAACGTAGTCGATGTCCACATCTATCGCCTACGCAACAAAGTGGATCACAATAGCCCCATACCGCTAATCCACACCATCCGCGGCGTCGGATACGTTCTCAAACATGCCTAAATTTTTGCAGGCGACCGCGGCTTGGCGCATTTCAATTTGGACGACCCTGGCGTTCGCTCTTGGGACGGCTCTGGCGTTCTCGATTGTTTACTTCCGGGTGGCAAACGCCATTCAAGAACGCAGTGACGCGTGGCTGAGCGGTGAAGCGGAGGTTCTTGCGCGGGTCTCGGCCGATACCCCCAAGGACCATCTGTACAACAGAATCGTTCGAGAAGTAGCCGAACTTGCCACGCAGGAATTGCCGGATGAACGCAACGCAAGTGGGCAAAGGCTAAATTCTGTTTTCTTCTTGGAACTCGATCCCAATGACAAGGAAAGTCCGCTGTGGGTAGGGCCCGGCTCAGACGATGCTTTTCTGAAGGCATTTCAGCGGACTAATTTTGTTCCGGGCACTCCGCAGTCCATAAACGTTGAGGGATGGCCCACAACATTTCGAGTCGTTGCGCGGCATGAAAACGGGAGAACGTTCTACTTGGGACTCTCCAGTCGCGGCGCCCGCCATTTGCTTAGGACGTTGACCCGTCGTTTCCTTCTGTTGTGGGGCAGTACGGTCCTCATGGGATTTCTGATCTCGTACTTGAGTGCCCATCGTACACTCCTGCGCGTTCAACGCATTACTGACACTGTCGCGCGAATCGGCAGCGAGGACCTGCGGGAACGATTGCCCCAGCCCGTCAATTCCGATGAGATCTCCCGATTGGCTAGAACTTTCAATCACATGTTGGATCGTATTCAGTCCTCGGTAAATGAGCTTCGTTCCGTGACAGACGCTGTCGCACATGACTTGAAGAGCCCGCTAACTTCGATTCGTGGCGCGCTCGAATCCGTCCTATCCAGCGAGCCCAACGAAAAGTGGCGTGACTCGGTTGGTGACGCAATCGAAGGCGTCGATAGACTGTTGGGCGCACTGGACACAACACTTGATGTTGCGGAAGCGCAGGCGGGTGCACTTCGCCTGGATCGCAGTACGGTTGACCTTTCTGCTGCCGTAAAGCAACTAGTCGACCTCTACCAGCCGGCGATGGACGAACGCCAGCACAAGTTGATGGTTGACCTCGAAGACCACGTTGTCGTAGATGCTGACTGGGGATTGTTGAATCGCGTTCTGAGTAATCTGATCGAGAACGAAATCGCTCATTTACCCCTGGGATGCGAGATAACGATTCGTCTGCGGTCGCGAGACGGATCTGCGATGCTGGTGATCGAGGACAATGGTCCGGGATTCCCTCCTGAGATCAGCAGTCGAGCGTTTGAGCGTTTCGTCCGAGGGAAACACTCACAAGGGCATGGGCTGGGGCTTGCTTTCGTCGACGCGGTTGTACGAGCGCACGGCGGCACTGCCAAGATCTCCGCTAGCCCAGGGGGCGGTGCGGTTGTAACTCTCTCGCTGCCTGCAAATGTGCTCCATCCTGCGTAAGTGGACGGGTTGCCACCCGCAACGGCAGGCTCCGCGCCACATGGAGCAGATCAGGTCTTTAGCGTGCATTAGAATCATGGCGTTCCGCTCGGTGGTAACCAAGGAACACGCTGTAGATTCGCTTTATCGTCCGAATAGCTTCTTGCGTGCGTCGGGCCAGAATTCCTTTGCTATGTTGAAGAACGCATCTAGAGCGATCTGTTGCCCCCACTTATTTGCCGTATTCCCGAGTGATCGGTCGGCGGCAGGGTAGTAAGTGTTGGAAATTCCGGCGGCGACGGCATTGCCCGCCAGCTCTGAAGTGTTGAAGTGGTTGCGGCCGTCATCGCCCCGGGTGATGAATTCCCGACTCATGGCGTACCCAGTTCGCTTCCAAAACCCGCCCTTTCCTCTTACGAAATAGCGAGGATCCTGATGGAGAGCGATTGGGAACAGTCCCTCGGTCATAATGTTCCCGATTGCTTGATCGGCGAATGCTCCTCCATAGTATTTGCCAAACCCTTCCGCGCCTTGTCCAAAGGAAGCGTACTGATGCTGCGCAATACACCTGCCACCAGAAAAGCCGAAGGATCAAAAGAATCGTCGAACGCAACTTTCATCTTTGCGCGCGCAGTCAACGGTTTGATTGTTGCGGGATTCTCATCCGATCGGTAGTTGGGGATCACCCAGAAGATGTGATTCTTGCTCGGTTTATCTTGTGATCCATTCTGCTCAGGATTGGACTGAGGAGATTGGGGCTGAGCCGGCGGCGGTGCATCCGGCAGAAGTGATGTTTCTTGACCCAGTGCAGAAATGGATCCAGCAAGAAAACCAAGGCCGATGAGCAGATGGCAGGCCACCGTACGGAGGGAACGCAAGACTAAGATACGCACTATTATTGTGATGCATAGTCAGCCCCGTACACAATTCAGATGAACAACTTGTCATCTCCAGGATGTCTCAAAGTCATTCTCAACTGCTAATGTTCCATCGAAGTATCCGAAAGAATAATTCGAGGATCTATGCCGTCAATGAGATATCAGCATCGCGTGCCGGTGGCCTCAGACACGGGAAAGTGTTGGGTTTCGTTTTGTCTTACTTCGCCATTCTCCAGAATCGTGGGCTCTTCGACCCGCTTTCACGAGTTTTCACTCACTCAGGACGAGTGCCGATCTTGAGCCGTGCTGCTCGTCCTGCATTCCTGCGCGGTATTGAGCGCCGCTGGTTTCTTGCGTTGGCCTTTGTGGCCGCCGTTTTGTCTGCAAGCCCTGCTCGCGCTCAAGACAACTATGAAATCCAGGTATACGGCTATGAGTTGGTGGACCCGGGCCACACCATGGTTGAGCTACACAGCAATTTCACGATTGATGGCTCAAAGACGATTCTGGATGGTGTCTATCCAACGAATCACGCCGAGCACGAGACAGTCGAGATTACCCACGGCTTCAATGACTGGTTCGAGTGTGGTTTTTACATCTTCACTTCGGTAACAGAGGGCCAGGGATGGCAGTGGGTGGGCGATCATTTACGGCCGCGCGTCGCCGTACCAAAAAAGTGGCACTGGCCTGTCGGCGTCAGCCTCTCGAATGAAATTGGCTACCAGCGGCGGCAGTATTCCCTGGACACCTGGACGTGGGAAATCCGACCGATCGTGGACCAAAAAATCGGCCGATGGTATTGGTCCGTGAACCCGACGCTAGACCGTTCTTTTGATGGTGAGAGCGTGCATCAAGGTGTCGTATTTTCGCCAAATTTCAAGTTCAGCTACGACTTCACTCCTAAGATCGCTGCGGGCCTTGAATATTACGGCTCGGTTGGCCCCGTCACGGGATTCGATGCGGTTGCCCAACAGCAGCACCAGATTTTCCCCGCGATTGATTTAAATATTGCACCACAGTGGGAAATCAATTTCGGGCTAGGCGTGGGTCTGACACGCGCGTCCGATCACCTCATCGCGAAAATGATCCTGGGGTATCGCTTTGATTTCTAAGCCGGCCGCCGGAGTTACATCAGAGTCGCTGGAAGGCAGCCAGTGGCATCCGGCCGTCTGGCATGCCGGCCTTTAAGTCCGAACTGACCGATACGCAGCTTTGGCAGGTCAGCCAATTGGTCGCCCACGCGAATGAACCAGGAGGATCGTGAAAATCTTACTTTATAGCCCAGACAACGGAGTGACGCGGAATTTCATGCCGCATCTTTGGATGTTTCTTCTCCAGGCGCTGACTCCGCCTGGCCATGAAGTACTGCTGATCGATGGCAATGCACAACCAATGGACGAAGGCGGCATCGCACGATTTGTGCGGGAACAAAACATCGGCCTAGTCGGGATCGGGGCGATGACTCGGATGATCGCAAAAGCATACCGCGTCGCAGATGCTATCCGCGCCACGGGTGTACCGGTCGTGATGGGCGGACCTCATGTCACAGAAATGGCCGACGAGGCCCTCGGTCGAAGCGGCGGCCCGTGCCACGCTGACGCGGTGGCTCTTGGTGAAGCCGATGAGACTTGGCCTAGGATCGTGGAGGATGCCGCACGTGGTGAACTCAAGCATATCTACGCTCCGGTGGATGACTTCGGCCAGGAACGTAAACCCAGCCTTCAGTCTTATCCAGCTATTCGGTGGGACAAAATAGATCTCCACCAGTTTAATTTGGTTCCGAAGCTGGCGACACGTATGCTTCAGCGCGTCGGCGAGGGCTGGGGCACATTTCGGATCATTCCGATGGAGTCGGGGCGCGGGTGTCCGTATGGATGCGAGTTTTGCACCGTAACCGGCTTTTTCGGCGACTCGATCCGATTTCGCACGAACAAGAATGTCGTGGACGAACTGTTGCTACTAAAATCCCGTGCGCGAAGCGAGCGCGGTCAGATTGCGGTCTTCTTTATCGACGACAACTTCGCGATCAACGTTAAACGAACGAAATCGCTCTTGCGCGACATTATCGCCGCCGGCGCACAGGTGAACTGGGTCGCTCAGATAAGCGCCAACCTGTTGCGAGACGAGGAACTCATTGACCTCATTGCGGTCTCTGGCGGCAAGTGGATCTTCATCGGCATGGAGTCCATCGACCCTGCGAACCTTGCCGACGTGAACAAGGGTTTCAACAAGCCCGGAGAGTATGCAGCCGTGCTTGAGAGGCTCGCCAAGCGCAACGTCTATGCTATTACTTCCTTCATTTTCGGAATGGATAACGACACACCTGGGGTTGCGGAGCGGACGCTTCAAGAGGTTCGGGGCTGGCCCCCGGGGCTGCCCATCTTCGGTCTGCTCACACCCTTACCGGCCACGCCGCTTTACAAGCGGCTAGAGGTTGCAGGGCGACTGACGCGGCCAAAACACTGGCGGGAGTTCATACCTTTTGAGATGGCCCACACTCCGCTGAAGATGACGATTGCAGAAGCTCATGCAGAGGTGAAATACGGGTGGTCCAATTCGTACAGTCCAGAAGCGATAGGAAAGGCCGTCGATTCACTCGGTCACAAGCCATTGGGCTATCGAATCAACATCTTTATCGCACGAATCTGTTTTCGTGGAATCTACTTCCCTCAAATGGGCCGCTTGGCATGGATGAAGATCGTTGCCCAGAATCGGCGGACAATTTTCAAGCTAGTGAAAGAAGCTTTTGGTGCTTGGTACCGCCCTCGGCTGACGAGTGGTGAAAGCCTTGATTCTAGTCCTGAAGTCATTCACCCGAACTGAACCCACGTCTGCCACGGTTAGCCGTCTCGATGACTCTGGTAGCATCTGCGACATTGATGAGTAAAGCCGCGAGACGAGGAGATCGCCTCTGTCGAACCCGGGCTGTGAATTGTCCAATTGACGTATTGTGAGCCGCGACCCTAAGGAAAATGAACAATTTGTCATCCACAGGATACTGGCACTTCATCCCTAGCTGGTAGCATTCATCTCCGAATCTGGCGAGAACTTCAAGACACATTGGAAGGAACCGTGGGGCTAAGTTTCATTCGCTTAAAGATCGTCGACATCATTCGCGGCGTCTCTGGATTTAATATGTCCACCATTCCTGCGAAATTGAGAGGAGAACTTCAAATGAATCAGAATATGGTGAAGTTCGGCCTTGGGGCGGGGATTGTGGCGCTTTCTTTCCTACTCTCCGTTCCATTGCGTGCGCAGGACGCGACGGCCACCCTCTCGGGTGTCATCACGGACCCATCGGGCGCAGCCGTTCCCAACGCCAAGATCTCCGTCAAAAACGTCGCCACGGGTCAATTGATGGAAACCCAGGCCGATTCATCCGGCCTCTACAGTGTCCCCAAGCTCGGGCCCGGCGATTACGAAATTTCCGTCTCCGCCGAAGGGTTCAGCACCAACGTTTCTAAAGTGACCGTCACCGCAGATGCCAAGCAAACGATGAACTTGACTTTGCGTGGCGTGCTGTCTCTTGGCGACCTGGGCTTCACTCAGGGCCAGACCCAGGGAAATGCCCAGGATCAGGCAAAGCTCGACAAGCGCTCGCACATGCTTAAAGTTCATCAGCGGATCGGTTTGATAGATACGATTCCTCTCGTCGCCACCGTCATTGCGGGAGCTGGCGCAGGCGGCAAGAGCACCAGTACGTCCGATCGATACCTGCATCTCGCTCTCGGTTCGGTGACGGGGGACTTGTACTTCCTGAGCGCGTACTACGCCATTCGCGCGCCCAAGATCCAGGGCACCCAAACACGCGGGCCCATCCGCCTACATAAAGCCCTAGCTTGGATTCACGGCCCAGGGATGATCTTGACTCCCATTTTGGGGGCAATAGCCTTCGATCAAAAAAGCAAAGGGGAGAAAGTTCATGGCATCGCGAGTGCTCATGGGGCGGTGGCCATCGTCACAGCTGGTGCGTATGGAGCCGCCATTTTGTCCGTATCCATTAAGTGGTAAAGAGAAATGATGAGGGAAAAAATACTAATAGTCTTTTTGTTCTTCGCGCTCCCCGTACTTGCCCAGACGGATAGCCAATGGGTTCTTTCACAATCGACTCTCACATATCACGTGTCTCATCCGCTCCATCAGACCGAGGGAGTCAGCCATGCGGCGCGAGGCAAGGGCGTTTGCCATGCCGGACAATGCGATTTCTTGATAGCTGTGCCCGTAAAATCGTTCGATTCTGGCGACAGCAACCGCGATCTGCACATGCTTCAAGTGACCCGTGGCGGGGAATTCCCGATTGTCACTGTGCGCACTAGTTTGCCCGAAGACGCGTCCGCATCAACAACCATTCATGCCGATCTGGAGGTCCTGTTTGCGGGCCAGATCGCCAGATATAAACAGGTTCCCTTCGAGCAAACGAAGGAAGGAAACGAGACGAAGATAACGGGCACCATTCCAACCACGCTGACCGATTTCAAGATCGACCCGCCAACGCTCTTATCCATGGCTGTGAAGAACGAAATACCGGTGCGCGTGGAAATGACCTGGCAGAAGCAGAAATGACATGGCAACGAGAGGCTTGATTTTCACGTTTTTTTTGACTTGCGCGTTAGCGAGTTCCTTGCACGCGCAGGATCCCGTTTCGGCGTCCGTGCCAGCTTCACCCATTGAGACCATCCCTCTCACCATACCTAAAGGCACTGCCGTTCAAGTTGTTCTCGACAAAGAATTAAGAATTCAGAGAGTTGGGCAGTCCGTTCACGGCCGCGTCGCCGAGGCCATCTATGCTTTTGACAAACTTGTTATACCAGTGGGAACCGAGGTTACAGGACAGATCACTCAGCTCGAAGGTGTTTCCAGTGGACGACGCACCCTCGACGCATTGAATGCCGAGTTCACTCCTCCGCACAAGGTCCAGATCGAATTTGACGGTCTCGAACTGAGCGATGGTCGGCGCATTGCGATCCACACCACCGTCACACCCGGCTCCGGAGAAGTGATACGGTTCGTCACCAGCTCCGGCGGCGAGAAAAAGAAGGGCGTAAAAGACGCTGCGTCTGAGAAAGCCGATCAGGCAAAGGAAGAAGCCAAACGGCAGTGGGACAATGCTATGAAGCAGGTGCATGAGCCCGGTAAATTTCACAAGATCGAAAGATACGCCGTCGCTCAACTCCCCGTCCATCCGCAGTATATTGATGCCGGAACGGTCTATTTCGCCGAACTTGAGGAGCCGCTCGATTTTGGAACCGAGCCTTTGACTCCAGAAATAGCGGTTTCGCTCAATACGCCTCCACCTTCTGGCAGTTCTGTGCACGTGCGGCTCATGACCGCTCTTAGTTCGGCGACTGCTCAGCCGGGCGAGGAAGTCGTGGCTGTTGTCTCAGAACCACTCTTCGACGGAAACCGCCTGGTGCTTCCACAGGGAAGCCGGCTCGAAGGTTCCGTCCTGCAGGTTCGTCCGGCGCGCCGCTTCAGCCGCAATGGGCAACTCCGCATGGTATTCCACGAACTCGTATTGCCGGATGGCCTCGAGCAAAAAGTGGAAACGACTTTGGCGGGCGTTCAGGCGGGCAAAGGACAACACGTGAAACTTGATTCAGAAGGCGGTGCTGAGGCCAATGCTCCGAAGACCCGTTATCTAACAACTGGAGTTTCCCTGGCGTTGGCCTTTGTGTCCGCTCGCGGCGATCCTGACGCCCGTAACGGCGATGTTAACGGGAACACAAATAGTCGCTTAGCGGGCGGCTTTGGGGGATTCAAACTTGTGGGCATCGCTATGGGCGCTTTCGTTCATTCGCAGCCGCTTGGAATGGCGATGGGTGCTTATGGCGCAAGCGTGTCGGTCTATTCGCATTTTATTGCGCGCGGGCGCGAACTCGTATTCCCGAGAAACACAGCCATGGAAGTTGCTATTGGGACGCATGCATCTGCTCCTTCTCCGAGACCTCCCAAGCCGCCCGAGTTCAAGTTTGAGGACTAAGATGAATTCAGCAGGTTGAGTCGCTGCAGACGCCAGCTTTCGCAGGCTTCAGGGCGCGCACAAACGTGCAGATGAATTTGTTCTGGACCTTCGACGCCACGGCGTCCGTATCCGAGTGACAGATGAAACCTACTCTTAGCCGGCTGCCGTGGTGTCTACTCATTGTCTCTTTGGAGGCGGTGGCCCTCAGTCTTACGGTTGTCTCTCAAAACGTAAGACTGCCCTGGCGCTCCTCTTGACAATCAGTATGACGGGTGTATTCTTCCTCTTGGCCCTCAGGAGGAATGCGTCTATGGCGGACAAGCCGAGTGATCTGGTCCAAGGCACCCTGGACATGCTCATTCTCAAAATGCTGGCTCTCGAACCCATGCACGGATACGGGATCGCGGTCCGGCTCGAACAGATGAGCAAGGGCGTTTTCCGCCTCAATGCAGGCTCGCTTTTTGTCGCCGTTCAGCGGCTGCAACGAGATGGATTGATCCGAGGCGAATGGAAAGCCACTGAGAACAGCAGGCGCGCAAAGTACTACGCTTTAACAGAGCAAGGGCGAAAGAGGCTCAACAGCGAAACACGAGAATGGGGAAGGCAAGTGGGGGCCATCGCCAGAATCTTGGAGGCGTCGTAAGCGAATCATGTCATTGCTGCGAAGCCTATCCGACGGATTTCGGGCGCTGTTCCGAAAGGAGCAGGTCAACAAGGAACTGGACGAAGAATTAAACGGCTTCCTGGAGATGGCAGCCGAAGAAAAGATGAAGAAGGGCATGAACCGCAAGGATGCGCTTCGAGCGGTTCGACTGGAGCGGGGGAGTCTCGGAGTTGCGAAGGAAGTCGTGCGCTCTGGCGGCTGGGAATCGGTCGTAGAAGGATTCTGGCGCGATATTCGCTTTGGTGTTCGTTCGCTGCGCAAGTCTCCGGGCTTCAGCGCAGTCGTTGTGCTGACGTTGACCCTGGGCATCGGGGCAAACACGGCCATCTTCACTTTGGTGAACGCGGTCATGCTGGAATCGCTGCCCGTCCCGAATCCCGCGCAATTGTATCGGCTCGGCGACAACAACAATTGCTGTGTCATGACAGGTACGCAGAACGATGGCAGTTTTGTTCTGTATTCCTATTCGCTTTACGAATTCCTGCGCGACCACACGCCCGAGTTCGAGCAACTTGCCGCTTTTGAGTCCTACACGGCAGATTTGAGTGTGCGCGGGCCGCGTGATTCGGCCGCAGAGCCGTACAAAGGCGAGCTCGTGTCGGGAAATTATTTCCAGATGTTGGGTGTCCACGCTTTCCGGGGCCGGCTGCTGAGTCCAGCGGACGACTCGCGAAACGCGCCCCGGATGGCCGTGATGAGCTATCGCGCCTGGCAACAGCGGTTCGCGGGGGATCCTGCGGTAGTCGGTTCGCGCTTGAGCATCGACGGTAGTTCCTACATCATCGCGGGTGTCGCGGCGCCGCAATTCTATGGCGACACTCTGCGTAGCGATCCTCCAGATTTCTGGCTGCCGTTGGTCTGGGAACCAGAGCAGTGGCGGTTACAGAGCGCCGAGTCCGAATGGCTCTATCTTGTGGGGCGGCTGAAGCCGGAGTTCGCGCCGGAATCGGTTCAGGCGCGGCTCACGGTTGCCCTGCAGCAATGGCTCGCCAGCCATCGCGATGTCATTCCCCAGCGGGACTGGGATGAGATTCCGCGCCAGCATATTCGCCTGACACCGGCGGTGCGTGGTGTCGAGCAACTACAAACGGACTATCGGCTGGCACTGCGGCTGCTGGCGACACTTTCCGCGTTGCTGCTGCTGATTGCCTGCGCGAACATCGCCAACCTGCTTCTGGCGCGAGGGTCGGCCAACCAATCCGAGACCGCCGTCCGGCTGGCGTTGGGCGGGACGCGCGGACGGCTGATTCGCCAGTTGCTCACCGAGAGTGTGCTCCTGGCGGCAGCCGGCGGAGTGATGGGTCTCTATGTAGCCTACGCGGGGAGCCAGGCGCTCTTGCTACTCGCGTTTCGCGGCGCCCACTACGTCCCGATCAGCGTCCGGCCTTCTTTGCCGGTTGTCTTGTTCGCTTTAATTTTGTCGCTGGCCACAGGAATCGTGTTTGGAATCGCGCCGGCGTGGATGGCATCGCGGTCGAATCCTGCGGATGCCCTGCGTGGAGCGGGTCGCGCGAAGGGCGAAAGATCGTCAACTCTTCAGAAATCGCTGATCGTCGTGCAGGTCGCACTGTCGATCGTACTCCTGGCGGGCGCTGGGTTGCTCACGAAGAGTTTGCGCAATCTGGAGGGCCAGCATTTCGGTTTCGTGACCGACGGACGCCTCATCCTAAGTCTCATCAATCCGGAGGCCGCCGGCTATACCGACGAAAAGCTTCCAGCGCTCTATCAGCGGCTGGGAACGGCACTGCCGCGGATTCCGGGCGTGCTGAGTGTGAGTCTTTCGACGTACAGCCCGCTAGAAGGGAATAATTGGAACGAGCGTGTGTACATCGAAGGAAAAAGCCCGGACTACGGGGAGACGGCGCCGTCGTGGCTTCGCGTCGGGCCTCATTATTTTGAGACGATTGGCACTCGCTTGCTGCAGGGACGCACCATCGACGAGCGCGACACACCCGCTGCCACCAATGTTGCCGTTATCAACGATACATTCGCGCGCGGCTTTTTCCCAAATGAGAATCCCATCGGTCAGCACTTCGGAATGGGGGATGTGCGTCATAGCGGCGACTATGAAATCGTCGGCATTGTCGAGGATGCGAAATACCAGGACACGCGCGGCCCGGCGTATGCCACCTTCTTTTTGCCTCTGCTCCAGGTGCCTTCAGGAGAGCCGCTTCGGGGATGGGTCAGTGCTATCGAGTTTCACGTAGCTGGTAGGCCGGAGAACATCGAACCGGCAGTGCGCCAGTCGATTGCAGCGGTTGACCCAAATCTTACGATTTTGAAGATGCAGAGTTTTGGCGAGCAGGTGGCTCTCAACTTCAATCAGGAACGTCTCATTGCTCGTCTCACGGAGCTGTTCGGCGTGCTGGCGCTGATTCTTGCGTGCCTGGGGCTGTATGGCCTGACGGCATATGCCGTCGCACGGCGAACCAATGAGTTCGGTATTCGTATGGCGCTCGGTGCCGACCGCTGGAATGTGCTCGGTCTGGTGTTGCGCGCCACGCTGGCCCAGCTCGGCTGGGGACTGGCCATTGGCATACCTGCCGCCATAGCGGGAGGATACCTGCTCGCTCACCAGCTCTATGGTGTCAAGAGCTACGACCCGACGATATTCGGCGCAGCTGCCCTTGTTCTAGCAGCCAGCGCCACCTTTGCAGCATCGGTTCCTGCGCGGCGCGCGATGCGTGTCGATCCCATGGTCGCCTTGCGTTACGAGTGACGGCCCATGTCACTGCTGCGAAACCCGGCAGATGGTCTCGTCCGAGCGCGTACCTTGCGAATGCCGCCGTCTGCAACATCTGCATTGCTTCCGAGTTGTCCCGGGACGACTCCGAGGCGCGGCTAACGCGCAACGAAGGGCACCGTTGCTTCCATCTGCAGGAGTTACCCACCATTTAACTCCTTTGGCTCCCGCCCATCATTTCTGATCGCGTGATACGCCACTCGACAAACTGCGCTAGTGCCTCGATCGCCCGTTCCACCCGTGCACGATTTCCCGTCGCGCAGAGGTCCAAAAGGAGACCACGGGTGGCCGCCAGGAGCAGCGTGGCCTCGACGCCGTCCGCCTTCGCGGAAATGCAAGCTTTTGATGTGAGCTTCTGCCAATAAGCGAGAGGATCTTCGAGGATACCGGGGTATGCCCGCGGATTTTTCAGCGCCAGCGCGTACAGTTCGAAGATGAGGCGCACCGCAGGTCGCGCGCGGGGTGCGCTCAACCGCTTCCAGTACCAGCTCAGAAACTCGAGCATGGTGCGCGGCTTCTCCCCGCTCTCGAACCAAGCCTGTATGCGAGCGTCCTCGAGTTCACGTAAGCGGCTCAGGATCTCGCGCATCAATCCTTCCCGCGAGCCGAAATGGTAGACCAGCATTCGAGCATTGGTCTTCAAGGCCTTTGCCAAGGGGCGAAGGGCCAAGTCTGCCACTCCATGAGTGAGGACATAGTCGACAGCTTGGTCGCGGAGCCTTGCGCGGATGCCGGGATTGGGTGGTCTCGCCATGTGGAGCTCCTTGCCTATTACTGTAACACACGTTACAGTATCTAGACGACTGAGCTGTGATTCTGAAATTCTACTATGTCGATTCCTCGGAATCTGAACACGGAGACACTCACCAAAACGAAGGAGAATCGTATGCGCAAGAGTTCGTCTTTGCTGTTGTTATTTGTGATCTGCATGCCCGCGATGGCGCAGCAGACCGGTGATCGGGAAAGAAACAAGCAGGTTGCCCGAACCTTTTTCGAAGAGGTGCTCGGCCAGGGGCGCCTGGACAAGTACGCGGAGTCACACTCCAAGGACTTCGTGGGCCACGGCGATAATCACGAGTACACCCTCGAGGAGGACCTGGCTGCAGCCAAAGAGGAACGCAAGGCCTTGCCAGACATGACGGTCAAGGTCAACCGGATCCTCGCGGAGCGAGATCTCGTGGCGGTGGATTGGACTGCATCGGGCACCAACACCCAGGCAGGAATGGGATTTCCGGCAACGGGTAAGAAGATCAAGATTGAGGGCATGACGATTTTCCGCTTCAAGGCGGGGAAGATTTCTGAGGAGTGGAGCGTTTGGGACATGCTCTCAGTCATGCGGCAGGCAGGTTTAATCTCTTCGCCGCAGTGACCGCACACGCGGAATCGTCAAATATTTGGCCGGGCCTTCAGCGCATCTAGCGCAACCTGAGTTTCTGCTAACCTTAACGAGGGTCGTACGTCTACCCTCGTTAAGGTAGAATGCCTACTGTCATGACTCCTAAAGAGTCTTCCAACCGAACCGAGCTCCTGCAGGGCACCCTCGATATGCTGATTCTGCGCACGCTGCTCTTCGGCCCAGCTCATGGCCATCAAATCGCAAAACACATACAACGCACTACGGAGGACGTGCTACAGGTGGAGCACGGCTCGCTGTATCCAGCTCTCCATCGCATGGAGCGCAAGGGTTGGATCATCTCGAAATGGGAAATAGCCAAGGACCGGAATCGTGAATTCAAGTATTACCGGTTAACGCCAGCAGGCAGGAAACAACTTGCTCGCGAAGAATCGAAATGGAAGCGACTGACGGCAGCGGTGGCGACGTTGATGTGGCCGGCTCGAGGAGATCCGTCATGAGGGTATGGAATTGGAATTGGCTCAGCTCGCGGCTCGAAGCGTTCCGGGAACGCCGCGATCGGGACAAGGAACTAGACCGGGAGCTCGAGTCGCATCTCGAGCTGGAAGCACAGGAGCAACTGGAATCCGGTTTGTCGGCCGAAGAGGCACGCTATGCCGCTCGACGAGCTTTCGGCAACACCACCATGGTGCAGGAGGACGTGCACGCAATCTGGAGTCTTGTTTGGCTCGGAGGGTTTAGACGCGACTTAAACTACGCTGCGCGATCACTTCGCAAAAATCCTGGTTTCACGCTCGTCGCGGTTCTTACCCTTGCCCTCGGGATTGGCGCTAATACCGCCATTTTCAGCGCCATTGATGCGCTGATGCTTCGGCCTTTGCCGTTCTCCGCAGCCGATCAGCTCGTTCGCGTTTATTCGATAAAAGATGGGATTGCCATTGGTGGAACCGGCGGACCCTCACCGATGGACGGACGGGACTTTGCGCAAGCAAGTCATAGTTTCCAGAAGATGGTCGTCTACGACACTTGGCGCAAGAACGTGAGCTTTGGGACCTCCGCGGGCGAGCCGGAGCAGATGCGAGTAGGGCTGGTTCCTGCAGCCTATTTCGAGGTCCTGGACGTACAGCCGATCATGGGCCGGCTGTTTACGGAAGAGGAGAACCAGCTCGGTAAACACTACGTGGCCGCGATAAGCGCCCGACTGTGGGGAGAGCGGTTCGCGGGCGACAGCGCAATCCTCGGGCGGAAAATTCGCATCAATGACGAGCCCTATACCATCGTGGCGGTCATGCCGGATTCGATTCCCGAGTGGATGGAGCCTTGGGGGCCCGGGCTGGTTGAGGTCTGGACTCCCTTCGCATTTGCGGATGTATGGTCGGAGAGCTCGCGAAGTTTGCGGGGTTACTGTGCGCTTGCGCGGATGAAGCCTGGCGTATCGCTGGAGCAGGCTCAGGCGGACCTGGCGACCGTAGCAGCCGGTCTGGCGGCGACGCATCCCGTCGATCAAGGCGTCGGCGTACTCGTTCGCAGAGTTTCCGACACCCGCGTGGGAGAGCTTCGCCCCATGCTACTTCTGTTGATGGGGGCAGTGAGTCTGATCTTGCTGATTGCGTGCGTAAACCTGGCGAATTTGATTTTGGCGCGAAATGCCGCGCGTCAACGTGAACTGGCCGTGCGCGCGGCTCTGGGAGCGGGAAGAAGAGATCTCATCCGGCAGTTGTTCGCGGAAACGTTCTTGCTTTCTTTGATCGGCGGAGCAGTTGGGTTGGTTCTGGCACAGATTGGATTTGCGTTACTGACGAGAATGCATCCCGCGGACCTGTCGCAACTAGATTCCATAGGAATCGATTGGCGAGTGCTGGCGTTCACTCTTTTGGTGTCACTGGCCACAAGTTTGCTTTTTGGCGTGGCCCCGGCGCTCACAGGAACGCGCTTGAACCTGGTACATGCATTGAAGCAAGGCGGGCGATCCGGTTCCTCAGGACGATCTACGCAGCGCTTGCGCAACGTTTTGGTTGTGACGGAAATGGCGATGTCCTTGATGCTTCTGGTGGGAGCAACGCTGTTGACGCGAAGCATCATAGAGTTGGAGCGCCAACATCTGGGAATCCGTCAAGACCATCTGCTGAAAGGACATATCTATGTTCCCGGGGTTCGCTATCCGAGCCCCGGAGCGATCGCGCGTTTCTGCGATGCGTTTGCCATGCGGGTCCGCGCCGTGCCCGGCGTGATTGAGGCGACAGTAACAACAGTCTACCCGCCGAACAACGGATGGACTCAATTGCTCAACATTCCGGGGCATCCGTTCGCGCGAGCCCAAGATATTCCGTCAGCGCAGTTTGGTGTCGCGGATGCACATTTCCTGAGAACTCTCGGCATTCCCCTGATTCAAGGCAGAGATTTCGCCGAATCGGACAGCGCTACTAGTCCGGCCGTGGCCCTGATCAGTGAGGAATTCAAGCGCCGCTATTTCCCAACAGAAGATCCCATCGGTCGGCAAATCCATATCGGACCTCCGCCATTTATGCAGATCGCCCCCGGCGCGGGCATTACGGACTCCGCGGACGTTACTGTCATTGGCGTTGTCGGCGACTTCAGAAACGCTGGCCTTGCGCACCCGCCCGAGCCGCAGATCACGGTTCTGTATTCTCAACATCCGCTCGTGAACTATGGGTTCAAGGATATTGTGATCCGCACTGCTTCAGAGCCGCGCTTGCTAGTGCCTGAAATACGCAGGCAGCTTCATGATTTGGATCCCGACATGCCTTTCGCCGAGGTGCAAACGATGGAGGAGGTCGTCCAAAGGCAGACCGGCGGGCAGCGCTTCACCACCATGCTGTTGGCTTCCTTTGCCGCTGCGGGTTTGGTCCTTGCGGTCGTCGGAATCTACGGCGTGGTTTCTTTTCTGGTGGCGCAACGCAAGCAAGAATTGGCTGTAAGGATGGCGCTCGGCGCCAGCCGCGTAAATGTTCTCTGCCTGGTACTGAAGCAGGGCCTGAAAATGGCCGCGCTGGGAGCCACTATCGGGCTCTTTGGCGCGTGGACCACCCAGAATCTCGTGAAAGGCCTTTTATTCGGGATTTCGCCTGTTGATCCCGTGACGTTCGCGGGCGCGGCCGTCTTCTTGCTTGCCGTTGCGACGATGGCAAGTCTAATTCCCGGCACGCGAGTCCTGAGCATCGACCCGGCTCAGACCCTTCGCCAAGACTAAGGCTGCATTTCGTGGCGGACGTTCCGCCGGCCGTGTCTCACTTCATGGCCGAGTCGCAGGTGCCGGACGAGGTAGTTTTTAAGGACGATTTGCCGCTTACAAGCGCGTTGGATTATCCGTACCGCAGGGCGGCCATGGGATCGACACGCATGGCGCGCCGCGCGGGAATGTAGCACGCCGCCAGCGCGACGATAATGACCACGGCGGCGACAGAGCCGAACGTCAGTAGATCGAACGCGTGCACACCAAATAGCAGGCCTGCAATCAAGCGCCCGAGGAACAGCGACACGGCAACTCCAGCGAGGAGACCCAAAGCGACCGGCGCCATGCCTTGACGCAGAATCATCGCTCGCAAATTTTCGACTTGCGCGCCCAGAGCCATGCGAATTCCCAGTTCGTGCCGCCGCTGTTCAACCGAATAAGCAACCACCCCGAAGATGCCGAGCGACGCCAGGAAAAGCGCGCACGCCGCGAAAAGCAGCGCAAGGAGCATCTGGAAACGGCGCGTATCCACGGATTTGGAAATTACTTCCGTCATGGGACGCAGCGCGGTAATAGGCACGTTGGAATCAATTTTGTTGATGGCCTCGCGAACGGCCGATGCCGCTCCGTTTGGGTCGATCACCGTGCGCACAACGATGGAGCCGCCCATAGCGACGTTGTCGAACGGTAAATCCTGGATATAAACCATCATCACCGGCGACTTATCCATTTGAATGGTACGGATGTCCCCGACTACCCCGATCACTTGAAACGTTTTCCAACCACTCCAATTGATTAAGCACATCTGGCCGCTAGGATCTTTCCCGGGCCAAAGGCGTTCGGCAACTCTTTGCGATACAACCGCGAACGTGCGCCCTCGGTCAGCTTCTGTGTAAATCCGGCCCGAGATAACCGGGATTCCCATGGTCGAAAAATAATCCGGATTGGCGACGCGAAAATCCGCGAGCGGAAGATTTACAACATCTTCTTTATTCGTAGTCGGCAAGCCTATGACGGAAACGCTTCCTTCTCCTTCGAGCGGCAAAATGTTAATCCAGCCGGCAGAGCGCACGCCGGGAAGGGCGCGAATCGTAGCGAGCACCTGGTCGTAGAAGCGCAGGGACGCGGCGTTCGACGAATAACTCTCGAGAGGAAGCGCAACGTCTGCGGCAAGGACGCGCTCGGCGGAGAAGCCTGTATTCACGCGCAGCAGATGCGCAAGACTCGACGTAAAGAGCCCCGCGAGAATCAACAGCACGGTGCTTAGCGCGACTTCCAAGCCGATGAGCGATGAACGCAGGGTGCGCGTCCGTCGGCTTTCCGTCGTGTTGGTTGCCCCGGATTTGAGCGCATCCTGTGGTTCCGTGTGTGCGATGTGCCACGCGGGCAAGACTCCAAACAGCGCCGCGGTGACAACAGAAATGACGATGGCGAAGAGAAGCACTCGGCCATCGATGGAAACTTCGGTAAGACGCGGGACTCCGGGAGGCGCGGCGCTGACGAAAGCACTGACGCCAAAACATGCCAGCAAGATTCCGAGCGCTCCACCGAGAATTCCGAGCAGCAAACTCTCGGTAAGCATCTGACGCACCAGCCGCGCCCGGGAGGCGCCCAGGGCGGTGCGAATCGCGGCCTCTCGCATGCGCTGGGGAACGCGCGCGAGCAGCAAGTTCGCGAGATTGACGCACACGATAAGAAGAACCGCGCCGACCGCGGCGAGCAGGAAGACCAGGCTCTGACGCACCGGGCCGAGGACTTCCGAAGCGAGGGGAACGATCTCCGCGCTGAGATCCATGTGCTCATTGGCGTGCATGGCGATTTGCGCCTGAACCACATTCAGTTCGCTGAGAGCTTCGGCGAGAGAAACGCCTAGCCTGAGGCGGCCAATGGCGGCGTAGTTAAAGTCGCCTAGAGGACCAACCTGACTCGGATCTTCGCCGAGCGGTTTCAGGAACGCCAGGCGCGGACTGAAGTTCGTAAGCGCGCCCAGTTCGCTGCTTTGCGGAAAATGAAACGATACCGGAAGCACGCCGACAACCTCAAACGACTCGCTGTTGAGCGTGATGGCCTTGCCGACGATCGCCGGGTCCGCTTGAAATTCGCTGCGCCAGAAAGAATCGGTGAGAATGACCTCATGGTCGCGGCCGGGAGGATCTTCGTCCGCCCGAAAATTCCTGCCAAGCGCAGGATACGCTCCCAGCGTGTCGAGCAGGCTCGAAGATACTTTCGCACCGGGAAGTTCGATGGCGCCTCCGCTTCCGATGAAGTCCATCGAAATCCCATCCGCAATACCGATATTTTCGAAGGAGTGCAGTTCCCGTTGCCATGTACGAAAGCTCGGCAAGTTCACGGGAAAGGTTGGATAGAATTTCGTGAGCTGCGGAATGATTTCGCGGATCACGCAGAGCTGCTGCGGCTGCTGAAACGCAAGCGGCCGAAGCAGAACACTATTCACCACAGAAAAGATTGCCGTGTTCGCGCCGATGCCGAGGGCGAGAGTGAGTACCGCAACAGCAGTGAAGCCGGGGGATTTGCGAAGCACGCGGAGTGCGTAGCGAAGATCCTGAAGGATGCCGGAGAAAAAATTGTTGCTGTCTTTGCCCATCGCAATGGGTTCGCGATACCAATCCCTCTCGACAGGCCGCAGCCCTCGTGCGAGCAGGTCTTCCCCCTTCAATTCGTCGATAGCGGTGCGGAAAGCTCCGTCTTCAGACTGCCCGGTTGCGAGAAGTTCTTGATAACGGTCTTCGAGGTGCTGCGCGAGTTCGTCGGCAATTTCAGCTTCGCGTGCGGAGGAGAGTCTTAGCGGAGCTAGGCGGCGGCGAATTTCCGGCTTCCATTCGGGCATTTTTCGGCCTCCTAGCGCCTACTCGTAGTGCAAAGCAACCATAGGATCAGCGCGCATGGCGCGGCGCGCGGGGATGTAGCAGGCGGCGAGCGCGACCAGCGTAAGCAGAATGGCGACGGAGGCAAATGTAACAGGGTCATTCGCGTCGAGGCCATACAGCATGCTGGAAATGAAACGCGTAACGCCGAGCCCCGCGGCGATTCCGATGGCTGCGCCGATGAGCACGAGCAAAGTCCCCTGGCCGACGATGAGGCGCAACAGATCGCGACGCTGCGCGCCCAATGCCATGCGAATGCCGAGTTCACGCGTGCGACGCGCGACTTCGTAAGAAAGCAGGCCGTACAGTCCGATGCACGCGAGCACCAGAGCGAGCGCTCCGAAAAAGCTGGAGAGGCGCGCCATAAGGCGCTCCTGAAAGAGGATTTGGTCGATCTGCTCCGTTTGGGTGCGGACATCGGTGAGCGGCAAATTGTCTCCAGCCTGCGAAACGATTTCGCGGACGTTTTTCACGAGGGCTATGGGACTGGCGGCAGCGCGCAGTTCGAAGTGCGCTTCGTTGCTCACGAGCGGAAGAAATATGATCGGCGCAGTCTTTCTGCGCAATTGTGCATACTTCGTATCGCCGACGACGCCGATGATGGTGTAGCCAGGGCCGGGATTTGGAACCTCAGCATCGCCTCGCGGCGCGTCGCTCATGTGCAAGCCGATGGGATTTTGTTTTGCGAGAAATGTACGTTCGAATGCCTCGTTGACGATGAGGGGCACCGGCGCGGAGTGGTAGTAGGCCTCATCGAGCGCTGTGGGTGAGGCAGGCGTGGACGCCGAAGGCGCGGCTTTTGTTTTTTCGGCTGCTGTGTCGCGGGCTTTCTCGGCAGCGTTGGTCGCGGCGGCGGCAGCGAAATCGGCGGAAGTGAAGTTGCGGCCCGCGAGCATGGGAATGCGCATGGTGGAAAAGAAATTCAGGCCGACGGGAAGCTTGCCAGTATTTGCGTACTGCTTTGGCGGCGCGCCGTCGATATGGACACTGCCGGCGGACCAGCCTCCATCCAATAGGGCGTCTTCCGAATAGCTCACCGATTCCACTCCGGGAAGGGAGGCGAAGCGCTGCTGCAGATGGCCATAAAGCTGCTGCGTTTGCTGATCCGTGTAACCGGCGAGATGCGGATCGATGCCGAAGAGCAAGATATTTTGCGGGTCGAAGCCGGGATTGATGCTGTGGAGATTCTGCAGCGTTCGCACGAGAAGTCCCGCGCCGATGAGGACGACGATGGAAAGAGCGACTTGCGCGACGACGAGTGCGTCGCCGAGGCGGAAGCGGCGGCCCGTGTGCGCTGCGGTGCCGGGGAGAGAACAGGCGCTCTCTTTCAGCGATGGCGTCAAGTCGAGGCGTGAGCCGCGAAGGGCGGGGGCGAGGCCGAAAAGAACTCCGGTGGCGAAAGTGATGGCGATGGTAAAGGCGAGGACGCGCCAATCCGGCGCGACGATGGTCAGGAAGGGCGCACCGGGGCTGTTGGAAAGCAATTTGGAAATGGTGCCGACACCCCAGACAGCAAGGAGAACTCCGAGCGCGCCACCAACGAGAGAGAGAAGAACGCTCTCGGTGAGCAATTGTCGCACGATGCGCGCGCGGCCAGCTCCTAGCGCTAGGCGAACGGCCATTTCCTTTTGGCGCGCGGCGGAGCGCGCCAGTGTGAGCCCGGCGACATTGGCGCAGGCGATGAGCAAAATGAAAGCGACGATGATCATGGTGACATAAAGGGCAGGCGCGATCTGGCTGGTTTCGCCGTTGAGGCCAGCTTTCGCGGGAAGAAGAGTCAGGGCGGGAGCGTCTTCGGATTTGAAGAAAGACGGCGCGCCATGAAGCATTTCGTTGCGGAAAATCGCGGCGGCGGCGGCTTGCGCTTGGCCGATGGAAACGCCGGGCTTGAGGCGGCCGAGCATGACGACCCACCAGTTGGCCGGGTCGGAAAGGCGGTCCTGGTTGCGCCACCATTCGCCGCGAACAGTATCGGCGAGGGAGAACGGGGTGAAGAAATCGAGCAGCTTGCCGGGCGTGAGATGGGTGAAGTTCGGGTCGGCGACGCCGACAATCGTGGCAGTAGTGCTATCGAGTCGGACGGTCCGGCCGACGGCGGATGGAGCTGCACCGAAGGCGCGGACCCAATAGGCATAACTCAAAACGATGACTGGCGGCGCGGCGGGCGAATCATCGGAGAGCGCGAGCGGTCGGCCGATGAGAGCGTTGATGCCGAGAGTGGAGAAAAAATCGCCGGAAACGTAGAGGCCGCGAACCATGCTGGCGGCGCCGTTGCCGCTGAGGTCGACGTCGATCGGCCCGGCAAATGCAGCCACGCCAGAAAAGGAGTTGGATTGCGCGCGAACCGTTTTGAAGAAGGGTATGGAGAAAGAACAATCGCCGATGCCCGCTTGGTCCGCGCAGTCGCCGTAGTCGCTATGGCCGTGAAGGTCGGGCTCGCGATGCGCCGACCAATTGAAGACGACGAGTTGCCGCGGGTCTTTTACCGGTATGGAGCGCAAGAGCAGTGCGTCAATAAAGCTGAAGGCGGCGGTGTTCGCGCCGATTCCGAGGGCGAGAGTGAGGACGGCGACAGCCGTGAAGCCGGGGGATTTCTGAAGCATACGGAGTGCGTAGCGAAGGTCCTGAAAGATGCCCGAGAAAAAATTGTTGCTGTCGTTGCCTACCGCAATGGGTTCCTGATACCAATCCCTCTCGATGGGCCGGAGGCCTCGCGCGAGCAAGTCTTCGCCCTTCAGTTCGTCGATACAGATGCGGAAAGCTGCGGCCTCAGACTGGCCGGTTGCCAGGAGTTCGTGGTAACGGTCCTCAAGGTGCTGCGCGAGTTCGTCGGCAATCTCCGCTTCGCGTGCTGCGGAGAGTTTTAGCGAAGCAAGGCGGCGGAGAATTTCCGGCTTCCACTCATACATTTTCAGCCTCCGTAATGCGATTGATGCCGGCCACAAATTCGCGCCAACCGCGAAGCTGCGAAGCGAGGACTCTACGGCCTTGGCGCGTCAGACGATAATAACGGCGGCGGCGCTGTCCGCTTTTTTCAACCCAGCGTCCATGGAGCCAGCCGCGTCGTTCCAGCCGGTAGAGCAGCGGGTAAAGCGACGCCACATGGAATCGAACGGTGCCACCGGAGCGTTGCTCGATGAGTTTGCTGATTTCGTAGCCGTGGCGCGGGCGTGCTTCGACGAGAGAAAGAATGAGTAGTTCGGCGCTGCCTTTTTTCCATTCCATTTGTTAGGTTGTCTGCTCCATATATGGCATCGCAACATATTAACGACGGCACGGCCTGGCAGTCAAATGGATGTTTCACGAGCTGGGCTATCCCTCAGAGGTTAGTCGCCTCCGAAAGGCAGTTAGTCAGATGCTTCAGGGATTGGGAATTGAACTTCAAGGAAGTCACTGATAATTTCCTCCAAACCGGACTATGCGGACCCGACGAGCTTTCATTTGTCCAGGGACACGTTAAAGAAGCCAAGGATTGCAGTCCGGTACTTTGTGTTCGACCTTAAAACGCTTTGAGTGAGCCGTTCTCCATCGACTCCACAAGTGCGGTCAGCCACGCCTCAAGGCCAGGATACTCAACAGGCCGGTCCTTGTCAGCGTGCCAAAAAGCTCGTAGCTGGCCAGGTGCGCCACCATCCTCGGCACTCAGGTCTACACACAGAAGATCTCCGCCACCATTCTCTAGAAATGGAACCCATCCTTGGCGCCACCATTCCGGGGTGTCAAAATCCGTCCCGATCATGCCATCCAGTGTCTCCTTGATGCTGGCGATTCCCTCCAGCGGCATGAACATACGATTGTGTTGCAGGCTCGCATAGCCGGATTGTCCGTTCCGCCATTGGTACAATTCTCGAAAATCCGGCGGCAAGCGCAGGTTGAACTTGGCCTCGAACCCGTCTAGCGCCTGGTTGGAAGTGCCGGGCTGCAATTTCGAATAATAGTCAGCCCGCTTTGTTGCCAGCCATTTATCCATACGTTCGACCAAATGCGCAACCATTGGACCTCCCTCCACTTTCTCTCCCTAATATAATGTCCAGCCTCTTGCTAATATAATGTCCAGCCAATTTCGACCAACGGACAAGGATCCGTTGGCGTCTCTTCCTACAAAGGGGCCTGGAATAACCTCCGGATAGTCCGTCGGCCAGAAGACAAAACACCATTGCCTATTTCGAAGGAAGCGCCTCTCGAAGAATTTTAACGCTCTGCGCCACGCTTCTGTTAGCGGTGTCAATCACAATATGTTCGCGAATCCACGGAACATATTCGCGCGAGATTACCTCCTGCCAAGTCGGCAATCTCAATCCAGAAATGTCCTGTAGCCGTGTTTCCACCCGGGATCGATGTTCACGAGTATCTGAACAAATAACCTCGATTTCAACGGTTTCTACTTGAGCGTTTTGCCCCACTTTAAGCCAAGCATCGCGCGTGATGAGCAGCGGATTAACCGAGTCCGCAACCACTGTGCGGCCGACGAGAAGGTTGTCTCGCGCAATAACATACCCAATCCGATAGCCTGCCTCATCTAGAGGTGGTGGAACTACAGGAGTGCAATCCCGGATCGCCTGCTCAATCGAGTCGATACGTACATGCATTGCGGCGATCTGACGCGCGAGCTCTTGAGCAATCGTTGTCTTACCGACGCCTGGCAGGCCGCCAAAGATAACGAGCACCGATCACCGCCTTCCGGCATCTTGCCTCTGGGGTTCTTTCGTCCGACATCCGAGAGTACATCGGAATCCCCGGCTGTACGGTAATCCAGCGGGCAATCGGGTGGATGTCGGCAATCCGGAAGTTACCTAGAACGTGCCGCGAGGGTGGCAAACTCCGCTTTGACAGTGCCGTGGCAAGTTGCGGATACTACCGACAGCGTGCGACAGGGCACCACCGACCCGCGGCAAGGGAACAATCCCACCTGCTTCGATTGAGACAGCGTGCATTGCACCTTCTTTCAGCCTGTATCAGCGGGTCACAGGCGCTCATGAAAGGAGGTCGTAATGACCACATCTAAGCTTCCTGCTCGTCCCTCCCTGGAATCCCTGCGCAAGCAAGCCAAGAAACTGGCGCGCGGCATCGTAGCCGGCCATCGAAGCGCCATCGCCCGTGCGCGGGCCCAGCTGCCGCAAGCGGAGTTGCCGTTGTCACAGCGTGATGCCCAGTTGGTGCTGGCGCGCGAATATGGGTTTCCAGGCTGGCAGGATCTGGTTAGAGAAGTGAAGCAACGCCTGGGCAAGGGGCTCGAGTGGGCCGTGTCCCAAGCCCGCCGCTGCATCCATGACAATGATATCGAACGTCTGCGGCAGCTGTTGGCTGAGTACCCGGCCCTATTGTCGTGGAGGGCGGATGAAAACGACGGTGGGCTGCTCGGAATGGCTACCGAGTCCTACGGTGACAGCTTCGACCCGTCCCGGGAGCAGATATTCACGCGCGCGGCATGCGCAGAATTCCTGATCGATGCAGGCGCAGTCGTCGCGCCGTCGGTATGCGATGGCCTCGTAGCTTCCCGCACAAAGGGCCTGCTCCATCTCTTCCACCGCAGAGGCCTTCTTCCCCAATCGCTCCGGTTCTTTGCCGCGCTTGGCGACGTCAATGGCGTTCGCGCCTGTCTTGATGCGAATGGCAACGATCTCGGAGCGGTGAACCAGGCGTTCATGTGTGCCTGCCGTTTCCAGCACGCGACCACAGCGTCGCTGTTGCTGGATCGCTCGATCACGCTCGATGCTGGGCTGGGAAGGCAGATCGATCGAGGGCCGGGACGTTCCGCATTTGTCCAATACATCATGGCAGAAAGTGAGACGCTCGCCTTCACCAACGCCGACCCGGCCGGGCCCTGGCAGGCTTTTGTCATGCGACAGGTCGTGCGCGCTGTGAACGAAGGCGACCTGGCATCCTTTGTCGGCGGATTGCAGGGCGAAGCATGGATGCTGGCAGACGCGTGCGTGAAATTCCAGGTCGGATTGATCGAGCGGGCGGTACTGCGTGATCGCCAAGCTTTCATTACTGCTCTTCTTGATCTCGATCCCGCTGTGCTGCGCCGTCGCATGCCGCCGCCATCGCAGGCCATTGAATTCGCGTTCACGTATGCGAAGACCCGTCTGCTTCCGACGCTGCTGCGCATCTGGCGCCTGCCCGACGATCTGCCACACGCAGCCGGGAATGGAGACTTGGCACGCGTGAAAAACTGGTTCGACGCGGAGGGCAAGCCTAGACTGGGCGACCTGGCGAATCATTCTCCCGGCAACAGCGTACACACACGGGAACCTGCATGGGGCGAGCCCAGTGTAGAGCAGGTTCTCGACACCGCGCTAGCCTGGGCGGTCATCAACAACCACTTCGAGATCGCCGACTTTCTTCTCGATCACGGGGCCGATATCAACACGAACTGGGGCTCCCATGAGCCCGCCAGCATCCTGCATGAGCTGGTGTATTTCCACAAAAACTACGAAGCGATGCAATTCCTCATTGATCGCGGCATCGACATGGCGATCGTCGATTATCGCTGGCGCTCTACCGCCCAGGGTTGGGCATCTTACGCTGTGAAGGACGAGAAGATGGCGCAGTGGCTGCGCGAGGCGCAACAACGGCGGGAGCAGGCATCGCGCTGAGAGGTCCCAGCTTCCTGAGCGAAGCTGGCGCTTAGTGCGAGTGACAAGATGATGCGCAGTTTTCTGCCGGCTGAGGACAAGCTGAACTTGCTAGACGCCGTAGGGGCTAACACCCGTGCCGGGGTTCGACTCCGTCCCCGATCACTTTACGGGTTCCCAACCCTCTGGCAGCATATCGAATGCCAGCGTGTCACGGTAGGCGTACTGATTGCCTTCCAGTACGGCAACTGGCGTCAACATATGCCAGATGCGATCATCGTCGAAGACGTAACACTCACCCGATTCGCGCATCGTGAAGCGATCCATTTCCTGCTTGTCATTGTCGGTTATGATGACTTCGCCGCCCTGAGCGCCGCACCGGCCCACCAGATGCGTGGCGATGTACTTTTCCCCGTCTTTATGTAAGCCCGGTGGACTCGTGTCGCACGGCCGGTCAGGCGCAGCCGCGAACCTTATTAGATGAACGTTGACCAAATACTTCGTACCCACCGTCGACAGCGGTAGGTAATAAAGGTGGTGAGCAATCATCTTGCGAACACCTATGGAACCGGCGATCGCCGGGGGCAGCGGAGCGTACTCTCGCGGCTGGCCGCCGATTGTCGTGTTGTATTTTTTCAGCTGCACATAGGGCGTGCTCTCTTCGCTCAACCAAACTTCTACACCGCCCTCAACAATCTCGGCCCTGACACGATTTAAGGAACGATACCTGTCGCCCCCATCGTAGTATTTGTCCTTTGGAACGGACCAGGCGGCATGGGATAACGCTTCGAGCGAGCGCGCTATGTCTACATCAACCCTGAGCGGCTGACGACTGAACCCGCGCTCGACGAGGTCGCTTCGCGACCTGGCATTGGTTAGAGCCGGAATAAAACTATCTTGACCCATGATTGCTCCTGGTAAATGCTTGACGATTGCATGACCAACCAGCACCGCAAGGGCCATGCGCGCGCAAATTATAGCCGACGCAGCCCATTGCAGAGGATGCCACGATTCTGGGAGGGTGTCGGCAACACGGAAGTAACAGCCGAAGAAAGTGCCCCAAGCCATCATCGGCGACTTCCACGGGGCAGCGGTCGCGCACTTCGAACCGCGCTGACCGAGCGCATTTGCCACAGCCATCCAGCCGCTCACCGTCGGAGCGGGCATCCTCCTGAAAACCAGCGTCAGGAGCGCAGTAAAGACTTCCGTACCTACTACCACGGAACAGTTCGCCCAAGGTAGTCGAGGTATTCAAGGCCGGCGCTCCCTTTCTTCTTGAGCAGAACGTTCACCAGGTTTGGAACACTCTCGTCTATAGTCAGGTGTGCATCTGGTCCTCCCATCTCCGTCCTGACCCACCCAGGAGCCATCAGAACCATCGCACGCGACGTCCCAGAGTTACGAGCTGCATAACTACGCATAAACTGGTTCAACGCTGCCTTGCTACCGCGGTAGACCTCACGCATTCCAGTGACGTTGTTGGCGACGCTGCCTTGACCAGATGACATCACGCCTACCAAACCATCTGGAGTAACAAGATCCTGCAGAGATTCAATCACGCGCATGGGGCACAGTGAGTTTGTGACCATGACACGAATGAACTCTTCGGTTGTCACGTCACCGATCGTTTCCTGTTGATTGTTTGTAACGCCGGCGTTCACGAACAGCATTTCGAAGCTTCTGCCAGACAAGCGCTCCCGCAATGCTGTGACCTGAGCTTGCTCGCAGATGTCCAGCGTCTCTATCTCTAGTCGCTCCTTGAACCGGTCCGCAAGAGCATGCAACTTCGTCCGATCCCGTCCGCTCCGAACTGTACCAACTACATTCCAACCTTTCTTCAGAAACTCTGCTGCCATCGCAAGGCCGAGACCACGTGAGGCCGCGATGAGCAGAATCGTGGGAACTTTTTCATTTGAGTAAACAGATGGCATGGCGTTTCTTCTCCCTGTGCGCCGGTTAAAACGGCGCACAGGGAGAATAACAATGACGGCGAAATCAACCGAGACTAAAGCAAGCATCGATGGCGTAGAGTATCTACCGATATGTCTCAGCAAGTCTCCGCAGCTAATCTTTGCGTCGAGATCGTCTTGATCGTATTGCAGGGGTTCCAGGCACTCTTTCTGTGGCTGCACGATTGGGTTCCGCTTGGACGGCTGAACGACGTCAAGGCAGTACGCAGCCAGGACACGGCGTTTCGTCTTGTGGTTGTGACCCTGATCCAAAGTTTGCCGTTTACGATCGGTCTTCTGTTCAGTTTGTCGTATTTGGGGCGACTTTACCCGCGATGGCTTTACTTGTGGCTTTGGATTAGCTACGGCGTCATCTTTGTGGGACAAATTCGCGCTTGGTGGATACCCTATCTTTTCCGAGCAGAACCAGAACGTGCCGCTCGTTATCAGATCATGTTTGGCAATACCCACCGTTTCCTGCCAACCCGTAATGGACTTGTCCCGAATACGGCGCACATCATGCTTCACCTGGCAACCGCCGCAACGCTGGTTACGCTCATCGCGCTCTGAAAAGCAGGTTTCCCCAATGGCAGGTAGCGGATGATCGGCAAGTGAAATCCGGGCGATCCTCTACTCCATGCGAAGAGCCTGCAACGGGTCGAGCCTGGACGCCCGCCATGCGGGGATCGTGCAGGCAAGTGTGGCGACGGCAAGGAGAATCGTAATGACAGCAAGGAAGACTGTCGAGTCATAGGTTTCGATGCCGTAGAGCAGAGATCGGATGAGCTTCGCGACAGCTACGCTGCCGGCGAGGCCGACGATTAGGCCGACGAGTGCTGGCCGTAGGCCGTCGAGGAGGGTAAGACGGAGAATCTGTGCGCGTTGCGCGCCGAGAGCAACGCGTACACCGATTTCGTTTGTGCGTTGGGTAACAAGATAAGCGAGAACACCATAGAGCCCGGCAGCGGCGAGGAGTAATGCGACGACGGCGAAGCCCAGGACGAGAAGCGAGTTGAACTCGGCGCTGAGCACAGACTTTTCGATAGTTTCGCGAAGTGTCTCCGCGTAGGCGACTGGCAGATCGCGATCCATGGTGTTGATTACGCTCTGAATCGGTATGGAGAGCGCTTCGACGTTGCGGCTGGAGCGAACTAAAAGGGTGGCGGAACTGACATTGCCAAAGATGGGCATGTAGAGGGTAGGGTGGTCCGGCTGACTGATCGTCCACCGGGTGTCTCCTACGACGCCGATAATCAGGAAGACCTTACCCATAGCGTCGATGCGCACGTGCTTGCCCAGGGGATCTTCATTGAAGAAAAAGCGATTAGCGGCCTTCCGACTGATGAGCACGACGTCGGCATGGTCGAGGCGCTCCCGGGAAGCGAAAGTGCGACCGCGAAGGATAGGTATTCCGGCTGCCGCGAAGTAGCCAGGGTCGGCCGCGCGAACCAGGACATCGAGACCGGCACTATTGGCACCGGGCGGGTGCTCCGGGACGGAAATGAGGAAATCTCCACCCCAGCCCTGGCCGGGAGCCGTGGTAATCAGTCCTGCTGTTTGGACGCCGGGAACAGCGCGAACTCCCCGAAGGAGCTCTTCCATGAATGCTGCTTTCTGCACGGACTTGTTGTAGCGAACCTCGGGCAGGTTGAACTGCATGGTGAGGACGTTGTCGCTGGAAATGCCAAGGTCGGTGGTGCGCAGGCGCAGATAGCTCTTCAGGAGCAGGCCAGCCCCGACGAGGAGGATGACGGTAAGTCCGACTTCAGCAGCAAGCAAAGTGCGGCGCAGACCGGTGCGTGACGCGCTGGCGCTGTTGCCTCGGGAGGATTCCTGGAGAGGGCCGAGGAGGGATTTGCTGTTGATAACCCAGACAGAGATGAGGCCGATGAAGAAACCGCAGAGGACCACCGCCGCCACGGCGAAGAGCGCGACGGTGGGGTCGATGTGAATGCCGTCCACACGATTCATGTCCTGACGGGTGTGGACGAGCCAGGAGATGGCCGCGCTGGCGAAAAGGATTCCAATGAGGCCACCTCCGCTGGAGAGCAGGATGCTTTCGACGAGGCGTTCGCGAAGAAGCCGCATACGGCCGGCTCCGAGCGCGGTACGGATAGCCAGCTCTTTACGGCGCGCAGCATTGCGGGCGACAAGCAGGCTGCCGACGTTTAGACATGCGATGAGCAGAACGCAGCCTGTCGCGGCGAAAATCGTCAGCAGTGGAGTGCGGTAATCAGAAACAGCGTCGTCAAGCAAACTGTGTCCCATGACACTATCGCGGACGGCCGGGCCGGTGTGGGCGGCCTTGATCTGCAGCTGCACCGCGGTGAGCTGGTTATAGAGTAAAGTCGCCGAGATGCCGGGAGCGAGACGGGCGAGGGCGAAGAACTCGTGGTCCTCATAGGTGTGCATGAGGCTCGCCGCGGTCTCATGCTGGATGGGCACCCAAACCTGAATCCGGCCACCGGCCATTTTGCCCTCGTATTTGAACCATGACGGCAAGACGCCGATTACGGTATAAGGGCGGGCATCAAGCCAGATTTGACTGCCAATCACTGAAGGATCAGCGTTAAAGCGACGGCGCCAAAGAGAATCTGCAAGCATGACCGTGGCTGGGGCACTGAGGCTGTCTTCGGTTTGATTGAAGGTGTGTCCGAGAACCGGTTGAACACCGAGCAGGTGAAAGAAGTTCCAGGATACGCAGCCAGCGTCGATCATTTCCGGGAGCTCACCGCCGCGAGTAGAGAGGCCGTATTGGCCGGGCGGAGCAACAAGGGCGAGTTCGGCGGAGTTGTTGATGGCCCGTTGCCATTCCCAAAAGGAGCCGGCATCGATCGGCAGATTGACTTCGTGATCTTTCTGCTGGCCCTGATAGAGCACAACCAATCGGGACGGATCGTGGAAGGGTAACGGCTTGAGAAGAACGGAGCGAATAACAGCGAAGATTGCTATGTTACCGCCGAGGCCGAGAGCGATAACGAGAATAGCGGTACAGGCGAAGCCTGGAGAGCGGGAGAGGCTACGCAGGCCGGCGACAAGATCGCGGAAGAAGGACTCAACAGAAGTCCAGCTCCAGGTGGAACGAGTTTCTTCGCGGACCGTGGTGAGGTGACCAAAGCTATGGATGGCAACGCGGCGTGCTTCCTCGGCGTTCATGCCAGCCGCGAGGTTTTCTGCGATCTGCTGGTCGAGATGAAAGCGCAGCTCGGCATCCAGATCGCTGTCGGCCCGGGAGCGGCGGAGAGTGGCAAGTTGTGTCCGAAGTTTTTGGAGCCAGCGCATAAGTCTTTCCTCCCTTGAGTGCTAGGCTTCTGAGACGACGAGGTTAATGGCCTGCGAAAGTCGCTTCCATTGCGCTTGCTCTTGGCGCAGGTATTTCACGCCGTCCGGAGTCAGCGAATAGAATTTGGCGCGGCGATTGTTTTCAGATTCGCCCCATTTGGCGCGAATCCACCCTTGTTGCTCAAGGCGATGCAGTGCGGGATAGAGCGCACCTTGATGGACCTGCAAGACTTCGTTCGAAACCTGACGAATGCGTTGCGCGATGCCCCAGCCGTGCATGGGCTGGAGCGCGAGCGTCCTCAGAATCAAGAGGTCGAGGGTGCCTTGGACCAGGTCGGTTGGCTTAGCCATCTCGGGTCTCCTGTCGACGAATGACAGGGCAATAGTTTAGACTCCTGTCAACGAATTAGGGAAGCGGAAATTTCAAAAATCTCCGCGAAACGGACGAAATGATGCAGCGTCACTGCACCCTGGTTTCCACTGCCAACTACCGGATTGCGGCAAACCGGGAGGAAATGGCCTAAGTCTGATTAATGCGCTGTCAGACCCGATTTCCCAACAGACCATCTCTACTCGTGTCGCAGTGCCACCAGCGGATCGACCGCGGTCGCGCGCCGCGCCGGGAAGTAGCACGCTGCCAATGCCGCCAATCCAAGCACCGCCGCGATGACCAAGTACGTCACCGGGTCGCTCGGCCGCACTCCGAACAGCAGCCCCGTCATCGCGCGCGCCGCCAGAAACGCCGCAACCACACCTACCAAGAGCCCTATCGCCGCAATCTTCATCCCATCCCCGACCACCAGCCGCAACACATCGCGTCCCTGCGCTCCCATCGCCACGCGCACCCCGATTTCGTGCAGCCGCTCCGTCACCGAATAACTCATCACTCCGTAAATCCCCACAAACGCCAGCACTAACGCCAGCCAGGCGAACCCGCCGACCAGCCACAGCGTCAGTCTTTGCGATGCCATCGTCTCGGCCACCACTCCCGACATCGGCCGCATGTCATGCACCGGCAGCTCCGGATCAATCTCGCTCACTAAACTTCGCACGGCCGAGTACGCCGAAGTTGCATCGCCCTTCACACGCACCGCCAAGGACACATACGGCCACCACGGATTCTGTGAAAACGCCACGTAGGTCTCCGCCCTCACCGGCTCCGCAAGTCCGTTGTGCAGCACATTCCCCACCACGCCCACTACTTCCAACAGATTGTCACCCATCACATCGAGGTGCTTTCCGATCGCGTCCTGTCCGGGCCAAAAATCCTCCGCCAATTTTTGATTGATCACCACCACCAGCGTCGAACTCGCCGTGTCTGACGCGCTCAGCTCTCGCCCCCGCAGCAGCGGTATCCCCATCGCCCGAAAATAGCCCGCATTCACTCCGTGCACTCCGATGATCGGCTGATGCCCGCGTTCGAACGGCACGTGTCCGTCCGCGTTGCTCACTCCCGTCGTCGTATCGTCCCCTTCCAACGGCAGATCGTTCGAAACTGCTACGCCTTCTACACCTGGCAGCGCGGCGACTCTCGGCAAAAGTTGTTCCAGTAGTCGCGTCGACCCCGTCTTATCCGTATAGCGCTCGCCGGTAAAGTTCATCCACATCGTCACCACGCCATCGCCGTTGAACCCTGGCTTCACTTCCAGCAGTCTTCCAAAACTGCGGATCAACAGCCCCGCTCCCACCAAAAGCACCAGCGATAACGCCACTTCGCCGATCACCAGCGCGCTCCGCAATCGGTTGTGCGCTCGTCCTGTCGTCGCGCCACGTCCTCCTTCCTTTAGAAACCCGCCCAGCTGCTGGCGCGTGGCCGCCAACGCCGGACCCATCCCAAACAGCAATCCCGTCAACAGCGAAACCCCAAACGTGAACGTCAGCACGCTTAAATCGACGCTTATTTCCTGTACTCGCGGCAATTCCTGTGGGCTCGCCGCCACCAGCAAACGCACCAATCCCCACGCCAGCCCCAGCCCCAACGTGCCTCCGCACAACGCAAGCAGCACGCTCTCTGTCAAAAGCTGCCGGACAATCCTCAGCCTTCCAGCACCCAGCGCGCTCCGTATCGCAATCTCCCGCAATCTCCCTACGGCTCGCGCCAGCAGCAAATTCGCAATATTCGCGCACGCTATCAGCAACACCACTCCAACCACCGCCAGCAGCACCAGCAGGGTTTGCCGCACCTGCCCCGTTGACAATTCCCGTAATGGCGCGATCTTCGCGCTGTGTCCTGTCGTCGCCGGATACTTCTGGTGCAGCGTCGCGAATATCCCGTTAACGTCCGATTCCGCTTGCTGCGCGGTTACTCCAGGTTTTAGCCGCCCGATCAGATTCAGGTAGTGGGTCTCGTGGTTCGTGCTCAGCTTGCGCTCCCAATCCGCACTTGCGCTAAATACCTCCGGCACCGTGTTCACAGGATTCACCCAGACCTCCACATCCCTGCTATTCGGGTATTGAAAGTTCGCGGGCAGCACTCCCACAATGGCCACCGGCCGCCCGTCCAGCACCATGGTCTGGCTCGTCACGTCGCGCCCGCCTCCAAAGTGCGCCTGCCATAAACCGTAGGTCAGCAGCGCTACGCGCGACGCACCGAACGCGCCCTCGCCCGGCAGAAAATTGCGCCCCAGAATCGGCTGCACTCCCAGCGCCGTGAAGAAATTCGGCGTAACCACCATCCCCGGCAACCGTTCCGCCGCCCCTCGCCCGGTCATCGTGAAACTTACGCGGTGCATCGCTGCCAGTTGTTCGAACGATTGGTTTTGCGCCTGAAAGTCCAGAAAGTCCCCAGCAGAAAACGGTGCTCGCGGAAGATTTGGCTGCGCCTCCCAGAACCACACCAGCCGGTCCGGTTCAGGGTAGGGTAGCGGTCTCACCAGCACCGCATTCACAATGCTGAAAATCGCCGTATTTGCTCCAATTCCCAACGCCAACGCTAACAGCGAGATTGTCGTCAGCCCCCGGCTTCGCCCCAGCATCCGCACTCCGAACCGCAAGTCTTGCCAAAGTGAGCGCATACGCCCCTCCCACACCAATCCAGTTTCGTCCGACCCTGCAAATTAGACGACCCACCCGTCACACAGTCTTGGGACAAGCGACGAAAACACCCTCATTGGCTCGTGACTGTGGCTTATTCGGGCAATCAAGTCCCGTACCAGGACCTCAACTTTCCGATTACCCCTGCGGTTACCAGACCTATTGGCTGGCGCTGTGCTAACTCTTCGTAATCGTGCCGTTTTGTGCTTGAATTGCTTCGCGGAAATCTCTTGCCGGGGGCGCTTCTCGTGCGCATATTCGTGATTCTACTTTCCTTTTTCTTGGCAAGCGAAGGCAGCGCGATGACGCCCGAACAGCACGCCGTGCCGACAAATCGGAGCACGCTCAAGGGTGGCGCGTGGTTCCCTTATGTCATCGGCAAGATTGCGCCGTTGGAATGGTGGAGCTATCAAGAATCAATCTCTGACGTTAGGCGGGAGGAATATCGAAGCGATGGAAGCTACGAATTGGACCGCCAGAATACCTGGGAATTCCCGCGCTTCTGTTTTTCGATGTTTCGCCCTTCAGCGGAGTCGGTTCGTGCATTGGTCAGTGCCGTTAAGGAATACGAAGGTGCAGTCGCCTGGGTAGTGCACGATGACTGCATCGGCGCCAGTAAGGCTAAGCCTACATCCTATGGATTGATCATGCTCCCGCCTGATAATGCTATGTCGAGTGAAGAAATCGAAAAACACAATCAGTCCCTCCGACGGCCACCGGACCAGGCATTTATAGAAAAAGCAGTAGCAGATATTCCGGCCTTCTGCACGTACCTGGAGAAGCGCCTGGGATTAACGGAAAGTGGTCCTCAACAGTTCGACCCGCGCTGGCTGACAGCCGAAGGACTAGCCGAATCAAAAGGCGAATTTGAGGACTTCCTTGAACCTGGTACGTGGTCGGTATTTTTGGCCCGTGATCCAGACAAGTTCGCCAAAACTTTCAAGCCAACGTCGCCGACAGACCGCAGTCTTGACCTTAGTATGACCATGTCTCAGCAAGACGATTTGTTTAAGGAACTGGAAGCAGAATGGAACAGCCAAAATACCGCCAGCAAAGATAGCCCCATAATCCCGGGCTTTCCCTTATTATCCCGTTTTTCCGACGTCACATCAGACGCGGTCTATGAACCAGACGAGGTTGCATCATTTCTAGAGGAACTTCTTCGTGCTCAGCAAATTGTAAAGGAACCCAGCTCCATTCGCGGTTTGGATAACCTAATTCGCACAGCGCGCTGGGCGCAAAAACTGAACCTCGGTATCTATTTCGGTGGCGTTTA